>Ga0222622_10000014_pt1 | contig 153144 bp, 146 predicted proteins | sample PLM2_5_b1metaG_FD_177335 | JGI IMG/M metagenome (GOLD analysis project Ga0222622, IMG submission 177335) | Groundwater sediment microbial communities from an aquifer in East River, Colorado, USA - PLM2_5_b1 | ecosystem: Environmental > Terrestrial > Soil > Riparian zone | place: USA: East...
GGCTCGGGGGGAGGAGCTTGTGATTCCGGTTCCTGCCGGGACTCAGGCCGAGGCAGTGGATGGCAGCCGGGTCGATCTGATCGAGGTCGGGCAGCGGGCCGTGGTTGCCCACGGCGGGCGTGGGGGGCATGGGAACAAGCGCTTCTCCACTTCCACGCGGCAGGCGCCTCGGTTTGCCGAGCAGGGGACGGCGGGGGAAGAGGGTTGGATCGAGGTGCGGCTGAAGCTGCTGGCCGACGTCGGGTTGGTCGGGTTGCCCAATGCCGGCAAGTCCTCGTTGCTGGGGCGGCTTACCCGCGCCGACCCGAAGGTCGGCGACTACCCGTTCACGACGCTGTCTCCCATCCTGGGGACGATCGAGGGGGAGGACCGGCAGGCCGTGCTGGCAGACATCCCCGGCCTGATCGAAGGCGCTGCCGAGGGCGCCGGCCTCGGGCACGAGTTCCTCGCCCACGTCGAGCGCTGCGCGATGCTCGTCCACCTGGTCGACCTGGCCCCCATCGAGGGCGAGCCGGAGGCGAACTACGAGGCGGTGCGCGGGGAGCTGTCGGCCTACGGGGCCGGCCTGGAGCGGCTACCTGAGGTCGTCGTGCTCTCCAAGCGGGATCTGCTCCCAACCGAGCAGGTAGGGGAGGTGGTTGCCGAGTGGCGGCAGCGGCTCGGCGACCAGGTGCAGGAGGTGCTGGCGGTGTCCGCGGCGACGGGCGAGGGACTGGAGGAGCTGCGCGGGGCGATCCTCTCCAAGTTGCCGGACGATTCCGCTGCCCGCCCCGAGCGTCCCGACCGGGGGGCGGCCGAGTTCGAGGCCGAGCACCGCGTCTACCGGCCGGTGGGAGAGGGGGGCTACTCGGTGGAGCGCGAGGACGACGGTGGCTACCGCGTCCTCGGCCGCGGTGTCGAGCTTCTCTTCGAGCGCCACGACCTCCGCAACGAGGAGGCGCTCGCCTACCTGGAGCAGCGGCTCAAAGAGATCGGCGTCGTCGCCGCCCTCCGCGCTGCCGGCTTCCAACCGGGCGACGACGTTCGCGTCGGCGAGCATGAGTTCGAGCTGCATCCCTGACCACCTCTCGGGTAGCGTCAGGCGGCGAAGCCGACCAGAGGAGCCAGCGCTTTGAACTCGACCCAGCAGCAGAAAGCCGCCGACTTTCGTGCTCTTCACGAAGGGGAGGCGTTCGTCATTCCCAATCCTTGGGACGCGGGCTCGGCCAAGGTCCTGGCGGGGCTCGGGTTCAAGGCCCTCGCCACGACCAGCTCGGGTTTCGCTCTCACGCTGGGACGCCTGGACGGCAACGTCACGCTCGACGAGCTGGTCGAGCACATTGGCAGCCTCGATCGGGCGACGAGCCTCCCGGTCTCCGTCGACCTCGAGAACGGGTTCGGCCCCGATCCCGACGACGCCGTGACCGCCGTCGTCCGCGCCGCCGCGGCGGGGGCGGTCGGCGGCTCGATCGAGGACTACGACCGCGAGGAGGGGATCTATGCCTTCGACCATGCGGTGGAGAGGGTGGCGGCGGCCTTCGAGGCGGCCCGACGCCTCGATTTCCCCTTCACCCTGACCGCCCGTGCCGAGAACCACATACGCGGCAACCCCGACCTCGACGATACGATCGCCCGCCTGCAGGCGTTCGAGCGAACCGGTGCGGATGTGCTGTTCGCGCCGGGTCTGCGCAGCGGGGACCAGATCCGCGCGGTGTGCGACGCGGTGACCAAGCCGGTGAACGTGCTCGCCCACCCGAGCCTTTCCATGTCCGAGATCGTCGCCGCGGGCGCGCAGCGGATCAGCGTCGGCGGCAGCCTGGCGTGGGTGGCGGTCGAGGCGATGGCGAATGCGGCCGAGCAGATACGTGACGAGGGCGACTTCTCGGGGTTGAAGGTCTCGGGTCGAATCGGAGAGTGGCTTGCAGGCTGAGCCCACGCTCGCTGCCGTCGCCCCGCGGGCCGCTCATACACTTGCCCCATGACGCTCGTCGTAAAGCTCGGCTCCTCGATCGTCGCCGCCGACGACGGCGAGCTGCGTGTCGACGTGCTCGACTCGGTCTGCGAGCAGGTGGCGGAGCTGGAGCAGGCGGGAGAGCGGGTGGCGATGGTCACCTCCGGCGCGATCGCGCGCGGGATGCGGCTGATGGGGTTGCCGGGCAGGCCGCGGGTGATGGACGAGCTCCAGGCCGCCTCCGCGGTCGGTCAGGGCGATCTCTTCCGTGCCTATGAGAGCCGTCTGGGCAGGCGGGGGGCCCGAGCCGCCCAGGTGCTGTTGACCGCCGCCGACATCGCCGCCCGCACCAACTACCTCAACGCCCGCCAGACGCTGCGGCGGCTGATCGAGTGGGGGGTGGTGCCGGTCGTCAACGAGAACGACACCACCGCGACCGACGAGATCACCTTCGGCGACAACGACTTCCTCGCTGCCCAGGTGGCGATCCTGCTCGACGCCCAGCTCCTGGTGCTGCTCTCCGACGTCGATGGCTTGCACCGCGGCGATCCCCGCGCCGACCCCGACGCCGAGCTGATCGCGGCGGTGGACGACTTCGCCGAGCTGGGGGAGCTGGAGATCGGCGACCGGACCTCCGCCTTCGGCTCGGGCGGGATGCGCAGCAAGGTGGCCGCGGCCGAGATGGCGGCGGAGTCGGGCATTCCGGCGACGATCTGCAACGGGACGAAGCGGGGGACGCTGCTTGCGGCCGCCGGGGGCGAAGCGGTTGGCACGCGCTTCGCGGCACAGGCCGGCAAGGCATCGAGTTTCAAGCTCTGGCTCAAGTACGCAAAGCCGGCCAAGGGACGGCTCACCGTGGACGAAGGAGCGGCACGCGTCCTATGCGAGAGCGGCTCCAGCCTGCTGCCCGTGGGCATTACCGAAGTCGAGGGTGGCTTCGAAGTGGGCGATGCGGTCGAGGTGGCTGCAAACGGCTCGGTGATCGGTAAGGGGATAGTCGACTACTCGGCCGGGGAGCTCTCGCAAGTGTTGGGCTTGAAGAGCACTGAGGTTCGCGAGCGCCTCCCTCATGCGGCCGACGAGGTCATCCACCGCGATCGGTTCGTGCTCTTTTAGCTCTGACCCTCCTCGGTACCCTTAGTCGCCAATGGCAACGACGACGACTAGCGTCGTCCAGACCTGCGAAGCGGCTCAACACGCTGCTCGTGTGCTGGGCGCCGCCTCGACCGAAGCTAAGGACGCCGCGCTGGCGGCGATGGCGCGATTGCTTGAAGAGAGGGTTGCGGTCGTCCTTGCCGCCAATGAGATCGATCTTGCCGACGAGCGGGCTGAGGGGCTGAGCGCGGCGCTGCAGGACCGGCTGGCTCTGAGTGGGGAGCGGATCGCTGCTATGGCGGATGGCGTGCGCGCTGTGGCTGCGCTCGACGATCCGGTTGGCGAGGTGCTCGAACGCAAAGCTTTGGACAGTGGGCTCGACCTGAGGAAGATCCGGGTGCCGCTGGGAGTCGTCGCCGTCGTCTACGAGGCGCGGCCCAACGTGACGATCGACTGCGCGGCGCTGACGATCAAGAGCGGCAACGCGATCGTGCTGCGCGGATCCCACTACGCCGAGCGCACCAACGGGGTGCTGGCGGCGATCGTCCGCGAGGCGCTCGCCGAGGCGGGGCTGCCCCAGGACGCGGCGCTGCTGCTGGCCGGCGGCGGCCACGAGGACCTTGCCGAGCTGGCAATCCAAGAGGACAACGTCGACCTGCTGATCCCGCGCGGCGGCGAGGGGCTGAAGAACGCGCTTAAGGACGTCGCCACGGTGCCGGTCATCTACGCGGCGGCCGGCAACTGCCACGTCTACGTCCACGCCGACGCCGATCTCGAGATGGCGCGGCGGATCGCCGTCAACGCGAAGACGCAGCGCCCGGGGGTTTGCAATGCCGCCGAGACGCTGCTGGTCGACGCCGCGGTCGCGGACGAGTTCCTGCCCGGCGCCCTCGCCGAGCTGCGCGACGCGGGCGTGGAGTTGGTCGGCGACGCGCGGGCGCGCGATAGCGCCGGGGGCGTCGAGATCGACGCGGCGGACGAGCGCGACTGGGACACCGAGTACCTCGACCTCAAGCTCGCGGTCGCCGTCGTCGACTCGCTCGAGGACGCTGTCGATCACGTCAACCGCCACGGCACCCGCCACTCGGAGGCAATCGTCACCCGCTCCGAGGACGCCGCCGCCCGCTTCACCGCCGGGGTGGATGCCGCCGTCGTCTACACCAACGCCTCGACCCGCTTCACCGACGGCTTCGAGTTCGGGATGGGGGCGGAGATCGGCAACTCGACCCAGAAGCTGCACGCGCGCGGACCGATCGGCCTGCGCGAGCTGACCACCTACAAGTACGTCGTCCGCGGCGGCGGCGAGGTGCGTGAGTAACCCTCCCGGACCGGACACTCCCCGGTCCGGCATCGGCGTCCTCGGCTCGGCCTTCAACCCACCTCATCTGGGCCACCTCGCGCTCGCGCAGGAGGCACTCTGGCAGCTGGGCCTCGAGGAAGTGGTACTGGTGCCCACCGGGGAGGCGCCGCACAAGCGAATCCTCGACGACCCCGGCCGTGAGCTGCGGCTGGCGATGACGCGGCTCGCAGCCGCCGACGACCCCCGCTTTACCGTCTCCACCCTGGAGGTCGAGCGCGACGGCCCGTCCTACACGTATGAGACCTTGGAGTTGCTTGCGCGCGAAAAAGGAGAACCGGATCTGGTGTTCGTGCTGGGGGCGGACGCCGCCATCGGGCTCGAGAGCTGGCGCGAGCCGCGTCGCGTGGTCGATCTGGCGCGGCTGGCCGTGGCGCGGCGGTCGGGCGTCTCCGATGCGGACGTCGGGGCGGTGATGCGCAGCCTCGGAGCCGCGGGGCGGGCGACGATGCTCGAGATGCCGCAGTTCGGCGTCTCCTCCTCCGCCGTGCGGGAGCGGGCGGCGGCGGCAAGGCCGCTGCGCTACCTGGTGCCGGAGGCGGTGGCGCGGTTCATCGAGGAGAAGGGGATCTATTCGTGAGCGGGCTCGAGTCCGAGGCGCTGGCGCTACGGCTGGCCGAGCTGGCCGACTCGAAAGGGGCGACCGAGATCGTCGTCCTCGACATGCGCGCTCTCGTTTCCTACACCGACTTCCTGGCGATCTGCACGGCGCGCAACGAGCGCCAGGCGCGGGCGATCGTCGCCGAGGTGAAGCTGCGCCTCAAGCAGGAGCACGGGCTGTTGCCGGGCGGGGTCGACGGGGAGGGGGCGGCAGGCTGGATCGTGCTCGACTACCTCGATGCCGTCCTCCACGTCTTCACGGCAGAGGAACGGGAGCGCTACCAGCTCGAGGATCTCTGGCGGGAGGCGCCGCGGCCCGAGCTGGAGCTTTCGCAGGATGGCGTCCGAGGGCACCTCTACGGTGCCGCGCATGGGTAGCTTCAAGAGGGCGCTCCTCGGCTACCGCCGCGGCGAGGTAGATGCGGCGATCTCGGCGAGCGACGCCCAGATCGCGGCAGCCGAGGGAGAGCTGGCCTCGCTCTCGGGGATGGTGATCGAGCGGGAGCGCGAGATCCGCGGCCTCGGCGAACGCCTGCGCGAGGCGAACGAGCGCCACGACCGCAGCATCGCATCGCTGCACGCGGTCTCCGAGCGGCTGGAGGAGATCCAGGCGCAGGCCCGCGGCCAGGCAACCCGGATCCGGATGAAGGCGCTGCGCGAGGCGGTCGAGGTGAGCCGGCGCACGCAGGAGCTCACCGAGGCCCACAGCGGATCCGCAAACGGCGACGCGCCCAGCGAGGTTGCCGCCGAAGCTGCGTTGGGGAAGCTCTTCGAGGGCCTGATCAGGCTGGAGATCGGCCCGCTCGGCGATTTCTCACAGCTGGTCGGCTTCGAAAACGCGGTCGGCCGCCTTGGCGCCTCGGAGATCTCGGTCGAGCGCTTCTCGGAGGGTCGCGCGACGCTCTCGATGCGACTTGACGAGCCGGTCGATCTGCTGCGCGAGCTCGAAGAGAGCGCCCCCTTTGACTTCAACATCCGCCGCACCGCCGACGACAACCTGATCCTCGACGTCGACGAGGATCAGGGCCCCGAGCAACGCGCCGCTTAGCTCTCATCCGGTCTACGGCAATGTCACCTCCCCCAGTGGAGAGTTGACACAGTTTTGTTACAGACTTTTTAAGTTTGCGCCTTGACCGGGGAGTGTGTTGTCTGCGAACATATGTTCGTGGCCGAGCACAACCCCAATCACAAGGGCAATGTCGCCGAGCTGGCGATCGCCAAGGAGGCGGCACAGCTGGGCCTCTCGGTCCTCAAGCCGCTGACCGAGCACGAGCGCTACGACCTGGTCCTCGGGGTCGCTGGCCGGTTGCTTCGCGTCCAATGCAAGTGGGCCAAGAAGAATGGAGATGTCGTTGCGATAAGTCTTGCCAGCAGCCGACGCGGTCCAAATGGCTATATCCGAAGCCACTATTCCGCGGCCGAGGTTGACGCCATCGGGGCTTACTGCGGAGAGCTCGATCGTTGTTTCCTGATTCCTATCGAGCGGGTCGCCGGACAATGGGGGGTGCAGCTACGCTTGGCGCCTGCCAGAAACGGACAGCGCGCAGCACTACACTTTGCGGACGAATACCGACTTGGGGCTGTAGCTCAGCTGGCAGAGCGCCGCCGTGGCACGGCGGAGGCCAGGGGTTCGAATCCCCTCAGCTCCACTCTCGATAGTGGCCTGGTAGCGCCCGGCGACGAGGACGTAGGGGCGCATAGGTTCCGTAACCACTTCGGTTACTACATGGAGCGAGCAGCGGCCGGAACCGAGATCCTCATCCGGCGACGTGGCAAGCCCTACGCCCGTCTTGGACCCGCCGTGCCGCAGGACTGCCTGGGTGCGGCGAGAAAGGGTCGTGAGTCACGCTCGTAAAGGCGAGGATCGACGTTCCAGGCCTCATGTGGCCGGCTGGGCCGCTCGGTAGTAGGCAACCCAGTGGCATAGCTCGGCGGCAAAGTCGTCACTGGCCGCCCCGAGACCCGGAGAGCTGCCGATCGCCGCTCAATCGGCGCGGGCGCGCTGCCGATGGGAGAGCGATGAACGCGGTCAACGAGCACGTGTTCTCGCATGGGCTGCAGGACACGCGGGAGACGTTCGACGCATGGAACGGGCACCCGTGGGCGGTGCTGTGTAGTTGGCTGGCGCTCAGCCTGGCGATCGCGCTGACTCTGCTGGGAGCGGTCTGGGTGGTGGCGGGACTGCTGACGCCCGACGTGACGCCGATCCACATGCCCGGGCTGACCGAGCCGGCAGACCCGGGCGACCTGCTGCCGATCCTCTGGCGCAACGCGCTGGTGCTGGCCCTGCACGCGACCGCCTGTGTGGCCGGTTTCATCGCCGGCGCGTCGATGCCTATTGCCGCCGCCCAGCGCACGGGCCTGTCGCGCTGGATCCACGTCAAGGCGGGTGAGTTCGCGATTCTCTTCGTGGTCGCGGTGACCCTCTTCTCGCTCTCTACCCAGGCCCTCTTCCTCGGCTTTCAGGGCGCGACGATCTCCTCCCAGTTGCACATCTCGCATGCCGTCCTCATTCTCAGCGTGCTGCCGCACGCGATCCCCGAGCTGACGGCACTCTTCCTGCCTCTGGCAGCTTGGCTGATCGCCAGCCGCCGGGGCGAGTGGAACCGCCTCCTGGCGGCCACCTTCGTCACCGTTGCTCTGGCTATCCCCACCGTGGTGGTCGCCGCCACAATCGAGGTCTACGTCTGGCCCCACATTCTCGAAGCGGTGTCTCCGGTCGTCTGAGCAGCCGGCCACGAAGGAGGGGTGGGGGTGCCCACCCCTCCTCCCCTCCGTAAGATCGCCCGTCGATGAGCGGCTACGACCCGAAGGCGATCGAGGCGAAGTGGCAGCAGCTCTGGGCTGAGGAGAGGACCTGGGAGGTCGCCAACCCCGGACAGCCCGGCTTCGAGGGCGGGAAGCCGAAGGCATACGTGCTGGAGATGCTTCCCTACCCGTCCGGGGAGCCTCACGTAGGGCACCTCAAGTGCTACGCGGTCGGCGACGCGATCGCCCACTTCCGCCGCCGCCACGGCTTCGAGGTGATCCACCCGATGGGCTACGACGCCTTCGGCCTGCCGGCCGAGAACAACGCGATCAAGACCGGCGAGCCGCCGCGCGAGGCGACCGAGCGCTCGATCGAGTCCTTCCGCCGCCAGTTCCGCGAGTGGGGGATCTCGATCGACTGGTCGCGTGAGCTCGGCACCCACACGCCGGAGTACTACCGCTGGACCCAGTGGATCTTCCTGCGCCTGTTCGAGCGCGGCCTCGCCTACCGCGACGAGGCTCCAGTTCAATGGTGCCCGGTGGACGCCACCGTGCTCGCCAACGAGCAGGTCGTCGACGGCCGCTGCGAGCGCTGCGGCACCCCCGTCGAACAGCGGCGCCTCGAGCAGTGGTTCTTCAGGATCACCGAGTACGCCGAGCGACTGCTCGCCGACTTCGACCTGCTCGAGTCCTGGCCCGAGCACGTCGTCACCATGCAGCGCAACTGGATCGGTCGCTCCGAGGGCGCCGAAGTGACCTTCCGCTGCGAGGAGCTCGACCTCGACTTTCCGGTCTTCACCACCCGCCCAGACACCCTCTTCGGCGCCACCTTCTTCGTCCTCGCCCCCGAGCACCCCGAGCTGGAGCGACTGATCGCCGGCACGCCGGCAGAGGCGGAGGTGCGCGAGTACGTCAACCAGGTCGCGCGCGAGTCGGCCGAGGAGCGCGGCGACGAGGGGCGGCCCAAGACCGGCGTGCCGCTCGGCCGCAGTGTGGTCAACCCGGTCAACGGCGAGGAGATCCCGATGTTCGTCGCCGACTACGTGCTGATGGAGTACGGGACCGGGGCGATCATGGCGGTACCCGCACACGACGCCCGCGACTACGAGTTCGCCAAGGCCTTCGACCTGCCCGTGAAGCGGGTGATCGAAGGCTCCGACCCCGAGACGGCACGCGACGCCGACGGCCTCCCGTACACCGGCGACGGCCCGATGACCGCGTCCGGCCGCTTCGACGGCAAGCACAACCGCGAGGCATACGGCGAGATCGTCGCCTGGCTGACCGCCGAGGGTCGCGGGCACGAGGCGGTCAACTACCGCCTCCGCGACTGGCTGGTCTCCCGCCAGCGCTACTGGGGCGCCCCGATTCCCGTCGTCTACTGCGAGAAGTGCGGCATCGTCGGGGTGCCCGACGACCAGCTCCCGGTCGAGCTGCCCGAGGTCGGCGACTACGCGCCGCAGGGTCGCAGCCCGCTGGCGGCCGCCGAGGACTGGGTGGCGACCGAGTGCCCGCGCTGCGGTGCCGCGGCGCGGCGCGAGACCGACACGATGGACACCTTCGTCGACTCCTCCTGGTACTTCATCCGCTATCTCGACCCGCGCAACGACGAAGCCCCCTGGGACCGAGCCGCCGCCGACCACTGGCTGCCGGTCGACCAGTACATCGGTGGGGTCGAGCACGCGATCCTGCACCTGATGTACGCGCGCTTCTTCACCAAGGCGCTGGCGGACCTGGGGGAGCTCTCCGTGCAGGAGCCGTTCGCCAATCTCTTCACCCAGGGGATGATCACCCGCGACGGCGCCAAGATGTCCAAGTCGAAGGGAAACACGGTCAGCCCGGCCGAGTATGTGGAGCGCTACGGCGCCGACACGGCGCGGACCTACATCTGCTTCATGGGGCCGCCGGAGCGCGGCGGCGACTGGTCCGACGAGGGCGTCGAGGGGGTCAACCGCTTCCTCTCTCGCCTCTGGCGCCTCTGTGAGGAGGTGGAGCGAAAGGAGGGGGGCGAGGGCGCGGCGGTGCCTGGAGCCGAGGCGCGCGAGCTGCTGGCCAAGGCGCACTGGGCGATCGACAAGGTGACGCGGGATTTCGAGCGCGGCTTCCAGTTCAACACCGCGATCGCCGCGGTGATGGAGCTTGTCAACGAGGCCTACCGCGTCAAGGACCGCCTCTACGGGGACCCGGCGGGTGTCGCCGCCGTGCGTTTCGCCACCGTCACTGCAGCTTCGCTGATCTTCCCCTTCGCCCCGCATCTTGGGGCCGAGGTCTGGGAGCGGCTGCACGGTGGTCGCCTCTGGGAGGACCCGTGGCCCCGAGCCGACGCCGAACTGCTGGCCAGCGACACCGTCACCCTCGTGGTTCAGGTCAACGGCAAGCTGCGCGACCGGATCGAGGCCGCGGCCGATGCCCCGGAGTCGGAGCTGTTGGCGCTCGCCCGCGAGAGCGAGAAGGTGCGGCGCCACCTCGACGGCAAGGAGGTCGTCAAGGAGATAGTCGTTCCCGGCAAGCTCGTGAACCTGGTAGTTCGCTGAGTTCTCACGGCCTAGGGCCACATATCTGGTACAAAGCCGCCCGATGCTCGTCAGACGGCTCGCAGAGGCCTCCGCCGAGGAGTGGCACCAGCTCCGTTACCACGCCCTGATGGACGCTGGCGAGCTCGGCGCGCGCAACATGTCGGTGACCTGGCTGGAGATCCCGGCCGGCGCCGAGCAGACTCTTCGCGCCGACGAGGAGGCCGAGCAGGTCTACGTCGTCGTGCGGGGCGCCGGCTCGATGTCGGTGGCCGGCGACACCCAGGGGGTCGGAGAGGGAGACCTGATCCTCGTCCCGCCCGCCACCGACCACTCGATCGCCAACGACGGCGAGGAGGCGCTGGTCTGCGTGTCCGTGCAGTCGCCTCCGGTCGCAGCCACCGAGCTATACAGCGACAAGCTGGCCGAGGTCAGCGGCTACGACGAAGAAGATCTGTAGCCGAATTGTGTGATTGCGCGCGCCACGCGTGCGCTCGGACCGGTGAGGCTCCGGTCCATGCCCGAGCTGTCCCGCTCCCAGGTCGTCGTCTACGGCGCCGTCGCCGTTGCGCTCCTGCTGGTCGGGGCGCGAGCGATTCGGACTGAGGGCAGCGGCGGAGCCGCGCCGGTCGCCGCCTCCACGGCGAGCAGCTCCGGCGGCATCAGCCTCAGCGGTGGCGGCTCCGACGTGGTCGTGGACGTAGCCGGATCGGTGCGGCGGCCCGGGGTCTACCGGCTGCCGGCCGGAGCGCGGGTCGTCGATGCGATCGGGCGGGCGGGCGGCCCGGCGGGTGGCGCCATGCTGGAAGGGATCAATCGGGCCGCCCGGCTCGCCGACGGGCAGCAGGTCGTGGTTCGCGAGCGGGGCCCGGGCGGAGTTGCCGCGGTGGCGGGCGCCGCCGCGCAGGACGGCCCGATCAGTCTCGGCAGCGCCACCCCGCAGCAGCTCGAAGAGATCGACGGCATTGGCCCGGTGACCGCGACGAAGATCGTCGAATACCGCGACCAGCACGGCGGCCTCGCCTCGGTCGACCAGCTCGACCGGGTGAGCGGCATCGGCCCGGCGACGATGGAGTCGCTGCGAGCCCGCCTGCAGCCCTGAGAGCCTGCGGTGCGCGCCTGGCACCGGCTCGTGCCCCTGCTCCTCGCCGCCGCGGCGGCCCTGCTGACGCTTGCCCACAGCGACGAGATCCGCGCTCGCGGCGAAGTGGCTTTGGGAAGGGGAATGCCGCCGCGGGAGGCTGAGCTGGCACGTGGCTTCGTGCTCGGCGAAGACGATGGAATCGACCCCCACACGGTCGAGGACTTTCGCCGCTCCGGGTTGAGTCATCTGCTGGCCGTTTCGGGACAGAACGTGGCCCTGCTCGCCCTGCTGGCGCTGCCTGTCCTGGCGGCACTGGGAATGGGCCTCCGCCAGCGCCTCGTCTGGGTGCTCGGCCTGATCGCGGTTTACGTGCCGCTGGCCGGGTCCGGCCCATCGATCCAGCGGGCCGCCATCATGGGCGCGCTGAGCGTGCTGGCGACCCTGACCGGACGTCGCGCCTCGCGCTTCTACGCGCTGCTCGTGGCAGCCGTCGTCATGCTCGCCCTGGAGCCGGGGATCGCCGCCGACATCGGCTGGCAGCTCAGCTTCGCGGCGGTGCTCGGGATCCTGCTGCTCGCCGCGCCCCTGCGAGCGGCAATCGAGAAACGGATCGGAGCGAGAGGCTGGCGCCGCGCGCTCGCGGAGGGAGCGGCTCTGACGATCGCTGCGACGCTTGCCACGGCGCCGCTGATCGCTTTCCGCTTCGGGGCGATCTCGACCACGACCCTGTTCGCCAACCTGCTGGCGTTGCCGGCGGTGGCGCCGGCGATGTGGCTGGGGATGCTCGCAGCCGCCGCCGGCCAGGTGCCCGGCTTCCCGGTCGAGGCCCTCAACGCCGCGAACGCCGTGCTGCTCGCCTACATCGCTCAGGTGGCGGCCTGGTGCGGGCAACCGAGCTGGGCCTACCTGCACCTGCGGCTGGGCGCGGCCGGCCTGCTCGCGTCCTACCTGGCGATCGCCGCGACGACATTGCTCGCCTTGCGGTTGGGTCGTCGTCGCCGCATCGCGTCGCTGCGCCGGCACCGGGAGTTGAGGTGCCCCCGCCGTGCGCGCCACCTGCGACTGGCCCCGCTGGGCGCTTGCCTGATGGTCGCCGCGCTGTCTTGGGTGACCCTCGCCCCCGACCCTGGCGTGGGTGCTCCCGGTCCGCCCGCCGGTCTGCGGGTCTCGATCCTCGACGTCGGCCAGGGGGACGCGATCCTGCTGCAGCCGGCGGGCGCGCCGGCCGTCCTGGTCGATGGCGGCCCGCCGGGTGACGGTCTCGAGGGAGAGCTGCACGCAGCCGGCGTCGAGCAACTGGGCGCCGCGATCGTCACTCACGACCAGTCCGACCATGCCGGCGGGGTGCGGGACCTGCTCGGCGCGATGCCGGTCGGGCGCCTGCTCTTCGCCATGCTGAGCAGGTCGACGCTGGCCGCTGCGCGATCCGCCGGGGCCGTGACCGGTCGCTTGGCGCGGGGGAACGAGCTGCGCTCCGGCCGCCTCCGCCTCGAGGTGCTCTGGCCGCCGGCCGAGCTGCTTGCGGACCCGCCTCGCGGTGAGGACCCCAACGGCCTGGCGCTGGTCATGCTGGCCCGCTGGCGCCGCTTTTCGATGCTGCTGACGGCGGATGCCGAGGCCGAGGCGACGCCGCTCGACCCAGGGCCGCTCGACGTGCTCAAGGTCGCCCACCACGGCAGCGACGACGCCGGCCTCGGCGAGCTGCTCGATCGCACCCGGCCCAGGCTCGCGGTGATCTCGGTCGGCGCGGGGAATCCGTTCGGCCACCCGACCCCCGCCACGCTGGCAACCCTGGCGGCGCATGGCGTCCGCATCCTGCGCACCGACCGCGAGGGAACGATCGTGCTCGACGTGGGCGGCGACTGGATCCGGGTCCGCAACGGTGATTGAGCACGGATCGGGGGGTCACCTCAACGAATCGACGAATCGATAGTGGGGTTTCGCCGGTTTGGCCCTGTCGGCTACGGCGTTGCGGTCGATGGACACAACGGTGCCCTACAAGCGTGGACAGCGACGGCTGCAGACGTCGGGAAGGCCGAGCCTGCTCGGCAACGGCCTCCTCGAGAGGGCGCGCAGCACATCGCTCGCGTTGCTCGGGCTGACCGCGGCGGTCGGCCTCGGGATGGTCGCACTGGCCCTCAACCAGAGCTGGCCGCTGGTCGCCGGCGGGCCGATTCCTGGCGTAGCGGACCAGCGTCAGGCGGTCGGCGACGCAACGGTCGCGGCGTCGGCGCCCTTCGGCGGCGTCTCGTTCCGCGCTGCGGCCGGCCGGGGGAACGCGAAAGCCCCCGATCGTCCAGGCAGGGGTGGCTCGGGCAGGGCGTCTGCGCCGGCCGGCTCGCCGTCCCCCGTGCCGGAAAGCGTCGTCGTCTCCCACGCGACCCCCGTGGGCTCCGCCGACCACGTCTCTCGCGGCGAAACTGCTCCCCGTCCGCCTCCAGCCGGGCAGCATCCCGTCGCCACCCCGGTGTCCGCCCCGACTCCCGCTCCGAGCCCACCCGCCTCGGCCCCGACCCAGGCTCCCGCGACCTCGACGAGCGTTCCGACCCAGGCTCCGGTGCCGTCGAGCACCCCACCCCCCGAAACCTCTGAAGAGTCCGTCGACGAAGAGGACGACGAGGACTGGGGTGACGACGGTCACGGCCGCGGTCACGCTTATGGCTGGCATCACGGTCACTAGCTAGCGGCGGCGGCGCTGCCGAAACGCGCTCTAGACTCGGCTCGTGGCCGAGGAGATGAGCTCGCTCTACCTGATCGCCGGCACCGACGGGGCGAAGATCGACGCGACCCGGTCGCGGTTGCGGGCGCGGGCCGAGCGCGACGGAGGTGTCGCCTCGCTGGAGGTCTTCGAGGCCGGCGAGGGCCGCGGCGCGCCAGATCACGAAGCGTTCTTGGGGGCGATCCCGGCCCTGTCGCTCACCGAGTCGCGCCGCTACCTGCTGGCTGACGGGGTGGAGCGCTGGCGCGATCGGCAGCTGGAGGCGGTCGCCGCGGCGCTCGGCGAGCTTCCCCCGGAGCTGAGCGTCGTTCTGATCGCTCGTGAGAAGGCGCCGGCAAAGCTGCTCCGTGCGGTAAGGGCGGCCAGGGGGGAGATCCACGAGTTCGAAGCACCGAGGGCGAGAGACATGCCGCGGGCCCTGGTCGGAGATGCGAAGCGTCTCGGCTTTCGCCTCGACCCGGCTGGCGCCCGCATGCTGGTCGACCGGATGGGGGCGAACCCCCAGCGCCTCCACAACGAGTTGGAGCGCCTCGCCCTCTGGGCAGGCGAGGGGGGAGAGGTCGGCGCCGCCGACCTCGACGCGATGATCGCCGATACCTCGGAAGCGGCGGTCTGGGCACTGTCCGACGCATTGCTCGAGCGCGACGCCTCGAGCGCGCTGCGGATCTCAGAGCGGCTGATCTCGCAGGGCGAGAACGTCACCGGCCTGATCTACGGCCTGGCGTCCCGCTTGCGCAAAGCGGTCGCGGCGGCGGCGATGCTGGAGGAGGGAGTGCCGCCGAAGCAGGTCGAGTCGGGCCTCGGCATGCACCCTTACGCGGCCAAGCAGCTCGTAAGCAGGCTGCAGGGCGTCGACGCCGGCGAGTTGCGAGGAGCGACGATCGCCCTCGCCGATCTCGAGGTCTGGTGTCGCGGGGGTGCCGACTACGGCGACGAGCTTGCTCTAACGCTCGCCCTGCGTGCTGCTGCGGGCGTTCCGGCCTGACTACTTGGCGGCGCCGGCCGCGATGCGCGCGGCTTTTGCCTTCTTGCGCGCAGCGGTGTTCTTGTGGAGCGCGCCCTTCTGCACGGCCTTGTCTATGCGCGAGACCAGGGCGCGGTGCTCGGCCTCGGCCGTTGCCGTGTCGCCGCCCTCGACGGCGCTCTCGAGCCGCCGGAAATAGGTCTTGACCGTGCTCGTGAGGAGCCGGTTCTCGGTTCGCTCGCGGTCGCTGCGTAGGATCCGCTTCTTCTGTGAGGCTATGTTCGCCATGAGTTGTGTGCCTGAAGCGGCGAAGAGCCGGCTCCGGGCGGCCGCCGACTATAGCGACTGAGACCCAGCTTGGAGACGCCCAAGGCACCTGACGGAGACGACCGCGAGGATGCGACGGTCGCCTCCGACGCCGCGCTGAGGGCCGCCGAGGCCTTCGATCCCGGCGAGGACACGACCGGCGATCCGGCTCCGGGGCACCAGGCCGGGCGCATCGCCCGCTCCACCGCCTTCTTCTCGATCGCCACCGCGGCCTCGCGGATCGCCGGCCTCGCCCGCGAGATCGTCGCCGCCGGCTACTACGGGGTGAACGGACCGATGTCGGCCTTCACGATCGCCTTCCAGGTCCCCAACCTGGTCCGCAGCCTCTTCGCCGACGCGGCCCTGCAGCCGGCGTTCGTCCCGATCTTCACCGAGCAGCTGGAGAAGAGGAACTACCGCGAGGCGTTCCGGCTCGCCTCGACCCTGCTGCTGCTCGTCACCCTCGTGCTGGGGGCGATCACGGCGCTGTTCGTGCTGCTCGCACCGGTGGTGATGCCCCTCTTCGCCCCCGGTTTCGAAGGCGAGATCCTCGACCTCACGGTAACCCTCTCCCAGATCCTCTTCCCGATCCTGATCCTGCTCGGCATGAGCGGGGTCGTGGTCGGGATCCTCAACAGCTACGATCGCTTCGGCGCCTTCGCGATCTCACCGCTCTTCTGGAACCTGACGATCATCGCGGTGCTGGTCTTCCTGATCCCGCTCTTCCACGGTCAGGACCGGATCTACGCCTACGCGATCGGCATCCTCGCCGGCACCCTGGTCCAGCTCCTCATCCCCACCTTCGACCTGCGCAACACGCCGTTCAGGTTCGGCTGGAGCTTCGAATGGCGCAATCCTGACGTGCGCCGTGTCCTCCTGCTGATGCTGCCGGTGACGATCAGCCTTGGCCTGATCAACTTCAACCTGCTGATCAACAGCCTCTTCGGCAGCCTGGTCAGCGACGAGGCGCCGGCGGCAATCGACAAGGCATTCCGGATCTACCAGCTGCCCCAGGGCATCTTCTCGGTGGCGATCGCCACTGTCCTCTTCCCGACCCTGGCCCGCTTCGCCTCGCGCAGCGAGCACGACAACCTGCGGGCGACGATGGCCAACGGGATGCGGCAGATCCTCTTCGTCCTGCTCCCGGCCGCCGCCGCCGTGCTCGTCCTCTCCGAACCGATGATCCGTCTCGTCTACCAGCGCGGCGAGTTCACCCCTGAGCAGACGACCCTGGTGGCCACGGCGCTCTTCTGGTTCGCCTTCTCGCTGCCGACCAACGGCCTCTTCCTGCTCCTCACCCGCACCTTCTTCAGCCTGCAGCGGCCCTGGGTGCCGACGACGATCGCCGCCGGGAACCTCGCCATCACGGCATTGGGCGCGCTCGCCCTCTACCACCTCGGCGTGGGCGGCATCGTCGCCTCCACCGCGATCGCCACCACGGCTACGGTCGTGGCCCAGGCGGTGATCCTGCGTCGCATGCTCGGCGGCCTCGAGCTGGGCCGTCTGCTCGACGCCGCCATCCGCATCTCCCTGGCCGCCGCCGCTCTAGCTGCTGTCAGCTTCGGTGTCTGGGACGTCCTCGACGGTGCCCTGGGCCGCGGCCTGGCCGGCCAGATCGTCTCGCTCGGCACCGCGCTTGCTCTGGGGGGCCTCGTCTACATCGGCGCCGCCAAGCTCCTCCGCATCGCCGAGCTGGAGCAGATAACCCGCCTGCTCCGCCGCCGCTAGATGCTCGACGCGCCGCGCTACCTGCTGGGCGTTGCAGAGCTGGCCCTGCTCGCCGGCTTCGCGACGCTCGGTGCTTCGACCCTCCGGTCGCGCCTGCTGCCGGCCTTCTCCGGTGCGCCCGCACGCCTCTCAACCGCCGTGCTCTCACTGGCGCTCTTGATCTGGGTCGCCGAGCTCCTCGGCTCATTCGGCCTGTTCGAGCCAGTGCCGTATCTCGTCGGCGTGGCGGTTGTTGGCTTGGGACTTTGGCTGCGTGTGGGGGGAGGGTGGGGGTACCCCTCCCGCTTGCTGGGTTTTTCGCCAGGGGAGTCGGTGGCTGGCCGCGAGAGCTTTCGGGGCGAAAAAGAGGACGCCGCTGCGCGAGATGGGTACCCCCACCCTCCCTCTCGTAGCCCGAGTCCTGGGACGGCCGGTCGAGAGGCCTATGTAGCGACTCTGATTGCGCTGGCGATTGCTGCTGTTGCGCTGATCAAATTCGGCCTCGATGTGCGGTCAAAGCTGAGCACCGGCATGACCGGGTTCGATTCCACCTGGTACCACGGGCCGTTCGCCGCCGGGTTCTTTCAGGGTGGGAACACCTGGGACCTGCACTTCATCGCGCCGCAGTTCTTGGCCTGGTTCTATCCGGCGAACGCGGAAATCTTCCACGCGGTTGGGATGCTGGCGTTTGGGCGCGATCTGTTGTCTCCGCTGCTGAACCTCGGCTGGTTCGTCGGCTGTCTCGTCGCTTGCTGGTGCATCGGGAGGCCTTACCGCGTCGCGCCGTGGTCGCTGGCGCTTGGAGCTATTGCGCTGAGCTTTCCCGTGCTTTCGGATCAAGCTGGGGAGGCGCGGAACGACATCGTCGGGATCTTCTTCCTGCTCGCTGCTGTTGCTGTTGCCGTCAACGCTTGGGCTGCGGAGGGGGGTGAGAGAGAAGGGGACGACGCAAGTGCCCTTTCCAGCAAGGGCGAGGTGGGGCAGGGGGCGCTGATCGTCGCCGGGTTGGCTGCGGGCTTAGCTGCCGGCACCAAGCTCAATTTCCTCCTCCCCGCTGCTGTTCTCGTGGTCGGGCTTGCCTTGATCGCACCGGCAGGCGGACGCTGGCGAGCGCTGGCCGCAGCCGGTCTCGCCGCCCTCGCCGGTGGCGGCTACTGGTACCTGCGCAACCTCGTCCACACCGGCAACCCGCTGCCCTGGTTCGACCACGTCGGGCCGGTCTCGCTGCCGGCGCCCGATCAGGCGCTCGGCGGGCGAGAAGGCCACAGTGTGCTCGGTTACCTGACCGACGGCGCCGTCTGGTCGGATTGGTTCCTGCCGGGGCTGCACGAGGGGCTGACGTTCCTCTGGCCGGTTCTCCTCGCGCTCGCCATCACCGGCCTGTTGCTCTGCATCTGGCAGCCGCGTGGTTCCTTGTTCACGGAGGAGGCGCATAAAGATCCGCGCTTTGAACGACGCGACGAGGCGTATACGGCGCTGCGGGTCGCTGGCCTGGCGGGCCTTGCCGCCGCATTGGCGTGGCTCGTCGCGTCGACGGCGGCTTCCGGCCCGGAGGGGCTTCCACGCGGCTTCGAGTCGGGCCTGCGCTACCTCGCTCCGGCCATCGTCCTCGGCCTCGTACTCCTCCCCGCGACCCCGCCGCTCCGCGGCCGCCTGTATCGTCTCGGCTCATCGAAACTGCATCCGGCATCGCATAGCGACGCTCAACGCAGTCTCGTGCAACGTCTGGGCCCTGTGGGCGCCTGGCTGGGCCTCATCGCGCTGGCGGTCGGGACGGTTGCGATCGGCTACCGGGTCCAGCGCCACTACCTCGAGAACCGCTACGCGAACCCGTCCTTCGCCGCCCCGGGCCTGAACGCCACCTTCAAATGGGCCGACGGCGTCCCCAACGCACGCATAGCCACCACTGCAACGCGCCAATACCCCCTTTACGGCACCGACCTCTCAAACCACGTCCAGTACGTCGGCGAAGAGCAACCCCACGGCGGCTTCACCATCCCAACCACCTGTCCCCAATGGCGCCGCCTCTTGAACGAAGGTGACTACGACTACGTGGTCGCGAGTCGTGATCGGATCGAACCCGGCAAGCCGACCCACCCGCTGACAGCTCGATGGACCGAAGGCGAGGGTGCAACAGTCATCCTTCGCAAGCCCCCCACCGTCATCTTCAAGCTAAGCGCCCTCCTGGATCCATCGGCGTGTAGGAAATAGCGAATCTCCGGCGGGTGGCGTCGGTGTCGGGGGTGCCCTCCGCCAGTGCGGAGTCTGCAGAGGGCGAGGCCTCATCCCGCAAGTGGATTTCATCCCTCTGCCCGGAGCAGATCGCAGCACCAGGAGGGCACCCCCGGCGGCGACGACGGGACCCGCCGGCCACTCGCCATACTCCCTCCGCCGATGGACCACATCCGCAACTTCTCGATCATCGCCCACATCGACCACGGCAAGTCGACCCTGGCCGATCGCATCCTGGAGATCACCAACTCGGTCGACCCGAAGAAAATGCGGGCCCAGGTGCTCGACTCGATGGACCTCGAGCGCGAGCGCGGGATCACGATCAAGGCGCAGGCGGTGCGGGTCGAGTACCGGGCCGCCGATGGGCAGGCGTACCACCTGCACCTGATCGACACCCCTGGCCACGTCGACTTCTCCTACGAGGTCTCGCGCAGCCTCGCCGCCTGCGAGGGAGCGCTGCTGGTCGTCGACGCCGCCCAGGGCGTGGAGGCGCAGACCGTCGCCAACACCTATCTGGCGATCGAGAACGGACTGGAGCTGATCCCGGTCATCAACAAGGTCGACCTGCCGGGCGCTGAACCCGAGCGGGTCGCGGAAGAGATCGCCGATTTGCTCGGCGGCGATCCCGGCGATGAGCTGCGGATCTCGGCGAAGACCGGGGAGGGGGTGGTCGAGGTGCTGGAGGCGATCGTCGCCCGCGTCCCGCCCCCGAAGGGCGAGCCTGCCGCACCCGCCCGTGCCCTGATCTTCGACTCCGAGTTCGACCAGTACCGCGGCGTCGTCGCCTACGTGCGAATGGTCGATGGCGCCTTCCGCAAGAGCGAGCGGATCGTGGCGATGCAGAACGGCACCGAAGCCGACATCGACGACCTCGGCTTCTTCCGGCCGGCGATGACCCCGGTGGAGCGGATGGAGGCCGGCGACGTCGGCTACCTGATCACCGGGATCAAGGACGTCGCCAAGCTGCGCGTGGGCGACACGCTGACCGCCCAGGGCGGCCCCGCGTCGGGGCCGCTCGAGGGCTACCGCGAGGTCAGGCCGATGGTCTTCTGCGGCCTCTTCCCGATCGACACCGATCGTTACGAAGACCTGCGCGACGCACTCGACAAGCTTGCCCTCAACGATGCCGCGCTCTCCTATGAGCCGGAGACCTCCGAGGCGCTCGGCTTCGGCTTCCGCGCCGGCTTCCTCGGGCTGCTTCACATGGAGATCGTCCGCGAGCGGCTGGAGCGCGAGTACGGGCTGGAGCTGCTGGCGACGATGCCCAACGTCCGCTACGAGGTCCACCGCACCAGCGGCGAGAAGATCGAGGTGCACAGCCCCACCGGCCTCCCCGACCCGGGCACGATCGAGTCGATCGAAGAGCCCTACATCAGGGCGACGATCATCTGCCCCACGGAGCACGTCGGTGCCGTGATGGACCTCTGCCAGTCGCGCCGCGGCACCCACGTCGACATGCACTACCTGAGCCCGCAGCGGGTGCAGATCCGCTACGACCTGCCCCTGGCCGAGATCGTCCTCGACTTCTTCGACTACCTCAAGTCCTCGACCAAGGGCTACGCCTCGCTCGACTACGAGCCGATCGGCAACAGCGCCTCCGACCTGGTCAAGGTCGACATCCTGCTCGCCGGGGACCAGGTCGACGCGCTCTCGATCATCGTCCACCGCGATGCCGCCTACGAGCAGGGCAAGCGCCTGGTCGAGCGGCTGCGCAAGACGATCCCCCGGCAGCTCTTCGATGTGCCGGTGCAGGCGGCGGTCGGCTCGCGCATCCTCGCCCGCGAGACGGTCAAGGCCCTGCGCAAGGACGTCACCGCGAAGCTCTACGGCGGCGACGTCACCCGCAAGCAGAAGCTGCTGAAGAAGCAGAAAGCCGGCAAGAAGAGGATGAAGCAGGTGGGGCGGGTCGAGGTGCCGCAGGAGGCCTTCCTGGCGGTCCTCGAGATCGACGAGTAGATAGGTTTCCGGCCCATGGCGATCAAGACCGAGGCGATAGGCAAGGAGTGGCCCGCCACGACCTATGAGGTGGGCAAGGAGAAGATCGGCGAGTACGCGAGGGTGGTCGGGCTCGAGAACCCGGTCCACTTCGACCGCGACGCTGCCAAGGGGGCCGGCTACCGTGACGTGGTGGCGCCGCCGATGTTCTGCGTCGTCTACAGCTCCCCGGCGCTGGCGCCGGCGATGTTCGACCCCGAGGTCGGGATGAATTTCGCCGCGATGGTGCACGGGGGCCAGGAGTTCGAGTGGGGGGAGCCGGCCTGCTCGGGCGACGAGATTACGACCAGCGCCAAGTGCCTGGAGATCTACGAGAAGGACGGCAAGGGCTTCTACGTCTTCGAGACCAACTCGGTCAACCAGGACGGCGGGCAGGTCGTGCGCGGCACCTGGACCAACATCGTCAGGGGGGTATGAGATGGCTGAGCTGAACGCCGGGGACCAGATCGCCGAGCTGCGGGTCACCCCCGACAAGTACCTGCCGCACCGCTACGCGGGCGCCTCAGGCGACTTCAACCCGATCCACATCGACCCCGAGTTCGCCAAGGCGGTCGGCCTGCCGAGCACGATCCTGCATGGCCTCTACATGATGGGCTTGGTCGCCCGCGCCAGCACCGAGGCGGCTGACGGCGACCCGCGGGCGCTGAAGCGCCTCTCGGTCCAGTTCCGCGGCATGGGTGCGCCCGAGACGGAGATCGTCGTCACCGGCACGGTCAAGTCGGTCGAGGGCGGCAGGGCCGTAATCGACACCGTCGCCGCGCAGGGAGAGAACCAGACGATTCGCAACGCAGAGGCCGAAGTAGCGCTGTAGGCGTCAGCCCGCGGGTCCTGTCGCGGCGGCCTCCCCCATGTGCTCGGACGCCGCTTTGCGGCGTCCTCCGCTATGGGGGACCCCCGCGCCACGCCACCCGCGGGAGGAGCGTCTGCCCTGCTTCTAGACTCTGAGCATGCTCTCCGAGCGACAAGAGCTGATCCTCAGGCTGGTCGTCGATGCGTATCTCGCGTCCGGCAAGCCCGTGGCTTCGAAAGCGATTGCGGAGAGCCGCGAGGTCGTGTGGGGGCCCTCGACGGTGCGCGCCGAGCTGGCGGGGCTGGAGGCGGCCGGCTACCTGACTCATCCCCACACCTCGGCGGGGCGGGTTCCGACCGATGCCGGCTACAGGCGCTACGTCGACGTGCTGATTGCTTCGGGTGCGCCGCAGGCCGCCACGGGCGTCGGGTTGGAGCTGTCGCGGTTGCGACGTGAGATCGACGAGGCGATGCGGGAGACGACGACGGCGCTGGCCCGGGTCACCGACCTGATGGCGCTTGCCACCGCGCCGACCCCGGCCACGGCGACGATCCACCGGGTCGAGGTGCTGCGCCTGCAGCCGACCAAGGTGATGGCGATCGCGATCGCCTCCACCGGCGCCGTCGCCAAGCGCGTCTTCGACTTCGAGGCGCCGGTTGACCCGGGCCTGGTCGAGTGGGCCTCCAGCTACCTGAACGAGTCCTTGGCCGGGCTGGGCGTGGGCGCGCGGATGATCGCCAGCCGGCTCGCCGAGCCCGAGCTGGGACCGGCCGAGTCCCGCCTCGTCGCCACGCTCGGCCCCGCGTTCACCGAGCTCGAGCAGGAGACCGGCGAGAGCCTCTACATGGAGGGGGCCGCGCGCCTGCTCTCCGAATCCCATCTCGACGACCTGCCGCAGGCCGACCGGCTGATGACGGCGCTGGAGCGGCGGGCGGGCGTGCTGGGCATGCTGCGCTCCGCGCTCGACGAGCGCTCCGTGTTCGTCTGGATCGGCGGCGAGAACCCGCAGCCGGAGCTGCGCTCGGTCAGCGTCGTCGGTGCCAACTACGGCCTCGCGCACCGCAACCTCGGCTCGGTCGGCGTCGTCGGCCCGCTGCGGATGGACTACGCGACCGCGATCGCCTCGGTGCGCGGCGCCGCACGCGAGCTCTCACGCTACTGCGAGACGGTCTACGGCTGATGGGCGCCTGAAGAATGCCCCGCGACTACTACGAGATCCTCCGCCTCGAGCGGGACGCCGACAGGGCGGAGGTGAAGACGGCCTTCCGCCGCCTCGCCCGCGAGCTGCATCCGGACGTCAACGACCACGACCCCGAGGCGGAGGAGAAGTTCAAGGAAGCGGCAGAAGCCTACGAGGTGCTCTCCGATCCGGAGCGCCGCAACGCCTACGACCGCTACGGCCACGAGGGCCTACGTTCGAGCGGCTTTCCGTCCGCTGGCGGATTCGGCTCGGTCGAGGACATCTTCCAGGCATTCTTCGGCGGCAGCTTCGGCTTCGAGGTGCGGCGCGGGCCGATGCGCGGTCAGGACCTGATCCACACGGTCGAGATCTCGGCGGTCGACGCGATGCTGGGGGCCAAGGTCCGAATCCCCAGCCACGAGGGCGAGCGCGAGATCGAGCTGCCCGCCGGCACCCAGGCCGGCACCCAGTTCGCGTTGCGCGGTCACGGCATGCCGGGTGCCAACGGCGGTCCCCCCGGCGACCTGGTGATCGCGGTCCAGGTGATCGTCCCAGGCGATCTCTCCGAGGAGCAGCGCGAGCTGGCCGAGAAGCTCGGCGAGACGCTGGGGCCGCACAACCTCCGCTCCCGGCGCGGCGGCGAGGAGAGCTTCTTCTCCCGCGTGCGCAGAGCCTTCGGTTGATCCGGCTCGCGATCCGTTGCACGCCGGAGCAGGCGGACCTCGTCCTGGCCGAGTTGACCGTTCTCGCCCCGAACGGGGTCGAGGAGGAGCGCGGTCCAGGCTACGTCGAGTACGCGATCTACGGCGGTGAGGGCGAGCTGCCCGCGCTGGGGGAGATCGAGGCGGCGACGGGCGACGGCTTGGTCGATCTGGTCGCGACCGAGGTGCCCGACGACTGGGCCGACCGCTGGCAGGACTTCCACAAGCCGTTGCTGGTCGGCGAGCGACTCTGGCTGCGTCCCTCCTGGGAGGAGCCGCGCGACGGCGCGATCGACTTGGTCATCGACCCCGGCCGCGCCTTCGGCACCGGCGCCCACCCCACCACGCGCCTCTGCCTGGAGGTGCTGCTCGACCTGGCGCAGGCGGGGGAGGCCGCCGGGCCGCTCACCGACCTCGGCACCGGCTCGGGCGTCCTCGCGATCGCCGCCGCCAAGCTCGGCTGGGAGCCGGTGCGTGGCTACGACCACGAGTCCGCCTCGATCGAGGCGGCAACCGCAAACGCGGTTGCCAACGGCGTCGCGGCGACCTTCGAGCGCATCAACCTGCGCGAGGAGTCACCCGCGCTCGGTCCGACCACGGTCGCCAACCTGACTGCCCCGATTCTGCGGGCGGTTGCTTCTCAACTGTTGAGCGACTCAGGGGCCCCCGCTCCGGCAAATCCTCCCCCGGCTCCCGACACCCTCGTCTGCTCCGGGTTGCTGCCAAGTGAGCTGGACGAGGTAGCTGCCGCCTTTGCGCCCAGTGATTTAGCCGAGTCCGAGCGCCGCCTCGACGGCGACTGGGCCGCGCTGCTGCTCCGTCGTCGCTAGGGGGTATGTTTTCGCCGATGCTGGCGACGATCGTGGATCCGGGCTACAAGATTGCTCTCTTCCTCCACATCTTGGCCGTAGTGCTCGCCTTCGGACCGACTTTCGGCTACGCCCTCTTCTTCTCGGTCGCGCCGCAATTCCCCCGTGCGACCCCGGCGATTCTTGCGGGGGTGCAGAAATGCGATCGCTTCCTCGTCAACCCAGGGATGATCGTCCTCCTGCTGGCGGGGATCTACCTCCTTGCCGATGGCCCGTGGGAGACCAGCGACGTTTTCATCAGTACCGGCTTCCTTGCGATCATCGTCCTCTTCGGCCTCCAGCACGGCTTCTTCGGGCCGCAAACCGCGAAAGCGAAAGAGCTGGCGGAACGGGATCTCAAAGCCGGCGATTCCCTCAGCGACGAGTTCATGACGGTCTCGCAACGGGTCGGACAAGTGGGGGGCTTGGCCGGCTTGATCGTCGTCGTGGCGATCTTCTTCATGACGTACAAGCCCTTCCTATAGACACCTCGTCCCCAATTGCGATGTTCGACTCCGGCGTCGGTGGCCTCACGGTCTTGCACGAGTGCCTGGTCTCGCTACCGGAGGAGGACTTCGTCTACCTCGGCGATACGGCGATGTTCCCCTACGGCAGCCGCGATCCGGAACGGCTGCGGGAGAGGATCCGGGCGATCGCCACGCTGTTGCTCGACGGCGGCGCGAAGCTGCTGGTGATCGCCTGCAACACGGCGACCTCGATCGGCGAGGGGGTGGCGCGTGAGGTCGCCGGCGAGCACGGCGTGGAGGTGGTTCCGGTGGTCGATCCGCAGGCCGAGATCGCCGCCGCGATCACCGACAGCGGCCGGGTCGGCGTGCTGGCGACGCCGAACACGGTCAAGAGCGGCGCCTACCGGCACGCCCTGGAAGCCCAGGGCCGAGCGCTCGAGGTGACCGAGGTGGAGGCGCCCGACCTGGCGCCCTTCATCCAGAACGACTCCCCCTTCGACCAAGGCGTGCTCGACATGGCACGGGCATACTGCGCGCCGCTGAAGCGGGCCGGCGTCGACACTTTGATCCTCGGCTGCACCCACTACCCTCTCGTCGCTCCGATGCTGCAACGGATCCTCGGCCGCGACGTGCGCCTGGTCAGCGGTGGCCATGCGGTCGCCGCCGCCGCCCAGCGAACGCTCGAGTCTGCCGGCTTGGCACGGTCGGCGGACGGCGAGGGCGAGTACCGCTTTCTCTGCAGCGGCGATGTCGAGTCCTTCCGCGAGCTGGGCACGCGCTTCCTGCAGATGCCGCTCGGAGAGGTCGAGCAGATCGACATTCCTCGCTCTCGCTGAGCATTCGCGTCAGAGGATTTTCAGAACCGGCACGTTCTCCGCCCACGCGTGCGTTCTGACTTGAGACCGTCCCGGCATGGCGACGACAATTACATCCGGCAATACCGTATATACTCATCCCGTGGCCAAGGTGATGATCTCGATGCCCGACGACCTGCTCGACCGACTCGACGCCCAGGCGCGCGCCAACCGCGAGACGCGCAGCGGCTTCCTGCGTCGGCTAGCCGAGCGGGAGCTGCTCTCCGGTGAAGCCAAGCAGCGCAAGGAGATCGAAGACCTGCTGGGTCCTCCCGTGCCCTTGGGTGGCGACGCGGCCAAGCAGATTCGCGAAGACCGCGAATCTCACTGATGGTCTTCTTGTTGGATGCGAGCGTTTGGGTCGCGTCGAAGGACTCAAACGATCGCTATTTCGATGCGGCTCGACCGCTCGTCGTGAGTCCGGCCCGTTCGCTGGCTGCTCTGGACCTGACCCTTTACGAGACGGCGAACGTGGTTGGTGTTCGGTGGCGCGAGCCGGCTATTGCAAAGACCCTCTGCCAGACGATCGTCGCCCGTTGCGCTGGCCGAGTGCTCGAGGCCGACGAGGACTTGATCGGCTCGGCGATCGAGCTCGCCACCGAGCACGGTCTAACCGCCTACGACGCGGTCTATGTCGCCGCCGCCCGGCGTTACGACTGGACGCTGGTCAGCGGCGATGTCGCCGACCTGGTCTCCAAGGGGCTCGCGGTGGCCCCCGACGCCGCCGACTACCCTTAGTACGGATGAGCGTTCTCGAGCAGGTGCAGGCGGACGTGCGCACCGCGATGAAGGCGGGCGAGCGCGAGCGTGCCGCGGCGCTGCGGATGATCGTCGACTCGCTGCAGCAGGACGCGAAGCTGGGCGAGGGCGACGAGGTCGCCGTGCTGCAGCGGGAGCGCAAGAAGCGACTCGAGGCGGCGGAGGCCTACGACGAGGCGGGCCGGGCCGAGCAGACGGCGGCCGAGCGCTTTGAGGCGGAGCTGATCGAGGCATACCTGCCCCAGCAGCTCTCCGACGAGCAGCTTGCCGAGCTGGTCGCCGCGGCGATCGAGGAGACCGGTGCCTCCGAGCAGAAGCAGATGGGCCAGGTCATGTCGGCACTGATGCCGAAGGTCGGTGGACAGGCGGACGGCAAGCGGGTCAGCGCGGCGGTGCGAGAGAAACTTGGCTCGTAGGCAGCTGACCCTCGACAACACCGTGGCTGCCGAGCTGGCAGGCTCCGAGGACGCAGTCCTGCGGGCGCTGCGGGGCCGCCTCGACTGCGACTTCCACCTGCGCGGCAACGTGCTCACCCTCGACGGCGACTCGACCGACGTGCAGACGGCCGCGACCGTGGTCGACCAGCTGGTCGACCTGATCGAGCAGGGGCACGAGGTGGCGCCGGGGACGATCGAAGCGGTTGCGGGGGCGCTCGACGCCGAGGAGAGCCCGGCGCGGATCCTCGAGGACGTCGTCTGGAGGCACCGCAACACCAAGGTGTCGCCGAAGACCCTCAACCAGAAGCGCTATGTCGACTCGATCCGCAACCACACGATCACCTTCGGAGTCGGCCCGGCGGGAACCGGCAAGACCTTTCTCGCGGTCGCGATGGCCGCAGCGGCGCTGGCCGAACGCGAGGTGCAGCGGATCATCCTCACCCGCCCGGCGGTCGAGGCGGGCGAGCGGCTCGGCTTCCTGCCCGGGGACATCCAGGCCAAGGTGGACCCATACCTGCGGCCGCTGTTCGACGCGCTCTACGACATGCTCGACCCCGACCGCGTCAACGGCTACTTCGAGCGCGGCGTGATCGAGGTGGCGCCGCTCGCCTTCATGCGCGGCCGTGCCCAGCCACTCTCCAGTGCCGTGCTCACGCCATCCGGCTTTCGGCCAATCGGGAGCATGCGGATTGGCGATCTTGTCGTTGGCTCGAACGGTCAGCCGACTCCCGTCCTCGGGGTGTACCCGCAAGGCCGCAAGGCGATCTTCCGGGTGTGCACGCAGGATGGGGCGTCGACGCTGTGTTGCGGTGAGCACCTATGGCACGTCTTCACGGCGGAGGATCGCCGTCGCGGAAAGGCCGGGCGCATCGTTGAAACGAGAGACATGGTCGGCCGTCTCCGAGCCGCGCATCGGCATCGGTTCGAACTACCTGTGCTAAGCGCCCCTGTTGAGCTTCCGTATCGCAACGTGTCATTGGACCCATATGCACTGGGTCTCCTGCTCGGCGACGGCTGTCTGACAGGCAAGATGACCCCGAGTTTTTCCACCGCAGATCCGGAGCTGGCGACTGCTCTTGAGGAAAAGCTCGATGGGATCGAGTTGCGCCGGCGGGGCACTGCCATCGACTACGACCTGCACCACACCGCTGGCCATCGTGGGAGCGTGATCGTCGCCAACCCGGTGACCGCTGCTTTGCGGGAACTTGGACTCGCTGGTACGAGGTCCAGCACGAAGTTCGTTCCCGAGCTGTACTTGCGCAATGACACGGCAGTTCGCGTGGCGATTCTCCAGGGCCTACTGGACAGCGATGGTGGTCCAGTTGTTCAGGGAGACCGGACGTGCAGAATTCAATACACGACGTGCTCCGAGCGTCTTCACGAAGACGTCACCTTCCTGGTTCGGTCGTTGGGCGGCGTCACGTATTCGCGAATCAGGGAGGCGGCGGGTCGACCACCCGGGCGGGTGGGTGGTCGACCGGTCCACCATCGCTCGGATGCCTTCACTATGGACATCCACCTGCCGGATGGGATCGAGCCATTCCGCTTGCGGCGCAAGCAAAGCCTCTATCGGCGGGATGGTGGTGGTCGCCCGATGCGTTTCGTGCATGCAATCGAGCCTGAGGGTGACGCAGAGACGGTGTGCATTCAGGTAGCGGCTGCCGACTCGCTCTATGTCACGGATGACTTCCTCGTCACGCACAACACCCTCAACGACTCCTTCGTGATCCTCGACGAGGCGCAGAACACCAGCCCCGAGCAGATGAAGATGTTCCTCACCCGGCTCGGTTTCAACTCGCGCATGGTCGTCACCGGCGACATCACCCAGATCGACCTTCCGACCGACCAGCGCTCCGGCCTGGTCGTCGTGCGCGACATCCTCAGCCAGGTCCAGGACATCTCCTTCGTCCGCTTCGGCGGCGAGGACGTGGTCCGCCACAAGCTGGTGCAGCGGATCGTCGCCGCCTACGGCGAGCACGCCGAGCGCCGGCAGGGCGAGCAGTCGCCTGCATCGGATGGCGGTTGACCTCTCCGACGTGCCCGCCGAGCTGCGCGACGCGGTCGCGGCGGCGCTGGCCGTGGCGGGGGTGGCCGACGGCCACCTTGCGGTGGAGCTGGTCGACGCGGTGCGGATCCGCAGCTTGAACCGCGAGCACCGGGGGAAGGACGCGCCAACCGACGTGCTCGCCTTCCCGCTCGACGGCGCCGGCTCGACCGCCGGCCCGCGCGAGCTGGGCGACGTGGCGATCTGCCCCGAGCACTGCTCGGACGTGGCCGAGGCAGCGGTCCACGGCACCCTGCACCTTTGCGGCATGGACCACGAGGCCGACGATGGAGAGATGCTCGCCCTGCAAGAAGAGATCCTCGCCTCGTTGAAGACCCCGCCGTCCCCGGACGCGGGAGCCCGGGCGCGAGACTTCCGGTGGTCATGAGCGCGCCCGGGCGGGAGCAGAGGAGGCGGCGGGCTGGTTTTGTCGGTCTCGCCGGCCGCCCGAACGTCGGTAAGTCGACCCTTGTCAACGCGATCGTCGGCAGTCGCGTGGCGATCGTCTCGATGCGCCCGCAGACGACGCGACGGGCGATCCGCGGCATCGCAACCGACACCGACGCCGGCCGGCAATTGGTCCTGGTCGACCTGCCGGGGGTGCAGAAGCCGCGCGACGTGCTGACCGAGCGCATGCAGAGCCGGGTCGAGCGCGAGCTGGCCGACTCCGACCTGGCGTTGCTGGTCGTCAACGGGGAGGAGGGAATCGGCCCCGGCGACCGCTTCATCGCCCGCGCCCTGCTTGGCACGGGGGCAGGGCTGCCGACGATCTGCGCCGTCAACAAGATCGACAAGGCCGGGCCCAATCAGCTGGTGCCGGTGCTGGTCGAGGCAGCCGGGCTGGAGGGCGTCGACGAGGTCTTCCCGATCAGCGCCCGCGACGGCGAGGGCCTCGAGGAGCTGGTGCAGCGGCTCGGCGAGCTGGTCCCCGAGGGCCCCTACCTCTACCCGCCCGAGGATCACAGCGACCAGTCGAGCGAGACGATGCTGGCGGAGCTGATCCGCGAGCAGGTCCTCAACCGGACCCGTGACGAGATCCCGCACTCGGTCGAGGTGAACGTCAAGGAGGTCGCCGAGCGCGAGGACGGGCTGGTCGTCGTCGGCGCCGAGGTTTGGGCGGAGACCGAGTCCCAGAAGGGCATCCTGATCGGCAAGGGAGGTAAAAAGGTGGGCGAGATCGGAACCGCCGCCCGCCGCTCGCTGGAAGCGGAGCTGGGCGTCAAGGTCCACCTCGAGCTCCAGGTCCGCGTGCGCAGCCACTGGCGCCGCGACGAGGGACTCTTAGACCGGCTCGGGATCGAGTGAACCCCTGCCATACGATTGTTCGATGTTCGAGCAGGTTCGTTTCGATGAGCGGGGCTTGGTCCCCTGTATCGCTCAGGACCACTCCAGCGGGGAGGTCTTGACCCTCGCCTACGTAAATGAGGAGGCCCTTCAACGGACCGTCGAGACGGGAGAAGTGCACTTCTTCAGCCGCTCGCGGGAACGGATCTGGCGCAAAGGAGAAGAGTCCGGAAGCGTGCTGAAGCTGCGGCAGCTGCGCTACGACTGCGACGGCGACGCGATCGTCGCCCTGGTCGAGCCGACCGGGCCGGCTTGCCACACCGGCGAGCGTTCCTGCTTTTACCGCGAGCTGGGCGGCTCGGCGTCGGGCGAGAAGGACGCCCCGCCGGCTGCCGGCGAGCCCGCGCCGCTTCCCTTCGAGGCGCTGGCGGCGCTGCAGCGCACCCTGCGCAGCCGCGCCGCGGAGCGACCCGACGGTAGCTACACGGTGAAGCTGCTCGACGACCCGCAGCTGATCGGCGAGAAGATCGAGGAGGAGGCAGAGGAGGTGGTGCGCTCGGCGCGCGAGGAGTCCGACGAGCGGGTCGCCGAAGAGGCCGCGGATCTGCTCTACCACCTCAGCGTGCTGCTGACCTCGCGCGAGGTTCCCCAGTCCGCCGTGATGGAGGTCCTCAATGGCCGTCGTAGCTGAGTCCGAGCTGCGGATCGAGCCCAGCCTCGAGCAGGCCCGGGAGCTCGCCGCCGAGGGCAACGTGGTCCCGATCCGGGCTCGCTTCGTCGACGACTGCGAGACGCCCGTCTCCGCCTTCCTCAAGCTGCGCGCCGGCGAGCCCGAGGGGGCACCCTGCTTCCTGCTCGAGTCCGCGGAGCAGGGCCAGGTCGGCCGCTACTCCTTCGTCGGCATCCGTCCCCGCTCGGTGTTGCGCTGGGCCGACGGGATCCTGCACGAGACAGGGGGCGCGGATCGCGAGGCCCCCGACCCCTACGCCGCCGTCGCCGAGAGCCTCGACCGCTTCTGCCTCGCCCCGGTCGAGGGCCTGCCGCCGTTTGCCGGCGGCGCAGTGGGCTTCTTCGGCTACGACCTGGTGCGCACGGTCGAGCCACTCGGCGAGCCCAATCCCGACCCGCTCGGACTGCCGGACATGGCGCTGATGATCACCGACGTCCTGCTCGCCTTCGACCACCTGCGCCACGAGCTGACGATCCTCTCCTGCGCCTTCACCGACGAGGGCGGCATCGACGCCGCCTACGAACGCTCGGTGGCGACGATCGCCGACGTTCGGGGCCGGCTCCGGGGTGCCGTTCCCACCCCGGAGCGCCCCACGCTCGCCGAGCCGCCGCGCTTCGTCTCCGGCATGGAGCGCGAGGAGTTCGAAGCGGCGGTCGAGCGAATCGTCGAGTACGTCCACGCCGGCGACGCCTTCCAGGTGGTGCCGTCGCAGCGCTTCTCGGCGCCGGCCCCGGTCGAGGCGTTCTCGGTCTACCGCGGCCTGCGCGCGGTCAATCCCTCCCCCTATATGTACTTCCTCGAGTTCGGCGACTTCCAGATCGCCGGCGCCTCGCCAGAGCCGCTGGTCAAGGTGCAGGGGCGGCGGGTGGAGACGCGCCCGATCGCCGGCACCTACCCGCGCGGAAGCGACGAGGAGGAGGACCGCCGCCTCGCGGAGCGCCTCGTCAACGATCCCAAGGAGCGGGCCGAGCACGTGATGCTGGTCGACCTTGGCCGCAACGACCTCGGCCGGGTCTGCGAGTACGGCTCGATCGGCGTCGACGAGCTGATGGTCGTCGAGACCTACTCCCATGTCCTCCACATCGTCAGCCAGGTCTCGGGAACGCTACGCGAGGGAGTGGGGGCGATGGACGTGCTGCGCTCGGCGCTGCCCGCCGGCACGCTCTCCGGCGCCCCCAAGGTCCGCGCGATGCAGATCATCGACGAGCTGGAGCCGATCAAGCGCTGCTCCTACGGGGGCGCGATCGGCTACCTCTCCTGGAGCGGCGACCTCGACACCGCGATCCACATCCGCACCGTCGTCGTCAAGGACGGCCAGGTCCACGTGCAGGCGGGAGGCGGCACCGTCGCCGACGCCAAGCCGGCCTACGAGTACAACGAGTCGGTCAACAAGGCCAAGGCGGTCTTCCGCGCCGTCGAGCTGGCCTGCGAGCAGCCGGACTGGCCATGAGGGTCCTCGTCATCGACAACTACGACAGCTTCACCTACAACCTCGTCCAGTACCTGGGCGAGCTGGGGGCGGAGATAGAGGTAGTCCGCAACGACCGCGCCTCGGTCGAGGAGCTGCTGGGGCGCGGCGCCGACCGGCTGGTCGTCTCGCCGGGGCCGTGCACTCCCGCCGAGGCCGGGATCTCGGTCGAGGCGATCCGTGCTTTTGCCGAGGCCGGCACGCCCGCGTTGGGTGTTTGCCTCGGCCACCAGTCGCTGGTCGAGGCGTTCGGCGGCCGCACCATCCAGGGCGAGCCGATCCACGGCAAGGACGCCGAGGTCAGCCACGACGGGCGGACGATCTACGCCGGCCTGCCCAGCCCCCTGGTCGCCGGTCGCTACCACTCGCTGGTCGCCGACCCTGACCTCCCCGAGGAGCTGGAGCTGAGCGCCAGCCTCGACGGCGTCGTGATGGGTGCCCGCCATCGCGAGCTGCCGGCCGAGGGCGTCCAGTTCCACCCCGAGTCCGTCCTCACCCCGCAGGGCAAGCACCTGCTGGCCAACTTCCTGGGGTCCACCCAATGAGCTTCCGCTGTTCCTTCCCCCTGTTATATGTCGCAAAGGAACAGCGGAAGGGGGTTTGGGGTGGAGGTGCAGATGCCTAACGACGTAGTCACGCGCGCGATCGATGCCGTCTGCGAGGGTGACCACCTGACCGCCGACCACGCCGCCGCCGTGCTCGCCGAGATCATGGAGGGCCGCGCCGACGAGGTGCAGACGAGTGCCTTCCTTATTGCCATGCGGGCAAAGGGAGAGACGGTGCCCGAGCTCGTCGGCCTGGCGCGGACGATGCGCTCGCTCGCCGCAGCGGTCGAGACCTCGCGTGAAGACCTGGTCGACACGGCCGGCACGGGGGGCGGTCCCTGCACCTTCAACGTCTCGACCACGGCGGCTCTGGTCGCCGCAGGCGCCGGCTGCGCGGTCGCCAAGCACGGCAATCGCTCCAACACCAGCCGCTGCGGCTCTGCCGACCTGCTGGAAGCGCTCGGCGTGGACATCGAGCTGGACCCGGTGCGGGTGGGCCAATGCGTCGACGAGGTCGGCTTCGGCTTCATGTTCGCCCCCCGCCACCACGCGGCGATGGCGCACGTCATGCCAGTGCGAAAAGCGCTCGGCGTGCGAACGATCTTCAACTTCCTCGGTCCCCTTACCAACCCAGCTGCGGCCGAGCGCCAGCTGCTTGGCGTCTCCGATCGCCACTACCAGGAGACGATCGCCGAGGCGCTGGTCGGACTGGGCAGCGTGCGGGCGATGGTCGTCAGCGCCGACGATGGGGTCGACGAGCTCTCGATCTCGGCCCGCACCCGGGTGATCGAGGTCCTCGCAGGCCGCACGGAGGAGTGGTTCGTCGAGCCCGGCGAATTCGGCCTCGTCGCGGCGGAGCTGGAGGATGTCGTCGGCGGCAGCCCGGAGGAGAACGCCGCCGCCTCGCGCGCCGTGCTGGCCGGCGAGGTGGGCCCACGGCGCGATCTGGTCGTGCTCAACGCGGGAGCGGCAATCTACGTTGGCGGCCTCGCCGCCAGCCTCGGAGAGGGTGCCGAGAAGGCGGCGGTCGCGATCGACAGTGGTGCTGCCCGGGAGCTGCTCGAGCGTCTGATCGTCACCACCACCCGCCTGGGCGGCTAGGACGGGTGACTCCAACCGTTTAGGCTTCGTCACTCACGTGGGAATGATCGAGCAGCTGATCGCCGCGGCGCGCGCCGGGGTGGAGGAACGCCGCAGCAGCGCCTCCCAGGCGGATCTCGAGTCGAGGCTTCCGGGTCGCGGCGACGACAGGCCGTTCAGCGAGGCGCTGGTCCGTCCCGGGCTCTCGCTGATCGCCGAGTTCAAGCGGCGCTCCCCCAGCGCCGGCGATATCTCGGCCACGGCGACCGTCGGCGATCGGGTCAGCGCCTACGAGCGCGGCGGCGCGGCGGCGCTCTCGGTGCTCACCGACGAACTCCACTTCGGCGGCTCGCTGGAGGACCTGCGCGGCGCCCGCGCAGCCTGCAGCCTGCCGATTCTGCGCAAGGACTTCATCGTCGACCCCTACCAGCTCTACGAGGCGGCGGTGAACGGGGCCGACGCGGTGCTGCTGATCGCCAGGGCGCTCGACGATGACGCGCTACGCGGACTGTACGAGCTGGCACGGGATCTGGATCTCGATTGCCTGGTCGAGGTCCACGACGGGGAGGAGCTGGAGCGGGCGCTGCAGCTCGACGTCGACGTGATCGGGATCAACAACCGCAACCTCGAGGAGGGAACCGTCGATGTCGCCACCACGTACGAGTTGATGCCCGACGTGCCGGCAGGCAAGACTGTGGTCGCCGAGAGCGGTATCTCGGCCCGAGCCGAGCTCGAGGAGCTGGAGCGGGTGGGAGTCGACGCGGTGCTGATCGGCTCGGCGCTGATGAGCTCCGCCGACCCCGAGGCGCTGACCCGCGAGCTGACCGGAGCCGACGAGGGCACCCGCGAGCACCTTCTTCCCTGAGTAGGTTCCGCCCGCGAGGGCGCTGATTTTTTTAGAAGAACTTTGAGGAGGCTCTGCATCATCGCCTCCAATGAAGCGTTTCTTCCGCACCTCCTTCGGCTCGGCCCTCCTGGGCGGAGCCGTCGTCGCCGCTTTCGGATGGGTTGCGATTGCGGCCGGCTGGATCGAAGCGGATGGGGGCGGGGACACGACGGTTGCGGTGACCAGATCGCTGGCTGCGCCCGTCGCCGCCGCGGACGAAGGCGGCTCCAACCTCGTCAACCAGATCTACCGGCGTGACGGGCAGGGGGTTGCCTTCATCAGCTCTGAACGCAGTGGCGGCGGACCCTCGGGCATCAGCCCGTTCGGAGAACCCGAAGGCGGTGGCACCGCGACGGGCTCGGGCTTCCTGATCGACACCGAAGGCCACATTGTCACCAACAACCATGTGGTCGAAGAAGCCGACCGGGTCGAGGTCAAGCTCGGGTCCTCCGACACGACCTACACGGCCGAAGTGGTCGGCTCCGACCCCGCGACCGACGTGGCGCTGTTGAAGGTGGACGCCCCGGCCGAGCGGCTCCACCCGCTGGCGCTCGGCGACTCCTCGCAGGTCCAGGTGGGAGAACCGGTCGTCGCGATCGGCAACCCGTTCGGGCTCGACCGGACCGTCACCAGCGGCATCGTCTCGGCGCTCCAGCGCCAGATCCAGGCTCCCAACGGGTTCTCGATCTCGCACGTGATTCAAACCGACGCGGCGATCAACCCGGGTAACTCCGGCGGTCCACTGATCGACAGCTCGGGCAACGTGATCGGGATCAACTCGCAGATCCAGACCGGCGGCAGCAGCGGCAACGTCGGCATCGGCTTTGCCGTGCCGATCAACACGGCGCGCGACGTGGTCCAGCAGATCGAGCAGCACGGCGAAGTGAAGCACGCGTTCCTCGGGATCAGCGGCGGCAGCATCACCCCCGATCTGGCCCGGGCGCTGAAGTTGCCTGTCACCGAGGGCGTGCTCGTCAACGAAGTCGTCAAGGGCGGCCCCGCCGACCAGGCGGGGATCAAGGGCGGCGACACCTCGGCGACGATCGAAGGGGCCAGCTTCAGGCTGGGCGGCGACATCATCACAGAGGTCGACGGCAAGAAGATCGTGGGGATGGAAGAAGTGATCAACGCGGTCAACGGGGCGTCGCCGGGGGACAAGCTGGAGCTGACGGTCGACCGTGACGGAAACGCCCAGAAGATCACCGTTACGCTCGGCGTCAGGCCGGCATCGGCTCAGGACTCGCAGGCCGGCCCCGTCGGGCCTCCCGCTAAATAGCCGTAGGCGGGCGGGTCCTGTCGCCACCCGCCCGAGGAGCCAATTGCGGCGGTCACGTACTCTGAGCGCATGAGGGTGAAGATTTGCGGTGTGACCAATCTGGACGATGCGGCCGAGGCCGTGCGGCTCGGAGCATGGGCTATCGGCCTCATTCATTTCAGCGAGAGTCCGCGGGCTGTGGAGCCGGCAGAGGCTGTGCGGATTTCCGCCGCGTTTCGGCGCAAGTGCGAGGTCGTGGGCGTGTTTGTGAATCCCGAGCTGGACGAGGTTGCGAAGGCGGTCGAGGATGCAGCGCTCTCGATGGTTCAGCTGAACGGGGAAGAGGGGCCCTCATTCTGCGGCGAGGTGGCGCGGCGGACCGGGGTGAAGGTGATCAAGGCCGTGCATGTGTCCAGCGCCGCGGACATCCATGCCGCCGAGGCTTTTCGCACCGACTTCCACCTCTTCGACAAGGGCGCGAAAGGCCTCTGGGGCGGCACCGGAGAGAGCTTCGACTGGGGGCTGCTGCGCGAGCGGCGCTCCGAGGTGCCGGCGATCGTCGCCGGCGGGCTGCGCCCCGACAACGTCGCCGAGGCGATCGCCGTCACCCATCCCCACGCGGTTGACGTGGCCAGTGGGGTCGAGGCCGAGCCGGGCCGCAAGGACCACGCCGCGATGACCGCCTTCTTCGACGCGGTGCAGGCGGCTAGCGTTAGCGCCAGATGAGCACGAAGGTAGAGCAGCGGTTCGGGCCGTATGGCGGCCGCTACGTCCCGGAGACGCTGATCGCCGCGCTTGACGAGCTGACCGCCGCCTGGGAGCGCGCCCGCGAGGACGAGGCGTTCGGCGAGCGCCTCGCAAAGCTGCACCGGGATTTCATCGGCCGGCCGACCCCGCTCTACCTGGCCGAGCGCCTCTCCGAGCGCGCCGGGCGCAGGGTCTACCTGAAGCGCGAGGACCTCGCTCACACCGGCGCCCATAAGATCAACAATGCGATCGGCCAGGCTCTGCTGGCGCAGCGGATGGGCAAGCCGCGGGTGATCGCCGAGACCGGCGCCGGCCAGCACGGGGTGGCGACGGCGACCGCCTGCGCCCTATTCGGCCTCGAGTGCGTCGTCTATATGGGGACGGAGGACATCCGCCGCCAGGCGCCCAACGTCGAGCGGATGAAGCTGCTGGGGGCGGAGGTGGCACCGGTCGAGGCCGGCGCCAGGACCTTGAAGGAGGCGGTCAGCGCGGCGATCCGCGACTGGGTCGCCAACGTCGAGACGACCCACTACGTGATCGGTTCCGCGGTGGGGCCGGCGCCTTTTCCTGCGCTTGTCCGCGACCTGCAACGGGTGATCGGCGACGAGGCCCGCGAGCAGGCGCTCGCCGCCGAGGACGCGCTGCCGGCGCGTGTGGTCGCCTGTGTCGGTGGTGGCTCCAACTCGATCGGCATCTTCACCCCTTTCATCGGCGACGCCGAGGTTGAGCTGATCGGGGTCGAGGCGGCCGGCGAGGGGTTGCAGAGCGGTCGCCACGGCGCCTCGCTGGGAGCCGGGCGCACGGGTGTCCTGCACGGCTCGCTGTCCTCGGTGCTCGCCGACGAAGAGGGGCAGATCCTCGAGGCCCACTCGGTTTCGGCCGGCCTCGACTACCCGGGGGTGGGCCCCGAGCACGCCCACCTGCGCGACACCGGTCGTGCCACCTACACCGCTGTCACCGACGCAGCGGCACTGGCCGCCTTCACCGAGCTCTCGCGCCTGGAGGGCATCATCCCGGCGCTCGAGCCTTCGCACGCGATCGCCTGGTTGCTCGAGAACGGTGGCGGCGAGGGCTACGACGTGCTCTGCCTGAGCGGACGGGGCGACAAGGATCTGGCAGAGGTCGTCGCGCACACCGGTGGTGGGGGGGCCGGGGGGTGACTCGCTGGAGCAACAGCGGGGAGGCTCCATCGAGTCACCCCCCGGCCCCCGTCACCGGAGCGGCGGCGAGCGGCGAGGAGCTGGGGCCGGCGACGAGTGGCGCGAGTCGTATCGCGGTCGCTTTTGAAGCTGCAAGGGACGAAGGGCGAGCGGCGCTTATGCCCTACATGATGGCCGGTTACCCCGACCGGGAATCGTCGCTGGCGATTGCTGCCGCGTACGCCGATTCCGGCGCCGATCTGATCGAGCTGGGCGTGCCGTTCTCGGATCCGCTTGCCGATGGGCCGACGATCCATGCCGCCGCGACCGCGGCGCTGGCCGCGGGCGCAACCTTCGAGATGGCACTGGAGGTCTGCGAGTCGACGGCAGGCCGAGTCCCCGTCGTGCTGATGGCCTACGCGAACATGGTCTTGGTCCAGGGTGGGGCAGCGGAGTTCGCCCGTCGGGCGGTTGCCGCCGGCGCCGCGGGCGCGATCGTCCCCGATCTGCCGCTGGGCGAGGCCGAGGAGGTGCGCGAGTCGCTCGCCGCTGCCGGTTTGGCCCTGGTCCCTCTGCTTGCCCCGACGACGCCCCCCGAGCGCCGCGCCCGCATCTGCGCCGCTGCCGAGGGCTTCGTCTACGTCGTCTCCACGGTGGGGACCACGGGGGAGCGGCAGCGCCTGCCCTCCGGGCTCGCCGAACTGGTCGCCGCGACCAGGGCCGACGCCGGGGTCCCTGTCGCGGTCGGCTTCGGCATCGGTACCACCGAGCAGGTCGTCGAAGTGGGTGAGATCGCCGATGGCGTGATCGTCGGTAGCCGCCTCGTCCGTGCAGCCGGCGAGGCGGGCTCGCCGGAGTCCGCCTCGGAGGCGGTCGCGACCTTTCTGCGCGAGGCGCGCGTCGCCCTCGCTGGATAGGATGCCGCGCTCATGGGACTGGTCGTAAGCCTCTTCCTGGCGCTCGGCGCCACGACCGTCGCCTATGCCTGGCTCGGCCAGGGTGGCGGCGTCGCCGGCCTCGTCTTCCTTGCCGTGCTGTTCATCGGCGCGGCGATCCGCGTCGTCCAACCGAAGTCCTAGATCTCGCTCGGGTAAGAGTCTCTAGGCGCGCGTCGCCACGACCTGCAGGTAGTCGGGCTTCAGCACCAGAGCCCGGTCCCCGCCCACGTTGTTCTGCTCGAGATAGCCGCGCAGGTCGGCCGTCAGAGCCTCCTCGCCGTCGGGTCCCACCCGTTCGAAGGCGACCTTGGTCGGGCCGAAGTAGGTGCGGAAGAAGTCGATGAAGTGATCGGCGTCGCGGAAGGCCTGCCGTGAGGCTCGGCGCTCCACCCGCAGCTCCGAGATTCCGTCGCCGAACAGCTCGCGAAGGCGGTCCTCGGTGCCCCAGAGCAGGGGTGAATTCACCCCGGGCGGGGGAGGCGCGTGCTTGGCGATCGTCATGAACATCTGACCAACCCCGCTGTCAGGGACCCAATTGGCCATGCCGATCCGGCCGCCGGGCTTGCAGACGCGCAGCAGCTCTGCCGCTGCCTTCTCCTGATCGGCGGCGAACATCGCGCCGAAGATCGACATCACCACGTCGAACTCGCCGTCCTCGCAGGGAAGTGCGGTCGCGTCGGCCTCGACGAACTCGACGCCGAGGCGTTCGGTGGCGGCTCGCTCGCGCCCGCGCTCCAGCAGCGCCGGCACGAAGTCGGCCCCGACGGTGTTGCCCCATGCGCGACGTGCGGCCGCGATCGCGCCGTTGCCGCTACCGCAGGCGACGTCCAACACCCGCTCGCCGGGCACGATGTCCAGCGCTTCGGCCAGCTCCTCGGCGACCATCATCACGAGGCCGGCGACCATCCCGAAGTCGCCTTCGGACCAGGTCTTCTGTTGCACGTTGCGGATCGCGTCCAAGTCAACCGAGTCGTTCATTTCCGCTCCCTTTGCTGTGCCCTGCGAGTGCTGACCAAGGTATCGCGTCGTGCCGCGATCCGGCACCTTCTAATCTGCGCCCTATGCGGATCGGCGTGCTCACCGGCGGGGGCGACTGTCCCGGGCTCAACGCGGTGATCCGGGCGATCGTCCGCAAGGGGGTCGAACACCTCGGTCACGACTTCGTCGGCTACCGCGACGGCTGGCACGGGCCGCTGACGCGCGACAGCCGTCCGCTCGGGGTCCCCGAGGTGCGCGGCATCCTGCCCCGCGGCGGGACCATCCTCGGCGCCTCGCGGACCAACCCGTTCAAGGAGGACGGCGACGCCGAGCGTCTGGTCGAGAACCTGGGAGAGGACGGGGTCGACGGGCTGATCGCGATCGGCGGCGAGGACACGCTCGGGGTCGCGGCGCGTCTCCACGAGGAGCACGGCGTCCGCGTGGTCGGCGTGCCGAAGACGATCGACAACGACCTCAGCGCGACCGACTACACGTTCGGCTTCGACACCGCGGTGAACATCGCGATGGAGGCAATCGACCGCCTCCACACCACGGCCGACAGCCACCACCGGGTCCTGATCGTCGAGGTGATGGGGCGCCACGCCGGCTGGATCGCCTTTCACGCCGGCCTGGCGGGCGGCGCCAACGTGATCCTCATCCCGGAGCAGCCGTTCGACCTGGAGCGCGTTTGCGAGCTGGTCGGCCGCCGGCTCGAGGCACGCTTTGCGCCAATCATCGTCGTCTCCGAGGGCGCCCAGCCCCAGGGCGGCATGCCGGAGACACAGGACAAAGGCCTCGACTCCTTTGGCCACATGCGGCTGGGCGGCATCGCGCACTGGCTCGAGCACGAGATCGAGCAGCGGACCGGCAAGGAGACGCGGTCCACGGTGCTCGGCCATGTGCAGCGCGGCGGCACGCCGACCGGCTTCGACCGCGTCCTCGCGACCCGCTTCGGCCTACATGCGATCGACGCGGTCGACAACGGCAGCTGGGGCGCGATGACGGCGCTGCGCGGCACCGACATCGAGCTGGTTCAGCTGAGCGAGGCGACCGCGGAGCTGAAGACGGTTCCCAAGGAGCTGTACGAAGAGGCCGAGGTTTTCTTTGGCTGAGCGGGGGAGGGACAGGGCGCCCCCCCGCCTGAACCCGCGTCGAATCCCTTTGCGAGGGCCCGTTTCTCGCCGGCTCACAAGTTCCGGCGGGGGGGCACCCTGTCCCTCCCTGCGCTTACCCAAGGCCACGCTGATCGCAGCTATAGCTCTGCTCGTTGTGGCTGGCTGCGGCGAAAGTGAAGGTGTTGCGGAAAACGCGACCGTGAGCGTTTACGTGGCTGCGCCGCTTTGCGCTGAAGCGAAGCGTGAGCTTGCTCGGGGTGGGGGGCGAGCTGGCGAGGTTCGGATTCGGGCCATCTGTCTGCCAGCTACCGAAAGCTCTCGCAAGCTCGACCTCGCCACGATCGGCGCCAACGCTAGGCGGGCGACGGAGGATTCGAGCACGGTGGGGTACATCGGTGAGCCAACCCGCGCCGCGTCCCGCTTCTCCGAACCGATCTTGGAAAGCGCCGGAATCGTCCAGCTAACGGAAAGCTCCGGGGCGGCGGCCATGAAGAAGCTGCTTCGGGCTGTGGCTGACGCCGGCTCATCGGGCTCGTTGCGAGAATCGGTCAACGACGCTCTGGAATAGCTGTTAGCGGGAGGGGCGGGGTATCCCCCCGCCGGAACTTGTGAGCCGGCGAGAGATGAGCCCTGGCAAGAGGTTTCGACGCGGGTTCAGGCGGGGGGATACCCCGCCCCTCCCTACAACAAGTTCTGCAGCGCGCCGTCTATATCTGGGTAGCGGAATTGGTAACCAAGATCGACCGCCCGCCGCGGCATCACCCGTTGGCCGCCCCGCAGCACCGCCCCGAACTCAGAACCGAATTTGAGATCGAGCACGAAGCCGGGGACCGGCATCGACGCAGGTCGGTGCAGCGCCCTGCCGATCGCATGAGAGAGCTCACGGTTGGTGACCGGATTGGGTGCGGTCGCGTTGACCGTGCCGCTCACCCTCTCGTTGTCGAGCGCCCAGAGCAGGATCCCCACCTCGTCGTCGATGTGGATCCAGGACATGTACTGGCGCCCGCCGGCGAGTGGCCCACCCACTCCCAGCCTGAAGGGAGGCAGCAGTTCCCCGAGCAGACCGCCGCTGGAGTCGAGCACGTGGCCGGTGCGGACGATGACCAGGCGTATCCCGGTGCTCTCCGCCTCGCGCGCGGCCGCCTCCCACTCGCGAACGACCTCGGCGTCGTATCCCTCGCCGGACGCCGCCGACTCGTCGACCATCGCCTCGCCACGGTCGCCGTAGAAGCCGATCGCCGACTGGCTGACCAGGACCTTCGGCTTGCGTTCGAGGCCGGCGATCGCGGCGACCAGGTTGTGCGTGCCGGTGCGGCGGCTCTCCATGATCCGTCGCTTGGCGTCGTCGTTCCAGCGCTGGTTGATCTTCTCCCCCTGCAGGTTGACCACGCCGTCGACGCCCTCGAAGGCCGCGGCCGGGGGACGTTCGAGAGTCGGCTCCCAGGCGTGCCAGGCGACGCGCGGGTCTGCGCTGCGGGCCCGTTGCGGGTCACGGGTGAGGCCGACGACCGTGTCGCCCCGGGCGAGCAGGGCATCGCAGAGCGCTGAGCCGATCAGTCCACTCGCCCCGGTGACGACAACCTTCACCTGGTCAGCCGACCTCCACCGTGGAGAAGGTCCCGGTCTCCTCGCTGAAGCGGGCCAGGCCCTCCCGCTTCGCCTCCTCGACCACGGCCTTGGCCACCATCGGCGCCACATCACGGTTGAAGACGCTGGGGATGATGTAGTCCTCGGAGAGGTCATCCTCGGTGACGACTTCGGCGATCCCCCTGGCGGCCGCCAGCTTCATCTCCTCGGTGATGTTCGGCGAGCCGGCGTCCAGCGCGCCGCGGAAGATCCCCGGGAAGCAGAGCACGTTGTTGATCTGGTTCGGGTAATCCGAGCGGCCGGTGGCCATGATCCGCACGTAGGGCGCGGCGTCCTCGGGCATCACCTCGGGGTTCGGATTGGCCATCGCGAAGACGATCGCATCGTCGTTCATCTTGCCGAGCGCCTCGGCGGGGATGATCCCGGGCCCGGAGAGGCCGATGAAGAGGTCCATCCCCTCGATCGCGTCGGCGGGCTGGCCGTTCAGCTTCTCGGGGTTCGAGTTCTCCGCGTACCAGCGCTTGATCCCGCTCATCTCGCCCGAGCGGTAATCCTCGCGCTCGGTGGACAGGGCGCCTTGCCGGTCACAGCCGACCACGTGGGTGACGCCGGAGGCGAGCATCATCTTGGTCACCGCTACCCCGGCGGCGCCGAGCCCAACCACCAGCACCCGCAGCTGCTCGATCGGCTTGCCGACGATCTTCAGGGCGTTGAAGAGCGCCGCCATCGTCACCACCGCGGTGCCGTGCTGGTCGTCGTGGAAGACCGGGATGTCGAGCGACTCCTTCAGCCGCTCCTCGATCTCGAAGCAGCGTGGGGCGGAGATGTCCTCGAGGTTGATGCCGCCGAAGGTGGGCGCGATCAGTTCGACCGCCTTGACGATCTCCTCGGCGTCCTGGGTATCGAGGCAGATCGGGAAGGCATCGACTTCGGCGAACTCCTTGAACAGCATCGCCTTGCCCTCCATCACCGGCATCGCCGCCTCCGGGCCGATGTTGCCGAGGCCGAGCACGGCGCTGCCATCGGAGACCACGGCGACGGTGTTCTTCTTGATCGTGTACTCGAAGGCCTTGGCGCGATCGGCGTGGATGTCTTCGCAGACCCGGGCGACGCCCGGGGTGTAGGCCATCGAGAGGTCGTCGCGGGTCTTCAGCGGGTACTTGTTCTGCATCTCGATCTTGCCGCCGCGGTGCATCTGCAACGTGCGGTCGACGTAATCCAAGACTTTCGCCCCGCGGGTCGAGCCGATCGCCCGCAGGATGCGCTCCCAGTGCGGCCGGTCCTGGGCGTCGATCGTGAACTCCCGTACCCGTTTGCCCTCGCTGCCCGCTCCCGGCACGAGGTCGACGCCCTGCAGCTGCCCCCCGGCCTCGGCGATCGCGGCCGTCAATTTGCCCAGGGGCTCCTGCCGAGCATCGAGCTCGACCCGGATCGTGACGCTGTACTGGGCGCTGACTGCCATCGGCGGCTATCGAATCAGATTCGGCCCTCACGCCTGCGTGAGACCTATGATCGCCTGCAAATGGCGGCACTGGCACTGGCTCTCTACGCGATCTTGGCGATGATCACCTTCGGGATACGTGTCGCGGTGCAGCTGCGTCGCACCGGTTCGACCGGGCTTCACGGCCTGCCCCCCGGGGCCGCACCGCGGGAATGGGTCGCTGGAGGGCTGTTCATCGCGGGCCTATCGATGGTTACCGTGGCGCTGATCCTGGCCTTGGTCGGCATCCTCGAGCCCGTCGCCGCGATCGACGGCCCGATCGGCAACATCGTCGGCATTGCGCTCGCCGGCGCCGGCATCTGCCTGACCTTCGGCGCCCAGCTTTCGATGGGCGACTCCTGGCGGGTCGGCGTCGACCCGGAGGAGCGCACCGAGCTGGTCACGGCCGGTCCCTTCGCACGCGTCCGCAACCCGATCTACAGCGCGATGCTCCCGACGATCCTCGGCCTCGTGCTGATGGTCCCGAGCGTTCTCTCGATCGCGGGCTTCCTCACCCTTCTCGTCGGCCTGGAGATGCAGGTGAGGCTGGTCGAGGAGCCCTATCTGCTGCGGGTGCACGGCGATGCATACGCCTCCTACGCGGCGCGGGTGGGTCGCTTCGTCCCCGGGATGGGGCTGATGCATGGCCTTCGATGAGCTCTCGCCGACCGGGTTCTGCGCCCGATGGACTTCACCGGCAAGCCGATGAAAGGATGGTCAACGCGCCACGCCGCACCTTAGAGTTGGCGCCGATGTCACCCGAGACGCCCGCCGTCCCCGACAAGCCGGAGCTCTTCCTGATCGACGGCAACTCGCTCGCCTACCGGGCGTTCTTTGCCCTGCCCGAGTCGATCGGGACCAGCGACGGGCGGCCGACCAACGCGATCTACGGGCTGGCCTCGATGCTGGTCAAGATCATCGACGAGCACCACCCCGCCGGCGTGGTCGTCGCCTGGGACGCCGGCATGTCCGGGCGCGAGGTCACCTACGACCTCTACAAGGCCCAACGCAAGCCACGTCCCGACCTGCTGCGCGAGCAGTGGCCCCACCTGATGCCGTTGGTCGAGGCATTCGGCTACACCAACGTCAAGGTCGAGGGTTACGAGGCCGACGACGTGATCGCCTCGCTGACCCGCCAGGCTCGCGAGGAGGGGATCCCGGTGATGGTCGTGACCGGGGATCGCGACGCCTACCAGCTGGTCGGCCCTGGCGTGCGGGTGATGAGCACCTCCCGCGGCATCACCGAGACCAAGATCTACGACTCAGATGCCGTCGTCGAGCGCTATGGCGTGGCGCCGGAGCTGATCACCGACCTGATGGGCCTGCGCGGCGACACCTCCGACAACATCCCCGGCGTCCCCGGGATCGGGGAGAAGACGGCTACCCAGCTGCTGCAGCGGTTTGGCACTCTGGAGAGGGTCTTGGGCAGCGTCGAGGAGATCACCGGAGCCAAGCGCAAGCAGAACCTGGTCGAGCACGCCGACGACGCCCGCTTGTCGAAGCAGCTCGCCACGCTTCAGTACGACATCGACACCGGGGTCGACCTGGCGGCGGCGATGGCCTCCGAGCCCGATCGCGGCGCCCTGCGCGACTTCATGCGCGAGTTCGAGCTGCGGGCGGTGATGGAGCGGCTCGAGGAAGCACTGCCGGAAGGCGAGGCGATTCCTGGCCGCAGCGTCCAGCGAGAGCTGGCGGTCGAGGTGGAGGAGGGGGAGCCCGGCGACCTCGGCGAGGGACCGGTGGCGCTGGCGATCGCGGGCAACAGCTGGGCCGCCGCCCAGGGAGAGCGGATCCTCGCCGGCTCGGCGACGCTGGACGAGCTGGTGGTCGCGCTCGCCGATCGGCCGCTGCTGGCTCATGACGCGAAGTCGCTTGGCGGTGGCCGTCACGGCTTGCTCGCCGCCGGTGCCCGCGAGGGCGTCGAGCTGACGCTCGGCCACGACACGATGATCGCCGCCTACCTGCTCGAGCCGCAGCGCCGCACCTACGAGCTGACCGAGCTTGCGGCCGACGCCGGCATCGGCCTCGCCGAGGGCGCCGCTGCCGGCGGCGTCGAAGACGATGAGGCCCAGCTCTCGCTCGGCGAGGAGGTCGAGGCCGGCCTCGACCCCGCCGAGGAAGCGCGCCTCGTGGCGGCGCTCGCCGAGGCGCAGCGCCCGCGCCTCGAGCAGCTCGAGCTGGAGTCGCTCCTGCACGATGTCGAGCTGCCGCTGGTCCACGTCCTCGCCGCGATGGAGCGCGAGGGGCTGAAGCTCGACGCGGAGCGTCTCGCCGAGGTCGGCGCCGGCTTCGGCGAGCGGATCGCGACGCTGGAGAAGGAAATATTCGAGCTGGCCGAGGAGGAGTTCACGATCGGCTCACCGCAGCAGGTCGGGCGCATCCTCTTCGAGAAGCTCGCCCTGACCCGCAAGCGCCGCGGTAAGACCGGGTTCTCGACCGATGCTCGCGTCCTCGCTCAGATCCGCGACGAGCACCCGATCGTCGAGAAGATCGAGTCCTGGCGCGAGCTGACCAAGCTCAAGAACACCTACCTCGATTCGCTGCCCGACCTGATCGACCCCGAAACCGGGCGTGTCCACACCACCTTCAACCAGGCGGCGACGACCACGGGCCGGCTCTCCAGCACCAACCCGAACCTGCAGAACATCCCGATCCGCACCGAGATCGGCCGCCCTGTGCGCGCCTGCTTCGTCGCCGAGCGCGGCGCCCGGCTGCTCTCCGCCGACTACAGCCAGGTCGAGCTGCGGGTGCTTGCCCACGTCGCCGGTGAGGAGGTGCTGAAAGAGATCTTCCGGGCGGGCGAAGACGTCCACGCGGCCACCGCCGCCGAGGTCTTCGACATCTCCCGCGAGGAGGTCGACGTCGGCCAGCGCTCGAAGGCGAAGATGGTCAACTTCGGGATCGTCTACGGATTGACCGGCTTCGGCCTCGCCGACCGGCTCAACATCCCGCGTAAAGAGGGGGAGGAGTTCGTCGCCCGTTACCTCGAGCGTTTTCCGGCTGTGAGGGCTTTTCGGGAGCGGGTGGTCGAACGCGCCCAGGAGGAGGGTTACGTGCGGACGCTGATGGGACGCCGCCGCTCGATCCCCGAGCTGCGCTCCGCCAACCCCAACACCCGCCGTCTCGGCGAGCGCCTCGCCGTCAACACGGTGATCCAGGGCACCGCCGCCGACATCATCAAGGTGGCGATGGTTCGCTGTCAGAACGCTCTGCGCCAGGCGGGCAGCAAGACCCGTCTCGTGCTGCAGATCCACGACGAGCTGCTGTTCGAGGGCCCGCCGGGGGAGATGGACGACGCGACCGAGCTGGTGCGGCGCGAGATGTGCGCCGCCTACCGGCTCGACCCGGCGCTCGCGGTGGACATCGGCATCGGCAAGGACTGGCTGGAGGCGAAGTAGAAGGGGCCGGCTCGCGCCGGCCCCTTCCGATTCCCTACGCCCTCCCGGCGGTTCAGCTCGCCAGCTCGACCTCGTCGAAGGTCGCCGTGCCGTGCTCGAGCTCGAGGTCTGCCTCCTGCACCACTGCACCGACGATCAAGTCGGAGGTCGTGCAATTGGCCCCGGTTCCGTTGTCGTCGTGGCCGCTGGGCCCGGAGCTGTCCTCACCCTCGTGGCCCTCTCCAGGCTCATCGCCCTGGTCGTCGTCGTCGGGCTCTTCTTCGCCGTGTCCGCCATGGTCGTCTCCCGACTCTTCCTCACCGCTGTGGGACGCAGTCGCCGAGTGCTCGTCCTCGCACTTGACCTTGGTCCCGTCGGTGACCAGGCCGCTGACCGTTTCGCCGCCGAACAGCGAGATCACGAGTTTGCCCGTTTTGGCGTCGAAGGACTGGATCGTGCCCGCGTTCTCCTCGCCGTCCATGACCCCGTCGTCGTCGCTGTCCTGATCGCGCGGGTTGTCGCCGGCCAGGAACTCGGCGCGGTTGCGCAGGTGATCGCGATCCTGGTCGCGCCCGCCCTGGCTCAGCTTCAACGAGAGATTGTGGTGCTTCTCCCAGCGGTCGGGAATGCGGTCGCGGTTGCTGTCCTTGGCCGCCGCAATCGCCGGCAGCGCCAGCATCGCGATCGCACCGAGCGCGGCGACAAAGAAGACCTGAAGGCTGCTCTTGCGATTCATCGTTTTCCTCCGTTTTGGGAAATGTCTAATCGGTCAACCCATCGCTGCCGTGAGAATCACGTGGCGAGTCATCTGAGCCGGATTTACCGGAGCTCGATTCGGCGTCAGCCCCTCCGCCGGGGTCCAGGCTGCCGGAGCTGCCGGAACCACTCGAGCTACCTGAGCCGGATCCGCTGGAGCTACTTGAGCCTCCGGAGTCGTCGCCGCCCAGGAGGTTCCCTTCGATCTCGCCGCCTCCCCCACTGGACCCGCCGTGCGCTCCCGAATGGTCCTCTTCGTGGTCTGAATCCCTCCCGGAGCCACTGCCGCCGTGGCCCGGTGAGCCGGAATGGAACGAACCCGGGCCGCTGTTGCCGCCGCGGTCCTCGAGGCTGCCGTCCCCGTCGTCACCGAAGCCCGGACCCGAAGAACCACCATGCCCGTCTGGTTCGCCACCCCCATGCCCGCCGCGTGACCGCTGGCCTCCGTCCCGATCCACCGGCTGGCCCGGCTGTTCGCCCACTTCAGCAGGGGTAGCGATCGCGGTGGCGCCGCTCTGTTCGCTGCGGCTCGGAGGAGGAGTCGCCTCGGCTTTGCTCGCACGCGGCCCGTGGTCGAGCACGGCGCCCGCGCCGACTGCGCCCGCGACGAGCACCGTCGCCGCGGTCGCTTTCACCGCCACGCCGGCGCCGCCGATTCCAGCGACGCCCGCCGCCGCTTCGGCGGCATTGGACCCGGCGCCTTCCATCATCGCCTTCAGCAGAGGTACCGGCACGAGCATCCCGACCCCGTCGCGCAGAGCTTGCCGTGCCCGGTAGATCGCCTGCCGGGCAGCGCCGCCGCCACTGAGGCCCAGCGCGGCCGCGATCTCCTCGTGGCCGAGCCCCTCCAGCTCCCGCATCACGATCGCCGCCCGCTGCGGCTCGGGTAGCGCCTGCAGACGCTCGATCAGATCGGTCAGCTCCTCGCGGCACTCCAGCTCCTCGGCCGGGTTGCGGCCGCCCGCGATCGCCTCGGCCAGGACCTGCGGCGAGGGCGGGCTGTCGCGAAGGTCGTTGAGCGCCGTGTTGCGGACGATCCGGAACAGCCACGGGCGCAGCTCGATCTCTACGTCGTCGCGGCGCAGCGCCAGCAGCGCCTTGGAGAAGGCGTCCTGGGTGACGTCCTCGGACCGCCCACCGACGATCGATGCGGCGTAGCGCGTCAGCGGCCTGCCGTAGCGGCGGACGATCTCCTCGAAGGCGGTCTCGTAGCCCTCGCGGACGAGCGTCACCAGGCGCCGGTCCGGCTGCGTGCGCAGGGCCGGGCCGAGGACGAGGCGGGAGGCGAATCCCTCAGCTGGTGGTGGCACTTGTGGCTCGATCTCCCTCGGGTTACTGATATGACAGCACGGCGGTTCACCTACGCCGGACCTATGTTCGATGCAACCCGCCCGCCCGCCGAAAATCACGCTCCCGCGGAGCCGCCGCCGTGGATAGGGGCCTGGCGGTCCTGCTCACCGCCCTCGCCGGCGGCCTGATCGCCCTGCAGGCGCCGATCAACGCCGGCCTCGGCAAGTCGACCGGCAGCCTGCCCGCTGCCCTCGTCTCCTTCGGCGTCGGCACGATTGCCCTCGCCGCGATCGTCGTCCTCAGCGGCAGGGCGGGGGGGCTCGGCTCGACCTTCGAGGTCAGCTGGTACTACCTGCTCGGCGGGCTGCTCGGCGCCGTCTACGTCACCAACGCGCTGATCGCGGTCTCGGCGATCGGCGCGGGCGGGGTCGCTGCGGCGACGATCACCGGCCAGCTCGTCGCCTCGGTGGCGATCGACCGGCTAGGGCTGTTCGGCCTCGACCAGGTCCCGCTCAGTCCGGAGCGGACGATCGGGGTCGTCCTGCTGCTGGCCGGCACGGTTCTCGTCGTTCGTTGAGCGCACCGTTTCCGGTGCCGCGATCTGCAGATAGTGATCGAAGGACCAGTCGACGAATCGCTTCCTGCCGAGCAGGCGGATCAGCGGGCCGAGCAGTCGCGGCGGGATCCGCGGCACGAGTCGTTGCACGCGCAGCATCCAGCGGAACTTCCACTCGTGGGAGTCGTGGAACTCGGCGTAGCGGCGAGCCGCCCGCTCGCGGTCCTGGCTTCCCCCGACGACGCCGCGCAGCTCGCGCCCCAGCGCGATGCCGAAGTGGAGCGCGGTCCTGATCCCCTCCGCGGTCAGCGGCAGGCAGTGCCCGGCGGAGTCGCCGGCGAAGAAGACGCCTCCCTCGGTTGCGGGGCGCAGCTTGTGGGGGATCCAGTTGCCCTGGTAGCGGACGCGGTCGCGGCCGAGGTCCTCGGCCAGGAGCTCGGTCGTCTCGCGGACGTGGAAGCGCGGGTCGAAGGAGCCGACGCCGATCCGCAGCTCGTCGCGGGCGGGGAAGGACCAGCCGTAGCCGGCGGGCACGTAGCGGCGGTCGATCCAGACCTCGAGGTCTTCGCTGCTGCCGCCCGGGTGCACCTCGAGCCCGCGCGAGAGCGGCGCGTCAGGCGGTTGGAAGCCGTCGCCGGAGGAGAGGACGCGGCGCCAGCCGAGCGCGTCGACGACGAGGGGAGCCGAGAGCACGCCACGGTCGGTCTCGACCGCGATCGCGCCGTCGCCGTTGGCCGGCACGGCGCGCCCGTTCACCTTTGCGGTCTCGAAGCGGGCGTCGCAATCGCGCCAGAGCAGCTCGCACAGCTCGCGGTAGTCGAAGGTGGAGAAGGTCCAGGGAAGCTCGTAGCGCTTGCTGCCGCGGGGCGTGTGGATCAGCAACGAGTCGAAGCGCTGGCGCTCCGCCTCGATCAGGCCGGTGGCGTGCAGCCAGTCGGTTGGGATGCCGCAGGCCGAGGTCTGCCGCTCGCCGATCTCGTAGCGGTCGACCACCAGCACGTCGGCGCCGGTGCCGGCCAGCTCGCGGGCCACGGCGAGGCCGGCGAAGCTGGCGCCGCAGATCAGCACGTCGTGGTGGCCTGAGAGGGGACCGCGTTCGTCCCCGCGTTTAGTAGCGCGGATCGGCACGACGTGGAGCGTACTTACTCTGCAATTATGAGCCGCTGTGTCCGTGACCGATACGACCTTGTCCCCTGCCTCCACCGGAGCCCCGGTCGAGGGATCGAACGGCCTGCTGCTCGAAATCGACGGCAAGGTTGTCCCCAACTACGCCGCGACGATGGTCTCCTTCGATGAGGGCGACGTCGTCAAAGGCAAGGTCGTGCGGATCGACAAGGACGAGGTCCTGGTCGACATCGGCTACAAGTCGGAGGGGGTCATCCCCTCCACCGAGCTTTCGATCCGCAAGTCTGTCGACCCGGCCGACGAGGTCGAGCTGGGCGAGGAGATCGACGCCCTCGTCCTCACCAAAGAGGACGCCGAGGGGCGGCTTGTCCTCTCCAAGAAGCGGGCCCGTTTCGAGAAGGCATGGCGCCGCATCGAGGCCGCCGCCGAGTCCGGCGAGCCGGTCGAAGGCAGCGTGATCGAGGTCGTCAAGGGCGGCCTCATCCTCGACCTCGGGGTGCGCGGCTTCCTGCCCGCCTCGCTGGTCGACATCCGCCGCGTCCACAACCTCGACGAGTTCCTCGGCCAGACGCTCGAGTGCAAAGTGATCGAGCTGAACCGCAGCCGCAACAACGTGGTGCTTTCGCGGCGCGCCGTGCTGGAGGAAGAGCGCAAGGAGGTCCGCGAGCAGATCCTCGGCCGGCTCGAGCCGGGCCAGGTGGTCGAGGGCAAGATCTCCAACATCGTCGACTTCGGCGCCTTCGTCGACCTCGATGGGATCGACGGCCTGATCCACATCTCCGAGCTTTCCTGGAGCCACGTCAACCATCCCTCCGAGGTCGTCTCGATCGGCGACACGGTGCGGATCAAAGTGCTCGACATCGACCGGGACCGCCAGCGCATCTCACTCGGCCTCAAGCAGACGCAGGAGGACCCCTGGCAGCGCGTGATCAGCACCCACCGCTCGGGGGACGTGCTGGAGGGGACGGTGACCAAGGTCGTCGCCTTCGGTGCCTTCGTCGAGATCCTGCCCGGCGTCGAGGGGCTGGTCCATATCTCCGAGCTTGCCGATCACCACGTGGAGAGCCCGAGCGAGGTGGTCGAGCCGGATTCGATACTCAACGTGAAGATCCTCGAGATCGACGAGGAGCGGCGGCGGCTCTCGCTCAGCATCAAGCGGGTCGAGGGGCAGAACATGCCGATGGGCGATCTCGGTGAGCAACTTGAGGCTTCGGCGGAGGGTTCGGAGGCTCAGGACGATGACTCTCAGGCCGCGGGTCCTGTCGGCGCAGGGGACCCACCTCCCCCTGCGGTAGCTGAAGCTTCCTCGGGGGAGGTCCCCCCTACGCCGCCACCCGCGGCAGAGGCCGCTGAGGAGACTGACTCCGAGTCCGCGGCCGAGGCGGAGGAGCCTGCTGCCGAGGAGGCCTCTGGGCAGAGAGATGAGGAGCCTGTGGCTGAGGAGGTGACTGCGCCGGTTGCTGAGACGCCCACGAGTGAAGAGGTTGAGGACGACGGGCCCGGGGAGGACGAGGGGTCGGAGGCTCAGGAGGGGGAGTCGGTGGCCGATCGCCCGGATTCGCCCGACGATGTCGACGAGGCTGCGGGCGACGCGGAGCAGGCGGGCGACTCCGAGCAGGATTGAGCGGCGGCTGTGGCCCGGCCGCTGACGATCGGGCTCACCGGCGGTATTGCAGCCGGGAAGTCCGAGGCTCTTGCCGCTTTCGAGCGTTTGGGGGCCGCGACGATCTCCAGCGACGCGGTGGTCCACGAGCTGCTCGAGACAGGGGCGTTGCTGCCGCGCCTGGTCGAGCGTTGGGGCGCCGAGGTCGCACCGGGGGGGAGCGTCGACCGCGACAGGATCGGCGGGATCGTCTTCGCCGATCCCGCCGAGCTGAATTGGCTGGAGTCCCAGATCCACCCGCTGGTCGGAGAACGGATCGCGGCCTGGCTCAACTCGCTGCCGGAAGGCGCCGAGATAGCGGTCGTCGAGGTGCCGTTGCTGTTCGAGACCGGGATGGAAAAGGTCTTCGACACGACGATTGCAGTGATCGCCTCGGACGAGGCCCGACGCGAGCGAGCGGCAGCCCGCGGCCACGCCCTGGTCGACGAGCGCGAGGCGCGCCAGCTCGCCCAGGAGGACAAGGCATCGCGCGCCGAGCATGTGGTGGAGAACGACGGCAGCGTCGGGGACCTCGAGCGGGAGCTGTCCGCCCTTGTCGAGAAGCTGCTGCGATGAAGCGCAGGGCGAGGCGGCGGCGCCTGCTCGCCGGCGGCGCGGCGGTTGCGGCCGGCGTCGCGGCGGGCCTGGCGCTCGGCCTGTTCGGCAAGTTCGGCGATGTGATCCAGGAGCTGACGCTGCCCCTTCGCCACGAGGACATCATCCGCCAGCAGGCCGCGGACAAGCAAGTCGATGCCTCGCTGATCGCGGCGGTCATCTACGCCGAGTCACGCTTCCGCGACCAGACTTCCCGGGCCGGGGCGCGCGGCTTGATGCAGATAACGCCGACGACCGCCAACGAGATCGAGCGGCTCAGCGGCGGCACGACCTTCAAACTGGCCGATCTGGGCGATCCCGAAATCAACATCCGCTACGGCACCTTCTATCTGCGTGAACTGCTCAATCGCTACGGGGGCAACGAGGTCGCGGCGCTGGCCGCCTACAACGCCGGGCCCTCCCAGGTGGAAGAGTGGGGCGGTCCGAACTTGACGCTCGAGGCGATCCCGCTGGAGGAGACCCGCGCCTACGTCGCCGACGTGCTCGACAAGCAGCGCGCCTATCGCGAGACCTACGCGAGGGAGCTGGGATACTGACCGCGCCGCCGCGACCCCGCCTCGCAGCGCTGGCCCTCGCGGTGGGCCTGGTCCTTGCCGACTCCTCGATCGTCGTCCTGGCGCTGCCCGAGATCTACCGCGACCTCGACACGAGCGTCGCCGGTGTCACCTGGGTGCTGGTCTCCTTCAACTTGGTGATGGCCCTGGCCGCCGTGCCCGCTGCCCATCTGGCGCGCCGGATCGGGCCCGGCCGCGCCGCCGCGATCGGGCTGGCCGTCTTCGCCGGCGCCGGCCTTGCCTGCGGCCTCGCCACCGAGCTGAGCACGTTGATTGCGGCCCGCTGCGTACAGGCGCTGGGAGGAGCCGCGGCGGTCACCGCGGTGCTGGAGCTGCTGCCGGCCAGCGTCGGGTCAGAACGCCGGGCGGTCGCCGTCTGGGCAGCGGCGGGCGCAACCGGCGCCGCGCTGGGCCCGGCGGTGGGGGGACTGCTGACCGAGCTTGTCTCCTGGCAGTCGATCTTCCTGCTGCAGGCGCCGCTGGCGATCGCCGCCGGCGTGCCTATCCTTGCGGTCGCCAGGCACGAGGCGGCGACCGGGGTCATCGCCACCGAGTTGCGCCGCACCGGCCGCCCGCACCTGCCGGCCAACCTGGCGCTGGCGATGGTCTCGGCGGCGATCGCGGCGGCCCTTTTCCTGTTGGTGCTGCTGCTGATAGAAGGTTGGCGCCTCAGCCCAATCGGCGCCGCGATCGTCGTCTCCGCGATGCCGCTGGCGGCGCTGCTCGGCGCCCGGCTCGGTCCCGCTGCGGGTAGCGCACGGGCCCGCGCGGCGGCTGGTGCGATCCTGGTCGCCGGCGGCCTCGGCGGGCTGGCGCTGTTGCCCGAAGCTGAGGTGGCCCTGACCGTGCCTCCGCAGCTGCTGGTGGGCGTCGGGCTGGCGCTGGTCCTCTCGGCGCTGACCGAGACGGCCCTGGCCGGGCGCTCGCCGCAGGCGATCCACGGCGGCTGGACGATCTCAGCCCGTCATGCCGGCGTCGCGATCGGGCTCCTGGCGCTGACCCCGGTCTTCACCGCCGACATCGCCCAGCAGCGCCGCGACGCGATCGATGCCAGTACCGCGGTGGTGCTCGACTCGCGGGTGGACCCACTGCTGAAGTTGCAGGTGGCGCAGCGGATCGAGGATCGCCTCGAAGGCGAGCGGGGGAAGGTGCCGACGATCGGCCCCGCCTTCGAGTCGTTGCCCGCGGACCCGGAAGATCGAGCAGACGTCCTCCTCCTGCGCGAAGAGCTCCAGGACCAGCTCGACCGCGGTGCCACCCATGCCTTCAGCCCCAGCTTCGGCCTCGGCGCACTGCTCGCCCTGCTGGCACTGATCCCGATCGGTCTGGCGCGGAGGGTCGACCTGTGAGCCAGTCGCGCGGCGTCCTCCTCGTCGGCGTCGCGATCGCGGCCTCGCTGGCCCTGGTTGGCGCCTACCTCGCGGCGGGAGGGTCCTCCTATGCCCCGGCCAAGGTCCAGGACCCCTGCAAGGAGCGGCCATGGCGGGACCCGGAAGGCCTCGAGCAGATCGCCGAGCAGTTCTCGCTCTCGGCGCTCGATGGCGCCGCCTGCGAGCTGGGCGTGAGCCGCGAGACGCTCGCCCGGGCGCTGGCTACGCCCCAATCGAGGGAGCGCTTCACGCAGCGCTACGGGATCGACGAAGCGGAGCTGGCGCGGGCGATCCGCGCCGGCCTGGTGCGCGCGGTCGACGATGCGGAACGCGCCGGCGCTCTCAGCCCGTTTCTGGCTGCCCCGTTGCGGGCGTCGCTGCGGCAGATCCCGGTCGATCAGGCGATCGAACTGATCCAGAACGCCCGCTCCCTGCTCGACAATCTGCAGACCTTCCTCGGCCCCGCTCAGGGACTGCTCGAACAGTTCCTGCCTTAGACCTTATTTTTTGAACTGGAATTTCTGGGATTTGACGTTCCAGGCGATTCCAGTGCAGAGGTATTCCGGCGTGACGGCGAGGGCGCTGGCCAGCTTGACGATCGTGCCCAGCCGCGGCTCGCGGCCGCCCCGCTCGAGCAGCGAGATCTCGGTGCGGTGCAGGTCGCAGCGGAACCCCAGCTCCTCTTGGGAGATTTCGGCTTTCTGCCGGGCTTTGCGCAGGTTGATGGAGAAACGGTCGCGTGGTTTCATGGGCGAGATTCTCTGCGCATGCCGACAGAAGCTCTACAGACAACAACCGTCTGCTGCAAACCTGCATGTTTATACCAGGCCCGGTCAAATGCGGGTGGCGCGCCAAACTCAGAGCATCGCCAGCGGTTGAAGGGGAAGACGTGCCCACAGCGCCCAGCCCGGAACCCGATCCAGGTCCAACCCGCGCACCTGCTCGGGATTGACCGCCATATGGATGTTGGCCGGGAGGACCGCGAGCAGCAGCCCGAAGGCTCTACAGCGGGGCGCTTTATTGGCGTATAGCGCGCATAACGCGCCCGGTAAGGTCATCGCGTGCCCGATTTCAAGCTGAACCCCGCCTACACGCCGACCGCCGACCAGCCGCAGGCGATCGCCGGCCTGGTGGAGGGCCTGGGGAAGGGGGAGCAGTTCCAGACCCTGCTCGGCGCCACCGGGACCGGCAAGACCTTCACGATGGCCGGCACGATCGCCGCCGTCCAGCGCCCCAGCCTGGTGATCGCCCACAACAAGACCCTCGCCGCCCAGCTCTGCAACGAGTTCCGCGAGTTCTTCCCCGAGAACGTGGTCGAGTACTTCGTCTCCTACTACGACTACTACCAGCCCGAGGCCTACGTGCCGGCCCAGGATCTCTACATCGAGAAGGACTCCTCGATCAACGACGAGATCGACCGCCTCCGCCATGCCGCCACGGCGGCGCTGTTCGCGCGCCGCGACGTGATCATCGTCGCCTCGGTCTCCTGCATCTACGGGATCGGCTCGCCGCAGGTTTACAACGAAAAAATGCAGCTGTTCAAGGTCGGTGAGCAGATCGACCGCGACGAGGTGCTGCGCAAGCTGGTCAAGATGCAGTACCAGCGCAACGACTCGGTCTTCGGCCGCGGGGCCTTCCGGGTGCGGGGCGAGATGCTGGAGATCATGCCCTCCTACGCCGAGTCGGCCTACCGGATCGCGCTCTTCGGCGAGGAGATCGAGTCGATCCAGCACTTCGACCCACTGACCGGGGAGGTGCTCGACACGATCGACCACGTCTCGGTCTGGCCCGCCTCCCACTACGTGACCCGCGACGAGACGCTGGATCGCGCGGTCGAGGAGATCCGCCACGAACTGAACACGCGCACCGCCGAGCTCGAGGAGGAAGGCAAGCAGCTGGAGGCGCACCGCCTGCGGCAGCGGACCGCCTACGACATCGAGATGCTGAAGGAGCTCGGCTTCACCTCTGGGATCGAGAACTACTCGCGCATCCTCGACGGCCGCCCGCCGGGCAGCCCGCCGCATACGCTGATCGACTACTTCCCCGACGACTTCGTCGTCTTCGTCGACGAGTCCCACCAGACGATCCCGCAGATCGGCGGCATGTACGAGGGGGACCGCTCGCGCAAGACGACCCTGATCGACTACGGCTTCCGCCTGCCCTCGGCGATCGACAACCGGCCGCTCAAGTTCCAGGAGTTCATCGACCGGGTCGACCAGCTGGTGATGGTCTCGGCCACGCCGGGGCCCTTCGAGCGGGCCGAATCGACCCGGATCGTCGAGCAGATCGTCCGCCCGACGGGAATCATCGACCCGGCGATCGAGGTGCGCGAGACGAGGAACCAGATCGACGACCTGATGAACGAGATCAAAGCTCGCGCCGACGGAGGCGAGCGGGTGCTGGTCACGACCCTGACCAAGAAGATGGCCGAGGATCTGACCGGATATCTGCTCGAGTACGGGATCAAGGTTCGCTACCTGCACTCGGAGATCGACACGCTGGAACGGATCCAGATCATCCGCGAGCTGCGTCTGGGCGAGTACGACGTGCTGGTTGGGGTCAACCTGCTGCGCGAGGGCCTCGACCTGCCCGAGGTCTCGCTGGTCGCGATCCTCGACGCCGACAAGGAGGGCTTCCTGCGCGGCGAGACCAGCCTCGTGCAGACGATCGGTCGCGCCGCTCGCAACGTCAACGGCCGGGTCCTGATGTACGCGGACCGCGAGACCGATGCGATGCGGGCCGCTATGAGCGAGACCGACCGCCGCCGGGCGATCCAGCTCGCCTACAACGAGGAGCACGGGATCACCCCGGAGACGGTTCGCAAGGGGATCTCTGAGATGTCCGAGTTCCTCGCGATGGAGGACAGGGCGCCTCGCAAACGCCGCCGCGGCCGTCCCGAGTCGATCGCGGGCCCCGAGGAGCTGGAGCGCATGATCGTCTCGCTCGAGGAGGAGATGCTGGCGGCCGCCGACGACCTCCGCTTCGAGGAGGCAGGGCGGATCCGCGACGAGCTGAAGGAGCTGCGCCGCGACCTCGACGGGATGCGGGCCGGCGCTTAGCTCAGCAGCTTCGCCGCCTTGGCGCTGTCGGTGAAGAATTCGCCGCGCACGGTCTTGCCATCGCGGTACTGCAGGAGGTGCACGAACGGTGCTTCGAAGCTGCCGTTGTCGTTGCCGGCCTTCTGGGTCCCCCTGACCACCACCCAGTCACCGGCGTCGATGAACTCTTCCGGCTCGACGCTGAACGACGACCAGTAGTTGGGAATCTGGGCGAAGTTTTCGATGATCGCGTCGCGACCCCGGGTCTCTCCCCCGAGCGGCAGCTCGTCCGAGGTCACCCAGACCGCGTCCTCGGCGAAGTCCTCTTTCAGAGCCGCCAGGTCTCCGCGACCGAAGGCCTCGTAGGCGGCTCGGGCGGTGTCGACATTCGACATCTCTCCTCCTTCTATGGAATGTCCCCGCCCGCGCCAGACGGTACGCCCACGTGAGGTGGATCGCAAGCCCCGATTCCTCGGCGGCCTGGGTAGCAGCCGGGCTAACCTGCCGGCATGGCGATCGACGTCAGCGAGGCGAGCTTCGAGCGCGAGGTGCTCGAGCGCTCCCGCCAGGTCCCCGTCGTGGTCGACTTCTGGGCCGAGTGGTGCGGCCCGTGCCGGACGCTGACGCCGGCGCTGGAGGCCGCGGAGGCGGCCCGCGCGGGAAAGGTGGTGCTGGCCAAGGTCGACGTCGATGCCAACCAGGCGCTGGCCGCCCGCTACCGGGTGCAGGGAATTCCGGCGGTGAAGGCGTTTCGCGGCGGAGCCGTGGTCGACGAGTTCGTTGGCGCCGTGCCGAAGGCAAAGGTCGAGGAGCTGTTCGACTCGCTGACTCCCTCGCCCGCCGACGAGCTGCTGGCTGCCGGAGACGAGCTGTCGCTGCGCGAGGCTTCAGAGCTCGAGCCCCGCCGTGCCGACATCGCCGTGGCTCTCGCGCGCAAGCGGCTCGAGCGCGGGGCGGAGGACGAGGCGCTCGAGGCGGTCGAGCCACACGCCGGCGACTTCGCCGCCGAAGGGATCGCGGCCCGGGTGCGGCTGGCGAAGGCCGGAATCGGCAAGGAAGCCTTCGCGGCGCTCGACGGTCGGGACGTCACCGGCCGTGAGCTTGGCGAGAAGCGCAAAGCCGCCCTCGATGCGCTTCTCCAGGAGATCCAGAGCGCCGATGAGGAGACGGGCGAGGATCTGCGCCGCGCCATAGTCGGCATCCTCAGCGAGGCCGACCCGGCCGATCCCGCCGCCCGCGAGTACCGCAAGCGCCTCGCGGCCGCTCTCTACTGAGGCGTCTGCGCGAGGGTCCCTTGAGCCCCATGGGGGCGAACGTAGGCTTCGTCGTCGATGGGAACATCTGTTCGCCTGGATAGAATCGAGAGCAAGTGGCGGCTTCAGAGCGAATAGTCATCTCGGGTGCGCGTGAGCACAACCTGAAGGACATCGACGTCGAGCTGCCCCGCGACGCGCTGATCGTGATCACCGGTCTCTCCGGCTCGGGTAAGTCGAGCCTCGCCTTCGACACGATCTACGCCGAGGGGCAGCGGCGCTACGTCGAGTCGCTCTCCGCCTACGCGCGCCAGTTCCTCGGTTTGATGGAGAAGCCCGACGTCGACTCGATCGAGGGGCTGTCGCCGGCAATCTCGATCGACCAGAAGACGACCTCGCGCAATCCGCGCTCGACCGTCGGCACGGTGACCGAGATCTACGACTACCTGCGCCTGCTCTGGGCACGGATCGGAGTGCCCCACTGCCCCGAGTGCGGTGCCGAGATCACCGGCCAGACCCAGGAGCAGATCGTCGACCGGCTGATGATCCTCGAGGAGGGGACGAAATTCATGGTGATGGCGCCGGTCGTGCGGGGGCGCAAAGGCGAGTACGGAAAGCTGCTCGAGCAGATGCGGTTGGAGGGGTATTCCCGGGTCAAGGTGAACGGCGAGCTGCTCCGCCTCGACGAGGAGATCGTCCTCGACAAGAAGTACAAACACGACGTCTCGGTGGTCGTCGACCGGCTGGTGATGAAGACCGACCTGCGCCGCCGCCTCTCCGAGTCGGTCGAGGCCGCGGCCGGGCTTGCCGCCGGGTTGGTCGAAGTCGAGATCGTCGGCGGCTCCGAGGAGACGATGCTCTTCTCCGAGCAGTTCGCCTGCCTCGAGTGCGGCACCTCGATCCCCGAGCTGGAGCCGCGGATCTTCTCCTTCAACTCGCCGCACGGCGCCTGCGAGCGCTGCCATGGGCTCGGCTTCCAGCGGGTGATCGACCCGGAGCTGGTCGTCCCGGACCCGACCCTGTCGCTGGGCGAGGGGGCGCTGCAGCCCTGGAACCGGGGGATCACCGCCTACTGGAAGAGGCTGATCGCGGCCGTGGCGGAGGAGTACGGGGTCGACCTCGACAAGCCGTGGTCGAAGCTGAAGAAGCCCGAGAAGGAGATCTTCCTCTACGGCACCGGCTCCGACCGCCACCAGGTCACCTACACCAACCGCTTCGGCCGTCGCCGCTCCTACAAGGTCCGCTTCGAGGGGATCGTCAACAACCTGCAGCGTCGCTACGAGGAGACCGACTCGGAGACCAACCGCGAGCGGATCGAGGGCTACATGGCCGAGCAGCCCTGCCCGCAGTGCGAAGGCGCACGGCTGCGGCCGGAGAGCCTCGCGGTCAAGGTCGGCGGGATCAGCATCGCCGAGTACACCGCGCTCTCGGCGCGAGCGGCGGCCGAGTGGATCGCCGCCCTGGAGCTGACCGAGACCGAGCGGGCGATCGCGCGGTTGATCGTGCGCGAGATCTCCGAACGGCTCGCCTTCCTCGAGAACGTCGGCATCGGCTACCTCTCGCTTGCTCGCTCTGCCCGCTCCCTTTCCGGCGGCGAGGCGCAGCGGATCCGGCTGGCGACCCAGATCGGCTCCAGCCTGGTCGGCGTGATGTACGTGCTCGACGAGCCCTCGATCGGCCTCCACCAGCGCGACAACGAGAAGCTGATCGGGACGCTCGACCGGCTGCGCGACCTCGGCAACACGGTGATCGTGGTCGAGCACGACGAGGGCACCATGCGGGCCGCCGACCACCTCGTCGACCTCGGTCCCGGCGCGGGCGAACACGGCGGCCACGTGATCGCCGCCGGCACGCCGGCCGATGTCGCCGGCGACCCGGCCTCGCTGACCGGCCAGTACCTCTCCGGCAAGCGGGAGATCGAGGTGCCGGCGGAGCGTCGCGAGCCGCGCGGGGCGCTGCTCATCCGCGGCGCCCGCGAACACAACCTGAAGGGGATCGACGTGGCGATCCCGCTCGGCGTCTTCTGCTGCGTGACCGGCGTATCGGGCTCGGGCAAGTCGACCCTGGTCAACGAGACGCTGCACCACGCGGTCGCCAACCGCCTGCACCAGGCGAAGCTGCGGCCGGGTGCCCACGACGGCATCGACGGGCTCAGTCAGATCGACAAGATCATCAACATCGACCAGTCGCCGATCGGCCGCACGCCGCGCTCCAACCCGGCAACCTACACCGGCGTCTTCGACCACATCCGCCAGCTCTTCACCCAGACCCAGGAGGCCCGCGCGCGCGGCTACAAGCCGGGCCGCTTCAGCTTCAACGTCAAAGGCGGGCGCTGCGAGGTCTGTCGCGGCGACGGCCAGATCAAGATCGAGATGCACTTCCTCCCCGACGTCTACGTCCCCTGCGAGCAGTGCCACGGCAGGCGCTACAACCGCGAGACGCTCGAGGTCCGTTTCAAGGGCAAGAGCATCGCCGACGTGCTCGAGATGTCGGTCGAGGAGGCGGTCGGGTTCTTCGAGAACGTGCCGAAGATCGCCCGCCGCCTGCGCACCCTGCACGATGTCGGCCTCGACTACATTCGCCTCGGCCAGGCGGCGACGACGCTCTCCGGCGGCGAGGCGCAGCGGGTGAAGCTGGCGACCGAGCTCTCCAAAGTCGCCACCGGCGACACCCTCTACATCCTCGACGAGCCGACCACCGGCCTTCACTTCGCCGACGTGCAGCGGCTGCTCGACGTGCTCGGCCGCCTCGTCGACGCCGGCAACACCGTCGTCGTGATCGAGCACAACCTCGACGTGATCAAGACCGCCGACCGGTTGATCGACCTCGGCCCCGACGGCGGCGAAGAGGGCGGCGAGCTGATCGCGTCCGGGACGCCGGAGGAGGTCGCTGCGGTGGAGGCGTCCCACACTGGCCATTTCCTCGCTGGGCTGGTCGAGCCGGCCAAGCCGGCGAAGCCGAAGCGCGCCCCGCGCAAGCGGCGCGAGCCGGTCGCGGCCTAGCGCGCGCCCCTTGCATATTTGTTATGGCGCCGGCGTTTGCGCCGCGCTACCTTAAGAGTGAAGTTCACGGCAAGCGGGTAAGGGCAGGGCGAATAAGGAGGAGCTCATGTCCCGATCAGCTTGGAAGCGAATCTCGGTTTCTCTCGGTGTGCTGTTGGCTTTCATCGTCGTCGCCGTGGGGTGCGGCGGAAGTGACGGTGGAGGTGGGGCCAAGATCGCCTATCTGCTCCCGGAGAACGAAACGCCGCGCTACGAAGCGCACGACCGTCCCGAATTCGAAGAGAGCGTCGAAGCGGAATGCGAAGATTGCGAAATCCTCTACAGCAACGCGACCGGAGACGCCTCCAAGCAGCAGAGCCAGGCTGAAGCGGCGCTGACCCAGGGGGCCGAAGTGATGGTCCTCGACCCGGTCGACGCCAAATCGGCAGCGGCGATCGTCGAAAAGGCGAAAGCCCAGGACGTCCCGGTCCTCTCCTATGACCGGTTGATCGAAAACGCCGACGTCGACTACTACGTCTCCTTCGACAACGTCGAGGTCGGCGAACTGCAGGCGGAAACGCTGGCGAAGAAACTGAAAGAAGACGGCAGCCCGAGCGGGCCGATCGTGAAGATCAACGGCGACCCGGCCGACAGCAACGCAGCGCTCTTCAAGGAAGGCTCAAACAAAGGGTTCGAAGCCGCCGGTGTCAAAGTCGCCAAGGAATACGACACGCCCGAATGGTCGGCGACGAACGCCCAGAACGAGATGCAGCAGGCGATCACCGCGCTCGGCAAGAACGGGTTCGAAGGCGTCTACGGAGCCAACGACGAAATGGCCGCCGGCTCGATCGCCGCGATGAAATCTGCAGGCGTCAAACCTGAAGAAAACCCGAGCACTGGCCAGGATGCGACGGTCGCCGGCGTGCAGCGGATCATCGCCGGCCAGCAGTTCATGACGGTCTACAAGGCGACCTCCCTGGAGACCAAGGTCGCTGCGGAAATCGCGGTCGCGCTTGCCGAAGGCAAGACGTTTCCGCAGAGCAAGATCACCGACGAACCCAACAACGGCAAAACCAAAGTGCCGTCGGTCCTGCTCGAACCGGTTGCGGTGACGAAAGACAACGTTCAGGAAACCGTGGTCAAGGACGGATTCATCACCAGCGGCGAACTCTGCACCAGCGCCTACGCGAAAGCCTGCGAAGAAGCGGGGATCTCCTAGCGAGTCGGAGCAGGTGAGATGAGCTCAGATGGCGCGCTGCTCGAGCTGCAGGAAGTGAGCAAGCGATTCGGCCCGGTCCAGGCCTTGGACCGGGTCGACTTCGCCGTCAACGCCGGCGAGGTGGTCGGCCTGGTCGGCGACAACGGCGCCGGCAAGTCGACGCTGGTCAAGACGATTGCCGGCATCCACAGCGCCGACGAAGGCTCGATCCGCTTCGAGGGCAACGAGATCAAGGTCTCCAAACCGCAGGACGCCACCCAGCTCGGCATTGCCACCGTTTATCAGGACCTGGCCCTCTGCGACAACCTCGACGTCGTCGCCAACATCTTCCTCGGCCAGGAGGAGATATCGCCGGGGCCGGGCGAGGCCACCCGCCAGCTCGACGAGGCGAAGATGGAGCACCGCGCGGGTGAGCTCCTGTCCAGTCTCGCCGTGACCATCCCGAGCATGCGCACCGAGGTCGGCACGCTCTCGGGCGGTCAGCGCCAGCAGGTCGCGGTCGCGCGCTCCCTTCTCGGCGAGCCGCGCGTCGTGCTGCTCGACGAGCCGACGGCGGCGCTTGGCGTGCCGCAGACCAAGCAGGTACTGGAGCTGATCGGGCGCCTGAGAGAGCGCGGGCTCGGGGTCGTCGTGATCAGCCACAACCTGTCGAACATCTTCGAGGTGGCCGATCGGATCGTCGTCCTGCGCCTCGGCAAGGCGACGGGTGACTTCCAGGCCGAAGGGACGACCGAGGAGCATGTCGTCGCCGCGATCACCGGCGTGGGCGAAGCCGGCAACGGGAACAAGGAGGAAGGATGAAGGGCGAAGGCGCCGCCACACCGGCGAGCGCCGCGGGAAGGCTGAGCTTCGTCAACGGCGAGTCCGTGCGCCGCTTGGTCCAGGGGGATCTCGCCTCGGCCCGCGTCGTCCTCGGCCTGGTCGTGATCTGGATCATCTTCCAGTCGCAGAACGACCGCTTCCTCTCCGCCGAGAACCTGACCAACCTGATGCTGCAGATCACGGCGATCGGCCTGATCTCGGTCGGCATCGTCTACGTCTTGCTGCTGGGCGAGATCGACCTCTCGGTGGGGGCGGTCAGCGGCCTTGCCGCCGGGGTGATGGCGGTCTTGAACGTCAAGCATGGCTGGAGCCCCTACCTGGCGATCGTCGCCGCCATCCTCGTCGGAACCGCGATCGGCCTGCTCCAGGGCTCTCTGTTCAGTCGCTTCGCCATCCCTTCGTTCGTCGTGACCCTGGCCGGATTGCTGGCTTGGCAGGGGGCGCTCTTACAGGTACTGGGGTCAACTGGGACGATCAACCTCACCAATCCAAAGATCACCGGCCTCGCCAACACCTTCTACTCCGACGCGTTCGGCTGGATCTTCTGCGCGCTCGTCATCGCCGGGTTTGCGGCCGTCGTGCTGTTCGGCCACCGACGGCGGGTGGCGGCGGGTCTCGCCGCCGAGAGCGTGCCGACGCTCGTGTTCCGGGTGGCGCTGGTGGCGACGATCTCGATCGTCGCCGTGGCGGTCCTCAACTCTGACCGCGGCGTGCCGCTGGCGCTGCTGATCCTGCTCGCCTTCGTCGTCGGCATGGAGTACGTGGTCAAGCGCACCCGCTTCGGTCGCCACGTCTACGCGGTCGGCGGCAGCGCCGAGGCGGCCAGGCGGGCCGGCATCCGGGTCAATGCCGTGCGGGTGACGGTCTTCGCCATCGCCGGTTCGATGGCGGCGATCGGCGGCATCATGGCCGCGTCGCGCCTGCTGGCGGTCAACCAGGGTTCGGGGGGCAGCGAATTGCTGCTGCTCGCGATCGCCGGCCCGGTGATCGCTGGCACCAGCCTCTTCGGCGGCCGCGGCTCGGTCTGGACGGCGCTGCTCGGCGCCCTGGTGATCGGCTCGATCTCCAACGGCATGGACCTGCTGGCGCTCTCCTCCGCGGTCAAGTTCATGGTCACCGGCGGCGTCCTCCTGCTCGCCGTCCTCGTCGACGCGATCGCCCGTCAACAACGCCAGGCGGCGGGCCGGGTTTGAGCGGTCCTCCGGCTACTTGATCAGCAGCGAGGCCCCGATCGCGCCGCCGAGGTCGCCGAGCGAGGCGACGCGCACCGCGGGCGGGCGCTCGTCGACGAAGAGGTGCTTGCCCATCTCCTCGGTCAGCGGTTCCATAAAGCGGTCGCCGAAGCGCACGCCGAGACCGCCGCCGATCACCACCGCTTCGGCGTCGAGCAGGTTGACGGCCGAGGCAATCCCGGTGCCGAGCGCCTCGATCGCCCGCTCGATCAGCTTTTCGGCGAGATCGTCGCCGTGGTCGAGGGCGCGCTCCCAGATGCCGCTGGTCAGGCGGGGTTTCTCGTGTTTGTGCATCAACTTGAAGAGGTCGGTCTTGTGACCCTCCTCGTGCTGGCGCCGTGCCTCCATTTCCATCGCGGCCCGGCCCGCGTAGGCCTCCAGGCAGCCTTTGCGGCCACAGGGGCACTTGGCGCCGCCGCGCTTCACAACCATGTGACCGATCTCCCCGGCGGCGCCCCGGCCCAGCCAGGGCTTTCCGTCGAGGACCAGGCCGCCGCCGACGCCGGTGCCCCAGAAGACTCCGATCAGGCTCTGGAACTCACGTCCGGCGCCGAGGTGGAACTCGGCCTCGGTCGCCACCTGTACGTCGTTGCCGACCCGGACCTCGGCTCCGAGGGCCTCTTTCAGGGTTGCCGCGAGCGGAAAGCTCCCCTCCCAGCCAGGTAGGTTGCGGGCGCCGGAGACGACTCCGGTCCGCTGATCGGCGTCGCCTGGGGAACCGACCCCGATCCCGTCCAGCGCCGCGGTCTCGACCCCGGCCTGCTCGGCCGCCTCGCGCAGTGCTGCGGCCATCTCCTCTACGACGTCCTCGGGGCCGCCCTCGGTCGGGGTGGGTCGCCGCGACTGCCCCACAACCTCGCCGGTGGCGTCGACGATCGCCGCTTGAATCTTGGTTCCGCCGAGGTCGATGCCGCCGCGCAGCTCGCTCACTTCGCGCAGTCTATGGCCGCGGTCTGTCTGGGAAGCTAACGGCGTGAACGAGCTGCGGAGTTGGCGACTGTGGTGGGTGAAGCACCGCTGGTATGAGCGCAATCGTCGCCGTCTGCGGCGCTGGCGGCTCAACCGTCACGCGGCGCGCGGCGGCTTCTACGTCCGGTACCCCGTCGAGGGGGAGCTGTTGGAGGCGCTCGACGAGGGCCGGCTGCGGATCGGCGAGGGGACGCTGCTGGAGCCGGGTTGCTGGCTGACGCTCGCCCTGGAGGCCCGGATCGAGATCGGCGCCGGCTGCTTCCTCAACCGCAACACGATGCTCGCCGCCTACGAGCGAATCGAGATCGGCGACCACACGATGTTCGCCAACGGCTGCTTCGTCGGCGACGGCGAGCACCGCTTCGACGACCCGGGCACGCCCGTCACCTGGCAGGGCTTCACCAGCAAGGGGCCGGTCAGGATCGGCGCCAACTGCTGGTTCGGTGTCAACTGCGTCGTGACCAGCGGCGTGACGATCGGCGATCGTTGCGTGATTGGCGCCAACTCCGTCGTCACCGGGGACCTGCCGCAGGGCTCGATCGCGGCGGGCGCTCCCGCGCGTGTGATCAAGCCCATAGAGTTCCGCCGCTAGGTGCCTATAATCGGATTTCGGCCGTGACCCCCACCGGGCATGGACCATCAATGAACCTCGCACTGACTGAGCCTTCGCATGCAAGAGCAGGCGTGAAGTTCGTTCGCGCCAAGGACGAGCTGCGCTCTGCGCTGACCGCGGCGCGCCGCGAGGGCCGCTCGATCGGCCTGGTGCCGACGATGGGCTCCCTGCACGAGGGCCATCTTTCGCTGCTGCGCGCCGCACGGACGGAGTGCGACCTCGTCGTGATGAGCCTCTTCGTCAACCCCGCCCAGTTTGGCCCCGGCGAGGACTTCGATCGCTACCCGCGCGACGAGCAGCGCGATACCGAGCTCGCCACCGCGGCCGGCGTCGACCTGATCTACGCGCCGGCGGTCGCCGAGGTCTATCCCGAGGGCTTCTCCACCCGGGTCGAGGCCGGGGGGCTGAGCGAGGTCCTCTGCGGCGATCCGTCGCGGCGCGGGCCCGGGCACTTCCGCGGTGTGACGACGGTCGTCGCCAAGCTCTTCAACACCGTTCAGCCAGACGTCGCCTATTTTGGCCAGAAGGACGCCCAGCAGGTCGCGGCGATCCGCCGCATGGTCCGCGACCTCGACTTCCCGTTGCGGATCGAGGCGTTGCCGATCGTGCGCGAGCCCGACGGCTTGGCGATGAGCTCGCGCAACGCCTATCTCGGCGCCGAGGATCGCCAACGGGCGGCGGCGCTCTCGCGGGCGCTTCGAGCGGCCGAGCGGGTCGCCCACGAGGATTCGCTCGCGGCCGGGATCGAGGCCGGGCGGCGTGAGCTGAAGGCGGCAGGGGTGGAGCCAGAGTACCTGGAGGCCCGCGACGCGGAGAGCTTGGAGCCGGTGGCCGAGCTGAACGGCCGGCCGGCCCTGATCGCGATAGCAGCCCAGGTTGGCGGCGCTCGGCTGATCGACAACGTGACGGTGCGGCCCGAGGGCCCCACCGGCGAAGACCTGCAAGACCGAGACGGAGAGACGGAGGCAAATACCTGATGCAGAGACAGATGCTCAAGTCCAAGATCCACCGGGCGACGGTGACCGATTGCGACGTCGATTACATCGGCAGCATCACGGTCGACACCGAGCTGATGGCGAGCGCCGACCTGATCACCAACGAGCAGGTCCACGTCTGGGACATCGACAACGGCGCCCGCTTCGTCACCTACGTGATCGACGGCGAGCCGGGCTCCGGCACGATGCAGGTCAACGGCGCCGCCGCTCACCTGACCCGACCCGGGCACAAGATCATCGTCGCCTCTTTCGGCGCCTATGACCAGAGCGATCTGGAGACCTACTCGCCGGTGGTCGTCCACGTCGACGACGCCAACCGAGCGGTTGCAGTCGACAGCCACCCGGAGGTATTGCTCTCGCAGGAGGCGCTCCGATGAGCGAGCGCACGCCGGTCACCCTGCCGCGCCTCGCCGAGATGAAGGAGGCGGGCGAGCCGATCGTGATGGTCACCGCCTACGACTACCCCTCGGCCCGGGTTGCCGAGGAGGCGGGGGTCGACCTCGTTCTGGTCGGCGACACGGCGGCGATGGTCGTGCTCGGCTATCCCGGCACCGAGCAGGTCTCGATGGACGAGATGGTGATGCTGGGCCGGGCCGTGCGGCGGGCGCTGCGCACTCCGCTGATGGTCGGCGACATGCCGATGGGCAGCTACGAGGCCAGCAACGAGCTGGCCGTCCACAGCGCCCAGCGGCTGGTCAAGGAGACCGGTTGCCAGGTGGTCAAGCTGGAGGCCGGGGGAACCTCGGTCGAGCGGGCGCGGGCGATCGTCCGCGCCGGCATCCCGGTGATGGGCCACGTCGGGCTGACGCCGCAGACCGCGACCGCGCTGGGCGGCTACAAGACCCAGGGCAAGACCGCGCAGGGCGCGATCCAGCTGCTCGAGGACGCTCTCGCCCTGCAGTCGGTCGGCTGCTTTGCGATCGTCTTCGAGGCGATTCCGGCGGCGATCGCCGAGGCGATCGCCGAAAAGCTCGACATCCCGGCGATCGGCATCGGCGCCGGCCCGGCGACCGCCGGCCAGGTCCTCGTCTTCCACGACCTGCTCGGCATCACGACCGGACGCTCGCCCAAATTCGTCAAGCGCTACGCCGAGATCCACGAGGCGATGGTCGACGGGGTCGGTCGCTACACGGAGGAGGTTCGCTCGCACCGCTTCCCCGAGCCCGACCACGTCTATGGAGTGGAGCCGGCCGAGCTGCAGGAGTTCCGCCGCTACCTCGAGCAGAAGGATGGCTTGGCTTCGCGGGCGTCATGGGACTGGGAGCCCCTACCGTGAGGGCCTGTCGCGGTAGGGGTTCCACTTAACTTTTCCCGAAGACACGTTGCGTTCGCCCGCGGGCGCTTGCGCGGGAAAAGTACAAGACGTTTCACCCCTACCGCGACAGGCCCTGCCGTGGTTAGCATTGGCCCGATGACGGCTGAGGAACGGCGTGCCGAGCTGGTCGAGCTCTACGAAGAGGTTCAGGCGTGCACGAAGTGCCCGCTGCACGAGACGCGCGCCAAGGCGGTGTTCGGGGCGGGGGACGCCGACGCCGACGTGATGTTCGTCGGCGAGGCGCCCGGCGCCGAGGAGGATCGCCAGGGGCTGCCCTTCGTCGGCCGCGCCGGGCAGCTGCTCAACCAGATGCTGGAGGGGGTCGGGCTCTCGCGCGAGGCCGTCTTCATCGCCAACGTCCTCAAGAGCCGGCCGCCGGGCAACCGCGATCCGCAGCCGCTGGAGATAGAGGCCTGCCGTCCCTACCTGTTCGAGCAGGTGCGGCTGATCGAGCCGCGGGTCGTCTGCACCCTGGGCAACTTTGCCACCAAGTTGCTGAGCGGCAACCCCGCCGGGATCACCAGGGTGCGGGGCACGCCGCAGGTGCACGAGCTGGGCGGTCGCACCGTCTTCTTGCTGCCCCTCTTCCACCCCGCGGCAGCGCTGCGCACCCCAGCGGTGAAGGAGACTCTGCAGGCCGACTTCGAGCTGCTGCCGCAGCTGCTCGCCGGCCCGCCCCCCGGCGCCCCGGATCCGGTCGAGGAGATCGAGGAGGAGGAGGAGGAGCAGCCGCCCGGCCCACCCCAACCCCCCGCCGACCAGCTCGACCTCTTCGGTTGACGCTCTTCACGACCTCCTCCGCGACCGAGACCGAAACGCTCGGCGCAAAGCTCGCGGACGGCTTGGGCCCCGGCGACGTGGTGGTCGTCAGCGGCGAGCTCGGGGCAGGCAAGACGACCTTGATCCGCGGCGCCTGCCGCGCGCTCGGAGTCGAGGGGCCGGTGACCTCGCCGACCTTCACGATCGGCCAGCGCTACAGCGGGCGGCTGCCGATCTCCCACCTCGACCTCTACCGGCTCGGCGGCCTCGAGGGCGAGGACCCGGCGCTGCTCGACGACTACCTGGGCGCTGGCTCGATCGCCTTCGTCGAGTGGCCGGCGGTGGCAGAGGCGGCGCTCGCAGGGCGCAAGGTGCTGGAGGTGCGTCTCGAGCACATCGATGGGGACAAGCGGAGAATCCAGCTGCCGGCCGCATCGCCCCGCAAATAAGGGTGTTTCGGATGGGGATGCCGCCCTGTAGCATCGCCCGCGGAACGCGAACCTAAGGAGGAAGCGCCGAATGAAGGGACTGAAGACGCTGACGGCGATCGGGCTGGGGATAGCGCTGCTGGCCGGTGCGGCGCCTGCCTCCGCGAAAGCCGCCGCCTATAGGCACTACGTCGCCTGCGGTCTCTCCCAGAATGCGAAACCGGCGCACGTCTGCCAGAAGCAGCGCAAGAAGGGCGCCTTCTTCCGCAGCAACAGAGCCGACGTCTTCTACACGGTCTGCGTCAAATTCCCGACCAAAAAAAACCTCTGCGCCCCCAAACAGGAAGCGGTCAAGGGGACGCTCTACGTCAACAAGATCACTTCGAACATTCCAGGCAAACACCGCGTGAGTTGGTTCGTGGAGGGCAAGCGGGTCGGCTCCTACGCCTTCACGGTTCCCGGGTAGCTGGACGCTGATAACGGTCGGCTTCGATACCGCGACCGACGACACCGCCGCCTGTGCAACGCGCGAGGGCGAGGTCGTCTATGAGGCGCTGCTCGGCCTCTCCGAGAAGGGGGGGCCGCAGCACACGACGGCGCTGCTCGGGGAGGTTGAGCGGGCAGCGGAAGCGGCCGGTGGCTGGGGCTCGGTCGAGCGCATCGCGGTCGGCACCGGGCCCGGCTCCTTCACCGGCCTTCGGGTCGGCATCGCTACGGCCCGGGCGCTCGGGCTGAGCCGCGGCTTGCCGGTGAGCGGAGTCGGCACGCTCGACGCGCTCGGTCGGGCATTGGGCGAGGTCGCCGGTCCCCTGGCTCGCCTCGCGGTCCTCGACGCGCGCCGCGGTGAGGTCGTCGCGACGCTCTACTCGCCCGGCGGCGAGCTTCTCTGGGGGCCGCAGCTCGCCTCCCCCGAAGAGCTCGCCGAGCGGATCGCCGGCCTGCCCGAGCCTGCATTGTGCGGCGGGTCGGGCGCGGTACGCTTTCGGCAGCAGCTATCGAGCTGTGGTGTCGAGATTCCGGACGACGCCGACCCCGTGCACCGAGTCGCCGCCCGGCACATCTGCGCTCTTGTGGCCGCCGGGCCGGGCGAAGACGAATCCGGTTCCGTCGCACCGATCTATCTGAGGCCCCCCGATGCGGAACGGTGGCGTGAGCGAGACTCTCTCCAAGCAGCCGAGTGAGGTAGGCGGCGAGCCGCCGGTTCGACGGCTCGCCTACAGCGACCTGCCGGCGGTGATCTCGATCGAGCGGCGCTCCTTCCCGGCGCCGTGGTCACTGGCGATGTTCGTGCTCGAGCTCTCCAAGCCGTCGGGGATCTGCCTCGCCGCAACCGACGGCAGTCAGCTCCTCGGTTACCTCGTCTGCTCCCGCTACGACCGCGTTTGGCACTTGATGAACGTCGCGGTGGCGCCGGAGCGGCGCCGGCAGGGTGTCGCCAGCCGCCTGATCTCGCAGCTGGTCGCGGAGGCCGGCGACAAGCTTCCCTTCACCCTCGAGGTGCGGGTCTCCAACCGGGAGGCGATCGCGATGTACGAGCGGCTCGGCTTCCGCTCGGCAGGAGTGCGGCCTCGCTACTACCAGGACAACGGCGAGGACGCCCTGATCATGTGGCTGGACTGAACCTTTGATCCTCGCGATCGAGACCTCCTGCGACGACACCTGCGCCGCCGTCCTCGACGGGCCGCGCATCCTCTCCAACCTGATCTCCTCCCAGGATGAGGCGCATGCTCGCTTCGGCGGGATCGTGCCCGAGGTGGCCTCTCGCCGACATCTGGAGTTAGCCGTACCGGTAATCGACTCAGCGCTGGGCGACGCCGGCGTCACGCTCGATCAGATCGAGGCCATCGCGGTCACCGCCGGACCGGGGCTGATCGGGGCGCTGCTGGTCGGGCTCAGCACGGCCAAGGCGATCGCCGCGCCGCGGCGGCTGCCGCTGATCCCGGTCGACCACCTGCAGGCGCACGTCGCCGCCAACTTCCTCGCTCCCGATCCTCTCGAGCCGCCCTTTCTCTGCCTGGTGGCGAGCGGGGGGCACACGTTGCTTGCGGGGGTTCGCGACCACGCCGGCCACGAGGTGCTCGGGCAGACCCTCGACGACGCTGCCGGCGAGGCCTTCGACAAGGTCGCCCGGCTGCTCGGCCTCGGCTACCCGGGTGGCCCGGCGCTGCAGCGGCTGGCTGAAGACGGGGACGCGGAGGCGTTCGAGCTGCCGGTGGCGATGGCCCGCGACCCCGGCCTCGACTTCAGCTTCAGCGGGCTGAAGACGGCGCTCGTCTACCTCTGCCGCGATCTCGGGCCCGACGGCGTGCGGGAGCGCCGTGCCGACCTGGCGGCGAGCTTCCAGGCGGCCGCGGTCGGTCAGCTGACGGCGAAACTGAAACGGGCGCTGAAGCGGGGTGAGTGGGAGGCGGTCGCCCTCGGCGGCGGCGTCGCCGCCAACGGGCCATTGCGGGCAGCGGTGGCTGCGCTCTGCGAGGAGCGTGGCCTGCGGCTGAAGCTCGTCCCGCTGGAGCTCTGCACCGACAACGCCGCGATGATCGGCTCCGCCGCGCGCTTCGAGGCCTGGCTTCAATATCCGGATTACCTCTCCTACGACGCCTTTCCAAGCAGCCGGGCGCCAGTCGCGGCGTCATGAGCGCGGAGCGATCAAGCGGGCCGCAGATCGTCCTCTACACCCGTCCCGGCTGTCACCTCTGCGAAGAGGCGCTGGTGGGGCTCCTCATGCTGCACCGGGAGGGCTACCGCTTCGAGCTGCGCGAAGTCGACATCGAGAGCGACGAGACGCTGCTGCGACGCATGCTCGAGCGCATTCCGGTGCTCGAGCTGAACGGCGAGGTCGTCTCGGAGCTGACCATGGACCAAACCTCCGTTCGAGCGCGGCTCGATACTGTGGGGGCGTGAGCGCGGCGCAACCAAGCGAGCATCTCTGGTTCTTGGCACCGGGAGCGAAGCGCGAAAGCGGTGGCTGATGATCGAGCAGGCGGTCGGGGAGCTTGAGGTATCCGGGGGACTGGTCGGCGACGGCGAGCGGCTGTCGCTGGGTGTCGCCGCGCGGCTTTCCCGCTACCTGCAGGTGCTGACCCAGGCCCGCAAGATGGGGCGGGAGACGATCTCCTCGCAGGAACTCTCTGACTACACCCACATCAACCCCACTCAGATTCGCCGCGATCTCTCCGGCTTCGGCAAGTTCGGCAAGCGCGGGGTCGGCTACAACGTCGACTCTCTGGTGGCGGAGATCCGCAAGATCCTCCGCACCTCGGGCCAGCACAACATCGCCCTCTTCGGCGCCGGCAACCTCGGCCAGGCGATCGCCAGCTCCGACATCTTCGCCGACCACGGCTTCCAGGTCGTCGCCATGTTCGACATCGACCCCGAGGTTGTGGGCAGCCAGGTCGGCAGCCTGCAGGTACGCGACTTCGGCGAGCTGGAATCGGTCGTCTCCGAGCAGGAGATCGTGGTCGGTGTGCTTGCCGTCCCGGCAGGTTCGGCGCAGGCCGTCGCCGACCGCCTGGTCGAGGCCGGGGTGAAGATCATCTTCAACTACTCCGAGCAGCTGCTCCAGGTTCCGCCGGAGGTGACGGTGCACACCTCCAGCCCCGCCGTCGACCTCCTCTACGCGCTCTACTTCTACCTGACCTGATTCCCTTGCCTTTGGACCTCGACCTCGCTCGGGAGAGATTCGAGTTCTCGACCGACTTCACGATCGGCCTCGAGGAGGAGTTCGCGATCCTCGACCCGGTCACGCTGGAGCTGGAGCATCGCTTCGAGGATGTCTACGCGGCTTGCCAGAAGGACGAGGCGCTGGCCGACTCGGCCGCGGGTGAGCTGATCGCCTCCGAGATCGAGATCCGCTCCGGTCGCGCCGAGAGCTTCGCGGAGGCGATGGTCGCACAGCGTGAGCGGCGCGCCCGCCTCTTCGAGCTGGTCGACAGCATGGGCCTTGCCCTGGCCGCGATGGGCACGCACCCCTGGGCCGATTACCTCGACCAGCGGATCATCGACACGCCGCACTACAACCGGCTGCGGCAAGAACTGGGCTGGGTTGCGCAGCGCAACAACACCTGGAGCCTGCACGTGCACATGGGCGTGCACGGCGCCGACCGCGCGATCGCGGTCTGCGATTGGATGCGCGAGCTGCTGCCGCTGTTGCTGGCGGCATCCGCCAACTCACCGTTCCTCGACCGTCGCGATACCGGCCTGCACACGGTTCGCACCGAGATCTTCACCCGTACCTTCCCCCGTTGCGGTGTCCCCAGCCTCTTCGTCGACTGGGACAGCTACGCCGAGTTCGTCGGCATGCTGGAGCGGACCGGAACGGTGGTCGAGTCGACCCAGCTCTGGTGGAGCGTCCGCCCCCACCACCAGTTCGGCACGGTCGAGGTGCGGATCTGCGACGCGCAGACGCGCGGTGATGAGTCGTTTGGGCTTGCCGCGCTGATCGCCGCCTGCATCGCCCAAACGGCGCTCGACTACGACGAGCATGGCTACGACGGTGCCGGCTCCCCACTGCGCGACCGGGAGATCGAGGAGAACCTGTGGCGGGCGATCCGTCACGGGATGAGCGGCAAGACGATCGATTTCCGGCGTGGGGTGGAGGTCGAGGCACGGGCGGCGCTGGAGGGAGTGCTCGAGTGGACCGAGCCGGCGCGCTCGGCGCTGGGGATCGAGCCGCGCCTGCCCGAGCGCAACGGTGCCGAGCGGGCACGGGAGTCTTTCGATGCGGGCGTCGCGATCGAGGACGTCTACCGCGATGCCGTGCGCGAGACGCACCGCACCTACACCGCCGCCAAGCAGGCCGCCTAGGACGTGCCGGTAGTTAGCCGCCCATATGGGCGGCTAACTACCGGCACGTCCTCCAGGGAGCCTCAGAACGCGGTATCCGCGGCCCCTTATAGACTCCCGCGCCGCTAAAACCAGCCGGAGGATTCGAACTTGACCAGCTTCTTGACCGACTACGGAGTCGTCGTTGCGCTTGTCTGCGCGGGGGCGGCTGTTGTCTACGGACTCATCATCACGCAGCGCCTGCTCGCGAAGTCGCCGGGCAACGAGCGCATGCAGGAAATCTCAGGCGCGGTGCAGGAAGGCGCCAAGGCCTACCTCAACCGCCAGTACACGATCATCGCTGCGGTCGCGGTGCCGATCGCGATCGTGCTCTGGCTCCTGCAGGACTACAAGACCGCGCTCGGCTTCGTGATCGGTGGCGTCCTCTCGGGGGCGACCGGCTTCATCGGGATGAATCTCTCGGTGCGCGCCAACGCCCGTGTCGCCGAGGCGGCGCGCGGCGGCGTGCCGCCGGCGCTCGACGTCGCCTTCAAGGGTGGCTCGGTGACCGGGTTGCTCGTGGTGGGCCTCGCTCTGCTCGGCGTCGCCGGCTACTTCGGCATCCTCGTGATCACCGGCAGCAGCGACAAGGAGGCCGTCGACGCTCTGGTCGGCCTCGGCTTCGGTGGCTCGCTGATCTCGGTCTTCGCCCGGCTTGGCGGTGGCATCTTCACCAAGGCCGCCGATGTCGGTGCCGACCTGGTCGGCAAGGTCGAGGCCGGAATCCCCGAGGACGACCCCCGCAACCCCGCGGTGATCGCCGACAACGTCGGCGATAACGTCGGCGACTGCGCCGGCATGGCAGCCGACCTCTTCGAGACCTACGCGGTGACCTCGGTCGCGGTGATGCTGCTCGGCGTCCTCACCTTCACCGGCTCGGGCGGCGACTTCTCGCGCGAGGTGGCGATCTTCCCGCTGGTCATCGGCGGCGTCGCGATTCTCGCTTCGATCGTCGGGGCGCTCTCGGTGCGGACCAAATCGGACCGTGTCGAGGGGGCGCTGTACACGGGGATGATCGTCTCCGGGATCCTCTCGATCGCCGCCTTCTACCCGATCACCGACTGGCTGATGAGCGACCCAGTGCGGCTCGGCCTCAGTACCGCGGCCGACGCGGTGAGCGTCACCGACCTCTGGCTCTGCGCCGTGATCGGCGTCGCGGTGACGGGGCTGCTGTTCGTGATCACCGACTACTACACCTCGACCCGATTCCGGCCGGTGAAGACGATCGCCAAGGCGTCGGAGACCGGTCACGCGACCAACATCATCCAGGGGCTGGCGCAGGGCTTCCAGTCGACCGCCGCCCCGGCCCTGGTGCTGGCGCTGGCGATCCTTGCCGCCAACGAGCTCGCGGGCATCTACGGGATCGGCATCGCCGTGATGGCACAGCTCTCGCTCTGCGGCCTGATCGTCGCTCTCGACGCCTTCGGGCCGATCACCGACAACGCCGGCGGCATCGCCGAGATGGCCGACCTGCCAGAGGACGTGCGCAACGTGACCGACCCACTCGACGCGGTCGGCAACACGACCAAGGCCGTGACCAAGGGCTACGCGATCGGCTCCGCGGCACTCGCCGCTCTGGTCCTGTTTGCCGCCTTCAAGAGCGAACTGGCCGGAGAGGCACCGGCCGGCTTCGACCTCAACGGCCTCTTCAACCTGAGCAGCCCGGACGTGCTGATCGGGCTGATCATCGGCGGCATGATGGTCTACCTGTTCGCGGCATTCGCGATCGAGGCGGTCGGCCGCGCCGGCGGTCAGGTCGTCGAACAGGTGCGCGAGCAGTTTCGCCAGCACCCTGGGATCATGGAGGGCACCGAAAAACCCGAGTACGGGAAAACGGTCAGCATCGTCACCCTGGCGGCGCAGAAGGAGATGATCCTGCCGGCGCTGATCCCGATCGCCGTTCCGGTCGTCGTCGGCCTGCTCAGCGTCGATGCGCTCGGTGGGCTGCTGATCGGCGTCATCGTCGTCGGCCTCTTCGCGGCGATCTCGATGACCGCCGGCGGCGGCGCCTGGGACAACGCCAAGAAGCTGATCGAGGACGGCGCCCACGGCGGCAAGGGCTCCGAGGCCCACGCCGCCTCGGTGACCGGCGACACCGTCGGCGATCCCTACAAGGACACGGCCGGACCGGCGATCAACCCGATGATCAAGGTGGCGAACATCGTCGCCATCCTGATCATCCCGATTGTTCACTTCTAGGCAAGCGAAAGGGAGGGGCACCCTGCCCTCCTCACGAACGTCCAAAATGGCTCTGGGTGTCCGGTGATCGACCTACGCTCAGCGAGTGGATTCCAAAGCTGACCTAGTTGCGACTGTCGGACGAGCTGTTGCGGCGCTATGCCTTCTCGGCGTTTTCGTGTGGGTGGCCGTAAGAGCAGTCTCCGCGGATCCGGCGGTTGCTGGATCGATCATTGGATCTATCGGGACTGCGGCTGTTGGTGTCTTCGCGGTGGTATTTGCCCAGACGCGGGCCGAGAAAGAGCGCCTACGAGACGTCCAGCGTCAACGCATGGAACCGATGTACAAAGAGTTTGTGGAGCGAGCAAATAAACAATTTGCCTCACAAGGTGTGCCAGGTGCAGCTGGGATCAAAGAGTTGAGGAGCCGTATGCGTCTGCTCTCGCATATGAAGAGCTCTTGCGCTCAATCCGGCGGGATCTAGGCCATCAAGATTCGGGGTTGCCGAGGGGCGAACTCCTTCGCGTCTTCACCGACTACAGGTAAGCGCTACGCAGCGTTGTCGACACGCTGGGGACGTGGCAGGGCGTCTACGAGCTCCGGGGGGAAATTTCGGCTGGCTTCCCAGATCTCGAAGCCCATCAGGTGGCCGTCGTCCGGATCGCGGTCGATCAGGCCCCACTCGTGCTCCTCGCTCACCGCCCTGCCTTGCTCAAAGGAGAGCAAGGCGATATCAACTTCCGGGTCGTAGTGAACACGCATCGCCGGCCGAGGATAGCGCGGGTTGCCTTCGTTCCTTACAGTGGCCATACGCTCACAATGCGCACTGCATGAGTGTTCCGGCCGTGTGGGTGGTCGTAGATGACGACGAAGGGGCGACCATCGCTGGTGGAGCCAAAGACACGCCACTGGGCCCGCCCATGGTTGATGACTCGATCTCGATGCCGTTTTTGAATTGCCTGCTCCACGTCACGAGCACCCAGATCGCGCTCGCTGAGTCGATCGGCTGCATGCTCCGTCCAAGCAAAAAGAACGATCTGCTGGACCGGTGAGCGCCCGAACGGGTTCGATGAAAGCCACTAGGACTCAAAGGCGCAGGCAAGCGATTCTCTCCCCCAATAGTCGTCTAGGGTCAGCGCGTCGTGATTGAGGATTTGATCAACGTCGCTGACTTCGAGCGCTTGGCTGAAGAGAAGCTCGATGCCGGCGTGGCCGGCTACTTCTTCGGCGGCGCCGGGGACGAGCTGACGCTGCGGGAGAATGTCTCGGCTTGGGGGCGGTGGCGGTTGCGGCCGCGGATGCTGGCTGGGCTGGACGAGTGGCGGACCGGGGTCGACTTACTTGGGGGCGAGATGTCGGTGCCGATCTTGGTTGCTCCGGTCGCCTACCAGGGGCTCGTTGATCCGGACGGGGAGGCGGCGATGGCTCGGGCTGCGGCTGCCGCGGGCACCGTGATGTGCCTCTCGACGCTGGCGACGATGCGGCCGCGGCCGGTCGCCGAAGCGGCGCCAGGGGGCCGTCGCTGGTTCCAGCTCTATTGCTTCCAGGACGAGGGGGTTACCCGGGCGCTGATCGACGAGGCATGCGAGTGCGGCTACGAGGCGATCGTGGTCACCGTCGATGCGCCGCGCGGCGGCAATCGCGAGCGTGATCGCCGCACCGGCTTCGTAGTCCCGGCAGAGCTCGGCGTTCCCGGCGTCGAAGCGGCGCTCGGCTCGGGGCGGGCGGTGACGATCGAGGAAACGTTCGAGCTGATGGAACCGGCGCTGAGCTGGTTGGACCTGGAGGAACTGGTCTCCGACTGCCGCGTGCCGGTGCTCGTAAAGGGTGTACTGACGGGCGAGGATGCGGCGCTCGCGATCGAGCACGGGGCCGCCGGAATCGTCGTCTCCAATCACGGTGGGCGCCAGCTCGACCGCGTGCTTGCCACCGCCGATGCCCTGCCGGAGGTAGTCGATGCGGTCGAAGGCCGTGGCGCGGTGCTGGTCGACGGCGGCATCCGCCGCGGTGTCGACGTGGCGATCGCGCTGGCGCTCGGCGCCGACGCGGCGCTGGTCGGTCGCCCCGCCCTCTGGGGCCTCGCGGCCGGCGGCGAGCAAGGGGCGCGGCGGGTGCTCGAGTTGCTCCGCGATGAGCTGGAGCTGACGCTCGCCCTCTGCGGCTGCGCCTCGCCTGCCGAGCTGACCCGCGCCCATGTACAGCGGGCACCGGGCGCATCCGTATATTCGGGCTGATGCCCCTCGTCGTCGGCTCCTAGATGGCCCAGCGCATACCCAGAGACGAATCGCTGAGCCGTGTCCATGGCGTCGGCGCGCTGTTCTCGGCCGCCTACGGAAACGTCGGCTCCTCGATCTACTACGCGCTCGGGGTGACCGCCGCCTTCGCCCTCGGCCTCACCCCGGTCGCATTCGTCATCTCCGGCCTGATCTTCGCCGCGACCGCCGCGACCTACGCAGAGGCCACCGTGATGTACCCGGAGGCGGGCGGGTCCGCGAGCTTTGCCCGCCACGCTTTTAACGAGCTGGTCAGCTTCATCGCCGCCTGGGGGCAGATGCTCAACTACACGATCACGGTCGCGATCTCGGCCTACTTCGTGCCTCACTACCTGGCGGTCTTCTGGGAGCCGCTGGGTCACGCCCCCGGCGACATCATCGGTGGCGCTGTCCTGATCGGGGCTCTGGCGCTGCTCAACATCCGCGGCTCGCAGGAGTCGGCCAAACTGAACCTGGTGCTCGCGATCGCCGACCTCGCCACGCAGGTGGTGCTGGTCGGGATCGGCATCGCGTTGGTTCTCAGCCCGCAGGTGCTGGTCGACAACGTCCACCTCGGCGTCGCCCCGACCTGGAGCGACTTCGCGCTCGGCGTCGCGGTCGCGATGATCGCTTACACCGGCATCGAGACGATCTCCAACATGGCCGAGGAGGCAAGGGACGCGGCGCGGACGATCCCGCGCAGCGTCGGCCTCACCGTCGCGGCGGTGCTCGGCCTCTACCTGCTGATCCCGGTCGTCGCTCTCTCGGCGATGCCGGTCGTCCGGGACGCTGCGGGCCACTACTCGACGGCGCTCGGCTCCGAGTTCGCCAGCGACCCGATCCTCGGAATCGTCGAGAACCTCGGCCTCGGCTCCGGAATGACCGAAGCGCTGCGCTACTACGTCGGCATCCTCGCCGCGGTGATCCTCCTGATCGCCACCAACGCCGGGCTGATCGGCGTCTCCCGCCTCACCTACTCGATGGGCCAGCACCGCCAGCTCCCCGAGGGGCTGCGGCAGGTCCACCCCCGCTACCGCACGCCCTACATCGCGATCCTCGTCTTCTCCGGCCTGGCGATGATCACCCTGATCCCCGGGCAGGCCGACTTCCTGGCGACGATGTACTCGTTCGGCGCGATGCTGTCCTTCACGATCGCCCATGTCTCGGTGATCCAGCTGCGGCGCCGCAAGTCCGCCGATGAGCGTCCCTGGAAGCCGCCGCTCAACTTCCGCGCATTCGGCACCCTGGTGCCGCTGACCGCGGTGCTGGGCGGGCTCGGCACCTTTGCCGCCTGGATCGTGGTTATGGCGCTCAACCCGCGCACCCTCGTGGTCGGCCTCGGCTGGATGGCGTTTGGGATCGTCGTCTACGTCCTCTATCGCCGCAACCAGAGGCTGCCGCTGACCGAGACCGTCAAAGTCGTGACGCCGGAGCCGCTCGGGGTGGAGGAGATCGAGTACCGCAGCATCCTGGTTGCCTTCGAGGACGGCGAGCCGTTCTCCGAGGAGATGGTCGCGACCGCCGTCAAGCTCGCCTCCAAGCGCCGTCGCGGCGTTCACATCCACTCGATGCTGATCGTGCCGACCAACCTGCCGCTCGGCGCCGAGCTGCGCGATCAAGAAGCCGAGGCGCAGAGCAAGATCGAGCAGGCGAAGCTGATTGGCGGCCAGCGGGTGACCGGTCACGTCGAGCGCGTGCGGCCGGCCCAGGCCGGCTACTCGATCTCCGACGAGGCGAAGCTGATCAACGCCGCAGCGATCGTCGTCGGGCTGCGTTACCGCAACGGCGCGCCGCTTTACGACAAGACCCTGCAGACCGTCCTTGGCGAGCGACCCTGCCGTGTCATCGTCGTCTCCGACAGGAGCGGGCAGCGCCCCGATACCGCCCCCGTCCTCGCCACCTAGAATCGCCGGGATGTCCTCGCCCGAGCGGATCTACCGCGGTTCGATCCGCACCTTCTCCGTTCTCTTCATCGTCCTTGGCCTGGTGATCGTCGTCAGCACCCTCGCCAACGGCGGCGGCCCGCTCTCGGTCGGCGTGCTGATGGGACTCGCCTTTGCCGCCGTCGGCGCTGGACGGCTCTGGGTCGCTTCGCGGATGAGCCGGTGAGCACGCCGGAGCGGCCAGAGCGCTCCCGCCTCGAACCGCTGCTCAATCGCGGGCTCGGGGTGCCGGGCCTCTTCGTCGCGGTTTACTCGGCGGTCGGGTTCTCGATCTACTTCGCCCTCGGTGTCGTCGCCGACCGCGGCCTCGGCCTGACGCCGCTGATCTTCCTCGCCGCGGGGTTGCTGTTCGTGCTGACCACGCTCAGCTACGTCGAGGGCGGCGCGATGATCCGCGAGCGGGGGGGCTCCTCGAGCTTCGCCCGCCACGCCTTCAACGAGCTGATCGCCTTCATCGCCGGCTGGGCGATCCTGATCGACTACCTGATCGTCGCCGCGCTGGCGGCGATCTCGGTCCCCCACTACCTGGAGCCGATCTCCGCCCACCTCTCCGAGCCGGGCTGGGAGATCGGCGTATCCGGGTTGGTGATCGTCGCCGCCTGCCTGCTCAACGTCTTCAACGTGACCGGGCGCGGGCGGGACCGCTGGCTGGCGGTGCTGGCGCTTGCCGACATCGCCCTGCAGCTGGCGGTGATCGTCGTCGGCGTCCTCGCCGTCCTCCACCCCGACCGGCTCACCGATCAGCTCGACCTCTTCACCGATCCGAGCTTCACCGACGTCGTCTATGCGGCCGTCGTGGCGATGCTCGCCTACGCCGGGATCGAGGCCGCCTCGGACCTGGCACCCGACATCGACGTGAGGCCGCGTGACCTGAAGCGGATCGTCTCGCTGGGCGCCGTCGCCGTGCCGCTCGTCTACGCCGGGATGGCGGCGATCGCGCTGATGGCGGTCCCGGTCGTCGCTGGTCCCGGCGGCCCGGAAACTGCGCTTGGCAACGAATTCGTCGAGGCGCCGGTGCTTGGCGTCGTCTCCTCCTATCACCCCGCCTGGGTGGCGGACGCGATGCGCTGGATCGTGGCGTTGGTCGCCGCCCCTGTCCTTTTCTGGGCATCGACGACGGCGATGCTGGGCGTGTCCCGCCACATCTACACGCTGGCGATCAACCGCCAGATCCCAAGTTGGCTGGGCAAGCTCAACGGCCGCTACGCAACCCCGCACGTTGCGATCGCCCTCTCCGGCCTGATCGCGATCGGCCTTGTGGTGCCGACCGACGTCAAGCTCCTGGCCGGGCTCTATGCCTTCGGTGCGATGCTCGCGATCACGATCGCCCACCTCTCGATCCTGCGGCTGCGCGTCTCCGAGCCCGGCTGGCGACGCCCGTTCCGGGTTCCCTGGAGCGTCTCATGGCGCGGTGCCCAGATTCCCCTTCCGACGCTCTTCGCGGCCCTGCTCAGCGCGCTGGCCTTCCTCAGCGTTCTCGCCTTCCACGACCGGGCACGCTGGGTCGGCGGCGGCTGGATGCTGTTCGGCCTCGCCTTCTACGTCGTCTACCGCAAAGTCTTCGAGGGCACCTCCCTCACCCGACGCGTCCAGGTCACGGAGAGAGCGCTGACCAAGCAGGCACCTGACGTCGAATACGGCAACATCCTCGTGCCGGTGTTCGGGACCGAGCTCGACGATGACATCGTCGCCACCGCCGGTCGACTGGCCGCCGCCGAGCAGGAGGGGGATGGCGAGGTCGACGAGACCCATCTCGCCGTCGTCTACGTGCTCGAGGTGCCACTGACCCTGCCGCTGGACGCGGAGCTTCCGCCCGGGCGGGAAGAGGAGGCATTGCATGCCATCGAGCGCGCCCGCGAAGTCGGCGAAGAGTACGAGGACGTGAAGGTGACCGCGTCGGTGACGAGGGCACGCGACATCGGTGCGGGAATAGTCGAGGCGGCACGGCGTGGCGGCGTCGAAGCGATCGTGGTCGGGGCCGAGCCGCCGAGCAGGATCCGCGGTGGCGCGACGCTGGGCGGGATCGGCGCCGCCAAGCCCGCGGAGATCGGCGCCGCGACCGAGTACGTGCTGAAGAAGGCGCCCTGCCAGGTGCTCCTCACGGCGCCGCCGGCATCGCCCGCCGAGCCGGAGCCCGAGCCGGCGCCAGAGCCCACCGCCGCTGACTAGACTCCAGGCCGTGGTGATGACGTGTTCATCCTGATCGTCGGCTGCGGGCGGGTCGGCTCTTCCGTCGCCCGTTCGATGTTGGCCGAGGGCAACGAGGTCTCCTGCCTCGATGAGGACCCCGAGTCGCATACCCGGCTCGAGGTCGGCCTCGACAAGGGTTGGGAGGACCTTGGTGGCCGCTTCACGGTCGGCACCGGCCTCGAGACCGACGCCCTGCTGGCCGCTGGGATCGAGAAGGCCGATGCCTTCATCGCCGCCACCAACGGGGACAACACGAACATCGTCATCGCGCAGATCGCCCAGCGCCGCTACGAGGTGCCGACGGTGATCGCGCGGATCCTCGACCCGCTGCGGGCCGAGTGGTACCGGCAGCAGGGCATGAACACGATCTGCCCGACCCGAGTCGCGATCGACATGCTGGAGAGCGCCGTCCGCGAGGGCGCCCGGCGCGAGGCAGCCTGACTCGTGTACATCATCGTCGTTGGAGCTGGGAAGGTCGGGTGGAATCTGGCCCGCGAGCTGCTCGAAAAGAACCACGAGGTGACGGTGATCGAGAGCAACCGGCGCCGCTACCTGACCGTCGAGCAGGAGCTCGAGCACAACGTCACCTACGGAGACGCCTCGGAGCTGTGGGTGTTGGAGCGGGCCGGGATCCAGCGGGCCGACATGGTGATCGCGGTTACCGGCGACGACGAGGACAACATGCTGATCTGCCAGGTCGCCCGCGAGAAGTACGAGGTCAAACAGATCATCGCCCGGGTCAACAACCCACGCAACCGGCCCCACTTCGACCTGCTCGGCGTGAAGCCATCCGTCTCCGCCACCGACCTGATCTTGCGCCTGCTCGAGCACGAGGTGCCCGAGTACGGGCTGGTCCACCTGCTCGACCTGCAGGAGGAGCAGCTGGAGATCATCGAGATGCTGCTCGGCAAGGACTCGAGCGTCACCGGGCGCCGCGTCGGCGATCTCTCGATGCCGGAAGGCAGCCTGCTGATCTCGGTGCTGCGCGAAGGCAAGGGCTTCGTGCCGGGCCCGGATACCATTCTGGAGGTCGGCGACGAGGTTCTCGCGGTACTCGATCCAGGCCGTGAGGACGACCTCAAGGAGCTCTTCGGCCCAGGCGCCGACGGCAACGGGACCGGCTGATGGCCGACCGCCAGGTCGACTTCCTGCTGGTCGGCGGGGGGATGGCCTCGGCGCACTGCGCGGCGGAGCTGCGCAAGCGCGGGGCAGAGGGGACGATCCTGCTGGCCGGTCGCGAGCCCGAGCCTCCCTACGAACGGCCGCCCCTCTCCAAGGAGTACATGCGCGGCGAGGCCGGCCGGGAGGACGCCTACGTCAACCCGCCCAGCTGGTACGAGGAGAACGGGGTCGAGCTGCTGACCGGCGTCAACGCGATGTCACTCGACCCGGCGGCGCGGACCGTGAGGCTGCAGGGCGGCGACGAGGTCGGGTTCGGCAAAGCACTGCTCGCCACCGGGGCGGTGGTCAACATCCTCCGGGTCGAGGGCGCCGAGAACGAGGGCATCCACTACCTGCGCGCCTTCGGTAACTCCGACGCGATTCGCGCCGACGCCGAGGCGGCAGAGCACGTAGTGCTGATCGGCGGTAGCTACATCGGCACCGAGGTCGCCGCCTCGCTGACGGCAAAGGGCGTCAGCTGCACGATCGTGATGATGGAGGACGTGGCGCTCTCGCGCGTCTTCGGCGAGGACGCCGGGCGCTGGTTCCAGGAGGCGATCGAATCTCACGGCGTCACCGTCCACGGCGGCGAGGAGCTCGAGGCCTTCGAGGGCGACGGCCGGGTCAAGGCGGTGCTGACCAAGAGCGGCCTGGCGATCGAGTGCGACGCGGTGGTGGTCGGCGCCGGGGTGAGGCCGGACGCGATGCTCGCCCAGCGTGCCGGGCTCGACGTCGACGACGGGATCGTCTGCGACTCGAAGCTGGCGGCCTCGGCCGAGGGCATCTACGCGGCCGGCGACTGCTGCTCCTACGACAGCGTCGTCCACGGCCGGCGGATCCGGGTCGAGCACTGGGACGTGGCGATGCAGCAGGGGATGCACGTAGCCCGCAACATGCTCGGCGAGGATCGCGACTACGACGTCGTCCCCTACTTCTTCAGCGACCTCGCCGACTGGGCTAGCCTCGAGTATGTCGGCCCGGCCGCCGAGTGGGACGATGAGGTCTGGCGGGGCGACCGCGACGGCGGTGAGTTCTCGGTCTGGTACCTGAAGGACGGCAGGGTAGCCGGGGCGCTCAGCGTCGGGCGCTCGGAGGACCTCGCCGAAGCGCGCCGCCTGCTCGCCGACGGCGTCGACGTCTCGGCTGCCGGCCGGCAGATCGCCGACCCCGACAGCAACCTGGGCGAGATCTCCTAGCCGTCCCACGGGTCCACGCGGCGCTCCCCGCGTGGATATTCTGGGGATGCTCCTTGCGGCCTGGTGTAATGGCAGCACGCCTCGCTCTGGACGAGGTAGTCGGGGTTCGAATCCCTGGGCCGCAGTCGCGCCAAAGTCCCTGCATGGGGCGTCTAGCCGCTCTGCTACCTTCGCGGTCGGATGGGGACCCCTAGGCGCCTTCTCACGATCTTGCCGCTGGTCGCGCTGGCGATCGCCGGCTGCGGTGGGGGCGGCAGCGACGAATCGACTGCCATCGCCCCGGTCGAAATTACCGAAGCGACTACGCCGCTGAGCAAGGAAGAGCTGATCGCCCAGGGCGACGCGATCTGCGCCGAGGTCAACGCCGCGGTCGGGGCCGCTGGGTCGACGAGCCCCGCTGCGAGCGGGGGAACGGCCCAGGTCGCCGACCTCTACCACGGGATGGTCGAGCGGCTGAAGGGGCTCGGCGCCCCCAGCGACGACAGCGCCGGATATCCGGAGTTCATCTCGGCGGCCGAAGGGCTCGCCCAGGCGGAGAACGATGCCGGTCTGGCGACGGAACGTGGCGAAGAAGCGGCGGCCACCGAAGCGGAAGCCTCCTCGGCGTTGACCTCGTTCCAGGCGGCGGCGAGCGCCTATGGCTTCGAACAGTGCGCCGAAGCGCCGAGCGCGCCGGCTCCGAGCGCATCTGGGGCAGCGCCTTCCGAAGAAGAATCTGCCGAAGGCGCGGAAGAAGAAGTGGCGCCGGAAGCCGAAGAAGAAGTGGCGCCGGAAGCCGGCGGCGCCGGCGCGGCCGAAGAAGAAAGCGCCGGCGGGGGTGCCGGTGTCGGCGGCGGTACCGAAGGCGGCGGTGGCAGCGCTGGCGGCGGCTCGAGCGGCGGCATCGGCCCCGGCTGAGCGGGCCGCTCAGGCAGCTGAGCTCTTCTCCCAGGCTCCATAAAGCCTCGAGTACGGGCCGCCGGCGCCGATCAACTCGTCGTGGGTGCCGGCCTCGGCGATGCGGCCGCCTTCGAGCACGACGATCTTGCCGGCACGGCGGATCGTCGAGAGGCGGTGGGCGATGACGATCGCGGTGCGGCCGGCGAGCAGTCGCTCCAGCCCGCGCTCGATCGTCTTCTCGGTTCGCACGTCGACATTCGAGGTCGCCTCGTCGAGGATGAGAATTCGCGGTTCGGCCAGGAGCGCCCGGGCGAAGGCGACCAGCTGGCGCTGGCCGGCGGAGAGCTGGACTCCCCGCTCGCCCACCTGGGTCTCGATCCCCTCGGGCAGTGCCGCGATGAACTCGGTCGCGCCGACTGCGGCCGCCGCGTCCCCGATCTCCTCCAGGCTCGCCTCTGGCCGTCCGAAGGCGATGTTCTCGCGCACGCTGCCCGAGAAGAGGAATCCCTCCTGCGGCACGATCCCCAGTTGCCGGCGCAACGCCCCCTGCCGCACGCCATGCAGGTCGTGCCCATCGACCAGCACCCGTCCCGCCTGCGGGTCGTAGAACCGGGCAACCAGCTTGGCGAAGGTCGACTTTCCGGCTCCGGTCGCTCCGACCAGGGCCAGGGTCTGCCCCGGTGGCACGTGCAGGTCGACCTCACGCAGCGCCCAGGCATCAGCCGGCTGCCCTGCTCCCGTGCGCTCGCGCTCGTCATCTCCGGCGGTCTCGCTCGCTCGCTCCGGCGCTGGCGTTGCCGGGTCATCCTCGTAGGAGAACCACACTCCCTGCATCTCGATCTCGCCGCGCAGCAGGCCCGGGTCGATCGCATCCGGCGCATCGACCATGTCGGGCTTGGTGTCGAGCAGGTCGAAGATCTTGTCCAGGGCCGCCATTCCCTGCTGGTAGGTCGTGTAGAGCTGGGAGAGCTGCTGGATCGGTTCGAAGAAGACCTGCAGGTAGCCGACGAAGGCGACGATGACGCCGATCTGGATCGCCCCGTCGATCGCCTGGGCGCCACCGAAGAGAAGGATCGCCGCGACGCCGACGGCGGATAGGAGCTCGACCGCAGGGAAGTAGGAGGCGTTGAGGTAGACGGTCTTCATATTCGCCTCGCGGTTGGCCTCGTTGAGCTCGGTCATCGCCGCCGCATGGCGCGGCTCCTGGCCGAAGCTGCGCACGACGCGCACCCCGCTCAGGGTCTCCTGCAGGTAGCCGGTGATCGCCGCGATCCGCTCCCTGGTGGCGCGGTAAGCGCCGTGGGAGACGATGCGGAAGACGACGCTGGCGGCGGCGAGCAGGGGGAAGGTGAGGAAGGTGACCAGCGCCAGCGGCACGTCGAGGAAGAGCAGGATCACGACCACGCCGATCAGCGTCAGCGTGCTCGAGAACATCGTCACGACGCCGTCGGTGACCAGCTGGTTGAGCGCCTCGATGTCGTTGGTCATGCGGCTGATCAGCACGCCCGGGCTGCGGCGGGTGAAGAAGCCGATCGACATCGCCTGGATGTGGGCGAAGACGCGCTCGCGCAGGTCCTGCAGCGCGCGCGTCCCGACCCAGCCGACCAGGTAGGTCTGCAGGTACGTCGCCGCCGCGTAGAGGGTGGCGACGACGAGGAAGGCGACGACGATCCGGTCGAGGGCGCCGACGTCGCCGGCGACGATCCCCGAGTCGACCGCCTTGCCCGCAAGGTAGGGAGGGGCGAGGCCGGCGCCCGTCGCAACGAGCAGGGCGACGAACATCAGCGCCACCTTGCCGCGGTAGGGCCGCAGCAGGCCGATCATCCAGCGCACCTTGCGGGCGCGCTGGTCCTGGCCGCGGATCAGCCGCCAGACCGCGGCGAAGAGGAGGTAGATCTCGCGGAAGCGGTTGCGCTCCGGCCTCATAGCCGCGCCATCTCCTCGCGCTCTTCGAGGTCGTGCTGGAGGAAGACGGTGTCGGCGAGGCCGTGCTCGGCGATCTCGCGGTAGAAGCTGCAGCCTTCGAGCAGCTCCTCGTGGGTGCCGCGGTCGACGACTCGGCCGCCGTCCATCACGACCACCTCGTCGGCGAGGGAAACGGTGGAGAGGCGGTGGGCGATGATGAACGTCGTGCGGCCGGCCATCGCTTCGCGCAGGCCGGACTTGATCGCCGCCTCGGTGGTCGCGTCGACCGAGGAGGTGGCGTCGTCGAGGATCAGGATACGCGGGTCGGCGAGCAGGGCGCGGGCGATCGCGACGCGCTGGCGCTGGCCGCCCGAGAGAGTCAGGCCGCGCTCGCCCACGGTCGTCTCGTAGCCGCCCGGCAGGTCGCGGATGAACTCGTCGGCCTGGGCGCGCCGAGCCGCCGCTTCGATCTCCTCGCGGCTCACGTCCAGCCGCGGGTAGGCGATGTTCTCGGCGACGGTGGCCGAGAAGAGGAAGCTGTCGTCGGCGACGAAGGCGATCTCGCGGCGCAGCGAGCCGACGTCGACCGAGCGTACGTCGGCGCCGTCGACCAGCACCGATCCCCCGCTCGGGTCGTAGAGTCGCGCGATCAGAGCGACCAGGCTGGTCTTGCCAGACCCGGAGGGCCCGACCAGGGCGACCGTGCGCCCCGCCTCGACCTCGAGGTCGATCCCGCTGAGGGCGGGGCCGGCGCCGTCGTAGCGCAGCGTCACGTTCTTCATCTGGACTTTGCCACCGCCGCCCGGCAGCGGCGGCGCTCCCGGCGGGCTCTCGATCTGGGGCTCGCGATCGAGGATCTCGAAGAGCCGGTTGCCGGAGGCGATCGCCCGTTGTGCCATCCCCATCGCGATCCCCAGCATTCGCATCGGCGCCGCCAGGATCACGACGTAGGTGTAGAAGGCGGTGAAGTCGCCGAGGCTGAGGTTGCCGGCGATCACCTGGCGCCCGCCGACCAGCAGCACCAGGGCGATGCCGAACTGCGGCAGCAGGCCGATCAGCGGCGAGAAAAAGGCCTGCAGCCGGGTCGAGTAGATGCTCTGGTCGAAGACACGGGTGACGGCATGGCGGAAACGGCGAAGCTGGTGCTCCTCGCGGGCGAACGCCTTGACGATACGGATGCCGGAGACGTTCTCCTCGGCTTCCGCGGTGAGCTCGGCGATTCGCTGCTGCACCTCCTGCAGGGCCGGCCGCGAGACGCGGTTGTAGCGGGAGGCGGTGAAGACGACCAGCGGCGCGGGGGCGAGGGCGATCAGCGCCAGCAGCGGGTTGATGGCGATCATCACGGTGGTGACAAGGACGATCGTGAGGATGTTCTGGGTGATGAAGATCAGGCCGTAGCCGAGGAAGAAGCGAATCGACTGCAGGTCGACCGTTGCCCGTGACATCAGCTGTCCCGTCTGCTGCCCGTCGAAGAAGCCGAGCTCGAGTCGTTGCAGGTGCGCGTAGAAGCGCTGGCGCAGGTCGAACTCGACCGCCAGCGAGACCTTGCCGGCGACGACACGCCGCACCGCGGTCAGCCCGAGTCGCAGGATGCCCGCCCCGACGATCGCAAGGGCGAGCGGCAGCAGGTCGGGCTTGTCACCGCTCTCGATTGCGTTGACGGCGCGCCCGATCAGCCATGGAATCAGAACCGTCATCCCCATCGCCGCCCAGGCGAAGGCGAGCGACCCCCAGAGCTGGCGGCGATAGGGGCGCATGAACCCCATCAAGCGGCGATAGGTACGCATTCAAGCCACTATACAAAGTGAAGTATCAGCCCCGGCAAGCTGCCTGCGGCGCCGGCAGGGATACTCGCGGGTGGCCATCCTCGTCGCCGCCCTCGTCTCGTTGACTCTCGGCGCCTTTGGAGCCGCGGATCCCGGCGCCGCCCTTGGCAGGCGCATCTACGCATTGGAGGGAGGACCGACCCCGGGCTTCGCCTTTTCGAACGGCATCGAGTTCCTCGACGTGCCTCGCAGCGTGCTGCGCCGGTAGCCCGCCGGCGGACTGCGGGGATCAGTCGAAAGCGGCCGCCTTGGCGCTGGAGACCTTGCCGCCGGTGCACTTGGGGCCGTGACCGGGCCGGGGGAGGATCTGAAAGTTGGTGACCGCGTGGTAGGGGGTGGTGGCCCCGTTGTTGAGGGCGAGGGTGACGACCAGGCGGTAGAAGCCGGCTGCCAATTCGTGGTAGTAGATCTCCGGCCGGGTAGCGGGAGAGTAGCTGCCGCTGGAGCCGATCCGCTCGGCAAGGACGCCGTTGGGGCCGGCATAGCGGGGGAAGTCGAAGGAGGCGCCCACCAGGCGCCCGCGGCCGACCGGGCTCTCCTCTGCCCGTTTCAGTTTCACCGGATCGACGCAATCGGGGACCTGGTTGAGCGCGAAGCGGATGTGGCCCTCGCCGAGCTGGGGTTCCGCCCCGAAATGGCGCGGCGCGAGCGTGAAGTTGTGCACCCTGGCCTTGACGACCACGGCGCGGCTCGCCTGGCGGGCGCCGTTGCGCGGCGAGACCACCTCGACGCTCGGCTCCCCCAGCGGTGGCGATCGTTCCGACTCCTCGCTGCCGCTGGCGCTGGTGAGGACGAGCGCCAGCACCACCGCTGCGGCGGCCGCGACGACGGCGAGGATGGCGATTCCGGCCCGCATCGGAGCCGGAAGGTTACGTGCCTCCCGGCCTTGACGCGGCGGGTGCGGCGGTGCCGACCCCTAACGTTGTGCGGATGCTGCGAGCGGCGATCACGACGCTGGGGGCGCTGCTCGCGCTCGGCCTTGCGCTTCCGGCCGCGTCGGTGGCCGCGGCCACCGACCGCGTCGATGTCTTCGCCGGCACCGAGCCAGGCGCCGACACGTTCGGCGGCGGTCATAACTTTCCCGGCGCGACCGTTCCCTTCGGGATGGTCCAGTGGGGGCCCGACACCGTGCCCGCCGATCGCCATTCCGGCGGCTATGACTACCGCGACCACCACCTCAGCGGCTTCAGCCTCACCCACCTCAGCGGCGCTGGCTGCGCGCTGTACGGCGACTTCCCGTTTTTGCCGACCACGGAGCCGATCCGTTCGTCGCCGGCGGCCAGCGGCGGCGGCCTCACGGGGCGCTTCCGGCCCGGTTTCTCCCACGCTGGTGAGCGCGCCGGCCCGGGCTTCTATTCGGTTCATCTCAACCCGGCGGGCGGCGGCGCGATCGACGCCGCGCTGACTGCGACGATTCGCACCGGCATGGCTCGTTTCACCTTCCCGCGCTCACCGCACGCGAGCGTCCTGATCGACGCCGGCGGCAGCGCCAAAGCCGACGACCTCGCCGAAGTGCAGGTCGATCCCGCCAAGCGCGAGATCTCGGGCTCGGCTTCGAGCGGTTATTTCTGCGCTCAGCGGCCTCGTTACCGGGTTTACTTCGCGGCTGTCTTCAGCCGTCCCTTCGATGCCTACGGAACCTGGACGCGCCAGGAGCTGGCGCCCGGCTCGGCCGCCGCCACCGACCAGAGACGGCCCTCGACGGTCGCGTCCGACACGGCTCAGGCGGGCGCCTATGCCAGCTTCGACACCCGCCGAAACCCGGTCGTCACCGCCCGTGTCGGCATCTCCTTCCTCAGCGTTGCCGGGGCACGCGCCAATCTCGCCGCCGAGAGCCGTGGCACGTCGGTTCGTCAAGTTGCCACTGTGGCGGAGGACAGCTGGAACCGCGCGCTCGCCTCGATTCGCGTTGGCGGCGGCAGTGCCGATCGGGTCGACACCTTCTACACGGCGCTCTACCACGCCCTGCTTGCTCCGCGCACCTTTGACGATGCCGACGGTCGCTACGTCGGGATGGACGGCGCCGTCCACGACGCCGGCGGCCGCACCCAGTACGCCGACCTCTCGGGCTGGGACATCTACCGCACCCAGATCCCGCTGCTGGCGATGCTGATGCCGGAGCGCGTGAGCGACATCGTCGCCTCGATGCTCGCCGACGCAGAGCAGAGCGGCTGCCTCCCCCGCTGGTCCTACGCCAATGGACAGAGCATGACGATGGTGGGCGACCCGGCGGACCCGATCATCGCCTCGGCGGCGGCCTTCGGCGCAGGACAGTTCAACGCCGGCGCCGCGCTGGCGGCGATGGTCAGGGGTGCCAGCGAGGACTGCCGCAGCCCCGACGGCACCTATGTCCAGCGCCAGGGGCTCGACGAGTACCAAGGGGTGGGCTACATCCCCTTCGACATCGACGTCAAACGCCGCAATGCGAACTCGCTGTTCGGCGATCCCGAAGCGGTCTGGGCCTCGGCTGCCACCACGCTCGAGTACGCGATCGCGGACTTCTCGATCGCGCAGTTCGCGGCGCGATCCCTGCACGATCGCGCCACCTACCGCTCCTTCACGTCGCGCTCGGGCAACTGGCGCAATCTCCTCAACCCACGCAGCGGCCAGGTCGAGCCGCGTTTCGAAGACCGGAGCTTTGCCCCTCACTTCGACAACCTGCGCGGGGCCGGCTTCGCCGAGGGCAACTCGATCCAGTACACGTGGCTGGTACCCCACGACCCCGCCGGCCTCTTTGCGGCCATCGGCGGCCGCGCCAAAGTCGTGAACCGGCTCGACCGCTTCCTGCGCGTGCTCAACGGCGGCCCCGGCGCCACCCACACCGACCACGCGCTGCTGGGCAACGAGCCCAACCTGAACGTTCCCTGGCTCTACGACTGGACGGGGCAGCCCTACAAGACCCAGGCAGCCGTGCGACGAGCGCTCCGCCTCTACGACACCTCGCCGGACGGCTATCCCGGCAACGACGACCTCGGCACCCTCTCCTCCTGGTACGTGCTCGGCGCGCTCGGCCTCTACCCGGAGATCCCCGGCACCGACGTGCTGGCGATATCAAGCCCGCTCTTCAGGCGTGCGACCGTGCGCCTGGCCGGCGGCCGGAGGTTGCGAATTCTCGCCTCCGCGTCCCGGCGCTCCAGCCACCGCGGGAAACCCCGCATCGCTCGGCTTGCGCCTGCCCAGACCCCCTACATCCAGTCGATGCGCATCGACGGCCACCCCTACGGGCGACCCTGGACGACGTTCTGCGCACTGGTCCACGGGGCGACCCTTGCCTACCGGCTCGGGCCGCGACCGAACCGCGACTGGGGCGATTCCGCCGCCGCGCTGCCGCCGTCTTTCGGGACGCAGCGGCCGATGCCCGAGACTTCCTGCGCTCCTTGACCGCCGAACGCACCCATCCGACCGTCCTCTGGGCGCTTGCCGGCCTGACCGCGCTGGGGCTCGCCGTCCGCTTCGCCAGCCTCGGCGTCCAGAGCTATCACCACGATGAGGTGATCACCGCGGCGCGGGTCATTCCCGGCGACTTCGTCGACATGCTGCGCCAGGTGAAGGGAAGCGAGTCCAACCCGCCCCTGTACTACGTGCTCGCCTGGGGTTGGGCAAAGGCGTTTGGCACCGCAGAGGTGGGGCTGCGCTCGCTGACGGCGCTGTTCGGCGCAGCCACTGTTCCGGTCGTCTACCTGATCTGCCGCGAGCTGGCGAGCACCCGGGCCGGGCTCGTCGGGGCGGCGATCGCCGCCGTCAACCCGATGCTGATCTGGTACTCCCAGGAGGCTCGCTCCTATGCGTTGCTCGTCTTCTTCGGCGCGCTCGCCCTGCTGTTCTTCGCGAGAGCGCTGCGAACCCGGCAGGGCCGGGACCTGGCGTTCTGGGCGCTGGCTTCGGCGCTGGCGCTCTGCAGTCACTACTTCGCAGTCTTCGCGGTCGCGATCGAGGCGGTCTGGCTGCTGGCTGCCCTGCGGTTCAGGTGGCGGCTGGTATTGCCGGCAGTTGGCGGCGTCGTCGCGGTGGGCTTGGCACTGCTGCCGCTGATCTCCGCCCAGGTCAACCCGACCCACATCGGCTGGATCGACCACAGTCCGCTGTCCACGCGGATTTTCGAGACCGGGGTCAGCTTCCTCGTGGGCGAGACCGGGCACGTGATCGCCGAGCCTCCGCGCGAGCGCTACGCGGTGATCCCGGCGGCGCTGATCGGTGTGGCGCTGCTGCTCGTCGCCTGGCGCGGATCTCCTCGGGAGCGGCGCGGGGCGGCACTGGGCCTGACGGTGGGAGCGGGGGTGATCCTGCTTGCGCTCGGCGCCGTGCTCGCCGGCAAGGACTACATCGTCGAGCGCAACCTGCTGCCCGCCTTGGTCCCGCTCGCGACCGCTGCGGCGATCGGCTTTGCGGTGGACGGGGCACGCCGCACCGGCTTGGCCTGCGCGGTCACGCTCTGTGCTTACTGGCTCGCCTTTGACGTGTACGTCGCCCACACGCCGAACCTGCAGCGGCCGGACTTCCGCGATCTGACCGAGCAGCTCGGCCCGCCCTCGCGGCCACGCGCGATCGTGACCTGGAAACTCGCCGCCGATCCGATCCGGCTATACCTCCGTGGAGCCTCCGAACGCGTCTATAGCGGCGAGACGCCGGTTCGCGAGATCGACGTCATCAGCAAGCCGGTCGTGGCGAGAAAGCCGGTCGGGCTGCCGCCCGGCTTCCACCCGATCGAGCGCCTGCGGCTCGAGCGCCTTACCCTTACGCGCTACGTGTCACCTCGCTTGCACCAAGTTCCCTTCTTCGTGTTGCGCGATGTTCGAACCGGCTTCGGCCGCAACGCCGTGGTCGCGGACGGCCTTCCCCCTGCCTCGGGAGTGCGCCGGTGAGCGATTCCTATGAGCTCGCATACCGCCTCCGCGCCGCCGCCCGCCGCCCGGCCAGCTGGCTGCAGCTGCTCAAGTTCGGCATCGTCGGTGGCTCCGGTTACCTGATCAACCTCGCCGTCTTCGCCCTGCTTGCCGGCAACCTGGGCATTCACCATCTCCTCGCCGCGATCGGCGCCTTCTGTGTCGCGGTTTCCAGCAACTTCCTCTGGAACCGGTACTGGACCTTCGAGCCCGGCGACGGCCATCCGGCCTTTCAGGCGGTGCGCTTCTTCGCGGTCAGCGTCGCGGCGCTGCTGATCAACCTCGCCGTGCTCGAAGCCCTCGTTTCCGGAACCTCGCTCGGGGTCCTCGCCGCTCAGGCGATCGCGGTTGCTGTGGCGATGCCGTTCAATTTCCTCGGCAACAAGCTCTGGACCTTCGCCTGACGACGCCCGACCGGCGAGAGAAAGGCGCTGCAGGGCAGGCCAAGCGCAGGCGCTGTCCGCGCGGCCCTACCAGTCACCCTCCAGCCAGCGCGACAGCTCGGGGAGGAGGCTCTGGAGGTCCGGGCTGGGCGAGGCCAGCTCCGCGTCGGCGAGTTGGATCGCCGCGCCGAGGCCGAATGTCGCCCTGTCGGGGTCTCCTCCCAGCCACGCCTCCAGCTGGCTCAGCCTGGCGTGATCCGTGCGGAGCTCGTGCAGGGCCGACCGGGCTGCGGCGGGATCGGTCTCGGCAACGGCGATCAACGCCTCCAGCCCGGCTCTGACCCGGTGTCCGGGCGACGCCTCCTCAGTGGCGGCGATCGCCCGCTTAACAATTCCTTCGTCCAACTGCCCTTCTACCAGCAGAGCAGTTCTCGTACCCTCTCTCATGTTGGGACCTCCTCTTTAGGTCTCGGCCAGGCCCCGGGGTGTCTTCAGCACCGCCGGGGCCGCCTTGTTCTCCTCGCGATTCAAGCTAGGCCCGGGCTCGGACGGCGAAGGGCCTAAATACCCCACATTTGCAGCTTTTCCCACTTTTTTGACACTGTTGTCACACTTCGATATGTCACTCGAATACTTCAAGGTGCTTGACCATAGGTTTCCAGCATAGGACCCCTGGGCCCGGGGGTCAACGCTCTGGCACACTCCGCAGACGATGAGCAGCGAGAAGCCAAGCTACGACCCGGCGAAAATCGAGCCTGCCCGACAGGCCGATTGGGCTGAGCGGGGCACCTTCGCGACGCCCACTCCGGCGCCCGGACAGACGGCCGTCTACGTCAAGCCATCCAGCCCGTTCACCTCCGGCAACCTCCACATGGGTCACGTCCGCGACTACTCGATCGGGGACGCCTACGCGCGCTTCCGGCGCGCCCGCGGCGACGCGGTGCTCTTCGGCTTCGGCTTCGACGCCTTCGGCCTGCCGGCGGAGATGGCGGCGATCGAGCGCGGGGCGAGACCCGCCGATTGGGTCGAGCGCTGCGGCGAGCGGATGCTGGCGCAGATGAAGCGCCTCGGCTTCTCGTTCGACTACGAGCGCGCTTTCTACAGCTCCGACGAGGCGCAGTACCGCTGGTCGCAGTGGCTCTTCCTGACCTTGCTCGAGGCGGGCATGATCTACCTCGACAACGCCACGGTCGACTGGTGCGACACCTGTCAGACGACGCTGGCGGCGCTTCAGGTCGAGGACGGCCGCTGCTGGCGCTGCCACAACCGGGTGCGGCTGATCCGCCGCCCGACCTGGTTCCTGCGGGTCTCTCCCTACCTCGAGGAGAACGACCGCAACCTGGAGGGCCTCGCCGGCTGGGACGAGCTTTCGCTGAAGACCCAGCGCTACATACTCGGCCGCATCGACGGTGTCGAGGTCGATTTGCAGGGCCCGAACGGCGGCGTCCTCGATGTCTTCACTCCCCATGCGGGCGCCGTGGGCGAGGCCCGCTTCGTCCTCCTCTCTCCGCGCCACCCCGAGGTAGAGCGTTGGGCGACGGAGGCGGGTGTGGCGGAGCAGCTCGACGAGCTGCGCTCGGGAGGCTGGGAGCGCAGCGCCCGCGACACCGCGGCGGTGCCGGTGATAGACACCGGCGCCTCCGCCACCGCCCGCGGGGGCGTCGAACTGCCGGTCTTCGTCTCGCCGATCGTCGACGCGCGCTACGGGCCCACCGCGGCCCTCGGTATCCCCGCCGCCGACGAGGCCGACGAGGCGATCGCCGCGCGGATGCCGCGTCTCCCCGAGCGGCCGCTCGGGGACGGAGCGGCAGCGGATCTGCAAGCGCGGGAGGCGACGCGCTACCGCGCTTACGACTTCTCGATTTCGAGACAGCGCTACTGGGGCACGCCGATCCCGGTCCTGCACTGCGAGCAGTGCGGGGTGGTGCCGGTCCCGGTGGAGGACCTTCCCGTGCGACTGCCACGCGACATCGAGCCGACCGGCGAAGGCAATCCGCTGGCGGAGCGCCCCGACTTCCTCGAGGCCCGGTGCCCGCGCTGCGGCGGCGCCGCGCGGCGCGAGACCGACACCCTCGACTGCCACTTCGACGCGCTCTGGCTTTGGGTCCCGGCTGCCGTGCCGCCGGAGGATCGTGACGAGCAGATGTTCACCCACCCGGACCTGCGGCGCTGGCTTCCCGCCGAGCGCCTCGTCGCCGGCAACGACAGCGGCGGCTTCGTCTTCGACCAGCGGGTCGTCACCAAGGCCCTGCGCGACATCGGCCCCTTCTCCTTCCTCGGCGACGGCGAGCCCTTCGCCGGCTGCCTCTTCCACGAGATGGTGATCGCGGACGGGCGCAAGATGAGCAAGCACCTCGGCAACGTCGTCGACCCCGATGAGCTCGTCGCCGAGCACGGCGCCGACACGGTGCGGCTCGCGGTGCTCTACGCCGCCGGCCCCGCCAAGGCGCTGAACTGGACCGACGGCGCGCTTCGCTTCGCCTCGCGCTTCCTGCGCGGCCTCTGGGAGTACACCCACGAGAGCATCGCCGCAGCCGCCGAGGCGGCAGAGGACGCCGAGGCGGCGGCCGACACCGCCTTCATCCGCGAGCGGCTGGGCAAATGGTGCGACAACGGCCTGGAGCGGATCACCGCCGATCTGGAGGAGCTGCAGATGCACAAGGCGGTGCGCAACGTCACCCGGCTGCTGGAGCGGATCAAGGACTACGAGAAGCGAATCGTCAAGCGTCGCGGACAGCTCGGCGACGCGGATTTCGAGGCGCTGCTGGAGGCCCTGACCCTGCTCGCCCGAACCCTTTCGCCGTTTGCGCCGCATATGGCGGAGGAGCTGTTGACAGCGCTCGGGGAGGATGCCTCTGTAGGATTTCCGGCAGGAGGAGAGCCATCTCTCCTTGTCAATAGCCAGGAATAATTGATCGATATGCCCGCAACTGCTATACACCGTCGCCGATGATCAGGCGCCAGCACGGCAAGCGCAGGCGGAGATTCGCGAAGGCGGGCGGCCTGCCCTCGCTAGCCGGAGGCGTTGAGGGGCGATGAGCCTCTCGGCCGACCAGCGCACCCGCTCCTGCGCGACGGAGCTGGTCTGCCACGACTGCGGGCTGCGACTGCCCCTTCTCGATATGACCTTCAAGTGCCTTGGCTGCGGGCAGGGGCTCGACATCGATTACGACTACGAGCTGGCCGCCGCGCGGGTGGCCGAGCAGCCGATCGCAGAGCGCGAGCTGAACATCTGGCGCTTCGAGGAGCTGCTGCCGATCGTCGACGCGAAGGCGCGAGATCGCGTCGGGCGCTACAGCGGGCGGACGCCGCTGATCCACGCCGACCGCCTCGGCGCCGAGCTGGGCCTGCGCAAGCTCTATCTGAAGGACGACAGCACGCAGCGCCCCAGCCTCTCCTACAAGGACCGCGTCGTCTCGATGGCGGTCGCCCGACTGCTCGAGCTTGGCAAGGGGGAGATGGGCTGCGTCTCGACCGGCAACGTCGGCACCGCGGTCGCCTCGCTGGCCGCCAAGGCCGGGGTCGCCGCCTACGTCTTCTACCCGAGCAACCTGGAGCGCGGCAAGGCCCGCGCCTGCCGGGCGCTCGGCGCCGCGGTGATCCAGCTCGACGGCAACTACGACGAAGCGAACCGCGCTTGCCGTGAGCTGGCCCTGGCGAGCGGCATCCAGTTCGCCAACATCACCCTGCGGCCCTTCTACGCGGAGGGGGCCAAGACGATGGCCTTCGAGGTGGTCGAGCAGCTCGACTGGGTCTCGCCCGACCACTTCGTCATTCCGGCTGCCGGCGGCACCCTTTCCTCCCGCGTCCACAAGGGACTGGGGGAGATGGAGACGGTGGGAATGGCGGAGACGGCTGCTACCAAGATCCACATCGCCCAGCCCGAGGGCTGCGGGCCGATCGCCACCGCCGTGCTCGACGGCAGCGGCAAGATCGAGGCACAGCGACCGCAGACGGCCGCCCACTCGCTGGCGATCGGCGCCCCCGGCGACGGTCCGCTGGTGGTCGACGCGGTGACCTCGCGCGGCGGCTCGGCCGCGACCGCAACCGACCCCGAGATCTTCGAGGCGCTCGACCTGCTCGGTGCCACCGAGGGAATCCTCACCGAGCCTGCGGGGGGCACCACGATCGCCGCCACGATAAAGCTGGCGAACGAGGGCAAGCTCGGCCCCGACGACACGGTCGTCGCCGTGATCAGCGGCAACGGCTACAAGACGCTCGACGAGCACCCCGACAAGCCCTGGCCGGAGAGGGTTGCCTGCGAGGTGGAGGCGATGGAGGAGACCCTGGCCGGCTTCCGCGGCGCCGAGGCTGCACTCTCGCGCTGAACGGGCCCCGGCAGCTCGTGGCGCGATGCCGGAGGAGGGACTCGAACCCCCGACACGCGGATTATGATTCCGCTGCTCTAACCAGCTGAGCTACTCCGGCCGGGACGGGGATGCTACCGAGGCAAAGGGAGGTCGAGACGAGCATGCCGCGCCGGTGCCGAATAGCCTTGTTGTCGTGATGGGGGGTGATCTGGACAGGGCCGTCAGTACGCTGATCCGCGACTGCCTGGATCTGAAACCGGCCGAGGATGTGCTGGTCATCTGCAACCCGATCACCGAAGAGCTCGGTGCGCTGCTGCGGATCAATGCTCAGGGCGAGGGCGGCGAAGCGACGCTGGCTGTCATCTCCGAGCGCGAATCGCATGCGGCCGAGCCACCGAAGCCGGTTGCCGCGGCGATGCTGGCCACCGACGTCATCGTGGCGCCGACCATCCAGTCGATCTCCCACACCGAAGCGCGCCGAGCCGCAACCGAAGCGGGTATCCGCATCGCCTCGATGCCGGGGGTGACCGGCGAGATGCTGGCCCGCGTGATGGGAGCGGACCTGAGGGAGCTGCGGAAACGGGGCAGCTTGGTCGGCCGGGCGCTGGGGGCCGGCGCCGAGGCCCGGATCACCAGCGCGAACGGCTCCGACCTGCGGCTCGGCTTGGAGGGCCGGACCGCGATAGTGGACGCCGGTGCGCTGAGCATGCGGGGTGCGTTCGGCAACATCCCCTGCGGCGAGGCGTTCATCGCCCCTCTCGAGGGGACGGCTGAGGGAACGCTGATCGTCGACGGATCGATTGCCGGTATCGGCAGGCTCAACAAGCCGGTCGAGCTCACCGTTCGCGACGGTCACCTGACCGAGGCGACCGGAGCCGACGGTGCCCGGCTGCTGGAGCTGCTCACCGAACATGGCCCCGACGGCACCAGCGTCGCCGAGCTGGGCATCGGCACCAACGAAAGCGCGATTCTCACCGGCAACATCCTCGAGGACGAGAAGATCCTCGGTACCGCCCACGTCGCCTTCGGTGCCTCGGCGGCGATCGGGGGAACGGTCCAGGTGCCGGTCCATCTCGACTGCGTTCTGCTGCGGCCGACGGTGGAGATCGATGGCGCCCCGATCGTGCAGGCCGGAGAGCTGGTTGCCTGAACGGTGGCCCCGCCGCTGCTTGCCGTCCCCAACATCTCCGAGGGTCGAGATAGGACCCGGATCGCGGCCCTGGAGCGCGCCTTCTCTGGCGGCGTCCACTTGCTCGATCGCCACACGGACCGGGACCACAACCGGACGGTCTTCACGCTTGCCGGCGAGCCGAACGCGTTGAAGGAGGCGCTGGCGGCAGGCGTCGCCGAGGCGATCCGCTCGATCGATATGACCGCTCACCAGGGCGTTCACCCGGCGGTCGGCGCACTCGACGTCTCCCCGCTTGTCTGGACCACCTCCGAAGGCCGCGATACAGCCCGTGCAACGGCGATCGAGATCGCCGCCGAGATCGGCGATCTGGGCATTCCCGTCTTCCTCTACGGCGATCTTGCCGCGAGCCCCGACCGTGTCGAGCGAGCCTACTTTCGCAACGGGGGCTTGGCCGAGCTCTGGGTCCGTATGGAGGGGGGCGAGCTGCGCCCGGATCGCGGTCCGAGACTGCCCCATCGCACGGCCGGGGCGACGCTTGTCACCGCCCGCCCGCCGCTCGCCGCCTTCAACATCGAGCTCGATAGCGGTGACCTCGACCTCGCGCGCGTCGTCGCTGCCGGGCTGCGCGAGTCGGGTGGTGGCCTGCCTGGCGTGCGGGCGATCGGATTGCCAATGTCGAGCGGCCGCGTCCAGGTCTCGACCAATGTCCATGACACCGCTGCTGTGACCCTTGGTGACGTGGTCGAGCGGGTTCGCGCCCTCTCGGCGCCGCTCGGGGCGCGACCGGCGGAGGGCGAGCTGGTCGGCCTGATTCCCGCCACTGCCCTTGCCCGCTATCCCAGCGACGTACCGATCCGGGGCTTCGATCCTGAGCTGCAGACGATCGAGCGGCGCCTCGCATCCCTCTCCTGAGCTGCCCCAGTCCAATCGTCTAGATTCCGGGGCATGGCCCAGGCGAAGAAAAAGCGCCGTCGCAAGCATCGGGGTACGCAGGGGGGACGGGTCGATCCGAACCGCCGCGCCGCCCGTCCTCGTAGCCGCGAGGAGGCGAAGGCACGTGCCCGGGCCGGCCGCAAGGCCCCGGCGCGCGCTGACGCTCCGCCGACTTGGCGCAGCGCAATCACCCGCGGTGCCGTCGCCGCGGTCATCTTCACCGCGCTGCTGATGCTGATCTTCAAACGCTCGGCCGGCGCCGCGCTTGGGCTCGGCGCCTTCATGCTCGCCTTCTATATCCCCGCCGGCTACTACATCGACACGATGATGTGGCGGCGGCGCGAGCGGACGCGGATCCGCGCCAGGGAGAAGGGATGAGCCTCGACGTCCAGATGCTCACCGTGGGACCTGTCGCGGAGAACTGCTTCGTGCTGCGTCGTGAAGGCTCCGGCCGGGGACTGATCGTCGACCCTGGTGACGAGCCCGATCGCATCCTCGCCACAGTCGAGAGTATGGGGGCGAAGATCGAGGCGATCCTGGTCACCCACTGCCACTTCGACCACATCGGAGCGGTGTCGCCGGTGGCGACGGTCACCGGGGCACCGGTCTACTGCCCGCAGATCGAGACGCCGATGCTCACCGACATCATGGCCTACGTGCCCTTTCCCGAGATCGGCCCCTACGAGGGCTACGAGGCCGACGAGACCGTGAGCGGCGGCGAGACGCTGGAGCTTGCCGGGATGACCATCGACGTCATTTCGACTCCGGGCCACAGCCCCGGCCACGTCACCTACTCGGTGCGGGACGAGGAGGCGATGTTCTCCGGCGACGTGCTGTTTCAGGGCTCGGTTGGCCGAGTTGACCTCCCTGGAGGCGATGGGCCGACGCTGATGCGTTCGATCCGCGCGCTGCTCGAGTCCCACTCGCCGGAAACCGGCGTTTACCCGGGCCATATGGGCGTCACCACGCTCGGCGCCGAGCGCGCCACCAACCCCTTACTGGCCGAGCTGGCGCGCTGATCCAAGCTCCGCGCAGGTAAGGTCGCAGCCACCGTGGCGAGCAAGTATCAAGCCCCTCGTGGGACCTTCGACGTCCTGCCGGCGGACGCCCGCACGAGGAGCCGGATCGAAGCGGCTGCTGCGGCGATCTTCGCTCGTGCCGGCTACGAGCCGATTGCCACGCCCGCCTTCGAGGACACCGAGCTGTTCGAGCGCGGCGTCGGGCGCTCCACCGACATCGTGCGCAAGGAGATGTTCACCTTCGAGGACAAGGGCGGTCGCAGCATCACCCTGCGACCGGAGGGAACGGCGCCGATCTGCCGCGCCTACCTCGAGCACGGCATGCACAAGCTGGCGCAGCCCGTGAAGCTCTCCTACGCCGGGCCGTTCTTTCGCCACGAGCGGCCGCAGGCTGGCCGATACCGCCAGTTCCACCAGATCGGCGTCGAGGCGATCGGCACCGACTCGCCGCTCGCCGACGCCGAGGCGATCATGCTGCTCTCCGACCTGCTCACCGAGTTGGGCGTGCCGGGGGTCGAGTTGCGGCTGGGCAGCCTCGGCTCGCCGCAGGCGCGTAGCGCCTACCTGGAGGAGCTGAAGGCACACCTGCGGGCCCACGAGGGGGAGCTTTCCAAGGACGTCCGCGAGCGGATCGAGATCAACCCGCTGCGCGCCTTCGACGCCGACGACGAGGGGACGCGCGGCGTGATGGCCACCGCGCCCACGATCGTCGAGCGGCTGGATGGCGAGGACGCCGAGCATTTCGACGAGGTGCGCGCACTGCTGGAGGCAGCGGGCATCGCCTTCGAGATCGATCCGACCCTGGTGCGTGGCCTCGACTACTACACGCGCACGATCTTTTCCTTCGTCTGCGACCAGCTCGGGGCGCAGTCCGAGGTCGGCGGCGGCGGCCGCTACGACGGGTTGATAGAGCAGCTCGGCGGCCCGCAGACGCCGGCGGTCGGCTGGGCGGCGGGGATCGAGCGGGTCCTGCTGGCGCTGGACGAGGCGGAGGAATCGCCGGGCCGCGACGCCTTCCTCGCTGTCGCCGATCCCGGCCAGCGGCGCCGGGCGCTGGCGCTGGCGAGCGAGCTGCGCCGCGCCGGGCTCACGGCCGAGGTCGACCTCGCGGGGCGAGGGTTGAAGGGCCAGCTCAAGCACGCCGACCGGATCGGCGCCCGCCGTGTGCTGATCCTCGAGGCAGATGGCTCAGCACAGCTGCGTGACATGGAGAGCGGCGAGCAGCTCCCGGTCGATCCGGCCCGGCTGTTCGACTCACTCGCCGGGGGGCGGCCGTGAGTGCGGCTCCGGCGCTGCGCCCCAACGAGTACCGGGATACCTGGTGCGGCCAGGTGCTGGGCGACCGGGTCGATTCCACCGCCCGGGTGGCCGGCTGGGTCCACCGTCGCCGCGACCACGGCGGGCTGATCTTCATCGACCTTCGCGATCGCACCGGAATCGTTCAGCTCGTCTTCCACCCCGATTCTTCCGGCGAGGCTTTCGAGCTCGCTCATAAGCTGCGCGCCGAGGACGTGCTGAGCGCGACGGGCACCGTCGTCCGCCGCTCCGCGGAGACGGTCAACGCCGAGCTTGCAACCGGCGAGTTCGAGCTCGCCGTCAGCGGCGCCGAGCTGCTCGCCGACGCCGAGACGCCGCCCTTCCAGATCGAGGGCTTCTCCGGCGAGGTGGGCGAGGATGCACGGCTGCGCCACCGCTACCTCGACCTGCGCCGCGAGCCGATGCGCGAGGCCCTTGCCCTGCGCCACCGGGTGACGGCTGCGATGCGGGAGTTCCTCGACCAAAAGGGTTTCCTCGACGTCGAGACGCCCGTGCTGACCCGCTCCACGCCGGAGGGAGCCCGCGACTTCCTCGTCCCCAGCCGGCTCCAGAAGGGATCCTTCTATGCGTTGCCCCAGTCGCCGCAGCTGTTCAAGCAGCTGCTGATGGTCGCCGGCTTCGAGCGCTACTACCAGATCGCCCGCTGCTTTCGCGACGAGGACCTGCGCGCCGATCGCCAGCCCGACTTCACCCAGCTCGACATCGAGATGTCCTTCGTCGGTATCGACGACGTGATCGAGGTCAACGAGCGGCTGCTTGCCCACGTCTTCGAGCGGGTGGACGGTCCCGCGATCGAGTTGCCGATCGAGCGGCTCGCCTACGACGAGGCTATGAGCCGCTTCGGCACCGATCGGCCCGACATGCGCTTCGGCCTGGAGCTGGTCGACCTCTCCGATGCCCTGGCGGAGACCGGGTTCAAGGTCTTCCGCGGAGCGCTCGAGTCCGGCGGCGCTGTGCGGGGGCTAAACGCCGGTCGCCGTGAGCTGCCCCGCTCCGAGCTGGATGGATTGATCTCCCGAGCGCAGGAGTTGGGTGCGAAGGGCCTGGTCTGGGCGTTCCGCGAGGGCGACGGCTGGCGCTCGCCGACCGCCAAGTTCCTCTCGGAGGGGGAGTTGGGGGAGCTCAACCGGGCGCTCGGTGCCGAGGAGGGTGATCTGCTGTTGCTGGTCGCCGACCAGCGCCGAGTCGCCGACGCCGTGCTGGGCCAGCTGCGGATCGATCTGGCCGAGCGCTTCGACCTGATCCCAGCGGATGAGCACCGGTTGGCCTGGGTGGTCGACTGGCCGCTGCTGGAATGGAGTCCCGGCGAGGAGCGCTGGGACCCGCTGCACCATCCGTTCACGGCGCCGGCCGGAGAGTTCGATCCAGAGCATCCGGGTGAGGCCAGGGCACTCGCCTATGACCTGGTCTGGAACGGCCAGGAGATGGGTGGCGGCTCGATCCGTATCCACCGAGCCGATGTGCAGCAGGCCGTCTTCGCCGCGCTCGGGATAGATGCCGCGGAGGCCGAGGCGCGCTTCGGCTTCCTGCTCGAGGCGCTGCGCTACGGCGCCCCGCCGCACGGCGGCATCGCCTACGGCCTCGACCGGATCGTGCAGCGGCTCTCCGGCGCGGACTCGATCCGCGACGTGATCGCCTTCCCGAAGACGGCTTCGGGTGCCGACGCCCTGACCGGCGCCCCGGCCGAGGTTGGAGAGATGCAGCTGAAGGAGCTCGGAATAGCGCTCCACCGGCGCGGCCTCGCCGGGCACTGAGTCGATCGCCCTCCTGGGGGAAGGAGCGGTCAAGATGTCCTCGATGAGTCTCCTCGATCGCTTCAGATTTCCTCGGCGGGATCGCCGGCCCGGGCCCGGGAAGACCCCGATCCACGTCGATGACCCGGCCTTCGACCCCTGGGAGGTCGTGCGCGACTTTGGCGACGTGCGGACGGCGCGGGCCTGGCATCAGGCGCTGGCGGAGGCCGGCATAGAGGCGGTCCTCACCGCGGACTGGCCGATCGACCGCTTCGGCCGAGGCGACATCGCCCTGCGGGTGCGGGGGGAGGACTGGAGCGAGGCCGAGTTCCTGCTCTCCAACCTCGATTGAGGAACGGCTTGGGCGGCCTGACCGATTCCAGTCGCCAAGGGGGCCGCTCGGTGGTACGGTTGGGCCGAGGCTCGAGCCCGTGCGAGAGCCGTCCCACCGTTTGACCCAACACAAACGGCGCGGGGGCCGATCTCTCTTGGTCCTGTGGGATCCGGAGGAGGCGCCCACCCTTTTCTTCAAGGGATCAAAGCCAGGGGCGGCAACGGCGGGTTGGAGCCTCTTTTTGGGCGTGCTCGGAAGATCCGTGCGCACGCCTGCACGCCCGGATCTCCCTCGACACGTCCCTGGGGGAGAGATTTGACGTTCAGCGCACCACGCGTGTGTCGCCACGGAGCAGCATCGGTTCATGGCCGACGCGAGCACCGCTGACCGTTCTTTCAAGGATGAGCACTGCGTTGACCACGCTATTCGTGGCAAATGCAGCGCTCGTGAGGTGGATCTTCTGCTAGTTGAGCTTGCGAGCCGACAGCATGGGGTGGTGGCTCGCTGGCAGCTGCTGGCGAAGGGCGTCGGCCGGGGGGCAATTGACGATCGGATGGGTCGTCGCCTGCACCCGATCCATCATGGCGTCTATGCCGTCGGTTACCCGGTCTCCGGCATTGAGAGCCGCTGGCTGGCCGCAGTTCTCGCCGCCGGTCCAGACGCGGTGCTGAGCCACCGCAGTGCTGCTCAGCTCTGGGGACTCGCTTCCCGCTCCAGCCACTGGTCGGAGGTGACAAGGCCCACTTACTTCCGCTCCCACCCGCTTATTCGTGCGCACCGATCCTTGCTGCCCGCCGACGAGCGGACAGTGGTCGAAGGGATTCCGGTCACCACGGTGCCGCGGACGGTTCTGGACCTCGCGGCTGTCGGGTCGCGACGGCAGGTCGAGCGGGTGTTGAACGAGGTCGAAGTGCGGGGCCTGACCGATCGACTGTCGATTCCGGACCTGCTCGCGCGGTATCCGCGACGGCGGGGAACTGCAGCGCTGCGAGACCTGCTCTGCGAAGGCGCCGAGGCCGGTGGTGTGACGAGGAACGACTTCGAGGAGTCCTTCGTGCCGCTGCTGGACTCCAACGGCTTACCCCGTCCGCAGTTCAATGCCGACGTTTCCGTTGCCGGTCGCTTCTTCTCCGTCGACTGCCTTTGGCGGCGGGAGCGCCTGATCGTCGAGCTCGACGGGCTGGCGACACACGGGACTCGTCAGGCGTTCGAGAACGACCGGGAGCGTGACAGATTGCTCATGGTTGATGGCTGGCGGGTGATGCGAATCACCTGGCGCCAATTGTGCAACAAGCAGGTTTCGATCGCCTCTGATCTCCGCAAGGCTCTGACTCGAGGATGAGCGCTGCGTTGACCACTCTATTCATGGCAAACGCAGCGCTCATCCTGCCGACTACCCTGTTGACATGAACCGGGAGCTTTTTGAGCATTTCCTGCGTGACGAGACTCGGTTGGGACCGTCGTTCGACGGCGGGTTCACCGGTGCCGCCGGGGGGGCGGCTTGTGGAGATCTCTCCCGGCTCTCACTATTGATCGAGGACGGGCGCGTCGCCCGTGTGAGCTTCGATGCGGAGGGGTGCGGTGCCACGAGGGCCGCTACTGCGGCTGTCGCCGAGATGGTCGACGGGGGGCCGATTATCGACGCGGCGCGGATTGGGACCGACGAGGTGGACGAGGCCGTCGGTGGCTTGACGCCGGCCAAGCGCCACGCCGCTCAGCTCGCCGCCGACGCGCTGCATCGCGCCCTTGCGAGTGCTGCCGCGTCCAGGGAGCCGCTCGCGGAGCCGCGCTCCGGCCGTGTGCTGATCGCGATGTCGGGCGGCGTCGACAGTGCCGTCGCCGCCCTGCTCGAGCGCGAGCGGGGAACGGACGTGCTCGGTGTGACCCTGAAGCTCTGGGCCGACCCCGAGACCGACGGTGCCAAGGCTTGCTGCTCACCCGAGGCCGTTCTCAGCGCCAGGGCGGTCGCCCACTCGCTCGGCATCCCGCACCTCACCCTCGACCTCGAGGAGGAGTTTCGGCGCCGCGTCGTCGGCGCCTTCCTCTCCGGCTACGGTGCCGGCGCGACCCCCAATCCGTGCATCGTCTGCAACGGCGAGGTCCGGATCGCCGCGATGGTCGACTTGGCCGAGCGGCTCGGGGCCGACCACCTCGTCACCGGCCACTACGCCCGCATCGTCGACGACGGCGCCGGTCCGCTGCTCGCCGCCGCGTCGGATCGGAACAAGGACCAGAGCTATATGCTCGCCGCCCTGCCGCCGGCGCTGCTGAACAGGCTGCGCTTCCCGCTCACCGAGCTGACCAAGCCCGAGGTGCGTGAGATCGCCTCGCGCCACGGCCTCGCCGTCGCGAAGAAGCCCGAGAGCCAGGACCTCTGCTTCCTCGCCGGCCAGGGCAAGGGACGGTTCCTGCGCCGCCACGGCGGCCTCGGCGAGCGCGAGGGCGCGGTGCTGGACGGCTCCGGGCAGGCGATCGGCCGGCACCGTGGCCACCACAACTTCACCGTCGGGCAGCGGCGTGGGATCGGCGTTTCCTCGCCCGAGCCGCTCTACGTGGTCGCGACCGACGCCGCCGCCAATACGGTCACGGTGGGACCGCGGGCGGAGCTGGCGACGAGGCGGGTCCGGATCCGCGACGCAGTCCTGCACCGCGACGGCGAGCGCGTCGACGCGGTCAAGCTGCGCTACCGGGCCACCCCGATCTCGGCTTCGGTGTCAGGAGCGGAGGTAGGGCGTCACGCCGAGCTGGACGTGAAGCTCGGCGACTCGTTCGACGCCGCCTCCCCGGGGCAGGCTGCAGTGCTGCTCGCCGGGGAGGCGATCGTCGGCCACGGCACGATCGTCTCTGTTTAGCTACGCAGCTTCTTCTTGGTGTTCCTGGTGGCGGAGCTCGACCACCGCTTTCACGCAGCGCGAGAACGCGGTGCCTTTCTCGCCTTTGACGTGTTTTTTGCTTTCGCCCTTGCAGACCCGTCCCGGCGCCATGTGCGCGTGGGTGGCGGCCTTCGCCAGGTTGGTCACGCAGCGCGAGAACGCGGTGCCTTTCTCGCCTTTGACGTGTTTCTTGCTCTCTCCCTGACAGTGGCGACCGTACGCTTTGGCTTTGGCCGGCAGCCCCGCTTTCGGGCCAGGCGTCGGTTCGCCGGGCGTGTAGACGGGGCCCTTCCCGTTGGCCGCGCCTTTGCCGTGCGGCGGGACGCCTTCGGGTCTGCCGGTGGCTAGCGCGGCGCTGCCACATGCGAGCGCTAGGGCGCCGCTCACGAGTGCGATCTTCATCATGGTCTTCATCGTGCCTCCTTTGGGCGTAGCAGTCCCTGCGACCGAATGGCCGGGGCTATATGGCTTGAAACGCGGCAGGGGGTTGGTTGTCAGGCGGAATCGGCGGCGCGACGACCGGCTGCTGGACGGATGTTCCGAAGGTCAGCGTTCGAGGTCGCGCGGCGTGTGGCCGCTCTCCGCTTCCACGAGGCCGTTGTCGCCCTGAGAAGGAACTTCGCCGGGGGGTTGGGAAGCAGGCGGCGCCGCAGCCGGGGCTTGTCCTTTGGGTGAGGGCGCCGGCTTGCGGCCGGGCCGCCCGGCGCCGCCAGATGACTCCCCATGGTTGCCCCCGGATGCACCTTGGCCGGGCGGCGAGGCGGCGTGGGCCGGTTTGTGCGCAGTGGCGGTCTGCTGCCCGTGGTCCGACGCCGCAGGTAGCCGATCCGGCCGTCCGTGCCGCTCGGCCGCCGAGCGGCCATGGCCCCCGCCCGGCGCATTCTCCGGTGCGTTCGAGATGCCGTCATCGCTCGCGTGGGTGGTCTCGCTCCGTCTCTTGTGCGAGGCGCTCTGGTTCTTCGACACCCTGGAAGCACGCCGGTTCCGCGAAGCAGAGTTTGCGCCCCCGGCGGCGTTTCCCCTGGTCGGCGAGCCATCGGGTCCCGGCACGCTCCGAGTCGAGGAGCCGTGGCTCCGAAGGGGAAGTGGCAGATCTATCAAGCCACCGCGGTCGGCCGCCGAGACGCCAACTACCGTCACCAGTCCAATCGCCGCTGCCGACTTGACGATCGCCGGGGTCGCGACTGCCTTGCCGGCTCCCGCCCCGATGGTGGCGCCGAGGCCGCCGCTGCCGGTTGCCGCCGCGGTGCCCACGCCGGAAGCCGCGCTCGCATTGGCTCCGAGGACGCCGTGCAGAAGCCCTGCCGAGACGGCGAGGGGCAGAGGAGCGATCGCCGCGAGCTCGCCGCGACGCGCAGCGATCTCGTCGCGAAATGCGCGACAGCCGGCGCAATCGCGCAGGTGAGCGCGGATCTCGCGGCGCCGAATCACCCGGCCATCGGCGTCGGAAAGCTCGCGCGTCACGGCCTCGCAGCGCATCTCACGACCCTCCTCCATCTGCCGCAGGCTCAACCGCGCCTCGTAAAGCGTCTGCCGCGCAACGTCCGCCGAGCTGTCGAACGCCTCGGCGATCTGGGGGAAGTCGAACCCCGCCATCTCTCGCATCACCAGCGCCGCTCGCTGTCGCACGGGAAGCTCCTCGAGGTCGGCGAGAAGCCCGCGCAGCCGTTCTCTGTCCTCGGCCGTTTGGGCGATCTCCTGGCCGGAGGACGTCTGCTCCGGCTCCAGCTCGGCGGTGTCGCGCCGCCGCCGCAGCGTTTCCACCGCCTCGTTGCGGGCGATCCGGTAAAGCCAAGGCTTCAGCTGGATCTGCCGCTTCTCGCCGGGCAGGGCTCGCAGGATCTTGACCATCGTGTTCTGCAGCGCGTCCTGAGCGTCCTGGGAGTTGCCGACCATCGCCAGGCAGAAGCGGAAGAGGTCCTGGTGGTAGCGCCGATAGATAGCGTCGAAGGCGCGCCGGTCTCCCCGGGTCGCGCTCCGCGCCAGCTGGTCGTCGGAGAGCAGCCGCGTCGCCCGGGGAAGTCTCGGAGGTGGGCCGGAGGCCGCTGCCCCCGTCATGTCTGAGCCGTTTCGGCATGCGAAGCCATCCAGTCAAGGTTAGGGCGAGTTCCGTCAGCTCTTCAACGGAGCGGAGCCGCAGGCGTCAGCGCTTGTCTTAGGCTCTCTTACCCATGGAGTCCCAGGAGATCCGCGACACCTACCTCTCCTTCTTCGAGCAGCGAGGGCACAAGATCGTGCCCTCGGCCTCGCTCGTGCCCTCGGTCCACGACCCCTCGGTGCTGCTGACCACGGCGGGCATGCAGCCCTTCAAGCCCTATTTCCTGGGACGCGAGCGCCCGCCGGCGCCGCGCCTCGCCGACGTGCAGAAGTGCTTCCGCACCACCGACATCGAGGAGGTCGGCAACACCGCCCGCCACCTCACCTTCTTCGAGATGCTCGGCAACTGGAGCTTTGGCGACTACTTCAAGGAGGAGTCGATCCCCTGGGGCTGGGAACTGGTGACGCAGGGGTTCGGGATGGACCCGGAGCGGATCTGGGCGACCGTGTTCGGCGGCGACGAGGAGCTCGGCCTGGGCCCGGACGACGAGGCGATCGAGATCTGGAAGCGGCAGGGGATGCCCGAGGAGCGCATCGTCCTGCTCGGCCGCGAGGACAACTTCTGGCAGGCGGGGCCGACCGGCCCCTGCGGGCCCTGCTCGGAGCTCTACCTGGACCGCGGCGAGGACTTCGGCGCCGCCGGAGAGCGGCCCGGGGATGACACCGACCGCTTCCTCGAGTTCTGGAACCACGTCTTCATGACCTACGACCTCTCCGCGGACGGCAAGCTGAGCGAGCTGCCGATGCGCAACATCGACACCGGCATGGGCCTCGACCGGATGGCGGCGATCCTCCAGGACGTCCCCTCGGTCTTCGAGACCGACCTGATCCGGCCACTGGTCGACCTCGCCGAGGAGCTCTCCGGCCGCTCCTACGGGGAGGGCGGAGCGGTCACCCGCGCGATGCGAATCGTCGCCGACCACTCGCGCGGCGCCGCCTTCCTGATCGGCGACGGCGTCGTCCCCTCCAACGAAGACCGTGGCTACATCCTGCGGCGGATCATGCGGCGGGCGATCCAACAGGGCCGCACGCTCGGGCTCGAGGCACCCTGGCTGGGCCGCTTTGCCGAACGCACGATCGAGATCATGGGGGGCGTCTACCCGGAGCTGGTCGCGGAGCGCGAGACGATCGCCCGCTGGGTCGACGACGAGGAGGAGAGCTTCGGCCGCACCCTGGAGCGCGGCAGCGAGTTGCTGGAGCGGCTGATCGCCGAGGCGCAGGAGTCGGGCACCTCCTGGATCGACGCCGCCGACGCCTTCAAGCTCCACGACACCTACGGCTTTCCCTACGACCTGACCAGGGAGCTGCTCGCCGAGCAGGGCCTCTCCGTCGACGACGGCGGCTTCGAGGAGCTGATGGACGAGCAGCGCCAGCGCGCCCGGGTCGGCGCAGCCACCGCGCACGGCTCCGAGGACCGGCACGAGAAGGTGCTCGCCTTCGCCGCCGCGGCGCCGCCGACCCGCTTCGTCGGCTACGAGACGCTGCGCACCACCACGGGCCTCGCTGCGGCTGTCGCCGACGACGGCCGGGCGCTGGTCAAGCTCGAGGAGAGCCCCTTCTACGCCGAGGGCGGCGGCCAGGTCGCCGATTCGGGCCTGCTGCGCTGGGACGGGGGAGAGGCGCGCGTCGTCGACGTCTACCGGGTCGGCGGCGACCAGGCGCTGGAGGTGGAGCCCGAGGGCGACCCGGTCGAGGCCGGCGACCCGGTCGAGGCGCTGGTAGACCACGAGATCCGACACGCGACGATGCGCAACCACACCGCGACCCACCTCCTGCACGCGGCGCTGCGCGAGCGGCTCGGCGACCACGTTCGCCAGGCGGGCTCCGCGGTCCGCCCCGACAAGCTCCGCTTCGACTTCACCCACGGCCAGGCGCTCGCCGCCGCGGACCTGGTGGCGATCGAGGATCGGGTCAACGGCTGGATCAAGGCGAGCCGGCCGGTGCGCTGGCTGGAGATGGAGCGCGCCGAGGCCGAGGAGCTGGGGGCAATGGCCCTGTTCGGCGAGAAATACGGGGAGTGGGTGCGTGTGGTCGAGGTCGACGGGGTCTCGCGCGAGCTCTGCGGCGGCACCCACGTCGCCAATACGGCCGAGGTCGGCATCTTCAGGATCGCCTCAGAGGGCTCCAGCGCCGCCAACGTGCGCCGGGTCGAGGCCCTGACCGGTCCCGCCGCGATCGACTGGTTCCGGCAGAGCGAGGAGCGACTGCGCCAGGTCGGCGAGCTGCTCGGCTCGCCGCAGGACCCGCTGACCGGCGCCAGGCGCGCGGCGGAGCGGTTGCGGGAGGCGGGCGAGGGTGCCAAGCAGGCCGAGAAGCAGCTGCTCGGCGACGAGGCGGAGCGGTTGGTGGGCGCCGCAGAGGATGTCGACGGCCTCCGGGTGGTTGCCGCCCAGGCCTCGCTTGCCGACCAGAAGCAGCTGCTCGAGCTCGCCAACCGGGTGCAGTCGAAGCTGGGCGGCGAGTCGGCGATCGCCCTCGGCGGCGCCGAGGGGGGAAAGGTCGGGCTGGTGGTGCTGGCCTCCAAGGGCGCCGTGGGGCGCGGGGTCTCCGCCGCGGCGGTCGTCCGCGAGGCGGCGCCGATCGTCGGCGGTGGCGGCGGCGGTCGCGAGGAGATGGCGCAGGCGGGCGGCAAAGACGCCGCGAAGCTCGACGAAGCGCTGGTCGCCGCGCGGGCGGCGATCGTGGAGGCGCTCTCCTAGTGCGTGTCCTCGCCCTCGACTACGGAACCGCCAGGATCGGCTGCGCGATCTCCGATCCAAGCGGCACGCTTTCGACGCCGCTGCCGGTGATCGAGCCGCCCGAGCCGCGCTCGGTGGCGGAGCTGGTCGCCCAGTACGAGGTGGAGCGAGTTCTGGTCGGCTTGCCGCTTCATCTCAGCGGTGAGGAGGGCGCCCAGGCGGCACTCACCCGCACCTTTTGCGCCGAACTGGAAGCGCTCCTCGACGTGCCGGTCGAGACCTACGACGAGCGGTTGACGACGCGAATGGCCGAGGCGAGCAAGCGCGAAGGTGCGGCGGCGCCGCCCGACTCTCTCGCCGCGGCGCATTTGCTGCAGGCATACCTTGCCGGCCGCGCGGCGGTCGAGGGCTCCGAAGACGATGAGTGACGATTGGTTCGGCGACGACACGGCCGTGTCGTCGCAGCAGCAGCGCCAGCGGGAGCGGAAGGAGCGGCGAGCGGTAACGGTAAGGCGCCGTAGGCGCACCGCGATCGCTGCAGCAGCGGTGGTCTTGCTGTTCGCCGCCGCGGCAACGCTGGCCGCCTACCGTCACTTCCACCGCGACACCCCGCCACCGGTCGTCCTGAAGACGATCACGGTGACGATCCCCGAGGGATACAGCCGGGCCCAGACCGCGCAGGTCGCCAGGGAGGCGGGCTTGAGCGGCAGCTACATGAAGGCCAGTGCGGGTCACGAGGGCTTCCTCTTTCCCGACACCTTCGAACTGAAAAAGGGCGCCCCCGCCTCCGACCTCGTCCAGCTGCAGCTGCAGGACTTCAAGCGTCGCATCGGGGGGGTCGAGATGAGCTACGCGCGCTCCAAGAACCTGACCACCCGCGATGTGGTGACGATCGCCTCGATGGTCGAGCGCGAGGCGCAGCTGGAAAGCGAGCGCCCGCTGATCGCCGCCGTGATCTACAACCGCCTGCACGAAGGCATGCCGCTGGGGATCGACGCGACGATCCGGTTCGCGACCGGCAACTACGAGAGTCCGCTGACCGAATCGGAACTGGCGATCGACTCCCCCTACAACACCCGTCTCAACGCCGGCCTGCCACCCGGACCGATCGGCAGCCCCGGCCTCGCCTCGATCGAAGCCGCCGCGCACCCGGCCAACGTCGACTACCTCTTCTACGTGGTCAAGCCCGGCGCCTGTGGGGAGCATTCGTTCTCCACGAGCGAAGCGCAGTTCGAAGCCGACGTCGCCCGCTACAACGAAGCGCGCGAAGCAGCCGGCGGCGAATCCCCCGACAGCTGCGGGGAATGAAGCGCCTCGCCGTCCTCGGCCACCCGGTTGGGCATTCGCGCTCGCCGGCGATGCAGAGCGCGGCACTGGCCGAGCTGGGGCTGACCGGGGAATGGAGCTACGAGGCGATCGACGTCGCGCCGGGCGAGCTCGAGGCGCGGGTGCGGGCGATGCCGGGCGAAGGGTTCGCCGGCGCCAACGTCACCGTTCCCCACAAGGGGGCGGCTCTCTCGCTCGCCGACACGCTCTCCGAGACGGCGCGGGAGATCGGCGCCGCCAACACGCTCAGCTTCGAGGGCGGGGAGATCCGCGCCGACAACACCGATGCGCAGGGGCTGCTGGATGCTCTTCCCGGCCCACCCGCGGGCAAGCGGGCGCTGGTGCTGGGAGCCGGCGGCGCGGCGCGAGCAGCGGTCTGGGCGCTGGTTCGCGAGGGTGCCGAGGTGGCGGTCTGGAACCGCACGGCGCTGCGCGCGGACAACCTCTGCAGGGAGCTGGGGGGGACGCCGGTGCCTACGCCCGACATCCGCGACCACGAGCTCATCGTCAACACCACCGCTGTCGGCCTGCGCGGCGAAGACCCCTTCGTGGAGCTGCCGCTTACGCCGGATGCGTTCGGCGCCGGGCAGACCGTCGTCGACCTCGTCTACGGCGATCGGCCCAGCGGCCTGCTCGCCGCGGCCGCAGCCGCCGGGGCGAGCCTCGTCGACGGAATCGAGGTTCTGGTTCGGCAGGGCGCCCTCTCGCTGCGGCTCTGGACCGGATGCGAACCGCCGCTCGAGGCGATGCGCTCCGCGGCGCGCAGATAGCCTAAGCCCGCATGAGCACTCGTTTTCGCTTCACCACCGCTGGCGAGTCGCACGGCCCCGGCCTGGTCGCGATCGTCGAGGGCATGCCGGCGGGGCTGGTGCTCGACCCCGAGGCGCTCGACCGCGACATGGCCCGCCGCCAGCTCGGCCACGGGCGGGGCGGGCGGATGAAGATCGAGTCGGACTCGGTCGAGGTCCGCTCCGGCGTCCGCCACGGTCGCACCCTGGGCAGCCCGATCGCGGTGCTGGTCGCCAACCGCGACTACGCCAACTGGGAGGAGCGGATGAACCCTTGGCCGGTCGACGCCGAGCTCGACGAGGTCCACCTGCCGCGTCCCGGACACGCCGATCTGGTCGGCGCCCAGAAGTACGGCCACAGCGATATCCGCAACGTGCTGGAGCGGGCAAGCGCCCGCGAGACTGCGGCCCGGGTGGCGGCCGGCGCGCTTGCGCGAGGCCTGCTCACGGCGCTTGGCGTGAGCGTCCACAGTCACGTCACCCAGATCGCCTCGGTGAAGGCGCCCGAGCGCGCCGACATCGGTCCCGAGGGCTTTGCCACCGTCGACGAGGACCCGGTGCGCTGTCTCGATTCCGGCGCGAGCGCCGCGATGGTCGAGGAGATCAACCGGCTGCGCAAGGCGAACGAGAGCCTCGGCGGCAGCTTCGAGGTGCGCGCCTTCGGCCTCGTCCCCGGGCTCGGCTCCCACATCTCCTGGGAAGACCGCCTCGACGGGCGCCTGGCCGGCGCCGTCGCCTCGATCCAGTCGGTGAAGGGGGTCGCGATCGGCGAAGCCTGGGACGTCGCCGGCCGTCCGGGCTCCGACGCCCATGACGAGATCTTCTGGTCGGAGGACCGTGGCTACCACCGCGAGACCAACCACGCCGGCGGCCTCGAGGGCGGCATGACCAACGGAATGCCGCTGTCGGTGCGGGCGGCGATCAAGCCGATCTCCACCCTGACCAAGCCGCTGCGCTCGGTCGACACCGAGACCAAAGAGCCTGCCCAGGCGCTGCGCGAGCGCACCGACTCGACCGTCGTGCCCGCCGCCGCGGTGGTGGGCGAGGCGATGGTCTGCCTCACCCTCGCCGCCTGCTATCGCGAGAAGTTCGGCGGCGACCACATCGACGACGTTCTCGCCGCGGTCGAGGCCTACAAGAAGCGCATCGACTGGCGGGGCTGAGCCGGTGAGGCGGCCCGCTGTGGTCTTCATCGGCTTCATGGGCGCCGGCAAGTCGACGGGGCTGGCCGCTGCGCGTGAGGCGGGGCTGGCGACGACCGAGATCGACGAGTTGATGGAAGCCGAGCTCGGGATGCCGATCGCCGCCGCCTTCGAGCGCCACGGCGAGGAGGGGTTCCGTGCACGGGAGGCGGAGGTCGTCGGGGCCCTGCTCGAGCAGGCGGACGGCGGCGCGATCGCGCTCGGCGGCGGCAGCGTCCTCTCGGAGCGCGTCCGCGAGGCGCTCGGCCGTCACATCGTCGTCTGGCTGCAGATCGACGCCGAGGAGGCCTGGCGGCGGATCGCCGGAAGCGACCGCCCGCTCGCAAGCAGCGCCGAGGACGTTTCCGAGCTGCTGGGTGTGCGGTTGCCGCTCTATGAGGAGCTGGCCGATGCGATCCTGCCGCCGGCCGATCGCGGCCTCGTCGGCCGGGCGCTGCCGGCGATCCAGGCCCTCGCCGACCTCCCGGCGGGCACCAAGTTGCTCTGGGCGACCAGCGCCTCGGGCGAGTACCCGGTCTTCGTCGGCCGCGGGCTGCTGGATGCCGATTGGTGGCCGCTGGATGGCAGGCGCTTCTGTGTCACCGACACTGCGGTCGGGGCGCTCTACGCGGACCGCCTCGAGCCGCTAGCGGAACGCGTCGAGGTCAAGCCGGGTGAGGCGGCGAAGACGATGGAAGAAGCCGAGAAGGTGCTGACCGAGCTCGCGAAGGCCGGGATGACCCGCGAAGATCACGTTGCCGCCCTGGGTGGGGGAGTGGTCGGCGACCTGGCTGGATTCTGCGCCCACGTCTACCAGCGCGGCGTTCCGGTCGTCCAGGTCCCGACCTCACTCGTCGCCCAGGTCGACTCGGCCTATGGAGGAAAGACCGGCGTCGACATGCCCCACGGCAAGAACTACACCGGCGCCTACCACCTGCCGGCGGCGGTGATCGCAGACCCCGCGACGCTGGCCAGCCTCTCCCGCGAGGAGTTGACCTCTGGCTTCGTCGAGGTTCTGAAGACGGGCCTGCTGGCCGGCGGCGAGCTCTGGGAGCGGGTGCGCTCGATCGAGTCGCTCGATCCCGACGATCTCGATGACATCGTCTTCGCCTGCGCCCGTTATAAGTGCGAGGTGGTCGCCGCCGACGAGCGGGACTCCGGAATGCGTGAGGTTCTCAACCTCGGCCACACGGTCGGTCACGCGATCGAGGCGGCGAGCGGCTATGCGGGCTACCGGCACGGCGAGGCAGTGGGCCTCGGCCTGCTGGCGGCCCTGCGTCTCTCCGAGGCGTCTGAGCTTCGCGACGAGGTCGAGGCGATCCTCGTCAGGCACGGTTTGCCGATCGAGCTCGAATCGACGGATACGGCGGTCCTTCTTGACTTGCTGCAGCACGACAAGAAGCGGACCGCGGCCGGGGTCGGCTTCGTCCTCCTCTCGCAGCCCGGTGAGCCGCGGCCGGGCCAGATTCTCGATCCCGACATGGTCAGGGCGGCTGTGGTGGAGTTGTACGGATGACCACCGCCCACAACCGCGTCGCCGTCCTGCACGGGGTCAACTTCGACGTGCTGGAGCGGCGCGACCCCGAGATCTACGGTGGGCTCTCGCTGAGTGAGCTGGAGACGCGGATCCAGCGTGCCGCGCGTGAGCTGGGCTTGGAAGCGATCTTCTTCCAGACCAACTCGGAGGGCGAGTTCGCCGAGTACCTGCACCGGGCGCCGGAGCTGGCGGACTCGATCGTGATCAACGCCGGCGCCTGGACCCACTACAGCAGGGCGATCGCCGATGCGCTCGAGCTGACCCGCCTGCCCGCGGTCGAGGTGCATCTCTCCGACGTCGAGTCGCGCCAGGACTGGCGCCGGGTCTCGGTCTTCGACGGCCTGGTGCTGGAGAAGGTCTCCGGCAAGGGGCCGGACGGCTACCGCGACGCGCTCGCCGTCCTCGCCCGCCACCTGGGCGTCTCCGCCGCGCGATGAGGGACCGCGGCGACCGTCTCGCGGCCTCGCTGGGCGAGCGCGAGCTCGACCTGATGCTGGTCACCAACCTGGTCAACGTCCGCTACCTGACCGGCTTCACCGGCACCAACGGCGCCTGCGTCTGCGCCTCCGACACCCGCCTCTTCCTAACCGACTTCCGCTACACCGAGCGGGCCGAGGCGGAGGTCGACGGCTGGGAGACGGTTACGGTTAGCGACGACTGGCTGAGCGGCGTCGCCGCCCACCTCGCCGACAGGACCGGCTTCGAGGACGACCACGTCTCGGTTCGCCTGCTCGAGCGCCTGCGGGGGAAACTGTCGCAGGGGGTCGAGCTGGTGCCAGCCGGTGGCGCGGTCGAGAAACTGCGCCGGGTCAAGGACGAGGCCGAGCTGGAGAAGATCGCCGCCGCGGCCGAGCTGGCGGACGAGGTGTGGCGCTGGAGCCTCGAGCGCGGCCTCGGCGGTCGCAGCGAGCGCGAGGTGGCCCGGGCGGGGGAAGCGCGGATCCGCGAGCTGGGCGGCGATCCCTCCTTTCCCGCGATCGTCGCCGCGGGGCCGAACGGGGCGCTGCCTCACGCCGAGCCCGGCGAGCGGCAGATCGAGAAGGGTGACCTGGTCGTCTTCGACATGGGCGCGATGCTCGACGGCTACTGCTCGGACGGCACGCGGACCTTCGCCGTCGGCGAGCCCGGAGAGCGGGCCCGCGAGGTCTACGAGACGGTGCACGCGGCCCAGGCGGCGGCGCTGGAGGCGGTCGTCTCAGGAGTCGGTGGAGAGCAGCTCGACGGCGTCGCCCGCGAGGCGATCGAGGCCGCCGGCCACGGCAATCGCTTCGGGCACGGCCTTGGCCACGGCGTCGGGCTGGAGGTGCACGAGGCGCCACGACTCTCACCGCGTTCCGAGGACGTGCTCGGGGTTGGGGAGGTGGTGACGATCGAGCCCGGCGTCTACCTTCCGGGCGAGCTCGGGGTGCGGATCGAGGACCTCGTGTCCGTCACCCCCGAGGGATGCCGCAACCTCAGCGGCCTGTCCAAAGGGCTGCAGCTGGTTGACTGAGCGCCGCCCGGGAGGCGCATTCCAGCGGTACCTCTGCTGCGACGTCAAGTCTGGCACCCGGCGGGCCGATGGAAACCGCGTGAGATCGACCGCACGCACAGCGCATACCGCGCACCTCTTCGCCGCCGCGGATGCCTCGGCCTCCTCGAAGGAGTCGCTGCTGGCGGCCCGCAACGACGCCCGCCGCGATCGCCTGCTCGACATGGAGATCAGGCTGCGCCCCTACCGCCTTGCCTGCTTCGCGATCCTCGCTCTCGCCCTGGCGTCGATCGGCTCCGAGATCGGCTGGTGGTGGGTGGCGCCGCTCCTCACCGGCCTCGGCGGCTTCGCGGTCGCCGACCTCTTCATGCACAACAGCGAGCATCCAGCGCTCTGGGTGGCAACCGCTTGGGGGATCCTGCCCCTGCTCCTCGCCGATGCGGTGGTGGTCACCGGGGGCGCCACGAGCCCGGTGTTGATGTGGTTTGCCCTGCCCGCCGTGACGCTCGGCGCCCGCTTCTCGACGCGCGGTACGGCGATCGGCACTGCCTACATCGTCGCCCTGCTGCTGGGCAGCACCGTCGGCCTGGACTCCACAACCGCCTCTGAGCACCACCAGGAGGTGATCGCGGCCGTCGCCCTGGTCCTCAGCACGGTGATCCTCTCCGGCGCCCTGGTCGAGTCCGATCGCGCGCACCGGCGCCGTTCCACGCTCGACCCGCTCACCGGTCTCTTCAACCGCAACGCGCTCGAGCAGCGGCTCCGCGAGCTCGACGGTCAGCCGACCGGTGACGCGAAGGGCGACTCGTATGCCCTGCTGCTCTGCGACCTCGATCACTTCAAGCGGGTGAACGACCGGCTCGGCCATGCGGCAGGCGACGCCGTGCTGCAGGACGTCGCCTACACGATGCGCACCTCGTTGCGCGCCGGCGACTCGATCTACAGGGTCGGGGGCGAGGAGATCCTCGTCGTCCTGCCCGGGGCCACGAAGGCCGACGCTCTGGGAATCGCCGAACGGCTGCGGCGGGCGGTGCGCGACCGGCGGCCGGCCGGAGTGTCGGTGACACTGAGCATCGGGGTCGCGGTCTCCCAGACCGGCCCGCTTGACACCGACGAGCTGGTCGGCCTTGCCGACGCGGCGCTCTATTCCGCCAAGGCGGCGGGTCGGGATCGGGTCTCGGTGGGGGCGAATTGAGGCGGGGCTGCCTCAGCGGCTGAGGTCGACGCCGGCCTCGAGCCTCACCGCGAAGGCGGCGATCAGCTCGACCGTCGCCTCGAGATCGGCGAGGTCGACCAGCTCTACCGGCGAGTGCATGTAGCGGAGCGGGATCGAGACCAGCCCGGTCGGGATTCCCGAGCGGGAGATCTGGATCGCGTCGGCGTCGGTGCTGGTGCTGCGTCCGCTGGCGCTGACGGTGTGCTCGATCCCGGCCTCCTCGGCGGTCTCGACCAGGAGCTCGAAGACCTTCGGCGAGAGGGTCGAGCCGCGTCCGATCGCCGGGCCCGAGCCGAGCGGATGGCTGCCGATCTCCTTCTCGTCGACACCCGGGGCATCGGTGGCGTGAGTGACGTCGATCGCGACCGCGAGGTCCGGCCGCACCTCGAAGGCGGAGGTCCGTGCCCCGAACAGCCCGATCTCCTCCTGGACCGCGGCGATCGCCGCGAAGCTTCCGTTCAGCGAGCCGCGCTCGTGGCAGCGGCGCAGCGCTTCCAGCGCCACGTAGGCGCCGAGCCGGTTGTCCATCGCGCGGGAGACGAGCCGCCCGGCGGCCAGCCGCACCGGCTCGGCCGCGATCACCACCGGGTCGCCGACTCGGATCAGGGCGGAGGCCTCGTCGCGGTCGGTGACGCCGATGTCGATGTGGAGGCCCTTCAGCTCGACCACCTTTTTGCGCTGCTCGGGATCGAGCAGGTGGATCGGCTTGCGGCCGACGACGCCCGGCACGAGCCCGTCCCGTCCCCGCACCTCGACTCGCTGGCCGACGAGGATCTGCGGGTCCCAGCCGCCGATCGGGGCGAACCAGAGGTAGCCCTTCTCGTCGATGTGGGTGACGACGAGGCCGATCTCGTCGATGTGCCCGACGACGGCCAGCAGCGGCTCGCCCTTGCCGATGCGGGCGATCGAGGAGCCCAGCCCGTCGGCCGAGAGCGTCGCGAAGGAGGCTTCCTCCCGCCAGATGGCGGCAGCGGGCCCCTCATGGCCCGAGGGAGCGCCGGCGCGCAGGAGCTTGTCGAGAAGGGCGGGGGTCTCGGCCATCGGGGAGCTGCGCAGTATGCCGACTCGAACAATCGCCCGCAATTTGACGATTCGAATAGCTTTCTTGGGGTGAGCGAGACGAACATGACCGCGCTGATCACCGGCGCTTCCAGCGGCATCGGCGAGGCGACCGCGAAGCGGCTGGCCCGCGAGCCGGGCGCCGAGCTGATCCTCGTCGCCCGTCGTCAGGAGCGGCTGCGCGCCCTGGCCGAATCGCTGCCCTGCGAGGCGAGCTGGATCGCGGTCGACCTGACCGAGCCCGATGCCCCCGAGCGGGTTCGCGCCCACGTCGCCGAACGGGGCGGCCGGCTCTCGCTGCTCGTCAACAACGCCGGCGGGTCCTGGCGCGGGTCCTTCGCCGATGCGGGCTACGTCAACGTGCGCCGCCACATGGAGCTCAACTTCGACGCCGTGGTCCGCCTCACCGAGGCGCTGCTGCCGCTGCTGCGGCGCTCGGCGCCAAGCGCGATCGTCAACGTCGCCAGCACCGCCGGGCGCGTGGCCCGGGCGCGGACCGGCGCCTACTCGGCCAGCAAGTTCGCCCTGATCGGTTGGACCGACTCGCTCTACGCCGAGGAGCGCCCATACGGCGTCCACGTCGGCATGGTCCTGCCTGGCTTCATCGCCACCGAGGGCTTCCCGGCGACCGAGTTGCGCGAGAAAGCCCTCACCCGCTGGGTGGTCTCCAAGCCGGAGAAGGTCGCCGAGGCGATCGTCGAGACGGGCCTGCGCGGCAAGGCGGAGCGCTACGTGCCGCGTCCCTACGTGCTGGCCGCGGTGGTCCGCATCCTCGCCCCGCGCCTGGTGCGCCGGGTCCTCTCCGGCGGCGCCGCGTCGAGCCTGACGACGAGCACCGCCGCGGAATCGCCGGACTGAGCTGCGCTTGGATCGCCGCGCCTCGCGGTCAGCCGATGTGGCCGAAGCGGCAGTAGTGGAAGTGGAAGACGATGCTGATGTTGTTGGCGGAGATACCGCTGCGTTCGGCCAGGATCGACTCGTGGGTGCCTTTGATCTTTTCGCCTGCCTTGAAGTACTTGCCGACATTGCGCAGACGCGTCTTCAGCAGCCGCATCAGCTCGAGCCACCGATCTACCCGGTGGCTGTCGGAGGCCGGCGGGGGTATCGCCGCGAGCTGCTTGATCAGCTCCCCGAACGAGCCCGAGACGCGGATGAACTGCTTGCCGGCCAGCTTCAGCTTGTCCCTGTTGACCCGCTCCTTGGCGCCGGCCATGATCCGTTCGTTGGCTTCCCTGTTGGCCTGGCAGATCGGCTCGACCTGGGCGACGTAGCCTTCGCGCGTCGGTTCTTCGCCGCGCGCCAGCGGCGCGACGGCAAGCATCGCGAGTGCGATCGCGGCAAATGTCCCCATCGGTCTCCTCATCTCCCAGGCACGGCCTAGCTTAGAGAGCGCAGCCGCTTGGCCGACCCATCTAGGATTCGCCGCTGTGATCTCGACCAACCAGTTCAAGAACGGGTCCCACATCGAAATCGACGGGACCGTCTTCAAGATCATCGAGTTCCAGCACGTCAAGCCGGGCAAGGGCGGGGCGTTCGTGCGGACGAAGCTGCGCAAGATCGACGACGGCTCGGTGCAGGACAAGACGTTCAGGGCGGGGGAGAAGTTCAGGCCCGTCCACACCGAGTCGCGCAAGATGCAATACCTCTACGACTCCGGCGAGGCTGCTGTCTTCATGGACAGCCGGGACTACGAGCAGATCGAGATCCCGACCGGGGTGGTTGGCGAGGCGATGCAGTGGGTCCTGCCCAATGACGAGATCGACATCCTCTTCGTCGACGAGCGGCCCAGCGATGTCCAGGTGCCCAGCGCGATCGAGATGAAGGTGACCGAGACCGAGCCGGGGGTGAAGGGCGACACCGCGTCCGGCGGCGGCGACAAGCAGGCGACCCTGGAGTCCGGTGTGGTCGTCCAGGTGCCCCTCTTCATCGACGAGGGTGAGACGATCCGGGTCGATACCCGCACCGGCGAGTACGTCTCTCGCGCGTAGGCGTCCGCCGACGGCCGCACGAAGCGCGAGAATAGGCGGCGATGCGCAGATCCGACCAGCGCCGCGACGCCATCTTCGCCTGTTACCAGCGCGACGTGACCGGTCGTCCGCTGGCGGAGCTGCTGGACGAAGCGCGGCCGCTCACGCGCGACCTCGCCGAGGCGGTGGAGGCGCGGCGCGAGGAGCTCGACGAGACGATCGGCCGCCACGCGCGCGGCTGGAAGCTGGCGCGGATCGCGCCGCTGGAGCTCAATGTGATGCGGGTGGCGCTCTACGAGATCGAGCACAGCGACGACGTCCCAGACGAGGTCGCGATCGACGAGGCGGTCGAGATCGCCAAGGAGTACTGCGGCGCCGACGCGCCCGGCTTCGTCAACGGGATCCTCGGCGCAATCGTGCGCGAGCGGCAGGGGGTGAGCCGGAGGTGAGCGAACAGGGCCGCCTGCACGAGATCTCCGCCCGTCTGAAGGAGATCGCGGCCGAGCTGGAGGGTTCCGAGGCGAGCGATGAGCGAGCGGCCGAGCTGGCCCGCGAGGCGGCCGAGCTCTCGACGGAGGCGGTCGAGGAGGCGAACCGTCGCATCCGCGAGTCGGGGAGCTCGGAGTGAGCGGACAGCGCCCGCTGTGAGCTACCCGGAGGATCTGCGCGCGCTCGTCGACGGCGAGTTGGAGCGGCTGCGCTTCTCGGCGACCCCAGCCACGGCGGGCCTCGAAGAGGCGATGCGCTACTCGCTGCTGGCCGGAGGGAAGCGGGTGCGGCCGGTCCTTGCCCTGGCGACGGCCCGCGCCCTGGGCGCCGACCCGAAGCGCTTCCTGCCGGTCGCCGCGTCGGTCGAGCTGATCCACACCTACTCGCTGATCCACGACGACCTGCCGGCGATGGACGACGACGAGCTGCGCCGCGGCCTGCCGACGTCGCACGTCAAGTTCGGCGAGGACGTGGCGATCCTGGCCGGCGACGGCCTCTTCGCCGAGGCGATCCGGCTCTTCTGCGGGCAGCCGGGCGAGCCGGCCCGAGTGCTTGCCGCCCTAGCGGAGTTGACCGGGGCGACCGGAGTGGACGGCATGGTCGGCGGCCAGTACGTCGACGTCGCCGCCGAGGCGCGCGACGCCGAGGCGCTGCGCGCTCTGCACGCTCTGAAGACGGGACGGCTGATCGCCGCCGGCGTCGGTGTCGTGCTCATCCTCGAGGGAGTGGCAGAACCTGAGACAATTCCCTATCGCCGGTTCGCCGGTGAGCTCGGTGTCCTCTTCCAGATCGTCGACGACATCCTCGACGTGACCGGGAGCGACGAGCAGCTCGGCAAGCCCCATGGAAGCGACGAGCGACATGGCAAACTCACCTACGTCAGCCTCTTCGGCCTGGAGCGCGCGCGCGAGCTGGCGGCCGAGTCCCACGCGAAGGCGACCGCGGCGCTGGCCGAGGCAAGCGGCGACACCGGCGACCTGAGAGGGATCGCCGACTACATCTTCACCAGGAACGAATGAGCGACAGACCGCAGAAGCCAGAGAACGGGACCGGGGAAGGACCGACGCTGCTCGAGGGGATCGACTCTCCCTCCGACCTGCACGAGCTCGACGACGAGCAGCTGCAGCAGGTGGCGCAGGAGATGCGCACATACATCATCGACACGATCGGTGAGATCGGCGGCCACTTCGGCGCCAACCTCGGCACCTGCGAGCTGGCGGTCGCCCTGCACAGCCTGCTCGACTCGCCCCGCGACAAGATCCTCTGGGACGTCGGCCACCAGGCCTACCCGCACAAGATTCTCACCGGCAGGCGGGAGGCGCTGCCGACGATCCGCCAGTACGAGGGGTTGGCCCCGTTCTGCTCGATCCCGGAGTCCGAGCACGACATCATGGGCGCCGGCCACGCCTCGACCTCGATCGGCTATGCGGTTGGCCTGAAGGAGGCGATGCGCAAGGGGATCGGCGAGGACGGCCGGGTGGCGGCGGTGATCGGCGACGGCGCCCTTACCGGCGGTGTCGCCTACGAGGCGCTGCACGCGGCCGGCGGCCTGCAGACCCCGGTCGTGATCGTCCTCAACGACAACGGCATGTCGATCTCCCCCAACGTCGGCGCGCTCTCGCGCTACTTCAACCGGGTGCGGCTCAACCCACGCCTCTTCCACGCCCGCGAGGGGGTCGAGGACCGGCTGACCAAGCTGCCGCTGGGGCTGGGCAAGCGGATCGAACGGCTGGGCCCGGAGATCAAGTCGGCGATCAAGGCCTACTGGGCCCCCGGTCTCTTCTTCGAGGAGCTCGACCTCGCCTACATGGGGGTGATCGACGGCCACGACGTCCATGCCCTGCGCGATGCCCTGCGCGAGGCGTTCGAGGCCGACCGCCCGGTCGTCGTCCACATCCACACCGTCAAGGGCAAGGGCTTCGCGCCCGCCGAGGAGGGCGGCCTGGAGGGGATGGAGAAGTGGCACGCGGCGAAGCCGAAGAGCATCGTCAACGGCGCGCCGGCAGCGAAGCCGGTCCCGGTCAAGGAGTCCGACTCGCCCGAGGCGATCGCGCCGGAGCGGCTGGAGAAGCCGCCCGCGGCGGGCGCGCCGCCCCAGTACACGCAGGTCTTCGCCGACGCGATCGTCGCCGAGGCCGAACGCGACCGGCGCGTGGTCGGGATCACCGCGGCGATGGCGGGAGGGGCCGGGCTGCAGAAGCTCGCCGACGAGCTCCCCGAGCAGTACTACGACGTCGGCATCGCCGAGCAGAACGCGGTCCTGCTCGCCTCCGGGCTGGCGTTGCAGGGGGCGAAGCCGGTCTGCGCGATCTACTCGACCTTCCTGCAGCGAGCCTACGACCAGATCATCCACGACGTCTGCCTGCAGCAGCTCGACGTCACCTTCGCCATGGACAGGGCTGGGCTGGTCGGGGACGACGGCCCGACCCACCACGGCGCCTTCGACGTCTCCTACCTCCGCCCGCTGCCAAACATGGTCGTGATGGCGCCGCGCGACGAGGCGATGCTGGTCCACATGCTGCGCACCGCGATCGCCCACGACGGCCCGGCCGCGCTGCGCTACCCGCGCGGCGCGGCAGAGGGGGTCGAGCTGCCGGCCGAGCCGGTGGAGATCCCGATCGGCAGCGGCGAGTTGCTGGAGAGCGGCGAGCGGGTCGCGCTCCTGGGCTTCGGCTACGGGGTGCCGGTGGCGCTGCGGGCCGCCGAGATCCTCGCCGGCCACGACCTGCGGCCGACGGTCGCCGACGCCCGCTTCGCCAAGCCGCTCGACGCGGAGCTGCTGGAGCGGCTGGCCCTTGGTCACGACCTGGTGGTGACGATCGAGGAGAACGTGCTGCTGGGTGGTTTCGGCTCGGCCGTCCTCGAGCATCTCGAGGACTCCTTCGCCGATCGCCCGCAGGACCGGGCCCGGGTGATGCGGGTGGGTCTGCCCGATCGCTACGTCACCCACGGCAAGCCGGCGCTCTTACGCGAGGAGGTCGGCATGACGGGTGAGTCGGTGGCCGAGCGGGTGCTGGCCGCGCTGCGCTCGGGCGAGCCTGCACTCAGCTGATCTGCAGATGGAGCTTGCACCAAAGCGCTCAATCGGCTAGCCTGCCCGGCGGCCTCCTTGGTTTCAACAGAACCGCCCCCGCTTCGCGGACGTTTCTGGGGTTACTACAGGGAGAGGAGGCGCGTATCTCTCGATATGCAGGGTCCGTTGGGCAGGCGGACCTCTGCCCGCGACCGGCAGGGGACTGCCGGCCGCGGAGCAGCGGTCGTCAGGCCGCCTGGTCGCCCGCTGCGGAGGCGAAGCGAAGCGTGGCCGGGGTGTCGATGTACTCGCCGGTCTCGAGGAAGGTCTTGAGAGCCGAGAGGATCATCGTCCAGCCGCCATACAGCTCGTCGTTGGCGCCCTCGCGCAGTTCGTCGTGGGTGACCCTCAAACGACAGGAGCTGCCGACCGGCTCGATCTCCCAGGTGATTCGCGAGGGACCTTCGCGCTTCACCTCCTCGCTCCATTCGGCAACCATGCGCTGGACCAGACGGCGAGGTGGGTCGGCCTCCAACTGCTCGCCGGTCGACTTGGGAAGCTCGCCGTCATAGTCGGGGCCAACCAGGACTCGCATCGTCGTGCCGTCCGTGATCGCCTCCCAGAGGCGCTCCGGCGTGGTGCGGATGTAGATCTCGAACGCTTTCTCCATGACGTCTTCCTCCTCGATTGCTTTCTTGAGGTCGCTGAGCCCGGCGGCCCAGGGCTCGGCGTACTTGCTCACCCAGCGGTCGTGGACGAGCCGGATCGGGACGGGGTTGAGGAAATGGAGCTTCTCGCGACCGCGCCGCCTGGCGGTCACCAGGTTGGCCCCCTCGAGCACCTTCAGGTGCTTCATGACGCCGAAGCGCGTCATCGGCAGCCGCCCCTCCAGCGCGCTCAGCGTCTGCCCGTCCTCCTCGAAGAGGGCGTCGAGCAGCTGCCGCCGAGTCGGGTCGGCAAGGGCCTTGAATACCTCGTCCACGCCGAGATAATAGGTGACTTATTAGTCACATGTCAAGTCGCCAGTACTCTGTTCACGGTGATGCGAAGAGCCCAGCTGGAGATCGGGATGGTTGGCGTCGCAGTCCTACTGATCGCCGCCGCTCCGGCCCGCGCCGCGTCGATCGCCGGGACCGTCACCGATGCGTTCACTCATGGGGGGCTCGAAGGCGTGCTCGCCTGCGCCTACGAAGCGCTCCCAAACGAAGCCGAAGCGATCAAAAGGTGTGCAGAAGCCGAAGCTGGCGGGGAATACACGATCAGCCAGGTGCCGGCGGGCTCCTACAAGGTCGGTTTCTACCCGCAAGCCGGGAGCAAATATCTTTGGGAGTTCTACGACGATCGCCAGTCCTGGCAGGAAGCCGATCCCGTCGCCGTATTGCCCGACACCCAGACCGCCGGCATCGATGCTGCGCTGGAGGAAGAAGTGACGACCGAGCCTCCGGTCTCACGGGATGGCGGGTCAACGGGGCCGCCCACCACGATCTTGCCGGCGACGTCGGCTTTTCCGCCGCCAGCCCCCGTGGTGCAATCTCGGCCATTGCGGTGCAAGAAGGGCTTCAGGAAGAAGAGGGTTAGGGGAAAGGTCCGCTGCGTGAGGGCCCGTCCGCCCAATCCTCAGCACTAGTCATGCATCGAGGGCGTTCGCGAGCTCACGCCATGGCTCGATGTCCCAAAAGCGCCGCGCGGCGCCGGACGTGGAGGGGAGCACCCAGAGCGCCGCGCCGCCGATCCGCTCCGGTTGCTCTCCGTAGCCGACGTCGCGTTCGAGCGCACCGCGGGCGGCATTCTTGCCGTTGAAGGCGAGGTTCGCTGGTTCCGATGCTCCGATTCGGGCCTCGAGGCCGGCGACGTCGAACTCCACCGTGCCGACCTCCTGGTCGGAGCCGTGGAGCACCTTGCAGATGTCGGTGAGGCCGATTCCGAACTCCGGCAGGCGCTCGAATTCAGCCGGCGCAAGCTGGACAGGCGTCAACCCGGTCCCGTGGAGCACCTTCCAGAACCCGTTGCCGGGGCCGGCGTAGTAGGCCTTGGCTCGGGCAGAGGCAGTGCCGGCTGCGGTGCCGCAGAAGACGATCCGTAGACCGGGGCTGAGGACATCTGGCAGGACGTAGGCCATCCGCTATTCCGCAGTGCGCAGGGCGGCATGGGCCAGCATCAGCGTGCGCCTCGGCATGGTGGAAACCTACCCGTGGCTTGGAGAGCTGGGTTTGCCATGCACTTGCTGCGCCGGCGGCTGCCGGTTAGGCTGGGGCAATGGCAGTCAAGCTCCATCGTTGCTCGGTCATGTGGGTAAAGGTCGGCGCCCATCCGTGCTGGCGGGTGCAGAAGGCCCTCGACGAGCAGGGGATCGATTACGAGGTCGTGAAGGAGCCGCTGCGGCCCGGCAAGCGAGAGGAGTTGGAGCATTTGTCTGGCCAGCGGAAGTTGCCGGCGATCGAGTTCGAGGACGGACGCGTCTACCGCGAGGAGTCGGCCGATATGGCCAAGCGGATCCGCGCCGGGCAGCTATCCCAGGCTTGACGCTGGCGAGACTTGCCCAACAGAAAACGCCCCGCCTGGGGCAAGGGCGTTTCTGGGGTTACCACAGGGAGGAATGCCTATAGCGGCAAGTCCCTCAGGGCCGTCGGTAGCGGTCCCGTAGGCGCACGACGTCGTCGAGCTGCGGCGTAGACACCTCCAGCACGACGGCATCCTCCAGCGCTTCGATCGAATGCACCGTCCCCGGCTCGATCCGCCAGGTCCGGCCCGGGCCGATCTCCTCTCGGCTTAGCTCCTCCTCGCTCGGCCCGCGCGTCAAGTGCAGCCGACCGGAGAGCAGATAGGAGGTCTCGTCCTTCTCGCAATGGACCTGAAGCGAGAGCTCGTGGCCGGCATCGACGTAGAGGAGTTTGCCGGCGTAATGCTCCGTCTCGGCCCACCAGACCTCGTGTCCCCACGGCTTCTCGACGCGTCGTGGCTCCCTGGCGGGCACCGCCAGACCGTATCCGCAACCCGGTGGCCAGTGCCAGTCGCCTGATTTGGCTCTAGAAGCCGCAACAACAGAAAACGCCCCGCCGGGGAGGAGGGGTGTTTCTGGGGTTACTACAGGGAGGAGAGAAGCGGCGCTAACCGCATGGCAGAGCCGATTTCGCTTGTTCAAGCCAAATCGAAACCGCAGAGAGCTGCTGGAGACCGCTCGGTCGAGCGTCGAACTGGCGCATTACTGGCGCATCGTGACGAAAGCGGGGCGAGAACTTTCCTGCCGCTGCTGAATCGCTTGCTGAAGTCGTCCTGCCTCGACCCTCAGCGGAAGGTGGGAAGACGGTCGAGCAAGTCTCGAAGTCGCTCGATGCGTAGATCGACAGCCGCATTGATCGTCGGTGCTCTCGCCTGTCCGCGAAACCGCTCGCGCTCGACTGGCCCGAGGACGGTTTCAATAAAGGCGGACCAAGCGTGCGTTCCAGCTCGCCCTCAACGTTTGTGAGGGCACGGCGAAATTGATCCCCCGATTCAGCATTGGAATCAGATGTCGCACCCACATGGACAGTCGAGTTGCTGATGACGTTGCCACTGACCGATCCCGCGCCGGTGCGGGGCACGTAGGCACCGGTGTCGGAGACTTGAGAAGCCTTCCGTGGTGAGCAATGAACTCCAGGGCAAGTCCGCCGAGGAACATCAGGCCCGCCCCAGCAAAGAGAAGGAGCAATGCCAGCCGGGGTAGTACGAACCCAAGCTGTGGGGCGGCGTAGGTGGCAACGCCAACGCCGATTCCGCAAAGCGCGAGCCCGTTTCCGGGCGCAGATCTCATGACTCGGATTGTCTATCGGCAAGCGGACGCCGGTGCAGCCGCAATCAGTGCCCCTGGGGCTGCCGCCGACCTACCCGCCAAACAAGCATCGCGACGGGGGCAGTCAAGGGCGCGCAGCGCCCGACCCCTGAAGGGGGGTTGACGGCCGCCGGAGCGGTGCCACAATCGGCGGTCAGTCGGGGCCAGGGGCCGATCTCCATCGAGTGCCCCGCCTCCCGACCGATGTTCCTTGCCTGCATCCTTTGCAGCTCGACCTGGCGCTGCTGTAGGCGCTGGCGGGCCTGCTCGCGGCTCCAGTCGTGCTCCTGGCCGCGCTCGCGTCCGAGGGCGTGCTCGGGGTCTTTGATCCCGTGATCCTGGCGGTAGCGCTCGATCTCCGAGACGCCTTTGTCCCAGGTCTTGCGTTGCGTGGGATCGCTCGGGCGCTCGCTCAGCTCTCGGGTGATGTAGTCGGGTGGGGAGAGGCGAGCTGCAAGCGCTCCGTTGTTGCGACCTGGATTTCGAGGCGAGCCTGATCCACGTTGAGCGCGGCTGGGACCAGGAGGAGGGCGCGATTGACCCGAAGTCTCGATCCGGCCGCCGGGCCGTGCCAATGCTGGCCATCCTGCGGCGATATCTCAAAGCGGACTTTGAAGCGCACCGGCAGGACCGGAACGGACCTCGTATTCGGCCGGGAGCCCGGTGCGGCCTTCGTCGCGTCCACCGTTGACAACCGGGCGAAGAACGCCTGGAGGGCCTTCAACGAACGGGAGCAGGAAGGCGCCGCATCGGCCGGGCGAGAGCCGGAGCCGCTTCATCCGATCACCTGCACGAGTGCCGCCACACCTTCGCGTCGCTGCTGATCGACGCCGGAGCCAACCCCAAGGCAGTCCAAACGTTCATGGGCCACTCGAAGATTCAGACGACCTTCGACATCTACGGCCACCTGCTCCCCGGCAGCTATGACGAGGTGCGCGAGAGAATGGATGCCTATCTCTCGTAGATAGATGACCACAGAATGAAGCGAGCGTTTCAGTCGGTAATCGCGTGTCGACAACCAAAACTGTAATTGCCCATACCGCCCCGCGATTTCTCAGTAAACTCTGAACTGTTCCCAGGGAGGTCAGGGCCTTGCTTCCGAGGCATTCCGCCTGTGATGGCACGACGGACATGAGTTTTGGACGCTGCTAGACAAGTTCTCCGATTCAGTATTCCCGGCTCTATCTATCTGCTGCTGCTGGCTGGCTTGGTGATTGGCGGGCGGCTACTCCAGCACGACACGTTGGCCGAGGTGAGTGAGGCACTGCGCGAAAATGCGACGGCGCTTCTCGCGTTCCTTGCGTCGATCCCGCTCGGTTTCGTTCTTTATCAGGTCTACTATTCGACGTATCGTCCATTCAGGATTATGGGTCCTCCATGGGGACGTCGTTGGGTGCGCATTGATCGTGGCTCCAGGGTTCTACGGGAGCTTCCCCTTGAGCAAGTTGAGTTGTGCGAAGAAGCCCTTGAATTGAAGGATTTGGAATTCGCCCCGGGGGCTTATTACCCGCCAGTAGGCTGGTTTGCGCGGTTGTTGCGTGTTCGGCGACTAAGCCGAGAGTTTGTCGATGAACACGGCTCCATCGACGAAGCAAACGCTGCGTATCGGGAGCGCTGGTATCGGAACTGGGACATCCTGCGAGCGCTAGTCGAAATTTACGCTACTCAACAAAACACTGTCGGCTTTAAGGGCGAGTACACGACGCTCTCTGATGTCTATCACGCCCTAGGAGCATGTCGGGCGGCCATATGGTTGGCTTGGCTTACGTCCACTGTGGCCGTGGCCATTTATGTCCCAGCAACGGGAGGGTCGTTTAGACGCGGGATCATGTCAATAGTGGGGGGAGCAGCAGTTTGCGTGATTTTCGATCTTGTACTGGCGAATACCCGACGGAAGACCTGGAAGTCGATTGAGGCATTGCTCAGGTATGGCCTCCGATGGGCGCACTGGCGCTTTGAGGCATCGGCGTCGGGGCAGTGAGGCTCAACTACGGAATGGCAGGAATCAAATTCCAGCGCCTCGACGTGGCGGGGTCGCATCGTGCCGAAATGCCGATGGTCGAGCGTTGCGAGTCTCGGCTCACCCAACCGTTCGGGTCACGGCCAGGACGGGCAGTCAACGAAACCGACTTCGAGGTCGGCATAGGTTCGCATCAGTTCGGCGGCTCGGTCGTAGTCGCTGGCGGTCAAGTCCTCGATGTCGAGCTCGCCCGCCTTGATCGTGTCGAGCAACTTCGGGAACGCATCTGCTCCGAGTTCGCGGGTGAGCATGTAGTCAAGCTCGACCAGGACCGGCGCAGGGACCACGCGCCGTTCCTGGCGGGGCTGGAGAAGGGGGGCGCAGCGCTTGTGGTCCGCGTCGTCGGAGACCATCGCCGCGACCGGGGGGCCGGTGTCGAAGATCAGCGGAATGGCGGCGGTTCGAACTCGTCGCGGCTCGCTCGCGCGCTGAGGTCGCTGCGCCCGGCGGTGAACGCGCCAATCAACGAAAACGGTGGCTGCGGCACCTCGTCGCCAAGCTCATGCTCCAGTGCCACTTTGACGAGCTGGGGGACGGCTACGCCGCGCTCGCTGGCTGCACGACGGGCGCGCTCCAGCAACTCGGGTTCTACTTCAATCGCATTTGTCGGCGTAGCGGCCATGCTCCGATTCTATCGCCACCGCCCCTGGCGACCCCGACGCTCGCGAGCGTCCTTGCCCTGCTACGCAGAATGGTCGTCGGACTGGCGCATTTGCTGGCGCATTGGTCGGCCGCACGGCGATCAGGAAGACGCTTGGGCGGCCGGGCACGCGCCCGCATTTGGCTCTAGCAAGCGCCGCCCAACAGAAAACGCCCCGCCGGGGAGGCGGGGCGCTTCTGGGGTTACTACAGGGAGGAGAGATATGTATCTCTATATATGTGGATCCGTGGGAGGTAGGTGAGTCCTTGATGTGCCGCTGACGCAGTCGATGGGAGTCGGCTGCGCATATGGGCGGCGCCGGGCCCAACCAAAAAGATCTTTGAATTCAGCCTTTCATCGGGTTTCTCTCGCGAATCCTTGAATCAGAATACGAACATACGTGCGATTTGTGTGTGAGCCGAGTCACAGAGGCTTGCTCGCTCGTTTTGGCTCCGTGTGGCCGATTCTTCTACCCAATTCTAAGGACTCGCTAAACATATGGCAAGGGGGGTTTCCGTGGATGGCGAATGGACGGCTGTACCGTTCCTGCGTGGCGAAGGCGCGGATAGACGCGGTTCTGGCCGAGCGCGGCCTCTTTCCCTCGCGCTCCGCAGCGGCGGGCGCCGTTCGCGCCGGTGAGGTGCGGGTGGGCGAGGACGGGCCTATCGCGCTGCGTCCCAGTCAGCTGGTCGACCCCGGGGCCGACTTCCGGGTCGAGGAGGGCGCGCGCTTCGTCTCTCGCGGTGGGATCAAGCTCGACAACGCCCTTGCCGCCCTCGGCCTCGACGTCGGCGGGCGCGACTGCCTCGACGTGGGCGCTTCGACCGGCGGCTTCACCGATTGCCTTTTGCAGCGAGGCGCTGCCCGGGTCGCCGCGCTGGACGTCGCCTTCGGGCAGCTCGACCTGCGCATGCGCGAGGATCCGCGCGTGTTCGTGCTCGAGCGGCTCAACGCGCGCACCCTGACTCCGGCCGGCCTGCCGTTTCGCCCGGCTCTGGTCACCGTCGACGTCTCCTTCATCTCGCTGACGAAGGTGCTGCCGGCCGTTGCCCGCTGTCTCGCGCCCGGTGGAGAGGTTCTGGCGATGGTCAAGCCCCAGTTCGAGCTCGGTCGCGAGCGGGTCCGCAAGGGCGTCGTCCGCGACGCCGCCGACCGGCGCGAGGCGATCCTCTCGGTGGCCGGCGCCGCCGGCGATCTCGGCCTCCCGGTGCGGGGCTTCGCCTCGTCCGGCCTGCCGGGGCCGAAGGGCAATCGCGAGACCTTCGTCTGGTGCGGAGGGGACGGCGAGCCGCTATCCGATCTCGAGGCCGCCGTCGGCGAGGTGGAGCAATGAGCGAGCGCCTCGCCGCCCTGATCACCCACTCGCACCCGCCCGCCGCCACCGAGGCGGTTGCGGTTGCGGTCTCCGCCGCCCGGGATGCGGGCTGGCGGCTGCTCGCCACCGCGGAGGAGGCCGCCAAGCACGGCGACGCCGCCGCCGGCATCGAGACGGTCGACTCGCTTCCTCACCAACTCGACCTCTGCCTCGTCTTGGGGGGCGACGGCTCGATCCTCTACGCGCTGCGCCACTTTGCCCGTCGCGGCGTGCCGGTGTTCGGGGTCAACTTCGGCACGGTCGGCTTCCTCGCGGCGGTCGAGCGCGACGACGCAGCGGAGGGCATACGGCGCGCCTTCGCCGGCGAGATAGAGGCACTTGACCTGCCCGGCCTCGAAGTCGAGGTCGCCGGTGTGTCGCGGATCGCCCTCAACGACGTCAGCTTCATCCGCCGTCCCCACGAGCGGGTCGCCGAGCTCAGCTACAAGATCGCCGGCGAGGAGGTCGGCCACGTCCGCTGCGACGGCCTCGTCGCCGCCACCCCGGTCGGCTCGACCGGCTACAACCTCGCCAACAACGGCCCGATCCTTGCCTGGGGGGTGAAGGGCTATGTGGTCAGCTACGTCGCCCCGCACTCGCTCACGGCGCGCGCCCTCGTCGTCGCGCCCGGCGATGTCCTCCACGTCGGCAATGCCGGCGGCCGCGAGCCGGTCGACGTCGCGGTCGATGGCGCGCAGGTCGGCACGCTGGAGTCGGGGGCGGCGCTGGAGGTCGGTTTCGCCGACGGAGTCGGACGGCTCGCGCAGCTGCCGGGAACGAGCTTCTACCAGCGCATACGCGAGAAGTTCGGCCACCTCGCCGTCTAAGGCCTTCTGACCGGCGCATATCGGCGTCCTCGGTCGCTCACGTGCGGAGCCGCTTCGCTCCCTGCGTCTTGATCTGCTCGGTCAGGCGGCCCTAGCGGTTGTCTAGGGTGTTCGCCGATGGAGCGCAAGTGGTGGACCCTCGTCCTGATCTCGATCGCGACGTTCATGCTGTTGCTGGACATCACGGTCGTCAACGTCGCTCTGCCCGATATCCAGCGCGACCTGGGCGCCAGCCTCTCCAGCCTGCAGTGGGTCGTCGACGCCTACTCGCTCACCCTTGCCGCCTTCCTGCTGACCGCGGGATCGCTGGGCGATCGGCTGGGCCGCCGCCGTGTCTTCTCGCTCGGCTTCGGCGTCTTCACCTTCGCCTCGTTCCTCTGCGGGATCGCCGGCGATCCGACCCTGCTCAACTTGGCTCGCGGGCTGCAGGGAGTGGGGGGCGCCGCGATGTTCGCCACCTCCCTCGCCCTGATCGGCCAGGAGTTCCAGGGCAAGGACAGGGCGACCGCGTTCGGCGTCTGGGGGGCGACGATCGGCGGCGCCGTCGCGGTCGGGCCGCTGGTCGGTGGCCTGATCACCGAGCACCTCGGTTGGGAGTGGATCTTCTTCGTCAACATCCCGATCGGCGCTGTGGCAATCGTGCTGACCGAGATCCGGCTCGCCAACGTCGCCGCCCAGGACCCGGCCCCGATTGACCTGCCTGGCCTCGCCACCTTCTCGTTCGGCCTCTTCCTGCTTATCTTCGGCCTGATTCGTGGCAACCCAGAGGGTTGGGGTAGCGCCACGATCGTCGCCTCGCTGGCCGGTGCGGCGGTGCTGCTGCTGGCGTTCGTGGCGATCGAGGCCCGCAGCCGCCACCCGATGCTCGACCTCACCCTGTTCCGCAAGCCCGCCTTCAACGGCGTCTCCGCGGTCGCCTTCGGCCTCTCCGGCGGGATGTTCGCGATGTTCCTCTACCTGACCATCTATATGCAGGGAGTGCTCGACTTCTCGCCGCTGGAGACCGGCCTGCGCTTCCTGCCGCTGACCGTCCTCTCCTTCATCGCCTCGCCAATCGCCGGCTCGCTCTCCCACCGCATTCCGATCCGCGTCCTGCTCGGCGCGGGGCTTGCCCTGGTGGGGGTCGGCCTGCTGCTGATGCACGGGGTCGGCGTCGACTCCGAGTGGACGGCGCTCCTGGCCGGCTTCCTGCTCGCCGGCACCGGCATCGGCATGGCCAACCCGGGGATCGGCCAGGCGGCAATCGCCGTCGTCCCGGCCGCGAAAGCCGGGATGGGCTCCGGGATCAACACCACCTTCCGCCAGGTCGGCATCGCCACCGGAGTCGCCTCGCTGGGTGCGATCTTCCAGTCGCGGGTCGACTCCAAGCTCTCCGAAACGCTTCCAGGGGCGCCTCACGGCCTCGCCGAGATCGTCTCCTCCGGCGGCTCCCGTGCCGCCGCCCTGGTCACGCCTCCCGGCCAGCGAGCCGAGGTCGCCCACGCCGCCAAAGTCGCCTTCGTCAGCGGCTTCAACGAGATCCTCCTGATCGCCTCCATCCTCTCCTTCGTAGTAGCCGCACTCGGCTTCGCCCTCGTCCGCTCCTCGGATTTCGTCCAAGCTTCCGGAGAGGCCGAAGCTACGGAGCCCGTCCCGGCTTAGCGTCTGTCGCGGGGGGTGGCGTCGGGTGGGGTGCTCTCCGCCCGTGCGGAGTCTGCGAAGGGCAAGGCCCGTCTCAACGATGGATGTCATCCCTCTGCCCGAAGCAGATCGCAGCACCAGGAGGGCACCCCACCCGACGACAGGACCCGCCGCGCCGGGTGCTAGAAGAAGCACGTGCTCCGCGAGCTTCGGATCGAGAACCTGCTGCTGATCGAGAAGGCCGAGCTGCGGCTGGGGCAGGGGCTGAACGCGATCACCGGCGAGACCGGCGCCGGCAAGACCGTGCTGGCCCACTCGCTCGACCTGCTGATGGGTGGCAAGGCGCGGCCGCAGATCGTCCGCCCCGGCGCCGAGGAGGCCTGGGTCGAGGGTGTCTTCGACCTGCCCCAGGGGTTGCTGGCCGAGCCCGAGATGGCCGAGATCGCGGAGCGACTCCCCGAGGGCGCCGATGAGATCGTCCTCGGTCGCCGTGTCTCGACCGCCGGCCGGACCGCAGCCTTCCTCGCCGGCCGCGCCGCCTCCGCCGCCGACCTGAAGCTGCTGGGTAGCCGGCTGCTCGCCTTCTACGGCCAGCACGAGCACCGCAAGCTGACGATCTCCTCGGCGCAGATGGAGGTGCTCGACGGCTTCGCCGGCGCCGACCACCTGGCGCTGCGGGAGCGCTACCGCGGGGCGCACCGCGAGTGCGCGCGGTTGGAGGCGGAGCTGGTCGAGCGCGACGGCTCCCACGAGCGGGACCTCGACCTCTACCGCTACGAGCTGTCGGAGATCGAGGAGGTCGCTCCCAACCCCGCCGAGGAGGCGGAGCTCCACGCCGAGCGCGAGCGGCTGCGCCACGCAGAGGGCCTTCGTGAGGCTGCGACCGGCGCTCTCGCCGGCGCGGCCGGCGTCGAGGAGGATGGTGGGGGCGCGACGAGCGCTCTGGCCGCGGCCGAGTCGCCGCTGCGCGGCGTGGCCGGCATTGACGCCGAGCTTGACGAGCTGGCCGAGCGGCTCGGCGCCCTCGCGGTCGAGTTAGGCGACGTGGCGACTGAGTTGCGCGGCTACCTGGACGGGATCGAGGCGGACCCCGGCCGGCTCGCTGGCGTCGAGGAGCGACTGGAGGCATTGGACAGGCTGAAGCGCAAGCACGGTGGCAGCGTCGAGTCGGTGCTCGACCACGCGGCGCGTTGCCGGTCCGAGATCGGGCGGCTGGAGGGCGCCGAGACTCGTGGCGCCGAGGCGGAGGCTGCCCTGACCGCAGCCGAGGCGCAGCGCGAGAAGCTGGGGAAGCGGCTGAGCAAGGGCCGGGCGTCCGCCGCCGGGCCCTTGCGCGAGCGGGTCGCGGAGGAGCTGGAGCGGCTGGCGATGCCGGGGGCGAGCCTTGAGATCGAGCTGGAGCCGCATTCCGAGGGCTTCGGGCCGAGTGGGCGCGAGACGGTCGAGCTGCGCATCTCGCCGAACCCCGGGATGGAGCCGGCGCCGCTCCGCGACGCAGCCTCCGGCGGCGAGCTGTCGCGGGTGATGCTGGCGCTGACCGACCTCGGTGAGGCTGCTGGAGCCGGCACGCTGGTCTTCGACGAGATTGACGCCGGTGTCGGTGGCAAGACCGCCCGCGTGGTGGGCGAGCGGCTGCGCGCCCTCGGCGAGGGCCGCCAGGTCCTCTGCATCACCCACTTGCCGCAGGTCGCCTCGCTGGCGTCGACTCACTTCCGGCTGGAGAAGGACCTGGCCGGTAAGCGCGCCACTGCCGTCGTGCAGCGCCTCGATGGCGAGGGGGTGGTCGAGGAGATCCGCCGCATGTTGGGGGGCGAGAGCTCCGACGAGGCGGCCGACCGCCACGCCCGCGAGCTCCTCGCCGCCGCCTGACGTGCCGTCACTTAGGCACACATATGGACGCCTAAGTGACGGCACGTCGCCTGTGAGCGGCTAACCTCACACTGTGGCTACCGCCAGTCGCCGTCGCTTACCTGCGCTGTTGTCGCGTCGCAACGGGGCGTCGGCAGAGGAGGCGATCCACGGCACCGCGCGGCTCGGCCGCCGCACCAAGGACCTTGTCAGGCGCCTCCGTCCCGGCGACGTCGCCGTGATCGACCACGTCAACATCGACCGGATTGCCGCCGAGGAGCTGATCGCGACCGGGGTCTGCGCCGTGGTCAATGCCTCCGAATCCAGCGATGGCCGCTACCCAAACGCCGGTCCGCTGCTGCTCGTCCGGGCCGGGGTGGTTCTGATCGACGCCGTCGATGCCGACCCCTTCGAGCTGTTCGACGACGGCACCCCGGTGACGATCGCGGGCGCAGCGGTCAGCGCCGCCGGGCGCGAGACCCTGCGCGGCAGGGTCCTCGGCGTTGATGAGCTGGAGCGCCGCCTTGCCGAGCAACGCGAGCGGGTCGACGAGGCGCTCGCCGACTTCGCCGAGAACACCGTCGCCCACGTTCGCCAGGAGACCGACCTGCTGACCGGGGCGATCGAGTTCCCGCCAACGCGGACGTCGTTCCGCGACCGCCATGTGCTGATCGTCGTCCGCGGCGAAGGCCATCGCCGCGACCTGAAGGCGCTGCGTGCCTACATCCGCGACGTCCACCCGCTCGTCGTCGCCGTCGACGGCGGCGCCGACGGCTGCCTCGAAGCCGGCCTCGAGCCCGACCTCATCCTCGGCGACATGGACTCGGCCGGTGACGATGCCCTGCGCTGCGGGGCGGAGCTGATCGTCCACGCCTACCCCGACGGGCGGGCGCCGGGAAGGGAGCGGCTGCTGGAGATGGGGCTAAAGCACACTCTCGTCCCGGCTGCCGGCACCAGCGAGGACGTGGCGATGCTGATGGCCTTCGAGAAGGGGGCCGACCTGATCGTCAGCGTCGGCGCCCACTTCAACCTGATCGAGTTCCTCGACCGCAAGCGGGGCGGCATGTCCTCGACCTTCCTCACCCGCCTCCGGATCGGCGAGAAGCTGGTCGACGCCAAGGGAGTGAGCCGTCTCTACAACCCAGGCTCGACCTTTGGCCCGGTCGTCCTCTTCCTCGCCGCCTTCGCGATCCTGCTGGCGATCGTCGTGATCACCTCGCCGGCGCTCAACGACCTCGTCGACCTGCTCTGGCTGAAGGTCAAGATCTGGCTCGGCCTGTAGATGGAATCAGCCATCTAGTGCGCGGCGGGGCAACCGTCTAGCCTTCCCCGGCCGATGGGTTACAGCGCGCGCTATCACGCCACGTCGCTGATCGCGGTCTTCCTCGCCTTGGCGATCGGGATCCTGATCGGCGCCGAGTTCGGCGGCGAAACGCTGTCCAGCACGCGCAAGAACCTCGAGAACAGCCTCACCGGCAACCTCCAGGACGCCCGCGACCGGGCCGACCAGCTGAGCGGTGAGCTCGGGCGGGCCGAGGAGTTCTCCAACCGCGTCTACCCGGCGCTCGTGCGCGACCAGCTGCGCGGCCGGCGGATCGGCCTGATCGCCTTCGGCGATCTGCCGGGGGATGTCTACGGGGCGATCGAGGAGGCGCTGGCGCCGACCGGGGCGCGGCTCGTCGGCGTCGGGGTCGTGCGCGAGCCGGTCGACGCGCGCTCCCTTGCCGGGGACCTGGCCAAGACCCGGTTCGCGAACCTCGCCGGCACCGCCGACACCCAGACCGCTCTGGGGGTCGGGATCGGGCGGCAGCTGGTCCGCGGCGGGACGCTGCTGGAGCCCGTTCGCAGCCACCTCTTCTCGCGGGCCAGCGGCAACTTCGGTGCGCTCGACGGCGTGATCGTCATCCGCGACCAGCCCCAGGACATGGGCCCCCTCCAGCGCTCGCTCGCCGGCCGGATCGAGTCGGGGATGGCGAGCGGGATCACGGCGACCCACACGCCTGCCGTCGGGGTCGAGAGCTCCGAAGCCGAACCGTCCTCGATCTCCTTCTTCGCCGGCAACGACCTCTCCAGCGTCGACGACGTCGACCTGGTGGCCGGACGGCTGGCCACTGTCTTCGCCCTGCTCGGCGCGGAGGGTAGCTTCGGCGTCAAGGGCAGCGCCGACCGGCTGCTGCCCGACCTGCTGGCGCCGCACCGCTAGGGACGGCATATGGCCTGGATCGGATTTCCGGTGGCGATTGCGGTGGCGCTGCTGGTCGTCCCCGCCGGCGTCCGTGGCCTGCTCGACGCCGGGCTCGTGCGGGAGAACTTCCGCGGCGCTCGGCTCGCCTTCCCGCTCGGCGCGGTGCTGGCCACGGCAGCCCTGGTGGCGCTGGCACCGCTCGCCTTCCTCGACGACCGCGGCGATCTCGACCTGCTCGACCCCGAGCTGCGCCGCTGGCTGCCCTACGTGATCGGTATGACCTTCCTCGGCTTCCTCGACGACTCGTTGGGGCAGGGAGAGGCGGTGGGCACGCCCCGCGGTTGGCGCGGCCACGCCCGGGCCCTGCGCGAGGGACGGCTCTCGACCGGCGCGATCAAGGCGATCGGGGCCCTCGCCCTCGCCGCCTACGTCGTCTCCGGTCGCGGCCTGGAATCCTGGCGCTACCTGGCCGACGTGGCTTTGCTGATCCTGGCGACGAATGCGTTCAACCTGCTCGACCTGCGGCCCGGCCGGGCGGAGAAGGGATTGGCGCTGCTCGGCATCGGGCTATGCCTCGGCGCGTGGACGCTCGCCCCGCTGGAGCTGCTCGGGATCTTCGCCGGGCCGGTCCTCGTCGGCGCCGCCTTCACGCTGCGCGAGCGGGCGATGCTGGGCGATACCGGCTCCAACCTGGTCGGCGCGATCGGCGGCGTCTGGCTGCTGACGACGCTGGGTGGAACGGGGCGGCTGTTCGCCCTGGCGCTGCTCGCGGCGCTGACGGTTTTCGGCGAGTTGCGATCTATTTCGCGGACGATCGACGCGGTTCCGCCACTGCGCTGGCTAGACTCGCTCGGCAGAGAATGAATCGGGCCAAACCAGGAGACACGCGCTTCATCTTCGTCACCGGCGGCGTCGTCTCGGCCCTCGGCAAGGGGATCGCCGCCGCTTCGATCGGACGCCTCCTCGTCTCCCGCGGCTACCGGGTCCAGCTGCAGAAGTTCGACCCCTACATCAACGTCGACCCGGGGACGATGAGCCCCTTCCAGCATGGCGAGGTCTTCGTCACCGAGGACGGCGCCGAGACCGATCTCGACCTCGGGCACTACGAGCGCTTCACCGACGAGAACACCTCGCGCGCCTCGAACGTCACCGCCGGCTCCGTCTACAACTCGGTGATCAACCGCGAGCGCCGCGGGGACTACCTCGGCGCCACGGTGCAGGTGATCCCCCACATCACCGACGAGATCAAGAACCGGATCCTGATCGTCGCCGAGTCGCAGTCGGTCGACTTCGTGCTGACCGAGATCGGCGGCACGGTCGGCGACATCGAGTCGCTGCCCTTCCTCGAGTCGATCCGCCAGCTCTATACCGACCTGGGGCCGAAGCGCAGCATGTTCGTCCACCTGACCCTGGTCCCCTACGTGGGCCATGCGGGGGAGCTGAAGACGAAGCCGACCCAGCACTCGGTCAACGAGCTGCGCCGGATCGGGATCCAGCCGCACGCGCTGGTCTGCCGCTCCGAGGGACGCCTCGATCGCGAGATCCGCGAGAAGATCGCACTCTTCGCCAGCCTCCCGGTCGAAGCGGTGATCTCCGCCCACGACGTCGACAACATCTACAAGGTGCCGCTCGTCTTCCGCGCCGAGGGGGTCGACGACCTGGTCCTCGACCACTTCGGGATGGAGGGGCCGCCGTCGGACCTGAGCGAATGGGAGGCGATGGTGCGCCGCGCCGACGCCGCCACCGGCAAGGTGCGGATCGCACTGGTCGGCAAGTACGTGCAGTTGGCCGACGCCTACAAGTCGGTGATCGAGGCGCTCGAGCACGGCGGCTTCCACCACGGCGTCGAGATCGAGGTCGAGCTGGTCGACTCGGAGAACTTCGAGCCGGAGAAGCTGGAGGGTGCCGACGGCGTGCTGATTCCCGGCGGCTTTGGCGAGCGCGGCATCGAGGGCAAGGTGGCGGCGGCTCGGATCGCCCGCGAGCGCTCGATCCCCTATCTCGGCATCTGCCTGGGGATGCAGATCGCCGTGGTCGAGTTCGCCCGCACGGTGGCGGGGATGGAGGGCGCCAACTCGGCCGAGTTCGACCCCGAGACGCCCTACCCGGTCGTCGATCTGCTGCCCGAGCAGAAGGAAGTCTCGGAGATGGGGGGCACGATGCGGCTCGGTGCCGACCCGGTGAAGCTGCATCCGGGGACGCGGGCGCGCGAGATCTTCGGCGAGGCGGTTATCTACAAGCGCCACCGCCACCGTTACGAGGTCAACGTCCAGCTGCGCCGCCGGCTCGAAGACGAGGGCCTGGTCTGCGGCGGCACCTCGCCCGACGAGCGGCTGGTCGAGATGGTCGAGCTGCCCGACCTCCCATTCTTCGTCGCCTCCCAGTTCCACCCCGAGTTCAACTCTCGCCCCAACCGGCCCGAGCCGTTGTTCCGCGAGTTCGTCGGCGCCGCCGCGCGTCACGCGGGCGAGCGCCCGGCCGAGGGCGCAGAGATCGAGAAGACGACGGAGGATTCCTCTGTAGCCCACCAGGGCTAGGACCATCTAGCCTGTCCGACCGTGGAGAGGCTGCACGAGACGTTCGTCCGGCTCTGCGAGATTCGCAGCCCGACCGGGGAGGAGCGCGAGGTCGCCGACACGATCCTCGCCGAGCTGAAGGCGCACGGGCTGGAGGTGAGCGAGGACGATGCGGCCGGGCCGGCCGAAGCGGGGGCCGGGAACATCGTCGCGCGGCTGCCCGGCCGCAGCGAGCGCTGGGCGATGTTCTGCGCCCACATCGACACCGTCCCCCATGCCGGGCAGGTCGAGGTGATCGACGACGAAGGCGTCTTTCGCAGCCGCGACGAGACCATCCTCGGCGCCGACAACAAGGCGGCGGTCGCGGTCTTCATGGAGCTGGTCGCGCGCCATGCCTCCGAGCCGCCGCCGGTCGGGATCGAGCTGCTTTTGACCGTGGCGGAGGAGCAGGGGCTGCGCGGGGCGAAGGCGTTTGACCCGAGCGCGCTGCGGGCCGACTGCGGCTTCGTCCTCGACCACGCCAGCGAAATCGGCGAGGTGATCGTCACCTCGCCGACTCAGCAACAGATCATCGCGGACTTCTCCGGGGTGGAGGCGCACGCCGGGATCCGGCCCGAGGACGGCAACAACGCGATCGCCGCCGCCGCGGCGGCGATCGCGCGGATGGAGCTGGGGCGGCTCGACGAGGAGACGACCGCCAACGTCGGCGTGATCGCCGGCGGCACCTCGGGCAATGTGGTGCCCGGCCACTGCCGGGTCACCGCCGAGGCTCGCAGCCTGGGTGCGGACCGGGCCGCCGCCGTTGCCGGCGAGCTGACCGAGGCCTGCGCCTGGGGCGCCAGCGAGCACGGCTGCGACGTCGACGTGCGGGTCGAGGAGCTTTTCCGCGGCTACGAGATTTCGGCTGGTTCGCGCTCGCTCGGGCTGGCCGAGGCGGGCTTGAGGTACGCTGGCTTCGAGCCACGGCGGACTTCGACCGGGGGCGGCAGCGACGCCAACGCGTTGATCTCAGCCGGGTTCGACTGCGTCCTGCTCGCCAACGGCACCGAGGCCAATCACACGGCGCAGGAGAGCGTCTCGGCGCGCAACCTCGACGCGATGCTCGAGGTCTGCGAGGGCATCGTCGCCGAGGCCGGCGCCGCCGTCGGGTGAGCGGGCGCTTGAAGCTGCGGCGCGGCGTCGTCGTCGGCGAGGACCCGCTGACGGTGGAGGTCGACGGGGAGCGCCGGGCGGCCTGGGCCGACACGGCGCTGCTCGGCGAGATGCGTAAGGGCGACGAGGTCGTCGTCAACGCCGCCGCCCTCGATCTCGGGCTCGGCTCGGGCGGCTTCGACGTCGTCCACGTCAACCTGACCCGCGGGCTGGAAGGGGGAGGTGGGGAGAGCGAGCACGTGATGAAGCTCAACTACAGCCCGCTGCAGCACCCGGTCGACCCAGTGGAGCGTCCGCTGGTTCTCGCCGATGACATAGACGGAAGAGGAGCAGCGGGGCGGACTGGGCAGGCGATTCCGGTCCTGGTCCTGCCGCTGCACGGCCACCTCGCCCCGGCCGCCTGGGCGGCGTCACAGGCTCTCCCAGGGCTCAAGATCGGCTATGTGCAGACGGGGGGCGGTGCCCTGCCAGGATCGTTGAGTCGCGACGTGGTGGAGCTGCGCGAACGCGGCCTGCTCTGCGGTCACGTCACCGCAGCTCCCGCCTACGGCGGCGAGCACGAGGCACTCTCGGTGGCCGGGGCACTTGACGCGGCCGCCAACGAGCTTGGCTGGGACGCGGCCGTGACTGGGCCCGGTCCCGGCATCATCGGCTCCGATACCCGCCTCGGCCACGGTGGGATGGCGGCGCTCGACAGCGCTCACGCGGCGCTGGCGCTCGGCCTTCCCGCCCTGCTCTCACCCCGTCTCTCAGCGGCCGACCCTCGTGACCGCCACCGCGGCGTCAGTCACCACACCCTGACCGTGATGCAGATGCTGCTCGGCGCAGTCGAGGTGCCGGTGCCGTCCGGGAACCCGGTCGTAACCGCCCAGCTAGCCGATGCAGCGGCCTGGCGCCACAAGCTCCGGGAAGCTCCCGCCGACCTCGCGGGCTACAGCGCTTCCGGCTTGCCGGCCCGCACGATGGGACGTGGCATCGAGGAGGACCCGCTCTTCTTCGCCGCACCCCTGGCAGCGGGCCATGCCCTAGGCGCTTCTCCCGCATAGTCCCTTGCGGTCCAAGGTGTGTGGCGACCCAGCGAGAACCTCCCGCCATGGCCATCGCAGTCGAGCCGCGACCGGCGACCGACGCCCGCTTCGAGGGGTTGGTCCTCGACTTCCTCTCTTATCTGGAGTTGGAGCGCGGCCTCTCCCGCAACACCCTCAACGCCTATCGCACCGACCTGCTCCAGTACGGCGGGTTCCTCGCCAAGCACGAGATCGACGCTCTGGCCGCGCGCCCGGCCGACATCGGCGACTTCCTCGCCGACCTCGCGACCGGCAACGGCCGCCCGCCCTGCTCGGCGGCGACGGTCCACCGCAAGACGGCCTGCCTGCGCTCCTTCTACAAGCACCTGCGCCGCGACGAGCTGATCGGCGACGACCCGACCGCGGCTCTGAGCGCGCCTCGCCGCGCCAAGAAGCTGCCCCAGGTGCTCAACTACGCCGAGGTGCAGAAGCTGCTCGCCGTACCGCGCGGCAGCGAGCCGACGACGCTGCGCGACCGGGCGCTGCTGGAGGTGATGTACGCCTGCGGGCTGCGCGCCTCGGAGACGATCGGGCTGGAGCTGTCCGACCTCGACCTGCGCGAGGGGCTGTTGCGGGCGCGGGGGAAGGGCTCCAAGGAGCGGATCGTGCCGCTCGGGCGCAAGGCGATCGCGGCGATCTCCGCCTACCTGCGCGGGGGGCGGCCGAAGCTGATCGGCGAGCGCCACGAGGCGAAGCTGTTCGTCAACTTCCGCGGCGGCCCGCTCAGCCGCCAGGGCCTCTACAAGATCGTCCAGCGCCACGCCCGCGAGGCCGGCCTTGCGGGGCAGATGAGCCCGCACACGCTGCGCCACAGCTTCGCCACCCACCTGCTGGCCGGTGGCTGCGACCTGCGCGCCGTGCAGGAGATGCTCGGCCACGCCGACATCGCGACCACGCAGATGTACACCCACCTCTCCGGAGAACGGCTGAAAGAGGTCTACTTCCAGGCGCACCCGCGGGCCGTCGAGGGCTGATAGAACCGGGCGAATGCCCGAGCTGCCGGAGGTCGAGACCGTTTGCCGCCAGCTCGAGCCGGAGCTCGAAGGGCGGCGGATCGAGCGGCTGGAGGTGCTCGACGCGCGCTGGTGCAGGCCGCTTCCCCCTGCCGGCCTGGAGGCGGCGGTGTTGGGAAAGAGGATCATGGGACTGCGGCGCCGCGGCAAGTACCTCCTCCTGGGCCTGGACGGTGGACAGACGCTCGTCATGCACCTACGGATGACCGGCAACCTGGTCCTGGTCGAGGGCGAGGACAAGCTCGACCCCTCGGAGGGGATGAGGCTCTACGAGGGCGAGCGCTCGACCTCCGAGCGCCACCTGCGGGCCCGCTTCCTTCTCGACGACGGCCGCGAGGTCTGGTTCACCGATCCGCGTCGCTTCGGCGAGGCGTTTCCGATCGACGATGCCGAACTCGGGACGCGCTTCGAGCGGCTCGGGGTCGAGCCGCTTTCCGAGGAGTTCACCGCCGCGGCGCTCGGCGAGATCGCCGCCGGCCGCGCGGCGCCACTCAAGTCCTTCCTGCTCGACCAGTCGGGGGTGGCCGGGGTCGGCAACATCTACGCCGACGAGGCGCTCTTCCGGGCGCGGCTGCACCCGCTCTCGCCCGCCGGCTCGATGCGACCAGCGCACCTCGAGGCGCTGCGCGACGCGGTCGTCGCCGCGCTGGAAGCGGGGATCGACGGCGGCGGCGCCTCGATCGACGACTACCGCGACGGGCGCGGCGAGAAGGGCCGGATGCAGCACGAGTTCCTCGTCCATACCCGCGAGGGGGAGCCCTGCCCGCGCGGCGACGGGACGATCGCGCGGATCGTCGTCTCCGGACGCTCGACCTACTTCTGCCCGGCTTGCCAGGTGAGGCTGCGACGCAGGCCCCGCCGACGGCGCCGTCCGCCGTCTCGTTCAACGTAGATCGGCCATGGCCGGCAAGACGCTGAAGACCGAGGCGATCGTCCTGCGCAGCATCCGCTACGGCGAGGCCGACCGCATCCTCCACCTCTATACGGCGAAGCGGGGACGGGTGGGGGCGATCGCGAAGGGGGCGCGCCGACCCAAGTCGCGGTTCGGCGGTCGCCTGGAGCCGTTCTTCCGCCTCGACCTGCTGCTGCACGAAGGGCGCGGCGAGCTGCTCACGGTGACCCAGGCCAACACGGTCGACGGCTATCCTCGCCTGCGCTCCTCCGGCGCGGCACTCACCGCGGGCGCCCGCGCCTGCGACGCGGTTCTGCGGCTGCTCGACTCAGCCGAGCCCAACCCTCCCGCCTACAACCTGCTCTGCCGCTACCTGTCGCTGCTCGACGACCCCTCCGCGGAGGGGGTGGCGTCGCTGCCGACGGCGCTCTCCTTCCGCCTCAAGCTGGCCCTCGCCGCGGGCTTCTCGCCCGAGCTGGCCTCCTGTGCGCACTGCGGCGAGGCTGAGGGCCTGGTCGGCTTCTCGGGAGCGGCGGGCGGCGTCGTCTGCGCCGGCTGCGAGGCCGGCTCCTTCCCGCTCTCAGAGGAGGCTCACCGCTTCATGGTCGAGTCGATCGCGCGGCCGCTGGCGGAGGCGCCTCCTGCCGGGGAGAGCGAGCTTCGCCAGGCGGAGCGGGCGGTGGGCGAGACGCTGGAGCATCACGCACACGTGCAGCTGCGCTCTGCCGCGTAGGATCGGAGACCTTGGAGGCAACGGCTACTTTTGAGGACCGTGTACGCGCCTGGGAGGCCGAGTTCCTCTCCGATCTGGCGACCCCCTCTTACCCCGCGCGGCGCCAGGTCGAGGAGCCCGACAGCCTGCTGCGCACTCCCTTCCAGCGCGATCGCGACCGGATCGTCCACTCGAAGGCCTTCCGCCGCCTCAAGCACAAGACGCAGGTCTTCATCGCCCCCGAGGGGGACCACTACCGCACCCGCCTCACCCACACCCTGGAGGCCTGCGGGATCGCCCGCACCGTGTCCCGCGCGCTCGGCCTCAACGAGGACCTGACCGAGGCGATCGGGCTCGGCCACGACCTCGGCCATCCGCCCTTTGGCCACACCGGCGAGGACGCGCTCGACGCGGCGCTGCGCGACCGCTGCGGGCACGGCTTCAAGCACAACGTCCACTCGCTGCGGGTGGTCGACGTGCTGGAGCGAGACGGCAAAGGGTTGAATCTGACCGAGCAGGTCCGCGACGGCATCCTCAACCACACCGGCTCGGACAAGCCGGCGACCCAGGAGGGGCGAATCGTCAAGCTGGTCGACCGCGTCGCCTACATCAACCACGACATCGACGACGCGCTGCGGGCCGGGGTCCTGCGCCCGGACGACCTGCCGGCGGCGGAGATCGAGCTGCTCGGACCGACCGGCTCGGCGCGGATCGACACGCTCGTGCGCGACATCGTCGAGCGCTCCGTCGCCGCCGGGGACATCGCGCAGAGCGAGGAGGTGGGCGGGGCGATGCTGCGGCTGCGCAAGTTCATGTTCGACCGCGTCTACCTGGGCGAGACGGCGCGCGGCGAGCACGAGCGGGCGCAGCGCGCCCTGCGCGGCCTCTTCGACCACTACATGGAGCACCCCGAGGAGGTGCCGGAGGGCGAGGCCGGGGCGAGCGAGTGCCAGCGGGTGGCCGACTACCTGGCTGGGATGACCGACCGCTTCTGCATCGCCCGCTTCGCCGAGCTGACGCTCCCCGAGGCGGCCCGGTTCTGATGGCGCTGATCTCCGAGGAGAGCCTGGAGCGGGTAAAGCAGGCGGCGGACATCGTCGAGGTGGTCTCAGCCCACACCGACCTGCGCCGCCAGGGCGCCCGCTGGGTCGGTCTCTGCCCTTTCCACGAGGAGCGCACGCCGTCCTTCTCGGTCGACGCACAGGAGAAGCTCTACCACTGTTTCGGCTGCGGGGTCGGGGGCGACACGATCAAGTTCGTCGAGGAGAAGGAGGGCCTCGGGTTCGCCGAGGCGGTGGAGCTGCTGGCAGATCGCTACGGGGTCGAGCTGCAGCGCGAGCAGGAGGATCCACGGGCGGAGGCACGGCGGCAGCAACGCCGCCGGCTGGGGGAGCTGCTCGACCGCACGGCGGCGTTCTACGCGAGCTACCTATGGGAGTCCGAGGAGGCCGGCAAGGCGCGCGAGTACCTCGCCGAGAGGGGCCTCGGCGAGGAGACGCTGCGAGCCTTCGCGGTCGGCTACGCGCCGAGCGCCTGGGACACGGTGCTGCTGCGCGGCCAGCGGGCCGGCTTCAAGGTCGCCGAACTGCGCGCGGTGGGGCTCGCCCAGCGGGGGCGGGGCGGGGGTGAGTACGACCGTTTCCGCTCCCGGATCATGTTCCCGATCCGCGACCGACGCGGCCGCACGCTCGGCTTCGGCGGGCGGGCGATGCGCTCCGACCAGGGGGCGAAGTACGTCAACACGGCCGAGACCGACTTCTTCCACAAGAGTCACATGCTCTATGGCATTGACCTGGCCAAGGAGGCGATCGCCAAGAGCGCCCGGGCGGTCGTCGTCGAGGGCTACACCGACGTGCTGGCGCTGCACCAGGCGGGTATCGGCGAGGCGGTCGGCGTGATGGGCACGGCGATCACCGAGGAGCAGGTGGCGGC
>Ga0222622_10000015_pt1 | contig 114847 bp, 123 predicted proteins | sample PLM2_5_b1metaG_FD_177335 | JGI IMG/M metagenome (GOLD analysis project Ga0222622, IMG submission 177335) | Groundwater sediment microbial communities from an aquifer in East River, Colorado, USA - PLM2_5_b1 | ecosystem: Environmental > Terrestrial > Soil > Riparian zone | place: USA: East...
AAAGCTGTAGACGACATCACCGAGATTCTTTGGCGGCTCTATGCCGAGTTTCTCGGCGTGGCGACCGAAATCTCCTCGATCGAACTCGACCTCCTCAGCCCCCTCCTGAAAGCCCTCCAGAAAGATGCTCTCGATGATTTGAGCGTAGCGCGTCGGTCCATCCGCCATTGCTATGCCGCGATCCTCTCCAGCCGTCGGGTGCGCGTCCGAGGTGCCGGAATCTGATCCGGCTCTACTCCATATCGTGCGGCAGCTTCGCTCATAGTCAGATTGAGAAGCCGTATATCGCCTAGCGGCTGTTTAAGTCGCGGCTTTCTGGGTTGGACACCCAATGCTTCCGTTAGAGACTCGCCAATCGCTCTTCCGAGCAAGGGAGCGACTGCGTTGCCTATCTGACGAAATCCATGCCACTTCGTTGCATGTAGCTGGAACCAATCGGGCATCGAATGCAGCCGGGCGGCCTCTCGAACAGAAATCACCCTGGGTCGCTTGGGATGAATTGGCCGCGGAGAAGTAAAAGCACCGCGCTCGCTTCCGGTTCCTGCCCGGAGGGTGTTACAGAGGCCCTCCGGATGAAGCCTGTAGAAACGGCTTATCGGCTCGGTATCGCCGGGGGTGGTATTGGTAAAGCGTTGGATAGAAGCCGCGGTGTGGATCGTCCGTGCAGAGCTCGTTAGCAATGCAGGATCCCAGCGCCGTGGATGTGCGCGATCGGCAGGGTCGGCACCTCGGAGCCCCAACGCATATTGAGATGCCTTGCATTCGATTCGCTCCATCGCTGCATCCGATAGGAAGGTGCGATCCGAGCCCCGGAGAGTTGCGTACCGATCTAGGTCCGGGAGATCGCCGATCGCCTGCCAAACATTCGGTCCAACTGAAAGCCCCTCACGCATTCGCGGCACCCTGGCGCTAGGAGTCTTCGGCACGGGATTGCTAGACGGTTGTGGATGTCGTGCCTCTGGCTGATCTTCGCGACTACCGATCACGATAAGCCGTCTCCTTAGCTGGGGAACACCAAAGTCGGCGGTGCTCAGAACCTTCGATGCCATCGCGTAACCCACTGCTTCGAATTCTTGGATGAAGCGACCGAGAATGGCCGAATGGCCTCCGGCTGCCATCCCCGGAACGTTCTCCATCACGAAATACCGCGGGCGCAGCGCGGAAACAAGGCGGAAAAAATCGAAAACAAGACGATTCCGCGTGTCGTCGATCAATCGTTTTCCGATGGTTGAAAACCCCTGGCACGGAGGCCCCCCCACAATCGCGTCAACCTCCCCATCCCAATCAGGGAGACCATGCCGCACCGCGCCACGCTCGGCCGCCTCCTGCAGATGCTCCGGCTCAAGACTAGAAGCATCGGCGCAAAGAACCTCGGTGCGAGGGAAGTTGAACTCGTGAACGGCGCAGTGCACCGGGTCATACTCGACAGAGGCCAGTACGTCGAATCCGGCTTGCTCAAGACCCAACGACAGACCGCCTGCGCCCGCAAAGAGATCTATCGCGACGGGCCTGCGACGGTTCGCGCCGTTCCGCGACCCATTCCTAATCACGCGTCGGAAGATTAGGCACAGAATCGGACGAATGGAGACTGTGGCAAAGAAAGGCGGCCGACACCGGCTCTAGATTGTTTCAACTGCTTGGGCATCTGGTTCCGAGCAATCTGCCTGTCGTGTCGAGATCAAAATGACCGAAGGCGCTCATATTGAGCGCCTTCGGTTAAAGCGAGACCGAGGCGACCAAATTGGTCGCCATAAGGCCATAGCGGGGGCGGGATTCCAACCCGCGACCTTCGGGTTATGAGCCCGAACCGGCAGTCCCGCTGGGCTACGTGGGGCACGGTGTCAAGCGGTTTTCGCGCGAGCGAGATCGACTGGGATCGGCTGGGATCTGTGGGGCTTCTTGCCCCATTTCTTGCCCCAGCGACCGTTGGCCTAGACACCGCCGGTCGACGACGACTGGACAGGAGCTCCTACGTCCCGCCCGCGATCGGCTTTCCGTTCGACCAGGTCTCCACCCCCCTGCGCCGGGGTAGCGCTTGATCGCTTCGATGGGATCGGTGCTAGTCAGCCCACCAGTCGCGCTGGCCATCGACGTCTTCGCGCGGAGCCTCGCCGAGATTGGGCGCGCCGATGACGAGGATCTCAAGGCCCTCCGGCCCGGCCTCGTAGCCTCGCCACGTACCGGGCGGGACGCGCACCGCGTCCCATTCCTTGAGCTCGACGATCTCGTCGTCGACCTTCACCCGGCCGCTCCCGCGCAGGACCACGTACACCTCCTCCTGCTTCTTGTGCGTGTGGCCGTACGGAAAGCGATAGCCGGGCGGGACGCGCTGGTAGCTCAGGCCGGATTTCTCGAGCTCGAGCGCCTCGGTCGCCAAGCGAAACTCCAGGTCCGGCGCGCCGTCGAACCTGGACCCGAGGTCCTCCAGGTCCTCCTTGAGGTTCCTGAGAGTGAACGGCACGGCCCAATTCTATGGCCTGGCTGGGGTCGCCGATCTGATGCGTCAAGCGCCGCGGCGCCAGGTTCCTTCCCGGCGGCGCTCCGCGGTCAGACAGTAGGTACTGCTTCCCATGCATTGCAAGAGCCTGGTCCCCCGGGGCGTTGGCGCGTCGCCGGGGCCGCTTATTCGCGTTTCTCGCGAGCAAACGTAGGTGGACCTGAGGCCCAGCACAAGGGCTGGACTCGACCTTTCCCGAACCTCATCTTGCCCCAGAGCTTGCCCCAAGGCCATTTTTCGCCGTTTTGAGGTTCCCCAAAAACGCGAAAACCCGCTTGATAAGCGGGTTTCCGTCCTATAGCGGGGGCGGGATTCGAACCCGCGACCTTCGGGTTATGAGGTTGATTCGCGAGATCGGCTGGACTACGTGGGGCGCGTTCTAAAGCGGTTTTCGCGAGATCGAGATCGGCTGGGATCGGCTGGAATCTGTGGGGCTTCTTGCCCCATTTCTTGCCCCACGCAGGGCTGGGGATCTCACTTGCGGGGCTGAGGCTTTACGTCCGCTCTCGGAGGCGTGTCGTCCATTGCGCATGGCGTCGCCGAAGTTCATCTTCATCGAGGTCGGCGCGGCCCAGCGGCAGGTAGTTCGGGGGCCAGGACCCAACCGCGTCATCGGACCGAGCGACGGCCCAGCAGTCCCAAAGGGGCATCTCACCGACTGCCTGGCCGGTCCCTGCTTCATAGGCCGCAAGGAAGTCGTCGGCAATTTGCTCGTTGAACAGGAGGACGAGATCGAGTCGGCACCAGCCTAAGTCGAAGCCACGTGGACCGCGTGACCCGCCCGACCAGTCGACGATGCCCGTGAGCCTTCCGTCCCGCCAGACGACGTTGCCCGACCAATAATCGCAGTGGGTGAGCACCTCCGGCGATGCAACAACCTGTGACCAGCGAGACCGAACTTCCGCCGCCAGCGGGCCACCCAATATCTCCTGAGAGCCTCCGCTGCAGTCGAACACGCTCGGCAATTCCGCCAGCCGCTCGGTCGGCACCGTGTGCACCGCAGCGAGCGCGCGACCTAACTCGCGAGCCCACCCCCTGGGGTCAGTCGGAGTGATGTCCGGCTGACCGTCAAGCCAACTGATCAAAGAAGTCGGGTACTTCGACCATCGGCCGTTCAGGTCGCCGCCGAGCGGCACCGGGGCCAGACCGCCGAGTCCGTCGAGGGCCCGCAGTACACGCTGTTCACGCAAAGGGGCAGGGTCGGCCACCGGAAACTGGCGGACGACAACGCTGATCGCGGGATTCTCGGTATCGACTCTCCAGGTGTTCGCGTGCTGGCCGCCTTCGAGGCGCGCGGCACCCAGGACCACGGCTGACGGGCCCGCCAGGCGCCGGACTTCCTCCAGCGCTCCAGATGAGGGCAGAACCTCGGATCGGGTCACCGCCGAAACTCTAAGTTGACGGCGCTCCGAGAGGTTCCGCGGGCAAAAGTAGGTGGACGGGGGGGATCTGTGGGGCTTCTTGTCCCATTTCTTGCCCCAGCAGACCGGGCTTGCTTCGACATCTGGGCGCGCCGACGACTGCCGGATGTCGCGCGAGGCGGAGTCGACGAAACCGCCCTCGCGGCCTACTCGCTCTGGTATGTGGCAGCAGTCTCCGCTTGCTCCACGGTCCCGACGGCCGTACGCCAGATTCGCTGGGACACGGCGGCGTCAGGTCAGGCGTCTACGCCGGGGCCGCTGAACGCGGAGCCTCGCTCAGACGCGTGCAGAAGTCGAACCAGTCCACCAGCTCGAGTCGATCTTCGAGGCTTGCCAGCGCACTGCCCACGAGGTCGCGGAACTCGGCCAGCCGCTCCTCCTTGTAGCGGCGCAACCGCTCGGGCGTCAGGCCCTCGAGAGCCGCCACGTCGAAGCGGGCGTCGAAGTCGTAGGCGATCGGCTTGAGCCGCCCCTCGTCGCTGATAACGAGTGGATTGACCAGCTCGGCCAGCGGTTGCGCGGCCGCCTCGTCATCGCTGCTCGCGAGAAGACCGGCGTACGCCTCCCGCTCGCGCCAGAGGCCCTGGGCGGGTGCTAGATCGCAGTGCACGCGGACGTCGGGTTCCAGCTCCTGCCCGAGCGCGGCCGCCACGAGGAACAGTCGCGCGCGGTCGGTGGCGCCCCCGAGAGCTCCGGGCGACATTGACGTGGCCCGACCGGCACGCGCGACGGGACGGATCTGGAGTGCCCGCGCCCCCTGGGCCACCAGGTGGTAGGCGAGGTCCGGCAGCTCGGGGATCGCCTCGCGGGTGAGGGAGATCGCTGCGGCGACCGGCCGGCCCTCGCCGGCGAGCTGTCGGAGCGCCGCGGACGCGCGATCGAAGGCTCCGGGTCGGGCACGAACTACGTCATGAGTCTCGGCGAGGCCGTCGAAGCTGATCGCCAGTCCGTCGAGCTTGGAGACGACCGACGCGTTGCGCGCGTTGACCAGCAGTCCGTTGGTGACCATGGTTACGCGGAAGCCCATCTCCTTGGCGCTTTGCACAACCGTGCCGATCTCGTCGTAGACGAGCGGCTCGCCCCCGGACAGGCTCACCGTTTCGTAGCCCTCGCCCCGGAGCACCTCGAGGGCATCCGTCACCGATGCCGGGTCGAGCCCGCCCCGCTGGTTCGGACCCGACTCCGAGTAGCAGTGCAGGCACGCGAGGTTGCACAGTCGGGTGGGATGGAGGTGGATGATCCGGTCGGGCAGGAACCCCGACCGCCTGCTGTTAGCGCTGCTGGCCGCTACGTCAATTGTGGAACCCACGCGGCGTGACCCTGCCCTCCAGCTCGTCCACCTCGAATGCAACTCGCACGCGGAAGGTGTCCCACACAAGGATGCCGTAGGGGAAGACCTCCCACTTCGAGATGCCGCGCCCTATGTCGAGGTCGAACCGCGGGAACTCCGTCGTCCAGTAGTCGATACAGATCCCGTAGATGCAGGGATCAATGCGTCCGATCTTGAGCCCGTCGATCGTCACGCGATCGACAAGGCGCTTGATTGCGTCGTCGCCGAGCTTGAAGTTCGCCAAGCGCTTGGACATCAGGCCGGAGAGATCCTTTGGCCTCGCTGAAGACATGGAAGCGGCCTCCTCTCAAATGAACAGGCACCTGGGCGCTGCCCGTATGAGTTACGCCTTCAGTGCTCGAATGACCGACACGTTAAAACCAACTATCCGAAGAATCAAAAAAACTGGACTATTATTTGAGTACTCGAACTAAAATCGGAAAGAGAGCTTCTCGACCGCGCGCCTAACACGAGCCAGCACCTTTCCCGCGCTACCCTTACTACAGGGTCGCACGAGGAGCGGGGAGCACGGATTCGGAGGGGAAACCCTGCGACCTTCGGGTTCCCACAAGGACGGTCCGATTATGAGCCCGAACCTGGTGTCCTGCTGGACTACGTGGGCACAGTTTCAAGCGGTTTTCGCGAGATCGAGGTCGGCTGGGATCGGCTGGGATCTGTGGGGCTCCTTGCCCCATTTCTTGCCCCATCGCTATCGAAGTGTCGCTGGTCTTCGAGCCACTCGACGACCTCAGTCCTCCGTCTGAGATTGGCTCGACCCAGGTGCCGATGACCCATGCGGGCGCGGGCAGGCGCGCCTCGTCGGTGAACAGGCGACCGTCCTCGAACTCGACGACGCGGAAGCGGAGGCGAAAGCCGGTGCGGAAAGATGATCCGGGCCTCGGCGCCGTCGGCGAGCGGCCCGTCGAGCCGCGCAGGAGGTCGCCGTGAGGGCGGTAGTCGTGGATGCGATCGACGATGCGGCGGGCTCTACGAGCGCTTCGGCTTCCGCGGTCTCAGCACGGCGCCGCAGACTTTGATGGTGACGCTGGCCGAGCTTTGTGAGGCCGGCTATGGGCCGAAGATTTTCAGCCCCGAATCTCGATCCGGTGTCCTTTGAGGACTCCTGCCCCGTCGCTCCCGCTTTCCGAAACCGCGTCCTAGCGCGCTGCGTCGGTCAGGATCGACGGGGAGGGTCAGCTCGAGCCGGGCTCAATCGCGCTTGCCCCGATCAAGGCGAGCATCTCCCCGAAGAGGGCGTCGTCGATTTGCTCGGGGTCGATCAGCTTTTCCAACGCGATGCCCATCATCAACGCGAAGATCCCTATGACCAGCCGCTCTGCCGGCAGGCCCAGCTCGACCCCCGCGCCCTGCGCCCCCTCCTCGACGAGCCTCGTTATCGCCCCCTTCGCCTCGCGAAACCGCGCCCGGAAGCGGGCTCCGATCTCCTCCTCGCGCGCGGCGACGATGCAGAATTCGTGAAAGAGCTGCTCCCAGGCCCGCTCTTCGCTGAAGAACAAGCTGAAGGCCGAGCCGAGGTCAAGCGCCTGGCGCTCTGCCGTGCCCTGGCCGAGGATCGATTCGACCCATTCGACGTGCACCTGCATTTGGCGCTCGACGATCTCCAGCAGAAGATCGGCCTTGCCGGAGAAGTTCGAGTAAACCGCCTTGCGCGTGAACCCGGCCCGTTCGGCGATCTCCTCCAGCGAGCTGCCTGTGTAGCCGCGTTCTTCGAACACCTCGCGTGCCGAGATCAGCAGCTGCTCTCGGGTCAGGCGCCGCCGCTCCTCGCGGGTCAGGTGCTTGGGCCTAGTGCTGTTCATCCGTCGACATCCTGCACCCGGGAGCGGACCGCACGCGGTCGCGCCCTCACCGCGTAGGCTGCCATCGCGGTCTCTCGATTGAGCTCACTCAGCCCCGCCGAGGCCGCAGCTACGCCGCTGGATATAGCGGCGTCGACGCGGCGCACCGATCGCACTCCCGTCCCGGGTGCGCACCGTCGCACCGTGGCTCTCTGTTTTGGCAGTGAGCGCGTCCACCAGTCAATGAAGATTGCAGTCCTAGGAGCAGCCATCCTTCTCCTTCATTGTGGATACGCTTTGTACTTAGGAACGGAGTGTATCCTTTCGGCAACCAAGGAGATGCCCGATGCCCTCGCTTTTCGGTCGATTCACCACCGCGGTCTCGCAGTTCGCGAACAAGCGCGGCGTTTACATGGGGAAGCGCTCGACGCGGCTCCACGTAGCCGTCTACCGCCGCTCCGGAGGGCGGATCGGAGGGCACCTGCCTGGCTGGCCGGAGGCTCCGATCGTTCTCGTCGATCACATCGGCGCCAAGAGCGGTACCCGGCGGACGTCGCCACTGATGTACCACCGCGACGGCGACTCGATCGCAGTCGTCGCATCAAAGGCCGGCCAAGCGACGAATCCCGCCTGGTTCCACAACCTCATGGCCCACCCCGACGCCACGATCCAGATCGGCTCGGAGGTTCGTGAGGTGCGCGCTCGCGTCGCGGCGGATGCAGAGCGCGACCGCCTCTGGGCCGAGTTCGTAGCGTTCTTCCCCGGCTACGAGTTCTTCCGCGAGCACGCCAGGGGCCGTGAGATCCCGATCGTCGTCTTCGACCCCCGCTAACTCACGCGCGTGACCGGAAGGCCCAGAGTCCCACCAATTCGGCGTCGCGCTTGGATTTGGTCGGCGGTCCCCCGGCGGGTATTCCGGCGGTGGCAACGGCCGGGATGTGCCGGTCCGCCACGCGAAGACCTCGGCCATCTCCACTTGCAAGGCGCTGGCAATCCGAATGACGGTGGATATGCGGAAGTCTCTCTCGTCGAAGGCTCGTACTTCGGTGCCGGGCCCCGGGCGTTCGAGCTCGGCGAACCAGGCCGCCCGCCAGGCGTAGTAGTCCGCCCCGAGGCGGGCAGCGAGTAGCGGAGATCGAAAGCCCTGGCCGGGGGCGCTCTCGGCAAGCGGAAGGATGTCTTGACGGAAGTTGCGATCCAAGCGGCGGGCCGGCTCCAGCGGGTGCTTGACACACCGATACGAACATTAGGTCGGTGGCTCTTGGGGCACCGACCTACGTCAAGTTCCGCGCCGCCCTCAACGCCGCCTCTAGCGAGCTGCCTCGGTCTCCTGCACCTGTAGGGCTGCGCCCAGGGCTGCACCCAACGATGCAACGAATTCCTCCCCGGTCGGTGTCTCCTCGGGGTCGAGCAGCCACTGCATCGCCAGCCCGTCACAGACCGCGAGCAGGAAGGATGCGACCACCTTGGGATCGGCGCCGAGCTCCTCGGCGGCAGGCCCCAGGCTCGCGCGCACCATCTCGGTGATCGCCAGCCGAACCCGCCTGTAGTGCGCGGCCATCTCCTCGCGCAGCTCCTCTGACCAGGCGGACTGGCCGACTGCCTCGATGAATCCCACTAGGACCGGTCGCATCTCCTCCAAGGCGCCGAGCAGCGCAACCCACGATGCCGCCATCTGCTCCAGCGGCGAGGTCTCCGGTGAGGCCGATGCGGCCTCACCGAGGCGGATCGTCCATTGCTCGCAACCGCGGATGACCGCCTCGTTGAGCAGCGCCTCCTTGGAGCCGAAGTGGTAGCCGATCGACGCGAGGCTGGCATCTGCAGCGGCCGCGATGTCGCGCGCCGTCGTGCGCGAGTAGCCCTTGGTCCGCAAGCATTCTATTGCTCCTTCGAGCAGCCGATCTTTGTTGCTTGGCTGGGCCATCAACGAATATGGTAGCTACGTCTTCGGGCGTACGTATGTATTGTACGTACGTACATTTTGTAATCGAGCTTTGAATGACCCGAGGACCCAGCCCAAACCACGAAGCGATCGACGCCTTTCCCCCTGGACCGTCGATTCCGCGCTGGGCGCAGACGGGCTGGTGGGCAATCCGACCCCTGGCTTTCATGCGCCACTGCCAGCGCCGCTACGGCGACGTCTTCACGATCCGCGTTCACGCGTTCGGCGACATCGTTGTGATCGCCGAACCCGCCCTGATCAAGGAGGTCTTCGCCGCCAACCGCGAGGTCTTCGCGGCCGGCCAGGCAAACGCGGCGATGAGCCCGGTGCTCGGCGGCCACTCGCTGCTGGTGCTCGACGGTGACCAGCATCTACGCCAGCGCAAGCTGATGCTGCCGCCCTTTCACGGGGAGGCGATCGGCCGCTACCGCAAGCGCGTCGAGCAGATCACTGCTGACGAGGTCGCCAGCTGGCCTCTCGGCAAGCGGTTCGCGATCCGCCCGCGCATGCAGGCCATCACCTTCGAGGTGATCCTGCGCGCGGTCATCGGCGTCCGCGACCCGCAGCGCCTTGGACGCCTGCGCGAGCTGCTCCCCAAGCTGCTTGATTTCAGCGTCTTCGACATGTGGTTCGTGTGGCTCTTTCCGAAGATTCTCAACACGCGCATAGGCCGGGGACACAAATCGATGCGCGTTCGACCCGAGGTCGACCGCCTGCTCTATGAGGAGATCGCTGCCCACCGAGCCAGCCCCACGGGCCGTGATGACATCCTCGCCCTCCTCGTCGCCGCGCGCAGCGAGGACGGCGAGCCGCTCTCAGACGAAGAGCTGCTTGACCAGATCATCACGCTGCTGCTCGCCGGGCACGAGACGACGACGACCGGCCTGGCGTGGGCATTCGAGCGCCTCGTGCGCCACCCAGCTGTGCTCGAACGTCTTCGATCGGATCTCGAGCGAGGCGAGGAGGATTACCTCGACGCGGTCGTCAACGAGACGTTGCGCGTTCGGCCGGTGATCGACGGCGTCTGGCGCAAGCTGACCGCCCCCGCGATGCTTGCCGGCCACCGCCTCCCGGCCGGCACCCTCGTCTTCCCCGCGATCTCGTTGGTGCAAACCTCAGCGGCATTCCCCGACGCCGAGGAATTCCGCCCCGAGAGATTCCTCGACGGCTCACCGGCGCCCTACACCTTCATCCCCTTCGGGGGCGGGCCGCGTCGCTGCATCGGCGCGAGCTTCGCGACGATGGAGATGAAGACGGTCCTGAGCACCGTGCTCGACCGGGTCGAGTTGCATGCCGCCAGGCACCGGTCCGAGAGCCCGCGCGTCCACCACGTCACCCAGATCCCGTCGCGTGGCGCTCGCGTGGTGGCCTCGGCGCGCTAAAGATTGACCGTGCTGGGCATCGAACCGAATGGGGTCGAGCTGTGGCGACGAAATGTGCGCCGGTCGACCGTGGCCCTGATCGGCGCCAACGCGCTTGCGGCGATCGTCGTGTTCGTCTTCATCACGTGGGTCATCCCGGTTCCCGCGGTCGCCGACCCGGAGCGGACGACGCTGCTCAACCTCGCTGTCTTCGTCGGCTACGTGGCCGTGGTCTTTCCGGTCGTCTGGGTTTGGTCGATTCGCCAGGTGCGGCCGATCCGCGCCTGGATGGTCGACGGGCGCGAGCCGACCCCCGTCGAGCGGGACCTGACGCTGCGCGCGCCGCTCCACCAGCTGCAGATCCTCGCTGCCGGCTTGGGGTGGCGCCGCGGTCCTTTTCTTCGCGGTCAACGCGGCGATCTCCGTTGCACTGGCCGCTGAGGTGTCGGTGGCGATCGTCCTCGGCGGTGTCGTGACCGCGGCGCTTGGTTACCTACTGATGGAGCGCATCAATCGCGCGAACACAGCTCTCGCGCTGGCGATCGGTCCACCGCGGCGGCCGGCGGGTCAGCCACCTCGACGTCCTCGACGCAGAGGGGCATCCCCAAGTTCACGCGGGCGCAACGCTGCCACTAGCTCCTGGCCTCCACTTCGTCGGCTACCGGGCAGGGGTTGCAGGTCCGCTTCAGCAGATGAGGCTCGACGCGAAGCGCGTAGCCAGAGCGGTCCGGGCGGCGGAGCGAAAGCGCCGGCGTCGGCTCTCCATCCGACCGTCGACGTCATTGGACGCCGCAAGCGGGGCCGCAACGACCGTCAACCGAGATTGAGCGCCCCAGCAAGCGGGCGTCGGGTCGGCCACAGCCGGGATTGGCGCCAGCGAACAAGAGGTCGCTCGTCGCTATCGCTGTCCCAGCAGGCGCTCGAGCGCGAAGGTGAGCACCTTGCGCCTCTCGTGCTCGTCGAGCCCTTTCACGAACGTCCCCTCGACGGTCGCCCGGAACGTCTCCACGGCGATCGGTAGCTCCTCCGTCTCGACGTGGTCGCGGAGCGCGTTCGAGAGCATCCGCGCGAGCAACGCGTCGAGCTCTTCGACGAAGTCAGCGACGACCTTCGAGGTACGGGCGCGCTCGTTCATCGCCGCCCTCAGACCGGAGAGCGCCTGGAACTCGTCCGTGAACCAGAGGATGCGCTCCACCTCGCCCACCTGATCGGTCGGCTTACGAGCCGCGATCTCTCCCAACATCCGCTCGAGGGCCGCGACGAAGAGGTGGTCCTTGGACGGGAAATACCAGTAGATCGCGTTCTGGGCGAGTCCCAGCTCGCGGGCGATCGCCGCCACCGACAGCTCCTCGTAGCCGCCCTGGCGCAGCCGCCGCTCGGCCGCCTCGACGATCTCGGCGACCTTGTCGTCGCGCTCCAGCTCGGGTCGGGTGCGTGGCATGACGGAAACCGTCTCGGAGGGGCCAAACGGTGCTCTTGATAGTATCCCAACAGAGTTGAGTGCATCTCAAGAGAGGAGAAGTCGAATGGCGGGAGTTCAGATTTCCGGCAGCCGCGTGTTGCTCACCGGTGCATCGAGCGGGATCGGCCGCGAGTTGGCGAAGCAGCTGGCCGCGCGAGGCGCGGTGCTAGCGATCAGCGCGCGCCGCCGCTCCCTGCTCGAGAGCCTGGCGGGGGAAATAGCCGCAAACGGACACGTGCCGCCGATCGTGGTCGACGCGGATCTGTCCCAGAGAGGCGCCGCGCGGGCGCTCGCCTCGGACGCCGAGCAGGCGCTGCAAGGGGTCGACGTACTGGTCAACAACGCGGGCGGCGGCGTGGGCGGCACGATCGCCGCCATCGGCGACCGGGACGAGGGGCGCGAGGCCTTCGAGACGAACTACTGGAGCCCGCTCGCCCTGATCAACGCGCTCGCGCCCGCGATGACCGAACGCGGAAGTGGCGCGATCGTCAACGTCACCTCGATGGCGCAGGTGAGCAGCTGGATCGGATTTGGGGGATACGCCGCCACCAAGGCCGCGCTCGGGCTCGCCACCGAGACGCTTGCGATGGAGCTCTCGCACTCGGGGGTCCTGGTCATGGAGGTCATGCCAGGCCCGATCGACACCGCGGTCCAGGGAGAGACCAGGCTGGCGCCCGGGATCGAGCGCATGCTCGCCCGAAGCCCCCTCGGCGATCCCGCCGTGATGGCGCGCCTGGTCGCGGAGGCGCTTGAGCGGGGGAAGACGCGCGTTGTCTACCCCCGGCGCGCCCGGCTGGCGTACCTATTGCCCGCCCTCGTCCGGTGGGATACCCGCCGCCTCGCCGCTCGCACGGTCAAGGAGATGGACTCCGACACCCGCGATGCCTTCTGGTCACTCGTCGTAAGGACCGGAGCGATGGGCGACGAGGTCACGCGCGAAGCGCGAGAAGCATGGGACCGCCGCGATACGGCATGACCGACCCGAAGCTTCCTGGAACCACGAATGGAACCATCGGGCTGTTCGTATCGCCGTGCGCCCGTCTGTGCGCCAGTTCTCAGCGGTCATGCTCATGCGGCAGCTCGACAAGCCGCGCAGCCGTCATTTCCGCTACCGCCGCAAACCCGACATCGTCGGCGGCACCTCGAGCGGGCTTGGCCTCCGATCTCAAGCGAAGCTAACAGAAGTTGGAATCATACCCTTGGTATGCTCGCTCGGTGGGCATTGTCAGCGCGGAGCGAACGACCTTGGGTGGCTCGAGCGGCCAACCAGTGGACAAGCCGTGACCCGAACCAAAGAGGCCAGCACTGAGGCACAAGTCCAGGCTCTCAAGGAGGCCAAGCGGGGGCGGCTGGTCGCCCGCATCACCAACTTCCTCGGCAAGCCGCGGTTTCTCTCCGTGGGTGGCGCCCGGATGCAGGCTGCCCTCTACCGGCGTTCCAAGGGTCGGATGGCTCGACACTGGTTCGGCGCCGAGGTTCTGATCCTCGAAACCGTCGGGCGGAAGAGTGGCAAGAGGCGAGCCACCCCAGTGATCTATGTCCGCGACGGCCAGGACTTCGCTGTTATCGCTGCAAACGCCGGCAACCGAACCCCGGCTTGGTGGCTCAACCTGCAGCACTCGGGTCAAGGATCGGTGGCGTTAAAGGGGGAGCAAACACCCGTAGCGGCCCGCCATGCGACCCCCGAGGAGCGGCGGCGCCTCTGGCCCAAGTTGGTCGCCAACTATCCGGCCAACGCTCGCTATCCGGAGTTCGCCGGACATGAGCTGCCGGTGATCATCCTCACACCGGCAGGCCAAGAGAACAAGGCCCGCGGGTGAAGTCCCCTTAGCCAGTGGTCCTTCAAACCTGCTCCGTCGGTGGTGCCGGGCCTCACGGCGCGCCAGGAAAAGTCTTCAGGCTTGATCGGCGCCTCGGTGTCTACCTCGCGGCCAGCCAAAATGATCCCGGGGGGCCGACGATCTGACCATCGAGTACCTCGACTGCGGGCACGCTATTCCCGAGGAGCGCCCTGAGGACGTCCAGCGGCTGACCGAGGAGTTCTTCGCCTCGTGACCGAAGCGGCTACCTTCAGCGCCCAGGCCGCAAGACCCTTGCCGAGGTGATCGTGTTGCAGGGGAGGAGCGACAACCCCAACCTAGCTTGCCAACGCGAAGGCGCCGCCGAGGCGGCCCGACCGAACGGCTAGCCCGGTTGCAGACCTTCGATCAACCGAGTCAGGGTCCGACCAACCTTCCGGCGGGCCGCATCTGGGTTCTTGGCCGCAGCGATCATGCAAGCACTCTCGCTCAACGTCGCCAGGATCAGATGGGCCAGGGGATCGACAGGCTGCTTTTCGATCGTTCCCTGGCTCATCGCCGCCTCAAGCCCCGTGATGATCGCTCCCAAGCCGTACTTGGCCTGCAGGGCCCGGTGTCCCTCCCAGCCCAAGACCGACGGGCTGTCCTGCATCACGATCTGCTGGACGTCCCGTGCCAGGCAGGCATCGAGGAAGGCCTGAAGGCCGGCAAGAAAGTCCTGTTGCTCGACGCCGCTGTCAAGCGCGGTCTGGCTGAGCTCGCGCTCGATCCCCTCGGAGACGGCTCGAAAGAGCTCTCGTTTGTTGTCGAAGTGGTGGTAGAGCGCACCCTTAGTGACCCGTGCTTGGGCGACGATCTCATCCAGGCTGACGTTGGCATAGCCCTTGCGCCCGAAGAGCTTGCGTGCCGACTTGACCAAGGCGCCCCGGGTCGCCTCGGAGTGCTCGGTTCTCAGGCTGATCGTTGCCGTTGCCATCCTCTTACACCAATGGTAGGCGACAGACCGCCCGTATCTCGGCCGACCTCGTCTGATTCTTCGCCCCCCGCGGTGACCACTTGGGGCGAATGGCGAGGTGGTGGCTGTGGATCTCTCCGTCAGTGCGTGCGAAGACGGAGATACTAGCAGTATGTAGAATACGGCTAGTAGCTCCCCCGCACCGCAAGAAAGGAAGCAATGACTTCGACGGCGACCCACGCTGGACAGCTCAGTGCCGCCCTCAACCCAGGCTAAAACGGAGGCCGTCGGCGATCTAGCTGCCACCGTCGGGGCCCCGCTCGGGCGGACGCTGCCTGATGTTCCCGGCGTCCGCCACAGCTACCACCAGGCCGGCGATGTCCGCCTTCACGTTGCGGAGGCTGGAGAGGGGCCGCCGCTTGTTCTTCTGCACGGCTGGCCCCAGCACTGGTACGTCTGGCGTGAGCTAATCGGCGAGCTGGCCAAGGAGTACCGGGTCATCTGCCCCGACCTCCGAGGCTTCGGCTGGTCGGAGGTACCGCGTCAAGGCTATAACCGCGAGACGATGGCCGACGACATCACGGCGCTTCTCGATGAGCTCGGGATCGAGCGTTTCAGACTCGCCGGCCACGACTGGGGCGGCTGGATTGCATTCTTGATCGCCATCCACCATCCCGAGCGGGTCGAGTCGCTCCTGGCCCTCGGCATCACTCCTCCATTTTCCGACCTCACCCTGCGAAACGTCCTCGACTACCCGCGGCGCTTTTGGTACCAGTACATCCTCGCGGCACCGATCCTTGGCGCCCGGGTTGTCAGGGGACTGGCAACCCGCCGCAGGCGCCTGCTCCGCCACTGGTGGGGCGAGAACCGCGCTGGCTGGGGCGACGCGGCAGAGAGTTTCCACGGCCAGTGGCGAGAGCCAGTGCGGGTCCGCGCCTCGGTCCTGCTCTATCGCGACTTCTTGAATCGCGATATGCGGGCCCTGCTCATCGGCCGCTACCGCCGCCTGGGCCTCCAAGTGCCGACCCTTCTTCTCGTCGGGACCGAGGACCACATCATCCGCCCCAACCAGTTCCCGCGCTATCGCCGCCATGCCGAGCTGATGGCCTTCGAACCGGTGCCCGGGGTTGGCCACTTCATTGTTGACGAGGCCCCGCAGCTGGTCCTCGAGCGCGCGCAGTCGTTCTTCGCCGACCCAGAGCACGAGATTGCGCGCGCGTCAGGCCCGGACAAATAGCGGCAACCACTTAGGTCGCGTCTGGAGCCGTCGGCTCGTGGTGTTCCCTCGGGACGTCCGCCGGGGACGGCCCGGTGGCAAGCATCTTCTCCCAAGCATCGAGGATCTGGCGGTCGGTGGGCGAATCGTGCTTGGCGAGCTCTGCGGCATATGTCTCCATGTCTTCCGTTGCCCGGTCGGTGGACAACGTCCTGATCGCGCTCCCGAACTCCATTCGTGTGGCCCGGGCGAACGGCTTGCTTCCGGCGTCGTGGATCATGCGCTTGATCTCCTGGTTGAGCTCGGGCGACCTGCTGGCGAGCCTGTGGGCGAGGGCGAGCGCCTCGGCTTGAAGATCCTGCCGCGGCACCACTCGATTAGCCAGGCCGATGGCCTCCGCTTCGGCCGGCGAGAGGAACCGACCCTCGAGCAGCAACTCGGCTGCTCGGGACACTGGCCGACCATGCGCACCAGCCGCTGCGTCCCGCCGTTCGCCGCGAGGATCGAGATCCCCTGCTCGATAAGACCGAAGGCCGCGTCCTCGCCGTCGGCCATGAGGCGCAGGTCGCAGGCCAGGGCCAGGATCGCCCCCATGCCCAGCGCGACGCCGTTGATGGCGGCGATGAAGACCTTGTCGCTGGCATTCATCCGACGAAGAGTCCGGTAGGTCTGGGCCCCCGTCAGCGCATCGCGCATTGGGGTCCTACGCAGTAGCCCGTGAAGCCACCCGGCCCGCTCCAAGAACCGGACGTAGGCACCAAGGGCGCGGGCCTGCCGATAGGACATCTTGAACGGAGTACCACGTGCCCCGCGAAGCAGGTCCGGAACCTCGTAGTGGGTCACGAACAGGTCCTTGCCGGTGAAGATGACCGCGCCCAGCGACGAGTCCTTGTCGATCTCACGCACCAGCGCGCGTAGCTCGATGGCCATCTGCTCATCGAAGAAGTTGCGCGGGGGGTTGGTGAACTGGACCACCAAGACCCGTCCCTGCTGCTCGGTCAAGAGGCGTGCACCGCTCACGGTTCCGCTTCCTAGCTCCGCGCCCACTGCTTGATCGCCGCGTACGCGAGATCGGTCACTCGTTCAGCCGAGGCCCAGTCGACGTTGCCGGGGACATCGCTGGTGCGATGCAGATTGGCGATCATTCCGTCTCGCCAGGAGAGCAGGGAAATCGAGTGGAAGCCCCGATAGCGCACGACCAGAGGATCGCTGATGGCGCCCAACCCCACCCGCCGTGGCCGAGCGAGCCCCGCCCGATCAGCGGCGCGCTCGACAAGCTGGATGTCCTCCTTGCGGTAGCTCCCTGTCGTGCACTCGCGTGCCGAGACGACAGGCTCACCAGACCGATCGAGTCGAGTCCGACGAACAGGGTCGTCGCAGGGTCGAGGTTGGCCCGCTCCTGCTTTAGCCAGCCCGCGATCCCAACGCCGCCGGCCTCCTCGCCCCCCGGGGAGAGCAGGATCACCTCCAACCCGTCGATCGGGTTTCGGGCCAGGCGGCGGCCCAGCTCAAGCAGGCCCGCCACCCCCGTGGCGTTGTCGTTCGCACCGGGCACCGTCCTGCTGAAGGCGGCCTGCACTGAGAGCATGATGCTGATTCCGAGCACAGCCAGCCCGATTCTTTGCAGAAGGGCCGGCCCGGCGGCGATTGCCACCATGGCCATGAGGGGCAGGCCCATATAGGAGGGCGTCGTGCCTGTCCTAGCCGCCAGGCGCCGACCGGCGTCCACGGTCCTCGGATGCCAAATGAACCCGTTGTGCGCGGCATCGTGATGAGCGACCACCACGACGGTGCGTCGCGGCCCGCCCGCAGCGGGGATGCGCGCCTCCACGTTGGTCCCAACTCGTTTACCCGGCAAAAGCTTGCGCAGCCAAAAGCTTCTCCCGGTTGCGTCGGCCTCCAGAGAAACGGCCGCGATCGCCGCGATGGCGCGGGAGATCCAGCCGCCCACCAGGAAGGACCCCAGTACGAGGACCGAATGAGCCACCAGGGTGACCGCCCAGGTTGAGTGAGCCTTGTAGCGGCTAAACCGAATCTCCCGTGCACCTGCGGCCCGCAGTTCCTCAGCGACCCAATCCGCTGAGCGACGCTCGCCCTCGGTTGTAGCGCGTCGCTCGATCGCGGAGAGCGCCTCGACAGCTTCACGCAGTCGAGCCTGCACGGGCTCGACTGTCGTCATCGGATCTTCGACCCGCGGGCTGAGGTCGCTGACACTCACCGAGAACCCGCCTGCACCGAAGCCCCTTTTGGACGTGCGAACTCACCGATCAAGCTGGCGGTGCGCTCGGGCTGGTCTATCGGGACGAAGGTTCTGCTGTCATCGATCCGCTCTAGCCGGGCATCGGGAAAAGCACCCGCCAGCTTCTCGGCGTAGGACAGCTTGAAGATCCGATCCTCGGATGCCCACGCCAGCAGCACCGGCTTGTGGAAATCGCCGAAATGCTCCGCCGCTTCGAGCGTGTAGCGCTTACGGATCCCGCGCAGTGTCCTAGCGAGGTCGCGCCGGATACGGCGATCGCCCAGGGCCGGGGCCAGAAACGCCCTCATGACGCGCTTTTCGATCGGGCGCTTGGACAGCCACCCGAACGTGCACGGGAGCCGTTGCGCGAAGCGCGGGCGCAGTGAGTTGGCGACCAGCCATACCATGCCGGGGACCCAACCGGAGAGCTGGAACGGGCGCAGTATCGGCGGCAGAAAGTACCCACCCCCAACTGCCGGTATCGGATCAGGCCCTGGGCGAGCACGACCTCGCTCGTCGCGATCTCCTCGAATGTCCTCACCGCCAGCGCGCCCCCTTACTCGACCTGCATCTCGGCGATGTCGATCGCTACCAGGACCGGGTGGCGACGTGGCTGGTTGTTTATCTTTCGGCCAAAGACCCGCCGACGAGTGGGAAAGACCAGGCCACCCGAACTCCCGGTGCTCAGCGGCGTAGTGGGCTGACTTGGCGAAGTTGCCATTGATCTCTGCCGTGTAGTCATTGCGGCGCAGAAGACCCTCTGGGTCGAAGTAGTAGACCTGGCGCCGACAGTGAACGTGGAGGGTCTCTGGGTAGGTGACTTCAAGTCGGCGCCAGGTCTGGTCCTCTTCCTCCCACGGTTCAATCTCACGGACCTCGACGTCGGGCCACTCGAACAAAAATGGGGCGCAGGCGTAACCCCACATCGCGTAGCCGGCGAAGTAAAGAAAGTCGAGATGGTCCCACCAAAGCCAGCGGCGGCCACCGGGAAACTTGGCTCGTGGATTCTGGCGTTCGGCGAGCAAACTGCCGTCGTCCATCGATTCGATGCGCACGCTTGAGCCCTCGAAAACACCTCGCTGGCCGGAGCGCGGATAGTTCATGAACTCGGCCCGCTGGGAGCGAGTTGAAATCCGCGTCTCGAAATTGCCGATGATCCGCCCGTAATGCTTGCGCTGGGCAAGTCCGCCGCCGTAGGCGCGGATGACGATCTCGTTCACTCCCCGGTAGTGGTCGCGGCCTCCCTGGGCCGCTATCGCCAGCTCAAGCAGCTCGTTTTGGGCCACCGCCTTTGCCATTTCAACCGCCCGCGCCGGGGGCGCGGCTCGGAGGCTTGTCTTTTTTCTCAGCAGACATAGGCTCGCGGGAATCCGCTCAAATACTACTGGTAGGTCACCTACCGATGGTTCGCCTCCCCGAGTTGCTGCCTGGTCTGGTTCCTTAGTCGCGAGATCCCGAAACGACGAGGCCCGACAAAAGCAGCCAAACAGCCTTTGCTGACTTTTTGTTGACCTGAGCTGACTCCCGGCCAGGTCAGCGTCTGAGGGCGCGCCATCCCAACCGCAGTGCGGGATTGCACTCTGTACAGCGGAGGGGTGGGATTCGAACCGACGAGCCGCCTTGCGACGGCCAACGGTTTTCGAGACCGCTCCTTAGAGCTTCATGCAGACCAGAACAGGGCAACCGTCGAATTTAGTACCCGCCCGGGCCTGCCGAATTTCCTCGAACAACGAAAAAGTCTCCGCTAGCGGAGACTTTCTGTATAGCGGGGGCGGGATTCGAACCCGCGACCTTCGGGTTATGAGCTTGATCCGCGAGATCGGCTGGACTACGTAGAGCGCGCTCTAGAGCGGTTTTCGCGAGATCGAACTACGTAGGGATCGGCTGGAGTCTGTGGGGCTTGTTGCCCCATTTGTTGCCCCACCGCCTACTTGAGAAGCCGCTTATCCCGTCGCCGATTCGCAGCGATCACGGGCAGATCGCCGCCATGGTCGCGCCGTTGTTCTGCGCCGTCCAGCCGCGCAGCTCGTCGAGCGGTCGCTTCGAACGGTCGCGGAGCGCGAGGTAGATCGCCACCGGGGCCCGATCATCCGGATCATGACGAAGACCCCGCCGTCTGCTTGCCGGCGGAAAGGCCGCTGCGAGATCGCCGTGCCGGCGCCGACGACAAGCAGCAGGTTCTTCGGGTTGAACCACCGGCAAGATGGCAAGGCCCGCCGCCTTCGGCAGCTACGAGGCCGCCTGGGCACTCTCGGCCGCTTCGATGACCGGCAGGACCCTCAGCAAGCCGAGCACACCCCAGGCGATCACGTCGGTCTCGGGGCGGTCGACCGATCGGGCGATGTCGGCGAGGGCCAAGCGCTGAGAAAAGGTCATGTTGAGGATGATCTTCTCGACTTCAGGCAGCCCCGGAAGCAGGTCAATCAGAGCGATGCTCGCCGGGGCGCCAAGCGCGTCAAAGCGCTGCACCCCGTAGTCGAATAGGGGACTCAGCTGCAGGCGTAGCTCGGCGATGTCTAGGCCGAGGCTGCTGGCGAACTCGACCAAGAGGGCCGGGTGGCCGACCTCCTCGCTGGCGGCGCGCAGGCCGCGCGCCAGGTGGGCGAACTGGGCGGCGAGGTCCCTCTGGGGGCGAGCCTCCGCCAGCAGTCGGTAGAGGGTCGGGCGGCTTTGGCCGGTGAGCCGGGCGATCTCGGCGATCGGCACCCCCGCGTCGGCGGCCCCGGGCAGTAGCAGGGCGATCCGCCGACTCGCCGCCTCTGCCGCCTGCCGGTATTCGTGGCGCTCGGCCGCGGCCTCCCTTAGCTGCTCGCGATAGAGGCCTCGCTGAACCTCGAAACTCTGCTCGGCGCGGCGACGCTGTTCGGCGTGAAGAGTGCTCATCGAAACCAAATTATCAGCATGAGACAGCAACTGCCAATAAGCGAGAAAAAGAGGGGAGGTCGGGGGCGGCAGCTATATTCAGTTCAAGAAGTGTTCAATTTGTGCCGAGAAGGGAGTCCATGAACCTAGATCTTCCCGCTCCCGACCCACGTCGGCTGGAGCGCTCACCGCTAGAGCTGGTCGTCTGCCAAATCCGCTTCGATAACAAAGCGGCCGCCGAGGAGCCCGCGGTCGCGCTCAGCTTCCACGCGCAGCTGGGCGGCGAAGATGGCCGCTATCCAAATATGGAGCCGATCGCCGGGCACGAGTACAGCATCACGATGGGCCCGAACGCAGCTCCGGCAACCGAAACCAAGACGCTGGCGGGCTGGCGCCTCAGCAGCGCCGAGGACGGTTGGGTCATTTCGCTGACCGCCGAGTACGTAGCGATCGAGACCTCCGCCTACCAGACCTGGGATGACTTTCGGGAGCGACTAGCGGAGCTGATCGCCGCCACCGCCGCGCAGCTGGCGCCGGCGATCGAGCAGCGGATCGGCCTGCGCTATGTCGACCGAATCGGTGAGCTGGAGCTGAGCGAGCCCCAACAGTGGGCCCAATACATAGCCCCCGAGCTGCTGGGACCGATCCTGCATCCCAAAATCGGGCCGACGGTGAAGGTCGCCCAGCAGGCACTAGCGCTGGAGCTGGGCGACGGGATCGCCTGCGGGCTGCGCCACGGCGTAAACAGCGAACAGGGTTCGGTCGACTACCTGCTCGACTTCGACCTCTCGCGCCAGGGGGGACGGGCATTTGAGCCCGAGGCCCTGCTCGCGACCGCCGACCGCCTGAACGAGTACGGCCTACAGCTCTTTCAGGCGGCGATCACGCCCGAGCTCTACGAGAGATTGGCGCCAACATGAGCTTGGCGATCGAGGAGCCGACGCCGCTGGAGCAGCTTAACCGCCGCTCCTGGGGGCAGCTGGAAACGCCGCTTGGCTCGTTGCCGTGGGGCGAGCCGCCGGCACTTGGCGCCTGGCGCCAACTGGTGGCGAAGATCTCGCGCCCGCTGACCACCAGCCCTTCAACCTGCCAGCTGGCCACGCGCGGCAGCCCGAAGGGCCTCGGTGGGAGCGGCGCGCCCCTCGGCTGGTTCGGCGCGGGCCTTGGGGCGCCGTCACGGCAGATCTACGTCACCCAGTTCGACTGGGCGAAGGTTCAGAAGTCGATGCTGCGCAATGCGACCGCGACGGCGATCTTTAGCGCCGCGGTCGAACCGATGACGGGCTTGGTCGCGGTGCCGCGCCACCGAATAATCGGCGCCGGGGCGGTAGACAGCAGCGCGATTGCCGCGATCGGGGCGATCGCCGAGCCAAAGCCACACTCGAGCGCATACCTGGCCTTCAAGGAGCTCGCCAGCTGGTTGTTGCTCGACGACGAGGACCTCGCCGCGGCGATCGGGGTAGGACGGACTACCCCTTACACGTGGGAGCGCGAGCAACGCGAGCCGCGGGCGGAAACGGCACGACGCCTCTACCAGGTGCACGGCACGGTCGCTGCGCTGGTCGATCAGCTGGGTGAGCCGGCGGCAACCCGCTGGCTGGCCGCCGGCAGCCCCTCCCCCGCCTCGCTGCTTCGCCGCGGCGAGGTCGCCGAGGTCAATCGTCTCGCCCACGACCTGCTCTTCCGCCCCGCAGCTCGGCGTCCAGCGCCGGGCGGCTTCGCCGTCGAGGAGGAAGCCGACGTCTCCCCAGCCGCACTGGCGCGGGCGGCGCGCGAGAGCCTGGGGAGCGAGTGAGCGGGGGTGATCGACGACGGGATTGCGGAACAGTGGCCGCCGGAGGTTCTCGAGGCCCTCGCCCGCTTCAAGCTCGGCGACCTGATCGCCGAGCCGCCGGTGCAGTTCGCCCGCAACCCTGACTATCCGCTCTGGACACCGATCGGAGAGGAGGTCGCCCCCGGCGGCCCCGAGCTGGTGCAGCTGGGCGCCCACCAACGCCCGGAGATGGGAATCATCACCACCCAGACCTGCGATCTGAACGAGCAGCGCCCCTACCCTGCCCAGCCCTTCTTCCAGGTCAGCCCGTGCTACAAGCTCGCGGGCGAGCAAGAGGCATTGGCGGCCTTGATCGAGCGCGGGTTCATCTACCGGCTGAGCGCCGCCGAGCTCGGCGAGGGCACCTGGGTGGCCGACCTGCGCCTGGAGGTGGCGCTGGAGAAGAGTCTGCTGGTCGGCCGCAAGCCGATCACCGCCTTCGCCAGCGAAGCGGAGGAGATCGAGTTCGCCGAGAAGCTCGGACGCCGGCGCGACCGGGCGGCGCTCGGCAACGTTGTCAGCCAGATTCTCGATCGCCAGATGCGCAATCAGATCAACAACAACAGCAACAAGGCCAAGCGCGTGTTCGACTCGGTCCACAGCCTCGGGCTGGCGATCGTAGAGGGGGCACGGCTGAATCCGGTGACCGTGCAGATGCACGTGATCACGAGGCAACCAGCAGCCGCTGCGGAGGAGGTCGAGGAGCGGGCCAACGAGCTGAGGGACTGGTTCGAGCGCTGGTGGGACAAGGCCCGCGCCGCCGGAGAGAAAAGCGAACCGCGGCTTCGCGTGTTGGCCAACGCCTACCACGACGCCAAGGCGATGGACCTGCGCGTCCACGAGAACCTGATCGCCTTCGAACGTCGGCCTTAGACCCTCGGGGTAGGACCCCCTCGGCGCAGAAAAGATTCAACCCGACGAATCTTCCAAGCCCGGGCAGAGTGCGTCGAAGATGCTCGTCTGATCCGCGCCAAGGGCCGCGCCCGGGGGATTGAACAGGAAGCTGGACACCGTCGGTACTGAGATGTAGGCGGATCGGGAGCGCCTGACAAGGCCCTGGATCGACCTCTCTCGAAGCTCATGTTGCCCCAGGCGTTGCCCCAGAGGCCATTTTGAACCCCTTTGTCTGCACCCCCAGAAAGACGAAAACCCCGCTTTTGCGGGGCTTTCGTCCTATAGCGGGGGCGGGATTCGAACCCGCGACCTTCGGGTTATGAGCCCGACGAGCTACCTGGCTGCTCCACCCCGCGACGTGTTCGTTAATGCTAGCAATGGGGCGCGGAGTGGCCAAGGTCGCGGTCCTGTGGGCGCAGGGACGCTTGCGTGGCGGTCCGGCCGGGGCGAAGATCGGGGCCGGGGCCATCTAAAGTGCCCGGCCCCCATGGCTGAGCAATCTCATCGGGTCGCGGTCATCGATGTCGGCAGCAACTCGACGCGGCTATTGGTCGCCGATGTCGACGGCGGCGTCTCCGTGGTCGAGCGCCACAGCCGCGTCACGCGGCTCGGCCGCGGCGTCGACCTCTCGGGGCAGCTTTCCGACGAGGCGATCGAGGCGGCCTGCGCGGTGATCGCCGACTACGTCTCGATCTGCCGGGACACCGACGCCAAAAAGGTCACGGCGATCGCCACCAGCGCCGTGCGCGACGCCTCCAACGGCAGTGCCTTCGTCGCCGAGCTACGGGAGCGATTCGCCCTCTCGGCAGGAGTGCTGGACGGTGACGAGGAGGCGCGCCTCACCTACCGCGGCGCCACCGCCGAACAGCCCCCCACCGCCCCAACCCTGGTGATCGACATCGGCGGCGGCTCCACCGAGATGATCGTCGGGACCGGTGAGCGGATCGCCTTTCACGCTTCGCTGCAAGCGGGCGTCGTCCGCCATACGGAGCGACACATCTCCGGCGATCCGCCCACCGCGGTCGAGCTCGAGGCCTTGGCCGGCGACGTCAGGGCGCTGGTCGAGGCTGCCCTCACAGGTCACGACGAGATCCAAGCGAGCGCCGGCATCGCCGTCGCGGGCACGCCCACCTCGCTCGCAGCCGTCGAGCTGGGGCTCGATCCCTACGACCCGGCGCAGGTCCACGGACATGTCCTCTCCCTGGAGACGATCCAGCACCTGCTGTCGCAGTTCGCCTCCACACCGCTGGCCGAGCGGGCCGCGATCCCCGGCCTGCACCCCGATCGCGCGCCGACGATCATCTCCGGCTGCGTGATCCTGATCGAGGCGATGCGCGCCTTCGGCCTCGAGCAGATCCAGGCTTCCGAGCACGACATCCTCTATGGGATGGCGCTCGAAACCGCCTCGGAATAGAGGTCGCAGGCATGTACGGGTCAAGGGACAGCCCCGTGGGACCCGGTGTACATGCGAGTTTTCGACACCCGTACAGTTGGGTAAACGTAATGGTCGAACCCCAAAAACTTGGTAAAGTTCGCCTACCGAGTTATCAGTAGCGGCAAAAGCAGCTCCTAGACAATTCGGATAGGCGACCGCATAATCGCCACATCGGGGAAGAGGTGAGGACGGGAGTCCCATCGCGAACCCGGTCATAGGGCTCGGACGATTGCCGCATCATGGCGCCTCCCGCCGTCTGGGCCCATCGAATAAGGACTGGTCCCTGAAGACGTACCCCTGCCCGTCCTGAGGGGCCAACTTGAATCGGCCGCCAGCAATGGCGGCCGATTCTCGTTCGGGGCCTTGTTCGGGACGATCTGGCCAGCCAGCCAGCTTTTGGCTCTCTCAAGCCAGATTCGACTTGCGTGGGTAGACGACCTCTGGGTCGGTGAGGACGTTGACCAGGGTCGGGCGGCCGGACTCGAAGGCCCGCTCGAGCGCCGATCGCAGCTGCGCCGGATCGCTGACGACTATCCCCTCGCACCCCAACGCCTCGACCACTTTCTCGTACGGCGTCTCCGGCCTCAACTCCGCCGCCACCGAGTAGCCGTAGAGGAATTTCATCGGGTGATGCTCGAGCGCCCAGATGCCATTGTTGCCCATCACGCCGACCACGGGCAGACCGTGACGCGCCAAAGTGTCGAACTCCATGCCCGCAAAGCCGAAGGCGCCGTCGCCGAGCAGCAGGCAGACCTGGCGGTCGGGGTGGGCGAGCTTGGCGCCGATCGCCTGGCCGGGCCCGGCCCCGAGGCAGCCGAACGGGCCCGGGTCCATCCAACAGCCCGGCTCGTAGGTCTCGATGAAGCGGCCGGCGTAGGAGACGAAGTCGCCGCCGTCGCCGATCACGATCGCATCGCGGTCGAGCACCTCTGCCAGCTCTTTGTAGACGCGGACCGGATGAAGCGGCGAGCGCTGGTCGTTCAGCTCCGCCTGCTCGGCGGCGCGCTTCTCCATCTCGACCTCGCGCAGCTGCTCCAGCCAGGCGTCGGTACGCCCTCGCCCGCCTGCAGCGGCCTCACGGATCGCCGCCAACGTGGCGGCGACGTCCCCGACCAGGTCGACCGTGGGCGCCCGGTTCGCGCTCAGCGCATTGGGGGCGGCATCGAGCCGGACCAGCTTCGTCTCCTCGCCGAAGCTCCCTCCGAAGCCGAGCCTGAAGTCGATCGGCACCCCGACCACCAGGGCCACATCGGCACCCTTCAAGCCGGCCCCACGCGCCCTGCTGAAGGCCAGCTCGTGGTCGGCGGCGAGGCAGCCACGGCCCAACCCGTTGAGGAAGACGGGGATCCCCAACGCCTCGGCCAGCGCCTGCAGCTCTCCCTCGCCGTGACCCCAGTAGAGGCCGGTTCCCGCCATGATCGCCGGCCGCTCGGCACCGTCCAGCAGCGCCGCCGCCTCCTCGACCCCGGCGGCCTGCTGCGGCTCGGGGCGAGAAAGCGCCGGAATCCCCGCCTGTGCCTCGCTGAAGACGACGTCGAGCGGATAGTCGACGAAGGTCGGCCCGTAGGGGGCGCTGAGCGCCAGGTCGAGCGCGGCCGCGGTCCGCGCCCCGATCCGCTCGGTCTCCTTCACCGTCTCGGCCGACTTGACCAATGGCGCGACGAAGGGAAGGTGGTCGATCTCCTGCAACGAGCCCGACCCCCAGCGCATCTCCGGCGCCCGGCCGCCGAGCACACAGACGGGAGAGCAGTTCGCCTGGGCGCCGGCGATCGCGCTGACGCCGTTGGTCACCCCCGGGCCGGCGGTCAGCGCCGCCACCCCGAGCCGCCTGGTCGCCTTCGCGAAACCCTCGGCCGCAAAGACCGCCGACTGCTCGTGGCGCACGTCGACGATCTCGATCCCCTCCTCACGGCAGCCGTCGTAGATCGAGAACAGATGCCCGCCGGAGAGCGTGAAGAGGTGGCTGACCCCGCGCGATTTCAGCGCCTGAGCCACCAACCGGCCACCGTGGACGGCGATCCTCTGCTCGGTTTCGGTGGCCATCGAGACGAGCCTATAGAAGGCCGTCTGGAGCTACCATCGCTCCTGCCCGGGTGGCGAAACTGGCAAAAGCGGCGCACTTAAAATGCGCTGCCCCTTTGGGGGCTTGCGGGTTCGAGTCCCGCCCCGGGCACTCCCCAGCCACGCGACCGGCGGTCCGGCACGTCTATATGCGGGGTAGATATTTAGACAGGCCGCAACTACCACGTTGCTACGGTGTCCCTACGTACGAAGACAACGCCTTCCCGGAGAGTGAAGCTTGGAGGCATCGGCTCTAACGCACGCCAGTCAGCGCGGACTTCTGGCCCGGCGTTCGCCCCTGCTGAAGCTGCAGGGAGATGCCCGCTTGATCGCGATGGCCCGGAGTGGCAACGCGGGTGCCTTCGAGACGATCGTCGACCGCTACCAGGCCCGCCTGCTGGGCTTCTGCCGGCAGATGCTGGGTTCCACCGAGGACGCCGAGGACGTTCTCCAGGAGGTTTTCGTCAACGCCTACCGGGCGATGCTGGCCGACGAGCGCGAGATCAACCTGCGCCCTTGGCTCTACCGGATCGCTCGCAACCGCTGCCTCAACCAACTTCGCAAGCCGACCGCCGATGCGCAGGAATCGATGGACATGGTTCCAGTCGTAGAGGCCGCGACGACCGCTGAGAAGGTCAACAACCGGGAGGAGTTCCGCCAGCTCCTCACCGACGTCGGCAAGCTTCCCGAGACGCAGCGCTCGGCCCTGTTGCTGCGGGAGATGGACGCGATGTCCTACGAGGAAATCGCCGCCGCGATGGAGGCCAGCGTGCCATCCGTCAAGTCGCTGCTGGTGCGGGCGCGGATCTCCCTCGCCGAGGCGAGCCAGGCCCGCCAGCTGACCTGCGGCGAGGTGCACCTTGAGCTGGCCGAGGCAGCAGAGGGGCTGCGAAAGGTGTCCGGCCCGGTGCGCCGCCATGTGCGCGACTGCGAGGAATGCGCAGACTTCCGCTCCCAGGTCCGCTCCAACAACAAGGTGATGGCGGCGCTGTTCCCGGCCGGGCCGCTGCTGGCCTTCAAAGGCTTCATCCTCTCCAAGCTCGGCTTCGGCGGGGCGACGGGAGGCGCGAGCGGTGGCGCCGGTGCGGCTGGCGCAGGCGCGGGTGCCACGGCGACCGCGACCGCCACGGGCGCAGGTGCGGGCGCGGTCGGCAGCGTCAGCGCCGCGATCAGCGGCAGCAGCGCGGCCGGTGGCATCGGCGCGGTCGGTGGCGCGATCGGCACCAAGGCGGTTGCGGGAGTAGTCACGGCCGCCGTGCTCACCGCCGGCGCCGTCGAGGTGAACCAGAACGTCGACACGACTCCGGTGCCGAAGAGCAGTGCGCCGGCTCAGATCTCGGGGGCGCCCGTCTCGATTGCTCAGCACCGCGTTGCGAGCCCGCGACCGGAGCCGCAAGCGGCTGCTCCGGTCGAAGCTCCGCCCCCCGCGCCGGCGCCAGATCCCGCGCCCACCGCCCCCGAAGCGGCTCTCGGCCACCAGGCCGCCGGGCAGTCGGCCACCATCGAAGGCGACAACGAAACGGCTGCGCTAAACGTAGCCGCAGTCGACGTCACGGTGGCGAAATCCCCAGCCAGCAGCGCCGGAGCCCCTACCGGCAGCACCGTCGTCGTTACGGTCGGCGGCTCGGCCCCGCCGGCCGCCGAAAGCCCGCCGCCGGCCGAACCCGCTCCCCCTCCCTCAGAAAGCCCGCCGCCGGCCGAAGAAAGCCCGCCGCCGGCCGAATCGTCACCCGAACAACCGCCGCCGGCTGAAGGCTGAACGCGCTTCCGGCGCTAGCCGAGCCCGATCACTTTGAGGCGGCGCATCAGGCACTTGCCAGCGAACGCGCGGGTGTCCGCCAGCGAGTAGCCGAACAGCTCGTAGTCCTCGTCTTCCGGTGCCCAGGGCGGAGAGAGCACCCCGTCGGCCACCGGCAGCGATTCCTCTAGGGTGCGCTTGATCGCCTCCTTGTAGCGGTCGTCCTCGTGAGCCTTCTCACGCAGGAAGACGGAGCCAAAGGCGACGTGGCGATGCTCGTCGCGAGCGACGTTCTGGAAGCCCTCGACGAAGGCCGGCAAGGTGCCCTCGCTTTCGTTGTAATCCATGATGAAGTGCTGCCCGGTGAGGGCCAGCATCCCCTCGATCACCATGTGGTAGAGGGTCACCGCCTCGACCAGGGCCTCGGTGTCCTCGGGCTCGGCCGAGAGGCGGTCGGTGCGCTTCTTCAGCATCTCGTCGAAGAGGCGGCCGAAGTTCTCGTTGAGATGCTCGGAGGTCTCCTCGAGCATCTCCGAGAGCCCGTCGGCCTCGAGCACGCCGACCTCGCGGTAGAAGCGCTCGAAGAAGCGCACGTGGCGCGCCTCGTCGGCGATCTGCGTGCAGAGAAAGATTTTCTGGTCCTCGGTCGGGACCGCGCGCATGATCGGTCCCAGCTCCTCGGCGACCTTCTGCTCGCCGATGAAGAACGAGGACAGCCCGTACATCCGCTGGAAGCGCTCTTCGGCGCTGATCCGCTCGTGCCAATCCTCGCGGTCGCGGCTGAAGTCCAGCTCCTGGGTCTGCCACTGCTGGCGCTCCCAGAGCATGTAGAGCTCCTCGTAGGTGAGCAGCTTGATGTCCGCGGTGCGATCTGCGGCCTCATTCAGTGCCGGATCGGCGGTCGCTTGGAAATCGGCCCGCTCGGTCCGCGGCTGGGTCCCGGTTGCCTCTTTGGCCTCCATCTCTCTCCTCGGCTCGGCTGCGGCGGTTAGATGCCGAGACTACCAGGGGCACTGGCCAGCCAGCCAGTTTTTTAGCTACCGCTCAGGCCGAGTGCGTCTGCCCAGGCTTCAGCAGCACCACCCGCGAGGAGGTCTTCGACTCGACCTCTGCCTTGAAGGCGTCGCTGTCGGTCTCGATCGGGGGAAAGGTGTCGTAGTGCATCGGGATCACGGTCCCGGCCCCGACGAATTCGGCTGCGACTACCCCGTCGTGGCGATCCATCGTGTAGTGACCGCCGACCGGCAATAGGGCCACGTCGACCGGGTTGCGTTCGGCGATCAGCTTCATGTCGCCGAACAGGCAGGTGTCGCCGGCGTGGTAGACGGTCACGCCGCCGATCGAGACGAGGAGACCGGCCGGCGTGCCGGTGACCGTTCCGGGCGTGGGGCTGTAGGGGGCCTCGCCGGACCCCGCGATCGTGCTGGTGTGCCAGGCCGGGACCAGCTTGATCCAGCCCCAGTCGAACTCGACCGTGCCGCCGAGGTTGGGGTCATGGACGTTCTCGACCCCCTGCTCTTCGAGCCAGTTGGCGATCTCGACGATCGCCACGCACTCGGCTCCGGTGCGGGTCGCGATGCCGACCGCGTCGGCCATGTGGTCGACGTGGCCGTGGCTAATCGCGATCTGCGTCGGCTCGACCTCCTCCCCACTCGCCACCGCGGCGGGATTGTTCGGCTTCAGGAACGGGTCGACCAGCACCGTCGCCTTGCCATCGCTCAGCTCGAAACACGAGTGGCCGTGGAACTTGATCTCCATCTTCAGCTCTCTCCTCCCGGGCCTTCGCCCTCGCTCATCTCCTCTTTCAGCGCCCAGCCTACGGCGACGCCAACCATCATTCCCATCCTCGCCTCCTCCGCCAAGAGAGTCCGCACCGCGGCGATCCGCTGCTCAGGATCGGGGACGGTGGCAGCCTTCAGCGACTCGGTCTCGTGCGACTCGCCGAACCAGCCGCCCTCGGCGAGGGCCGCGCCGAGCAGTCGCTGCAGCTGTGGCGCCGCACGAGCGACGATCGCCTCCGCCTCGGCGAAGCGATCCGCATCGGCCAGTCGCTCGATCGCGGCTTCGAGCCGCTTGGAGTCAGCGTCGTCAGGGCCCATCCGATCCAGACTATTCCGACGGGCGCAGCGCCGAGGCGGCGAGCCCCGCCAGGCCGCCGACCGCACCGCCGACCAGCCCCGCAAAGACATCTGCGGTCGACTCGAAGATCGGCAGTGCGAGCAGCACCGCGACGGCGACGGCGGCGGCGATCGGGTCATAGTCCTGATCGATCGCCTGGTGCGCCTCGGCGCGCCGGATCGCAAACCAGGCCCCGACGGCCCCCAGCGCCATCCCGTTGCCGCCGGCGATCACGACGATGTCGCCCTGGGCGCTGGCGATGCCACTCGCCGCCAGCATCCCCAGCGAGCCGCAGGCGAGCAACAGGACGGCGGCTGCGGGGCTGCCCAGGCGCCGCTCGACGCCGCTCGAGAAGATTGCCAGCCCGATAGAGACGACGAAGAGATAGCCGACGTCCACGTAGGCGAAGGGTGCGGTGAGGAAGCGCCACCACTCGCCCGCGACCGGCACGATGAGGCCGCCAAACGTCGCCAGCGAGCTGCCACTCGCCACCTCGACCAGGAGCAGCGCGGCGGAGCCGAGGATCGCGGCCAGCGTCGCGTAAGGACGGTGGAAGCCCGTCGCGTCCCGGGAGCGCAGGCGGATGCGGAAGATCCGACCGGCGGGGCCGCGCCGCGGCTTTGCCTCCAGCCCGTCGCCGCGCCGCTCCAGCTTCGGCGCACGCTTGCGCAGTCTCGCCCCGCAGTAGGGGCACTCGGTGACGTAGGGACTGACCTCGGAGCCGCAGTTCTTGCAGATGACGCTGAGCTCAGTCTCGCTCATGGTCAATCGAGGATAACCGGCCCGTCGCGACCGCTCGACGCGCACCACCGGTGGCATACTGCGGGAACACCCGTCTTCGAGGAGGAATTGAGCGTGGAGTTGAAGAGCCTGACCGAGCAGAAATCGCTTCTGGCCGAGCTGGCGCCAGGCAAACGCACCCGCCTGCGCCGCCTCCTGTTCGAGTTCGGGCCGGGCAACGGCACCCTGCTGCTGCTGCCGATCGACCAGGGCATCGAGCACGGCCCGCGCGATTTCTTCCCCAACCCCGCCTCCAAAGACCCCGACTACCAGTTCCGGCTCGCCGCCGAGGCCGGCTACTCGGCCCTCGCCTGCCAGATCGGGATGGCGAGCAAGTACTACCCGGACTACGCGGGGCAGGTGCCGCTGATCCTCAAGGTCAACGGCAAGACCGACATCCCCTCATCCGCCAAGGCTTTCTCGAGCTGCAATGCCAGCGTCGAGGATGCGGTGCGGCTCGGTGCCGACGCAGTCGGCTACACGCTCTACGTCGGCTCGCCGCGCCAGGACGAAGACCTCGCTCAGCTGCGCGGCGTGCGCGAAGATTGCGACCGCTTCGGAATGCCACTGATCATCTGGTCCTATCCGCGCGGCGAAGCAGTCGAAAGCAAGGGCGGCCCCAACTCCTTCTACGCAATCGACTACGCGGCGCGGCTGGCGATGGAGATGGGCGCCGACGTGGTCAAGCTCAACATGCCGAAGATCGACCCCGAGAAGGACAAGGACGCACCGGCGCCCTACAACGAGATGGAAATCGATCAGCCCGAGGCGATCCGCCACTGCGTCGAGTCCGCGGGGCGTGCCCTGGTCGTCCTCTCCGGTGGCTCCAAGGTCGACGACGACACCGTCCTCAACCACTGCCGCGAGATCATGCAGGCGGGCGGCAGCGGCGTCATCTTCGGCCGCAACGTCTGGCAGCGCGAGTGGAACGAGGCGCTGGAGATAGTCGCCCAGATCAAGGAGAGCCTGCTGGCGAATATTCGGCGCATCCCGTAGGCGGCCTATAACCGGCGCATCTCGGTCCCCCGACCTGCTTGGTTCTAGGCCGCCTGGCGTGGAGGGGGAGAGAAATCGTTGTCCCGCTCTTGATAAGCCGTGAAGCGGCATTGGGTTGGCAGCGTTGTTCTCTTTCTGGCGATAGCTGTGGTTGTGCTGCGGCCTTGGGAGGGGGAGCTGGAGACGGGACCAGCGTCTGCTGTGGTGCTGGTGACGCGCGTAGTTGACGGCGACACGATCGAGGTGCGGCTTGGCGACCGGGTCGAGGACGTGCGGCTGATCGGCGTCGACACGCCGGAGACGGTGAAGCCGGGCACGCCGGTGCAGTGCTTCGGCCCGCGTGCGTCGCACTTCACCAAGCGGCTGCTGACGGATCGGCAGGTGCGGTTGGTCTTCGGCGCCGAGCGGCGCGACATCTACGGACGGCTGCTGGCCTACGTCTACCTCGACCACCGCTTCGTCAACCCGATCCTGGTCCGCCGTGGCCTCGCCCGCTCGCTCACGATCCCCCCAAACGACCGCTTCGCGCCCCGCTTCCGGCACCTGGAGCTGGCTGCCGCCCGCGCCGGGCGGGGGCTGTGGGGCACCTGCTGATCGTGCGCATTGTCACGCTTGAACTCCGCAAGCGCGCCTGCAGCTTTGCTACGGTCCGCCGCGCGGTCCTCCGGGACCCACCTCTATGAGAATGCGGCAGAGCATCAACCAGTTCGAGGTCGCCTTCGAGCAGGAGACGACCTTGGAGCGCCGCCGCCGCGAGCAGCTGCGCCGCCGCGCCGCGAACCGGTCGCGGGCCCGTCGCATTACCCGTAACGAGCAGCACGGCAAGGTGCGCTTCAGCGTCCTCGCCGTCTGTCTGACGGCGACCGTCGTCGTCGTCGTCGTCTCGATGTTCGAGGCGCTCTCCTTCCTGATGGCTTGACCTCGGCCGCGACTCCGCGAACCGCCGTCCAGGTTGAATAGACTCGCGCGCCGATGCCACGACGCTCGCTGAAACCACAGCTGAACCAGATCCGCGCCTGGGTGCGACAGGGTCGCACCGACGCCTGGATCGCACATCAGCTCGAAGTCTCCGCCTCCGAGCTGCGCGAGTTCCGCAAGCAGCACGACCTCAACCCCGACGGCGAGGACACCGGTGGCGGCGAGGTCGACCTCCGCGACGAGATCGAGGCCGAGGTCGAGGCCGCAACCGCCGAAGAGGCTGCCGAGGAGGAGGACGAGGAGGAGCCGGAGGAGGACGAGGGAGACGAGGCGGATGAGGAGAAGCCGGCTCGCAAAGAGCGCGAGCCCAAAGATGACGACGACGAGACGGCCGAGACTCGGCCGCGCCGCAGGCGGCGCCGCGGTAGGCGTGGCGGACGTGGTCGCCGCAAAGATCTCGAAGCGACTTTCGACCACGGCGAGCGTGACGGCTACGGCCTTTGGCTCGACGCGGCGGTGAAGGACAATCCTGTCTACGCCGAGCACTGGGCCGGCAAGCGCGAAGTCACGGTCCGCATCGACGCGGACCAGATCGTCATCCGAAGGGCCGGCGAGAGCGGCTCCAGCGGCGACGACGGCGACTCGGACGAGTAGCCGACTGTTGTTCGTCTGACCAAGCACAGCAAGGACGCAGGGAGCGTGGCGTGCTCTGCACGCGAGCGACCGAGGACGCCGCTATGCGCCGGTCAGACGGGCAGTCGCCGGCCGCCGGCGAAGTCGGTGGCGTGGCGCAGGTAGAGCCAGAAGGCGGCATCGGCCAGGGAGCGCGAGTCGAGCGCGAGCCCCGGCACGACATCCGTCGCCACCTGGAGGCACCAGTCGGTCCCGCGCCCGTACAACTCGGCCAGTTCAGCCGCGGAGAAGGTCGGTCCGATCCGGCGTCGCAGCTCGTCCTGGATTGCGGCGACCACCCGATCGGCCTGGCGGCGCTCCCGCGGGTCGTCGATTGCCCGCAGTGCCCGCAGGCCCTCCTCCCACTGGAAGAGTGCGTTCTCCAACGGATATTGCATGAACGGTTCAGAGTAGCCGGCCCCGCGAGTCCGCATTTGCACCTGCTGGGGCCAAATGCAAGCTCGTCTCGTCTGTCTATGAGACAGGCTGCTGGGGGATTTGCCGGAGCGGCGCGTTTGCGGGGCCGCAAGCGCTGGGGTCAAGACGACCGCGCACACGCCAGACGGAGACCGGTCCGCTGCGGTCGATCGGGCGCACCGCCCGCTCCCCCCTGAGCCAACGGGCCTCCGGCGATGCGATCGGCTGCCCCGGCTCGATGAAGTTGAGGAATGGCGCCGTAACCAGGTAGTCCAGATCCGCGGCGTTGACCGCGGCGCGGAGCTCGGCGCAGGTCGGGATCGCGTTGAAGGCCCCGTGCGGGCCCTCGACGCCGAGGTAGCGGACCCGGTTGGAGAGGTCGGTGCCGTAGAAGCCGTACTGGAGGAAGCCGGCGGTGGTGCCGGCGAGGCCGATGCGGGCATCGCTGACGTCCCGAGCCCAGCGGTAGGCGGAGTCGAGGTGCATGCCCGGGATGCTCGTTTCGGGATCCTCGTTGCCAAAGCGATCGCGCAGGTAGTCCCGCTGCAGCGGGTAGCCGATTGCAGCGACGAGCAGAGCCAGAGCGGCGAACCCACCCGCGACAGCGCCCCGCGGCAATCCCCGGCTCCGTGCGAAGAGCAGGCCGGCGGGGATGAGGACGAAGAGCAGCGCGACCGTCCAGCCCGCCACCCGGTCCGGATCGCGGACTGCCGCATCAGCGCGATCGGTGACGAGCAGGACGATCAACAAGATCCCCAGCAACAGCCAATCCCCAAGGGACCATGCGTATCGGCCGCGGGTCCTGTCATGGGGAAGGGGTGCCGGGCCGGCGCTGGGTTTTTCGCCTTGGAGCGGTGCGGCCGTCCGAGCTTGCGAGTGGGGCGAAAAAGAGGACGCCGCGTCGTCCCGGCACCCCTTCCCCAAGCCACCCGCGGAAGATGCCGAAGCTCTGGACGCCCGAAGCGCAGGGAAAGCCACGGGCAGCAAGGTCAGGCCGGCTAGGAGAGCGGGGATTGCGTAGCGGATATTGATGCCGAAGCCGATGGGAGCGCCCTCGGCTCCGGCGGCGCTGAGCGGCGTGAAGACGTAGGCGAGCATGCCGAAGAGCGCTACTGCACCCATCAAGCGGAGAACTCGACTCCGATCCCATAGAAGAGCTGCCAGGCCCCCAGCGATGGCACCGGCGATTACGAGGGGCCAGAGCGCGCCGAAGGCCTGATGCAGGCCCGGCTCGAAGTAGTCGCGCCAAACGCCGGTGTCGGTCGCGTAGTGGGCGATGCTGAAGTCGGGCCGACCGCTCTGCAGCTGCTCCGGGTGGGGGAGCGAGACCGGCCCCAGGTGCTCGAGCTGCGGCAGCGGGTTGCCGGCGATGATCAGGTTGCGGAGGTACCAGTAGCCGCCGCCTGCCAATCCGGCGGCGAACCACCAGCCGGCTGCGGCCCAGCGTCGCCCTGTCGGCGCCAGGACAACGACCGCCACCGTCAGCGCCGCAGCCATCGCCAGCGCGGTCGACTTCGTGCCAGCCGCCATCCCGGTGGCGAGGCCCGCCGCAACCAGCGGCCAGCCAGCAGGAAGCGAGCGTTCGCTTCTCGCGGTCCAAGCATTGATCAGAATCGCAATCGCAGCCAGCAGCAGGACTGCAGCCATCAAATCGTTCTTTGCAGCCCCCGGCTCACGCACGACCAGCGTGTGGCACTCAAGCAGCACTCCTGCCGCGACCACCGTGAGCGGTCCCCTGCCGTAAGGCCTGCCGATACACCAAGCAGCCAGGAACGCCATCGCCAGCCAACCGAAGTTCAGGAACAGCGAAAGCGTGTCCCGGTGGGTGATCAGGATCCCGACGCTGTGCAGCAGCTCCGAGTTCTGCGGGTAGAACCAGTTCGTGAAGACGGTCTCCGTGTAGTGCAGCCCCGTTACCGAGTGGCTCTGCGCCATCTCCACCGCGAAGGGCAGGTGGTACCAGAGCGAATCGAAGTTGAAGACCCCTCGGTTGAGGGCATCCGCGGTGGTCAGTCCCCAGTGGGCGAAGACGACAGCAACCACCGCGATCGCGACAACAGTCGTCCCTGAGAGGGAGGCCGGGGTGGCCTGGCCGGATGCGGCGTCCTGTTTTTCGCCCTGGCCGCTCGGCGAGAGAGACGAACCTCGCGGCGAAAAACCCAGCACCCGGCCGGGCCACCCCGGCCTCCCCCCAGGCCCGAGAGCCAAAGCAACCACCACTGACAACGCCACCGATGTGGCGACCAGGGTTCCGGCGTAGAAAAGGTTCACGACACCCAACAACTCGCTGAGCCAGATGAGTAGAGCTACCCCGGTGATCGCCTCGACCAGGTGCGCCGGGGGCCCCTCCCAATCGGGCATGAGCGTCTGGCGCAGGCGTACCGCCGAGAAGCCCAGCGAGAGGACCAGGACGGCCAGCAGGACGACGCTGAGGACGTAGGAGCCGGTGCTAACCACCGAGACCCCCCGTGGGCGTGGGCGTCAGCCGCCCAGGCCGTGGACGACTATCGGGATCTCGCCTTCGGCGACCATCCCCTGGGCGCGTGCTTTGCGGTTGACGACGATCGGGTCTCCGGCCGTCTGAATCCGCTTGTGGAGGCGCTTGTTTTCGCGCAGCATCTCGTGGAGCTCGGCTTTGGCGGCGGTGGTCGCCGTGTAGGTCTTGACGAAGTCGATCGCCGGGTTCAGATAGGAATAGAGAACGGCGGCGAGGACCAGGGTCAGCGCGATCCGCCCCACCCTGTCCCAGCGGACGCGGCTGCCGCCGCGGCGCGCGGCGGGCCTGCGGCGAGCCGTCGGGCGGCGTTTCGGCCGGGATGCGGTCCTGGTCCGGCTCCGAGCGCGGGCTGCCATGTCCGCTCATTTGCGGCCAAAGGCCGCATTCCTTCACCGGACGGACGCTTGGGCGAACGCCTGCAGGCCCGGGAACTCGGCCCTCCCCCTCAGCTCCTCCTCGATCCGCAGCAGCCGGTTGTACTTGTTCACCCGGTCCGAGCGGGAAGGGGCGCCGGTCTTGATCTGGCCGGACCCGACGGCGACGGCGAGGTCGGCGATCGTCGTGTCCTCCGTCTCGCCCGAGCGGTGCGAGATCACCGCCGTGTAGCCAGCCTCGCGGGCGATGCGGATCGCTTCCAGCGTCTCGGTCAGAGTGCCGATCTGGTTGACCTTGACCAGAATCGAATTGCCGACGCCGAGCTCGATCCCCTGGCGCAGCCGCTCCGGGTTGGTGACGAAGAGATCGTCGCCGACCAGCTGGACGCGGTCGCCCAACCGCTCGGTCAGCAGCTTCCAGCCGTCCCAGTCCCCCTCGTCCATGCCGTCCTCGATCGAGAGGATCGGGTAGCGCGAGCAGGCGTCCTCCCAGTAGGCCGCCATCTCCTCGGCGGAGAGCGAGCGGCCCTCGTGCTCGAGCACGTAAGCGCCACCTTCGTACACCTCGCTGGTCGCCGGGTCGAGCGCGATGAAGACGTCGGCGCCCGGCTCGTAGCCGGCCGCCTCTACCCCGGCAAGGACCGCCTGCAGCGCGGCCTCGTTGGAGTCGAGGTCGGGCGCGAACCCACCCTCGTCGCCGACTGCGGTCGAGAGTCCTTTCGAGGCGAGGGTCTTCTTCAGCGCGTGGAAGACCTCGGTGCCAACGCGCAGGCATTCAGCGAAGCTCGTCGCACCGGCGGGCACCACCATGAACTCCTGGAAGTCGACCGAGTTGTCGGCGTGTGCGCCGCCGTTGAGCACGTTCATCATCGGCACCGGCAGCAGGCTCGGCTCGCCGCCCCCATAGAGCTCGGCCAGGTAGCGATAGAGGGGTTGCCTCGCGTCCATCGCCGCCGCCTTCGCCGCGGCCAGCGAGACGCCCAGGATCGCGTTGGCGCCGAGCCTGCCCTTGTTCGGCGTCCCGTCCAGCTCGATCATCGTTTTGTCGAGGGCGCCCTGCTCGGCAACGCGCGCTCCCCGCAGCGCCCGGGCGATCTCGCCGTTGACGTTGCCGACCGCCCGGGAGACGCCCTTGCCGGCCCAGCGATCTCCACCGTCGCGCAGCTCGACCGCCTCGAACTCGCCGGTCGAGGCCCCCGAGGGAACCGCCGCACGCCCCCATGCTCCCGAGCTGAGCGCCAGCTCGACCTCGACGGTCGGATTGCCGCGCGAGTCGAGGATCTGGCGCGCGTGAATGGAGGCGATTGCGCTCACGGGCGCGGCAGTCTAGATGGTCGGCGGGACTATTCGGCGGGCGCTTCGGCCGGCGGCGGGACCGTGCCTTCGGGCAGTTCCGACGCCCCTTCGGCGCCTTTGCCCGCTTCTTCCATCGGCCGCGGGCGCTGCGCCAGCGGTTCGCCCTTCGGTTCCAGCGGCGTCACGCTTCCGGGCAGGGCCGGAACCAGCTGGAATACCGGGGCCGGACAGGCTTCGGGCAGCCCGCCTTTCGGGTTCGCTTCGTAACAGGCCGGCGGCGCCGCGGACGGATGCCCGTCGGGCTTGAAGTTGGCGCAGCTTTCGTTCACGTAGCCGGCGGCGCAGAAGGTTCGAGAGGTGTAGTCGACGTTGAAGGTCGAGACGAACCCGGTGAAGAATTCCTGTTCGGCCTGCTGGGCCAGCGTGCTCTGGATCTGGCTTTCGACCGCTTTCAGTTCCTGCACGCTTTCCGGGGTCGAGTTCTCCACCTCAAAGACGGTGTAGCCGCGTTTGTCCTTGATCGGTCCTTCGACCTGGCCTTCCGGCGTGCTGAAGATCGCCGCGTTCAGCGGTTCTTCGGTCACGCCTTCCTGCAGCCCTTTCTGCAGGCCGCCGCTTTCTTTGGTGGTCGGGTCTTCGGAGTACTTCTTGGCGATTTTTCCCCAGCTCTTCGCGGTGTCGTCTTTGATCAGCGCGGCCTGTGCTTCCTCGGCTTTTTTGCGGTCTTTGTTGACGATCAGCCGTACATCGCGGCTCGGTTTCTGGGTGAACTGAGTGTCCTTCGCAGCTTCGTAGTAGTCCTCGACTTCGCTCTGGCTCGGCGCCGGGATTTTTTCTTTTAGCTGTTCCTGGAGTTCTTTGCTGAGGATCTGAATCTTCACCCGTTCGTTGACGTCGGCGTTCGTGTAGTGCGATTCCTTGAGGAATTTCTTGAATTCAGCTTCCGTTTTGAAGCTTCCTTTCTTCACTTTCTTCAGTTCTTTGGCAACTTCCTCTTCGCTCACCACGATGCCCTGTTCGTCCGCCAGACCCTGCAGCCAGATCCCTTCGAGGATGGATTTCGACGTCGATTCCTTCAGTTCGTCGTATTTGGCGTCGCCGGGCTTCGGGGCTTCTTTTTCGCCGCCCTGCGCCGCCGCCAACTCAAGCGCATGCTGGAACTCGGCTTCGGTGACCTCGCCGAGGTCGCCGGGCACGTTCTCGATCAGGGCCACGTCGCCGGAGGGAACGCTCGGGTCGCCAACCCCCTCGACGATCGCCACGACGACGAAGAGGACAAGGAAGGCGACGCCGAAGATCACGAGGCCGAGTCGGCGCGCAGCGGCGGGCCCGCGAGCGCTGTCGCTCCCGCCCCTGCCAAACGTGCGTCTCCTACCCTGGTCCGGACTCACGAAGCTGGCAGCTTATCTTTTTCGACTAAATCGGCGCTCAACGCCCCGCGAAGACCCTCAACCATCGCCAGCACCGCGGCCAGGCGTGCCTCAGGCTCATCCGGCACCCGCATCGACGCGGTTTTCTCGCGCCACTCGTACAGCGCTCCCTCCACCTGCTCGCGGAGCGCCGTCGCGCCCTCGGAGTCCAGCTCGACGCCGACCACGCTGAGCCTGCCGCCGCGCAGCTCGACGCTCCGCGCCCCGGCGAGGCGCAGCTCGATCCGGGCCCGCTGCAGCGCCAAGAGGTTCTCGGCCTCGGGCGGCAACGGCCCGAAGCGGTCGGCCAGCTCGTCGCGGATCGCCCGCAGGTCGCCCGGCGCCCGGGCGGCGACGACGCGCCGGTGGACGTCGATCTTCGCCGCCTCGAAGGGGATGAAGGAGGCCGGCAGGAAGGCGTCGACGGGGACGTCGAAGCGCAGCGGCTCTGGTGCCTCCTCTCCCCCCTCTCCGGCGGCGCCGGCCTCGGCTACCGCCTCGTCGATCATCTGGCAGTAGAGCTCGAAGCCGACCGCGGCGACGTGTCCGGACTGCTCGTCGCCCAGCAGGTCGCCCGCGCCGCGGATGTCGAGGTCTCGCATCGCGATCTTGAAGCCGGAACCGAGCTCGGTGTGGTCGGCGAGGGTCGAGAGGCGCGCCGCGGCGTCCTCGGTCAGCACCTCCGGCGAGGGGTAGAGCAGGTAGGCGAAGGCGCGCTCGCGAGAGCGCCCGACGCGGCCACGGATCTGGTAGGCCTGGGCGAGACCGAGCCGGTCGGCGCGCTCGACGATCAACGTGTTGGCGGTGGGGATGTCGAGGCCGGACTCGATGATCGTCGTCGTCACCAGGCAGTCGGCCTCGCCGCGCAGGAAGCGCATCATCGTCTCCTCCAGCTCGCCCTCGTCCATCTGGCCGTGCGCTTCGGCGACCCGTGCCTTCGGGACCAGCGAGCGCAGCCGCTCGGCCATCTCGGGCAGGCTCTCGATCCGGTTGTGGAGGAAGAAGGCCTGGCCGCCACGCTCCAGCTCGCGCTCGATCGCGCGCTGCACGAGGTCCTCGTCGTAGGGGCCGACATAGGTGCGAACCGGCCGCCGTCCCTCGGGCGGCGTCTCGATCGTCGAGATGTCGCGCAGGCCGGCGAGGCTCATCTGCAAGGTGCGCGGGATCGGGGTCGCCGAGAGAGATAGAACGTCGACCTTCAGCTTCATCTGCCGCAGCAGCTCCTTCTGCTTGACGCCGAAGCGCTGCTCCTCGTCGACGACCAGGAGGCCCAGGTCCTTGGCGCGAACGTCGCGCGAGAGCAGCCGGTGGGTGCCGATCAGCACGTCGACCTCGCCGGCCTCGAAGCGGGCCAGGACCTGCTTCACCTCGGCCGGCCTGCGCAGGCGCGAGACCCAGTCGAGGGTGAACGGCAGGTCGGCGAGCCGCTCGCGGAAGGTGCCGAAGTGCTGCTGGGCGAGGATCGTCGTCGGCGCCAGCATCATCACCTGCTTGCCGTCCGCAGCCGACTTGACCGCGGCGCGCAGCGCCACCTCGGTCTTGCCGAAGCCGACGTCGCCGCAGACCAGCCGGTCCATCGGCTGCTCGGATTCCATGTCCCCCTTGACCGCCTCGATCGCTTCCATCTGATCGGCGGTCTCGCGATATGGAAAGGCCGACTCCATCTCGATCTGCCACTCGCCGTCGGGCGGGAACGGGTGGCCTTTGCGGGTCCGCCGCTCCGCGTAGAGGTTGAGCAGCTCCCCGGCCAGGGCGCCGGCGGCGCGGCGGGCACGGGCCTTCATGTTCTGCCAGCGCCTGCCGCCCAGGGCCGACAGCGCCGGCTCGGCCCCCGCGCCGACGTAGCGGCTCAGCTTCGCCAGCTGGTCGGTGGGGACATAGACGCGATCCTCGCCCTTGTATTCGAGGTAGAGATAGTCGCGGCTGACGCCGCCGACCTCGCGCGTCTCAAAACCGGCGAAGCGGGCGACGCCGTGATCCTCGTGGACGACGTAATCGCCGACGCGAAGGTCGCTGAAGGCGAGCCGGCCGCGGCCTGCACCCGGGGCACGGGCCTCGGCGCGCCGGCGCCGGTGGACGAGGCGGCGGAACGGGTAGACCGCGAGGCGCAGCTCGGGGCTGACGAAGCCCTCGCGCAGCCGTGCCTCGGCGAAGGCCAGACCCGGCTCCGGGGAGAGGCGGCCCCCGTCGAGGAGGGTGGCGTCGAGGCGGTCGAGGCTGTAGCGAGAGCGCTCGGCCTCGCCGCGGGTGTCGAAGGCGACGGCGGTGCGGTAGCCGGAGCGGACAAGCTTCTCCAGCTCGCCCTCGGCCTCCTTGACGCTGCGTGCCGGCGACTCGGCTCGAGAAGCTCGAAACGCCTCCTCGTCCTCCTCGCCGGCGCCGCTCATGGCGAGCACGGCCCGGGCGGCCAACGGTGCCGTGACATCGACGTAGAGGTGGCGGGCATCGTCGGCGTGCATCGCCGCGGTCGCATCCTCCCAGTGGTCGCGCAGCGCCGGCTCGATCTCCTCGGCGGCGGCGAGGATCACCGCCGCCTCCTCGGGCACGAGGTCGAGCGGCGGGCCGAAGTGCTCCAGCGGAAGCGCCTGAGCGGGGCTTGGCACCTCCCTTCCCTCCTCCGCGGCCTCCATCGCCGCCAGCTCTGCCACTTCGCGGTGCTCCGCGTCGAGCTCGGCGGCGGGCGCCAGCTCGACCCGCTCCGCGTCGCCCAGCGAACGCTGGGTGAACGTCGAAAACCAGCGCATCGACTCGATCTCATCGCCGAACAGCTCGATCCGCACCGCCCGCTCCTCGGTGGCCGGGAAGACGTCGAGGATGCCGCCGCGCATGGCAAACCGGCCGCGCTCGGTGACCTGCTCGACCCGCTCGTAACCGGCCGCGACGAGGTCGCGAGCAACGCCCTCCAGCTCGATCTCCCAGCCCCGCTCGAGCGTGAAGCCGGCGGGGCGCAGCGAGGCGTCGGGCACGGCCTCGGCCAGCGCCGTCGCGCTCGCGACGACGACCTCGTCCTCGCCCGTGCGGAGCGCGTCGAGCGCGTCGATTCGCAGCCCGACCAGGTGCGGCGGCGGGGTGACGTGGGAGGCGTAGCCAGTACCGCGCGATGGGTAGAAACGGATGCGTCGCGGAGCCAGGTAGGCGCGCAGGTCGGCGGCGAGATCGCGCGCCGATCGGTCGTCGGCGCTGACAAGCAGAGCGGGGCGCCCGGCCAGAGCGCGATCGTCCTCGAGCAGGGTCGCCAGCAACAGCGGGCGCAGCGTCGCCGAGGCGCCCACCGAGACGGGCTCGCCGCCGCGCGCCGCGCGCACGCGACCGGCCAGCGCGTGCAGGCGCTCGTTATCGGCGGCAATCTCTAGCAGTGGTCTGAGGCTCATCTGGCGGCCCCTGAGCTTGTCATGCGGCGTCCTCGGTCGGCGCCTGCGCCAGAAGAGCCTCCGAGTTACGCTCTCACCGATGCGACTGCGCCGTCCTTTTGCCGCCGCCTCCACGCTCGGCCTGTTTGCCCACAACGCCTTTGAGACCCGCGCCGGCGTCGGTCTAGTCTTCGAGCCACAGCTCGGACGGCGCGGCGCCTTTGCCCTCTGGGGCGCGCTCATCCCGCTGGGACTGCTGGCTGCGGCCCGCGGAGGCCGGGCCGCCGAGCGCCTCTCCGCCTTCAATGCCGGGATCGGGGTCGCCGGGGTCGCCGTCCACTTCAAGGCCTGGCCCTGGTCGCCGCACGGCGGCCTGCCGATGCTCGACGAAGCGGAGGGACTGCGCGCGGACCAGCTACCCGCCTACAACTCGGTGCTCTGGGCCTGGGGGATCGCCAGCGCGCTCAGCCTGCTCGCCGAGACGCACCGCGGCTCTCGCCGCTTCGCTCTGGCCGGTCTGCTCAACTTCCCGATCTTGCTCGCCTCGGCCCGGCACCACTTCCGCTGGGCGCGCGAGCAGGCCCGCCTCGAGCCCGAGCGCTGGAGCGCCGCGCTACTGGAGGACTGAGGCGCGTGCCGGCATGGCCGGGCGGCGCCGGCGGCGCGCTCAGCCTCAGCTTCGACAATCTCGGCGAGGCCGCCGAAATCGAGCTTGGCGCGCTCGCGGCAGGCGCGGCGCTCGGCGAGCATTCCACCGCGACGCGGGTGTTGCCGTCGCTACTCGACGCACTGGACACGCGCGACCTCGCCGCGACCTTTTTCGTCGAGGGGCTCAACACCGAGCTCTACCCGGACGCATTGACGGCGATCGCGGCGGCGGGACACGAGCTCGGATACCACGCCTGGCGCCACGAGCAATGGGGTGAGCTTTCGGCCACCGAGCAGGCGGAGAACCTGGCGCGCGGACTCTCCGCTTTCCGCTCCCTCGGCCTGCCGGTCGCCGGCCTGCGCCCACCCGGCGGCGGGCTTGGCCCCGGAGGGCTGGGCGTCCTGCGTGAGGCCGGTCTTCGCTACGGCTCCCCGGCGGGTGCGGGAGCGAGCGCGGAGGGCGGCGTCGCCCTCCTCCCCTTCCAGTGGCGCCACGTCGATGCCAGCTGCGTACTACCGCCGCTTGCCCCTGTACGCGAGCAGATGAGCGGCTCACCCGACCCGCTCGACCCCGGCGCATTCCTTGCCTACCTCGAAGCGGAGCTCGAGCGACTGTCACATGAGGGCGGCTTCGCCACCATCGTCCTCCATCTCTTCATGCTCGACTGGCTCGCCGAGGATCGCCTCGGTGCCCTCCTCGATCGGCTGAGTGCGGCCGCCACGAGGGGCGATCTCTGGGTCGCCCCCTGCGCAAGCGTCGCCGAGCACGTGCTCTTCAATCGGGAGCATTTCCAAGCGGGCACGGTGCTGGATCCGGTCAGCTGGAGCAGCACCGGGAACTGAGCGTCGAGAAAGCCCATCTAGTCGTCAATAGGCCCACACCAGCGGCTAGATCAGCTGAGAGAGAAGCCAGGAGAGGCTTCCCAGGCCGCTGAGCGCACCCACCAGGGCGGTGGCGAGCTTGAGCCAATCCTTGAAGCCGCTCCTCCTGCGAAACGAGAACAGATCGCTCGCCGTCTCACGGGCCAGAAAATAGGCGACGCGCCCGCCGGCCCTTCGACCGCTCACGTCCCTCATCCGCAATAGGTCCCTCAACCGCACCTGAGACTTGCCCACGTAGATCAGGCTCAGCGAGCCGTCGGCTACAAGCGCTTCGAGCCTGGGACTCGAGCCCACCAGGGCCCAGTCCGCCCTGACCAAGCGGAGCTTCGAGTCGTCCGGGAGCTCGATCGCCGCAACCGCCCCGTCGAAGTAGCCGTCGAGCGTCGTCCACTCTTCCGATCTCGTTCTCTCCTCGTAATTGCCCTCTACGCCAGCGGCTGCACCCATCGCAGTGCGCTCCCGGCCGTCGGCCGCAAGATCGAGACCCTTCCGGGCGAGTTCGCCTTCCTTGCGAAGCTCGAGCAGCCCGCCGGCCAAGCGGCTATCGGAACGGCAGTCCTTGATCCGTACGCCCGGCGCCTCCACCCGGTAGATGGCCGACCGTTGTGCATCCCTCAACACCTGCCAGATCGACTGGAGGGAGCCGGAACGCCGGCGCAACATCAGGCCGAAAACAGCGGCGGCAGGACTGGGAGCGAGCCGGAGTTCGGTGAACGGGCCATTCTGGATCCGCGGTGGCGAGGGCACCGCCCTCTCCCGCAAGTCCCAGCTGTAGATCGACAGCCCCGGCGCGAGGCCGATGTAGGACGGATTCGTGCAAATGCGCAGATCCGCGGGGTCGCCGGCCCTCGAGCCGATCAGCTGATCTGAACGCGATGAGGAAATCTCTTCTCCTGCCTGCAGACGCTTGAGCCCATTCAAGACACCGGCCGTTCCTAAAATACACATTTCTGGGGCAAACTGTGTCGTATTAATGTTCCATCAATATTCTGTCTTCTGCAAAGAAACTGTATATAATTTGTCTTGACCGTGGTTGCGTCAAGCTGTATAGATACTTGCCCATGACTGTTCCGCAGACAAAAGCTGACGAAGTAGAGAGGCGCAGCGAACCGCACCAGCCGTCACTCGACTCCGATGCGCAGGCGGTGCTCGCCAAACTGGACGAGGCCAGCCCTCTCTCAGAGCAGCTTCAGGCCTTTTCGAAGGATCTGCGCCTGCGAGACCGTGAGCTGATGGCTCTCGCGGGCGTGAGCAGGGCGACCCTGGCTCGATGGCGCAAGGAGGGAGATGCGGAGCGCCCGCCGCAGCTGGACGACTTGCGGGCCATAGCGATCCAGCTGATCCGAAGCGGCGCGTTGGGGCCACGCTCCGTGGCCGGGTGGCTTCGATCCCGCAACCGCGGCCTCTCGTGGCAGAGGCCGCTGGACATCCTGCGTGAGAAGGAATTCTCGCTCGTGCTCAGCGCGGCCGAGGCCGCCTGTGGCGGTCGCATCCCCATCGAGCCCCCAGAGAGCGCGGCGGAGGACGAGGGCACGTCTTTCACAACCGTGCCCGAGCCCGATTGAGGCCGGCGCCAATCTAGCTTCCGTAGGGGAGGCCCGGGCCCGAGCGCTGCCACTCCACCTGGACTTCGCCCTCAGCCTTCGAGCGCCCCTCGACATCGTCCCACCCGTGCAGCATGCGCTTCAAGCGGGCAACCGCCTCGGGCGGGTGGGCAGCGACCGCGGCGGCCAGCTCCAGCGCCGCCTCCTCGGTGGTCGCAGCGGGGGCGACGCGGTTGACCAAGCCGAGGCGTAGCGCCTCGTCGGCGCCGACTGTGCGCGAGGTGAGCAGCAGATACTTCGCCGTGGCCAGGCCGCAGAGCGTCACCAGACGGGCGGGGCCGACCGGGACCCCGAGCGCGGCGCCGGGGAAGCGCATCCGCAGGTTGGAGCCGCCGACCCGCATGTCGCAGGCGATGGAAATCTCCGCTCCGCCCCCGACCACGTCGCCGTGACAGGCGGCGACCGTCGGCTTCGGCGAGGCGACGATCGCCTCGTAGAGGTCGGCGAAGAGCTGCATGCGGCGCACCTTGCCTTTCTCGTCCAGCTTCTCCTTGACGTCGGCTCCGGCGGAGAGGCCCATCTGGTCGGAGGAGCTGAGGACAAGCACCCGCACCCCCTCGTCGGTGCGCGCCACCGCCAGGTGCTCGAGCAGCTCGACCAGCATCTGGGTGTCGATCGCGTTGCGGGCCTCGGGCCGCTCGAGCCGCAACAGCGCCACCCCACGGGCGTCGACCCCGTAACCGGTCCGCTCAGAGCTCATCGGCTGTGGAAGCTAACCGCTCGACCAGGCGCTCGGCCTCCTCGGCGGCGTGGTCGACCAGCGCCTCGACCTCCTCACGGGGCTCGCGGAAGCGCCCGAGCACGTAGGCGGAGACTATTTCCGGGTCGGTCGAGTCGGGCCGTCCAACACCGACCCTGACCCGCCAGAACTCGGCGTCGCCGAAGCCCTGCTTGAGGCTCTTGAGGCCGTTGTGGCCGGCAAGGCCGCCGCCGAGACGGCTCTGCACCTCGCCGAACGGCAGGTCGATCTCGTCGTGCAGAGCCACCACCCGCTCCAGGGGTACCTTGAGCGAGCCGCGGGCCGGCCCGGCTGAGCCACCCGAGGCGTTCATGTAGGTCTGCGGCAGCAGGATCGCGACCCGCGGCCCACCGGGTCGGGTTCGCCCTTCGGCGATCAGGCCACCGAAGCGCCGCTTGGCGCGCGGCAAACCCCAGCGGCGCGAGAGCTCCGCGGCCACCTCGAAGCCGATGTTGTGACGGCTTCCGGCGTGGCCCTCGCCGGGATTGCCCAGCCCGACGACCAGGATGCGGTCGCCCTGCTCGACCTCGCCGCGCTCGGCGCGGCGGCGGAAGACCGACAGCGGCTACTCCCCGCCGGAGTCGCCCGAATCGCCGCCCTCGGCCTCCTCGCCGCCCTCCTCGGCAGCTGGGGCCTCGCCCTCCTCGCCGACCAGCTCGGCCTCCTCCTCGACGGCGGGCTCGGGCTCTTCCTCGACGCGTGGCGGCGAGAGGGTCGCGATCGTGATCTCGTCCGGGTCGTCGGCGACGAACTTGACGCCCTCGGGCGCGGCGATCGTGGATAGCTGAACGGTGTCGTTGATCTGCATCTCGGAGACGTCGGCGACAAGCCGCTCCGGGATCTCGGTCGGCAGCGCTTCGACGGTGACCTCGCGGGTGACGTGCTCGAGCACGCCCCCCTCTTTGACGCCGGGCGCCGTCTCGGCGCCCTCGAGCTCGATCGCGACCTCGGCCTGGATCGCCTCGTCGAGCTTCACTTCCTGCAGGTCGATGTGCTGGAGGTTGCCCCGCACCGGGTGGAGCTGCTGCTCCTTGACCACGACTGGCACCGCTTTCGAGCCGTCCAGCTCTAGGTCGAACAGAGCTTGGCCGCCCGCGAGCACCGTGCGGACCTCGCGTTCGGCCACCTGAAAGGGCCGCGCCTCCGAACCGCCGCCGTAGACGACGCCGGGCACAAGACCGCCACCGCGCAGACGACGGGAGCTGCGCGAGCCGAACTCCACGCGGGGGGCCGCCTTCAGCTTTTCGCGTCCACGAGCCATCGGACGGGAGAGAATAGAGAAAGGCAGGAAATCTGGCGCCTGCGGCTGGAGCCTATGACCCAGAGTCAGTACAACTTCAGGGCCATGGCCGACGACTCGAAGATCCCCAAGGGGCGGATCCGCCGCTCGGCCAAGCTGGGCTCGATCGCCGGCGTGCAGGGCGCTCGCTACGCCGGCACCAAGGCCGCCAACGTCGCCCGCTCCGACGAGGAGAGCAAGGAGAAGCTCGAACAGCGCCATCTCCAGACGGCGATGAAGATGGTCGGGGCGCTGGGCCAGATGAAGGGCGCGGCGATGAAGCTGGGGCAGTTCGCCTCCTTCATCGACACCGATTTCCTCCCCGACGAGTCCCGCGAGATCTACCAGGAGCAGCTTGCCAAGCTGCGCACGTCAGCGCCGCCGATGCCCTGGGAGAAGGTCGAAAAGGTCCTGGACGAAGAGTACGAAGGCGAGCCGATCTCGGAGCTGTTCGCCGACGTCGAGGAGGAGGCCTTTGCGGCCGCCTCGATCGGCCAGGTGCACCGCGCCGAGCTGCTCGACGGGCGCCGCGTCGCGGTCAAGATCCAGTACCCCGGGATCGCCGAGGCGCTCGACGCCGACCTGCGCAACGCCGGCACCATCGTCCGCCTCGCCCGTGCCCTGGCCCCCGGCCTCGACGCCAAGGCGATCGCCCAGGAGCTGCGCGAGCGGGTGATGGAGGAGCTCGACTACGAGTACGAGGCGCAGAACCAGCGCTCCTTCTCCCGCGCCTACCGCGGCCATCCCTTCATCTACGTGCCGGAAGTGATGACGCAGCTCTCGCGTCGCCGCGTCCTGGTCACCGAGCTGGTCGAAGGGCTCGACTTCGAGCAGGTCAAGGAGCTGCCGCACGAGGAGCGCAGCCGCTTCGGCGAGATCGTCTTCCGCGGCAGCTTCGGTTCGATCTACCACCTGCGGCACTTCAATGCCGACCCCCATCCCGGCAACTACATCCTGATGGAGGACGGCCGCGTCGCCTTCCTCGACTTCGGCATGACCAAGAAGCTCGACCACGAGCAGATCGTGCTCGAGCAGCGGGTGATCGACGCCGCCTTCCACAACGATCCGGAGCGCTTTCGCAGCGCCCTGCACGAGCTCGGCTTCGTCAAGAACCCCTCGAAGCTCGACGCCGAACGGCTGATGGAGCACATGATGGCGGTCAGCGGCTGGTTCGTGGAGGACCGCGAGATCGAAATCAGCGCCAAGCGGGTGATGAAGATCATCGAGTCGACTAACGACCCCCGCTCCGAGTACTACGACCTGATGCGGCGCGAGTCGATGCCCGCGGACGAGCTGATGGGGCGGCGGATGGAAATCGGCGTCGTCGCCGTGCTCGGCCAGCTGCGCGCCAAGCGCAACTGGCACCGCATCATGCGCGAGTGGATCTACGCGGACCCACCGACGACCGCGCTGGGCGAGCAGGAGTGGGAGTACTTCGAGGGAAGAGGCGTCATGCAAACCCCAATTGTCGAGCGTTCACTTGAAGGAGAGACGCGATGAGCAGGCAGTCTCACCGCTCAGCCAAGCTGGCGAAGAGGCGGGGGTCGTTGGAGCAGATGCCGGTGACGCCGGCGGCGACCAGCTTGTTCATGCGGGCCAGGTCGTCGACCGTCCAGGCGATCAGCTCGACGCCGGCGAGAGCGGTGATGCGGGCGAGCCGGCGGCTGACGAGCGGGTGGTAGACCCACATCGCCTCCACGCCCATGCGCGGCAGCTCGCGCGCGGCCAAGCCCGGCAGCCGTTCGCGCATCCAGACCAGAGTGGCCAGCATCGGCGCCTTCGCCCAGCGCTTCGAAGCCCAGTCCCTGGTCACTTTGGGATAGGTCCAGCCACGTCTCAGGCGCGGCTCCAGCTCCTCGATCCGGACCAGGGTCGAAAGCTCCATCGTCGAGATCATCGCCCGCTCCAGCAATTCGCGCTCCTGCACCGCGGCGACGATCTCCTCCTCCCGGCCGGGCAGCTTGACGTCGAGGTCGATCTCGACCTGATCTAGCGGCGCCTCCAGGAACGCGTCGAGCGCCTCGGCCAGCGTCAGCGGCTCGCGACGGCCAGCGTCGTGCCAGTCGTGGGCGGCGACGAGCGGCGTTCGCTCCGACGCGGACAGCCGCGGGTGGCCGTCCCGCGTCCACAGCACGTCGAGCTCGACCGTGTCGACGCCCGCCTCGACCGCGACGACGAAGCTCTCCCGAGTGTTGCCGGGAGCGATCAGGTCGGCGCCCTTGTGGCCGACCAGGCGCAGCTCAGGCACTAGAACAGCTGGTTCTCGCCGGCGAAGATCTCGGACACCGAATCGTCGGTGAAGATGCGGCGGATCGAGTCGGCGAAGGTGCCCGCGGTCGAGAGGACGGTGAGGTTGTCGGGAGCGCCGGGCCGCAGCGGGATCGTGTCGGTGACGACGATCCGTTCGATCCCCGATGCCGCCAGCCGCTCGTAGGCGGGACCGGAGAAGACACCGTGGGTGGCGCAGGCGATCACCCGCGCCGCCCCCTCGTCCATGACCGTCTCGGCGGCGGCGCAGAGCGTCCCCGCGGTATCGATCATGTCGTCGACCAGCACAGCCGTCTTGCCCTTGACGTCACCGACCACGTAGCCGATCTCCGCCACCTGCTGGGCGGGGCGCTCCTTCTCCATCACAGCCCAGTGGGTGCCGATGCGGCGGGCGAAGTTGCGCGCGGTCTTGACCCGCCCGGCGTCGGGGGAGACGATCACCAGCTCCTCGCTCAGTTTCTGGTCGGCGAACCACTGGGTCAGCATCGGCATCGCCGTCATGTGGTCGACCGGAACGTGGAAGAAGCCCTGCACCTGGCCGGCATGCAGGTCCATGGTGAGGACGCGGTCGACGCCGACCCCCTCCAGGCACTTGGCGACGATGCGAGCCGAGATCGGCTCCCGCGGCGCCGACTTCTTGTCCTGGCGCGCGTAGCCGTACCAGGGCAGCACGGCGATGATCCGGTGGGCGGAGGCGCCTTGGGCGGCGTCGATCATCGTCAGCAGCTCGACCAGGGCGTCGTTGGGCGTCATCCCGCTCTGCTCGTTGGCGCTGGTCGACTGGACGAGGAAGACGTCGGCGCCGCGGATCGACTCCTCGTAGCGGCAGTAGACCTCGCCGTTGGCGAAGGTCTTCAGCGTCACCTGGCCGAGGTCGAGGTCGAGCTTGCCGGCGACCTTGGCGGCCAGCTCCATCGAGCTGCGGCCGCCGAAGACCATCATCCGCTTCGAGTAGTCGTGCGGGATGGCCGTGGGCGCCCCCTCGGGACGCTGCTCGATCGTGCTCACTCCTCCTCCTCACGGGTCTTCGCGGCCTTTCCCTCCGCGTAGCCCTCGATGTTCCTCTGGTCGTTCTGGCTCACCGCAAGCGCCCCCTCGGGGACGTCCTTCTTGATCACCGCGCCGGCGCCAGTGTAGGCGGCGTCCCCGACTTGTACCGGGGCGATCAGCATCGTGTCAACGCCGATCCGGACATGCTCGCCGATCACCGTCCGGTGCTTGCGGAATCCGTCGTAGTTGGCGGTGATCGTGCCGGCGCCGAGATTGCTGCCGGCGCCGATCTCGGCATCGCCGACGTAGGCGAGGTGGGGGACCTTGGCGCCGGCGCCGATCCGCGAGTTCTTGATCTCGACGAAGGTGCCGGCCTTGGCGCCCGGCTCGAGGTGGGCGCCGGGGCGCAGGTAGGCGAAGGGGCCGACATCGCAACCGTCGAGCACGTCGCACTCGACCAGGTAGGAGTGCCGCACGGCGATGTTCTCCCCGAGCCGGGTGTCGATCAGCGTGCTCAACGGCCCGACGATCGAGCCGGCGCCGACCTCGGTGGCGCCGCGCAAGCTGGTGCCGGGCTCGATCCGAGCGTCGGCAGCGATCTCCACGCCGGCGTCGACCCAGGTGGTGCCCGGATCGACGATGGTCACGCCGGCGAGCATGTGGCGTTCGAGGATGCGGCGGCGCCCCTCGACCTCCACGGAGGCGAGCTCGGCGCGGTTGTTGACCCCCATCGTCACCGCGAAGTCCTCGGTTGGGTGGGCGGCGACCGAGTGGCCCGCCTCGCGCAGGGCCGCGAAGACATCCGTCAGGTAGTACTCGCCCTGGGCGTTGTCGTTGGAAAGCCCACGGAGAGCGGCGGCGAGGGGCTCGGCATCGAAGGCGTAGGTGCCGGCGTTGATCTCGCGGATCGCCAGCTCGTCGCCGCTGGCATCACCGGCCGCTTTCGCCTCGACCACCCGCTCGACCTCGCCTCCGGCGCCGCGCACGACGCGCCCGTAGGAGCCGGGATCGTCGAGCTCGATCGTCAACATCGTCGCCGCGGCATCGGAGGAGGCGTGGGCCTCGAGCAGGGTGGCGATGTCCCCGGCGGAGATCAGCGGGTGATCGCCGGAGAGGACCAGCACGGTCTCGGCCTCCTCGATCAGCGGCAGCGCGGCGCGGATCGCACCGCCGGTGCCGTCGGGCTGCGGCTGCACGACGGTCTCGACCTCATCCGGGAAGCCGGCAGAGATGTCGCGGCCGGGCGAGACGATCGCGGCCACAGTGCCGGCGCCGGCCTCGCGCGCGGCGAGGATCGGCCAGGCGACCATCGGCCGCCCGCAGACGGGATGGAGCATCTTCGGCGTCGACGAGCGCATGCGGGTGCCCTCGCCCGCCGCCATTACCAGAACCAGAGGCGAACTCACCTCTGGATCGTAATGCCGTGTGAGAGAGGAAGGGGCATCCCTCCGCTTGCTGGGTTTTCGCCACCAGAGCTTGCTTCTCTCGACGACCGCTGAGGCGAAAAGAGGACGCCGCGCACTCCAGGGTGCCCCGCGCCCTTCCTACTTCAAGCCGAACGAGCTAGGTCTTTTCCGAGTAGAGCTACCGAGACGAGGGTCCAGCCGGCGAAGATCAGGTCTATGCCCACCAGGAGGCCGATGGCCCAGTCGGCGGAGCTGGGGAACTTGGCCAGTACGAGGATGCCGATCAGGAGTCCGGCGAAGCCGCTTAGGCCGACCAGGCCGGCTCCCTGTTGGCCACGGGCGGCGAAGGCTACGCCGATCCGGGTGATGCCCATGAAGAGGAAGTAGATGCCGAGGACGAGAGTCAGGGTGAGGGTGCCGTTGTGCGGTTCGACGATCAGCCAGAGGCCGACGACGACCGTGAGGAAGGCCCAGAGCAGCCGCAGAAGGACCGTCCCGATCGAGTGGGCGGTGAAAGCGCCGGCGACCAAGAATGCCCCGGCGACGACCAGGATCCAGCCGATGAAGATCGCCGTCCCAACCGAGGCCACAGCCGGCACGACGATCGCCACGCAACCAACGAAGATCGCCAGCACCCCGACCGCCATCAGGGCCCTCCAGCTGCGCCGCAATCCCTCGCGCACCTGGGGATCCAGCGCGACTCCACCCATCTCCATGTCGAGGACCTTAAGCGCCAGCCCGGATCCGATCAATCCCTTTCAGCCACAACCCTCCTAGCGCTCCCAACACCATCTGCCTGCGGTAGGGCAGATGCGAAAGCTGGGGAGCCCGGACTCGAACCGGGATAGCTGGCTCCAAAGGCCAGAGGCTTGCCATTAGCCGACTCCCCAGGGCTACCGAAGCTTAAGCCGCCCGTTACTCGTCGGAGCTGCGCGGCACCTTGCCGCCCTCGGCGCCCGGTTCGAGAGCCGGGCCGCGGGGAGAGGCGATGCCGAGGACGCGCATCGCCTTGAGGCCGAGGCCGAGCTTCTCGCGGCCCTCGGTGGCGGAGACGTCGTGGCCGCAGAGCTCGCGCACGCGCTCGAGCCGGTAGCGGATCGTGTGCCGGTGGGTGAAGAGCTGTTTGGCGGTGGCGGCGACGTTGCCGTCGTTTGCCAGGTAGGCCTCGACAGTCACCACGAGCTCGGTCTCGTACTGGTCGTCGTAGGCGGCAAGCGGTTCGATCGTCTCGGCGAAGAACCGCTCGAGCTCACCCGGGTCCTCGCTCATCGCCGGCAGCAGCAGGCGGTAGGCCCCGGTGTCCTCGAAGGCAAGCAGCGGGCGGCCCTCGGCTTCGCCGACGTTGACCGCCAGGCGCGCCTCATTGCCGGCCCGGTAGAGGTCGACGGGATCGGCGACGGGGCGGCTGGCGCCGATCGTCAGGTGGAAGCCGGGCAGGGCGTCCTCCAGCTCCCGCGCCAGGCCGGCGGTGGCCCGCTGCAAGCGCTCCTCGCCCTCAGCCGGGACGATCACCGCGATCTCCGCCGTGACCTCGCCCTCGTCGGCACTCGCCAGGGCACCGGGAGCGAGCGAGCGCAGCGTCCGCATCGCCAGGGTCAGCACCCGCTCCCGCCACTCGCCGGTCTGGGCGGTGCGGGGGGCTGCGCGAACGACGATTGCACCCGCCCCCTTCTCCAGGTCGGTGCCGAGCTCGGCGGCGCGGGCGACGATGTCGCCGCGGTCGGTCACCTCGCGGGCCAACACCGCAGCGACGAAGGTCCCGGCAATTTCCTCGCTCTGCCAATCCGGGGCGCGGGAGCGCTCAAGCTCCAGCGCCAGCAGGGTCGTCACCATGCGGGCGATCGCCGGGTCGGGGGCGGCCTTGGCCCGGTAGCGCAGCTCGCCCACTGCGCTGTCGGCAACCCGCAGCTCCACCGTCGTCACCCGCTCGCCGCCGGCCAGCAGCTTCTTCTCCTGGTCCGGCGAAGCGCCGGCCACGGCGAGCACCGCGCCGGAGCGCTCGATCAGCGCGACGCTGGCATCCAACACCCGCGCCGCCGCCCGTGCCACCGCGGGCAACCCAGCTCCCGACTCAACGGCTTCCGCAAGCGCATCCAGGGTCCCCGGATCCGCCCCTTTTGCAGGTGTTTTCGACCCTTTCGCACTGGTAGACATCCTGCCCATTATCGCGAGACCTTCCGTTTAGGGCCCGTCCGGTAGGGCTGGAACGTCTTGTACTTTTTTTGCGGCGGCAACCTCGGACGGCCACCACTGTCTTCAAAAAAAGTTAAGTGGAAGCCCTACCGGACGGGCCCTCAGCCAAGGATTTCGACAATGTCGTTGTAGTAATAGACCACTGCAAGGCCGACGACGACCCCTGTAAGGACCAGAGCAACTAGGACGATCAGCGAGAGGAAGCCTGCCGCGGCCTTCTCCCAGATGCGGCCGTAGGAGCCGACCGCGGGGACGAAGATCAGGGCGACGAAGGCGACCAGGCTGATCAGCCCGGCAGCGCCGAAGAGCAAGTACTCATTCTCGATTTTCTGCAGGGCCAGCGGGAGCACGGTTCCCATTCTGGCGCAAGGGTCCGTCCGAAGGCTGGCGCGGCGGCATTCGGATGGACCCTAGAGTGGAGATGACGAGGGCCACCGCTGCGCAGAGCGAGAAGGCGGCGGCCCCAAGCGCCCAGCCGGCATTGACGTCGCTCATGTAGTGGACCCCCAGGTAGACGCGCGAGAGGCCGATCAGCGCGGTGACGCCGACCCCGGCCACGATCACCACGGCTCCACGCGCCATCCCGGGGCGGAGGCGCATCACGATCGTCACCGCGAGCCAGACGTAGAAGGTCGCGTAGGCGGCATGGGCGCTGGGGAAAGAGGAGCCCGAGACCGCGACCAGTCCGTCGCCGGGGCGGGGGCGATCGACGGCGTCCTTCATCTCGTGCACCCCGATGACGATCAGCGCCATGCCGGCCACGAGGACGCCGACCTCGGCCCAGCGGCGGCGGCCGGCCAGTGCCGCGGTCCAGATCGCGGCCAGCGGCAGGACGAGCGCCGCCGAGCCGAGCCCCGTCACCACCTTGGCGACGTCGACCAGCCAGCTCGTCCGCAGGCTTTCGGCAATGTCCATCGCCGTCATGTCGCCCGGCGTCGGACCGGGGTCGCCACCGACGATCACCGTGTAGGCGACGAGGACGAAGCCGGCGACCGCGAGGATCGCCATCAGCGAGGTGAACTCGAGCCCGAAGGTGCCGCCCGGCGTCACCCGGTCCCAGAGGAAGCGCAGCTGCGGCTGGAAGCGGCGCGCCAGCACGACCAGCCAGGCAGTCGCCCGGCGGGCCTCCATCCAGCGGACCGCGGCGCGCCGGTTCTCCTCCACCCGGAAGCGGCGCACCAGCAACACCGTGCCGGCGACGACGACGATCAGGGTGGCGAGCAGGAAGGCGCCGCGCCCCGCGTACTTGGCGGCGGTGTCGATGCTGCGCGAGAAGAAGTAGCCGATCAGGATGTGGGCGCTGGCCCAGAGCCCGGTGCCGAGGATGCTGTAGGGGACGAAGGCGCGGTAGCGCATCCCCGAGCTGCCGGCGACGAAGGGGGCGAAGGCGCGCACGAGGCTGATGAAGCGGCCGATGAAGATCGTCTTGCCGCCGTGGCGGGAGAAGTAGTCCTCGACTTTCTCGAACCGCTCATGGCTGATCCCGAACCGTGGGCCATGGCGCATCACGAACTCGCGGCCGAGCCGGCGACCGAGGAAGAAGCTCGTCGTGTCCCCCGCCCAGGCCGAGAACCAGGCGATCGCGATCAGCAGGTAGATGTCGATCGCCCCCTGGCCGGCAACGGCGCCGCCCAGCAGCATCACGGTCTCGCCGGGTACGACGAGCCCGACGAAGGCGCCGGTCTCGGCGAAGGCAAAGACGCCGACCAGGAGGTAGGTCCAGGCGCCGAGGGTGTTGGAGACGTCCTCCAGCAGCTGCTGGAGGTCTTCGTGCGGGATGACGCGGCTGATCAGGTAGTAGCCGGCGGCGATCGCCGCGGCGATGACGACGATCAGGAGACGGCGCCGGCGGCGATCCTCTGGGAGCTGGAGTCTCACGGCGCCCAGCCAGCTTCGCAGACGATCGCGTCGTCGCGGTCAAGACGCGCCGCTGCCCGCTTTGCCCCCATCAGAGTGTGGAAAAACCCGACAGCGGTCGGCCCGGAGCCGGTCAGGAGGGCGAGCGGGGCGCCCGCCTCGCGCAGGGCGTCGAGGGCGTCGGCGATATCGGGACGCAGCGAGCGCGCCGCCGGCTCGAGGTCGTTTGCGAGCAGGTCGGCGGAGGCGAGGGGAAGAGCGCCGGCGCCGGCTGCGTCGCGCAGCCGGACCGCCAAATCCTCCAGCTCGTCCTCGCCACGGCCGAGGCCGAGCCGGTCGGCCTCGGCGAAGACCTCGGGGGTGCTCAGGCCGCCGCCGCCCGGCAGCAGGACGAGGGCGTGGGGCGGCGGCGGCGGCAGCCGCTCGACCCGCTCCCCACCACCCTGCACCAGCGCCAGCGCCGGGACCAGCTGCGAAGGCACGTCGGCGCCGATCTCGGCAGCGAGGCCCTGGAGATCGTCGATCGCGCCCGCACCCAGGCCTTCGAGATCGCCGGCCGCACCAACTCCCTGCGCGAGCCGCAGCACCGCCGCCGCATCGGCGCTGCCGCCACCGAGGCCGGCGGCGATCGGGATCCGCTTCACGATCACGATTCGCAGCGGCGGGCCGTCCCAGCCGCGCTCTCGCAGACCGGCGAGCGCCTTGGCAGCGAGGTTCTCGCCCTCTACTCCCGGACAGACGACTTCGTCGCGCTCAGCCTCGGAGACCTCGATCGCGTCGGACAGGGCCAGCGGCTCGAACAGGGAGCAGAGCGAGTGCAAGCCGTCGGCGCGCCGCCGACCGAGGAAGAGGCAGAGATTGAGCTTGGCGGGGGCGTAGATTCGCATCGAGACCGGCCTCAGTCGCTGGAGTGCAGTCTTGCCGCCAGGGCGGCGAAATCTTCGGGGGAGAGCGCCTCGGCGCGCGCGTCCTCGGGCAAGCCCAACTCGCGCAGGGTGGCGCGGGCAGTATCGAGCGAGCCAGGCCGGACGTGCTCCAGGGAGCGGGCCAGGGACTTGCGGCGATGGGCGAAGGCGGCGCGAACCAGCTCGCGAGTGGCCGGGTTGGCGGCCGGCCCGGTGCGCCGCAAAGAGAGGATCGCCGACTCGACCCGCGGCCGCGGCCGGAACACGGCCGGATCCACGGTGCGCAGCAGCTTCACCTCGCAGGCGAGCTGCGCGACTACGCTCGGCGAGCCGTAGGTCCGGCTCCCCGGCGCTGCACGCAGCCGATCGGCGATCTCGCGCTGCACCATCACAGTCCAGCGCCGCACCGAGGGCAGCTCCTCGACGGTCCGCAGGATCAGCGGCGTGGCGATCGAGTAGGGGAGGTTGGCGACGACGGCACTCGGCGCGGGGTCGAGCCCGGCCAGGTCGAGCTTCATCGCGTCGCCCCAGTGCAGGTCGACGTCGGGTCGCGCGGCGAGCGGCGCCAGCGTCGCCTCCAGGCCTCGGTCGAGCTCGACCGCGTGGACGTATGCGGCGGCTGCGGCCAGGCGCCCGGTCAGCACACCCTCCCCCGCCCCGACCTCCAGCACCACGTCGCCCGGTGCGAGCTCGGCGTCGCGGACGATCGCGTCGAGCAGGTTCGGGTCGGCGAGGAAGTTCTGCCCGAGCCTGACCACGCCTACCAGCCGAAGAGGGTGCGGGCGTTCGCCTCGACGGCCTTCTCCAGCTCCCCGTAGGAGACCCCGCGCGCCTCGGCGACGACGCGGGCGGTATCGACGACGTAAGCGGGCTCGTTCGGCTTGCCCCGCACGGTCTGCGGCGCCAGATAGGGCGCGTCGGTCTCGACCAGGATCAGCTCGTCGGGCACCTTCGCGGCCGCCTCGCGCAGCTCCCCTGAGCCGGGGTAGGTGGTGTGGCCGGCGAAGGAGCAGTACCAGCCGCGGTCCGCCGCGTCGTCTGCGCGCCAGGGGGCGGAGAAGCAGTGGAGGATCACCGGGCCGCCGTCGGCCAACGCGTCGAGCAGCTCGAAGATCTCGTCGATCGCCTTCGTCTCCCCGTCTTTGTCGCGGGCGTGGATGACGATCGGCAGCGCCAGCTCGCGGGCGATCTCGATCTGCGCCTCAAAGGCGCGCCGCTGATCTGCCGGGCTTGCCGTCTCGCGGTAGTAGTCGATCCCCGTCTCGCCGATCGCCCGCACCTTCTCGTGGGCCGCTAGCCCCGCGATCTCCTCGGCCTGCAGGTCGCCGAAGCCGGTCGCCTCGGTCGGGTGGCAGCCGACGCTGGCGAACACCGCCTCGTGCCGCTCCGCAGCGCCGATCGCCGCCCCGTTCTCCTTGCCGCCCAGGCCGATGTTCAGCATCCGGTGCACCCCGGCCTCGAGCGCGCTCGCTACCACATCGTCCTCTGGCCGCTCGCAGAGGAAAAGGTGCGTGTGGGAGTCGATCATCGGCGCCCAGCCTATCCTTGGCTAGCCTCTTCTAACCATGGCTGAACGTGACTACATAGCCGCAACTCGGGAGCGCGTCGTCGTCTTCGACGGCGGCATGGGCGCGACCCTGGAGCAATTCGACCTGACCCAGGCCGACTACGGCGGTCTGGCGGGCAAATGCCACGAGGCGCTCGTCCTCAACCGCCCCGACGTGATCGAGGGCGTCCACGCCTCGATGCTCGAGGCCGGCGCCGAGGTGGTCGAGACCGACTCTTTCCAGGGCTCGCGGCTGAAGCTCGAGGAGTGGGGGCTGGGCGAGGAGACCCTCGAGATCAATACGAAGGCGGCGCAGATCGCCCGCAAGGCTGCGGGCGAGGACCGCTTCGTCGCCGGCTCGATCGGGCCGACCGGCTTCCTGCCCGCCTCCGACGACCCGACCCTGGGCGAGATCTCCTTCCGCAGGCTGGTCGAGGTATTCGCCGAGCAGGCCCGCGGTCTCCTCGAGGGCGGCGCCGACCTGATCATCGTCGAGACCGCGCAGGACATCCTCGAGGTGAAGGCGGCGATCTTCGGCGCCCGCGAGGCATTCAAGGAGGCCGGCCGCACGCTGCCGATCCAAGCCAGCGTCTCGCTGCTGCCGCAGGGCGGCAAGATGCTGCTCGGCACCGACATCCAGGCGGTGCTGACGACGCTCAGCGCGCTCGAGGTCGACGTGATCGGGCTCAACTGCTCGACCGGGCCGGAGGACATGCGCGACGCGATCCGCTTCCTGGGCGAGAACAGCCCGCTGCCCGTCCACTGCATCCCCAATGCCGGCCTGCCCCTGCAGGGCCCCGACGGCGAGACGATCTTCCCCGAACGGCCCGAGCCGCTGGCGGCGACCCTGGGCGAGTTCGTCGAGCGCTACGGGGTCGGGATCGTCGGCGGCTGCTGCGGAACGACGCCGGAGCACATCGCCGCGATCCGCGAGCGGGTCGATGGCCGCGTGCCGGGCGAGCGGCCGGCGCCGGGGCCGATCCAGGTCTCCTCGATGATGACCGCGACGCCGCTCGTGCAGGAGCCGCGCCCGACCCTGGTCGGCGAGCGGGTCAACTCGCAGGGCTCGCGTAAGGCGAAGGAGCTGCTGCTCGCCGACGATTACGACGGCCTCGTTCAGGTGGCGGAAGACCAGGTCGAAGGCGGCGCCCACGTGCTCGACGTCTGCGTGGCACTGACCGAGCGCGCCGACGAGGACGAGCAGATGCAGGCTGTGGTCGAGCGGATCTCGCTGACCCAGCCAGCGCCGATCCAGATCGACTCGACCGAGCCCGAAGTGATCGAGGCGGCGCTGGAGAAGATCCCCGGGCGGGCGATCGTCAACTCGATCAACCTCGAGGCCGGCCGCGACAAGGCAGACATCGTTGTGCCCTTGGCGAAGGCGCACGGGGCGGCGCTGATCGCGCTCACCATCGACGAGGTCGGGATGGCGAAGACGGCGGAGCGCAAGGTCGAGATCGCGAAGCGGCTCCGCGATCTCGCCTGCGAGGAGCACGGCCTCGATCCCGAGGCGCTGATCTTCGACGCGCTCACCTTCACCCTGACCACCGGCGATGACGAGTGGAAGCCCTCGGCGCTGGAGACGATCGAGGGGATCCGGCGGATCAAGGCCGAGATCCCGGGCGTCAAGACCTCGCTCGGCGTCTCCAACGTCTCCTTCGGCGTCGGCCAGCCGGCCCGCGCCGTGCTCAACTCGGTCTTCCTCCACCACTGCGTCGAGGCCGGGCTCGACCTGGCGATGGTCAACCCCAACCACATCTCCCCCTACGCGGAGATTTCCGACGAGGAGCGGGAGCTGACCGACGACCTCGTCTTCAACCGGCGCGAGGACGCGCTCGAGCGCTTCATCGCCCACTTCGAGTCGAAGGGGGAGGAGGCGGCCGAGGAGGCCGGCGACCCGACCGAGGGCATGGAGCCCGAGGAGGCCCTGCACTGGCACATCCTGCGCCGCAAGAAGGACGGGGTCGAGGACTGGATCGACCGCTCGAACGAGAAGATCGGCGCCGTCCCGACCCTCAACGAGGTCCTGCTGCCGGCGATGAAGGAGGTCGGCGACAAATTCGGCGCCGGCGAACTGATCCTGCCCTTCGTCCTGCAGTCGGCCGAAGTGATGAAGCGCGCCGTGGCACGCCTGGAGAACTACCTCGACCGGATCGACGGCCACAGCAAGGGCAAGGTCGTGATCGCGACCGTCTTCGGCGACGTCCACGACATCGGCAAGTCGCTGGTCAACACGATCCTCACCAACAATGGCTACACCGTGGTCGACCTCGGCAAGCAGGTCCCGGTCGAGACGATCATCGAGGCCGCGGTCGAGAACGAGGCCGACGCGATCGGCCTCTCGGCGCTGCTCGTCTCCACCTCGAAGCAGATGCCGATCTGCGTGCAGGAGCTGCACCAACGCGGCCTCGAGTTCCCAGTGCTGATCGGCGGCGCCGCGATCAACCGCGACTTCGGCCGCCGCACGCTCTACCCGCACGGCAAGGAGTCCGACGACGTCTACGAGCCCGGCGTCTTCTACTGCAAGGACGCCTTCCAGGGGCTCGACACGATGGATGCGCTGATCGACGAGGCGGCACGCGAGGCGCTGGTCGAGCGGATCCATGCCGAGGCGAAGCAGCTGCGCGAGAAGCCCGTCGTCGTCGACGATTCGCCGCCGACCACCGACGCGAGCGCGCGCTCCGCCGCCAGCACCGATAACCCGATCCCCGAGCCGCCGTTCCGCGGGGTGCACGAGGTAGATATCGACCTCGAGGAGGTCTACCCCTACCTCGACCGCCACGTCCTTTTCAAGCTGCACTGGGGCGGCAAAGGCGTCAAGGGCGAGGCCTGGCGCGAGCTGGTCGAGGGCAACGGGGAGGAGGAGGGCTTCGCGCCGCGGCTGGAGCGGATGTGGCGCGAGCAGGACTACCTCCATCCGCGGGCGCGGCTCGGCTACTTCCCCTGCAACGCCGAGGGCAACGAGCTGGTCGTCTTCGACCCCGAGGACCCCGAGCGCGAGCTGGAGCGGCTTGTCTTCCCACGTCAGCCCAAGCACGACCGGATCTGCCTCGCCGACTTCTACCGCCCGCTGGAGAGCGGAGAACGCGACGTGGTCGCCCTGCAGGGCGTCACCGTCGGGCCCGAGGTGACCGAGCTGATCGAGCGGCTGGAGAGCGAAGGCGAGTTCGCCGAGCAGCTCTTCGTCCACGGCCTCGGCGTGCAGTCCGCCGAGGGCCTGGCCGAGTGGCTGCACGCCCAGGTGCGCCGCGAGCTCGGCATCGAGCTCGACCAGGGCCGCCGCTACTCCTGGGGCTACCCGGCCTGCCCGGACCAGTCCGAGCACGAGAAGGTCTGGCGCCTGCTCGACCTCGAGCAGATCGGCATGACCCTCTCCGACGGCTACGCGGTCACCCCCGAGCAGTCGACCGTGGCGATAGTCGCCCACCACCCCCAGGCGGTCTACTTCGGCATGAAGTCCGGCTTCATCCCGGAGCAGAAGGCGCCGGATGAGCTGATCGCCGGCACCGAGCGGGGCGGGACGCTGCCGCCCGAGCAGGAGCCGGTCGAGGAGACGGTCGGGACGTAAGCACCCGGTCCGCGGGAGAGGCTTATGCCCCGATGCGTTCTTGCGCGTCGCGCTCGCTGGGGCGGGGCTGCAGACGTACGGGAGAAGAGGAGAGAGCTTGGACTCGCAGGTCGCTCCAGGTCAGGCCCTCGCGGACCAGGGCCGGCAGGCCGAGGGCTACGGCGGTGGCGATCTCTACCGCCTGCAGGATCACGCCATAGGCGAGGGCGTCGGCGGTGCTGATCCCGAAGCCCGTGTGCAGGACGCTGATCACGGCAAGCTGGAAGACGCCGATGTTCGATGGGGTGGCCGGCACGACAGCCGTGACGTTGACCGCGAACAGCACCGCCGCGGCGGCGCCGATTCCGGCGTGGTCGCTCAGGCCGAGCGCCGCCAGCAGCGCCCAGCAGGCGGCCAGCTGGATCGCCCAGGCGCCGAGCTGTGCGGCGCTGGCGACGACACCGCGGCGCGGCTCGCGGAACACCGCCAGCCCCGCCCGGACCTGAAGCAGGGCGCGGTGCATGGCGGCCCCGATCCGCGCGAAGCGGCCGTTGCCGTTACGGCGCATCAGCATCGGGGCCACCAGCACCACGACTAGAAGCGCCAGCGGCACGAAGCTGAAGACGAACAGCTTCTCGGTGCTGGAGTGGAAGAGGTCGGTGCTGGAGACGATGATCGTGCCGAGCAGGGCCAGAGCGACGATGTTCAGCAGCGTCTGCGAGACGAGGGTCCCGAGCAGCACCGGGAAGGTCTCGCGCATGCGCCCGATCCGCCTGGCAAGGGTCATCGCCCTGGCCGGCTCGCCGAGCCGCGCCGGCAGCGTCGCCGACATCAGCACGCCGATCATCGTCGCCGAGGTCACGTCGCGGCGGCGGACCGGGCGGTTGGGCAGCGCGGCACGCACGATCCCGTACCAGGAGGCGGCACGGAAGAAGAGTGAGAGGGCCATCAGGCCGCAGGCGACCAGGACCCAGGAGGCGTCCGAGCGGACGATGCTGGCGAGCACGTTGTCGACGCCGATCTTCTGCGCCGCCAGGGCGGTCAGGCCCACCCCCAGCGCACCGGCAACGCCGAGGCCGGCTCGCCGCGCGATCCGCCGCCGGCCGCTGCCGCTCTGGGCGAGGGGCGGATCGAGCGAGGGCAGCCGCCGCGGAGGGCTGGCCGGGCCGCCGTCGGCTGGCCGCACTCCGGCCCAGTGGGCGACGCGCTCGGCCGCTGTCGCCGGCAGCGGCGCCTCGATCGCGCGCTCGTAGACCTGGCTGACGCGATCGGCGACGCGGGGCCAGGCGTAACGCTGAGCGCTCTGGCGCGCCGCCTCCCCCATCGCCACCAGGCGCTCGGGCTCGTGATGGGCTCGCTGCAGCTCCTCGGCGAGGCGCTGCGGGTCGCCGGGTGGAACGAGCACGCCGTCGAGGCCGTCGGTGACAACGTCGCTGTAGCCGGCGATCGCCGACGCGATCGCCGGCGTGCCGGTGGCAAAGGCCTCGGTCAGCACCATGCCGAAGCTCTCGCCGGACAGCGACGGGGCGCAAAGCAGGTCGGCCTCGTGCAGAGCCGTCCACAGGCGTTCCCCGGAGACACGGCCGCGGACATCGATCCAGCGCATCGTTTCGGGATCGGCGAGATAGCGAAGCACGTCATCGCGATCCGCCCCGATCACGGTGAGGCGGCTGGGCACATGCTCGACCAGGGCTTCGAAGGCGGTCAGCAGGACAGGGAGGCCCTTGCGCTCCTCGGGACGGCCGACGAACAACACCCGCAGCTCACCGCTCGGAGGCTTCGGCGACATCGGCGCCGCATCGACGTCGACGCCGTTGGGGATTACCTCGTAGTGGCCGCCGAACCAGCGCCGGCCCGTCCAGGCAGCCGCCTCGGAAACGGCGATGCGGGCCGAGAGCCGGTTGAACACCCGCCTGGCGCCGAGGGCCGAGGCAATGTGGTTGGGGAGCGCCTTGGTCGAGTAGGCGTGGAAGGTCCCGACCGCGGGCGCGGGGGACCCGAGCACCGCGTTCCAGCCGACCAGCGGCACGAGCGGCTCGTGGATGTGGACCACGTCGTAGCGGCCCTGGCGAAGCTCGCGGCGCGGAGCGACGACGCCACCGGCCGGAAAGGGGGCGAGGTTGGAGACCGCGCCGTTGGCGGAGAACCCCGCCGTGCGTCCCATCGGCACCAGATAGTCGGGGATCTGCCGCGACTCCGCCGGCGCCCGGTGAAGCGCGCGGCTGAGCCGGTCGGGAGGATCGAAGGGGGCGAGCACGCGCACGTGGTGACCGCGGCCGAGGAACTCCTCGGCGAGAGCCTCTACGTGCCGGTTCACGCCGCCCTGGTAGCTCCAGGAATATGGCGAGACGAGAGCGATTCGCACGAAGCGTTAAGCGTAATGGATGCACCGGCCCCGCTCCGGCGGAGCGCGGCTAGAGCTGGGTGGCGACCAAGCCGAGGATGGCGACGATCATGCCGCCACCAATACCGCCCCCGACTTGGATGATGGTTCGCTGAAGGGCTCCGACCTCGGCATGAAGCTCTCGAACGTCGTTGTCGACGCGGTCAAAACGCTCATCCATCCGGCGGGATAGATCGTCGAGGCGGTCGTCTGTCCAACTCTTCCTCATTGCCTCCATGCCCTCAGCCTAGGGAGAAATTCCGCGCGTGTGTGAAACAGAAGTGTAACTTTTTGTCTCAGGCGATGATTCGCCCTCGGAGCGGCCGCTCTCGGCCCAGGCAAAGCCCATGAAGACGAGCAGGTAGGCCGCGCCGATCTCGAGCAGGAGAGCACCGGAGTCGTTCGCGAGCGTTCCCACCAGCGTCGCCGCCAGGGCGCCGATCAGGCCGGCACGCATCGCCGGCCGCCCCCGCAGCCAGGCGGCGATCAGGTTGCGTCTGGCAATCGCCAGCGCCGCGACGGCGACGATCAACGGCATGAAGACGAAGACGATCGGCCGCGTGAAGCTGTGCGAGGAGAGCTGCAGGCGGCGCTGGGCGACGTCGGCGAGGTCCCCCAGCCCGCCCGCATCGAGAACCGACCGGGTCAGATGGGCATCGGCGCCGCTGAGCAGGTCGGCGAGCGCCAGCAGGGCCAGGGCCGCAAGCGGCGCCACGATGACGAGCAGGGCGGTTCGCCGGCGCCGTGCCGCGATCGCCGCCGCCGCGGCGGCGCTGCCCAGCGGCAAGACGATTGCGGCGCCGATGTCGGCGCCGAAGCGCCCAGCCGCGAAGACTGCTGCGGCAAGCAGCCCGCTGGCGAGGAAGGCGCCCGCTGCGCCCTTGGCCGGCAGGCGTGGCGCGAAGCCGGTAAGCGCCGCGCCGGTGCCAGCCACGACCAGTACCGCCAGCAGCGCCTCGAGCTCGTTGCCGATTCCGTAGAAGCGCACGCCGAGCCCGGGATTCGGCCCCAGCAACGAGAGCGAGGTGAGCGGCGAGCCGGCGACGACGTCGATCGCATAGGCGAGCACGGTGAGGCCGCTGGCGAAAGCAAGCGCCCGGTAGCCGCCGAGGGCAGGCAGGGTCAGCAATGCCAGCAGCGGGGCGCCCGCGATCGTCAGCAGCTGTTCGACCGCCTGGGTCGGCTCGAGTGCCGCGCCGAGCAGAAGCAGCAGCGGCAGGTAGACGATGCTCAGCCCGAGCAGCTCGACGCCGTAGCGAGCAGTCCTTCCGCGGGTCGCGACGGCGATGACCGCGAACGCAGCAAGCCAGATCGCCAGCCCCAGTCCGATCACCGGCCCACGCCGCTCGGAGATCGCGGCCAGCCGGTCACCGAGGGCTTCGACTGCAGCGGCATCGATCGAGCCCTCGGCGCGGATCGGTTGGCCCGACATCTCGGAGGGGATCGCAAGGCCAAGTCGGCGCAGGATCGTCGGCGCGATGTCGGTCGAGAGCACGTAGCCGTCCATCCGGGTGCTGTCCGAAGTCAGGTTGCCGCCGAACCCACGCCCGGCGATCCCGATCGGCAAGGCCCCGCTCTTCGGCGGCGGCGGCCGCTCGATCGCGACCAGCAGATCGTTGCCGTGCAGGCTCCGCACGAGGGACGGAAGGCGTGCCGGGGTCGAGCTGCGAACTTCGAAGGTCGCTGCTTTGGGAAGGTGTCGGTGGGGAGCTCCACTTAACTTTTTCGGTGGGACCGTTTGCTGCTGGCGCCCGGTCGTCGGTGACGAAAAAGTACAAGACGTTCCGCCCCCCACCGACACCTTCACACCGGCGCCTTCGAGGGTCGAGGTCAGGAGTCCCGGCACGATGTCGGCTGGTGCGGAGTCGGCCCGTTCCTTCACAGAGAGCCAGAAGCTCGGGGTGCAGGTGGTTGAGCGTGGAAGCTCCGAGTCATAGAGCGAATCGAAAACCCGATTCCCCTGCGTGACATCCAGATAGGTCTGCTCCACGGGCACCGAACCCAATCCAGCTGAAAGGAGCCCCGGCGCCATCCCGAACCCAGCAATCTTTTTGACCGACGTGCCCTGTGGCAACCAGGCGAGCGCCACCCGGGTCGATCCCGGTGCTTTACGGCTTTCGGAGCCGCTTGATGGGATCTGGGTAGGGGGCGGAACGTCTTGTACTTTTTCGTCGTGAGGCTCGGGCATCGCCGCAAGCGCCTCACCGAAAAAGTTAAGTGGAGTCCCCTGCCCAGAGCCCATCAACCCCCCGAGAGACACACACAGCACCGCTATCGTGACCCCGATGGCCGACCGCACGTTCGCCAAGTTCACTTTCTTCAAGATCGATCCGGAGTGGCGCCGCCGCGACGCCTCGCTTCGGGCCGCCGACAAGCAGGAGTTCCTTGCGGCCTGCGAGGACTTCGCCCTCGACCGCTCGCTGCGCGCCTACTCAACCATAGGCACGCGAGGCGACGTCGACCTGGTCCTGCTCAGTCAGAGCCCCAACCTCCAGGATCTGCACACCTTCCACGTCGTGCTCGGGCAGAGCGGCCTGGCGAAGTGGGCCGAGACGCCCCACTCCTTCCTCTCGAGGACCAAGCGCTCGCCCTACTCCGACGAGCAGGCCCGGCCGGAGATCTGCGTCTCCGAGCGCAAATACCTGTTCCTCTACCCGATGGTCAAGCAGCGCCGCTGGTACGGCCTGCCCGAGGAGGAGCGGAAACGGATCATGAAAAGCCACATCGAAGTCGGCCGCCGCCACCCTGAGATCACGATCAACACCTCTTACTCCTTCGGCCTCGACGACCAGGAGTTCGTTGTCGCCTTCGAGGGCGACGACCCGGGTGAGTTCCTCGACCTGGTGCAGGAGCTGCGGCCGACCGAGTCGAGCTCCTACACCGAGCGCGAGACCCCGATCTTCACCTGCGTCGCAATGTCGGTGCGCAAGGCCCTCGACGCGCTCGACGGCACCGCCAGCGTCACCCGGCTTTCAGCAGTCCCGGGACGTGACCGATAATCGGTAAACGTGACCGTTGAAACGCTCAGCTACGCGATCGACGATCAGGACCACCTGATCAAGGTCGACGACGGCTACTACCGCTTCGCCGAGGAGAACGGCTGGGATGGGGCCGGGGCGAGCCTGGGGCGTTCGCTGTGGGACTTCGTCGCCGGCCACGAGGTGAAAAAGCTGCAGCGGCTGCTGCTGCGGCGGATCCGCGAAGGCCTTCGCGACGTGGAGCTGCCCTTCCGTTGCGACGGCCCCGACGTGCGCCGCGAGATGGACGTGAGGATCGCCGCCGATCGCACCGGGCGGGTGGTGCTGTTCTCCGCCCGCCTGCGCTCCGAGGAGGACCGGGAGCCGCAGCCGCTTCTCGATCCGAAAGCCCCCCGCGACGACGACTTTCTAACCATGTGCGCGTGGTGCGACCGCTTCCTCGTCGCCGGCGAGTGGGTCGAGGTGGAGGAGGCCGCAAAGCGGCTCGATCTCTTCCGGCGCAGCGAGATGCCGACGCTCGATCACGGCGTCTGCCCGCAATGCAGCAGCACCCTGCTCGCCGCGTAGGCAGCGGGCGAGCCGCGTTCCCTATTCTCCGCGTTCCAATGGCCCAGATCGGAACCGAAGACAATCCCGTCCGCGTTGCGATCGTCGGCGCCGGCCCCTCCGGCTTCTACGCCGCGGAGCACATTCTCAAGGACGCGGACACGCACGCCCAGGTCGACCTCTTCGACCGCCTCCCCACGCCCTTTGGCCTGGTCCGCGGCGGTGTCGCCCCCGACCACCCGAAGATCAAGTCGGTGATCCGCGTCTACGAGAAAACGGCGGCGCGCGAGGGCTTCCGCTTCTTCGGCAACGTCAAGGTCGGCCATGACATCGAGGTCGAGGACCTCGAGCGGCTCTACCATGCGATCGTCTTCACGGTCGGCTGCGAGACCGACCGCCGGCTCGGCATCCCGGGCGAAGAGCTGCCCGGCAGCCACGCGGCCACCGCCTTCGTCGGCTGGTACAACGCCCACCCCGACTACTGCGAGGAGGAGTTCGACCTCTCCAGCGAGCGGGCGGTGGTGATCGGCAACGGCAACGTGGCGATGGACGTGGCGCGGATGCTTGCCCTGACCGACCAGGAGCTGCGCCAGACCGATACTGCCGACCACGCGATCGAGCTGCTGGACCGCAAGCAGATCCGCGAGATCGTCGTGCTGGGCCGCCGCGGCCCAGTGCAGGCGGCATTCACCAATCCGGAGATCAAAGAGCTGGGCGAGATGGAGGACGCCGACGTGATCGTCGACCCGGCCGAGGTCGAGCTCGACGAGGCAAGCGCCGCATTTCTCGAGTCCGAGGAGGCCGACAAGACGACCCGCGTCAATGTCGAGACGCTGCGCGAGTTCTCCCAGCGCGAGCCCGAGGGCAAGCGGCAGCGGATCGTGCTGCGCTTCCTCTCCTCACCGGTCGAGATAAAGGGCGACGGCAAAGTCGAATCGGTGGTCGTCGGTCGCAACGAGCTGGTCGAGGAAGGCGGCAGCCTGCGGGCCAAGGACAGCGGCGAGCGCGAAGAGCTGGAGTGCGGACTGGTGCTGCGCTCGGTCGGCTACACCGGGATCCCGATCGAAGGCGTCCCCTTCGACGAGAAGCGCGGCCTGATCCTCAACGAGGGCGGCCGGGTGCTCGACTCCCACGACTCCGGCCACAAGGTCGGCCACTACACCGCGGGCTGGATCAAGCGCGGCCCATCCGGTGTGATCGGCACCAACAAGAAAGACGCGCTGGAGACCGTCCGGCACCTGCTCGCCGACGTCGAGTCCCAGACCCTGCTCAGCCCGGAGAATCCCGAGCCCGTCGCGGTCGAGGAGCTGCTCGGCGAGCGCGGAGTCCGCTACGTCAGCTTCGAGGACTGGCAGGCGATCGACCAGGCGGAGGTCGGCCGTGGCGAGCCACACGGCCGCCCCCGTGTCAAGTTCGTCCGGGTCGAGGAAATGCTCGAGACCCTCGGCCAGAAAGTCTCCGGCTAGCGCGGCCAGATCGGTGGCGGACCTGGCTGAGATCAAGGCGATGATCGCGGCGGCGCTGCCGGGGGCGGTGGTCGAGGTGGTCGACGAGACCGGCGCCGGCGACCACCTTCGGGCGACGGTGACGGCCCCACAGTTCGCCGGTCTCTCGCGGCTCGACCAGCACCGGCTGGTTAGGGCCGCGGTCAAGGAGCGCTTCGACGACGGGCAGATCCACGCGCTGTCGATCAAGACCGAGGCGGCGGGGTAGCTAGGCTGTGGCAATGGCCGACCCACAGTTGAAGCAGAAGGTCGAGGAGCTGATCGCCGCCAACCCGGTGCTGCTCTTCATGAAAGGCACGCCGGAGGCGCCGCGCTGCGGCTTCTCGATGCGGGTCGTGCAGGTGCTCGACGCGATGGACGTCGAGTACGGCGCGATCGACGTCCTGCCGGCGCTGCAGCCGCTGCGTGAGGCGACCGCCGAGATCTCCGACTGGCAGACCTTCCCGCAGCTCTACGTCAACGGCGAGCTCATCGGCGGCGCCGACCTCGTCGAGGAGACGTTCGAGTCCGGCGAGCTGGCCGAGGCCCTCGGGGTCGAGCAGCCGGCCGAGGCATCGCAGGCCGCCGCCCCGGCACAAGCGCCACCGGCGCAATCGCCGCCGCTGCAGATCGAATAGCTCGCCGGCGGAACTAGACCGCAGCCGTCTCGGCTGCGTCGTCTTTTACTTGGAAAGATGAGCCGCAGCCGCAGGCCGCAACCACATTTGGGTTATTCACTTGAAAGCCCGCCCCCTGTAGCCCTTCGACGTAGTCGACCTCCGAGCCAAAGACGAACTGCATGCTGACCTTGTCGACGACGACGGCGACGCCGTCGACCTCGAAGACGTGGTCGTCGTCCTTGGCGCGATCGAAGGCGAGTGCGTACTGGAAGCCGGAGCAGCCACCGCCGCGGACGGCGACGCGCAGCGCCTGGCCCTCGGGGCCGTCCTCGCCGCCGAGCAACTCGCCGATCTTCTCGGCGGCCTTGCCGGTGAGCGCGATCGCGTCTTTGGGGGTATCGGTCACTTCACAAAGTGTAGCGGCCGGTCTGCAAGAATCCGGCCGCCCCGTGACCCCGCGTTCCCAAACCGCGGTCGTATGCGACACGACCGCCTATCTCCCCTCCGAGTTGGCCGGCGAACGTGGCATCCAGACGATCAGCCTTTACGTCTCGATCGACGGCGATCAGCAGCGGGAGTCCGCGGTCAGGGACTACGGCGCCTTCTTCGAGCGCCTGCGGGCCTCCGAAGGGGGAGCGACCACCTCACAACCCTCGATCGGCGACTTCGTCTCCGTCTACGAGCCACTGCTCGTGACGGGGGGCGAGATCGTCTCGATCCACATCTCCGCCGGCATCTCCGGCACCTTCGAGGCGGCCAACCAGGCTCGCGAGCGACTCATCGCCGAGGACAAAGGCGGCGAGCGTATTCACGTCTTCGACTCCAGCTCGGCGGCGGGCGGGATGGGGTTATGCGCGCTAGCAGCCGCAGCAGCCGCAAACGCCGGCGGCGACGCTGAGGCGGTGCTCGCCCGCGCCCGCCAAGCCCGTGAGGAGCTGAAGATGTGGTTCGCGATCGACACCCTCGAGTACCTGCGGCGCGGCGGCCGCATCGGCGGCGCCAGCGCCTTCATCGGCTCGGCGCTGAAGATCAAGCCGATCCTGACGCTGGAGGAGGAGATCACCCCGGTAGAGCGCGTCCGCACCCGGGCCCGCTCGATCGAGCGGCTGCGCGACTACGCCCGCGAGCGCCACGAGTCAGGGCTCGACGGCTGGGTCGTCCAGCACATCCAGGACGACGAGACGGCCGCCGGGCTGGTCGACGACGGCCGCGAGATCTTCGGCTGCGAGCCGGCCTTCGTCTCGGAGATCGGCGCCGTGCTCGGCGCCCACGTCGGCCCGGGGCTGCTAGGCATCGGCAGCGTCAGCAAGTCCGTTTTGAGCTGAAGTGCTACCTGCGGCGACGGCGCATCGCCATCAGGCCAACCGCGAAACCCGCGACGGCGGCGCCGACGATCAGCTGGCTGCGGTGCTCGCGGACCTGGCGACGCCAATCGGTCAGCTCGGCGACCCTGCCGCGCAGGGCTTCCACCGAGCGGCCCAGGTTCTGCCTCTGCAGATCGATGTCGCGGCGGATCTCCGCCGGCGAGCGTTCGCTCATCGTTCCTCGCCCTCGCCTTCAAGCGTGCTCTTGATCTGCTTCGCCTCCTCGATCGCCTGCTCGGGCACCGGCGGCGCCCCGGCCTGGACCGAGCGGTAGGCGAAGAGGCCGGCGGCGGCGGCGATCAGCAGGAACAGCGCCGCCTCGACGAAGAAGCCCGGCCAGGCGTTGCCGTCGAAGACCTCTTCGGCGAGCAGCCAGGCGACCCCCTCCATGATCAGGATCAGCGCCAGGAAGGCGAAGGTGCCGGCGGCGATGCCGACCACCGAGCCGCGCAGGATCTTGCCGACTTTTTCGCCGATCTCGGCCTTGGCGAGCTCGATCTCCTCGCGGACCAGCGACGAGGCGCGTTCGGAGACGTCGAAGACGAGCTCGGAGATCGAGCGGTCGTCGGAGCTCGGGGGGGGCGGCGTCGGAGTGGGATCGGCCATCGGGCTACTCCGGCGGGTCCTCGTTGAAGAGGCGGCGGTAGAGGACTCCGGCGGCCCGGGTGGCGACGATGCTTGCCAGAGCACCGACTCCGGCGAGCATGCCGCTCCAGGCGAGTCGTTTGACGAGGTCGTTGTCCATCCGGCCCGACCTTACCTATCGAGGCTCGAGCCCGTCGCAGATCGTCGCGGTGACAAGGATCTTTGCCTGCTGGAAGTCCGTGGCGGAGGCGGGGATCAGGTCGAAGATCCAGCCCGAGAGCAGCTGCTCGATAGCGCCGTAGAAGGACATCGAGACGAAGGTCGGGTCGATGTCGCGGCGAAAGGCGTTCGCCTGCTGCCCCTCGGCGACGATCTTGGCGATGGAGTCGTAGGCGCGGCGGATCTCCGGCAGGTGGGTGCGCCCGAACGAGTTCGCAGCGCGGGTGACCTCGACGATGATCACCTTCATCAGCTCCGGGTCGTGGCGGTAGGAGTCGACGATGAAGCCGGCCACCGCCTCGAGCTTGGCGCGCGGGGAGGCCTCGCTGCGGTCCGCCTCCTCGATCGCCGCCAGCAGCAGCGACCAGCGCTCGCTGAAGAGCTCGTTGAGGACCTCCTCCTTCGATTTGAAGTAGTGGTAGACGAGCCCGTAGGCGACCCCCGCCTCGTCGGCGATGTCGGCGACGCGGGTCGCGTGGAAGCCCTGGCGGGCGAAGACGCGGACCGCCGCGTCGAGGATCTGGCGGCGCTTGTCGATCGGGGGGGCTTTGGAGGCCATCAGGCGTGTGCCTCCAGCAGCTGCGGCCACGAATATGCCCCCGGGCGGCGGCTGGCCAGTGAGGGCAGCTGCTCACGGGTCCGCTCCTGGGCCGCGAGGTCGAGCTCGGCGGTGATGAAGCACTCTTCGTCGGGCGCGGTGGCCAGCGCCACACCCCAGGGATCGACGATCGCCGAGTGCCCGAAGGAGCTGTAGTGGGGCGGCGCCTCGCCGACCTGGTTGGGGGCGAGGACGAAGACCTGGTTCTCGATCGCCCGCGCCCGCAGCAGGACCTCCCAGTGGTCGCGCCCGGTGGCCGCCGTGAAGGCGGAGGGAATCGCGATCAGACGGGCGCCGCGCACGGCGAGGATCCGGTACAGCTCCGGGAAGCGGAGGTCGTAGCAGACGGTGAGGCCGATGCCGAGGCCGTCGACCGTCCCGGAGACGATCTCGTCGCCCGCCTGCTCGTGGTCGGACTCGCGGTACTCCACCCCTCCCGCCTCGACGTCGAACATATGGATCTTGCGGTAGGCGGCCAAATCGGTGCCGTCGGGACCGATCAGAACGGAGGTGTTGAAGGCCTTTCCCCCGGTGTGCTCGGCGATGCTGCCGGCCAGCAGGTGGATGCCCAGCTCGCGCGCCCAGGACCGGGCGGCTCCCAGGCTGGGACCGTCCAGGGACTCTGCTCCGGCCGCCATCTCCTCGCCGGAGGCGAGGAGATTCCACTTCTCGGGCAGCGCGACCAGCTCGGCGCCGTCGGCCGCCGCCGCACGCACCAGCCGCTCCGCGCTGGCGAGGTTGCGCGTCTTGTCGCCGTTCGAGTTGAGCTGTATTGCCGCTGCGCGCATGGTTCGTCTCCGTGAGCGAGGGCTGGTCGGGCACCAGGGCAGGCTGACTGACCAGTCAATCGGTTTGTCGGGAGCCAGTATAGGTGGCTGCGGGGCGTACGATTGGGGCTCTGTGAGCAGTACGGATCGCATCGAGCCTGACGGCGAGCGCAAGCAGGTCACCGTGCTCTTCGCCGACGTCAAGGGCTCGATGGACATGGCCGAGCAGCACGATCCAGAGGAGTGGCGCCGGATCATGCAGGGCTTCTTCTCGATTCTCGCCGACGAGGTGCGCCGCTTCGAGGGCACCGTCGACAAATTCACCGGCGACGGGATCATGGCCGTCTTCGGCGCCCCCGTCGCCCACGAGGACCACGCCCGCCGCGCCTGCTTCGCGGCTCTGCGCATGCTCGACGACATCGCCGAGTACGCCGCCGAGCTGCGCCGCAAGCACGGGCTCAACTTCTCTGCCCGGATCGGGGTCAACTCGGGGGAGGTGATCGCCGGCTCGATCGCCGCCGGCGGCAGCGGCGAGTACACGGCGATCGGCCACACGGTCGGACTGGCCCAGCGGATGGAGGCGCTGGCCGAGCCCGGCAAGGCGTACCTGACCGAGGCCACGGCGGAGCTGGCCCACGGCTTTCTCGAGCTGGAGGATCTGGGGGAGTTCGAGATCAAGGGAGCGAGCCGGCCGGTGCGGGTGTTCGAGCTGGCCGGCGTCGGCGCCGCCCGCTCTCGTCTCGATCTCTCCCGTGAGCGCGGCTTCTCGCGCTTCGTCGGTCGCGGCGAGGAGATGGGGGTCCTCGAGGGAGGATTGGAGCGCGCCCGCGCCGGGGAGGGCACGGTGGTCGGGATCGTCGCCGAGCCGGGCGTCGGCAAGAGCCGTCTCTGCCTCGAGTTCGTCGAGCGGGCGCGCGGCGCGGGCATCGAGGTCTTCGAGGCGCAGGCGCAGGCGCACGGCCGCGAGATCCCGTTCATGCCCGTGCTGCAGATGCTGCGCGCCTACTTCGGCATCGCCGACAGCGACCCCGAGCGGCTCGTCCGCGAGAAGATCGCTGGCCGGGCGCTGCTGCTGGACCCCGGTTTCGCCGACGACCTGCCGGTCCTCTTCGACTTCCTCGGGGTACCCGACGCCGGGCGGCCGGCACCGCAGCTCAGCGCCGATGCCCGAGGGCGGGCGCTGCGCGGGATCGTCTGCCGCCTTGTCCGCGCTCCCAACCGCCGCGAGCCGATCGTCTGCCTGATCGAGGATCTGCACTGGATCGATGAGAGCAGCGCGTCGATGCTCGACGAGCTCTTCGCCGCCGTCGAGGGAACGCCGACGCTCGTCGTCGTCAACTTCAGGCCCGAGTACCAGCGCCCCTGGAACGGGCCGCCCGACTACCGCGAGATCGCGCTCGAGCCGCTCGGGCCCAACGACACGGCAGAGCTGCTGCGCGACCTCGCCGGCGAGGATCCCTCGCTCGACGGCCTCGCCGAGCTGATCCACGACCGCACCGCCGGCAACCCGTTCTTCATCGAGGAGATCGTCCGTGAGCTGGCGGAGTCCGAGACCTTGCAGGGCGAACGGGGCGCCTACCGTCTCGCGCACCCGGTCGATGACACCGGCGTGCCTGCCACGGTTCAGACCGTTCTCGCGGCTCGGATCGACCGGCTGGGGCGCGAGGCGAAGCGCCTCCTGCAGGTTGCCTCGGTCGCCGGCAAGGAGGTTCCTGAACGCGCTCTGGGGCTCGCCGCCCGCCTCGGCCGGGACGAGATGGAACCGTTGCTCTGCGAGCTGACCGAGAGCGGCTTCCTCTACGAAGTCGAGCTGTACCCCGAACGGATCTTCGCCTTCCGCCATCCGCTGACGCGCGAGGTCGCCTACGGAACCCAGCTGGGCGAGCAGCGGGCCGCGACGCATGCCGCCGTCGCCCGCGCGACGATCGAGCTGAACCCCGAGCGCCAGGACGAGCTGGCGGCGTTGATCGCCAGTCACATGGAGGCCGGCGGCGAGGCGCGGGAGGCGGCGCGCTGGTCGGCGCGGGCCGCCTATTGGGCCGGCAGCAGCCATCCTGCGGACGCCCTGCGACTGTGGCGTCGGGTGATGGAGCTCGTCGCCGACCTGCCCGAGGACGAGGAAACCGCGGCGCTCGCCGTCGCCTCACGGCTGCTCCAGCTGCAGTTCGCCTGGCGACTGGGGATGGACCGCGAGGAGATGACCCGCCTGGCCGGCGAGGCGGAGGAGATCGCGACGCGCACCCGCGATCTTCATTCGCTGGCGATGCTGAAGATGGCGACCGCGGCCGGGCCGGGAATCGCCCACCAGGCCGAGGTCTGGATCGAGAGCGTCGAGGAAGTCAACCGGCTGGCCGACGAATCCGGCGACCTGCACCTGCGGATCGCCCTGCGCGCGGCGGGCGCCTACGCCTACCTCTGCGCGGGCGACTTCGAGGGCTATGAGGCGGAGCTGGACCGGGTGCTGGAGCTGGCCGACGGCGACCGCGGTGCTGGAGCCGGGATCGTGATCGGCAGCCCGGTGGCCTGGGCGACAATGGGGAAAGGCTTGGTGCTGCGCGAGCGCGGCCGCCTCGAGGAGGCCGAAGAGCTCTTCAACCGGGCGCTGACGATGGCCACCGAGGACGGCGACCCGGAGACGGCGAGCTGGACTCGCAGCAACCTCTCGCTGATGCTGGCGACGCGCGGCGAGGCGGCAGCGGGCGTCGCGCTGGCGCGGCGCAACTGCGAGCTGACCGAGCGTCTGGGCGACGTCTTCTCCCGCAGCCTGGCGCTCTCCAACCTGGCCGGAGCGCTGCTGGGGGCGGAGGAATACGCCGAGGCGCTGGAGACGATCGACGAGGCCGAGCGGGTCTACCGCGAAGCGATGGACAGCGGCGGCGAGCAGGAGACCTGGCGGGCGGCGGTCCGTGCCGAGGCGCTGATCGGCGTCGGCCGACCCGAGGAGGCGCTGGAGCTTGCGCAGTGGTCGACGGACGTCGCCAAGGAGCGCGGCATGCGCTGGTCGCTGCCGCTCAACCTGCGGGTCCTCGCCCTGGCCCGGGCAGCGGTGGGACTCGAGGGCGCCGACGAGGCGCTGGCCGAGGCCGCCGAGGTGGCGGAATGGACCGGCGCCATGCTCAGCCTCGAGGCGATCGAAGAGGCGCGAGGACGACTCGCCGCCGGCGCTCGCTAAAGGCCCGTCGCCCGGCGGAGGATCCGGTCGAAGGCGCGGGTCGGGATGACGTACTTGAGGCGAGCCTGGGCCTTTGCATCGAGGCCAACCAGATAGCGGCTGCGGGGACGGCCCGCGGTCAGGGCATGCTCGATGACGGTGGCGACCTTCTCAGGCGGTATCCCCCTTTTTCCGGTGTTCCTGCTCACCTTGCGGTAGTGAGCGATCGCCTTGCCGTAGAGCTCTTCGCGGGCGGGAGAGCGGGCCCCGATCTCGTCGGCCGATTGCTCGCCACGATCCCAGATCGACGTGGCGATCGATCCCGGCTCGACCACCGAGACCGAGATGCCCCATCCACCCAGCTCGCGGCGGAAGACGTCCCCCACAGCCTCGATCCCGAACTTCGCCGCGTGATAGGCGCCGGTGAATGGAAAGGCGATGCGGCCGCCGATCGAGCTGATGAAGACGATGCGACCGCTCGCCGCCCGGATCTGCGGCAGCAGCGCCTGCGTCACCGCGACCTGCCCGGTCAGGTTGACGTCGATCTGGCGGCGGAAGTCGTCGATCGGCATCGTCTCCAGCGGGCTCGGCATGGCGACGCCGGCGTTGTTGACGAGGCCGTCGAGCCCGGCCTCCCCCACCTCCCGACCGACAAGCTCCGCCGCGGCGGCGATCTGGCCGGCGTCGGTCACGTCGAGGATCAGCGAGATCAGATGTTCCGAGGCGGCCACGCGCAGCGCCTCGGCGTCCTCCTCCTTGCGGACCCCGGCGAACACCCGCCAGCCGCGCGTGTCGAGCCAGAGCGCAGTCGCCCGCCCGATCCCCGTCGATGCCCCAGTAATCAGTGCCGACTTCATCTCGAAGAGGCTAGCCGGAGGGCGGGCGCTCGGCCGATTCGCCAGTATCGCGACATGGTCGCCGCCAGTCTCTGGCTTGAAATGCCGATCTTCGGCGCAGCATCGCTCTGGGGGCTGGCCCTGATTCCGGCGGCCGTCGTCTCCACCCTGAAGGGGCGCTGGCTGCTCTTCGCCGTCGGTTGGCTGACTCTGGGAATCACCTGGACCATCGGAGCGGTCGGGCTCGCGCCGCCGGATTCATGGTGGGCCAGAAGGTTCTACGGAGAGGATCGCATGGCCCGCGCAACCGACCCGCTGCGCCATCCGCGCTCGCGACACTTGCTTGCTCTGTGGTCAGCCGGGCTGCTCGCCACGATCCTCGCGCTCGGCCTCTTCGCGGCTCGTCCCTCGCCGATCCTGGGCATCGATGGTGGGGCGCTGGAGAACTCGGTCGGAGGAAGCGTGCTCTTCGAGACCAAATCCTGCCAGCCGATGAGCAACGGCACTTGGGTGTGCGAAAAGTACGACGACCAGTTCAGCGACACCGTCAGCTACGGGGTGCAGGCTGACGGTGCCGGCTGCTGGACAGCGACGCTGATCGGGCCCCCAAATGAAGAAACTGACAAGCGCGTCTCGGGCTGTATCACGATCCTCGACCACCTCTTGGGCTAGGGCTCCGGCTGAAAACGCCGGTTAACGTCGTCGGGATGGCGAAGACGGTGTTCGTAACCGGCGGATCGGGGTTCATCGGCGGCAAGCTGGTCGAGAGGCTCGTCCGCGAGGGGACCGTGCGAGCCCTGGCGCGCTCGGAGAGCAGCGCGCGTCGAGTCGAGGAGCTGGGCGCCGAGGCGGTTCGTGGCGAGCTCGGCGACCGGGCCTCGCTCGCCGCCGGAGCGGCCGACGCCGAGGCCACCGTCCACCTGGCCGCCCACCTGGGCGAGTGGGGGCCATGGGAAGAGTTCGAACCCGAGCCGAGCTCGGTTACACCCCGATCGTCACCCGCGAGCAGGGCCTCGCGCAGCTTCGGAACGCAGCCTGAGCGTCGAACTTGCAGTTACCCGCCAATAGCGCGGGAAAGTGCAAGTTCGTCAGCTGCGACTGGCGCGGTGGCGCTCTAGCTCCGCTACGAGGAGCTTGGTGTGGAGGGCCGCTATGAGGTCCTGGAGGGGCTGGGCACCGCTTTCGAGCATCTCGACCACACGCTCCGGCGGTACCTCGCCGGCGAGGCGATCCATGACCACCTCGACCTCCTGCCGGACCAGCTCTTCGAGGGCGCTCTTGTAGCGCAGGGTGTCGTAGACGGTGAAGCCGATCTCCTCGTCGTAGCCGCCGGCGCGGAAGCGGCCGATCGCCTCGATGATCTTGATGTCCGAGGGCGAGTAGCCGCGGCTGTTGGGGCTGAGCACCTCCAGCTCCTCGAGCCGATCGAGCACCTCTTTCGGGATGCCGTATCGCTCCCGCACCTCGGCGGCCCTGATCCGGGTGCGCTCGCCGGCCAGGGCGCGGTCGAGGATGCGGTCCTCCAGCTCGACCAGGGCACGGGCTCGCTCGGGATCCTCGTCGAGCACCGACTTGATCGCCTTCAGCGGCATGAAGCGCTCCTCCTGCAGCTGCTTGATCAGCTTGATCCGGTCGACGAACTCAGGCGGGTAGTAGGCCATGTTGCGGCTCGTCTTGACCGGCTCGGGCAACAGCCCCTCGCGCAGGTAGTGCTTGATCGTCGGCACCGGGACGCCGGACGCCTCGGCCAGCTCCCCCATCCGCAGCAGCAGCGCCTTTTCGGTGTTGGCGCTCATGCGCGGAACGTGGCCGCGGAGTCGGCACTCGGCCCGGCGGCGGCGCCGGACTCCAGCATCGCCGCAATCTCCTCCTCCGAGTAGCCCGCCTCGCGCAGCACCTCGTCGGTGTGCTCGCCGAAGGCCGGCGCCGGCCGGGTCGGATCGCCGGGGGTCCGGCTCATCTTCACAGGGACACCGAGCTGGCGGACCGTGCCCAGCTGCGGCTGCTCGAGCTCGACCACCATCTGCCGTGCCCGCACGAGCTCGGAGTCGAGCGCCTCGTCGATGTCGAGGACCGGCTCGATGCAACAGTCGTGCTCGTCGTTGAAGGCGCGCCACTCCTCGCGGCTGCGTGAGCGGAAGACCTCGGCGACCTCGCGCCAGGCGTCGGAGCCCGGCGCCTCGAACTGCTTCTCGATCAGGTCGGGACGATCGACCCCGTTGCAGAAGGCTGCCCAGAACTTCGGCTCCAGGGCGCCGCAGGAGACCCAGCCGTCGGCGGCTTCGTAGGGCAGATAGCAGAGCAGCCCACCGGCCAGCTGCTGCTCGCCGCGCCGCGGCACCTCGCCGTCGCAGAAGTAGCGGCCGGCGACCAGCGCCAGCCAGGAGAGCGCCCCGTCGGCCATCGAGACGTCGACCATCTGCCCCTCGCCGGAGCGGCGGCGCTCGTGCAGTGCCGCCATCGTGGCGAAGGCGGCCATCAGGGCGCCGCCGCCGAGGTCGGCGATCTGGCCCCCGGACTGGACCGGCGGGCCGTCCTTGGCGCCGGTCAGGCCGAGCAGCCCGACCAGGCCGAGGTAGTTCATGTCGTGGCCGGCGCGTTGCGTGTAGGGGCCGTCCTGGCCGTAGCCGGTGATCGCGCAGAAGACGATCGCCGGGTTGGCTTCGCGCATGCGCTCGTAGCCGACCCCGAGCCGGTCGAGGACTCCGGGCCGGAAGCCGTCGAGGACCACGTCGTATTTCCCGACGAGGCGCAGCAGCGCCTCGCGCCCTGCCTCGCTCTTGAGGTCGAGGCGGATCGAGCGCTTGCCGCGGTTGAGCGCCAGGTAGAGCGAGGAGCGAGTGCCCAGCTCCTGCTGCTCCTCGCCGCCGTAGTAGGGCGGCGCCCAGCGGATGTAGTCGCCCATGCCGGTGTCCTCGACCTTCAGCACCTCGGCGCCGAGGTCGGCCAGCAGCAGCGAGCAGAAGCCGCCGGGGAGGAGCCGGGTCAGGTCGAGGACCCTGACGTCGCTAAGCGGCAGATCGCTCACGCTTGGGAACCCCCAGCAGCTCGCGAGCCTCGGCGACCGTCGCGGCGCGGCGACCGACATCCTCGGCCATCTGGCGTGCCTTGGCGATCAGCTCGCCGTTCGACTTCGCCATCTCGCCGTTCGGCAGGTAGAGGTTGTCCTCGACCCCGGCGCGGACGTTGCCCCCCAGCGCCAGCGCCGCGCCGAGCAGCTTCCACTGGTCGCGGGAGATGCCGATCGTCTGCCACTGGTTCTCGCCCTCGGCGCCGCCGGGGATCTGCTCCGACATGAAGGCGACGTTGCGCGGCGTCGGCCGGATGCCGCCGTTGACCCCCATCACGAGGGAGATCTGCAGCGGCGTCCGCTCCAGCAGGCCCATGTCGATCAGCGGGTCGAGGTTGGCGACGTGGCCGGCGTCGAAGCACTCGTGCTCGGGCTTGATCCCCAGCTCCCTCATCGCGGTGAGGAACTCGATGATCGTGTCGAAGCTGTTCTCGAAGACCGCCTTGAAGACGAAGTCCTTGCGTCGCTTCGAGTACTTGGCGTAGTTCATCGAGCTCATGTTGAGGGCGGCCACGTCGGGCCTGCACTCGCGCAGGTACTCGATTCGCTTCTCGATCGGGATGCCGATCGCGCCGGTCGAGTAGTTGACGATCACGTCGCCGACCTCGACCAGGATCGCCTCGGTGATCGCTCTGAAGTCCTCGACCTCGTAGGAGGGCGTGCCGTCCGGCTTGCGGGCGTGGATATGGATCTGCGAGGCGCCCTCGTCGACCGCGCGCCGCGCCTCGGCCGCGTACTCCTCCGGCGTATAGGGGATCGCCGGGCACTGGTCGCGGTTGGCGATCACCCCGCTGATCGAGCAGCTGATCACGACCGGGTCGCCAAAGGAGCTCATACGCAACCTCCCCGGGGCGCGTTATTGGTCCATAGCACCAAAAAGGCGCCCCGCGTCATACCGGCATCACCCCGTGGCGTTTGGCGGGCTTGGTCACATGTTTGTTGCGCGCCATGCGCAGCGCTTTGACGATCGTCGGTCGCGTCTCGCGCGGGTCGATGATGTCGTCGATCACGGCGTTGCCGGCGGCGATGTAGGGATCGATCTGCTCGCGGACGGCGTTCAGCATCGCCTCGCGGGTGGCGTCCGGATCGTCGGAGGCCTCGATCGCCGAACGGCCGATGATGTTGACCGCGCCCTCGGCACCCATCACCGAGATCTCGGCCCCGGGCCAGGCGACGATCAGGTCGGGCTCATACGCCTTGCCGCACATCACGTAGTAGCCGGCGCCGTAGGCCTTGCGCACGATCACGGTGACCTTCGGCACCGTGGCGCGGCTGACCGCGTAGAGCATCTTCGCCCCGTGGCGGATGATCCCGGCGTGCTCCACTTTCGCGCCGACCATGAAGCCGGGCACGTCCTGGAGGAAGACGAGCGGCACGTTGAAGGCGTCGCATAGATTGATGAAGCGGGCCGCCTTGTCGGCCGAGTCGTTGTCGAGGATGCCGGCCAGCTGCTTGGGCTGGTTGGCGACGATCCCGACCGGCTGGCCGCCGAATCGGGCGAAGCAGGTGATCAGCGTTTTGGCGAACTTCGGCTTGATGTCGAACCACTCGCCGTCGTCGACGATCTCGCCGATCACGTCGTACATGTCGTAGGGCTGGCGCGATGACTCGGGGACGATCTCAAGCAGCTTCTCCGACATCCGGTCGTCGGGGTCGTCGGTCTCGATGATTGGCGGCTTCTGCTCGCAGTTGGCCGGGAAGTAGGAGAGGTACTTCTTGACGGCTTCGATGCACTCCGGGTCATCCTTGACCTCGAGGTCACCCACCCCGGATTTGCGGCAGTGGACCTTGGCGCCTCCCAGCTCCTCCATCGTGATGTCCTCGCCGGTAACGGCTTTGGTCAGGTGCGGGCCGGCGAGCGCCATCGCGCCCTGTCCGGAGACCATCGGCACGAAGTCGGAGAGGGCCGGGATATAGGCGGTGCCGGCAGCGCAGGGACCCATCATCGCCGCCACCATCGGGATCACTCCCGACATTTCGACCTCCTCGCGGAAGAGGTGGCCGGAGCCGGCGAAGAGCGAGCCCGCCGCCTCCTGGATGCGTGCGCCCGCGGAGTCGAGCAGCCAGACGAACGGCATTCGCTTGGAGAGCGCCATCTCGCGCAGCCGGGTCACCTTGAGCTCGCCGGTCATCCCCATCGAGCCGGCCATCACGGTGAAGTCGTAGGCGGCGACGCAGCAGGGTCGGCCGTCGATGTCGCCCCAGCCGGTGATCACGCCGTCGGCCGGGGCCTCCTTGCCCTCCATCGCCCGCTGGGCGAAATGCGGGCGGCCGTGGATCCCCATCTCGACGAAGGTCCCCTCATCGACCAGCAGGTCGATTCGCTCGCGGGCGGTCAGCTTGCCGCGCTCGTGCTGCTTGGCGATCTTCTCCTCGCCGCCGCCCAGCTTGGCCTTCTCGCGGCGCTCGTGCAGCTGCTCGGTCAGCTCGCCGAGCGGCGCCGTACCGGGAAGTAGCTTCTTCTCCGGCTCCTGGCCGCTGTCCGCCGGACGCTCCTCGGTGCTCGCCATCCCTACCGTCCCTTCCATTGGGGCTCGCGCTTCTCGAAGAACGCGGTGACGCCCTCGACGATGTCCTCGGTGCTGAACGTGAGCGAGAGCTGCGAGCGCAGGTAGTCGAGCGCGTCGTCTACGGCCATGTCCTGCTGGCGGTACATCGCGTCATGGCCAAGCCGCATCAGCACCGGGCTCTTCGAGGCCAGCTTGCCGGCCCACTCGGCGACCGCGGCGTCGAACTCGTCCGCCGGCACGACCTTGTTGGCGAGCCCGAGCTCGACCGCCTGCTCGGCGCTCAGCCGCTCGCCCAGCAGCATCATCTCGTTGACCTTCTTGCGCGGGACGTTGCGGTAGATGATCGCCATGACCATGTAGGGGAAGGCGCCGACGTTGATCTCCGGCGTGCCGAAGGTGGCGCCCTCTTTGGCGATCAGCAGATCGCAGGAGAGGGCCAGCCCCATCCCCCCTGCGAGGACGTGGCCGTTGGCGGCACAGAGCGAGGGCTTGCCGAGACGCGGCATCAGCCGGAAGAACTCGAGGAAGAGGTCGGTGGCGAAGTGTTTGTCGACAAGGGGAACGTCGGCGGCGAAGCCGCCCAGGTCCGCTCCTGCACAGAAGGCCTTGTCGCCGGCGCCGGTGAGGACGACCGCCCGCACCTCCTCGTCGTCGCGCGCGGTCTTCATCGCGTCGACCAGCTCGGTCAGCATCTGGCCGGAGAGCATGTTGCGCTTCTCCGGGTTGTTCAGGGTCACCGTGGCGACACCGTCGGCGACCTCGTACTTGACGACCTCGTAGTCCATCCAGTCGGGACCATAGCCGACCCAAGCTGGAAGTGGAAAGTGCTACTGTCCACTCGGCTTGGGGCGGCCAGCGAACGCCCCTCCCTGGACCAGCGAACGAGGAGAGAGACCAGTGGCGACCGCGACGACCAACGGCTCCAAAGTCATCAAGCCCGATCACGCAGCCGAGCGCAAGCACATGATCTTCACGCAGGAGCACGAAGACTTCCGAGAGTCGATGCAGGCCTGGGTGAAGAAGGAGCTGTGGCCCCACCGCAATGAGTGGGAGGAGACCACCTGGCCACGCGAGATCATGAAGCGGGCGGGCGACCTCGGCTTCCTCGGCCTCTGCTTCCCCGAGGAGTACGGCGGCCAGGGTGGCGACTACTACTACTCGCTGGTCCGCTCCGAGTGCATGAGCTACTCCGGCTCGGGCGGGCTCAACATGGGCTTCGTCGTCCACACCGACATGGTGCTGCCGCCGATCGAGATGCTCGGCACCGATGAGCTGAAGCAGCGTTACATGCCGCCGGCGATCCGCGGCGAGAAGATCGGCTGCCTCGGCATCACCGAGCCCGAGGCCGGCTCCGACGTCGCCGCGATCCGCACCAGCGCGATCCGCGACGGCGACGAATTCGTCCTCAACGGCTCGAAGACGTTCATCACCAACGGCGCCCGCGCCGACTTCATCGTCCTCGTCGTCAAGACCGATCCCGAGAAGGCGCACGACGGGATCAGCCTGCTGGTCGTCGACCTGCGCGACGAGAACGGCGAGACGGTCCCCGGCTTCAGCGTCTCGCGCAAGCTCGAGAAGATGGGCATGCACTCCTCCGACACGGCAGAACTGGCCTTCGAGGACGTCCGCGTCCCGGTCGCAAACCTGCTCGGCGAGGAGGGCAAGGGCTTCTACCACATCGCCTGGGAGCTGCAGAGCGAGCGGATGGTCGCCTGCGCCGGCGCCGTCGCGGGGGCGCAGCGGATGTTCGATCGCACCCTGGAGTACGCCAAGGAGCGCAAGGCCTTCGGCCGCTCGATCGGCAACTTCCAGGTGATCCGCCACAAGTTTGCCGAGATGGCGACCAAGATCGAGGCCGCCAGGCAGTTCACCTACGCGACCGCCTGGCGCTATGCCAACGGCGAGTACCCGGTCCGCGAGATCTCCGAGGCCAAGCTCTACACCTCGCGCATCGCCTGTGAGGTCGCCGACGAGTGCATCCAGATCCACGGCGGCTACGGCTACATGAAGGAGTACGAGATCGAGCGGGCCTACCGCGACGTCCGCCTCAACCGGATCGGCGCCGGCACCGACGAGATCATGCTCGAGGTGATCGGCCGCAGCTACGGGCTGTAGGCCGATCGGGCTGCGGTCGTGGCGGGCACGGTCGTAAAGGACACGGGCGTTCGCGCCACGCCGCCTCCCTTCGGCTCCGAGCACGAGGAGCTGCGGGAGACGGTCAGCCGCTTCGTCGCCAAGGAGATCGCGCCGAACGTCGACGAGTGGGAGGCGGCACGCGAATTCCCGCGTGAGCTATACGGACGCTGCGCCGAGCTGGGCTTCCTCGGGCTGAAGTTCCCCGAGCAGTACGGCGGCCAGGGCGGCACCCACCTGCACGACGCGATCTGGGTCGAGGAGCTGGCCCGCTCGGGCGGCTCCGGCGGCGTCGCCGCCGGCCTCAACGCCCACACCTCAATCGCGATGCCGCCGATCTTCAACTTCGGCACGGAGGAGCAGAAGCAGCGCTGGCTGGTCCCGGGGATCGCCGGCGAGAAGGTCGGGGCGCTGGGGATAACCGAGCCCGGCGCCGGCTCCGACGTGGCCGGCATCTCCACCTTCGCCAAGCGGGTCGACGGCGGCTACGTCGTCAACGGCTCGAAGACGTTCATCACCAACGGCGTCCGCGCCGACTTCCTCGTCTGCGCCTGCAAGACGACCCAGGAGGGCGGTCACCACGGCATCTCCTTCCTGGTGCTCGAGCGCGAGATGCCCGGCTACGAGGTGGCGCAGAAGCTGGAGAAGATGGGCTGGCACTCCTCGGATACCGGCGAGCTGGCCTTCACCGACGTCGAGGTGCCGGAGGAGAACCTGCTCGGCTCCGAGAACGAGGGCTTCAAGCTGATCATGGCCAACTTCGCCTGGGAGCGGCTGCTGATGGCGATCGGCGCGGTCGGGGCGATGCAGCGCCTGATCGACGTCACGGTCAACTACGCCCTCGAGCGCAAGGCCTTCGGCCGCCCGATCGGCAACTTCCAGACGATCCGCCACAAGGTCGCCGAGATGGCGACCCAGGCCGAAGCAGCCCGCGCCCTCACCTACAACGCCCTGCGCCTCTTCCACGAGGGCCACGACTGCATCAAAGACGTGACGATGGCGAAGCTGGTCACCCAGCGCGCTGTCCTCGAGATCGCCGACGAGTCCCTCCAGATCCACGGCGGCTACGGCTACATGCGCGAGTACGGCATCGAGCGAGCCGTCCGCGACGCCCGCCTAGGCCCCATAGGCGGCGGCACCGACGAGATCATGAAGGAGATCCTCGGCAAGCTGATGGGGTTGTGATGAAGCTAGCCGATTCAGCTAATACGTTTCGTCAATGGGAGAGCCTTTCATCCGCCCGCTTGCCGAGGACGCTCGCGTCCTGGTTGAGCTTGAGGGCCGTCCCCTGGGCGCTATGCGGTCATGCTCCAGCTACGGATCGAGGGTCGCTGGCAGACCATTCGCCTGCTCGACAATGCCCATGGAGACCACGATATGCACCGCTACACTGGAGCCGAGAAGCAGCCGCCGGAGCGATTCGCTGAGGGCACGATTAACGAGGTCGCGCCAATGGCAATCCGCTACCTGATCGACCACTGGGAAGCAATCGCAGAGTCATGGAAGAGCTAGAGCGCAGCAAGGTCACCGCAGCGGGCGAGATCGCCAACGAGCGATTGATCGAAGCCGCGACCGACCCCGATCGCTACCCCGAGGGGACCGCCTTCATCGCTGCCGACCAGGAGGGTTTTGGCGCGGTCCTCGCCGAAGCTGTGGCAGAGCATCGGCCGCTCGCAATCGTCTATCCCGACGGTCGCGAGATAGTCGCCGCGCCGCGAGGCGGTGCCCTCGCGTTCTTCGAGCACCTGCTGACGCGGCGGCGCGAGCCCCGGAGCGAACAGCCTTCCGTGCCGCTGCCGGCGGACTATCAGGTCGAGATCAGAGAGCTCGCGGTCGGCTGACGCGGGCCTGCCGTGCTTCACGCACGGCTTTGACGCCAAGCTCGATCGCCTCGTCTTGGGAGAGCGTGTTGAGCTCCTGTACGCGGCGCAGGGTTTCGCGGCCGAGGGTCATCTTCGCCATCGACTCAAGCAGCTCGCGGTCGCTCTCGTTGGGGCGGCGCTTGCGAAGTCGTTCGAGTAGCGCCGTTTCAATCTAGTCCTCGGCAAGTTGATGGGGTTGTAGGCACCGCTGAATGCCTGGGGAGAGGTGGGGTTCAGTCTGGGGGTTCGTCCACCTCCATACGGACGATCAGGCCGTCCTCTAACCAGTACCTATGGGTGACGTGCTCGTCGGCTAGGAGGGCGCCGGTCTTTGCGTCGTTGACGACCTGGTGCACGGCGACGGCGATGCTGCCGTCGGCTTCGTGGTCGAAGCCCTCCGGCTCCACCTTGCTCGAGATCGACTCGAACTGCCGCCGCCAATACTCGGCAACGGCTGCGCGGCCGCGCACGCGGTCCCCCTCCCACGCATTTGGCCAATCGACCTCGGAGTGCATGAGCTCGACGGCCGCCTCCACGTCGCGGGCGTTGAACGCCTGATAGGCAGCACGAAGGATGTTCTCGGCCTCGGCGTTTGCCATCACGACAATGGTAGGAGGGCGCTACCGCGCTAGGTTCCGCGGACCGACCTACCGAAGGAGGCGCCGATGCTGTCCTGGCTGGCCAAGAAGACGATCGCCCGCAACATGGCGAAGGCGAGCGCCGGCGAGCTCGGGCCGACGCTGCGACTGGACGCCGAGGACGTCAGGTTCCGGTTTCCGGGTGACAGCTCGTGGGGAGGCGAGTTCAACGGCAAGGCAGAGCTGGAGCCGTGGCTGCGGCGGTTCGCCGACGTCGGCATCCAGATCTCCCCCGACGAGGTCGTGCTAAAGGGCTTCCCCTGGAAGCAGACGATCTGCATCCGCGGCCGAGACCATCTCGACTCGCCGCAGGGCGAGCGCGTCTACGAGAACCGATACGTGATCTGGGGCCGCATCTCCTGGGGCCTTCTGCGCGAGTACGAGGTCTACGAGGACACCCAGAAATCGAAGGCGCTCGACGAGTACCTGGCGTCGATCGGCGAGCCGCAGAGCCGGCGGGCCCTCGGAGGCGACGTCTGAGCCGCCGGGCTGCAGCGATCCTCGCGATGGCGCTCCTGTTCGGCGCGATCGCCGGCCCGCCCGTGCCTGCCGGTGGGGCCGCCTCGGGGCAGCGCCTCCGCCCCCAGATCGTGCGCTGGTCGATCCCCTTCCCACCGAAGCGCAAGCGCCAGATGGCCGCCTACTCGCAACGCCATTACGGCGAACGCACCTGGCGGCTGCGACACCCCCATGTGATCGTCGAGCACTTCGCCGTGGCCGGCACCACGGCGGCGGTCTACGACACCTTCGCCCCGAACGTCGCCGATCCCGAGCTGCACGAGCTGCCCAACGTATGCGCCCACTTCGTCGTCTCATCCTCCGGGCGGATCTTCCAGCTCGTCAACCTGAGGACTCGCTGCCGGCACACGGTCGGGCTCAACTGGACCGCGATCGGGATCGAGCACACCGGTTTCAGCGACGCGGATGTGCTCGGCGATCGCCGCCAGTTGCACGCCTCGCTGCAGCTGACGCGCTACCTGCGCTGCCGCTTCCAGATCAAGCTGCGCGACGTGATCGGCCACAGCGAGAGCCTGCGCTCGCCCTACCATCGCGAGCGCGTCGCCAGCCTGCGCCACCAGACCCACGGCGACTGGAGCCACCGCTCGATGGAGATCTATCGCCGCAAGCTGAGGAGACTTTCCTGCTGATGGCCCATCGCGACGCTCATCTCAACCTGATCGACAGCTCGCGGCAGCTGTTCGAGCTCGACCCCGGGGCGGAGATCGAGGCCGGCGCCGGGTGGGTGTTCGGCTCCGGAAGCTCGCCCCACCCGGTCATCTCGAACGCAGCGTTCCGGGTCGACGACGACCTCGACCCCGGCGAGCTCCTCGAGCGGGCGCGGGCCTTCTTCGCCGCCCGTGACCGCGGCTTCGTCGTCTGGGCGCGGGCTGGGGCGGCCGAGGATCGCGACCTGATCGAGGCGGCCGAGGAGGCCGGCCTGCAAGCGGTCTTCGAGATGCCCGAGATGTTGCTCGACCGCAGAGTGGATGCACACCCGCCTCCCACCGGCGTCGAGCTGCGCCGGGTCACCTCGGCTGCCGACGCCGACGACTACTGGCAGGTCGCGGCCAGCGCCTATACGAGCATCGGCTTCCCACCCGAGGTATTCGCCCATTACGAGAACGACGGTGGCTTGTCCGCCGACAACGCCGCCGCTTTCCTCGCCCGCCTCGACGGCCGGCCGGCGGGCATCGCGATGACGATCGTCAGCCATGACGTCGCCGGCATCTACTGGGTTGGCAGCACCGAGGAGGCTCGCGGCCGTGGCCTCGGCTGGACGATGACCGCGACCGCCATCGACGCCGGATTCGACATGGGAGCCGGGATCGCCTCGCTCCAAGCCTCCCCGATGGGCGAGAGCCTCTACCGGCGGATGGGATTCGAGACGATCTTCAACTACCGCCTGCTGATGTGCGCGCCGCCGGAGAAGAGACGATGAAGCAGCGGGTCAACCTGATCACCCTGGGCGTCGCCGACCTGAGCCGGGCGCGGCGCTTCTACGAGGCACTCGGCTGGACGACCGGGGCTGGCCCCGAGGACGACGTCGTCTTCTTCCAGGCCGGCGAGATGGTGGTGGCTCTCTGGGACCGGGGGCGGCTCGCGGAGGACAGCTGCGTCCGGGACTCGCCCGGCTGGGGCGGGGTGACGCTCGCGGTCAACTTCGGCTCCCGCGAAGAGGTCGACGAGGTCATCGAGCAGGCGCGCGGCGCCGGGGCGAGGATCGGTCGCGAGCCCGCCGAGACCTTCTGGGGAGGCTACAGCGGTGTCTTCGTCGATCCCGACGGTCACCCCTGGGAGGTAGCTCACAACCCGCGCTGGACCGTCACCGACGATGGCGGTGTCAGCCTCGCCCCACCGGGTTGAGCCGCCCCTTACGATCCGGGCGTGATCTACCTGCTGCGACACGGCGAGGCCGAGCGGGGCAACGACGATGACGCGGCGCGGCGGCTCACCGCCAAGGGAGAGCGGCAATCGGTAGCGGCCGGCGAGGCGCTGGCTGCGCTCGGGGTGCCGATCGAGGCCTGCCTGACGAGCCCGAAGGTGCGAGCCGCCGATACGGCGCGACTCGCCTGCGGGGTGCTGGGGATCGAGCCCGAGGTTGCCGGAGAGTTGAGTGGGGGCGGCTTCGACTCCCTCGACCTCGCCGCCGGCCGCGGCGAGACGATGCTGGTCGGCCACGAGCCGGACTTGTCGAACGAGATCGCGCGCCTCACCGGCGCCAGGGCAAAGCTGCGCAAGGGCGGCCTGGCGATCGTCGACGGCAACACGCTGCAGGCGCTGCTGCGGCCGGAGGAGCTGGCGGCGATCGCCGTCAGCCGAAGCTGACCACCTACACCACAACCAATGACGTAGGACGGCCTGCCAGAACAGATGGAGTTGACTGGCCGGTCAACCAGGATTGCGCCTTTGCATGTAGCCTCCCCGGCCGACTTCACGAACCTAGAAAGAGAGCGCAAACCGATGGGACTTCTTGATGGGAAAGCGGCGATCGTCACCGGCTCCGCCCGGGGAATAGGCCGGGCCACCGCGGAGCTTTTCGCCAGCGAGGGCGCCAAGGTTCTGATCAACGATCTCGACGCCGATGTCGCCGAGGAAGCGGCGGGCGAGATCGACGGCGAAACCGCCGTCCACGCGGGTGACCTGACCAAGCCCGAGGCGGCCGACCAGCTTGTCGCCGCCGCCGTCGATGCCTTCGGCGCCGTCGACATCGTCGTCAACAACGCCGGCTACACCTGGGACGGCGTCGTGCACCGGATGAGCGACGAGCAGTTCCAGGCGATGCTCGACATCCACACGATCGTCCCCTTCCGGATCACCCGGGCGCTCGCCCCGCACTGGCGCGAGGCCGCCAAGGCGGAGCGCAACGAGGGCCAGGAGGTGTTCCGCAAGCTGGTCAACGTCTCCTCGATCTCCGGCACGATGGGCAACGCGGGGCAGGCCAACTACTCCGCCGCCAAGGCCGGCGTGGTCGGACTGACCAAGACGCTGGCCAAGGAGTGGGGCCAGTTCAAGGTCAACGTCAACGCCGTCGCCTTCGGCTTCGTCGAGACCCGCCTCACCGCGGCCAAGGAGGCCGGCGGCGAGATGACCTCGCCGAGCGGCGAGAAGATCGAGCTGGGCATCCCCGAGCAGATGCGGGCGATGGCCTCGGCGATCATCCCGCTCGGCCGCCCGGCCCAGCCCGAGGAGGCGGCAGGCCCAGTCCTCTTCCTCTGCTCCCCGCACGCCAACTACGTGCACGGTCAGATCCTCAACGTGACCGGCGGTCAGTTCGGGGGGATGTACACCTGAGCCCCACGGCGACAGAGGGCAGGTCGCAGGTCCGCTATCTCGACATGGCGGACCGCATCTGGCCTGTCCTCCGTCGCTTCATGGGCGTCCACACGTTCCTCTACCGGGCCTCCGGCGGGCGCCTCGGCCACGACATCCCCGGCGTGGGGGGGAAGATGCTGCTGCTCGACCACGTCGGCGCGAAGAGCGGCACGAAGCGAACCTCCCCCCTGCTCTACTTCGCCGACGGCGACGACGTCGTGGTCATCGCCTCCAAAGGCGGCTTTCCCAAGCACCCGGCCTGGTACCACAACCTGATGGCCAATCCCGACACGGAGGTCCAGGTCGGCCGCGAGCGCCGGCTGGTTCACGCCCGCGTCGCCAGTCCGGAGGAGCGCGAGCGCCTCTGGCCGATCGCGGTCAAGCTGTACCACGGCTACGCCGACTACCAGGCGCGCAGCAAAGGGCGCGAAATCCCCCTGGTCGTCCTCGAGCCGCGCAAGTAGGCGGCAGCGGGGCGCTTTAGTCGGCTATAGCCCGACAAAGGCGCCCCGTCACTCTTTCGGGCGGCGCTCCTCGGCGACCGGCTTGCCGCCCTCTCCGGCGATCGCATCCGGCGGCCATGGCCCGGCCCAGTTGTCACGGGCGCCGTCGATCGTGATCGTCGTGCCGGAGAAGAAGTCGCCGGCAGGAGAGGCCAGGTAGGCGACCAGCCAGGCCATCTCCTCGGCGCGGCCGGCGCGGCCGATCGGGATCGAGCGCTCCAGGTTGTCGACCACGACTCGCGGGTACTTGGTCAGCAGCGTCTCGGTGGCGAACTGGCCGGCGGCGAGGGCGCAGGTCTTGATCCCGAAACGAGCCCACTCCACGGCGAGCGTCCGCATCATGTTCTCGACGGCCGCCCGCGCGGCGCCCGAGTGGACCATGCCGGGCATGCCGTGGTGGGGCGAGAGGGTGACGCTGAGGACCTTGCCACCTCCCTGCGGGATGAACGCCTTGGTCGCCGCGGCGTGGGTCATCAGCCAGGTCCCCTGCACGTTCAGCTCGACCACCGTGCGAAAGCCTTTTGGCGTGATCGCCTCGGCCGGGCTGAGGAACTGGCCGCCGGCGTTGTTGACGAGGACATCGAGGCGACCATGCCGCTCCAGCAGGCCGTCGAACAGCCGCTCGACCGCCTCCTCGTCACGGATGTCCAGTGCCTCGTGCTCGAAGGAGCCCGGTAGGGACCCGGCCAGGGCCGCGGTCTCCGCCAGCGGCTCCTCGCGCCGCCCGCAGCCGATCACGGTGGCGCCGAGGCGAGCCAGCTCCAGCGCCGTCTCCCGCCCCAGGCCGCTGCCCGCGCCGGAGACCAGGCAGACCTGCCCCTCGAGCAGGCCGTCCCTGAAGATGCGCGAATGGGCGCTCTCAGCCATGGCACACGGCTTCGTCCTCTGCTCCCGGCGCGAAGAGCCAGATATGCACGCTTGGTCGCTCCGCGCTCAAGGCGCAAAGCATATTGCTGACCTCGACCCAGGTAATGTGATCCGGCGATGAAGGTGCACGTGGAGGCGAAACCGCTGCACGAGCCGCTTGCCGGCGGGACGCCCGGCGCCTCGGTGAGCGTCGAGCCGCTGATCGCCGGCCACGTCACCTGGCCGCGGACGATGATGGAGCGGCCGGGCGGCCGCCTCGAGACGCTCAAGCTGCTGCGCGCCCTGCTCAGCGGCCAGCCGGCCATGACGGTTCCCTGCCCTGCCTTCCTGATCCGCCATCCCAGCGCCGGCGCGATCCTCGTCGACACCGGCCTGCACCCGTCGATCGCCACCGACGGGAAGGAGAACTTCGGCGGGCTCGCTGCCCGCGCCGGCAACCCGTCGCTGGACGCCGGTGCCGACGTGCCGGCGCAGCTGCGCTCCCGCGGGCTCTACCCCGGCGAGATCCCGGTTGTGGTGATGACGCACATGCACATCGACCACACCTCGGCGATCTCCGAGTTCCCGGGCTCGACCTTCGTCATCAGCGAGGTCGAGTGGGAGGCGGCGACGGTCGGTCCGAAACCGCTGATGAACGGCTATCGGCGCACTCACTTCGACTATGCGTTCGACTACCGCACGATCGACTTCGACCGCGGTGGGATCGACTCCTACTCCAGCTTCGCCCGCTGCTTCGACCTCTTCGGCGACGGCTCGGTCCGGCTCGCCTACACGCCTGGCCACAGCGCCGGCCACATGTCGGTGATCGCCCACCTCGCCGAGCGCGACTTCGTGATCGGCGGCGACGCCGTCTACACGCAGGGCCAGCTCGACGGCAGCGCGCCGCTCGCCCCGCGTCCCTTCGACGCCCACAACTACCGGCGCTCGATTCAGGAGCTGAAGCTGTTCCGCCGCGAGTACCCGAACGCGATCGTCACGCCGGGGCACGATCCGAGCTTCTACGAGAAGCTCGGCGAGCGCTACCAGTAGCCAGCTCCCGATACATCTCCCGCACCCGGCCGAAGACCTCGGTCGCGGCCTCGAGCTGGCGCTCGCGGCCCGGCGACTCCTCGACCGGAAGGGCGATCGGCTCGCCGAACTGGACGGTGACCTTGGGGAAGCGAAAGCGCTTCCAGCGCCGCACCTTGGAGGAGCCGTGGATCGCGACCGGGACCACCGGCACGCCGGACTCCAGCGCGATGCGGCCGATCCCCGGTTTGGGCTCGCCCAGCTCCTCGCCGCGCGAGCGGCCACCCTCGGCGTAGACCAGCAGCATGCCGCCCTGGTCGAGGATCGTGAAGGCGGTCTTGAATGCCTCCTCGTCGTGGTGGCCGCGGCGCACCGGGAAGACGCCCCCGTGCTTGTAGATGTAGGTGAGGAGGGGCGGGCCGAACATCTGCGATTTCGCCATGAAGCGGATCTGGCGGCGTAGGTAGAGACCGATGAAGAAGTGGTCCATCTGGCTGAAGTGATTCGGGGCGAGGATCAACGGCCCCGATCTGGGAACGTTCTCGACGCCGATCGCCCGCACCCTGTAGATGAGCAGGGTCGGCAGCGTGACGATCGCCCGCACGAGCGGGTAGGTCCAGCCGACTCCCCTCCGCGCCGCCGCGTGGAACCGGTCGAAGTACTCGGCGGAGCGATCGTCCTTGTAGACCTGTGGCTTGATGTCGGGCATGGCGGGGTGCCGGTCGGGCCGGCCGTCGCTGTGCGTACCCCCTGCGCAGGCGGCGGTTACGCCTGCCCTCGAGCGAGGCAGACATATGCCGGCGACGCAGCTCAGAGCTGGGTGGCGATCACGCCGATCAAAGCGGCGATGATGCCGGCGTTGCTCAGGATCATCGTGCGTTGAAGAGCGTCGATCCGTTTGTCGATCCCATCGAAGCGACTGTTCATTTCGCCGCGCAGACCGGTCATCTCGCCGCGCAGACCGGTCATCTCGCCCCGAAAGGAGCCGAACTCGGACGCTTCTCTCATGCCTCCATATTGCCATGCTCGCAGACAAGAAGTCGCGCGTGGTGCCCCGAATGCAAAATGTCTGCAACGGCTCCGAGTCAGTTTCGAAATGCCTGACTCAGGCGGCCCAGCCGCGTGAGCGCTCGACCGCGCGGCGCCATGCGGCGAGAAGGCGCTGTCTCTCGTCCGACCCCATCCGCGGCTCGTAGCGGGCCGCCTCGCGCCACATCTCGCCGACCTGCTCGGCGCTCCAGCGCCCGGTCGCGATCCCGGCCAGGTAGGCGGCGCCCAAGGCCGTCGTCTCGGCGATCTCCGGCACCACCACCGGCGCCCCGAGCACGTCGGCCTGGAACTGCATCAACCAGCGGTTGGCGACGGCGCCACCGTCGGCCTTGAGGACATCCAACCGCTTCCCCGACGCCGCTTCCTCGGCCCGCACCGCGTCGACCGTCTGGTAGGCGATCGCCTCCAGTGCCGCCCGCGCCAAGTGGGCACGGCCGCTGCCGCGGGTGAGGCCGACGATCGTGCCACGCGCGTAGGGGTCCCAGTGGGGGGAGCCGAGCCCGGTCAGTGCCGGCACGAAGTAGACGCTGTCGTTGCCGGTTAGCGAGGCGGCCAGCGCCTCGGTCTCCCCCGCGTCCTCGATCACCCCCAACCCGTCGCGCAACCACTGCACGGCGGCGCCGGTGACGAAGATCGATGCCTCTAGCGCGTAGGCGGCCTCCTCTCCGGGGGCGCAGGCGACGGTGGTCAGCAGGCCCTCGCTGGGCTGGGGGGCCTCGGAGCCGGCGTTGAGCAGGACGAAGCTGCCGGTCCCGTAGGTGTTCTTGGCGCTGCCCGGGGTGAGGCAGGCCTGGCCGAAAAGCGCCGCCTGCTGGTCGCCCGCGATCCCGGCCACCGGCACCTCGCCGCCGAACTCCGACGTCGTGCCGTAGATGTAAGCGGAGGGCAACGGCTCCGGGAGCTGTGCCTCCTCGACGCCGAGCATCGCGCAGAGCTCCTCATCCCAGACGAGGCGCCGGATGTCGAACAGCATCGTCCGCGAGGCATTCGTGTAGTCGGTCGCATGGCGGCCGGTCAGCTTGAAGAGCAGCCAGGAGTCGATCGTGCCGAACACGGCCCGCTCGGCCCCCTCGGCGTTGCGCAGCAGCCACTCGATCTTGGTGCCGGAGAAGTAGGGGTCGAGGATGAGGCCGGTCCGCTCGCGGACCAGCTCCTCATACCCCTCCCCGCGGAGCTCCTCGCAGCGCGCCGCGGTGCGGCGATCCTGCCAGACCAACGCCCGCTGAACCGGCTCGCCGCCGTGCGGGTCCCAGGCGACGACCGTCTCGCGCTGGTTGGCGATGCCGATCCCGTCCAGCTCAGCCCCCTGGATGCCGGCGTCGGTGATCGCCTCGATCGCGACCCGCCGCGTCACCTCCCAGATTTCGGTGGCGTCGTGCTCGACCCAGCCCGGCCGCGGAAAGTGCTGCTCGAACTCCGAGTAGGCCCGCCCCGCTATCTGCCCCTCCCCGTCGAAGACGAGGCAGGTCGTCCCGGTAGTCCCCTGGTCGATCGCCAGGATCATCGTTGTCTCAACACGGCGGCGGGTGTACGGTCAGGGGAGGCAGGGCTCAAACCCTATGGAAGGAGCCCCCATGGCAGCAGCTGAAGTCAAGAGGTTCGACGCCCCCGACGAGGTCCGCCCATTCGAGGGAAAGGGGCAGGCGGAGGTGGTGCAACTTGCCGGTCACGCGGTCGCAAAGGGAACGTTCGAGCCGGGCTGGAAGTGGTCTGAGAACGTGAAGCCGATTGCCGGCACCGACTCGTGCCAGGTCGCCCATTTCGCCTACGTGCTGTCCGGTGGCATGCGGGTCTACATGGACGATGGCCCCGACATAGAGGTGGGAGCCGGCGATGTGGTCGCCATCCCACCTGGCCACGATGCGGAGGTGACGGGCGGGGAGCCCTGCGTGATGGTCGACTTCGGAGAGATCGGCGACTACGCCAAGCGAAGCTGACGTTCGGGGCCGCCCGGTTGCTCGGCCACATCAGGACGCCCGCGCCATGTAGGCGCGGGCGAAGTCGGCGAGCTGGCGGGCCCGGTGGGCGAAGCCGGCCAATGAGCGGCCGCTGGCGCGGTGGGTGAGGTCGAGCTCGTACTCGCGCAGGCGGTAGCCGGCGCGGACTGCGTCGATCGTCATCCCGACCTCCATCCCGTATCCGCGGGCGAAGGGAAGCACAGCGCGCAGCACCTCGGCGCGCATCGCCCGCTGGCCGGAGATCGGCGCGTTCGTCTCGAGATCGCAGCGGCGGCGGATCGCCCAGCGGGCGAAGCCGAGCGCAACGCCGAAGCCGCCGCCGATGCGGCGGCTGAAGGCGGCGACGGCGAGGTCGCACTCGCCGCGCTCGACCGCCGTCAGCAGCGGCGCCAGCAGCGCGGCGGAGGCGCCGAGGTCGCCATCGCAGAGGAGGACGAGCCGCGGCGATGGCTCGACGCTCATGGCCGCCTCGGCGGCAGCGCTGACGCTGGCGCCCTTGCCGTGGGGGTGACCGCGGCTGACCACCTGGGCGCCCGCCGCCATCGCCGCCTCGGCGGTGCCGTCGGTGGAGGCGTCGTCGGCGACCCAGAGAGTCGCCTCCGGCAGCGTTTCGCGCAGGGACGCCAGGGTCTCCCCGATCCGCTCGGCCTCGTTGCGTGCTGCGACGATGACGGCGAGGGGGTCGGGCACGACGGATATTCTCCCCCGCCATGGCGGATATCGAGGCGCACATCACCGGCAACGTGTGGAAAATCGAGGTCGCCGTCGGCGACGAGGTCACCGATGGCGACACGGTGGTCATCCTGGAGTCGATGAAGATGGAGATCCCGGTAGAGGCCGAGGACGACGGGACCGTGAAGGAGATCCGCTGCGAGGAGGGCCAGGCGGTCAGCGAAGGCGACGTCCTCGTCGTGCTCCAGTGAGCACGGAGCGAGCAAGCGTGCATATCCGGTTCTTCGCGCCGCAAGCGGAGCGGGAACAGTTGTGACGAACGAGCGGCTCGCCGGCGGCAAGCTCCTCCTCGACTCCCCCGCCGAGGCGGTCGTCCGCATCCGCATCTCCAACCCCGAGCGCCGCAATGCGCTCGACCACGAGATCCTCGACACGTTGGCGGAGACGCTGCCCCGGCTTGCCCAGGGCATCGATACCCGCTGCGTGCTGATAACCGGTGCCCCGCCGGTGTTCTCCGCCGGCTACGACCTCAGATCGATTCCGAGCGAGACCTTCGAACGCGATGCCGAGGCGCTGGTCGCCCATCCCTTCCACGACGCGATGGAGGCGCTCGCCGCCCATCCCTGGCCGACGGTCGCGGCGATCAATGGCCACTGCCTCGGTGGCGGCCTCGAGCTGGCGATGACCTGCGACCTGCGGATCTGCGCCTCCGGCGCCAAGCTGGGCATGCCCCCAGCTAAGCTTGGCCTGGTCTACAGCCACACCGGCCTGCGCAAGTTCCTCGACATCCTCGGGCCGGCGCGGACCAAGGAGCTGTTCCTTACCGGGCGCGACTTCAGGGCAGACCGCGCCGAGCAGATCGGCCTGGTCCACGAGGTAGTCGACGACGAGGCGCTCCAGGATGCAGCGGTGGAGCTCGCCGCCGGAATCGCCGCCAACGCACCGCTCTCGATGCGTGGTAACAAACGGGCGATCGAGGTGCTCAACGCGAACCCGGTCCTCAGCGAGCAGCAGGAGCGCGGCCTGATCGCGCTGCGCGAATCGTGCTTCTCCTCCGAGGATCTGCGCGAGGGCGTCCGCGCCTTCGCCGAGAAGCGCAAGCCACAGTGGAAGGGGCGATGAGCGAGAAGGCCCGTGCCGCGCTGGCCGCCGCCGACCCGGCGATGGCGGCGCTGATCGAGCGGATCGGGGAGATCGACCTGGAGACGCGGCTGCGACGGCGCAGCGAGGAGCGGCCGGCGGATGCCTACGGGGCGCTGCTGCGGGCGATCGTCGGCCAGCAGCTCTCGACCAAAGCCGCGCGAACGATCTACGGTCGGGTTTGCGATCTGTTCGGTGGCACCACGCCCTCACCCGAGCAGCTGCTGGAGGCGAGCGTGGAGGACCTGCGCGCCTGCGGACTCTCAGGCCGCAAGGTCGAGTACGTCCGCGACCTCGCCGCCCACGTGCTCAGCGGCGAGCTGGAGCTGGACCGGCTGGGGGAGCTGTCCGACGAGGAGGCGATAGAAGAGATAGTCGCGGTGCGCGGCCTCGGCCTTTGGACCGCCGAGATGTTCCTGCTCTTCCACCTGGAGCGCCCCGACGTCCTCTCCGGCGGCGACCTCGGCATCCGCAAGGCGGTCCAGGTCGAGTACGGGCTGGAGGAGATGCCGGCGCCGCAGCGGGTGCGGGAGATCGGCGAGGCCTGGCGGCCCCACCGCAGCCTCGCCTCGCTGTACCTGTGGGAGTCGCTCGCAGGCGTTCCGGACTAGATGGTTGATTCCACGGCGACGTGTGCCTGGGGCGCACGGGGCCAAGCAGATCAAGGACGCAGGGCGCAGCCTTTGGCGGTGCCAAAGGCAAGCCCGAGGACGCAGAGATGCGCAGCGCCACGCGCGTCATCCAGGTGTGCGTGGTCGTGGAATCAACCATCTAGCGACCCAACCGGTGGCGCAGGTGCAGCACGCGGCTGGCCGATTCTTCGAAGGCAGCACGAAGGAGAGCGCCGGCGCGAAGCCCGCGCAGCAGGGCGTGCTGGGCGCGTGCAGCTTCCGCCGGGTCGGTGTAGAGGAGCAGGTCGGCGCCGGCCCGGGCTGCGGCGGTCGCGACCTTGACGGTGCCGCCGAATGCCCGCACGGCGACGGTATCGAGCGCGTCGGTGATCGAGACGCCCTCGAAGCCGAGGCGCCCCCGCAGCTCGCCGCTGGCGATCGCGCCTGAGAAGGCCGCCGGCTGCGGTGAGAAGGCCGGGTAGATCGCGGTGCTCAGCATCACCATCTCGCCGCCGGAGGCGGCGAAGCGGCGGTAGGGGGCCTCGTCGACGTCGCGAAGCGTTCGCTGCGAGAGGCCTATGCGCTGAACCGCGTCGTCGGTGTTGATGCGCGCCGACCCCAACCCGGGGAAGTGCTTCCCGGTCGCCGCCACCCCGCCGCCCTGCAGCCCGGCGGCGAAGGGCACGGCCGTCGCCGCGACGCTGGCCGCGCTGGAGCCGAAGCCGCGGTCGGTTTCGGCGATCGTGCCGCCCGGGCGGGGGACGTCGAGGACCGGAGCGAGGTCGACGTTGACGCCGAGGTCGCGCAGGTTGGCGGCGGTGCGGCCACCCTGATCGCGGCTGAAGGTGGGGCCGCGGGCGCCCATCGCCTGCGCCGAGACGCTGGGTGCGCCGCCGATCCGCTTCACCAGGCCGCCCTCCTGGTCGGTCATCACCAGCAGCGGGTCGCGCAGGCCGGCCGGGCGTGGGATGGCCTGCAGGCGGCGAATCAGGCGCCGCCCGAGATCGCGGCTGGGCAGGTTCTCCTCGAAGAGGATGACCCCGGCGACCCGGCCGGTGCGGATCATCTGCCCGACCCTGGCCGGCACTCTCGTGCCCGAGAAGCCGAGCACGATGCGCTCGCCGGCGAGCTGGCTCGCGGAGAGCTGGCTGACGACGCTGGGCGGAGGCGAGGTGCCGTCGCCGAGCGTGACCCCGAAGGCGAAAGCCCCCGCCGCCAGGCCAGATACCGCGCCTACCGCCAGCCGCCGTTTCCCGATCGTCGCCGCTGCCACGCCGATCGATCTTACGAGGGCACCGCCAGCCACAGGGCCGCTGCCGGGCGTCCGGCCGGACTCCTAGCCTTGCGCCCCAATGCCGCCCCTGATCTCTTTCGTGGAAGCCCTGGCGCTTGGCGAGCTGAGCGACCACGAGGAGATCGGCATGCTGGTCGAGCGTGCCTGGAAGGTGCGCGAGGAGAACTTCGGCGACTCGACCGACATGTGCTCGCTGGTCAACGCCAAGTCGGGCGGCTGTGCCGAGGATTGCGGTTTCTGCGCCCAGTCCCGCTACGCCGAGGCCGACACCCCGATGCACGCGATGATGGGCCCCGAGCAGATCCTCGAGCACGCGCGGGCGGCAGAGGCGGCGGGAGCACACCGCTTCTGCATGGTGACCCAGGGCCAGGGCCTCTCCAAGCGGGACTTCAAGAAGATCCTCGAGGGGGCGAAGCTGGTCGCCGAGCACACCAACCTGAAGCGCTGCGCTTCGATCGGTCATATGTCGGCCGAGCGCGCCAAGCAGCTGCGCGAGGCCGGCATCCAGCGCGTCCACCACAACGTCGAGTCGTCCCGCTCCTATTACCCGGAGGTCTCGAGCACGGTCCGCTACGAGGGCCGTTTGCGGACGATCGACGCGGTCAAGGAGGCCGGCTTGGAGACCTGCGTCGGCGGCATCCTCAACCTCGGCGAGTCGCCGCGGCAGAGGGTGGAGATGGCCTTCGAGCTCTCCGAGCTGGAGCCGACCTCGGTACCGATCAACCTGCTCAACCCGCGCGACGGGACCAAGTTCGGCGACCGCCCCCTGATGGATCCCTGGGACGTCGTCAAGTGGGTGGCGATCTTCCGCCTGATCATCCCCGGCGCCCTCTTCCGCCTCTGCGGCGGGCGGGTCGAGAACCTCGGCGAGCTGCAACCGCTGGCGGTCAAGGCCGGGCTCAACGGGGTGATGATGGGCAACTTCCTCACCACGCTGGGCGCCGAGCCGGAGGACGACCGGGCGATGTTCGAGGAGCTGGGACTGAACGTGGCCCGCCAGAGCGACAACGGCGCCAACCCGCGGCCCGACAATCGCTCCGGCTGGCTCGAGGGCGAGACGCCAACGCCGATCGACGAGCTGATCGACCGCCAGGACGAGGCGAACTTCTGGGACCCTTCGACCCAGCTGCGCGTCATCAAGAAGACGAAGAAGCCTCCCCCCTACCCGCAGGCGGCATGACCGGCGTCGCAGAGCGGTTGGAGGAGCTTCGCGGAAGCGGGCTCCACCGTCGCTTGCGGCTGATCGGCAGCGCGCAGGGCCCGCGCATCCTGCTCGACGGGCGCCAGGTGCTGCTGCTCTGCTCGAACAACTACCTCGGGCTGGCCGAGCACCCGCGGGTGCGCGAGGCGGCCGCCGGGGCGGCGATGCGCTGGGGAGCCGGCGCCGGGGCGTCGCGGCTGATCTCGGGCAACATGGAGCCGCACCGGCTGCTGGAGGAGCGGCTGGCCGCCTTCAAGGGCTACGAGGCCGCGCTGCTCTTCGGCTCCGGCTACCTGGCGAACATCGGCGCGATCTCGGCCCTGGCTGGCCCAGGAGAGGTCGTCTTCTCCGACCAGCTGAACCACGCCAGCATCGTCGACGGCTGCCGGCTCTCCCGCGCCGAGACCTTCGTCTACCGCCACGGCGACGTCGAGCACCTCACCTGGGGAATGCGCGAGGCGGAGGGCCGTGGCTCGCTGATCGTCACCGACGGCGTCTTCTCGATGGACGGCGACGTCGCCCCCCTCGCAGAGCTGGTCGGATTGGCCCGTCGCCACCGCTGCCGCCTGATGGTCGACGAGGCGCACGCCACCGGCGCTCTCGGCCCCGGCGGGCGCGGCTCGGTGGCTGCGGCGGGGCTGAGCGGCGAGGTCGATCTGGTGGTCGGCACGCTCGGCAAGGCGCTCGGCTCCTACGGCGCCTACGTCTGCGCGAGCGCCGAGCTGACCGAGTACCTGCTCAACACCGCTCGCTCCTTCATCTTCTCCACGGCGCCACCGCCGCCGGCCCTGTCTGCGGCGCTGGCGGCGCTGGAGCTGCTCGAAGCCGAGCCCGAGCGAGTGGAGCGGCTGCGCGCCAATGCGACAGCCCTGCGCTCAGGGCTGGCCACCGAAGGGCTCGTGGTCGGCGATTCCGAGACCCAGATCGTCCCACTCGAAGTCGGCGACGCGGCACCGACGATGGAGCTGTGCGAGCGACTGCTCGAGCGCGGTGTCTTCGCCCAGGGAATCCGTCCGCCGACCGTGCCGGAGGGTTCCTCGCGGCTGCGCTTCAGCGTGATGGCCACACACGACGAGGGGGAGCTGCGCGAGGCGGCGAGGCTGGCCGGCGAGGCCGCGCGCGAGCTCGGGATCGCCAGGTCAACCCTGCTAGCGGCTTGACCACCCGCCGACGTGCCGGTGGGTAAAGGTCATATAGGGCCTCGCTCCACCGGCACGTCTGGGGTCTTCGTAGCCGGGACGGGAACGGGGGTCGGCAAGACCATGGTTGCCGCCGCCATCGCCCACACCTTGAGAGCTAGTGGTGCGCGCATCGCCATCTACAAGCCGGCGGTTACGGGCCTCGATGAGGACGGCGAGGCCGACCACGAACTGCTGCGCCGCGCCGCCGACTCCGAGCAGAGCGATGACGAGATCGCGCCGTATCGCTATGGGCCACCGCTGTCGCCGCACCTGGCCGCGGCGCTGGCCGGCGAGGAGATAGAGCCGTCACGCCTGCTCGCCGCCGCCCGGTCTGCCGCCGCGAGCGCGGACGCTCTCGTCTGCGAGGGGGTGGGCGGCCTGCTGGTTCCGCTCTCGTCGCGCTACCTCGTCCGCGACCTTGCTGTCGACCTGGCGCTGCCGCTGATCGTCGCCGCCACACCCCGCCTCGGCACGATCAACCACACGCTGCTGACGGTCGAGGCGGCCCGCTCGGTAGGCCTCGAGGTCGCCGCGGTAGTCCTCACCCCCTGGTCACAGAGCCCGAGCCGGATCGAGGAATCGAACCGCGAGACGATCGCCGCCCTGGGCGAGGTCAGGGTCGAGACGCTGCCGGCACTTGATCTCCAGGATCCGGACGCATGGCCAGCGATACCTCTGCCTCCGCCTCCCCTGCGCTGACGCTCTGCTTCTTGGCCCGTATCGCGGTGGCACCGATCGCGGCGCCGGCCAGCGCCACCATCGCGCAGACCGTCATCGCATGTCCGAGCGCGTCGACGAACTGCTGCGGGCTCGCGCTCTCGAAGCTGCCGCCGACCGAGCCCTGGAAAATTGCGCCGGTGACCGCGACCCCGAGGCTGCCGCCGATCATGCGAAACATCGAGAGGACGCCGGAGGCGATCCCCGCCTTCTCGACCGCGACCGCGTTCATCGCGGCGCTGGTCATCGGCGACATCGTCAGCGCGATGCCGATGCCCAGCAGCATGAAGCCGGGCAGCAGGTCGAGGTAGCCGGAGTCGACGGCGATGCCACTGAAGCTGTAGAGCGAGGCGGAGACGATCGCCAGGCCGGCGGCGATCAGCCAGCGCGGGCCAAAGCGGTCGGCGAGCCGGCCGGCGACCGGCGCCACACCGACGATCATCAGGGTCGAGGGCAGGAAGCGCACGCCCGCCTCCAGCGGCGAGTAGCGGAGGATGTCCTGCATGTAGAGGGCAAGAAAGAAGAAGACGCCGAGCATCGAGAAGGAGACGATCAGGGCGACGACGACAGCGCCGAGGAAGTTGCGGTCGGCGAAGAAGCGGAATTCGACCATCGGCACCTTCACCCGCAGCTCGACGAAGACGAAGGCGGCCAGCCCGAGCGCGGCGCCGGCAAGCAAGCCGACGATCCCGGTCGAGCCCCAACCCCATTCGTTGCCCTCGACCAGGGCGAGGATCAGCGCGGTCAGAGCGCCGGTCAGCGTCACCACGCCGAGGTAGTCGACCTCGCGGCCGACCGTGGTGTCGCGCGACTCGCGCACCGCGAACAGAGCCGCGACCACGGCGCCGATAGCCACCGGGATGTTGAGGTAGAAGATCGCCCGCCAGCTGACGTGCTCGGTGAGGAAGCCGCCGAGCACCGGGCCCACGGCCAGCGCCAGCGCCGAGACGCCAGCCCACATCCCCATCGCCTTGCCACGCTCGTGGGCGGGGAAGGCATCGGTGATGATCGAGAGGGTGGCCGGCATCATCAGCGCCGCGCCGACGCCCTGCACGACACGGCTGACGACGAGGTCGGTGGAGCTGAGCGCGAGGCCAGCGGTCGCCGAGGAGAGGGCGAAGATGACGACGCCGAAGACGAACATACGACGGCGGCCGAAGATGTCCCCGAGCCGTCCGCCGGTCGCCAGCAGCACGGCGAAGGAGAGCGTATAGCCGTTGATCGTCCACTCGAGGCCGGAGATCGAGGCGCCGAGGTCGCGCTGGATCGACGGCAGCGCCACGTTCACGACCGTGTTGTCGAGCATGATCATGAACAGGGCGAAGCACATCGCTCCGAGCGTCCACCACTTGCGATTGGCGTCGGTGATCAGGTGGCGATAACGGGTCAAGCCGGTCCAACTCCCTTCAGGTGCTCGTAGGTCGCGGCGATGTCGTCCCTGTCCATCAGCGAGTCGATCGCGACGTCGAGCTTGCGGCGCTGAGCGGCGCTGAGGCTGGCCGCGAACGCCTCCATCCCGGCCTGGCGGACGACGAGCAACGTGTCGACCAGCTGCTTGCCCTTGGCGGTGATGGCGACGCGCCGCACCCGGCGGTCGTCTGGGTCCTCCAGCCTGGTCACGAGCTTCTTCTTGACGAGGGCGTCGACCGCCCGGCTCATCGAGGGGACCGAGACGCCGAAGCGCTCCGCCAGGTCGCTGACCTGGCGCGGCTCAGCAGCCTCGCCGAGGCCGCCCAGCTCCAGCAGCGCCTTGCACTGGGTCATCGAGAGGCCGGACTCCTCGATCACACGAAGTTGGTTGCCGCGGTCGTAGAGGAAGACGTGCCGGAGCAGGGCGCTCAGCCGCGCCGCGGTCTCCTGCGTCTCGCCGCTCACCTCGGGAGCGACTGCCCCCTCGGCGATCGCCGCGATCTTGCTCGCCTGCATGCGAACAATGCTTGCACAAGCACAACTATTTCTCTACCGAAATATTTGCTCGTGTGATGCACATCACGTTTGGCCGCAATCTGCGGGCGGATGGCCTTGAAGTTCCGGCCGAAGCCGGATCTAAGGTCGTGCCGTGGCGATGTCGGTGGATCCCGGAAAGCTCGATCGCGACCATCTCTGGCACCCGTTCACGCAGCAGCAGGGGTGGGTTGAGGAAGAGCCACTGGTGATCGAGCGGGCCGAGGGCTCGCAGCTGATCGACAGCGAGGGTCGCCGCTACATCGACGGCGTCTCCTCGCTCTGGTGCAACGTTCACGGTCACCGCCACGCCGGAATCGACGATGCGGTGCGCGAGCAGCTGGACCGGGTCGCCCACTCGACCATGCTCGGCCTCTCCCACCCCGGCGCCGCTGAGCTGGCGGGAAAGCTGATCGAGCTGGCGCCCCCCGGACTCTCACGCGTCTTCTACTCGGAGTCCGGCTCGACCGCGACCGAGATCGCGCTGAAGATGGCCTTCCAGTTCCAGCAGCAGCGCGGCGGCCAGCACACGCGGCGGACCTCCTTCGTCCACCTGCGCGACGCCTACCACGGCGACACGATCGGCTCGGTCTCGGTCGGCGGCATCGATCTCTTCCACGCCACCTACCGGCCGCTGCTGTTCCAGACCCACAGCACCGAGCCGGGCGACGCCGCCGACCTGGAGCGAGTCCTCTCCTGCCACGAGGAGGAGATCGCCGCGCTGATAGTCGAGCCGCTGGTCCAGGGCGCCGCCGGGATGCTGGTTCACCCGCCCGGCTACCTGCGGGCGGCTCGGGAGCTGTGCGACCGCTTCGGCGTATTGATGATCTGCGACGAGGTGGCGACCGGCTTCGGCCGCACCGGGACGATGTTCGCCTGCGAGCAGGAGGGCGTCGCGCCCGACCTGCTCTGCCTCGCCAAGGGGCTGACCGGCGGCTACCTGCCGCTGGCGGCGACGCTGACCACGGAGCGGATCTACGAGGGCTTCCTCGGCGCGCCGGAGGAGCGGCGGACCTTCTTCCACGGCCACACCTACAGCGGCAACCCGCTCGCCTGCGCCGCAGCGCTCGCCAGCCTCGAGGCGTTCGAGCGGGAGCGGACGCTGGCCCGGCTGCAGGCGAAGATCGGCCTGCTCGGCAAACAGCTCGAGGGCATCGCGGAGATGGCCGAGGTGACGGAGGTGCGGCGCTGTGGCTTCATGGTCGGCATCGACCTCGGCGAGCACGACCCGGCGCTCCGGCTTGGCCACCGGGTCACGCTCGAGGCTCGGAAGCGAGGGGCGATCGTGCGGCCGCTCGGCGACGTCGTCGTGCTGATGCCGCCGCTGGCGATCTCCGAAGGAGAGCTGAGGCGCTTGGTTCGGATTACCGCCGAGTCGATCGAGGCAGCGTGCGCGTCGGTGCAGCCGGCCCCCGCTCGGCTCGCTCAGGCCGCCTAAGCGCGAGTACGCTGGCCGCGTGGACGAACGACAGCGTGGACCTGCGGAGGCACCGAATCTCGGAGAGCCGGCGGTGCCTCGACCGTCAGCCTCGGTGGTACTGCTCAGGCGCGGGGGCAAGCATGGGGATCGGGCGCTGGAGGTGCTGTTGCTGAAGCGGACCGAGAGTGCGAAGTTCATGCCCGGGGTTTGGGTGTTTCCGGGCGGCGCCGTGGACGGATGCGATGGCGAGGGGGAGGACAGCTACCGCGCCTGCGCGCTGCGGGAGCTGGAGGAGGAGGCCGGTATCGCGCTGCCGGCCGGGGAGGAGCTGGTGCTGTTCTCGCGCTGGATCACGCCCGAGGTCGTCTCGCGGCGCTTCGACGCCTGGTTCTTCCTCGCCCTCGCCCCCGCCCACACGCCGCCCAAGGCCGACGGGATCGAGACGACCGAGGCTGGCTGGTTCGAGCCACGCGCAGCCCTCAACGCGCAGGAGGCGGGCGATCTGTCCCTCGCCTTCCCCACCGTCAAGCAGCTCGAGTCGCTCTTGCCCTACCGCACCTCAACCGAGGCAATAGAGGCCCACCGGCGACTCACCGTCGAGCCGATCCTGCCCAAGGTGATCGGCACGCCGGACCAGCACCGGGTCGTCCTCCCCGGCGACCCCGACTATCCCGCCTGAGCGCTGCTCAGAACTGTTTGCCTTTGGCGCCGGTGACCCCGGCCGTGGAAGAGACATTCCCGGCGCGGTCGTAGGCAGAGGAGGATGGGGTCCACACCGGTGCATTTTTCCCGGTTTCGCTTTTGGCGTTGCCAGACGAGTCGCTGCCCAGCGTAATCGTCAGCGCGGAGCCGCTCAACGACATGCTCGAGGCGATGAAGGTGGAGGTTTTGCCCTGGATGACGTATTCGCCCTGAAGATCGACGCTGCCCAGTGCGGCGCCGGCAACGGTGAGGATGGTGCCGGAGCCGTTGTTGGCGATCGAGACGCTGACGGCCGTCGCCGCACTCCCGCTCCAGCCGGAGACGATCGAGGCCGGGTCGGGCACATCGTCATAGGTAAAGGTGACCGTGTCGCCCGCCTCGGGTTTGCCCTGAGTGCCGGACCCGTTGGCGGTTGAAAAGTTGGCGCCCGCAAAGGGCCCGTTGTCGATCGTCACCGAGAAGCTCGGCGTGCTCGTGTTGCCGGCCACGTCGGCGAGAGTGAGCGTGTAGGACTTCGAGCCGGCTTTGAGGTTGCCGGTCGCCGTCAGCTGAGCGCTGCGGTAATTGTAGGAGACGCCGCCAACCGCGTAGGAACCGGCGCTGAGAGTTTCAGCCGTTTTGCCGGAGGTGATCGCCGAGACGTCGGCTTTGACCGAGGCGATGCCGCTCGCCGGGTTGCCCGAATCGGTGACGTTGGCGTAGACGTAGTAGGTCCCCCCCGCTTTGACATACCCGGCGACGCCGCCCTGGGACTTGGCGATGACGCTCGCGCCGGCGGTCGGGGCGACGAAGTCGGGGACGGCGCTCACCGACTGCGGGTTCTGAACGGTGTCGGTGAAGGTGGCAGCCGAGAACGCGGCCAGCAGGGAGCACAGCGCCAGCGCGCAGATGGCGACAGCCGCTCCCCCGCGGCCCCTCACGAGCTACCCACCCACTGGAAGGTGAGCGAGGTCGAAGCCCCCTGTAGCGAAGCTTCGTTCGAAGCCGAGGGCCAGCTCAAGGTGAGCCGGAAGGCGCGCATCGCACCCCCCGCGAACGAGCCCAAGCCGACGCTGCTGAACGAGCCGAGCTTGCCGCTCCAGATCTGACTGGCTTTTTCCGTCGTGTCCTCGACTTTGAGGTCGATAACCGCGGCGAGCGCGGCGCCGGTCAGCCCCGTCGCTTTCAGGGTCACCGTGCCGGCGACGTCGCCCTGGTTGCCGATGTTGATCGTCCCCTGGCGACTGTCCCCCGGCCGCATCCCCGAAGCGGCGACGATTGCCTGGTTCGGCACCGAGGAGGAGAGCTGGACGCTGCCGGCGGCGAGAGTGGCGCTGTTGGCGCTCTTCGAGGTGAGGCTGGCGCTGCTGAACATCGCCGTGCCGAGGGCGAGCGAGATGAACGCCAGAGCCACAAGCAAGAGCCAGTGGCGCGATCCGATCAGCAGCCTCAAGCGGTCCATTGCGTCCCCATTCCGCTTGATTCCGTCTGGCGTCGCCGCGCCTCCTCACCGGCGTCGCGCCAGATCCCGACCAGGATCAGGATCGCCACAAGCACCGCCGGCACCCCGATCGCCAGCATTCTCACCGTCGGGATCGAGAGGCCCGCCAGCAGGTAGCCGACGTAGGGAACCGAGAAGGCGACCTTTGCCTGCGCTGGCTTGTCCAGCGTGAAGGTCCACGGGTCGGCGGTTTCGTTGGCGTCCCCTTTGGTGCGGAAGATCCGTTCGCCTTGCCTGTTCTGCCCGACCCAGACGATGCGGTGGGTGAGGAGCTTCTCGGGAGATGCGCCGGAAGGGGGCTGGTAGGTGATCGGATCGCCGACCTTCAGGCCGGTGACCGGCACTTCCTGGTCGAAGACGATCGAGCCACGGTCGTAGGTGCCAGTCATCGAGCCGCTGACGATCACGTAGCGCTGGTAGCCGAGGGCTGCCGGGATCAGCAGGATCGCCGCAAGCGCGATGCAGAGAACGGCAGCGGCCGCCCCGGTCCAGCGCAGCGCCTGCCGCGCACGGCTCGGGTACTCATCCACGGAACCTCTCCTCGTCTGAAAGGCTGACGGGAAGGCCGGCACCGGCGACCATGCCGGCCCCGGCCCCCCGTCGGGGGATAACCGCTAAGAAGCGGCATCCCACTGATAGCCGACGCTCATCGACGATCCCTTGTAGGCGTTGTCCCCGGTCGTCGAAGACGCGGGAACTCCACCGTCGGGGAACGTGATCGTGAATTTGTAGGTGCGTGCCTCGCCGGCAGCGAAGCTGCCGAGCGACTGCGCACCCATTGCGCCGACCTTGCCCGAGTACACGCTGACCGGCGACCCAACGTTGGTCACGTCTTCCACTTTCAGATCGAGCACAGCCGATAGCTGGCCGCCATTGGCGCCCGGCGTATCCGCGAGGCTCGTCTTCGAGAGGGTGAACGTGCCAGCGACGTCGCCACTGTTGGTGATCGTCACCGTGCCGTTGGTCGAGGTTCCGGGCAGCATTTTCGTTGCCGTCAGAACCGCCGCGCCTTCCTTGGAATTGGACTGCGCGAGGTTGCCGGCGCTGAACGTGTTGCTCGGGTTCGCGGACTTCGAGGTGAAGCTCGCGCCTGATCCAACGACCGCGCCAAATGCCAGCAGCGCCACAAGTAGCGCTCCAAGCAGATGGCGAGGACTCGAGAGGATCACGGAAATACGAGACATAACTGCCTCCTTCGGGGCTCGATTGATGGGCTCCGAAAGCGGCAACCGAGCTATCTCGGACGAAGCCGAGACCTCTAGTTTTGCGTCCCCGCCTCACGACGGGTTTGCCTTGAATCGCTTCCATGCCAAACCCTGATCGGCACCCTGTGGCGAAATACTGAGCTTGAGACCGGAAAATCCGCGAAGGTTCAGGCGACATTCCAGGCAAATGCCGCGCTCAGCGACGAGTCGGCGACCTCGTTGCCGACACTGCTGGGGAGCGCGACGGTGAAGCGATAGGCGCGCTCGCCGCCGGCCGGAATGCGGCCCAAGGCGAGGCGAGGCATCTCTGCCAGCGCCCCGGCATAGAGAGGCGCGCCTGCGCCGGCCGATTGCACCCGCAGGGTCATCGCGCCGGAAAGAGGGGCACCACCGGGCCCGACCCGGTCGGCGATCTTGGCGGCGAGACTGAACGCGGCGGCAGCGGAACCCGTGTTGGAGAGCCGAATCGTCGCCGATCGGCTCTGGCCTGGGGCCATGCCGGCGATCGAGAGCCGGCCGCCGCCGCTCGTCTCGGCGTCGATCAGCGGGCCGGAGGAGAGGACCTGGACTGGATCCTCCCCGTAGCCCCGGGCCTCGCTGCCAAAAGCAGCCGGGAGGGCGACGGCCAGGATGCCGACGGCGACGAGGAGCGAGAGAGTCGAGCGCAGCCACCACGCAACGCCGGGCCCGCTGCCGACGGTCCATGGCAAGGTGATAGTCCCGGCAAGCGCGCCCACATGCACCCATCGACGCCACCGGCAAGCCCGACACTCTGTTTGGACCTATGTCGGGTCCAATGGACGTAGGTATGAGAATTGGGCGTCCTCCCCCAGGGCAATCAAGCGCTAACCGTCGGGAAAGGCCGCGAGCCCTGCGTGCCAGGGACCGGGCGGGTAGGTGTGGATGCCGCTCTCCTCCATCTCACCCTGCAGTCGTTTGAAGAGCTGGCCGGCGTTTTTCAGCGCCTCCTTCAGCTCCGCATCGTTGCGCTCGCGCAGGTGCCAGAGGAACCAGAGCTGGCGATCGTTGACGCCGAAGTCGATCTCGCCGCTCATCGTCGTCGTCCAGGCGAGGAAGCCGGGGCTGAACAGCTCGCGCAGGGCGACCGGGTCGTACTCGCTTGGCACAGTTGCCTGGAAGCGCCTGTTGAAGTCGATCGACTCGAACTCGACCTTGCGGGCAAAGCGCTGGGACACGGCCTCGTGGCCCTCGATCGACTCGACGTTGAAGGCGGGAACCACTTTGGCCAGGTCGGGCATGTGGGCCTTGGCGAGCAGCGCCGTCGGCAGCAGCGCCTTGGCGAAGAGGCCGCCGACCTCCTTTTCGTCGGCATCGCAGCAGGAGCCCCAGAACCCCTCGGCCAGCTGCCCGGTGAGACGGTTGCTCCCGCCCACACAGAGCGCAACCGGGCCGTCTTTGGGGTTGATCCCACCGACCGGCTCGTAGGTCAGCTCGTGGCGCTGGCCGTAGCCTCGCACGATCTCGGCCCATTCCTGCGCTTCGCCCTTGGCGCTCACGCCCCCGATCCTAGGACGTGCCGTCACTTATGCACCCATATGGGCACCTAAGTGACGGCACGTCCTGGTGGGGGTAGGATGGGCCCATGACTATCGCTCTCATCGTGATCGTCGCGATCATCGTCATCGCGGTCCTCTACTTCATCGCCAAGCGCAACTCGATCATCGCCTCGCGCAACCGGATCGACGAGTCCTGGAGCGGGATCGACGTGCAGCTGAAGCGCCGCCACGACCTCGTCCCCAACCTGGTCGAGACGGTGAAAGGCTACGCCGCGCACGAGAGCCAGGTCTTCGAGAAAACGAGCCAAGCGCGGGCCGAGGCGATGTCGGCACAGAGCGTCGGCGACACCGCCAAAGCCGAGCAGAAACTGACCGGGGCGCTGACCGACCTGCGCGCGGTCGCCGAGAACTACCCGACGCTGCGCGCCACCGAGAACTTCCAGCAGCTGAGCCGCAACCTCTCTGAGCTGGAGGACGAGATCCAGGCCTCGCGGCGGATCTACAACTCCAACGTGCAGTCCTACAACACGGACATCCAGCAGTTTCCGGGCTCGGTCATCGCCAATCAGGGCGGCTTCACAGCGCGCGAGTACTTCGAGATCGAAAATGCCGCCGACCGCGAGCCGGTCTCGGTCAGCTTCGACAAATAAGCCTCTCTAAGCTTTGGGTATGACCGCAACGAAGGAAGCGACTCTCTGGATCTGCGAGAGCTGCGGGTTCATCTACGACCCGGCGATCGGCGATCCGGACGGCGGGATCCCCCCCGGAACCCTGTTCGAGGACATCCCCAAGGACTGGTTCTGCCCCGTCTGCGGCGCCAGGACTTCCGACTTCCGACCGCTGGAGCCCGGAGAGGCCTGAGCCACATAGGCCACGGTCGAGCGACTAGGGTTCCCTCCGGTGCATGACTACGACTGGATAGTCGTTGGATCGGGGTTCGGGGGCAGCGTTTCGGCGCTCCGGCTCGCCGAGAAGGGCTATTCGGTCGGGGTTCTGGAGTGCGGCAAGCGCTTCCGCGACGAGGACTTCCCCAGCTCCACCTGGGACCTGCGCCGCTACTTCTGGGCGCCTCGCATCGGCCTGCGCGGCATCTTCCGCCTCACTACCTTCAAGGACGTCTCGGTCGTCAGCGGCTGCGGCGTCGGCGGCGGCAGCCTCGGCTATGCGAACACGCTCTACGTGCCGCCCTCGCCCTTTTTCGAGGACCCACAGTGGGGAGACCTCGAGGACTGGGAGGCGACGCTGGCTCCCCACTACGCCGAGGCGCAGCGGATGCTCGGCGTCGTTGTCCACGAAAACGACGAC
>Ga0222622_10000016_pt1 | contig 100009 bp, 104 predicted proteins | sample PLM2_5_b1metaG_FD_177335 | JGI IMG/M metagenome (GOLD analysis project Ga0222622, IMG submission 177335) | Groundwater sediment microbial communities from an aquifer in East River, Colorado, USA - PLM2_5_b1 | ecosystem: Environmental > Terrestrial > Soil > Riparian zone | place: USA: East...
GCAAGTGGAAGCGCCGTCGCTCAACGGATAAAAGGTACTCCGGGGATAACAGGCTTATCGGTTCCAAGAGTCCACATCGACGAACCGGTTTGGCACCTCGATGTCGGCTCGTCGCATCCTGGGGCTGGAGTAGGTCCCAAGGGTTGGGCTGTTCGCCCATTAAAGCGGTACGCGAGCTGGGTTCAGAACGTCGTGAGACAGTTCGGTCCCTATCTGCTGTGGGCGTTGGAGAGTTGAGAGGAGTCATCCCTAGTACGAGAGGACCGGGATGAACGTGCCGCTGGTGTATCTGTTGTCCTGCCAAGGGCACCGCAGGTTAGCTACGCACGGTACGGATAACCGCTGAAGGCATCTAAGCGGGAAGCCGTCCTCGAGATGAGCTCTCCCATCCCTTCGAGGGAGTAAGACCCCTGGTAGACCACCAGGTCGATAGGCCGGCGGTGCAAGCGCAGCGATGCGCTCAGCCGACCGGTACTAATGGGTCGAGGGCTTGACGGATATTTATTTATTACCTATGGCCTTGTGCAGTTTTCAAGCTCCACCGGGGCGGTCTCGCAAATTTCCGGTGGCGCATAGCGAGGGGGAAACACCTCTTCCCATTCCGAACAGAGCAGTTAAGCCCCTCAGCGCCGATGGTACTTGGAGGGCAACCTCCTGGGAGAGTAGGTCGCCGCCGGTTTATTTTAGGGTCGCGATAAAAATGATCACGGACCGGATGACGCCGATGACCGGCGCGGGTTCGGTCCCTCCCCGGCTCCCACGTAGCGCTGCTACGCGGGAGCCGTCTCGTGACCGCCCCGTTTGGTCCTCGACGCCCCCGGCTCCGCGCTAATTTTTATCGCGACCCTAGGGGCGTTTTTGGCCCACTCTTCGCCGTATCGTGCCTAAGAATGCGTGGCGAAGCGGGCGATCGCCGAGTTCCATGACCCGGTACTGCGCAGCGTTCCGCTGCGGCGACGGCCCTCGCAGGGCTGCGCCGGGCGGTCGGCGGGCTCCAGCCCGTACTCGCCGAGGGTGGCGAAGTCGATCATCAGGTCTGCGGCGTCGGCGACGTGGGTGCTGAGGGATTTCTTCGTATCGAACATAGGTTCGAATTTACGGTTGCCTTCGGACGGCTTCGGATTTTTGCAAGCGGTCTTGCGTGGCATGGCCTGCTTTTACCGGTTTTGCAGGTCTTTTCACAGAATCGAAGGCGCGGACCAGGGCTGCGACCTGAGCCGGCTTCTCGACGTTGGGGGAGTGCCCGGCATCCTGGATCAGCTTGATCTGGGCGCCGGCGGCGCGGTAGGCGGCGAGGGCGGCCTGCGGGTCGTTGGCTATCTGCTCCTCGGCTCCCATGATCGCGAGGATCGGCTTGCCGGTCGCCGCGGCGCGCTCTGGGAGCGGCTTGGCGCCGGTGTAGTCGTCGAAGGCGTCGTGGGAGTCGGCATAGGAGGTGTAGGTCATCCGCTTCACGTCCTGGACAAAGGCGTCGGGAACCGAGAAGCCAGGCGCGAAGGCAACCTCGAGGCCATCCCGGATGGAGAAGTCGGGCTTGATCCGCCAGAGCGTCTCGCCGAGCACCGGTTTGAAGGGCAGTTCGCCGATGAACCCGACGTCGCCGTAACTGTCATCGGGGATGCTGTCGATGGTCACGAGGCGGTCGACCAGCTGCGGCGACTGTTCGGCCAGTGCAATCGAGACCGGCCCGCCCAGCGAGTGACCGACGACCTCGGCATCGCGGACCCCAAGCCTGCTCAGCGCCTCCGCCACCAGGTCTGCCTGGTTCTCGATCGAGTAGCCGGAGCTCGGCTTTTCAGAGCCGCCGTGCCCGAGCAGGTCGACGGCGATCACTCGGTGGTCGCTATCGAGGTGGGGAATCATCCCGTCCCACCAGTTGATCGCGCAGGTGAAACAGTGAATGAGGACGATCGGCGGGGCGCTGCGAGACCCGTGTTCGACGACCTGGATTTCGCCCCCGGGAAGCTTCAGGATCCGCCCGCCGGGCTCGTTCACTTCGGCCGATTTGGTTTCGTCGCCGACGATCACGGCGTTGATCGCGATCAAGACGATCAACGCGGTCACGATGCCGATCGCGATCTTCCACCCCCGTCCCATTGCGGAGGTACCCTAGCCGCTAGCCATGGAGAAGTTCGTGATAGACGGAGGCGTGCCGCTCTCGGGTGAGCTGACGGCAGCCGGCAACAAGAATGCCGCACTGCCGATCCTCGCCGCCTGCCTGCTGACCGAGGAGGAGTTGCTGCTGCATCGCGTGCCGCGGATCCGCGACACCGAGGCGCAGATTGCCCTCCTCGAACGGCTCGGGGTCGAGGCCGCCTGGGTCGCCGACAACAGCCTGCGGCTCTGCGCCGCCGGCGTCTCCGACGTGGCTGTCGACGAGGAGCTCTCCAATCAGATCCGGGCCTCGTTCCTACTTGCCGGGCCACTACTGGCACGGTTCGGGGAGGCGCGCATGCCGCCACCCGGCGGAGATTTCATCGGCCGGCGCCGGCTGGATGCCCACCTCGACGCCTTCGTCGATCTCGGCGCCCGCATCGAGGGTGACCGCTGGATCGAGCTGAGCGCGCCGGCTGGGGGCCTGCGTCCCTGCGCCATCTTCATGGACGAGCCCTCGGTGATGGGAACCGAGAACGCGTTGATGGCCGCTGCACTGACGCCTGGGCCGACGACGATCTCCAACGCCGCGAGTGAGCCTCACGTCCAGGATCTCGCCCGCCTGCTGACCGGGATGGGCGCCGAGGTGGCGGGAATCGGCTCCAACGTGATGACCGTGCACGGGCGCGACCGCCTGGGTGGGGCCGAGCACACGATCTCCCCCGATCACATCGAGGTTGGCAGCTTCATGGCCCTGGCCGCAGCGACCGGTGGCGAGTTGCGAGTCCGCGACGCCGCGCCCGCCGACCTGGTCATGGTCCGCCGCCAGTTCCGCCGCCTGGGCCTGGAGTCGACGATCGACGGCGATGACGTGGTGGTGCCGCCCGAGCAGCGGCTGCGGATCAAGGCCGACATCGGCGACGCGATCCCGAAGATCGAGGATGGCCCCTGGCCCGCTTTCCCCGCCGACCTCACCTCGATCGCGCTGGCGCTTGCCACGCAGGCCGACGGCGAGATCTTGATCTTCGAGAAGATGTTCGAGAATCGCCTCTTCTTCGTCGACAAGCTGGTCGCGATGGGCGCTCGGATCACGCTTTGCGATCCTCACAGGGCGATCGTCAGCGGTCCGAGCCGTCTTCACGGCGAACGAGTCGAGAGCCCCGACATCAGGGCCGGGATGGCGATGCTCATCGCCGCCCTGGCAGCCGAGGGCACCTCGGAGATCGGGAACATCCGACAGATCGATCGCGGCTACGAGACGATCGACGAGCGGCTGCGCGGCCTCGGTGCCCGGATTGAACGGGTCTCTGCGGAGATCCCGGCATAACGGGCTTTCCGGCGTCGCTCTCGTAAGGTCCGTCGGATGATTCACCCGATCCCCCCAGGGACGCGCGACATCCTCGTGGACGAGATGCGGGAGCTGCGGCGCCTGCATCTCTCTCTGATCGACGTGTTCGAGAGCCGTGGCTACGGCGAGGTGGCGACGCCCGCGATCGAGTACGACGAGGTGCTCGCGCGCGGCGACGGCCGTACCGCGAATTCCGCCTACCGCCTCTTCGACGAGCGCGGCGATCTACTGGCGCTGCGCTCCGAAATGACCGTGCCGATCGCCCGCCTGGTGGCTTCCCGCTTCGCCGGCGCCGAGCCGCCGCTGCGGTTCTGCTATCTGGCCAACGCCTTCCGCGCGGTACGGCCGCAGCGCGGCCAGATGCGCGAGTTCACCCAGGCCGGCGTGGAGCTGATCGGCGCATCGGCCCCCGCCGGCACCGCGGAGGTCGTCGAGGTGATGGATGCCGCGCTCGACGCGGCGGGACTGGATCGCGCGGTGATCGGGCTCGGCGATGCCGACCTCTACCGCCAGCTGCTGGCCGAGCTCGGGGTCGGGGGAGAGCGCCGCGACGCGATCCTCGCGCGTCTCGCGATGCACGACCTGGTCGGCCTCGAGGCCGAGCTCTCCCAGGCCGGAATCGAGGCCGAGCAGGTGAGCACCTGCGTCGCGCTCTCCCAGCTGCGCGGCGGCCGCGAGGTGCTGGACGAGGCTCGTGCCCTCGGCGGCCCCGCGGTCGAGCGGGCGACGGTACGGATCGGCGAGACCTTCGAGGCCCTGGAAGAGCGCGGCGTCGCCGGGCGGGTGCGGGTCGACCTCGGCCTGCTGCGCCACCTCGGCTACTACAGCGGCGCCATCCTCGAGGTCTACGACCCGGCCCTCGGACACGTCCTCGGCGGCGGCGGCCGCTACGACGGCCTGCTGAAGCGCTTTGGTGTCGATCTTCCGGCGGCGGGATTCGCTCTCTACCTAGAGCGGGTTCATGTCGCCCAGATGGAGGAGGAGTCGCGGCGAGGTGGCGGATCGTGAACGTCGAAGTCGCAGGCACGGCCGGGGCCAAGCCGGAGGGCCCGCTGAAGCTGGCGGTACCGCGCGGCGCGCTGCTCGAGGGCACGCTCGACGTGCTCGACGCCGCCGGCGTCGACACCGCGGCGGCCCGCGGCGAGTCGCGCGCCCTGATCTTTCCCGGACAGGGGATCAGCCTGGTGATGATGCGACCGTCGGACGTGCCCACCTACGTCGAGGCCGGTGCTGCCGACGTCGGCATCACCGGCAAGGACGTGCTGCTGGAGCAGTCGGACCGGCTCGTCTACGAGCTGCTCGACCTTGGGTACGGGCGCTGCCGCATGGTGCTCGCCGGGCGCGTCGGCGACGAGCGCCTGGGCGAGTCGCAGCGGCGCCTCGGGATGATGCGGATCGCGACCAAGTACCCGCGGGTGGCGGAGCGCCACTTCGAGGCGACCGGCCGCCAGGTCGAGGTGATCGAGGTCAAGGGATCGGTCGAGCTGGCGCCGCTGATCGGGCTCGCCGATGGGATAGTCGACCTCGTCGCCACCGGCAGAACCTTGGAGGAGAACGACCTCGAGGTGCGCGAGGAGATCGTCGAGTGCACGGCTCGCTTCGTCGCCAACCGGGTCGCCCACAAGCTGCGGGCAAAGGAGATCGACGAGTTGACTGCAAGTCTTCGCGAGGCGACGGCACGATGAGGCAGCGGCGCTTCGAGTGGGAGGGGGCGGCCAGCGTCGCCATGGCGATCCGCGCTTGGGAGTCGGCACGGGCGCCGCAGGTGGACGTGATGCCGATCGAACGCGAGGTCCGAGACGGCGGCGACGAGGCGGTGCTGCGGCTTACTGCGCGCTTCGACGCGACCGCGCGCGCACCGAAGACGCTGCGGGTCGGGAAGGAGGAGACCCAGTCCGCGCTCGAGTCCATAGACCCCGCGATCCGAACGGCGATGGAGGTCGCGGCGGCGAACATCGGAGCGGTCGCCGAGGCGCAGGTCGGACACGAGCAACACGAGGTGGCGCTGCCACAGGGGCAGACCGTGACCATCCGCGAGGTGCCGGTCGGCGCCGCCGGCATCTACGCGCCTGGCGGCCTGGCGGCGTATCCCTCGAGCGTGCTGATGTGCGGCATCCCAGCGCGTGTGGCGGGGGTCGAGCGGATCGCTTTGGCGACGCCGCCGGGCCCGACCGGCGAGGTGGATCCATTGGTCCTGGCCGCCGCGACGCTCTGCGATGTCGACGAGGTCTACGCGATGGGAGGTGCTCAGGCGATCTTCGCCCTGGCCTACGGCACCGAGACGGTGGCCGCCGTCGATGCCATCGCCGGCCCTGGTAACGCCTGGGTTCGTGAGGCGAAGCGAGCGGTCTATGGTCAGGTCGGGATTGACTCTCTCGCCGGCCCCTCCGAGCTGATGGCGGTAGTCGGACACGACACCGATCCCGAATGGGTGGCACTGGACCTCTGCGCCCAAGCCGAGCATGGCATCGACAGCCCGCTGGTCGTCGTCGCGGTCGAGGAGCATGTCCTTGAAGCGGTCGCGACGGCTACGGAAAGCGCCGCTGCCGGACGCCCCAGTGTCGGCGACGCGCCGCTGGCACTGGTCCGGGTTCCCGACCTCAGCGACGCGATCGACCTCGCCAACGCCTACGCGCCAGAGCACCTGGAGCTGCTCGAGGAGGACGCTGCGCTGCTCGCCGACGGCGTGACTACGGCGGGCTGCGTCTTCGCCGGGCGCTTCGGGGCCACGGCGTTTGGTGACTACGTCGCTGGCTCCAACCACGTTTTGCCGACCGCTGGCGCGGGCCGCTTCTCTGGCCCGCTCGGACCCGCAGCCTTCCGACGCAAGATCGCCACCGTGAAGGTTCCGCCCGACGCCGCGACGAAGCTTGCACCGCACGTCGACACTCTCGCGCGGGTCGAGGGATTCCCCGTTCACGGCGAGTCGGCGATGATTAGACGATGAGCCGAACGGCCAACAAAGAGCGCAGCACCGCGGAGACCAAGATCCAGCTCTCGCTCGACCTCGACGGGGGGGAGTCGAGCGCGGAGACCGGCGTCGGCTTCCTCGACCACATGCTGGAGCTGCTCGCCCGCCATGGCAAGCTGGGGCTGCAGGTCGAGGCGAGTGGCGACCTCGAGACCGGTGCCCACCACACGGTCGAGGACGTCGGCATCGTGCTCGGCCAGGCGCTCGACGAGGCACTGGGCGATCGTGCCGGCATCCGCCGCTATGGCTCCGCCCTGGTGCCGATGGACGAGTCCCTGGCCGAGTGCGCGATCGACGTCTCGGGGCGGCCGCTGTGCGTTTTCGAGGCGGACCTGCCCGCGACCTCGATCGCCGGCTTCGACACCGAGCTGGCCGAGGAGTTCTTCCGCGCGGTCGCCAACGGCGCCAAGTTGACCCTGCACGTCTCGGTCCGTTACGGCATCAACGCCCATCACATGATCGAGGCCTGCTTCAAGGCCTTCGCACGTGCCCTTCGGGTTGCCGTCTCGGTCGATCCCGAGGAGAGTGGCGTTCCCTCGACCAAGGGGACGCTGAGCGAATGACGGCGCGGATCTGCATCCTCGACTACGGGATGGGCAACCTGCGCTCGGTCGAGAAGGCGCTCGAGCACGTCGGCGCCAAGGCGACGATTGCAAACGACCCCGCGCGGGTCCGGGCGGCCGAGGGGGTCATCCTGCCCGGTGTCGGCGCCTTCCCGAAGGCGATGGAGCGGGTGCGGGAGCTGGGCCTCGAGGAGCTGATCGCAGAGCGACGCGACGCGGGAGTGCCGATCCTCGGCATCTGCCTTGGGCTGCAGTTGCTCTTCGAGTCGACGACCGAGCTGGGCGGGGCGGCCGGCATCGGCCTGCTGCCCGGCGGCGTGGCCGAGCTGGAGGCGGACGGCCTCAAGGTCCCGCACATCGGCTGGTCCCCGGTCCGCTGGGAGCGCGGGTCGAAGCTGACCGAGGGGATCGAGAGCGAGACGCCGTTCTATTTCGTCCACTCCTTCGCGCCAAGACCCGGGCCGGGCGACCTGCTCGGCAGCGCCGTTTACGGCGCCCGCTTCGCTTGCGCGGCGCAGCGCGACAATATCTTCGGCGTCCAGTTCCACCCCGAGAAGTCGAGCGCCGCGGGCCTGCGCCTGCTCTCCAACTTCGCCGGGGTCTGTGCGTCGACGCCCGCCGCGGCGTGATCCTCTACCCGGCGATCGACATCCGCGGCGGCCAGGCGGTGCGGCTGCTGCAGGGCGACTATGAACGGGAGACGGCCTACGACGCCGATCCCGTCGATGCGGCGAGGCGCTGGGCCGGCGAAGGAGCCGAGTTTCTGCATGTGGTCGACCTCGACGGCGCCAAAGCCGGCGAGCCGCGGAATCTGGATGTGGTGAAGCGGATCGCGGCGGCAGTCGAATGCCCGATCCAGGTCGGGGGTGGGCTGCGGGATACGGCTTCGGTTGGCGCTGTACTCAACGCCGGCGCGGAGCGGGTCGTGATCGGCACCGCCGCATTGAAGGACCCTGACTTCCTGACGGCGATGATCGAGGCACACGGTGAGGGCGTGGTCGTCTCGGTCGATGCCCGCGAGGGCCGGGTCGCCCTGGAGGGATGGACTGAAGCAGGTGAGGAAGGAGTGGTCGAGGCCGTCGTTGCGCTGAGCGAGAAAGGCGTGGCGAGGCTCCTCTGTACCGCCATCGAGGTCGACGGGACCATGGAGGGACCGGCGCTGGGTCGACTCCGCGAGATCGCGGCGGCGACCGAGGCGAAGGTCATCGCCTCGGGCGGCGTCGGAGATCTGTCGCACCTCAAATCCTTGGCTCAAGATGTCCCGCATAACCTCGAAGGCGCGATTGTCGGCCGCGCACTATACGAGCGCAAGTTCACGGTTGCTGAAGCCATCACCGCTCTTGAGCGCACCTAGTGGCCCAGCAGGGCGCTTTTCGGGTGCTATGCACCAACAAAGCGCCCGACTAGCCTGTGCGCATGGTCCTGAAGCGCGTCATCCCCTGCCTCGACGTCGACGCCGGTCGCGTCGTCAAGGGCACCAATTTCGTCGGCCTGCGCGATGCGGGCGATCCGGTCGAGCTGGCCGAGCGCTATGACGCCGAGGGCGCCGATGAGCTGGTCTTCCTCGACATCACCGCCTCGCACGAGAAGCGCGAGACGATCGTCGAGCTGGCCCGCCGCACTGCCGACAACGTCTTCATCCCGTTCACGATCGGCGGTGGCATCCGCTCGGTCGAAGACGCTCAAGCCGTGCTCGACGCGGGAGCGGACAAGGTCTCCGTCAACTCCGCCGCCCTCGAGCGGCCCCAGCTGCTGACCGAGCTGGCCGACCACTTCGGCGCCCAGTGCGTCGTGATCGCCATCGACGCCAAAGCAAAAACCACAGGCTCTCCCTGGGGGGTTTACGTGAACGGAGGGAGAAAGCTGGTCGAGGGACGAGATGCCGTTTCGTGGGTACGTGAGGCGGTGGAGCGCGGGGCGGGGGAGGTGCTGCTCACCAGCATGGATCGCGACGGCACCAACGACGGCTACGACCTCGAGTTGACTCGCGCGGTCGCCGAGGCCGTCCCCGTGCCGGTCATCGCGTCGGGCGGGGCCGGCACGCTGGAGCACCTCAGCGAGGCGATCGCCGACGGTCGTGCCGACGCCGTCCTCTGCGCCTCGATCTTCCACTACGGCACCTACCGAGTGCGCGACGCGAAGCGCCACCTGTCCAAGGCCGGCATCCCCGTCCGCCTCTAGAGACACCCGTGCCGATTCCTTTGACCCCGATAGAGAGCCTCGCCGACGCCCTGGAAAGCGCCTATCCCGAGCTGACCGCCGTCCGTGAGGTGGCGGGAGGAAAGCCCGTCTATCTGGTTGGCGGCGCCGTCCGCGACCTTCTGCTCGGCCGTGGGCGGTCGGATATCGACCTGGTGGTCGAGGGCGACGCCACGGCGCTGGCCACACGGCTCGGCGGCGAGGTGCTGGAGCACGAGCGCTTCGCAACGGCCAAGGCCTGGCTCGGCGACCATGAGGTGGATATCGCCACGGCCCGGGCCGAGTCCTACCCTCGCCCCGGCGCGTTGCCGGAGGTGGAGCCGACGGCGGGCATAGCCGCCGACCTCGCCCGCCGCGACTTCACGATCAATGCGATGGCGATTCCCCTGCGGCGCGATCCGGAGCTGATCGACCCCCATCGAGGGCGGGAAGACCTCGAAGCCGGTCGGCTGCGCGTCCTGCATGCGCGCTCGTTCGAGGACGACCCGACCCGAGCGCTGCGAGCGGCGCGCTACGCGGCGCGCCTCGGCCTCTCACCGGAGCACGAGACCGCGCAGCTGTTGGGTCAGGCCGACCTGAGCACGGTGTCGGCCGAGCGCCGCGACGCGGAGTTGTTGCGGCTGGCTGGCGAGACAGAGGCGGTGCGCGGATTCGCACTGCTCGCCGAATGGGGAGCGGTGGAGTTACGCGAAGACGCGCTGGAGCTGGCCGGTCGGGTCGCGGGGCTGCTCTCGGAGCCTCCCTGGACGGAGATGGCGCCGCGCGACCGCGCCATTCTCGCCGCCGTGCTGGGATCCCATGGGGAAGCCGAGAGGCTGGTGGCAGCGAGCCCCGGGCGGCCTTCGGAGGCGGTGCGGCTGGCCCGTGGGGCGGGCCCGGTCGAGCTGATCCTCGCCCGCGCGATGGGCGCCGACTGGGTCGATCGCTACGTCCTCGAGTGGCGCGCGGTCACGCTCGAGATCGACGGGCAGGACTTGATCGCAGCGGGCGTGCCGGAGGGGCCCGCGGTTGGGCGCGGCCTCGCCGAGGCACTGTGCCGCAAGCTCGACGGCGAGCTTTCAGGCCGAGAAGCCGAGTTGGCAGCTGCCCTGAGGGCCGCGCGGGGGCCGGCGGAGTGATGGAGTGGCACGAGAGCGACGGGGTCGAATGGATCGGGGCGCGCCTGCCCGGCGCCCGGGTGGCCTTCACGAGCCGTGGCGGCGGGGTCAGCGAGGCTCCCTACGACAGCCTCAACCTGGGCATCCTCACCGACGACGATCGTGCGTCCGTGTTGGAGAACCGGCGCCGCCTCGCGGCGGCCTTGGGCCAGGAGCCGCGGCGGATAGCGATCGGCCGCCAGGTGCACGGCGCCGAGCTGGCCCCGCATGCCGGCCCACAGAGGCAGGGCTGGTTCGCCGAGGCCGGCGAGGGCGTCCCCGTTGTCGACGGTCACATCACCGCCGAGCCGGGCCTGGCGATGCTCGTCTTCGTCGCCGACTGCCTGCCGGTCGCCCTTGCAGGGCCGGGCGGGGTTGCGATGCTGCACTGCGGCTGGCGGGGGCTCGCGGCGGGCATCGTGGCTCGCGGTGTCGCCGCCATCGGTGCCACCAACGCCGTGATCGGCCCCGGAATCGGGCCGTGCTGCTACGAGGTTGGCGAGGAGGTCCTGGCCAGCTTCGAGGAGTTGGGCGCTGGCATCGCCGGCGACGGGACGATCGACCTCACCGAGGCCGCCCGGCGGCTGCTGAGCAGAGCGGGCGTCGAGCAGATCGAAGCGGTGGCGCTGTGCACGAGCTGTGAGGCGGATCGCTTCTTCTCGCATCGCCGCGACGCCGGCCGGACCGGTCGCCAGGCCGGCCTGGTCTGGATCGAGGGCCCCGTCGCCGAGGCGGCCTGACGATGCCGGGCCTGATCCACGGTCTCGAACCGGCCAAGATCGCCGCCAACCTGGACCGGGTCCGCGAGCGAGTCGGCGAGGGCGTGGAGGTCCTCGCGGCGACCAAGTACGTGCCCCTGGAGGAGATGGGCGCACTCGCCGAGGCGGGGGTCGAGCTGGTCGGGGAGAATCGCCAGCAGGATCTGGCGGCCAAGCACGAGCGCTGGGGCGACGCCTTCCAGTGGGACTTCATCGGCAACCTGCAGAGCCGCAAGGTGAAGCGGATCGTCCCGCTCTGCCGCCTGATCCATTCGCTTGCCACCGACTCTGCGCTGGAGCAGCTGGGGCGCCAGAGCGGCACGGATACCGAGGTTCTGGTCGAGGTCAACGTCGCCGGCGAGGAGGGCAAGGGCGGCGTGGCGCCGGAGGCGCTCGGCGCCTTCGTCGAACGCTGCCCGGTGCGTGTCTCGGGCCTGATGACGATGCCCCCGTTCAGCACCGACCCGGAGGACTCGCGGCCGCACTTCGCCCGCCTCGCCGAGCTGGCCGCGGCCCACGGCTTGAGCCGGCTCTCGATGGGCACCTCTCAAGACTGGCCGGTGGCAGTGGAGGAGGGAGCGACGATAATCCGCCTCGGAACCGCCCTCTATCTGTGAAACGCCACCCGCTGCGGCATAATCGCTGGAGGAATCGGCTGCAAAGAGCCGAAAGACGCACGCATGGCACTACGCGACACGTGGCATAAAGCGCTGGTCTACTTCGGATTGGCCGAAGAGCACGAGTACGGCCCCGAATACGAGGAAGACTTCGGTCCCGATACCCCCGAAGAGGACCTCAACGGTAGACGCGACTCCGGGCAGGTGAGGCGCCTGCCGACCTCGCGTCGCTCACGTCGCGACGAGATCGACGACATCTTCGCCGACGACGAGCCGATCTCCGCCTCGCGCACCCGCACCCTGCGACCTGTCGGCGAGGACTCCGACGTCAAGGTCCACCTCGTCATCCCGCGCAACTTCAACGACGCGCAGCAGGTGGCCGACCAGTTCAAGCGGTCGGTGCCGGTGATCCTCAATCTGCAGACGACCGACCACGAGCTCTCGAAGCGGATGATCGATTTCTGCTCCGGCCTCACCTACGCGCTCGACGGCGGTATGCAGCGGATTGCCGAGAAGATCTTCCTGCTCACCCCGCGCAACGTCGAGGTCTCCGCCGAGGAGAGGGCGCGGCTGCTCGACAAAGGCTTCTTCAACCAGTCGTAGCGGGGGAGGGTCGGGTGGCCCTCCCTTTCCGGCACGGCTAGGCTGCGCTGCGTGATTGTTGGCTTCTGTGGAGCTGGAAGCATGGCCGCGGCTATGGCACGGGGGTGGAGCGGCGAGGTCGAGTCGATGCTCTTCACCGATTCTGGGTCGGGCCGGGCCAGAGAGCTCGCCGCGGAGCTTGGCGGTGAGGCGCTTGACTCGAACCGTGAGCTGGCCGAGCGAGCCGATCTGGTCGTGCTCGCCGTGAAGCCCGCGATGCTGGAGGAGGTCGGGGCGGAGCTGGGAAATGCCGAGACTGTTGTCTCTTTGCTTGGAGCCACCTCGCTGGAGCGGGTCTCCGCGCTGTTTCCAGATGCCGAGGTGGTCAGGGTGATGCCCAACGTCGGGGTGGAGGTGAGACGGGGGGTGCTTTGCGTCGCGGGCGCGGAGTCGCCGGCGACGCGCTCTCTGCTGGAGCTGCTCGGGCATGTCGTCGAGCTGCCGGATTCCGAGTTCGACGCTGCTACGGCTGTGATGGGGTGTGCGCCGGCTTACCTGGCACTTGCCGTGGAAGCGATAGCCGCGGCCGGAGCGGAGGACGGGCTCGACCCCGAGCTGGCTCGGGAGCTGGTTGTGGAGACGACTGCCGGGACGGCCGAGTTGCTCCGCATCCGTCACCCCGCCGACGTGCGCAAGGCCGTCGCGTCACCTGGAGGCAGCACCGACGCCGGGCTTGAAGCGCTGGACCGAGAAGGGGCGCGAGCTGCCTTCGAAGCCGCGGTGCGAGCTTCGCTCGAGAGGATGCGGGGATGATCCTGCTCGCTCTCACCCGTAACGACGTCGCCGACTACGTCGCCGCGCTCTTCCTCGTCTACATCATCCTGATCCTGATCAGGGTGCTGATCTCCTGGATCCCGCGCATGCCATACAACCCAGTGCTGCGGAGGGTGCTCGACTTCGTCACCGAGACCACCGATCCCTACCTCAACCTCTTCCGGCGCATCATCCCGCCGATCGGGGGCGGCGGCTTCGGACTCGACCTCAGCCCGATGATCGGGGTCATCGTCCTCTTCATCGTGCGCGGCCTGCTCGTCGCTCTGATCGCAGGGTGAGCGGCCCGGCGGCCCGCGCCTGGCGCCTGGCCGGCGCGCTCTGTGGCTTCGTCGTCGCCCTCGACCAGGGCGCCAAGGCGCTGATCGAGGCGAACCTGGTTCCGGGAGAGCACGTCGACGTGCTCGGACCGCTCGGCTTCACCCTTGCCCACAACCGCGGCGTCGCCTTCGGCCTGGCCAATGGCGGCGGCGCGGCCCTGATCGGTCTCACCATCGCCGCACTGCTCTTCGTCGCCGTCCTTTTCGCCCGCAACCCGAGGCGGCCGTGGATCTGGATCGCGGTCGGCCTGCTCGCCGGCGGCGCCCTCGGCAACCTCGCCGACCGGGTGCGCGCCGGGGCGGTCACCGACTACATCGACTTTCTCAGCTGGCCCCCGTTCAACCTGGCCGACGTCGCGATCACGCTCGGTGTCGTGGTGCTGGCGCTGAGCTACCTGGACCGGGTGGACAGTTGAGCGCGGAGCTTCGCATCGTCCACCTCGACGAGGCCCTGGCGGTGGTCGACAAGCCGGCGGGCCTGGTCGTCCACCCGGCTCCCTCGCACAGCGGCGCCACCCTGGTCGACGAGCTGGGGGAGATACTCGGCGGCGGTACCGACCCGGAGCGCCCCGGCATCGTCCACCGGCTCGACAAGGAGACCAGCGGGCTGCTGGTCGTCGCCCGCGATGACGCGACCCACGCCGCCCTCCAGGAGCAGGTGCGACGGCGCGAGGTCGAACGCGTCTACCTGGCACTGGCCGGCGGCCGCCTCGCCTCCCGCACGGGGACGATCGACGCGCCGATCGGCCGAGCCTCGCGGCAGCGCCACCGGATGGCCGTCTCGGGTGCCGCGTCGCGGCAGGCCCGGACGCACTTCGAGGTGCTGGAGCTGCTCGCCGCCGAGACCTATTTGGAGGCGACCTTGGAGACCGGCCGCACCCATCAGATCCGCGCCCACTTCGCGGCGATCGGCCACCCCTTGATCGGCGACCCGACCTATGGCGGGGCCCAGAGATACGGGCTGAGCCGGCAGTTCCTGCATGCCCACAGGCTGGCCTTCGCCCACCCGGGGAGCGGCGAGGCGCTGAGCTTCCGCTCCGAGCTGCCGCCGGACCTCGACGCGGCGCTGGAGGCTGCCCGGTCCGCCTGAGCGGCCGCTCCACACTACAATTCCTCCGTTCTAAACCGACCCCCGTCGTGCCACCCCGGATCCTGACCAGCCGCAAGGCCGTGTCCCCGGCCAGGGCGGTGGGGCTTCACGCCAATTCAAGGAGCTGTTGAAATGCCAGAGGCAGGCCTCAAAGAGCTGCTGGAGGCCGGAGTCCACTTCGGCCACCAAACGCGGCGCTGGAACCCGAACATGCGCCGCTATATCTTCGGCGAGCTGGACGGGATCCACATCATCGACCTCGTCCAGACCGAGGCGCTGCTCGAGAACGCCCGCCGCTTCGCCGGCGAGCTGGCGAGCGGCGGCGGCACGCTGCTCTTCGTCGGCACCAAGAAGCAGGCCCGCGGCCCGGTCCAGGAGTGGGCCGACCGCTGCAAGATGCCCTACGTCAACCAGCGCTGGCTGGGGGGGTTGCTGACCAACTTCAACACGATCTCGGCGCGGATCTCCCGCCTGCACGAGCTGACCGACTGGCGCGAGGAGGGCAAACTGGACCTGCTGCCCACCAAGGAGCGGATGGGCATGGAGGCCGAGCTGGCAAAGCTCGAGTACAACCTGGGCGGGGTCCGCGACATGGACCGCCTTCCCGATGCCGTCTTCGTCACCGACCTGAAAACCGAGGAGATCGCGGTTCGCGAGGCGGTTCGCCTGCGGATCCCGATCATCGGCCTGGTCGACACCAACTGCGACCCGACCCAGATCGATTACGTGATCCCGGGCAACGATGACGCGATCCGTTCCTGCCAGCTGGTGATCGGCACGATCGGCGGCGCCATCGACGAGGGGGCGGGCGCATGGCGCGTCCAGGAGGAGCGCCGCCTCGGCGAGGAGATGGAACGGCGCAAAAAGGAGGAAGAGGAGCGCAGGAAACGGGAGGAGGAAGAGAAGCTCCGTCAGGAGAAATTGGAGGCCGACAAAAAAGCAGCCGAAATCAAAGCTGCTGAAGATGCGGCCAAAGCTCCAGCGCCAGCTGCCGCGGGTTCGGGCCCCCCAGCCGCGGGTCCTGTCGCCGGGGGTAGCCCTCCGGCTCGCCCGCCGGAGGGTCAACCCCCGACGCCACCCGCGGGTGGAACGTCTGGAGCTCCGGCCCAGAAAGCGACTGCCCCGGCCACGGAGGAGGCTCCGGCCGATGCTGCGCCAGGGGGGGACTCCAAATGAGCGTCACTGCGGCTGACGTCAAGGCGCTGCGGGATCGGACCGGAGCGGCGATGATGGATTGCAAATCCGCCCTGGCCGAGGCCGAGGGCGATCTCGACCGTGCGATCGAGATCCTTCGCGTCAAGGGCCAGGCGTCGGCCGCGAAGCGCGAAGGCCGCGGCACCAGCGAGGGGGTCGTCGCCTCCTACATCCACGCCAACGACAGGGTGGGGGCGATGGTCGAAGTCCAGTGCGAGACCGATTTCGTCGCCCGCAACGAGGATTTCAAGGCGTTCGCTTACGAGGTTGCCCTGCACGTCGCGGCGACCGCACCGACCTACGTCTCCTCGGAGGAGATCCCGGCGGAGGAGCGTGAGGCCGAGAAGCGGGTCTTCGAGGAGAAGGCGCGCGAGGACGGCAAACCGGACAACGTGACGGAGAAGATCGTCGAGGGCCAGCTCGCCAAGTGGGCGAAGGAAGTGGCGCTGCTCGACCAGTCCCACGTCAATGCCGAGAAGCACGACTCGAAGTCGATAGAGGAGCTGCGCCAGGAGCTGGCCGCGAAGACCGGCGAGAACATCCGCGTCGCGCGCTTCGCCTACTTCCGCGTCGGCCTTTGAGGCGGAGCGGAGCGACCGGTCACGATCTGATTCTCCGGGCGCGGAGCGCAGCCGAAATTTATGAAGACGGACCCTAAGTTCAGCCGCATCCTCCTGAAGCTCTCCGGCGAGGCGCTGATGGGCGAGCTCGAATACGGCACCGACGCCGCCGAGGTCGAGCGGATCGCGCGCCAGGTGGCTGCGGTGCGCGAGCGCGGGGTGGAGGTGGCGATCGTGGTCGGCGCCGGCAACATCTACCGCGGGCTGCAGGGTGCCGCGGCGGGGATGGACCGCGCCACCGGCGACTACATGGGAATGCTGGCGACCGTGCTCAACGCGCTCACCCTCCAGGATGCGCTGGAGAAGATCGGCGAGCACACCAGGGTGATGTCGGCAATCGACGTCAAGGAGGTTGCCGAGCCCTACATCCGCCGGCGCGCAATGCGGCACCTGGAGAAGGGCCGGGTGGTGATCTTCGCCGCCGGCACCGGCAACCCGTTCTTCACCACCGACACCGCGGCGGCGCTGCGCGCGCTGGAGATCCATGCGGAAACGATCCTGATGGCGAAGAACGGGGTCGAGGGCGTCTACGACGCCGACCCCGCCACCCATCCGGAGGCGAAGTTCATCCCCGCGATCACCCACCGCGAGGCGATCGAACAGGGCCTCGAGGTGATGGACTCGACCGCGCTCTCGCTGTGCATGGACAACGATCTGCCGATCTACGTCTTCAACATGGGCGACGAGAGCAACATAGATAGGATCGTCGGCGGCGAGAGGGTGGGCACGCTGGTCTCCAACGGCGCCGCCTGACGATCCGAGAGGGGATCCAGTGGAGTTGATCGACGAGTTGCTCAAGGACGCCGAAGACCGCATGCGGAAGTCGGTCGAGTCGAGCCGTGGCGAGCTGGCCACTGTGCGTACCGGCCGCGCATCGCCGCACCTGCTGGACCGGATCGCGGTCGATTACTACGGCTCGCCCACGCCGCTCAAGCAGCTCGCCAACATCGCCACCTCCGACGCCCGGCTGCTCACCGTGACGCCCTTCGACAAGGGCTCGATTGGGGAGATCGAGAAGGCGATCCAGGAGTCCGACGTCGGCCTGACGCCGAGCAACGACGGCAACGTGATCCGCCTCCAGGTCCCGGAGCTGACCGAGGAGCGCCGCCGCGAGATGGTCAAGGTGGTCCACGGGGTCGCCGAGGAGGGACGGATCGCGATCCGCAACATCCGCCGCGACACGATGCAGGACCTGCGCGACCTGAAGAAGGAGGGAGGAGCGGGTGAGGACGACGAGCGCCGCGCCGAGGCGGCGCTGCAGAAGCAGACCGACGAGGCGATCGCCGAGATCGACGCGCACCTCGGGGGAAAGGAAGAGGAGATCCTGGAGGTGTGACCGCCTCCGCGCGGTACGTCGCGATCATCACCGACGGCAACGGGCGTTGGGCACAGCAACGGGGCCTGACGGTCGTCGAGGGGCACCGGGCGGGGGCCGACACGGTCAAGGCACGGCTGCGCGACGCGGTCGAGCTGGGGGTCGAGGAGCTGACCGTGTTCTCCTTTTCGACCGAGAACTGGGCGCGCCCGTCCGAGGAGATCGAGGGACTGATGCGGATGTTCGGTGAGCGGATCGACGCCGAGACCCCCGAGCTGAACGACGAAGGGGTGAGGATGCGCTTCCTCGGGCGTCGCGAGGGCGTCGCCAGGGATCTGGTCGAGCGGATGAAATGGGCAGAGGAGACAACCGCGGCCAACGAGCGCATCACCCTTTTCGTCGCCTTCAACTACGGCGGCCGGGCGGAGATCGTCGACGCGGCGCGAAGCTTCGAGGGGGGCTCCGAGGAGGAGTTCCGCGAACACCTCTACGCGCCCGAGATGCACGACCCAGACCTCCTGATCCGAACCAGCGGCGAGCAGCGGGTCTCCAACTACCTGCTCTGGCAGTGCGCCTACTCGGAGCTGGTCTTCCGCGACGAGCTGTGGCCCGACTTTGGCCGAGAGGCGTTCGAGCAGTCGCTACGCGAGTTCGAGGCGCGCCGCCGCCGCTTCGGGGCGAGGGCCTAGAGCACCGATGGTCCGTCAGCTGTTCGACGAGGAGATGTTCGCCGAGGAGCCGCCGCCGCGTGAGCGCCCGCCGCGCCCGCCGCCGCGCCGCCCGGCCCTGCGCGGCGAGACGGCGCGGCGCGTTCTCGTCGCGATCCCCTGGATCGCCTTCGCGATTGCGATCGCCGTGCTCGGCGGTGTCGTCTTCGCCGTGGCGATGGTCGCGATCGGCCTGCTCTGCCTGCGCGAGTACTTCCTGATGACGGCACCGCTGCGACCTGTGCAGATGGCCGCCTACATCGCCGTTGCCGCAATGGTCGTCGCCGCTCACTTCGGCACCGCCTTCAACGTCCTCCTTCTCGCCACCGCTTCGTTCCCGCTGCTCTTCTTCTTCGGCGCCAGGCGACGGCCCCTCGAGGGGATCGTCGTCTCAATGGGGGTGACCGTGCTCGGCGCGGTCTGGATCGGCCTCCCGGTCGTCCACGCGGTGCTGCTGCGCGATCTGCCCGACCATGGCGCGGCGCTGCTGATCGACGTCCTCGTCGGCACCTTCGCCACCGATACCGGCGCCTATGCCACCGGCCGCATGTTCGGCTCACACCGGATCGCCCCGGACCTCTCTCCCAACAAGACGATCGAGGGCCTTGTCGGCGGCTTCCTGATCGGCACGATGGGCTTCTGGTTCGCCGGCCTCTACCAGGACTGGCTCTCCGGGACCGACGCCCTGGTCATCGGCGCCGCCGTGGCCGCGATCGGCCCAGTCGGCGACCTCTTCGCATCGATGGTCAAGCGCGACCTGGGCAGAAAGGACACCGGCAGGCTCTTCGGGCCGCACGGCGGCCTGCTCGACCGCCTCGATGCGGTCTTCTTCACGATCGTCGTCGGCTACTACCTCTCCGTCCAGCTCGTTTACTGAGGCTGGTCCCGGCAGGGGTTCCGCTTAACTTTTTCCGAAGACAGTTGTCACTCGTCCGCCAGCCCCGCCGCGGAAAAAGTACAAGACGCTCCACCCCTGCCGGGACCAGCCCATCCCTATGCTCTCGATGATGAAAAAGCTTGTGATTCTGGGCTCGACGGGGTCGATCGGCACGCAAGCGCTGGAGATCGTCGCCGCTTCAGAGGAGCTGCAGGTCGTCGGCTTGGCGGCCGGCTCGAGCTGGGAGGAGGCGGTGGAGCAAGCGCGTCAGCATGGTGTGCCCACGGTTGCTCTCTCCGACGGGGATGCCGCCGAGAAGGCGCGCTCGGCCTGGGAGGGTCGCGTGCTGGCGGGCGAGGGGGGTATTCGCGAGCTGATCGCCTCCTCCGGCGCCGACCTGGTACTCAACGGCATGGTCGGCGCGGCGGGTCTCGGCCCGACCGTCGTCGCGCTCGGCGAGGGGATCGACGTCGCCCTCGCCAACAAGGAGAGCCTGGTGATCGGCGGCGAGCTGACCACGGCGCTCGCCGAAGCGACCGGGGCGAGGCTGCTGCCGGTCGACTCCGAGCACTCGGCGCTGTTCCAGCTGATCGGCGCTGCGCAGCCCGGGACGGTCGAGCGCCTGGTGCTGACGGCCTCCGGCGGGCCCTTCCGCGGCCGCAGCGACCTCTCCGGCGTCGGCGTCGACGATGCCCTCGCGCACCCGACCTGGAAGATGGGCGGGCGGATCACGATCGACTCGGCGACTCTGATGAACAAGGGGTTCGAGGCGATCGAGGCGCACCACCTCTTCGGCGTCCCGTACGAGCGAATCGAGGTCGTCGTCCATCCCCAGTCGATCGTCCACTCGCTGGTCGACCTCAACGACGGCGCCACGCTGGCCCACCTCGGCCACCCCGACATGCGGGTGCCGATCTCCTACGCCCTGCACTTCCCCGAGCGGGCTGATGTCGACGTGCCGCGACTCGACCTCGCCACGATCGGGGAGCTGAGCTTCGAGCGGCCCGACCTGAAGACCTTCGCCTGCCTGCGCCTGGCGCTGGAGGCCGGCAGGACGGGGGGGACCGCACCCTGTGTCCTCAACGCCGCCGACGAGGTGGCGGTGGCGGCGTTCCTCGACGGGCGCATCGCCTTCACCGCGATCGCCGCGGCGATCGAGCGGGTGCTGGAGGAGATGCCGGCGGTCCCGGTAACCCACTTCGAGGACCTCTTCGCCATCGACGAGGAGGCGCGCCGGCGCGCCGAAGAGCAGGTAGGAGGGTTGGCAAAGGTATGAACTGGGTGCTGATCTTCCTCGGCTTCTCGCTGCTGATAATCCTGCACGAGGCCGGCCACTTCTTCGCCGCCAAGGCGACCGGGATGCGGGTCGAGCGCTTCTTCCTCTTCTTCGGGCCGAAGCTGGTCTCGATCAAGCGGGGCGAGACCGAGTACGGGATCGCCACGATCCCCGCGGGGGGCTACGTGAAGATCAGCGGCATGAACCCCGACGACAAGCTGCCGCCGGGGGAAGAGCATCGCGGCTACTACGAACAGCCGGTCTGGAAGCGAATCGTGGTGATCGGCGCCGGGCCGGCCGTCAACATCGTCCTCGCCTTCGCGATCCTCTTCGCCATCTCGCTGAATGCCAACCAGGTCACGCAGACGGTCGGAGAAATAGTCCCCAAGAGCCCCGCCGCGGCCTCACTGCAACCCGGGGACCGGATCGTCTCCGTCGACGGCAAGAGCTATCCGAACGCAGGCCTCGAAGAGCGCCTCGAAAGCTTCGCCGAGCTCGTCGCCTCGCACAAGTGCGCGGGCAAGCAGGTCGACGGCTGCCGGGCGGTCACCCCCGTGGCGATCCGGATAAAGCGGGGCGGCAGCGTCAAGACGATCGTCGCGCGGCCCGAATACGACGCCTCGGTTGGCCGCACCAGGCTCGGGTTCTCCTACGGCGAGGCGCCCGCCCACCTGGGTGTGGGCGGGGCACTCGACCGCTCCACCGGCTTCATCTGGCTGGTCACCCACAAAACGCTCACCGTCTTCGCCAACCTGCTCGACGCCGAACAACGCAAGGAAGTCTCGGGGGTCGTCGGGGTCAGCGATGTCGCCCACCAGACGATCGACAAGTTCGGAGCGACCGAGGCGCTGATCCTGCTGGCGATCGTCAGCCTCTCGCTCGGCCTGATCAACCTCTTTCCCTTCCTGCCGCTCGACGGTGGCCACATCTTCTGGAGCCTGGTCGAGAAAGTGCGCGGCAGGCCGGTCCCCTTCTCTGTGATGGAGCGAGCCGGCGCGATCGGCTTCGTCCTCGTGATCATGCTCTTCTTCCTCGGCCTCACCAACGACATCGGCCGCCTCACCGGCGAAGGCTTCAACGTGCGCTAGCTCTCGATGATTGAGCCGGCGGACGATCTACTGCGCGAGTTGGGATTTGCGCCGCTGCCCGGGCCGGGTCCGGGTGGCGTGCTGAGTGGCTCCGACCCCTGGTGGGATCTGCGTGACTGCAACCTGCGCGAACGAGTACGCGCCAAGGGGCTCGGGGTGGATGCCCTGCACGAACGTGTGTTCAAGCGCGTCTGCTTCGGCGATCGAGAACGCGACGAGGAACCCACCGACCTCACCCTCGCCAGATTCAAAGGGAGCAGATTCGAGCACGTTTCGTTCGTGAGCACCGCATTGACCAGCGCGTACTTCCGCAACTGCGAGTTCGCGACGTGCGATTTCCGCTACACGCGGATGACCGAAACCAGCTTTCAAGAATCCCGGTTTGACGACTGCGACTTTTACCGGGCCTTCTTCGAGGCCGCGAACGTGTTCACGAAAGTCAGCTTCAATCGGGTGAGTCTCGATAAGGCCTGGCTCGCCGGTGTCAGCGGCCTGACTAAGGAAACGTTTGCGGATCGCGCGATGGTCCAAGAGTGCGACGAGGACATCTACCTGCAATTCCTCGATCCGACCGTCGGAGACCGCCCGGTATTGCACCCTGTGGAAGAAGCGGTCAACAATGCCAAGCGCGACGTGGCTCGCGTCTACAGAGCTTTGTCGGGCATGTGGACGGCCCAGGGGCAGCTCGACGATGCGGGCTTCGCCTACGTGCGATGCAAGACCCTCGAACGCGAATTCCACAGTCCGCTTCGAAGATGGAAGACGAACCGAGCCCGCGACGAGCGCGAGTCCGAACGCCGACAGCTCACCGACGCCGGCGAGACCACCCTTGACGCCGACAAGCGAGCGCTGAAGAGCTTCAGGCAGATGAAACATGTCGCGATAGGGCCCAAACAGCTCTGCCCGTGGTTGGCGCTCGTCGCTGCGTGGGGTGTTGCCAACTTCGGCGAGAGCATGCGCCGGGTGGCCGCATGGCTGGCGCTATTGATACTGGTTCCCGGGATCGTCTTCTCGCTGTTTGGCGGCGTTCAGACCGACGGCGAACCGCCCCAGGCGGTCCATTCCTTGCCGAGGTGCATCCTGTTCAGCTTCGAGCAGCTAACCACCTCGGTCGACCACCTTCAGTCGACGAACGCCGTCGTCGACCTGGTCGGGTCCGCGCAGGTCTTCGTCGGCGTCGCATTTCTGGGTCTGTTCGGCTTCACGCTGGCGAACCGGCTGCGCAACGCGTGAGCCTGCTGTCGGGAAGGCGGCTTCCGCCAGCAAGAGGCTTCGGATACCCATCCATTTGTGCATAGGAAGGGGCTGCCGATCGAGTGCAAGCCGGGCCGGCGAGGTGTACCGCTAGGCTCCTTTTATGGCTTCCAAGCGGCAGATATTCGTTGGCGGCGTGCCGATCGGCGGCGGTGCGCCGGTCGCCGTACAGACGATGACCAAGACCGAGACCGCCAACCTGGCAGCGACGATGGAGCAGATCCGCAAGGTCGCCGACGCGGGGGCGGACATCGTCAGGGTCGCCGTGCCGCGCGACGACGACGTCGAGGCGCTGCGGACGATCGTCGTGGAATCGCCGATCCCGGTGATCGCCGACATCCACTTCAACCACACGCTGGCGCTGAAGGCGATCGACGCGGGCGCCCACTGCATCCGCCTCAACCCCGGCAACATCGGCGGCCGCGAGAAAGTCGCCGAGGTGGCGGTCAAGGCGACCGCGGCCGGGGTGCCGATGCGGATCGGAGTCAACTCCGGCTCGCTGCCCAAGCACCTGCACGAGCTGGAGCGCGAGGCGCCGGTCGAGGCGCTGGTTGCCGCCGCGGTCGAGTTCGTCGAGCTGATGGAGGGCCTCGACTTCACCGAGTTCAAGGTCTCGATCAAGTCGACCAACGTCCCCAACACGATCGCCGCCAACCGCCTCCTCTCGGAGAAGATCCCCTACCCGCTGCACCTGGGGATCACCGAGGCGGGGACGAAATGGTCCGGCTCGCTGAAATCCTCGGTCGGGCTGGGCACGCTGCTCGCCGACGGGATCGGCGACACGATCCGGATCAGCCTCTCCACCTTCCACGCCGAGGAGGAGGTCAAGGTCGCCTGGGAGATCCTCAAGGCGCTGCAGCTGCGCGAGCGCGGACCGGTGCTGATCGCCTGCCCGACCTGCGGCCGCCTCCAGTTCGACATGGACTCGGTCGTCGCCGAGATCGAGCAGCGGCTGGAAAGCTACGCGGAGCCGATCGAGGTGGCGGTGCTCGGCTGCGCGGTGAACGGCATCGGCGAGGCCAGCCACGCCGACTTCGGCATCGCGGGGGCAAAGAACGAGGGCTTGATCTTTGCCCACGGCAAACCGCTGCGGAAGGTCCCGCAGGCGACGCTCGTCGACACCCTGTTCGAAGAGATCGACAAATCGCTCGACCGCGGCAAAGTCGAGGTTGACGAGGCGGAGTCGCGCGAGGGTGCCGCCTGGCTGGCGAAAATCGAGGAGGAAAACGCCGGGGAACTGACCCCAGAGCGAATCGCAGCTATGGAGAAGGAAGCTGTCGAAAAGGGCGAGTCGGACCGCGTGCTGCTCGACGAGCAAGCTTCTCCCACGGCCGGACGGAGATTCACCAGAGCCTGAGCTCTCAGCGGGCGGGTCCTGTCGCCGGGTGGGGGTGTCCTCCTTGTGCTGCGATCTGCTCCGGGCAGAGGGATCGATCCTCGCCAGGGATGGGAGCTTGCCCTCCGCAGACTCCGCACGGCGGAGGGCATCCCCACCCGACACCACCCGCCCGAGGAGCGCCTGCGGGGCGGCGAGACGTGCTGTCGACCACTGTCACTCCGACTAGTGGATAGGTTTCCCGCAGTGACGCGACTCAGTAAGACGCTCCTGCCCACGCTCAAGGATCCGCCCAGCGACGCGGAGGCCGTCTCGCACAAGCTGATGGTGCGGGCGGGGCTCATTCGCCAATTGGGAGCGGGGATGTGGACCTATCTGCCTGCGGGGTGGCGTGTGCACCGCAAGGTGGAAGCCGTGATCCGTGAGGAGATGGAGGGGATTGGCTGCCAGGAGATGCTTATGCCCGTGCTGCAGCCCGCGGAGGCCTGGAAGAAGACGGGCCGCTACGAGATCGACGAGCTGTTCAAGCTCGAGGACCGCAAGGGCACGCCGATGGTGCTAGCGATGACGCACGAGGAGTGCGTCACCTACCACGTCGCACGCGAGGTGCGCTCCTACCGCGACCTGCCGCTGATGGTGTTCCAGATCCAGACCAAGGAGCGCGACGAGCCGCGCCCGCGCGCCGGCGTCCTGCGCACCCGCGAGTTCACGATGAAGGACGCCTACTCCTTCGATCGCGACGAGGAAGGGCTGGCGCGCTCCTACGAGCTGCAGAGTGAGGCCTACGAGCGGATCTTCGACCGTTGTGGCCTGCGCTGGTACCGGGTCGAGTCCGACGTGGGGATGATGGGGGGGTCCGGCGCTCACGAGTACATGGCGCCATGCGCGGCGGGCGAGAACGAGGTGGCGCTGGCCAGCGGCTATGCGGCGAACGTCGAGGTCGCCTCGGCCGAACCGCAGCCGGTCGAGCTGCCGGCGCCGCTGGAGGCGCCCGAACGAGTCGCAACCCCGGGGCTGACCAGCGTCGAGGACGTGGCGGGCGAGCTGGGGTTGCCCGCCGGCGCCCTGATCAAGGCGATGCCGGTCGTGGTCGCGGATCGCGGGATGGTGCTGGTCCTGCTGCGCGGCGACCACCGGCTCAACGAGATCAAGCTGCGCAATGCGCTCGGCGCGGACTTCCGCCAAGCGCGGCCGGAGGAGATCGAGGCTGAGCTGGGGCCGGCCGGCTTCATCGGCCCGGTCGGCGCGAAGCTGCCTGTGATCAAGGATGCGGCGATCCAGGGCGACTCCTTCGTGACCGGGGCAAACGAGGCCGACGCCCACCTGCGCGGCGTCCGCCCGGGGCGCGATTTCGAGTTCGAGGAGGTCGACGTGCGCATGGTCGAGGGCGGCGACATCGCTCCCGGCGGAGGCACGATCGAGATCGAACCGGCGATCGAGGTCGGCAACATCTTTCAGCTCGGCAGCCGCTACTCGGAGCCGCTGGGGGCGACCTATCTCGACGAGAACGGCAGCGAGCACCCGATCGTGATGGGCAGCTACGGGATCGGCCCGGCACGGATCGTCGCCGCGGCGATAGAGCAGGGCGCCGACGAGCGGGGCATCGTCTGGCCACCGACCTTGGCGCCATGGCAAGTCCAGCTGGTGTCCCTCGCCAAGCCGGGCGAGCCGGAGCGCGATGCGGCCGACAGTCTTTACGAGGCGCTGCGGGAGGGCGGAGCGGAGGTGCTCTACGACGATCGCGACGCCGGTCCGGGCGAGAAGCTGACCGACGCAGAGTTGCTCGGCTGTCCACTGCGCGTCGTGGTCGGGCGCCGCGGTCTCGCCAACGGCGTGGTCGAGGCGAGCGAACGGGCCGGCGGCGGGGAGCACGAGCTGCCTGTGGACGAAGCCGGCGAGCGCACCCTGGCCTTGCTCCAGAGAGCGGATGGCTGACACCGCCCCTTTCGGGCGTGGCCGCATCCGCCGCCTCTTCGGGCTCGACCGAAGCGGACCGCCACCGCGCCAGACGCAGGAGGGCCAGCCGCTCAACCCGTGGACGCTCCCCAACCTGGTCGGCTACCTGCGCCTGGCGGGATTGCCGGTCTTCCTCTACCTCGCCTTCGAATCCGGCGACGGCCGCACTGCCGCTTCGGCGGCGATCTTCTGGCTGATCGCGGCGGGCGATTACGTCGACGGCTTCCTGGCCCGGGTCACCGGCCAGTACAGCCGCCTCGGCGCGATGCTCGATCCTCTGATCGACCGGCTCACCATCCTCGCCGGGGCCGTCGTCTGCTGGCACTTCGAGCTGCTGCCGCGCTGGCTGCTGGCGCTGCTGGTCGCCCGCGAGGTGGCGATGCTGCTGTTGGCCCAGTACGGCCTGCGCCACGGGGTCGAGATCGCCGTCAACTGGCCGGGCCGGATCTCGGTCTTCCCGATCATGGGCGGCATCTTCTTCGCCCTCGTCTTCGCCGGTTGGGTGCCGGCTGCGCTGCTGATCGTCGGCGTCGCCCTGGCCGTCCTCGCCACCATCCTCTATGCCCAAACCGGCCTGCGGGCCGTACGCGACCGTAAGGCGCAAGCCGGCGCCCAGGCTCCATAACCTTCAACCTACAGTTGAACCTTTGGCCCGGCGACCTATAATCGGTCGCAGCGGCCAACGGAGGCAACCGAAGCTTTCCAAGTAAGGAGCGAGATGGAGGACACCTTTCCCGATCTCGGTTCGCTCAGCGACGAAGAGCTGAAGGACCTGATCGACAAGCTCACCAGCGAGGAGAACGAGATCTCCTACAAGCGGCGCGTCCTGCACGGCAAGATCGACATTCTGCGGGCGGAGCTGGTCAACCGGCTACGCCACAAGCGCGAAAGCGGCGATTCGCTGATCTCGGGCGACGACGTGGCGCAGCTCACGGACATCCTCGCGGGCAAGGCGCAGCAGAGCCCGCCGGAGGACGAGCCGGCCGCCTGAGGCCGGAGGGTTCGATGGCCACCCACTGCCCGGAGTGCGGCTTCGTCAACCCCGAGGGGGCCAACTACTGCCAGAAGTGCGGCGCCTATCTCGGCGGCCCGAAAGACGGGGACGACGAGCCGACGACGATGACCTACACAGTCGACGACACCGGGGAGATGCAGCCGATCGACATCGACCAGGTGCTCGAGCGCAGCGGCGCCGCGCTGGTGATTCGTGCCGGCGGCGGCCGAGCGGGGGAGAGCTTCACCGTCACCGAGGAGCGGGTTAGCATCGGGCGCAGCCCCGACGCGGGGGTTTTCCTCGACGACGTCACGGTCTCCCGCAACCATGCGCTGCTCGTCCGCCGCCGCGACGGCCTCTACATCGACGATCTCGGCTCGCTCAACGGCACCTATGTCAACCGGCGCCGGATCGAGTCGCACCGGCTCGCCGACGGCGATGAGATCCAGGTCGGCAAGTACAAGCTGAGCTACCTGGAGAAGTAGGGAGCCCGATGGCAATCACCGAGCAGCAGCAGTCACGCCAGCGCGATTCGCGGCCCCGCAAGGCGCTGACGATCGGCGCCGTCTGCAAGATCCTGGAGAACGAGTTCGACGACATCTCGATCTCGAAGATCCGCTACCTCGAGGACCAGAAGCTGTTGACCCCCCGCCGCACCCAGGGCGGTTATCGCCTCTACAGCCAGTCCGACGTGGAGCGGTTGCGGACGATCCTGCGCCTGCAGCGCGACGAGTTCCTGCCCCTGCGGGTGATCCGCCAGGAGCTCGCCGCCGGGGGCGACATCGACCTCGGCGGCGGCGGCGAGAAGCGGCCGGCGGCCGGGGCGGTGCGGCGGGCGATCCTCGTCAATACCTCCAGCGCCTACCTCAGCCTCGACGAGGTGATCGAGGAGACCGGCGCACGCTCCGAGCTGATTTCCGAGCTGGAGAACTTCGGCATCGTCCAGCCCGAGAAGCGCGACGGCAAAACGGCCTACGACGAGACCGACCGCGAGATCGTCCGCGCTGCCAACGAGCTCTCCCGGGTTGGGGTCGGCGCCCGCAACCTGCGCGTCTTCCGTTCCTCCGCCGACCGCGAGGCCAACCTGCTGGAAGCGCTGCTCGGCCCATCGCTGCGCTCGCGCAACCCGGAGCGGCGCAAGGAGGCGCTGGAGAGCCTCGAGAGCCTGGCGGCGACCGTCAGCCACCTCAAGCATCTGCTCCTGGTCAGGGACCTGCGGCGGCTGGCCGGGGACTGACGGCTTAACCGGTGGCCCGCGTAACCCGCCGACGCACGATCTCGGCGCCCGTGAACGAGGTTTGGAAGCTGATCTCCGATCCCCACAGCCTGCCGCGCTGGTGGCCGCGAACCAGCAGGGTGGAGGGTGTCGACCGCAAGCCCGACGGGCGGCGCAGCCAGTGGACCAAGGTGCTGGAGACGGCCGAGGGGCGAGGTGTCAGGGCCGACTACCGCTGCCTCAGCTCGGCCGAGGGCGAGCGCTATGTCTGGGAGCAGCAGCTGGCCGGCACTCCCTTCGAGCGCCACCTGCGGCGGTCGATCACCGAGATCGGCCTACGGGCGGATGGGACGCGTACCGTGGTCAGCCTCTCTTCCGAACAGAAGCTGCGCGGCCTGTCGCGACTCGGCTCGCCGATGATGCGCGGCGGCCAGGGCAAGATCCTCGACCAAGCTCTGGACGGGATCGAAGCGGCCCTGGGATCCCCGTAATGAGGCCCCTGAGCGAGCCACGGAGGGACTCGAAGTGGTGGGGTTGGGGGGATCCGACGGTCGAGCCGGAGCTCGACGGCGAGGCGCTGGCGACGCTGCGTGAGCGGGTGGGGGAGCTGGAGCCCTGGCCGCTGGCCGCCGAGCTGGACCGCTTCGAGCTTCCCGAGGCGCAGGCACTTCCCCAGAGTCTGGTCGACGCGGTCGGGGAGGAGAACGTCTTCACTTCGGTCGAGGATCGGCTGCGTCACGCCACTGGTCGCGGCTACGTAGACCTGGCTCGCCTGCGGGGCGGGCGGCTCGAGGCCGCGGCCGATGCTGTCGTTGTGCCTGCTGATGCGGACGCGGTGCGGCGGGTGCTGGAGATATGCGCTGTCGAGGGCGTCGCCGTCGTCCCCTTCGGCGGCGGCACCAGCGTGGTCGGCGGGATCGAGCCGCTGCGCGGGCCGCACGAGCGTCTCGTCAGCCTCGACCTCGCCCGGCTGCAGGGTGTCGAGATAGACCACCGCTCGCTCACCGCGCGCCTCGGCGCCGGCCTGCGCGGGCCCGAGGCCGAAGCCGCGCTGAATGCCGACGGCGTCGTCCTCGGGCACTTCCCGCAGTCGTTCGAGTACGCGACGATCGGCGGTTTCTCCGCGACCCGCTCCGCCGGCCAGGCCTCGAGCGGATACGGCCGCTTCGACGATCTGGTCAGCTCCGTGCGGCTGATCGCGCCGGCCGGCGAGCTGCGCACCCTGGACACGCCCCATACTGCCGCCGGTCCGTCGCTGCGCGAGCTCGTGATCGGCTCGGAGGGTGTCTTCGGCGTCATCCCCGAGGTGACCGTGCGCGTGCGTCCCGCACCACGCCAGCGACGCTACGAGGCCTGGATCGCGGAGAGCTTCGAGGCCGGCGCTGAGATCGTGCGGGCCCTGGCCCAGGGCTCGGGCCTGCCCGACGTGATCCGGGTCTCCGACGAGGAGGAGACGGAGGTATCGCTGGCGCTGTCGGGGCCACGTGGCCTCGCGGGGACGCTCTTCGGCGGCTACCTCGGCCTGCGCCGCAAGCGCGGCGGCTGCCTGATGGTGGTCGGCCTCGAAGGCGACGAGGAGTCGGTGGCGCGACGCCGTGCTCTCGCCGTCCGCGAGCTGCGCCGCGCCGGCGCCGCCTACCTCGGTCAGGCGGCGGGCCGTTCCTGGGAGCACGGCCGCTTCCAGGGCCCCTACCTGCGCGACACCCTGATCGGGATGGGGGCGATGGTCGAGACGTTGGAGACCTCCCATACCTGGTCGCGGCTGGGCGAGCTGCACTCGGCCGTTGGGGGCGCGATCCGCGACTCGCTCACCGGCCAGGGGACGCCGGGGTTGGCCTTCTGCCACCTCTCGCACGCCTACGCCGACGGTGCCTCGCTCTACTTCACCTTCATCGCCCGGGCCAAGCGGGGTGAGGAGATCGAGCAGTGGCGGGCGGTGAAGCGCGCCGCCTCGGAGGCGATCGTCGCCAGCGGCGGCACGATCACCCACCACCACGCCGTCGGCCGCGACCACGCCCCCTACATGAAGGCGGAGGTGGGGGAGACCGGGATCGAGGTGTTGCGAGCGGTCAAGGAGCAGCTGGATCCAGCGGGAATCATGAATCCGGGAAAGCTGATCCCCCAGAGTTAGCCGCCGGCGGCGTTTCCGGGTTTGACGACCGGGCCCGTGATTTCCCCGCGCAGGACCGTTTCGCCGATGTAGCGGGGCAGGCTCTTGTTCGCTTTGGCCTGCGCGACCTCGCGCTGGTAGGCCGCGTCCGAGGTGCGCGAGACGTAGATCTGGTCGAAGGCTCCGCTGGCGACGTAGGCGAGCAGTTCGGCCGGGATTGGGAAGCGGGCGCCGAGCTGGCCCGAATCGTCGACGGTGGCGCTGCCGACCCGCAGCGACAGTTTCGGCGAGCGGTAGAGCCAGACCGTGTAGGACTCGCCTTTGGCGGTCGGTTCGAGGCCTTCCGCGGTCACCTGCAGGACGATTTCTTCCTTGCCGAGCCTGCCGAAGATGGCGCGGCCGCTGGCATTGCCGCCATCCGCCGGCTCCAGCGCCGCCTGCGTGACTTTTTCTTCTTCGGCGGCCGTGAGTTCCGCGGGCCCGCCGCTGTTCCCGGCAGAGCTCGAATCGGAGCTGTCGCCGAAGACGGCGATCGCGATCAGGACGATGGCGACGATTCCGAGGGCGCCGCCGGCGAGGGCGAGGAAGCGGCGGCGCTCGACCGGCACCGACGGGCGCGGGCGGTGGGTGGCGCCCTTGGCGCCCGCTCTCGGCTTGGCGGGTGGCGGGGAGGGTGCTGCCCCGGCCTTCGGCTCCTCCTCGGGCGCCACCTGCGCCGGCGCCGGGATTGGCTCCTCGGCACGCGGCGGCGCGGGGGGCGGTGCGTCCCTGCCGACCGCGTCCAGCTCGGCCAGCGCGGCCTTCACTTCGGCGCGGACCTCCTCGACGCTCAGGCCCTTGAGGGCGGCGATGTCCTCGTAGCCCTCCTCGCGCTTCGCGAGCAGGCGAAGCATTGCCCTCTGGTCGTCACTGAGTGCCATCCCGCGGCGAACACTATGCGACGTGCATTAACGCCAGATGTACGAGCGGGTAGGGTCCGCGCCGATGGCGGACGACCCCCGCGGCCTGCAGTCGCACTTCGACGCCCTGGTGGGGACCGAGTGGCTAAGCGACGATCCCGATGGGGCGAGCGCCCGCATCCCGATCCGAGACGAGCTGCGGCAGCCTTTCGGCCTGATGCACGGCGGGGTTATGTCGAGCCTGGTCGAGAGCGTCTGCTCACGGGCCACCGCGTTCGCCGTGTATGGCGACGGAATGGCGGCGATGGGGCAGTCGATCAGCGTCAGCTTCATGCGCCCGATCACGGAGGGCCACGCCGAAGTCAAGGCACGGGTCCGCCATCGCGGCCGCACGACCTGGGTCTGGGACGCCGAAGTCCTCGATGCGGAGGACCGGCTCTGCGCCCTAGCGCAGATGACCATCGCCGTCAGGCGCCGGTCTGCGGCGGCCTGACCTAACCGCCGAAGCGGTTGGTGATTGGCAGGCGCCTGTCTCTGCCGAAAGCCTTCGGCGTGATCCGGATTCCCGGCGCCGCCTGGCGGCGCTTGTACTCGGAGCGGTCGACCATCCGCACCACCTCGTCGACCACCTCGGCCGGCATCCCCGCCGCGACCATCTCCTCGCGCCCTTCGTCGCGCTCGATGTAGGCCTCGAGCACCCGGTCGAGCAGCTCGTAGGGGGGCAGGGTGTCACTGTCGAGCTGGTCGGGCCGCAACTCCGCCGAGGGCGCCCTCTCGAGCACGGAGGCCGGGACGAGCTCACGCCCCGCCTCGGCGTTGCGGTGGCGCACAAGATCGTAGACGAGCGTCTTCGGCACGTCCTTGATCGCCGCGAAGCCGCCGGCCATGTCGCCGTAGAGGGTCGCGTATCCGACCGACATCTCGCTCTTGTTGCCCGTCGTCAGCACCAGCCAGCCGTGCTTGTTGGACAGCGCCATCATCACGTTGCCGCGGATCCGCGCCTGGATGTTCTCCACGGCGAGGTCTGGCTCCGAGGGCCGGGTCGGGTCGCGCGGCAGCGGCTCGGACATGTCGCCATCGCCGCCGGGTGACGCGAACGCATCCGCAAGGGCCTCCTCGTAGGCGCCCATGGCCGCCTCGATCGGGATCTCGATCGACTCGACGCCGAGGTTGGCAGCGATAGTTCGCGCGTCCGCCTGGGTTTCATCGCTGGAATGGGGCGAGGGCATGATCACGCAGCTGACGTTGGCTGGGCCGACTGCGTCGGCGGCGAGCAGGGCGACCAGGGCGGAGTCGATTCCGCCCGAGAGGGCGAGCCCGACGTGGCGGAATCCGTTCTTGCGCACGTAGTCCCGCAGCCCCAGGACCAGCGCAGCGTAGACCTCGGCCAGGTCGGGCAGCGGCTCGGCGAGGCGGGCCGGGGAGGGGGAGGGGACCTCGCAGATCAGCAGCTCCTCCTCGAACTGGGCGGCGCGGGCGAGAACCTCGCCGCTGGGGTCGACTACGAAGCTGTGGCCGTCGAAGACCAGCTCGTCCTGGCTGCCGACCAGATTGCAGAAGGCGAGGTAGGTCCCGTAGGAGCGGGCGCGGGCCGCGAACATCGCTTCCCGCTCGCGCCCCTTGCCACGGTGGTAGGGGGAGCCCGACGGGTTGGCGATCAACTCGGCGCCCTCGCCAGCCTCGCTCGACGCCGGCGGCCCCTCCTCCCAGAGGTCCTCGCAGATCGTCAGGCCGACCCGGGTCCCGGCTACGTCCACCGTCGCCGACTCGAAGCCGGGGACGAAATAGCGCTGCTCGTCGAAGACCGCATAGTTGGGAAGCCGGTTCTTCCGGTAGACGCTGCGCACCTGGCCACCGCAGAGCACGGCGAGCGAGTTGTGGGCGTGCCGGTAGTCGCCCCCGCCGGCGACCGGCTCGGCGAAGCCGACCAGGGCGACCATCTCGCCGACACCGCGAGCGAGCTGCTCGACTGCGGCGCGGTTGGCTTCGACGAAATGGCGCTTCAGATAGAGGTCCTCGGCCGGGTAGCCCGGCACGCAGAGCTCCGGGAAGATCGCCAGATCGGCGCCCTCGGCGGCTGCTCGGTCGATCCACTCGGCGATCTTGGCGGCGTTGCCGTCGATGTCGCCGACCGTGGGGTCGATCTGGGCGAGAGCTATGCGCAAGCGGGCCTCCTCGAAGTCACAGCTGAAGTATCGCCGCCGGGCTCGCCGGGATGCGCCTGGGCTGCCTGTAGATTTGCCCCGATGCGGGCACACCTGCGGTTAAGAGCCCGTCTCAAGGCCCCCCGCGCACGCGGGATCTCGCGAGGGGCCCTGATCGGCGCCTCGCTCGCTTCAGTGACGGTTCTCGCCGCCCTGCCGGTCGCCGCCAAGGCGGGCGACCAGTGGACCTTCCGCCAGCCGGCCGCGCGCCCGACGGACCATCCCGACCCCGCCCGCCACTCCTACACGGTTCCGGAAGCGCCACGCTCACCCGCCTGCGCCGGGCGCTTCTGCGTGCATTGGGTCGCGGAGGGCATCGACGCCCCCTTCCTCACCGACGAAAACGGAACCGGCGACGGCGACGGCGTGCCCGACTACGTCGAGCGGGTGCTCGATATCGCCGTCCATGTGCACGCAATCGAGAACGGCAAGCTCGGCTGGCGCGAGCCGCGCTCCGATGCCAGGCGAGGCGGCCTCAGGGGCAAGACCGACGTCTACCTGAAGGAGCTCGGGCGGATGCTGTTCGGCTACGCGGCACCCGACCGTGGCCAGACCCCCAAGGGCCGCCGGCTTCCACGCCGCCTGCATGGGTACCTGGTGCTCGACAACGACTACGACCCCTTCCAGTACCCCGGCACCAAGCCGCTAGCCGACCTCGAGGTCACCTTCGCCCACGAGTACTGCCACATCTTGCAGATGGGCTATGACGCCTACCAGGACGCCTGGATGGCGGAGTCGACCGCCGTCTGGATGGAGGACCAGGTCTACAACGGAATCGACGACTACCTGCGCTACGTGCGCCGCTGGGTCCGTCTGTATGAGACGCCGCTCACCGCGAACTCGATCCGCGAGTACGGGGCCACGGTCTGGAACGAGTGGCTGGTGCGGCGCTACGGACGCGGGATCGTCCGCGACGCCTGGTCGCGCGCCCTGCACACGCGACCGGGCGGCTTCTCGGTCTCCAGCTATGACTCGGCGATCAGGGGGGCCGGCGGCTCCGACTTCGGTCACGACTTCGCCCGCTTCGCCCGCGACGTCGCCGAGTGGCGCACCGGCACCCGCTTCCGCGAGGGAGGGAGCTACCCGGACGTGCCGCGCCAGGGCAGCCTGCCGCGCGACGGCCGCCCACTGCAGCGCTCGCTCAACCACGCCACCTTCCAGCTACTGCGGGTGCATCCGCAGGAGGGCCGCGCCGTCCTCGCCCGCGCCGACGCACCCGCCGGCGTCACCGCCGGACTGGCCCTGGTGGGGCGGACCGGTAGTCAGAGCAACGGCCACGTCGTCTCCAGGCTGCGCTTCGAGCCAAACGGCGGGGCGATGACCGTGCGGTTGGCTCGCCCGGGCCGCTTCAGTCGAATCACCGCGGTGCTGATCAACGCCGACACCCAGGCCGAGGGCTTCAGCGCCCGCCGGCTCGATTGGAACTACTTGACCGACACGGCGCCGTTCCTGGTCCGCGCCCGCGCCGTGCCCTGAGCCGGCTCCGCCGCCTGCGGTGCGGTGGCGACCGCTTCGGCGATCGCCCCTTCGAGGTCGAGGGCAAAGCTGTCGAGATCGGCCATCGCGTCGTAGTCGCCGACCAGGCCGAAGTCGATCTGTCCGTCGTAAGACATGATCCCGACGCAGAGCGCTTGGCGGCGGGCGAGCGGCACCAGGGGGAAGATCGCGTCCATGCGGCGGCCCATCAGGTAGAGCGGGAACTGGGGGCCGGGGACGTTGGTGACGACCAGGTTGAAGAAGCGTTGGGCCGGCTGTAGGCGGGCCGCCTGGGAGGCGATGGTGGGCGGGGCGAAGTCGGTCAGCCTGGTCAGCAGCTCGGCCCCGACCGCCTGACCGGAGCCCTTCAGGTCGCCCATCGTCTCGGTGACCAGGTGCAACCGCTCGACCGGGTCCTCGGAGAAGACCGGGAGCGGCGCCATCATCGCCGATATCCGGTTGCCCAGCGCCCCGTGCTCCTCGTCGGCGCGGACGCTGACCGGCACCATCGCCCGCATCTTCAGCTCCTCGGTGTCGTGACCGCGGGCGCGCAGGTAGTTGCCGAGCGCCCCGGCGACGACAGAGAGGACCACGTCGTTGACCGTGCCGCCGTGCTCGTTCTTGATCCGCTTGAAATCTTCGAGGTCGCCGCGCACGAAGGCGAGCCGGCGGTGGGGGCCGATCTCCACGTTGAAGGGGGTGCTCGGCGCAGCCGCCGCCACCTCGAGCATCTTGCCGGTGGCGCCGAGCCCGCGCAGCACCTGGCGCGGCCCGCGCAGAGCGGCGCGCACGCCGCGGACGATCTCGCGCGGGCTGGTCGCCCGCTCGTGCAGCGCGTCTCGCAGCAGGTCGAAGTTGGTCGGCTCGGGCCGCGGCGCCCACTTCGGCGGCCGCACCGGCGGGTGGTCGGGCTCCTCTTCGAGGTCGAAGAGCACGGTGGTGATATCGACGCCGGAGACGCCGTCGACGAGCGCGTGGTGGCTCTTGCCGACCACGGCGAAGCGGTCGTCTTCGAGGCCCTCGACCAGCCACAGCTCCCAGAGCGGCTTGGTGCGGTCGAGCTGCTGGGAGAAGATCCGCGCGGCGAGATTGCGCAGCTGCTCCTCGGAGCCGGGCGCCGGCAGCGCCGTGCGGCGCACGTGGTAGTCGAGGTTGAGGAACGGATCGTCGACCCAGACCGGCCGGCCCTGGTCGAAGGGGACGAAGCGGAGCTTCTGGCGGAAGCGGGGGACCAGGTGCAGCCGCGACTCGATCTGGTTGCGGAACTCCTCGTGGGTGGGGGGAGATCCCTCGAAGAGGATCGCGGAGGCGACGTGCATGTGGGCGCCGGCGCGCTCCATGTGGAGGAACGACGCGTCGAGCCCGGTCAGTCGATCCCCATTCACCGCTTCATCTTCGCATACCGGGGAAGAGCCGCACCTCAGGCGTGAGCTTGGCTCTGTAGAGCCGTTTGCAGCGGCTCGTGCAGGTGACCGGAGTGTGATTTCGCTCACCTTCGGGAGCGCCGGGCGCCCCTACGGTGCCCGGTCCGACCAAGCAATCCATCTGCCGGGTATCACCGCGGGCCACCGGACGGCTCGCCGCGTAGGCAGACGAAAGCGAGTTGAGACACACGATGCGATTCATCCTGCCCGCGGCGCTGGCCGCTGCTGCCCTCGCAGTCGGGCCCGACCCGTCCCTGGCGCAGAAGCACCCACACCGGCCGCCCGAGCGGATCCGTTCACACATCTCCCTGCACGTTTCGAGCCACGACGTCGTCAGCGGGCGGCGGGTGGTCCTGCGTGGCCGGGTGCGGCCGCGAGGTTCGCACCGGGTCAAGGTCGTTGTCCGTGGGCCACGGGGAGCGACGGTCGGCGCCGCCAGCAAGCGCGACGGGACGTTCGCATTGCGCTGGCGACCGAAGGGGGTCGGCAGCTACGACGTGCGCGCCTACGGCCTGCACGACCGGCGGGTCAAGGCCTCGGTCAGCGCGGGGAGGCGGGTGACCGCCTACCGGGCCGCCGTGGCCTCCTATTACGGCCCCGGCCTCTACGGCGGCGCGCTCGCCTGTGGCGGCACCCTTCAGCCAGGGACGCTTGGCGTCGCCCACAAGACGCTTCCCTGTGGCTCGAAGGTGAGGCTGCGTTACCGCGGCCACACCGTCACCGTGCGGGTGATCGACCGCGGTCCCTATGTCGGCGGCCGCGACTTCGACCTGACCGAGGCGACGAGGGCACGGCTGCGCTTCCCCACGACCGGCGTGCTGCTCGCCAGCCGCTGATCAGCCGGCAAGACCGAGCTGCAGCTGACCCTCTTCGGCGGCCGGCCCGGGGTGGTCGTCGCGGCTGAACCCTGCGACGCGTACTCCGAGCAGCCGCACCGGGCGCGGCGGCGAGTAGACGCGCAGCAGCTCCAGCGCGACCGGGGTGACCACCTCCGGGTCGTTGGTCGGCTCCTCGACAGTGTGGGCGCGGGTGACGTTGGTCCAGTCGTCGAGGCGCACCTTGATCCCGATCGTGCGGCCCTCGAGGTCGCGCGAGCGGAGCCTCCTGCACAGCTCCTTTGCCAGCGAAGCGACGTGGGCGTCCATCTCGCCGTGATCGGCCACGTCGACGTCGAAGGTCATCTCGGCCGATTGCGACTTGGTCTCGCGCACGACCGAGATCGGCGTCTCATCTTCGAAGCGCGCCCGGGCGGCCAGCCAGACGCCCGCCCTCGGCCCGAACGCCTGCTCCAGGGCAGCGGGGTCGTGGGCCCGCAGCTCGGCCAGGGTGCGGATGCCCATCTTCTCCAGCCTGACCACGGTCTTCGGGCCGATCCCGGGCACCAAGCCGGGGGGTTCGCCGCCGAAACGCTCCAACGCTTCGGCGCGTGAGAGCACCACCAGCCCGGCCGGCTTGCCCAGCTCGCTGGTGATCTTCGCCAGCAGCCGGTTCTCGGAGATTCCCACCGAGCAGGTGAGGCCGGTCTCCTCGCGGATCTCGGTGGCTATCCGCCTCATCGTCGCCTTCGGCGCGAATAGGCCGCTGAGGTCGAGGTAAGCCTCATCCAAGCCGACCACCTCGACCGTCTCCGCGTTTGCCCGCAGGATCTCCATCACCTGCCCGGAAGCCTCGCGATAGGCGGTGAAGTCCGGCCGTAGGTAGACAGCATCGGGCAGCCGCCGCCGCGCGATCGCCGCCGGCATCGCCGAGTGGATCCCGGCCAGCTTGCGCGCCTCGTAGCTGGCGGTGGTCACCACCGCGCGCGGCCCCGACCCGCAGACGACGACCGGTTTCCCCTTCAGCTCCGGCCGCCGCCGCAGCTCGACCGACGCGTAGAAGGCGTCCATGTCCAGATGGGCGATCGTCCGCTTCTCGGCCATTCAACGATGGTAGGAGGGAGGCGGGACGCGAATCCGACCAGGCGTGCGCCCTTTGGTGTCCATGAGACCCTCAGCGGGACGTTCGATCGGCACGCTGGCGAGCCACTTAGAATCCTGCTGGTGGCTTCTCCCGAGGCGAAGAACCTGGAGGCGATCTCCGAGGCGATCGACCAGCACAACCGGAATTGCGCGTTTCCGGCTGCCGAGGTGCGGATGAATCCGTTCGAGGTCGAGCGGCTCGGGTGGGAGGAGATCCGGGGCTTGCCGGTCGTGCCCGACTCGGCGATCGGCACGGGGCGCTTCCGGATCGTCTGCTCGCGCGAACTCGACGACGCCGGGCTCGAGGAGACCGAGGCGATCGGTCAAGAGCTCGAAACCGTCACTCCCGCCAGCAACTGAAGTCGAGACTGCATTCAGCGTCGAATAGCGACGGTAGATGCAGACTCGCCGTCTCTAGACCCCGTTCAAGAAGTCGAGGCCCATTTCGCCGAGCAGGCGCTGGGCCTCGATGTTGAGCTGGGTCAGCTGGTCGGTCCAGATCAGGACGCCCATCGCGATCAGGATCAGGCCGCCGGTGGCGACTATCGCCTGGTAGTGGCGCTTGACGGCGTCGAAGGCAGTGGTCATGCGGGAGAAGGCGACCGCGGTGAGAAGGAAGGGGATCGCGAGGCCGGCCGAGTAGACGGCGAGGAGGAAGGCGCCACGGCCGGCCGAGCCGGAGAGGGAGGCGGCGGAGAGGATCGCGCCGAGGGTGGGGCCGATGCAGGGGGTCCAGGCGATCGCGAAGGCGGCGCCGGCGACGATCGGGCCGCCCTTGCCGGCCCGCTCCAGCAGCGCGTCGACGTGCCACTCGCGGTTGAGCCGGGTGACGAAGAGCGAGGAGACGAAAAAGACGCCCATCGCGACGATCAGCGCCCCGGAGATCTTGGTCAGCAGCTCCTGGTGGTCCTGCAGGGTGGCGCCGAGGCCGGTCGCGGTCAGGCCGAGGACGATGAAGATCGTGGAGAAGCTGGCGACGAAGAGCAGGCTCGGCCCCAGCACGCGGCGCCAGCCGGCGCTGTCGAGCTCCGCCGGGGAGACGCCGCTGACCGCCGAGAGGTAGCCGGGAACCAGCGGCAGCACGCAGGGCGAGAGGAAGGAGACGACCCCCGCGGCGAGGGCGGCGAGGATGCCGACCCCGGCGGTCGGATCGGTGCTCAGGGCGGCGTCGATCACAGTTCTCCAGGGTACTTAGACTGGCCCGCATGGAACTCAACGCGCTGCTCCTCAACTGCACCCTGAAGAAGTCTCCCGAGCCCTCCAACACGCAGGGCCTGATCGACATCGTCACCGGCCACTTCGACGAGCTGGGCGTCAAGCACGAGACGCTGCGGCCGGTCGACTACGAGATCCCCTTCGGCGTCGTCTCCGACATGGGGGAGGGGGACGAGTGGCCACAGATCCTCGAGAAGGTGCTCGCGGCCGACATCCTGATCATGGCGATGTCGATCTGGTTCGGCGTCCGCAACAGCGTCTGCCAGATGGTGATCGAGCGCCTCGACGGCACCTACAACACGACCAACGAGGTCGGCCAGTACCCCCTCTACAACACGGTCGGCGGCGTCGTCGTCACCGGCAACGAGGACGGCGCCCACGCCTGCTCGGAGACGACCCTCTTCAACCTCACCCACCTCGGCTGCGCGATCCCGCCCAACGCCGACACCTACTGGGTCGGCGACGCCGGGCCCGGGCCGTCGTTCCTCGAGGCCGGCGGCAAGGACCATCCCTACACGCAGAAGACCGCCAAGTGGATGGCCCACAACGTCACCCACCTGGCCCGCATCCTCAAGCAGCATCCGATCCCTCCCGAAGGAAACACGGTGCCCGGCTGGCAGCCGGACGAGTGCCGCGGCCACGACGACCGCATGCCCGCCGGGCACGTCGGCTGAGCGCCGAACGGGGCGGCGCCTGCCGCACCGCCGGACGCGGCCCGGTAGATTTCCTGGCTGACCAGCCAAACCGCCCGCGGGCGGAGACATAGGAGAAGGCTTTGAGCAACCGCACGTTCGTGATCGGGGTCGGGATGACCAAGTTCGAGAAGCCCGGCACCAAGGAGGGCGACTACCCGGACTGGGCCAAGGAGGCGGGGGAGAAGGCGCTCGCCGATGCCGGCATTCCCTACGAGGACGTGCAGCAGGCCTACGCCGGCTACTGCTACGGCGACTCGACCTACGGTCAGCGGGCGCTCTACCAGCTCGGCCTTACCGGGATCCCGGTGGTCAACGTCAACAACAACTGCTCGACCGGCTCCTCGGCGCTGTTCCTCGCTCGGCAGGCGGTTAAAGGCGGCCTCGTCGACTGCGCCCTGGCGCTCGGCTTCGAGAAGATGGAGCCGGGCTCGCTCGGCGTCAAGTACACCGACCGCACCAACGCGCTCGACAAGCACGCGATGCGGATGTTCGAGATCCGCGACCCCGAGCAATCGCCGCCGGCCCCGCAGATGTTCGGCAACGCCGGTCGCGACCACATGGAGAAGTACGGCTCCAACCCCGACCACTACGCCTGGATCGGCTGGAAGAACCACAAGCACTCGGTCAACAACCCTTACGCCCAGTTCCAGGACGAGTACAGCCTTGAGGACATCAAGGCCGCGAGGATGATCCACGACCCGCTGACCAAGCTGCAGTGCTCGCCGACCTCCGACGGCTCGGCCTGCGCGATCGTCGCCTCGGAGCGCTACGTCGAAGAGCACGGCCTCGGCGACCAGGCGATCGAGATCGCCGGCCAGTCGATGGTCACCGACCTCAGCTCGACCTTCGCCGAGGACACCGACTGCATGAAGATCGTCGGCTCCGACATGTCCAAGCAGGCTGCTGAGGAGGCCTACGCCGAGGCCGGCGTTGCAGCGGAGGAAGTCGACGTCTGCGAGCTGCACGACTGCTTCAGCGCCAACGAGCTCATCACCTACGAAGCGCTCGGCTTCGCGGCCGAGGGCGAGGCGCACAAGCTGGTCGACGAGGAAGCGACCACCTACGGCGGCAAGGTCGTCGTCAACCCCTCCGGCGGACTGATCTCGAAGGGTCACCCGCTGGGAGCGACCGGGCTGGCGCAGTGCTCGGAGCTGACCTGGCAGCTGCGCGGCCAAGCCGACAAGCGCCAGGTCGATGGCGCCAAGACCGCCCTGCAGCACAACATCGGCCTCGGCGGCGCCGCCGTGGTCACCGTCTACAAGCCGGCGGCCTAGGAGCCGCCGGTAGGGGAGGGGAACGATGGCGAAGCAGCGACAGGCACTGGCCGGCAAGGTCGTGGCGATCACCGGGGGCGCCCGGGGGATCGGCAAGGCGACCGCGACGGCGCTGGTCCGGAAGGGGTGTCGCGTCGCCATCGGCGACCTCGACCTGGAGCTGGCCGAGCGGACCGCAGTGGAGCTGGGCGGGGGCACGATCGCCCTCGCGCTCGACGTCACCGACCGGGCCTCCTTCCGCGCCTTCCTCGATGAGGCCGAGCGCCAGCTCGGTCCGCTCGACGTGGTCGTCAACAACGCCGGGATCATGCCGGTAACGCCCTTCGCCGAGGAGTCGGCAGACTCGATCCGCCGCCAGCTCGACATCAACGTCTTCGGCGTGATCACCGGCATGCAGCTGGCGATCGAGCGGATGCGGCCGCGCGGTGCCGGCCACATCGTCAACCTCGCCTCACAGGCCGGCAAAGGGGGCTTTCCCGGGATCGCCACCTACTCCGGGACCAAGCACGCCGTGGTCGGCATCAGCGAGGCGGTGCGGGCGGAGCTGCGCGACTCGGGGATCGAGATCGCCTGCGTGATGCCGACCGTCGTCAACACCGAGTTGACCTCCGGAGTGGGCCAGCGGATGATCAAACCGGTCGAGGCGGAGGATGTCGCCAACGAGATCGTCGACGCGCTCGAAGTGCCGCGCTTCGACGTCTGGGTGCCGCGCGCCAACGGCGGCCTCTTCAAGATCGTCGCCCTGCTGCCACGCACCGCCCGCGAGGCGCTTGGCCGCTTCATGAAGGTCGACAAGCTGATGACCGAAGTCGACCACGGCGCCCGCCGCGCCTACGAGGAGCGCGCTGCCCACAGCGAGCCGGCGCTGGACTCGGCGGCCAAGCCCGAGCCAGCCGCACAGCGTGACGCCGCCTGACACCGTCATTGAAGCTTTTGGGGGCCTATAGGGCCCACAATGCTTCACTGAGTCGATGAGCCGGATCTACGACGCGACCTGGGGGCGACTGTTCGCGGCTATGTATGACCGCGGCCTGAAGGGAACCGAGGACGCCGGGCTGCGGGAGATGCGGCGGGAGACGCTGGCCGACGCTCAGGGCCGCACGATCGACCTCGGCGCCGGCACGGGGGCCAACCTCGCGCTCTATCCGGACGCGGTCACCGAGCTGGTCCTGGCCGAGCCCGACCCGCACATGATCAAGCGGCTGCGACAGAAGCTCGCCGAGTCCGGCCGAGATGCAGAGCCGGTCGAGGCGCCGGCCGAACGGCTTCCCTTCGAGGACTCGAGCTTCGACACCGCCGTCTTCACGCTCGTCCTCTGTACGGTGCCCGACCCCGAGACGGCGCTAGCCGAGGCGGCGCGGGTCCTGAAACCAGATGGCAAGCTGCTGTTCGTCGAGCACGTGCGGGCGAAGGATGCCGGCCTGGCCCGCTGGCAGGACCGGCTCGAAAAGCCCTGGCGCTTCGTCGGCGACGGCTGCCACTGCAACCGCGACACCGTGGCGACGATCGAAGCCTCGCCGCTGACCGTGGAAGAGGTCGAGCGCGGGCGCCTGCCGAAGGCACCGCCCCTGGTGCGGCCCCTGGTTCGTGGCAGCGCGGTCCTACGGGGCTGAGCGCCTTCCGCTGTTCTGTCGTGGGGCCGTCGTCTCGAGCCGCTCGCCGATTCAACGCACGATAATGGTGGTTATGTGAACTTGACGGAATCTCGAGCACGAAAGCCATCGCGCCTCCCCTCCGACCCTTAGCCCGCTCCTTCGATCGCTTCCTCCAGCGCCTCCGCCGAGCCGGGCGTGCCGAGCGTTTCCAGACCCGACGTTCCCGCTCCTTGCACCGCGAAGGATGGCGTGCCGGTGAGGCCGAGCTGCTGCGCTTCGGCGGTCGTGTCTCTCACCTCTTGGAGGACCTTGTCGCTCTTGCGATCGCTGTTCCACCTGGCGATGTCCCGCACCCCGGCGCCCCTCGCGATCTCGGTCAGGAAGGCATCGGTCACGTAACCGGACGCCTCCGGCCCCTGGTTGCGGTAGAAGAGCTCGACGAAGCTCCAGCCGCGTCCCTGCTCACCGGCGGCGATCGCGGCGGCGCCGGCGGGAATCGATTCCTGGCTGATGATCGTGTAGTTGCGAAATTCGATCTTCGCTTCGCCGCTGCGCACCTTCGAGTCGATCACGTCGGGGACGATCTCTTCGGAGAACCCTTTGCAGACCGGGCATTGGAGATCGCCGAACTCGATCAGGGTGACCTTTGCCCGCGGGTCGCCCAGGACCATCCCGTTCTGCGGGATCCCATTCAGCTGACGGCTCACCAGCCCGGTGTCCTCGAGCTCGGTGTCGCCGCCGCTGGTCTGGCTCTGGCTGACCACGATCAGCACCGCCACCGCGACGATCGCCAGGAAGACCGCGGCGCTGCCGATCTGCAGGAGCCGTTTGCGCCGCTCCTCTCGGTCGCCTTCGCTTTCGGCCTGCAGCCGCTCTTCGCGGCGTGAATCTCGGGTGCTCCTGCCGCTCACGCCGGTCTGCCGACGTAGCCGACCATCCGTATCGCGTTCACGCCGAACAGGATCGTCATCAGCACCGCGCTCGCAACGCACCACTGGCAGATCGCTTCGATCTTGAACAGCTCCAGGTAGGTGAGGTAGACGCTGAAGCCAAACCCTGCAAGCGCCAGCCCGAACCCGGCCATGCGGGCGGCGTCGCCGCGCAGCAGCGCGGCGGCCAGCAGCAGCACGTAGCCGGCGATGCCGAAGACCGCCACGTCGACACCCAGCAGGTGCGAGTAGGAGCTGTTGGCGACGGTCTGGCAGCCGCTGCCCCCGGCCAGGCAGACCGGCGATCCTCCACCAGAGTCGGCGATCGCGATGTAGGTGGCGATGCCGATGCCGAAGGTCGCGACGAAGGTCGCGATCATTCGCAGCGTCCCCTCCGCCGGCAGCTTCATGGCCGGAAAGCTATTCGACGACCCTTCGCGGCGGCTAAACGTCCAACTCCGCACAGAAGGTGGCGATCTCGCGCGAGAGCCGGCCGCCCTGCCAGGCCAGCGGCGACTCCCCCTCGGCCTCTCCCGTCAGCCGCGCCCGCGGCAGGCGCTCCGCATATGCCTCGGCGACGCGACGGGGATGCCCGGGGTCGGCGGCGTCGTGACTGGCGACGAGGAGAGAGGGCATCTGGAGCGACTCGAGGTCGCTCATCGACTCGAACGGTCGCGAGCGCGGCACTTCCCGCAGTGCCTCGACCAGCGCCTCGGGGTGGCGGTGGCGCAGCATCCGCTCGCGGGTGAAGCGAAGCACCGAGTCCCGCCAGGCGGGGTCGGCCTCCTGGTTGCGGTCGATGTAGTCGACGAAGCCATCCACCCCTCCCCCCTCCAGCGCTGCGGCGAGGCCGTCCCAGTAGGCGAGCGTCTCGCTGGATATCTCGCCCATGTACGTGGGCCCGACGACGACGAGGCCGCTGAGGCGCTCGGGGTGCCGAAGCGCATATGCGACGGCGGTGTGGGCTCCCATCGAGTGACCGGCCAGCACGAACCGGCCCGTCCCGACCGTTGCCGCGACCACGGCTTCCAGGTCGCCGACCAGCTCCGGGTATCCATAACCCTGGCCGGCGGGGGCGGGATCGGACTCGCCGTGTGCGCGGGCGTCGTAGCAGACGACGGCGTGACCGGCGCGCTCCAGCGCCCGCGAGCCGTGCACGACGTAGCGGCGCGTCGCGGTTATGCCGTGGCAGAGGACGATCGGCGGCCCCTCCCCCGCCGCCTCGCCGCGAATCGCCGGCCGCTCGCCGGCGGTGAACGGCTTCGGCTCGGCTGCCATCAAGCCAGAGGCCTGGTGTGGGTCATCCGCGTGCGTGGATGGTCATCGGGCCTCTAAAGCGGCGACGGCCTGCTCGAGATCGCCGACCGTCTGGAAGGTGCTGCCGGTCCTCGAGACGTGGCGGTAACGGACGATTCCCTCGGGGTCGAGGACAAAGATCGCCCGCATGATGTAGCGGCCGCCCGGCACGTCTTTGAGCTCGGTGAGCCTCGCAAGCGGGCCGAGCCAGGCCGTCACCCCGTAGCGCTTGCTCACTGCGAGATCCTCGTCGGCGAGCAGGGGCACGTTGAGGCTCTGCTCCTGCACCCAATGCTCATGCGAGTCGATCGACTGCGGCGAGATTCCCAGCACCTCGGCGTCGAGCCGATCGATGCGCTCGCTGTTGTCGCGGTAGGAGCAGAACTGCGCCGTGCAAACGGTCGTTTCGTCGCCCGGGTAGAAGGCCAAGACGACGTTCTTGCCCCGCAGGTCGGAGAGCTTGTAGGTCTTGCCGCCCGTGCCGAGTAGCTCGAAGTCGGGTGCAACATCGCCCACGTCGACCTTCGCCATGGCGGCAGACTAGTGCAGGGGCGGCGGTAGGTTATGTCGATGGCCGGACCGCCTCACGTCGATGGCGTCAGCCACCGTCGGGTGCATGTGCGGGGGCTCGAGTTCCACCTCGCCGAAGCGGGCTCGGGAGAGGACATCGTGCTTTGCCTGCACGGCTGGCCGCAGCACTGGTACGAGTGGCGCCACCTGCTCCCGGCGCTGGCCGACCGCCATCGCGTCCTGGCGCTCGACCTGCGGGGCTTTGGCTGGTCGGACGCCCCGCGCGACGGCTATGAGAAGGAGAACCTGGCCGACGACGTGCTCGCCGTCCTCGACGCGCTCGGCGTCGATCGGGTGAAGCTGGTCGGCCACGACTGGGGCGGCTGGATCGGCTTCCTGCTCTGCCTGAAGGCGCCGCAGCGCTTCGAGCGCTACCTGGCGCTCAACATCCTCCACCCATGGCAGAGCGGCTTGCGCGCGACGCTCCCCCACGCCTGGCGCTTCACCTACCAGCTCGTGGTCATGGCGCCGCTGCTCGGCTATCAGCTGCACCGTCGCGGCAAGTTCGTCCCGCGCGTCCTCCTCGCCGGCTCGACCGAGCGAAGCGCATGGGACGAGGCGACCCTTCGCGCCTTCGCCGACAACCTCGCCGAGCCGGCGAGGGCAAGGGCGGCGGTCCAGCTCTACCGCACCTTCCAGCTGCGGGAGCTGCTGCCGATCCTGCGCGGCCGCTACGCGCACGATCGGCTCACCGTACCGACCCGGCTGCTGTTCGGAACCGACGATGCGGTGCTCCGGCCCGAGCTGCTCGCCGGCTACGAGCGCCACGCCGACGCGATGGAGGTCGAGCTGGTCGAGGACTGCGGACACTTCATCGCCGACGAGCGGCCGCAGCTGGTTGCCGAGCGGGCGCGCGAGCTCTTCGCCGCCGCCTAGCCTTTTTCGATCGAGATGCTTTCGATCAGGACGGTCTGTTTCGGTTTTTCGGCCGGGGTGCCGAGCTTGCCGATCCGTTCGACCACGTCCAGGCCCTTGTCTACCTTGCCGACCAGCGCGTATTCGGGCGGCAGGCCGGCGTCGGCGGAGAGGACGACGAAGAACTGGCTGCCCGAGCGGCCCGGAGGCTCCGCCGAGCTCTTCGCCATCGCCACGACGCCTTTGGTGTAGGCGAGGTTGGAGGGCGGCTTCTCGTCGACGCTGTAGCCGGGGCCGCCGGTGCCGGTGCCGAGCGGATCGCCGCCCTGGATGACGAATTCGGGCGCGACCCGATGGAAGGTGAGCCCGTCGTAGAAGCCCTTGTCCGAGAGGAAGACGAAGGAGTTGACGGTCTTCGGCGCCCGCTGAGCGTCGAGCGCGATCTCGAAAGTGCCGCAGCTGGTCTGCACGACGGCGGTCAGCTTCTCCCCCTTCGTCACGGTCTGCTTCGGCGCTCCGTAGCTGACGTTCTTCGGCTTCGGCGCCTGCACCTGCTTGCAGCCCGATGCGCTCGCCTTCGCCGCCGAGTCGCCGTCCCCGCCGCTGCGCCCGATCAGGATCGCCGCGACGACGCCCACCGCGAGCAGGCCGAAGACGGCGAGGGCGATCCACTTGGCGCGATTCTGAGAGTCCTCCACGGCGCGGAATCCTAAACGAGACGGACGTGCCGGTGATCGAACACCCACATGGACCTCTTAATCACCGGCACGTCACCATGGCAGCGGGGGTTGGGATGATCGCTTCGATGCCCTCGCCATCCCTCACCGCGCTGGCCGCCGCGGTCCTTCATCTGCCCGACAGGCCCGAGCGGATCCTGGAGATCGGCTGCGGCAGCGGCGACGGCGTGCTCTTCCTGGCGCGAGAGTTTCCCTCCGCTCGCGTGCGCGGCGTGGACGCCTCCGCGGAGGCGATCCGGGAGGCGGTGTCCCGGATCGGGCTCGATCCAGAGGGACGGGTGGCCTTCAAGCCAGGCAGGCCGCGGGCCCTCCCCTACCCCGACGGCTTCTTCGACCTCGCCGCCCAGGCGGGCGGCAGCCTCCATCCGGGCGAGATCGCGCGCGTCCTCCGTCCCGGCGGCCATCTGGTGCTGGTCGGCGACTGGTTGTGGCTGGAGCGACGGCTGGGACGCCGTCGGTTCGATCCGGTCGGGTCCGGCGAGGCGGGCGGCGCGCCCTTCCGCATAGCGCGTCTCCGCGGCGAGGACTGAGCCGCCCGAATAGGCTGCCGCCCGATGCAATTCGACGGGATGCCGCTGGCGCTGCTGGTCAACCCCGCATCGGCGCACGGGCGCACCCTGAAGCTGCTGCCACGGCTGGAGCAGGAGCTGGACGCGCGCCGAATCTCTTTTCGTGTCGAGCGCACCCGCGGGCTCGATGACGGGGTCGAGCGAGCGCTGCGCGCCGCCGAGGCGGGTGAGGTACCGGTCGTGATCAGCGGCGACGGCCTGATCGGGGCCGTCGGCGGCGCCCTCGCCGGCTCGGACACCCCGCTGGGGATCGTCCCGGGCGGGCGCGGCAACGACCTCGCCCGGGTGCTGGGCATCCCGTCTGAGGCGGAGGCGGTGGTGGAGATGCTCGTCACGGGACAGACCCGCCGCATTGACGTGGGAGAGGTCAACGGGAAGCGCTTCCTTGGCATCGTCAGCGTCGGCTTCGACTCCGAAGCGAACCGGCTCGCGAATGAGACGGGGTGGCTGCGCGGCAACCTGGTCTACGCCTATGCCGGCGTTCGCACCCTGCTCGGCTGGAAGGCGGCCCGATTCACCATCCGCGTCGGCGAGGAGCGGTCCCGCTTCAGCGGCTACTCCGTCTCGATCGCCAACAGCAAGGCGTTCGGCGGGGGAATGTTCATCGCTCCGGACGCGGATCTGGCCGACGGCGAGTTCGACGTCGTCACGGTCGGCGAGGTCGGCAAGCTCAGGTTCCTGGGTAACCTGCCCAAGGTGTTCAAGGGCACCCATGTCGAGGAGGACGAGGTGCGGGTCTTCCGCGCCTCGCGCCTCGAGCTGAGCGCCAGCAGGCCCTTCCCGGTCTACGCCGACGGCGAGCACCTGACGGACCTGCCCGCCACGCTGCGCCTGCTGCCGAGAGCGCTGAGCGTGATCGTCCCGCCACGGGCCGGGGAGTGAGCCGGGAGCAGAACGGAGCGCTGTTCGGGGCGAAGCGCCTCGCCGCCCGGGCGGTCGGCGCCGCCAGCCGGGCCAGCGGCAGGGGCGGCGGCACGACGCTGCCGGGACGGCTGCTGCTGCGCCTCGACCCGCGGGCGATCGCCCGCCTGGGCTCGCGGCTCGACCGCGGCGTGACGCTGGTCAGCGCCACCAACGGCAAGACGACGACGGCGGGGATGCTTGCGGCGCTGCTCGCTGCCGGCGGCCGCACCCCGGTCCACAACCGGGCGGGTTCGAACATGACCTGGGGGATCGCCACCGCCCTGCTCGAGCAGCACGGCCGCGAGGGCCTGTTCGAGGTCGACGAGGCGTGGCTGCCGCGGGTGACGGCACAGCTCGACCCCTCGCTGGTCGTCCTCGGCAATCTCTTCCGCGACCAGCTCGACCGCTACGGCGAGACCGAGGTGCTGGCCGGTGAGTGGGCGAAGACCGTCGCCGAGCGGGCCGGCCGTACGCGCTTTGCCCTCAACGCCGACGACCCGCTCGTTGCCGACCTGGGCCGCGACCCCGCAGGCCGGCGCCGCGATGGGATCGTCTACTTCGGCATCGACGACACGGCTCAGGCCCTGCCGGAGCTGCAGCACGCCTTCGATGCCAAGCACTGCCGCCGCTGTGGCCATCCCTACGCCTACGAGCGCGCCTTCGTCGGCCACCTCGGTCACTACTCGTGCCCCGGCTGCGGGGCGGCGCGGCCAGATCCCGACGTGGTGGCGACGCGAATCGAGCTGCGCGGCATGCGCGGCTCCTCGGTCTCGGTCCGCACGCCACGGGGCGACCTGGCAATCGAGCTGCCGCTGCCCGGCCTCTACAACGTCTACAACGCCCTGGCGGCGATCGCCGCCGCGCTGGAGCTGGGGATCGACCCGGAGCGGATCGCGCCGGCGCTGGGTCAGATGCGCGGCGCCTTCGGCCGGGTCGAGACGGTGGCGATCGGCGCCAAGCAGGTCTCGATCCTCCTGGTCAAGAACCCGGCGGGGACGAACGAGGTCCTGCGCACCCTGAAGCTGGAGGCTGCGGGCGCCGAGCTCGATCTCTGGTTCGCCCTCAACGACCGCATCGCCGACGGCCGCGACGTCTCCTGGATCTGGGACGCCGACTTCGAGCTGCTGGAGGGTGCCGTGCGGCACGTGACCTGCGCCGGCACGCGGGCGCCGGAGATGGCGCTGCGGCTCAAGTACGCCGGCTGGCCCGAGGAGTCGATCGCGGTCGAGCCGGGGATCGAGGCGTCGCTCGACCGAGCCGTCGAGGAAGCACAGGGTCGGCTCTTCGCGTTGCCGACCTACACCGCCTTGCTCGAATTGCATCGGATTCTCGCTGGGCGCGGCCTCACCGAGGATTTCTGGCGATGACGCAGAGGCCTCAGCGGGCGTCTGTCATTTGGCACGAGGTCGAGTGCGGGAGCTACGACGCGGATCTGGAGCTCTGGGAGGAGCTGGTGCGTAACCGGGGCGGGCCGGTTCTCGACCTTGGCTGCGGGAGGGGGCGTGTCGCTCTTCACCTCGCGAAGCGCGGGCATTCGATCACCGCTCTGGATGTCGATCGCGAGCTGGTCGTGGCGCTCGCGGGGCAGGCGGAGGGACTGCCAGTCACCACCGAGGTCGCCGATGCGCGGGACTTCGATCTCGGAGCCGAGTTCGGACTGATCTTGGCGCCAATGCAGCTGTTGCAGCTCTTCTCCGGATCGGAGGAGCGGCTTGGTTGCTTGCGCTGCAGCGCCGCTCACCTGACGAGGGGTGGGCTTGTGGCCTTTGCAATCGTGGAGTCCATGCCCAAGCCCATTGACACCCCACCTCCCCTCCCCGACACGCGCGAGGTCGACGGCTGGGTCTACTCCAGCCTGCCGATCGACGCGCAGGTCGACTCGGGGTCGATCCGGGTGCGGCGCCTGCGCCAGACCGTCTCGCCCCAGGGAGAGCTGGAGGAGGAGCTGTACGAAGTCGGGCTGTGCAGCCTCGACGCCGCGGCGCTGGAGAGCGAGGCCCGCGAAGCCGGCCTCGCGCCGGCCGGTCGCCTGACCATCCCCCCCACCGACGCGCACATCGGCTCGACCGTCGTGCTGCTGGAAAAGGAGGCCTGAGGCCTGATGGAGCTCCGCGTCCTCGCCCTCTATCCCGATCAGATGAACATCTACGCCGACCGCGGCAACATCCTCTTCCTGCGGCGCCGCTGCGAGTGGCGCGGGATCGGCTTCTCCTATGCCGCCGCCGGCCCGGGCGAGGGCCTGGACCCGGCGGCGCACGACCTCCTCTATCTGGGTGGCGGCCAGGACCGCGACCAGCGCGCCGTCGCCGCCGACATGGTGGCGACCAAGCGCGAGGTGCTGGGCACCGCGGTGGAGGATGGCGCCGTCGTGCTCGCCGTCTGCGGCGGCTACCAGCTGCTCGGGCACAGCTACCAGCTCGGGGAGGAGCGCCTGCCCGGCCTTGGCCTGGCCGACCTGGAGACGGTGCGCGAGCCGGGCGAGCGCCTGATCGGCAACGTCGCGATCGAGGCCGACCTCGGCGCTGGCCCGGAGACGATCGCCGGCTTCGAGAACCACGGCGGGCGCACCTATCTGGGCGACGGTGCGAGCCCGCTCGGACGCGTGCTGAAGGGCTTCGGCAACAACGGCAGGGACGGTTTCGAGGGGGTTCGCCGCGGCAACCTGATCGGCACCTACCTGCACGGTCCGCTGCTGCCCAAGAACGCCTGGCTGGCCGACCGCCTGATCGCCCTCGCACTGGAGCACCGCTACGGCAGCGAGCCCGACCTCCAGCCGCTCGACGACCGTCTGGAGCGCGCCGCCCAGGAATCGGCACGGGCGACGGCGCTGCATGGCTGAAACTCGCGCGCGCCGGGTACGAGGCGGAGAATGGGGTTCATGCGCATCGTCCTGATCGCTGCGCTGCTTCTGCTCGGCAGCGGGGCTGCCGCAAGCGCCGCCGCCCCGAGTGCGACTGGCGAAGCCGGCTGCGCAGAGCGCCCGAGGACCGTCGGCGACCTGGTCGTGGGAACCCCCTGTGACGACACGATCGTCGCCCCTCCAGGCGTCGAGGCCGTCCACGCCGGCGCCGGCGACGACACGATCGTCGCCGGGCCGATCGCCTCCAGCTATACCTGCACCGGTGTCTGCGACGAACATCTCGGGGTCGGCAGTCAGACCTTCAACGGCGGTGGCGGCAATGACGTCATCTTCGGCGAGCGCGGCAACGACACGCTCAACGGCGGCGGTGGCGACGATCGCCTCTACGGCGGCATCGGCGACGACCGGCTGCGCGGCGGATCGGGGAGCGACCTACTCTCCGGCGGCTTCGGCGCCGACTCGCTCGACGGCGAAACCGACGACGATTTCGTCCGCGGCGACGCAACCCTCGACAGGATCGCCGACAGCGGCGGTGGCGTCGACACGCTCAGCTACGCGACGGGTGTTACGCCGGGCTTTCCCAACAACCCGGAAAAGGGTTACCCGGCCTTCTCGGACTACGCGAACTTCCCGGGCCTGGGCGCAGAACGCGGTGTCTACATCGACCTCGAAGCCGGCGGAGCCAGCATTGCCGACAACGGCGTCGCCCCCGACGGTGGCGGCGTCGACGGCGGCGTCGAGGCCGACAACGAGGACCTCCAGGGCACCGACTTCGAGAAGTTCATCGGCACTCCGTTCTCCGACTTCATTGTGGGTTCGCCCGACGATGAGACGATCTACGGCGGCGGCGGCGCCGACGTGATCCTCGGCGAAGGCGGGAACGACGTCCTGCGCGGCGGCGCCGATGGGGACCACATCGACGGCGGCCCCGATCAGGACACGATCGACGGCGGCGCGGGCAACGACAGCTGCGAAGGCTTCGAGCTCACGAACCCCTGTGAGGCGACCGGTAAAGGAGTCGTGCCGCGCGAAGCGAGCAAAGTTGCGGTCGGCCTGATGGCACCTCAGGAGGGCGGCGCTCAGGGGCTCTACCTGGCCGGCAGCAGCGGAGTGGACAGCGTCACCGTGACCTACTCGGACGGTCCGCCCGTCAGCGTCACGTTCGAACTTGCCGCGGGGGCCTTCGACTCGAGCGCCGCCGCCGGTGGCGGCTGCAACCTGCCCGCCTCGGGCAAAGTCGTCTGCGAAATATCCGAAGCTCCGGATTCGCTCCTTCTCGCCGGCATGGCGGGGAACGACACTCTGAGCGTCGCTCCCAGTTTCCCCCACTCGACCTCGATCGTCGCGCTCGGTGGCGACGGCGGCGACTCCCTGACCGGCAGCGAAGAAAACGAAGACGTGCTCGCCGATGGCCCGGGTATCGACCATCTGGCGGCGCTCGGCGGCGACGACGCGCTGCTCAACAACGACGGCACCGACACGCTGGACGGCGGCCGCGGCAGCGACCTCCTCCTCTCCGACTCGCTCTGCGACGGCGACCAGCTGGGCGGCGGCGAAGGGGACTATCGCGACAACGCCTCCTGGACGAAACTCAAAGAACCGGTCGCGGCACGACTCGACATCGGCGTCGCGGGCCGCCCCGTGAGCGGCCAGCCGGGTTGCGCCGGCGGCTCGCTGGACCACTTCCAGACGATCGAGGATCTCGAGGGAAGCGCACACGGTGACTTCTTCTACGGCGATGCCGAGAGAAACCAGCTGCTCGGGCACAAAGGCGCTGACTCCTACTTCGCCGCGGGCGGCAAAGATACGATCCTCGCCAACTCCGCCGATTCCGACCTCGTCATCGATTGCGGCGGCGACGCCGGCGACGCGGCCTTTGTCGACCGCCCGACGGACGAATACGAAGACCCAGCTCCGATCGGCTGCGAAGGCGTCTTCGAGTCGGATCCGAACGACTTTCGGCCGCCCGACACGCCCCTCGGGCCGGAATCGCCTCCGGTGACCGTCGCAGGCCCCCCGACGTCAACGACCCCGCCACGAGACATAAAGGCGCCGCAAACCCGAATCCTTCGCCGGCCGGCCAAGACGCTCTACACCGCTAGGCGCCTGCGCAGGGTCGTCCTCTTTTTCGCCTCCAGCGAGGTCGGTGCCCGCTTCCACTGCAAGCTCGACCGTCGCCCCTTCAAGCCCTGCCGCTCGCCGCGTGTCTACACGGTCCGGCTCGGCTGGCACACCATCCGCATCTTCGCGATCGATGCCGCCGGGAACCGGGATCGCACGCCGGCGATGCTCAAGTTTCGCGTGCGCCGGCGCTAACGCCCGCTGGAGCCGAAACCGCCGTCTCCGCGTGCCGACTCGGTGAGGGCCTCCACCTCGACCGGCTCCGCCGGTGCGATCGGCACGATCACGAGCTGGGCGATCCGGTCGCCGGGCGCGATCCGGAAGGTCTCGGCCGGGTCGGTGTTGAGCAGCAGCACCCGCACTTCGCCGCGGTAGCCGGAGTCGATCAAGCCGGGGCTGTTGACCAGGGCGATGCCATGGTCGCGGGCGAGCCCTGACCGCGGCAGCACCAGCCCGGCATGCCCATCGAGAATCTCAACCGCAACCCCAGTCCCAACGCTCCACCTCTCCCCCGGCCCCAAATGCGCCGCCTCGCAGGCATGCAGATCCACACCAGCATCTCCATCATGGGCACGCGTCGGCACCTTGGCCCCGTCCTTCAGCTTGGCAACCCGAAGTTCCACGGCGCGCACCCTACCGACGGCGCTCGAAGGGAAGGGCGAGGGGGTCTCCCGAACGGGCGGATACTCAGAGCGGCCGGCACGCAATGGCATGGGCCAAGGCCGGGCACGATGCCGGACGCGAGTCCGGGCGGGAGACCCCCTCGCCCTTCCCAACTACGCAGCGTCGGCAGTGCGCAGATCGGCGAACCGGTGCAGCTCGGCCACCGGAACCTTGGCCTGCACAAGCACCCCATCGCTACGCTCGGTCCGCTCCAGGTCCCCGGCCAGCTCGTGCAGCTCGTGCAACCGCGCACCCTGGCTGTAAGGGATGAGCAGCTCGACCTCGACCAGCGTGTCCTCGAAAGCCTCCTCGACCCTCTCCTGCAGCGCCTCGATCCCCTCGCCGGTCAGGGCGGAGACCAGCACCGCTCCAGGGTGGTGCAGCAGTGCCTCACCGTGCTGGTCGGCGTCGAGCAGGTCGGCCTTGTTGAGGATGAGCAGGCGGGGCTTGTCGTCGGCGCCGATCTCCTCCAGCACCGCGTCGACCGCGCCCAGGTCGGCCAGCCGCCGCTCCTCGGGTGCCGCCGCGTCGACCACCGTCAGGACCAGGTCGGCCAGGACCGTCTCCTCGAGGGTGGCCTTGAACGCCTCGACCAGCTGGTGCGGGAGCTTCTCGATGAAGCCGACCGTGTCGGTGAAGAGGAAGTCGCGGCCGGAGAGCGGGACGCTGCGGGTGGTCGGGTCGAGCGTGTGGAAGAGCCTGTCCCCAACCCCCACCTCCTCGCTGCCGGTAAGCGCGTTGAGCAGGGTCGACTTGCCGGCGTTGGTGTAGCCGGCGAGGGCTACCCGTGACAACGAGGAGCGCTGCCGCCGCGCCCGCATCACGCCACGGTTGCCCTCCAACCGCCCCAGCCGCCGCCGCAGCGCCGCGATCCGGTTGCGGGCGAGGCGCCGGTCGGTCTCGATCTGGCTCTCCCCCGGGCCCCTGGTGCCGATGCCGCCATCCATCCTGCCGGCGCCGAGGCGCTCGAGGTGGGTCCAGAGGCCGCGCATGCGGGCCATGTTGTATTCGAGCTGAGCCAGCTCGACCTGCAACTTGCCCTCTGCCGAGTGGGCATGGTCGGCGAAGATGTCGAGGATGACCGCGGTGCGGTCGATCACCGGCACGCCGAGAGCAGCCTCGAGGTTGCGCTCCTGGCGCGGCGCCAGCTCGTCGTCGCAGGCGACCAGGTTCGCGTCGCAGGCGGCGATCTGCTCCTTCAGCTCAGCCAGCTTGCCCCGGCCGAGGTAGCGATCGGGGTCGGGGGCGGCGCGCTGCTGCACCGCCTCCCCGGCCGTTGCCACGCCGGCGGTGCGCAACAGCTCCTTCAGCTCGGCGAGGGGATCGTCCCCCTCCCCGCCTTCGGCTATGCCGATCGCCAGGGCTCGCTGACGAGCGCGAGGGTTGGAGACACCGGCGCCGTTCGCGGCATAGTGCGTCTGCTTGTTGCGCCCGTTCCTGGATCGATCCACTCGGCCTGATTGTAGGCGGCCGGATTTACGAGAGACCCAATGTGGGTTAGGCGCGTGCGTGGATAACCCACTTGGGTCTCTAGATAGGCTTACGAGCCGTGAAGGTCTTCGTAACGGGTGGAACGGGGTTCATCGGCGGCACGGTCGTCCGTCAGCTGCGCGAGCGCGGCGACGACGTCGTCTGCCTCGTCCGCAACCCGGAGAAGGCGACGAAGGTCTCGGCGCTTGGGTGCCAGCTCCTCAGTGGCGACCTCGGCGACGCCGACACGATCCGCCGGGGCATGGAGGGCTGTGACGCAATCGTCCATGCCGCCGCTATGTACGAGGTGGGGATCCCCGCCAAGCAGCGCCCGGCGATGTGGGAGGCAAACGTCACCGGCACCGAGCACGTGATGCAGTCGGCCCTGGAGGCCGAGATCCCGAGGATCGTCTACGTCTCCACCTGCGGCGCCTTCGGCAACACCCACCGCAAGGTCGTCGACGAGACCTACGAGCACCCGGGCAAGGAGTTCACCTCTTACTACGAGGAGACCAAGGTAGAGGCACACCGGATTGTCAGGCGGATGATCGCCGAGCAGAGCCTGCCGGCGATCATCGTCCAGCCCGGCGGCGTCTACGGCCCCGGCGATACCTCGCAGGTCGCCGACCTGCTCGAGCAGTTCCTCGCGGGGAAATTGCCGTTTATGCCATTCCCCGAGTTCGGAATTTGCATGACCCACGTCGAAGACATCGCGGCTGGCATCCTGCTCGCCCTCGACAAGGGCAAGCTCGGCGAGGACTACGTGCTGAGCGGCCCGGTGACGACGATGCGCGACGCGGTCGAGGTCGTTGCCGCCGTCAGCGGTCGCAAGGCGCCGAAACACGCGATGCCGGTGCCGCTGATGAAGGCGATGACGCCGATCGGTCCCCTGGTCGGCAAGCTGATGGGCCAGCCGCCCAATCTGCGCGAGCTGATCTCCTCGGCCGACGGCGTCACCTTCTGGGCCAGCCACGAGAAGGCCAGCCGCGAGCTGGGCTACGCGCCGCGCGGCATGGAGGAGGGCCTGAGGCAGACGCTGGAAGCCGACGACCGCTTCCCTTCTCCAGCGGCAGCCTGAGCCGCTCCCCATAGCGATGCGCATCATCGACACGATGCACCTGGGGCGGCCGCACGTGATCGGCTGCTGGCAGGTGGGCGACGCGCTGGTCGATCCCGGTCCGGAGTCGTCGTTGGCGACCCTGCTCGAAGCGCTCGGCGACGGGCGGCCACGGGCGCTGCTGCTCACCCACATCCACCTCGACCACGCTGCGGCGACCGGTGCCCTGGTGCGCCGCTGGCCGGATCTCGAGGTCTATGTGCACGAGCGCGGTGCCCCCCACCTGATCGATCCGTCGAAGCTCCTGGCCAGCGCCGAGCGTCTTTACGGCGATCGGATGCAGCGGCTCTGGGGCGAGATCGTGCCCGTCCCCGAGGCCAACGTGAAGCCCCTCTCGGGCGGCGAGCAGATCCTCGGCATGCGTGTCGCCTACACCCCCGGCCATGCTTCCCACCACGTCTGCTACATGCACGAGGAGAGCGGCACCGCCTTCGTCGGCGACGTCGCAGCGGTGCTCATCCCCGGCACGGATCTGGTCGTCCCCCCGACGCCGCCGCCGGACATCGACATCGAGGCGTGGGAGGAATCGATCGCGACCGTCGAAGGCTGGAGCCCGCAGCGGCTCGCCCTGACCCACTTCGGCGCGGTCGAGGATCCAGCTCCGCACCTCGCCCTGGTTCGCGAGCGCCTCCACGAGGAGGCGCAGCTCGCCCGCAAGCTCCCCGAGGACGCCTACGAGCAGCGCCACCGCGCCCGTGTCGCCGAACGTGCTGAGACCGAGGAGGCCGCAGCGGAGCTGATCCAGTGTGTGCCCCCGCAGTATCAATGGCGAGGCCTGGATCGATACTGGAACAAGCTCAAAGAAAAGAGCCCGTCCCGGTAGGCCCGGAACGTCTTGTACTTTTTCCGCGGCGAGGCCCGCGGACAGCCGTTAGCTGCCTTCGGAAAAAGTTAAGTGGAGGGCCTGCCGGGACGGGCTCTTATGCCAAATGCTCGCGCATCCGCTCGACCGCCTCGACGATGCGGTCGTCGGGGGTGGTGAGCGCAATGCGGAAGAAGCCCTCGCCACTGGGCCCGTACATCGATCCCGGCGAGACGACGACCGCCGCCTCTTCCAGGACCAGCTCGGCGAAGGAGGTCGAGGTGTGGCCATTCGGCACGGGTGCCCAGACGTAGATCGTCCCCTTCGGCGCCGGCACCTCGACGCCGATCTCGCCCAGCGCCGAGACCACCATGTCGCGGCGTCGAGCGTAGGTCTCGTTCATCCGCTCCAGCGGCTCGCTCGGGCCTTGGAGCGCCGCGACCCCCGCCTTCTGCACGGCCTCGAACATGCCCGAATCGACGTTGGTCTTCAGCCGCCAGTAGGCCTGCACGGCCTCGGCGTTGCCGAGGATCGCCGCGCAGCGCCAGCCGGTCATGTTGTAGCCCTTGGAGAGCGAGAAGACCTCGACGCCAACCTCCTTGGCACCCGGCGTGGCGAGGAAGCTCGGCGCGACGTAGCCGTCGTAGGTGGTCTCCGAGTAGGCGTTGTCGTGGACGACGAGGATCTCGTGCTCGCGGGCAAAGGAGACGACCCGCTCGAAGAAGCCCTCGGGCAGGACAGCCCCGGTCGGGTTGTTGGGGTAGTTGACGAACATCAGCCGCGCCCTGGCGGCGACCTCCGCGGGCACCGCGCCGAGGTCGGGGGCGAAGCCCAGCTCCGGCAGCAGCGGCAGCAGCTCCGCCGTCGCGCCGGCGAGGATCGGGCCGCCGGTGTAGACCGGATAGCCGGGGTCGGAGGCGAGGGCGACACCGCCGGGGTCGAGGAAGGCGAAGCAGAGGTTGTAGATGCACTCCTTGGCGCCGATCGCCGGGATCACCTCGCTGCCGGGGTCGATCTCCACACCGAAGCGCTGGTCGTAGAAGCGGGCGAACGCCTCGCGGAAATCGTCGCGGCCGCGGTTGCTCGGGTAGCGGTGGGTGGCGGGGTCGGCGACCGCCTCCTGCATCGCCGCGACGATGTGCGGGTAGGTCGGCTCGTCGGGGTCGCCGATCCCGAGGCTGATCACGTCGATGCCGGCCGCACGCTTCTCGGCGATCCGCCGCTCCAGTTCCTGGAACATGTAGGGAGGCATCGCCTCCAGGCGCTTGGACGGGTCTGCGATCCCCACGGGCGCGGAAATCTAGCTGCCGAGGTCGGACAGCGCTTGCAGCAGCTCCAGCGAGAGCTTGCCGGCGCAGATCGGCTCCGCCCAGCCGCTCAGCCGCACGCCAAGGTCATCGCCGATCTCGACCTCCAGCTCGCCGCCGTCGAGCTCGACAACGATCGGGCTCGGTGTGCCGCGCAGGAAGGCGGCGACCGCGGCACCGCTGGCGCCCGTGCCAGAAGAGAGCGTCTCCCCCACGCCGCGCTCGAAGATCCGCGCTCGCACCCGGCTGCCGTCCACCTTGAAGAAGGAGACGTTGGTGCGGTTGGGGAAGAGCTCATGCCCTTCGATCTCTGGGCCGATCACCGTCAGATCAAGCTCCTCGAGCTCGTCGCCAACCGCGATCGCGCACTGAGGGTTGCCGATCGAGACGTGCTGGAAAGCCCAATTGCGGCCGGCTGCGGTCAGGGAGCCCTTGCCATCGGCGTCACCTGAGGGAAAGTCCTTTGAGGTCGTCGAGGCCTTGCCCATGTCCACCGAGCAGGTCCGCTCGGAGGTGATCGTCGGCGTGATCGGCCCGGCCGCGGTACGGATCGAGAAGACGTCCTCGTCGGTCCAGCCATGCCGGCGCAGATAGAGGATCGCCTCCCGTGCCCCGTTTCCCGAGAGCTCAGCCTCGGAGCCGTCGGGGTTGAAGATCCGCAACTCGGCGACGAACTGCGGGTCATCGCTGCGCGAGAGCAGCAGCACCCCGTCGGAGCCGACGCCAAGGTGCGGATCGCAGATCCGCCGCACCCGACCGGCATTCAAATTCCACGGAAGCTCGTCCGCCTCGACGATCACGTAGTCATTGCCCAGCGCCGTCCACTTCTCGAATCGCATGCGATGAGCCTATTCATGTGCTCGTTGGAGGGTTGAGGGGCACATAGACCCCCAAAAGCTTCATTCGTCAGTCGATGAGCTCGCTATCTCGTTCGCGACGTCGGGGTCGGAGCGACCGGTTCTCTCGATGGCACGCAGGTTCGGGATCTTGCGCATCCAGGTCAGTTGGCGGCGGGCGTAGTTGCGCGAGCGTTTCTTCATCCGCTCGACGTCGCCCCCGAGCAGCTCGTCGAAGCCGAGCGCCTTCCGCGCCGTCCGTGACGGGCCGAGCGCTTCAGCCCGTCTCACCTCGTCCTCCGCCCCGCCGGCAATGATCGCCTCGGTGCGAGCGTCTATCCGCTCGTAGAGGCGGCTGCGGTCCATGTCCAGCCCGAAAATCTTCGTCGGTAGCCGCGTCTCCGGCGACCAGAGCTCGGAGTCCTCCGCCCCGGGCAGAGCCTTGACCAGCGATAGCTCTGCGACCGCAGCCCGCAGGTAGAGCCCGGTCCCACCCACCACGATCGGCTGCCGCCCAGTTTCCAGCGCCGCATCGATCTCCGCATGCGCCAGTCGCATGTAATCGCCCACCGAGAACGGCAGGGTGACCGGTACGAACCCAACCAACCGATGCTCCAGTTTCGCCTGCTGCTCCTCGGTCGCAGCGCCAGTGAGGACGCTCAGGCCTTCGTACACCTGCAGCGCATCGCAGGAGATGGCGATCGGATCCTCGCCCCGCGCCCGCAGCAGCTCAGCAAGGGCAATTGCGACCCCGGTCTTGCCGACCCCGGTGGGCCCGAAGATCGCAACTACGTGCATCGGCGAAACCATCGGCGCGATCCGTCAAGGCGGTGTCGGGGCTGCCCCGAACGGCTTGTACTTTTTCGTCGTCTGGCCGGCGGACGACCGCTTCGACTCCACCGAAAAAGTTGAGAGAGGGGTAGCACCGACACCGCCTCAACCGATGCTGCTCAGCAGCCTCTCCGTCCCGCTCAGCGACGTCGAGGTAGCGGCGTCTACCTCGACGGTTACAAACTCACCGGGCTCGCCTACACCGTCGAAGTGAACCGTCTTGTTGTGCCGCGTCCGCCCGCGCAAGCGGCTCGGGTCGGTCCTGCTCGGCCCCTCGACCAGCACCTCCATCTCGCGCCCGACGAACCGCTGCGAGCGCTCGGCGGCGCGCCGCTGCACCAGCTCGACCAGCCGTTCCATCCGCTCACGCTTGACCGGATGGGGCACCTGCTCGCCCATCGCCGCCGCCTCGGTTTCCCGCCGCGGTGAGAAGACGAAGGTGAAGGCGCTGTCGTAGCCGACCTCGTCGACGACCTCGAGCGTCTGCTCGAAGTCGGGCTCGGTCTCGCCCGGGAAGCCGACGATGATGTCGGTGGTGAGCGCGCAATCGGGGACGTGCTCGCGGATCAGCGCGACGCGGTCCATGTATCGCTGGCGATCGTAGGTGCGGCGCATTCGCTTGAGGATCGCGCTGGATCCCGACTGCAGCGGCAAATGGATGTGCTCGCACAGCGAGGGCAGCTCGGCGTGGGCACGGATCACGTCCTCGCGCATGTCCTTGGGATGCGGGCTGGTGTAGCGGATGCGGTCGAGTCCCTCGACGGCGTCGATCCGCGCCAGCAGCTCGGCGAAGCCGAGTCGCGCAGGGGCTGGCAGGTCGCGGCCATAGCTGTTGACGTTCTGCCCCAGCAACGTCACCTCGCGAACCCCATCGGCGACCAGCGTCTCGGCCTCGGCAACCAGCTCGGCGGGGTCTCTGCTGACCTCCCTGCCGCGGGTCGAGGGCACGATGCAGTAGGCGCATTTGCAGTTGCAGCCCTGCGAGATCTGCAGCCAGCCCTGGAACTCACGCTCGCGCCGCGCCGGCAGGTGTCCGGAGAAGTCCTCGAACTCGAAGTAGCCCTGGGCGCTGAGCGAGTCCGAGTTGAGGAACTCGGCGAGCTTGTGGATCTGCCCCGGCCCGAAGGCGACGTCGACGAAGGGAAAGCGCTCGAAGACCTCCTCCTTGACCGACTGCGCCCAGCAGCCGCCGACGCCGACCACGCGCTCGGGGTCTTCGGACTTGAGCCGCTTCGCCTCGCCGAGGTGGGCGACGAAGCGGTTGTCGGCGGACTCGCGGATCGAGCAGGTGTTGAAGAGGATCAGGTCCGCCTCGGAGCGACTCGCCGCCTGCTCGTAGCCGAGCGACTCGAGCATGCCCTGCATGCGCTCGGAGTCGTGCACGTTCATCTGACAGCCGAACGTGGTGACGTGGTAGGTGGGCATCCCCCTCAGGGTACTGACGGTGCGAGAGGCGCCGCCTATCGCACCGTCAGGGTTCCTTCCATGCCTGCTTCGGCATGGCCGGGCACGGTGCAGAGGAAGGTATAGGTGCCCGGTGCGAGATCGGCGGTCACCGTCGTCTTCCCCTTGCCGATCGTTTCGGAGACGGCGATCTGCTTGCCGTCCTGCGCGATCGCAACGTCGTGTTCGAGCGCCGCGGGGTTGGTGAAGTCGATCGTCACTTTGCCTCGCTTGCTGGTCAGCGTCGTCGTGTCAAAGGCGATCTGAGTGGGGTCCGCCGCCAGCTTCAGCGTCCCGCCGGGACCCCCTGCCGTGGCTTTCGGCTTCGCCTTGCCCGCGCCTTCGGCCTTACCGGCCTCGACCGGCGACGCCTCCTCTTCGCTGAGCTCCTTGCCCGCCTTCGCCACCTCGCTCGCCCTCGCCTCCTGCTCGTCCTTGCCGTTGAGGACACCGAACGTCGTCGCGGCACCGATCAGAGCCACGAACCAGAGGACGACAAGCGGCGTCATCCGCCCCGGGAAGCGCTCGAAGCGCAGCCCCGCGAAGCTGAGCAGCACCGCCGAGACGGCGAGAACCCCTCCGCAGATGTAGAAGATCGTGGCGTTGTCCATGCGCCGCGGAATCCTATCCTCGACGGCAGCGCCCGGTCGCCTGGTCAGCGGGCGTAGTTCGTGGCGCGGCTCTCGCGAATCACGGTGATCTTGATCTGGCCCGGATAGGAGACCTCGCGCTCGATCGCGGTGGCGATCTCGTGTGAGATCAGCGCCGCCCGCCCGTCGTCGACGGCGCCGGGGTCGACCATCACGCGCATCTCCCGGCCGGCCTGCATCGCGTAGGCCTTTTCCACCCCTGGGTGGCGGGAGGCGAGTGCCTCGAGGTCATGGAGGCGGGCGACGTACCCCTCGAGCGTGTCGCCGCGGGCGCCGGGGCGGGCGCCGGAGAGGGCGTCGGCGGCCTGGACGATCACGGCCTCGACCGTGCATGGCTCGACCTCGTTGTGATGGGCCTCGATCGCGTGCGCCACGGCCTCGCTCTCGCCGTAGCGGCGGGCGAGCCGGGCACCGACCTGAGCGTGGGTGCCGTCGGCCTCCTGGCCCACCGCCTTGCCGATGTCGTGCAGCAGCGCCGCCCGCCTTGCGATGTCCGCCGCCGCCCCCAGCTCCAGCCCAATCAGCGCCGCCAGGTGCGAACACTCGACCAGGTGGGCGAGCACGTTCTGCCCGTAGCTGGTGCGAAACTGCAGTTGGCCGAGCAGGTCGATCAGGCGAGGATGAAGGCTGTTGACATGGGCGTCGAGAGCAGCCCTCTCCCCCTCTTCGATGATCCGGTCGTCGATCTCGTCCTTAGCCTGCCCGTAGGCTTCCTCGCAACTGGCCGGGTGGATACGGCCGTCGGCGATCAACCTCTCCAGGGTGAGGCGCGCCACCTCCCGCCGCACCCCGTCGAAGCTGGAGAGGCGAACCGCCGAGGGAACGTCGTCGACGATGATGATGTCGACCCCGGTCAGCTGTTCCAGGGCGTGGATGTTGCGACCTGCGCGCCCGATGATCCTGCCCTTCATCTCGTCGTTCGGAAGGTGGATGAGCTGGGTTGTCGTCCGCGCCGCGTGTGGCCCGGCGAGGCGCTGGGTAGCGGCGGCGAGGATGCCGCGGGCGCGGCGCTCGGCCTCGATCTTCGCCTCCTCCCCGATCTTGCGCAGGGCCAAGCCGGCCTGCCGGCGTGCGTCTGCTTCCACCTCTTCGACGAGCGCTCGCTGCGCCTCGGCCGCACTCAGCGAGGAGATCCGTTCCAGCTCCTCGAGCTGTCGCGACTCGACCTCGTTCAGCTCTACGGCGCGGCGATCGAGATCCCGCTCGCGTTCCTCGAGCAAAGCCCGGCGCCGCTCCAGCTCATTTAGCTGGGCGTCCAGCGCCTCCAGCCGGTTCAGCACCAGATCGGGCCCTGAGCCGTTGCCGCGTGACCAAATCCACGACGGCAAGAGTTTCATCTACGGCCAATGGTACCTCCATAGACCCATCTGTCTAATCGCTTAGCCTTAGGCGGCTTCTGCGACCGGCGGGGGCGCCTCTGACTTGGGCACGGGCGCGGCCTCCTCGGCGCCGATGCCGAGGGCGGCGCGAACCTTGGCCTCGATCTCGCTCGCGACCTCGGGGTTCTCGACGAGGAACTGTTTGGCGTTGTTGCGCCCTTGGCCGAGCCGCGTCTCGCCGTAGGAGAAGAAGGAGCCGGATTTCTGCACCAGGTCGTGCTCGAGCCCGAAATCGATCAGGCCGCCCTCGCGCGAGATGCCGACCCCGTACTCGATGTCGAACTCGGCCTGCCGGAAGGGCGAGGCAACCTTGTTCTTGACGACTTTGACCCGGACCCGGTTGCCAACCGCCTCGGTCCCTTCCTTGAGGGTCTCGATGCGGCGGATGTCGAGGCGCTGCGAAGCGTAGAACTTCAGCGCCCGGCCACCCGGTTGGGTCTCCGGCGAGCCGAACTGGACGCCGACTTTTTCGCGGATCTGGTTGGTGAAGAGGCAGACGGTGTTGGTCCGGTTGAGGTTGCCGGCCAGTTTGCGCATCGCCTGCGACATCAGGCGGGCCTGGAGGCCGACGGTGGTGTCGCCGATCTGCCCGTCCAGCTCGGCTTTCGGCGTCAGCGCCGCGACCGAATCGATCGCGACCACGTCGATCGCGGCGGAGGCGATCAGCCGGTCGGCGATCTGCAGAGCCTGCTCGCCGTAGTCGGGCTGGGAGATCAGCAGCTCGTCGGTGTCGACGCCGATCGCCCGCGCGTAAATCGGGTCGATCGAGTGCTCGGTGTCGATGAAGGCGCAGATCCCGCCGCGGCTTTGGGCCTCGGCGATGATGTGGTAGATCAGCGTCGTCTTGCCCGACGACTCCGGGCCGAAGATCTCGACTATCCGCCCCCGCGGCACGCCGCCGATGCCCAGCGCCAGGTCGAGCGAGAGCGCCCCGGTCGGGATCGCCTCCACCCGGACGGCGTTCTTGGCGCCGAGGCGCATCAGGGCGCCCTGGCCGAAATCACGCTCGATCTGCGTCACGGCCGCCTCGAGCGCCGCGTCCTTGGCCTTGGCCTCCTTGGCCGAGGCGTCCTTCAGAGCCGCTTTCTTGTCTGCCATCTCTTTCACCTCACTGCCGCCCGCCTGCGGGCAGCTCGACTTGCGCCAGCGGGGTGTACTGCGCACCCTGTGGCTGGAGTTGCGAACGGTAAAGAACGATCCGGACACCAACGAAAGGCTGCAACAGGCCTTGCGGAAGCTCACGAGGAGGCCACGAGACGGGCGCAGGGCGCTTCGAGCCGCGTTCCTCTCGCCTCACCCTGGCCACGGTCACGTGAGGCCAGAACGGGCGCTTCTCCGGCTTGTAGAGATGCGCCGCGACCAGCTTCTCCTCCAGCGCCGCCTGCAGCGAGATCGTCCCCGGCGACTCGGCGGGAAGGGCGAAGAGGCGCGGTCGGCCGCGCTCCGGGCGCTGCACCGGGTCTCCCAGCGTGACCTTGGGCGCCGGCCCGCCGACCTCCCGCACGATTGCCGCCAGCGGCTCGATCTCGCGCTCGGGCAGGTAGCCGAGGAAGGCGAGCGTGACGTGAAGCGACTCGGGCGCAACCGGGCGCAACGCGGGGTCGGCAAGTGCCTCGTCCCCCCATTCGACGATCGCCGCCCGCACCGGGTCGGGCAGGTCGAGGGCGACGAACAGCCTCGCCCGCGGGCTCTTCAGCCTCTCCTTAGCCATGACCCGACGCTACGCGGCCACGACGCGCGAGACAAGACGCGAATGTGAAATGAGTGCGACGGCTTCGCTACAGAGGCGAGTCCTCGTCGCCGAGCAAGGTTCGCAGCAGGTGCATGGCGACCAGGGCGGAGCGCTCGCGGACGTCCTCGCGGCCGCCGGGGATGACCGGGTCGCGAGCGATGCGCGTGCCGTCGGCGAGGCGGGCGTCGAAGCAGACGTACCCGACCGGCTTCTCCTCCGTTCCGCCGTCGGGACCGGCGATGCCGGTGATCGCGACGGCGACGTCGGCGTCGAAGCGCTCCAGCGCGCCACGCGACATCGCCTCGGCGACCTCCGCCGAGACCGCGCCATGCTCCTCGATCAGCTCGGGATCGACGCCGAGCAGCTCGGCCTTGGCCCCGTTCGAGTAGGCGACCGCACCGCCGGCGAAGTAGGCCGAGGCCCCTGGCAGGTCCGTGATCCGGGCCGCGAGGAGGCCGCCGGAGCAGGACTCGGCCACCGCCAGCCGGTGGCGCTGGAGCAGCCGCGCCAGCTGCGCGTCGATCGTCTCGCCGTCGAGGCTGAAGAGGTGGCGGGTGTGGCGGTCGACGAGGCCGCCGCGCACCGCCTCGGCGACCGGCGCCGCCTCGGCCCGGTATCGGACGTCGATCTCGATCTCGCCCTTTCGCAGGCAGGTGGTGATCTCCACCGCGGCCAGGTCGACGCCGCCGTCCTCGATCTCACGCAGGCTCTTGGCGATCTCCGACTCGGGGATGCCGAACATCCGCACGGTGTAGGCGAGCAGCGGCGTGGCGCGGGCGAGCACAGCCTGCACCGGGCGCGACTCGACCGCCCGCGGCCACATCGGCTGCAGCTCGCGCGGCGGGCCCGGCAGCACGACGACCACCCCCGCCTCGGCGGGCACCACGAGCCCGGGGGCGGTGCCGACCGGGTCGAGCGGGATCGCGCCCTCGGGGACCATCGCCTGCTTGCGGTTGGCCTCGCGCACCGCCTCCTCGTCGAAGCGGAAGCGGCGGGCGAATTTGCGCAGGATCGCCGCGATCTTCTCCTCCACCTCCTCGTCGAGGACCAGGTCGCGGCCGGCGAAGCGGGCGACCACCTCGGCGGTCAGATCGTCGGCGGTGGGGCCGAGCCCTCCGGAGGTGACGATCAGGTCCATCCCCTCCGCGGCCATGAAGCGCAGGGCCGCCTCGAGATCCTCGGGGCGGTCGCCAACCACCAGGATGTGGGCGACCTCGACCCCAAGCTCAGCCAGCCGTTCGGAGATCCAGGGCCCGTTGCGGTCGGCGATGCGCCCGGTCAGGACCTCGGTTCCGGTGACGACGATCCCGGCGCGAACTGGCAACTCGCTCATTCGCAGTTGGGCCTTTCGCCTTCTTCCAGCGTCGTCAGCCGGCCAGCGGAGTCGATCCGATAGCCCACCGGGCTGGAGCTGGCGGGCACGTCGGCCAATCTGCCGTCGACGAGCATGGCCACCGAGCCGTTGCCCAGGGCGATTTCGAAGCTTCCCGACCGGAACGGACCGGCTTCCGCCCCTTCTTCGAGGATCTGACCGTCGACAAGCGGCTTCGCCGCTGAATCGAGCAGGCACACCCATACTTCCCCCGTGGCGGTCAGCTGCATCGCGACGCCGGACTGGATGGCGGTGCCGGTCCTCTGCGCCTGCTCCCGTCTCTTCGTTCCATCCTTCGCCGTCGACGTCGGAGTGGACGAGCCGTCGTCCCCTCCGACAAGGCCGATCGCGACCACCGCGGCAACCAGGAGCAGGCAGACGGCCGCGACGAGGACGCGTCCGGAGATCCGGGGCCTTCGCGGTCGCGCGCTCGTCGGAACGGGCTCGACTCGCCTCGGCGCCCGCTCGCCCTCGGGTGGGGCCGTGCTACGGCGAAAGTCGTCGGCGAGACGATCCCCATCGAGGCCGAGATAAGAGGCATAGGTGCGGATGAAGCCTCGCGTGTAGGCACCACCCGGGAGGGCGTCCCACTCCTCGTTCTCCATCGCCTGCAGGTAGCGGGCACGGATCTTGATCGCGGCTTCGACCTCGGAAAGGTCGACTTTGCGACGATTGCGCGCCTCGCGAAGGGTGGCTCCAATGCCGTTGTCCACCCCGACATTGTCTCCATTGCGGCCGTCCGCCGCGAACGACTCCTGTTATTCGGAGTCGTCGGCCTCTACAGCAACCGGTTCGGCGTCCCGATTGCCGCCCAGCACACGGGACAGATCGGCCTCGGTGATCAGCACCTGCCGCGGCTTTGAGCCCTCATAGCCGGAGATCACGCCCCGTCGCTCCAGCATGTCGATCAGGCGCCCCGCCCGCGTATAGCCGACCCGGAGCCGGCGCTGGATCATCGACACGGAGGCGGTTTCGGTTTGCACGACGGTGCGGATCGCCTCGTCGAGCAGGTCGTCGGCGTCCGGATCGAAGTCGTCGTCCCCCCCGTCGCCTGCGACCCCCTCGCGCGCCTCCAGCAGCTCTGCCTCGAATTCGGGTTCGCCCTGCTTTGCCCAGTGACGGGTGATGTGGGCGATCTCATCCTCGGTGACGAAGGCGCCCTGGACACGCGCAAGCTTGGAGGTGCCGGCGCCGCGGAAGAGCATGTCCCCCTGCCCGAGCAGGGCCTCCGCCCCGCCCTGGTCCAGGATCACCCGCGAATCGGTCTGAGAGGAGACGGCGAAGGCGATCCGTGCCGGGATGTTGACCTTGATCGTGCCGGTGATGATGTCGGTCGACGGTCGCTGCGTCGCCAGCACCAGGTGAATGCCGGTGGCACGCGACTTCTGCGCCAAGCGGATGATCGAGTCCTCGACCTCGGCCGGAGAGACCATCATCAGGTCCGCAAGCTCGTCGATCACGCAGAGGATGTGCGGCAGCGACGGCTCACCGGCCTTGGCACGAGCTCGGTTCAGCTCGGCCAGGTTGCGGCAGCGCGCCTCGCCCATGATTCCGTAGCGGCTCTCCATCTCGCCGATCAGGTTGGCGAGGACGTTGGCGGCGAGGCGCGGCGAGGTGACGACCGGGGTCAGCAGGTGGGGCACGTGCTCGTAGTGGTTGAGCTCGACCTGCTTGGGGTCGACCAGGACGAGGCGCACGTCGTTGGGCGAAGCGTGCATGAGGATCGAAGAAAGGATCGCGTTGACGCAGCCGGACTTGCCCGACCCGGTCGTGCCGGCGACGAGGATGTGGGGCATCCTCGCCAGGTCGGTCCAGACCGGGTTGCCGTCGATGCCCTTGCCGAGCCAGGCGACCAGCGGCGAGGTCTTCGCCGGCCGGCCGGCGTAGATGTCGCCGAGGCGGACCAGGCGGCGGCGGGCATTCGGCACCTCCACCCCGACCGCCTGCTTGCCGGGGATCGGCGCCAGGATTCGGATCTCCGTGGAGGCGAGCGCGTAGGCGAGGTCGTTGGAGAGCTCGGTGACTTTCTTCACCTTGGTGCCCGGCGCCAGGCGGAGCTCGAAGCGGGAGACATGCGGGCCGCTGACGATGCCGACGATCTTCGCCTCGACGCCGAAATGGCCGAGCGTCTCGACCAGCTTGCGACCGATCACCTCCTGATCGCGGGGGTCGGGGCCTTTGTCGCCCTTGCCCCTTTCGAGCACCTTGGCAGGCGGCGGCCGGTAGTCGATCTCGTCGGATTCGGTGACGCCGCGCTTGCTGCCCATCGGGGTCAGCGCCGCCTCTCGAGATTCCGCGGCGCTGCCCACGCCGAGCCCCTCTTCGCTACGAACCTCGACCTCGTACGTGTGGGGCTGGAGGTCCTCATCGGCCTCCGCGTCGAACTCCGTGGTGACCGGCTCCTCGTCGCCCGCGGGTTGGTCCTCGGCGATCGCGACCGTCGGCTCGAAGTCGTCATCCTCGGGATAGGTGCTCATCACATCCGTGGGCCCGGCCTGGGTCTCAAAGGCCGTGGCTCGTTCGCTGCGGCGCTCCTCGCGATGCTGGATCGCCGTCTGGGCGATGTCGCGCCCGCCGAGGAAGGTGTGGCGCATGCCGCGACCGACGCTGCGGAAGATCGTCGAGATCGAGGTGCCGGTGACCAGCATCGCGCCGATCGCCAGCATCAGGACGATCGCGATCCGCGCCCCGACCCTCCCGAGCAGATACTCGAGCCCGGTTTCCAACCCGTAGCCGACCTTGCCCCCGTCCCAGCCGAAGAAGAGCACGAAGGTGAGGTAGACACCGGAGGCGATAAGGACGAGGCCGATCAGGTCGAGGTGTCGCTGCTGCAACCCTTCCGGCAGGTGCGGCCGTGGCAGCCGCCGCTTGGCTTTCGCCTTCCCCTTCGTTTTGCGGCGCGCGGCCGAGCCCCGCTTCTTGCGCACGAACATGGGGGCGGCTTCGACGCCGACAGCTCCTCCCCTTCCCGCAGCTAAAGCTGGGTCGCGAGCAGGCCGACCATCGTCGCGAACAAGGTGACGAAGCCGCCAATCATTGTCGCCTGCATCATCCTCACTTCGCCCCGGACGGCGCGGAATTCGGCATGCATCTCGCGGTTCATCTCGTCGACCTTGTGGTTGAGGTCGTCAAGCCGCTCGTCGGTCCAGCTCACTCGCATCGCCTCCATGCTGCCACTCTCACCGGACTGCTTGCACGCGTGCCGCGCCGAATGCAAAAAGTTTCGCACAAGCAACTCGCAGAATTCCGCGATTCAGCCGGCGCAGACCCAGGCGCTGCCGCCGGAGTCGGCCCAGATTTCGGCTGCGATGCGGTCCTGTTCCTCCTTGGGCGCGTCCTGCGGGGCGCCCTGGCCACCGTAGAGATCCCAGGTCGAGGGCAGGATTTGGTAGGCGCCGCCGGCGCCGCTGCTCGGGTTGACGGCGCCGTAGTTGCCGCCCGACTCGCACATCACGATGTAGGTCGGGATCGAGAAGGGGCCGCCGAGCCAGCGGCCGACGGTTTCTTCGGCCGCGGCGCGGCTTGCCGCTTCGGCCGCTTCGATCTCGCTCACCCATTCGCCGATCCGCGATTTCAGAATGGCGAGCGATTCGGAGCGAGCCGCCGAGAGCGAGTCCAGGCGGGCCGCCGTGGCCGTGGCGCGGCGGCGGACCGCGGCGATTTCGGAGCGAGCCGCGGCGAGGCGCTCGTTGTAGGCGTCGACCCGAGCCTTCAGCGCGGCGACGAGCTTCAGCTCGTGGCGGAACTGGTTCCGCACCTGCTCGACCCTGGCGGCGAGCTCGCTGTCGGAGTCCTCGATTCGCTGCAGGTATTCGGTCCGCGTAGCCAGCTCGTCGAAGTCGCCGGCACCGAGGACGATGCTCGCGGTGCTCGGCGAACCGCTCTCGTAGATTGCGACAAGCCGTTGCGCAAGCGCCTGCCGAGCGCGGCGCAGTCGGCTGCGCTCGGCCTCGAGCCTCTGTTCGGATTGCTCGACCTTGCCCGCCAGCCGTGCCGCCCGTTCACGGCCGTGCGCGAGCAGGTCGTTGAGGTGCTGCTCGCGCGAGGCGGCCGCCGCGGCTTCAGCTTCAGTCGCGGCAAGGCGTTCCTGCGTGTCGCGGATCTGGGCGCCGAGCGAGGCCGCTTCTTCGCGGGCTCCGCCGACCTCATCCCGCAGCGCGCCGAGGTCGGCGGCCCCGGCCGAAGCGGTGGCGAGCAGGGCCACGACGAGAAGCGCCATTGCGGGAATTCGCCGCACCAGGCACCTCAGCCCTCCGGCACGTCGCGAGCGGCCAGATAGGCCGCGATTCCGAGGCCCACCGCACCGAGGCCGATCGCGACGCGGATCTGACGCGCATAGCGACGGCGCACGTAGAGAACGCTCAGCTTCACCACCGCCTTGCCTATTGCGCGATAGATCATCGATCCTCTTTCTGTCCGCGCTGGCGAATTCTATGCGCCATCCGTGACTGCAGCGACCAAAGCTCGATGAAGCCCGGCGAGGCGGCCTGCGAGAAGAGGCCGCCCGACTCCGCGAAGGAGGCGAGGTCGGCGTCGTAGACCGCGTTCGGCGAGGAGCGGGTGACGACTCGCGCGCTCCCTTTGTACAGCCTCAACCCGATCGTCCCCGTCACCTGCGCGTTGACCGCGTCCATGTAGGCATCGAGGTCGGCGCGCAGCGGCTCCCACCAGAGCCCGGCGTAGACGAGGTATCCCCACTTCTGATCGAGCCCCGGCTTGAACTGGTTCTGGTGGATCGTCCCGACCAGCCTCTCCAGCTCCTGGTGAGCAGGCAGCAGGATCGCCGCCGCCGGCACCTCGTAGATGTCGCGGACCTTGAGCCCGACGATGCGATCCTCGATGTGGTCGACGATTCCCACTCCGTGGCGGCAGCCAATCTCGGCCGTCGCTTCGAGCAGCTCGACCAGATCGAGCTGCTCGCCGTTCAGAGCGACGGGAACCCCTGCCTCGAACTCGACCGTCACGGTCTCCGCCTCCTCGGGCGCGAGCTCGGGCCGCGTGACCAGCTGGAAGACGTCGTCCTCGGGCGCGTGGCCCAGGTCCTCGATCCAGCGGCCCTCGGAGGAGCGGCCCCAGAGATTGTCGTCGATCGAGTAAGGAGCGGACTCGGTACCGCCCTTGACCGGGATGCCGTGCTCACGGGCGTAGGCGATCTCCTCTTCGCGGCCCATCTGCCAGGAGCGCACCGGGGCGATCGTCTTCAGCTCCGGCGCCAGCGTCGCCACGGTCGCCTCGATCCGCACCTGGTCGTTGCCCTTGCCGGTGCAGCCGTGGGCGATCGTGTCGCAGCCACCCTGCCGCGCGTACTCCACAGCAAGCTCGGCGATCAGCGGCCGCGCCAGGGCCGTGAAGAGGGGGTAACCGCCGCCGTAGAGCCCGTTCGCCTTGATCGCAGGCGCAACGAAGTCGCGAGCGAAGCGCTCGCGGGCGTCGACCACATGGCACTCGAGCGCGCCAAGCCGCTTTGCCTTGTCCTCGATCACGGCGTAGTCCTCCCCCGGCTGGCCGAGATTGACCGTGAGGCAGACGACCTCCGCCCCGTAGCGATCCTGGATCCACTTCAGCATCACGCTGGTGTCCAGGCCACCGGAGTAGAGCAACAGCACTCGCCGCACCTTGGCGGGGTCGGCCTCATAGCCCGCGGTGCGGACCTGCTCGGATGGCAAATCGGTCATTCGGCGGGAATCCCGCCGCTGCCGTTTTCTTCGGTCGTCGTCGGCGCGGTGGTGGTGGGTTCGGTCGTCGTTTCGGTCGTCGTCGGCGCCGTCGTCGTGCCGGTGCTGGTTTCCGTGGTCGTCGGGGTCGTCGTCGTTTCGCCCGTCGTCGGCAGGGTGGTGGTCGCCGACGAGCTCGAGCTCGAGCTGGTGCCGTTGTCGGAGGCGATCACGACGATCGCCAAGACGAGGCCGACGATGACCGCGATCAGGCCCGCCACCAGCAGGCGCAGGTTGCCGCGGGGGTTCCCGCCGGGATCCCCCGGCTGTCCCATCTCTCGCGTCCGGTCGTCGTGCACGGCCTCACTCCTCCGGTCCGAGTATCGCGTCGAGGATCTCGCTGGTGTCCTCGATCTCGAAGCCGCTTCGCAGCCTCGCCTCGATCTCCTCGCGGCTGGCGCCGGAGACCGCCATCTGCGTGGCCAGCAGGCGTGCGCCGGCAGACGCGCCGCGGCGCGGCGCCAGCGCCTCCTCGTCCTCGCCTGCGTCGGCAGCGGTCTCCACCGGTTTCAGGTGACCGGTCCGGCGCTCGCCGGAGGCTGGTTGGTCGAGCTGGTCGGCGAGCTCGCGCAGGCGTTCGGCGACGATCCCGTCGGCCCGGTCGCGCGCCTCGTCGAGATGGCGTTGCGCCTGCTCCTCGGCGTCGTCGATAACGCTCGCCGCAGCATGCTCGGCGGCATCGACGATCCGCGCAAGGCGCCGCGCTGCGTCGTCGGCCGAGTTGAGCGGTCGTCGCCCCGGGGGAAGCTTTTCAGTGCTCATCTAGCCGTGTAGCTTAGGAGCGATTCGGCGATCGACGCAACGGCCCGCTCGATTTGGGCCGAATCGACCGTCAGTGGGGGCAGCAGACGCAGGGTGCCCGGCTCGGGAACGTTGACGATCAGGCCGTTTTGCAACAGATCGGCGCCGACGGCAGCCGCGTCGATGCCGGAAGCGAGGCCAACCCCGATCATCAGGCCCCGTCCGCGCACCTCCTCGACGCCCTCGAGAACACGCAGGGTGTCCCGCAGCGTCGCGCCAAGCTCGCGCACCCGGCGCAGCAGGCTCGGGTCGTCTACCTGGTCGAGGACCGCGAGCGCGGCGGCCGATACGACAGCGCCTCCAGCGAAGGTCGAGGCATGATCGCCGGCCTCCAGCACCTCGCCCAGCTCCTCGCTCGCCACACAGGCACCGATCGGCAGTCCGCCACCGAGCGCCTTGGCGCTGGTCAGCAGGTCGGGTCGCACCGGCGTCTGCTGGTAAGCCCACAACGAGCCGGTCCGCCCCATCCCGGTCTGGATCTCGTCGAGGATCAGCAGCGCACCGGCCTCGTCACAGGCCTGTCTGGCCGCAAGCAGCGTCTCGTCGCTGAGCGGGTAGATGCCCGCCTCGCCCTGAATCGCCTCGATCAGCACCGCGGCCGTGTTCTCGCAGACCGCCTGGCGGAGGGCGCCGGCATCGTCGAACGGCACCGAGCGGAACCCCGGCAGCATCGGCCCCAGGGCTCGGTTTTGGGCCAGGCTCGGGGTTGCGGCGAGCGCGCCGTAGGTGCGGCCGTGGAAGTCGCGCTCGAAGCTGACGATCTCCGGGCTCCCGACGCCCCGCCGGTGGGCGTGCTTGCGGGCGAGCTTGATCGCGCACTCGTTCGCCTCGGTCCCCGAGTTGGAGAGGAAGACCCTCCCCCCCAGGCTCGACTCGGAGAGCCGCTCGGCGAGCCGCACCATCGGCTCGGTGTAGAAGAGGTTGGAGACGTGCATCAGACGGCCGGCCTGCTCGCGAACGGCTTCGACCACGGCGGGGTTGCAGTGACCGACCGTGCAGACCGAGATGCCGGCGAGGAAATCGAGGTATTCCTTGCCTTCGGAGTCCCAGAGCAGCGCCCCTTCGCCGCGCACGAACTCGACCGGCGCCCGGCGGTAGGTCTGCATCAGGTAGCGCTCCTCGAGCGCCCGCAGGTCGGTCAGGTTCATGAGGTGACCATCGTGCCGATGCCGGCGTCGGTAAAGAGCTCGAGCAGCAGGCTGTGCGGCTTGCGCCCGTCGATGATGTGGGCCAACTGGGCGCCGCCCCGGATCGCGTCGACGCAGGCCGCCAGCTTCGGGCGCATCCCACCCTCGATCGCCCCCAGCTGGGTCTCGACCTCGTCGACCGTGGCGCGCGAGATCAGCGAGCCCTCGTCGGAGGGATCGGCCAGCCAGCCCGCCACGTCGGTGAGGAAGACCGCCTTGTAGGCGCCGAGGGCCGCGGCGACCTTGCCCGCTGCCTCGTCGGCGTTGACGTTGTAGGCGTGCCCCTCCCGGTCGGAGGCCGAGGAGGCGACCACCGGGATGTAGTCCTCGGCGATGTGGTTGAGCACGTCGACGTCGACCCGCTCGATCGTGCCGACGAAGCCGACCTGCTCGGCGTTCGGAACGGGTGCCACCTCGAACAACGAGCCGTCCTGCCCTGAGAGGCCGACGGCCGGCTGACCATGCCGGTTGAGCCGCTGCACGATGTCGGAGTTGAGCTTGCCGAGCAGGACCATGCGGGCGACCTCGACCGTCTCGGCGCTGGAGACGCGCAAGCCCTCGTGGAAGCGGACCTCGAGCCCGAGCCGCTCCATGTACTCGGTGATCTCGGGGCCGCCGCCGTGGACGATGACCGGGTTGAGGCCGACATACTTGAGCAGCACGACGTCGGTTGCGAAGGCCTCGCGCAATCCGTCCTCGCGCATCGCCGAGCCGCCGTACTTGATCACGACGGTGCGGCCATGGAACTCCCTGATGTAGGGGAGCGCCTCGAGCAGGGTGTCGACGTTGGTGCTCACTCCGCCTCCTCAGGTCGTGTACTCGGCGTTGATTCGAACGTACTCGTAGCCCAGGTCCGAGAAGTAGACATGAGCCCGGTGCTCGCCCCGATCGAGCCGCAGCCCGATCTCAGCCTCGGGCCTGTCCTCCTCCAGCTCGGCGGCGTCGATCGCATCGGCGCCGATCTCCTCCAGTTCCTCACCGGCCAGGGCCATTCCGGCAGCCTGGGCGATCCGGCCCCAGTTGGGATCGCGGCCGAACAGCGCCGTCTTGACCAGCGGCGAGTTGGCGACCGCGCGGGCCACACGCTCGGCCTCGGCCGCCGAGGCGGCGCCCTCCACCTGCACCCGGGCAACCCGGGCGGCCCCCTCGCCGTCGGCGACTATCTCGATCGCGAGCTGCAGCAGAGCTGCCTCCAGCAGCCCCTCCGGGAGCGGCGCCCCGGCCTCGCCGGTCGCCTGCAGCAGCACGGTGTCGTTGGTGCTCATCTGGCCGTCGACGGTGATCCGCTCGAACGAGGTGCCGACAGCGGAGCGCAGCGCCGCGTCGGTGTCCGCGACGATCGCGTCGGTCTGCACGAAGCAGAGCATCGTCGCGAAGTCCGGCTCCATCATCCCGGCGCCCTTCGCCTGAGCGGAGAGGGTGACGCCACCCGCCCGCAGGGTGCAGCTCTTGGGCCAGCGATCGGTGGTGAGGATCGCATCGGAGAAGGCGCCTCCTCCGCTGGCCGAGAGCGAGCCGGCCGCCTCGCCGATCGCCGCCAGCACCGCGTCGATCGGCAGCGGCACGCCGATCACGCCGGTCTCGGCCACGGCAACCGCGGTCGGCTCCATGCCCAGCCTCGCGCCGGCCTCCTCGCACATCGCCCAGGCGTCGGCGAAGCCCTTCTCGCCGGTCTCGGCGTTGGCATTGCCCGCGTTGACGACGGCCGCCCGGACCGCACCGCGATCGACCCGCTGCCGGCAGACCCTCACCGGCGCGGCGGCGGAGGCATTGCGAGTAAGGAGCACCGAGGAGAAGACCCGCGGCATGTCGCAGACGAGCAGGCCGACATCGGTCTTGCCGTCGCCCTTGAGACCGCAGTGGGCGGCGCCCGCGCGGAAGCCAGGCGCAAGCTGCGCCGGATCGAGCTCCTCGACTTCGCCGGGTGGGTCGACCCAGCGTGACTTGAAGAAAGACGTATTCCCCCGCCTGCTCCGCTTCGCGTCCGCGGGCGGGGGGCCTGGGACCGTCATGTCAGTCCTTCCGTCTCGTCGAGGCCGAGCATCAGGTTGAGATTCTGCACCGCCTGGCCCGAGGCGCCCTTCCAGAGGTTGTCGATCGCCGAAAAGGCGAGCACCCGGCCCCGCTCCTCGACCGTGACGTAGACGTGGCACTCGTTCGTATCGCGGACGTCGCGCAGGCCAGGCGGGCGCTCGACCGCTTGGACGAAGGGCTCGCCGGCGTAGCGCTCGGCGTAGAGCGCCTGCACCTCCTGCTTGGAGATCGGCTCGCTCGTCTGCACGTAGCAGCTGGTCAGCTCGCCCTGGTCGAGCGGCAGCAGGTGCGGAACGAAGGTGACCGGTGCCTCGCCTCCCAGTGCCGCCAGCTCCTGCTCGATCTCGGGCCGGTGGCGGTGGCCCTCGGTCTTGTAGGCGAAGGCGTTCTCGTCCATGCTCGCGTAGTGCATCGCGTCGCCGCCGCCGCGTCCGGCGCCGGAGACGCCCTGCTTGGCGTCGATCACCACGTCAGCGAGCAGGCCCCGCTCGGCCAGCGGCGCAAGTGCCAGCACGCTCGCCGTCGGGTAGCAACCGGGCGTCGCCACCAGCTCGGCCTCGCGCAACTCGTCGCGATAGAGCTCGGTGAGGCCGTAGACGGCCCCCTCCAGCAGCTCGGGCGCACCGTGCTCGCCGTACCAGCGCTCGTAGGTCGGCAGGTCGCGCAGCCGGAAATCGGCGGAGAGGTCGACGACCAGCGCCCCGAGCCCGCGCAGGGCGGCGACGGTCGGCGCCGAGGCGCCGTGCGGATAGGCGACGATCGCCGCGTCGACGTCCTCGAGCGAGTCCAGGTCCAGCTCGGTCAGCTCCAGCGGCACCCGGTAGCGCGGGTAGAGGTGGTCCAGCCGCGTGCCGGCGTCACTGCGCGCGGTGACCCCGGCCAGCTCCAGGCGCGGATGGCGCCAGACGATCTGGGCCGCGAGGGCGCCGGTGAAGCCCGAGGCGCCGGCCACCAGGACCCGCGCCGCAGGGTCGCCGTCGAGCGGTTGCACACGTGCGTCATTCACGAAGCGACCCTCCGATCTGGTCCAACTGGGCGGCGATTGCCTCGCGCCGCGATGCGACCTCCTCGTCGGTGAGGGTGCGATCGTCGGCCCGGAACTCGAGCCTCAGGGCGAGGCTCTTGCGGCCCTCGCCGAGCTGCTCCCCCTCGTAGAGATCGAAGACGTTGGCCGAGCGCAGCAGCTCGCCGCCCCCGGCGAGGATGGTTTCGCGCACCCGCGCCGCCGAGACATCGGTGGGCACGACCACGGCCAGGTCCTGGAACACGGCCGGGAAGGTGGTCACGTCCTCGAAGGTCTCCTCACCCGCAGAAGCGGCCGCGACCATCGCGGCCAGATCGACTTCGAAGCCCACCGCCGCCTCCATGTCCCACTTGCGGCAGACCAGCGGGTGCAGCTCCCCGATCCAGCCGGCGTCGCTCCCCTCGACGAGCACCTGCGCCGCCCGTCCCGGGTGCAAGAAGGGTCCGCCGACCACCTCGAAGGCGAGCTCCACGCCGAGCCGGCCCGCCAGGCCCTCCAGCACTCCCTTGATCGCGAAGAAGTCACCCGGTTCGCCACCGCCCCGCCACGACTGCGGCGCCAGGGGGCCGACCGCGAGGCAGCCGAGCCGGTGCGGCTCGGCAAACGGCGCCGGCTGCTCGCCCGCGAACTCGCCGGCCAGCGGCCCGCTCCCGGCGCTGTCGGCAGGCAGGTAGACGCGGCCCGACTCGAACAGGGCGACGCGCTCGGCGTCGCGGGCCAGGTTGTCCCGCGCGGCGTCGAGCAGCGAGCCGAGCAGGGTCGTCCGCATCATCGAGTGATCCTCCGAAAGGGGGTTGGAGAGCGCGATGCCGGCCGCACGCGGATCGTCCGCGGGAATCCGCAGCCGCCCCGGCTCGCCCGGGTCGGTGAAGCTCCAGCCGACGATCTCGTCGAAGCCGAGATCGCGCAGCGCGTCCTCGGCCCGCCGGCGCAGCCGCTGGTCCCGCCGCAGGCCGCCGGCCTGTCCGGCGGAGCCCGGCAGGGTCGAGGGCAGGTGCTCGTCGAGCCCGTGGACGCGCGCCACCTCCTCGATCAGGTCGACCTCGCGGGTCACGTCGTAGTGACGGTCGGGGGGCACCTCGACAGCGAGATCGTCGCCCTCGGCCTCGACCCCGAAGCCGAGCCGCTCCAGGTAGGCGCTCTGGTCATTCAGCTCGATCTGCATCCCGAGCAGGCCGGTCACGCGCTCCCCTCGCAGTCGGATTGTGTGGGGCGGCGGGATCTCGGCGGCGACGTCGAGCGTGCCGGGGACCAGCTTCGCCCCGCAAAGCTCGACCATCAGCCGCGAGGCGATCCGCTGCGCCCGCATGCACAGCTCCGGGTGGAGCTGCTTCTCGAAGCGCGAGGAGGCTTCCGAGCGCAGGCCGAGCAAACGCGAGGTGCGCAGGATGTTGGTGCCGTTCCAGTTGGCGACCTCGAGCAGGACCCGCGTCGTCCCCGCCGCGACCTCGGAGACCTGGCCGCCCATGATCCCGGCGATGCCGGAGGGGCCGTTACGATCGCAGACCAGCACGGTCTCCGCGTCGAGCGTGCGCTCGATGCCGTCGAGCGTCGTCATCGTCTCCCCCTCCCCGGCGGCGCGCACGGTCAGCGCCCCGCCGGGGACCTTGTCGAGGTCGAAGGCGTGCAGCGGCTGCGCGGTCAGCAGCATCGCGTAGTTGGTGATGTCGACGACGTTGTTGATCGGCCGCTGCCCGGCGGCGCTCAGCCTGGCCTGCAGCCAAGCCGGCGAGGGGCCGATCGTCACGTCGGTGAAGACCCTCGCGGTGAAGCGCGGGCAGAGACCGGGCACCTCGACCGCGACCGAGGCGTGGTCGCCGACCTCCCCCTTCCCTTCCGCAGGGGCATCCTCCGCCCAGGGCTCGGAGGCGAGTGGCGCGGCGCTGATCGCGTGGACCTCATGCGCGACGCCGTAGATGCCGAGGCAGTCGACCCGGTTGGGCGTCACCTCCAGCTCCAGCACCGGCTCCGCCAGCGGCAGCACCTCGGCCAGGGGCGCGCCTGGTGCGGCCCCGTCGTCGAGCACCAGGATCCCGTCGGACTCCTCGGCGATCTCCAGCTCGGCGGCGGAGAGGATCATCCCGTGCGACTCGACGCCGCGCAGCTTCGCCTTGCCCAGCTTCGCCCCGCCGGGCATCGTCGCCCCGGGCAGGGCCACCGGCACGGTCTGCCCAGCCGCGACGTTGGGTGCCCCGCAGACGATCGTCCGCGCCTCGCCCTCGCCGGTGTCGACCGTGCAGACGCTGAGCCGGTCGGCGTTTGGGTGGCGCTCGCATCCCACAACCCGGCCGATCACGAAGCCCTCGGCCACGGACGGCCCGACCGTGCCGACCCGCTCGACCTCGGTGCCGGTCATCGCCAGCCGCTCGGCCAGCTCAGGGGCGCCGATCCCGGGATCGCAGTATTCGCGCAGCCACGAGTACGGGACCCTCATAGGAACTGCCCCAGCATCCGCACGTCGTTGTCGAAGAACCGCCGCAGGTCGGGGACGCCGTGACGCAGCATCGCGATCCGCTCGACCCCCATGCCGAAGGCGAAGCCCTGCACCCGTTCGGGGTCATAGCCGCTCTCGGCGACGAAGCCGAGCACGTTCGGGTCGACCATGCCGGCGCCGCCGACCTCGATCCAGCCGATCCCCTTGCAGAGGTTGCAGCGCTCGCCGCCGGCCAGCTCGCCGCTGCCCTCGCACTGGAAGCAGGAGACGTCGAACTCGACGCTGGGCTCGGTGAAGGGGAAGAAGTGCGGCCGCATCCGCGCCTCGCGGCCGGCGCCGAAGATCTCCTTCAGCATTTCCTCCAGCGTGCCCTGCAGGTCGGCGAGCGTGATCCCCTCGCCGATCGCCAAGCCCTCGACCTGGTGGAACATCGGGGTGTGGGTGGCGTCGGAGTCGCGCCGGTAGACCTTGCCGGGCATGATCGCGAAGATCGGCGGCGATTGCGCCTCCATCGCGCGGATCTGGACCGGCGAGGTATGGGTGCGCAGTAGCAGCTCGGGGTGCGACTGGACGTAGAAGGTGTCCTGGAGCATCCGCGCCGGATGGCCGGGCGGGTGGTTGAGCGCAGTGAAGTTGTAGTGGTCGTGCTCGATCTCGGGCCCCTCGATCACCCGGTAGCCGAGCCCGATCATCACGTCCTCGATCTGCCGCGTGGTGCGGGTGATCAGGTGCAGGTGCCCGGGTGGGTGGGCGGGCGCTCCTGGCAGCGTGACGTCGACGCGGTCGCTCGCCAGCCGCGTCTCCAGCTCGGTCGCGTCGAGCTCGGCGGCGCGCCGCTCGAGCAGTGCCTCCAGCTCCTGGCGGGCCCGGTTGGCGCCACCGCCGACCTCGCCCCGCTCGTTCTGTGGCAGGTCGGCGATGCCGCGCAGGATCGTCGTCAGCTCGGCTTTGCGGCCGAGGTAGCGGACCCGCAGCTCCTCGAGCTCCGCCGTGCCGGCTGCGGCCTCGATCGCCGCCGTGGCCTCCGCCTCGATCTTCTCGATCCGCTCAAGCATCTTGCGCGGCCTCCCGCATGGCGAGCGACGATAACCGCTCGCAGGCGATGGCTGCCGCGGCGGCGACGTTGAGCGACTCGGCGCCGCCGGGCCGCAGCGGAATCGTTACCTCGAGGTCGCATTCGCGCAACGCCTCGGAGGGCAATCCCTCCCGCTCGGCGCCCAGGCAGAGGGTCGCCGCTCCAGCCAGAGCATCCAGCCCCTTCCCACCGTGGGCGACCAGCGCCGCCCGGGGCCGTGGCGTGTCCTCGATCCCGCCGTGCAGCAGCGGCTGGCCGAAGATCGAGCCCATGCTCGCCCGCACCGCCTTCGGGCCGTGAGGGTCGGCGCAGCCAGGGCCGAGCACGACCGTGCCGCCGAGCAGGGCGTGGGCGGTGCGGAGGATGGCACCGACGTTGCCCGGGTCGGCGACCCCGTGCAGGTAGGCGCAGGGCGGCTGCACCCCGGCCGCCCAGGCTTGCGGCCATACCGCGATCGCCCGGGTCCCAGAGCCGAGCGCAGAGACATCGGCCAGCAGTGCCGGCTCGACCTCTTCGCCGCCGAGGCCGCTGCCGGCGGCACTGAGCAGAAAGTGGGGCTCGGCGCCGGCCGACAGCCCCGCCTCGACCAGGTCCTCGCCCTCGGTTGCGAACAGCCCCTCGCGCTCGCGCTGCTTGCGCTCGCGCAGCTTGCGGACCAGCTTCAGCTTCTCGTTGTGGGGGCTGGAAATCATCCTGTGTTGGTTCGGGTCGGTTGAATCTTCTCCTGGAACGTCCGGATCGATCCCGGACAAATAAAAACGGGCCGTGAAAACGGCCCGCCCGGGAAGTGGAGTGTGGGTTGCGGCTAGGCGGCCGCACCCTCCCGGGCAAGCTCGACGAATCGGCGGAACGCATCGCGGTCGGAGACCGCGATCTCGGCGAGCATCTTGCGGTTCACCTCGACGCCGGCCTGGTCGAGGCCGTGGATCAGCTGCGAGTAGCTCATGCCCTCGAGCCGCGCGGCGGCGTTGATCCGGGTGATCCATAGCCGGCGGAACTCGCGCTTGCGGTTGCGCCGGTCGCGGTATGCGTACATCCCCGACCGCTGCACCTGCTCTTTGGCGAAGCGGTAGGAGGAGTGCTTGCGGCCGAAGTAGCCCTTCGCTTCCTTCAGCACCTTGCGCCGCTTCTTGCGGGCGTGCACCGACCGCTTTACCCGGCTCATTTTCCGCCTCCGAGCAGGGCCCTGACGCGCTTTTCGTCAGCCTTGGCTATCTCGACCGGCCGCGCCATCTGCCGCTTCCGCTTCGGCGACTTTTTCTCGAGGATGTGGCTCGAGTAGGCGCGCCGGCCGCGCAGCTTGCCCTTGGCGGTCTTGCGAAAGCGCTTCTTGGCGCCGGAGTGGGTTTTCATCTTCGGCATCGGGACGGGTATTGAAGCAGACCGACCGCCACGCCCGCCGGTGGCGGCGGGCGGCGGAGGTACGCTGGCGCCCGATGCGGATCGTCTACGTGGTCGGGACCCGGCCGAACTTCGTCAAGACCGCGCCCGTGATCGGGGCGCTGCGCGCCCGTCTTCCCGAGGGTCGCCACGCGATCGTCCATACCGGCCAGCACTACGACCGGCTGATGTCAGAGGTCTTCCTCGAGGAGCTCGGGGTGCCGGCGCCGGACCACATGCTCGAGGTCGGCTCGGGCAGCCACGCCGAGCAGACCGCGCGCACGATGGAGCGGCTGGAGCCGGTCCTGATCGAGGAGCGCCCCGACTTGGTGATGGTCCCGGGCGACGTCAACTCGACCCTCGCAGCGGCGCTGACGGCGGTCAAGATGGGCATCCCGGTCGCCCACATCGAGTCTGGCCTGCGCAGCTTCGACCGCACCATGCCCGAGGAGATCAACCGGATCGTCGCCGACGAGTTCTCCGAGCACCTCTTCCTGCACAGCGACGAGGCGATTGAGAACCTGCGCGCCGAGGGCATCGGCGAGGAGCGCATGCACTTCGTCGGCAACACGATGATCGACACCCTGGTGGCGCTGGAGGACCGCTTCCGTGCGGCCGGCGCCGCGGCCAAGCTGGGGGTCGAGCCGGGCCGCTATCTGCTCGTCACCCTGCACCGCCCAGCTCTGGTCGACGGCGACCTGCTCCCCGAGACCGTGCAGCGGCTCGCCGCCCTCGCCCGTGAGATGCCCGTCGTCTTCCCGGTCCACCCCCGGACGCGCAGGAAGATGGAGGCGGTCGCCACCGAGCACCCCGGGCTGCTGCTCTCCGAGCCGCTCGGCTACGTCGACTTCCTCTCGCTGCTGGCCGACGCCGGCGCGGTCCTCACCGACTCGGGCGGCATCCAGGAGGAGACGACCTACCTCGGCATCCCCTGCTTCACCCTGCGCGACAACACCGAGCGGCCGGTGACGATCCGCGCCGGCACCAACACCCTGCTCGGCCTCGATCCGGCGGCGATCGCCGCCATCCCCGCGGCTCTGGGGGAGCGCGCCTCCGCCCCAGCCGAGCCTCCCCCACTCTGGGACGGGCACGCAGCCGAGCGGATCGCCGACCTCCTCGCGCCCGCCTAGGCCTCTCCCTCGGTCTCCTCGGGCTCCTCGACCGGCGCATCGGCTGCTTTGGCCTGTGCGGCGACCTCTTTGCTGGGGGCCAGCATCATGCTCATGTTGCGCCCTTCCTGCAGCGGCTCGGACTCGACCACGGCGAGGCCGTCGAGATCCTCGACCAGCCGTTTCAACAGCGCCCTGCCCCGCTCCGGATGGGCTTGCTCACGTCCGCGGAACATGATCGTGATCTTGACCTTGTTCTGGTGGCGGAGGAAGCGCTCGACATGGCCCTTCTTGGTCTCGTAGTCGTGGTTGGCGATCTTCGGCCGCAGCTTGATCTCGCGGACGTTGACCTGCTGCTGGTGCTTGCGAGCCGCCTTCTGCTTCTGCTCCTGCTCGTACTTGTACTTCGAGTAGTCGAGCAGGCGGGTGACCGGCGGCTTCGAGTTGGCCGCCACCTCGACCAGGTCGAGGTCGGCCTCCTGGGCGCGTTTCAGAGCCTCGGGCGTGTCGACGATGCCGAGCTGCTCGCCGTCAGCGCCGATCAGGCGCACTTGGGAAACGCGGATCCGCTCGTTGATACGAGTCGTATCACGCTCCGGCGGCCGCCGATCGAACCTGCGCGGGACAGGCACTAGTGAAAGGAGAGGTGGAGCTTCAAGAGGACGAGGGATGCGGAGGCAGCCACGGGACGCTCAGCGGCGTTGTGTGTTTGGCATGCCTGCGAACAAGTGCCCGGAGTATAGAGACAGGTTCCGGTTTCCGGGTCGCCGGGCGCTCAGGAGGCCATCTCGGCCCGGTGGACGAGATCGGCGAACTCGGCGAGCTTCATTGTTCCCAGCTCGCCCTCCCGGTGGGACCGCACCGCGACTTCGCCGCTCTCCTCCTCGCGATCACCGACCACCAGCATGTAGAGGTTGCGGCCCAGTTCCGCGTCGCGGACCTTCTTCCCGATCGACTCCGAGCGGCGGTCGACCTCGACCCTCACCCCGAGCTCGCGCAGCTGCGCCGCCACACGATCGCCGAACTCGACGTGGCGGTCGGAGATCGGCAGCACCGTCGCCTGAACCGGCGCCAGCCAGACCGGGAAACGGCCGCCGTAGTGCTCGATCAGGATCCCGGCGAAGCGCTCCATCGAGCCGAGCAGGGCGCGGTGGATCATCACCGGCCGGCGCGGCTCGTCGTTCTGATCGGTGTAAGAGAGGTCGAAGCGCTCCGGCATGAAGAAGTCGACCTGGCAGGTGCCGCACTGCCAGGAGCGGCCCAATGCGTCGGTGATGTGGAAGTCGATCTTCGGCCCGTAGAAGGCGCCGTCGCCCGGGTTCAGCGTGTACTCGCGGCCCTGGCTCTCCAGGGCCTTTCGCAGCGCCTCCTCGGCCTGCTTCCACTGCTCGTCGCTGCCGATCGACTTCTCCGGTCGGGTCGAGAGCTCGATATGGACGTCCTCGAAGCCGAAGCGCGCGTAGAGCTCGTCGATCGCCTCGCAGATGCCGGTCACCTCGTCGACGATCTGCTCCGGCGCGCAGTAGATATGTGCGTCGTCCTGGGTGAAGGCGCGGACCCGCAGCAGCCCGTGCAGGACGCCCTCGCGCTCGGCGCGAGAGACCTGGCCGAACTCGGCGATCCGCAGCGGTAGCTCGCGGTAGGAGTGACGCTCGGAGTCGAAGACGAGGCAGGCGCCGGGGCAGTTCATCGGGCGGATCGCGTACTGGCGCTCCTTGGACTCGGTGAAGTACATGTTCTCCTGGTAGTTGTCCCAGTGACCGGAGCGGTGCCAGAGGTCGACGTCCATCAGGTGGGGCGTCTTGATCTCGACGTACTCGCGCTTGCGAAGCTGCTCCTGCACCTCCGCCTCGATCAGGCGCAGCAGCGTGGTGCCGTGAGCGAGCCAGAAGGGCATGCCGGGCGCCTCCCTGCGCATCATGAACAGCCCCAGCTGAGGTCCGAGGCGGCGGTGGTCGCGGGCCTTCGCCGCCTCGATCCGCTCCAGGTGGCGATCGAGGTCCTTCTTCGAGAAGAAGGCGGTGCCGTAGATGCGGCTCAGCATGTGGCGGCTCTCGTCTCCGCGCCAGTAGGCGCCCGCGACCGAGCTCAGCTTGACCGCCTTGATCCGGCCGGTCGAGGGGCCGTGGGGGCCGCGACAAAGGTCCTCGAAGGGGCCGTTGCGGTAGAGAGAGACGGCCTCCACGCCTTTGTCGCGGACCAGGTCCTCGATCAGCTCGACCTTGTAGTCCTGGCCCTGGGTGCGGAAGATCTCGATCGCCTCGGCCGGCGGGACGTCGCGACGCTCGAACGTCTCGTCGGCTTCGATGTGCTTGCGCATCGCCGCCTCGATCCGCTCCAGGTCGTCCTCGTTGACCTTGACGTCGTCGGGGAACTCGAAGTCGTAGTAGAAGCCCTGCTCGATCGGCGGACCGATCGTCACCTTCGTACCGGGGTAGAGCTCCAGCACCGCCTCGGCCATGACGTGGGCGGCGTCGTGGCGGATCAGCACCAGGGCCTCCTCATCGCGGTCGGTGAGGATCGCGATCTCGGCCCCGTCAGGAAGCGGCTCGGAGAGGTCGCGCAACTCGCCGCCGACGCGGATCGCCAGCGCCGCCTTGGCCAGGCCGGGCCCGATCGCGGCGGCGGCGTCGGCACCGGTAGCGCCGTCGGGCAGCTCCAGCGACGCGCCATCGGGCAGCTTGGCGGTGATTTTGGTCGTCGCCTCGATGCCGCCCATGCTACGCGGGACGGCCCAGCCCGGTCCGGTGAAGCTTTTGGGGGTCTATAGGGCACACAAAGCTTCACCGGACACCCGACCGCGCCTGGCGCACGGCGATCAGTGGGCACGGCCCGGGCCCGAGGACGCCGCGCCGCCGCTCCCATACGGTGTAGGGACCGGCGCGTCGGCGCAGAGCCAAGCGGTCGAAAGGCGCGGCCGCGGGCGGTCCTTCGGTGACGACGAAGCGGATGCCGGTTGGGGGACGACCACCGGCTGTGCTCTCCGGCTCGACGCAGACACGGCCACCCCGCAGCTCCCAGACGATGTAGCGCTCGCCCTGTTCGTCGGCGAGGAGGGAGTCGGGCGCCAGGATCAGGGTCGAGCCGCCGGCGAGCAGCGGGCGCAGACCGGTCAGGGCGGGCGAGTAGGAGGTCGGCCCGACGGGGGCGTTGGCGAAGGCGAGCAGCGAGCAGCCGGCTGCGACGAGGAGGTAGAGGACCGTGACCGGCCGGCGCAGCAGTGGCAGCAGGATCGCCAGGGTCGCCAGGGGCGCCGCGATCTCGAGCGCCTTGGCGGTCGTGTAAGGGGTGCCGCCGAGGCGGGCCCCGACGTAGAGGAGCACCATTCCCAGAACCCCGGCGAGGATCGTGGTCTCCCGCCGGCGCCAGCACAAGACAAGGCCATAGATGAGCAACACCGCGGCAAAAGCAGCGCCGAAGTAGTAGGCGAACGCGGGGACGGCACCGGTACCGGCCGCCAGCCGGAAGTCGCCCGAGAACCAGATCCCGAGCGCGGTGAACGGCGAGATCTGGCCGAAGAGGTTTCCAAGGCCGGGTCCGTTGGGGTCGAAGGTCTCGAAGCTGTGGAAGTCGATCATCCGGCCCAGCTCGGGGAGCACTCCGACCAGGAAGACGATTCCCGCTAGGGACATTGCGCGTCGACCTGCGGGTCCTGTCGGCGCAGGGGACCCACCTCCCCCTGCGGTAGCTAAAGCTTCCTCGGGGGAGGTCCCCCCTACGCCGCCACCCGCAGGAGAGGCGTATGCGCCCAGCGCCCGTTCGACGACGGCCCAAATCGCAGCTATTCCCCCGAGCCAGATCAGACCCGGGAAGCTGTAGACGTAGATGGAGCCGATCGCGATCACGGCGGCTGGGACGAAGCGCAGTGGGAGGCCCCGCCAGTCCGGGTTTTGGGATGCCTCGCGGAGGGACAGGACGAAGGCTAGGACAAGGAGGGCCTGGATCGTCTCCTTGAAGGCGCCTTGGGCGAAGTAAGAGGCGACCAGGTATGGGAGGCCGACCAGGAGGGCAGCTGCGGTGCGGTGCGGCGCAGGCTGGTCCGTGAATGCTGCGAGGGCCGTCAGCGGGGCGAGGATCGCCACGGCCACGGTGAGGCCGCTGAATCCCTGGACAAGCCCGATGCCCAAGCCCCTGCTCAGTGCGACGACGACCGCGTGCGGGCCGAGTGGATAGCCCTGGACTAGGAGCTGCGAGCTCTCGCCGTGGGCGAGCCGGTCGGTCGCCAGCAGGTGCTGCGACATGTCCGGGTTGAAGCCGGTGCCGAGGATGCCGAAATGCCCTTCGACCGCGAAGGGGAGCGAGGCGGCGATCAGCGCCACGATCGCGACCGGGAGGCCGGTTCGCAGCGCCTCCCCCCCGCCCTCCAACCGCCCGTGCAGGTAGATCGCCGCGACGATGGTCAGGACCAGGACGGCGATCGCCGAGACCGTCCCGTGCCCCGGAAGACGCACCGTCGCCCAGCAGATCGCGCAGAGCAGCCCCACACCCACGGCAGGCGAGAGCCAGGACCATCGCCTAGCTCCACAGAGCGCGATCGAGGCTTGCCCGATCGCGAGCGAAGCGGCGCAAACGGCCAGAACGGCTGCATAGGTCGCAATCACAGGGCGGCGAGCCTAGACTCTCTTGCATGGCGTATGTCCCGCCCGCCCGTCACCTACTTCGCGCCAAAGACCTGGCCGACGGCCGCTACTTCGAGCCGCTGGGCGTCGATGACCTCGCCCACGCCGCCGGTCTCTCCCGCGCCCATTTCAGCCGCGAGTTCCGCCGCGCTTTCGGCGAGGCCCCGCACGCCTACCTGCTGACGCGGCGCCTCGAGCGCGCCGCGGCGCTGCTGCGCACCACCGACAACTCGGTCGCCGAGATCTGCCTCGCGGTCGGGCTGCAGAGCATCGGCTCGTTCACGACCAGCTTCACCCGCACCTATGGCCAACCGCCGACGGCATATCGCGCCGGCCATCCCCCCGCCTCCCACCAGGTCCGCGTCCCGACCTGCGTCGTGCGCGCCTACTCCCGACCTCAACACCGCACGTTTCGAGAAGACAGGGACCCGGTTCGGACCTAGCATCGCCGGCGACCTTTTCACTCGACCAAGGAGAACCCGATGATCAAGATCGCAAACGCGCAGCTGTGGGTCCACGACCAGGACGAGGCGCTCGCCTTCTACACCGAGAAGGTCGGCATGGAGGTACGGGCAGACGTGACCATGCCCGAGATGGGCGACTTCCGCTGGCTCACGGTCGGCCCGGCCGGGCAGGAGGACGTCTCGATCGTGCTGATGGCGATCCCAGGACCGCCGGTGATGGATGCGGAAACCGCCGAGCAGGTCCGCAACGTCATGGCAAAGGGCTTCGCCGGCACGGTCTTCCTGACCACCGACGATTGCCAGGCGTCCTACGAGGAGCTGAAGGGCCGGGGAGTCGAATTCACCGAGACCCCCGAAGAGCGGCCCTACGGGATCGACTCCGGATTCCGCGACCCCTCGGGCAACAGCATCCGTCTCACCCAGGTTCAGCTGCCGGCGGCGGTCTGAATTCCCCGCCGCCGAACTCCGGCGGCAGAACGGCTCACCGGCGCCCCTTCGGGAATGACGGAGTGGGCGCTACTGGGCTCGAACCAGTGACCTCCAGCTTGTCGAGCTGGCGCTCTCCCAACTGAGCTAAGCGCCCCAGCGGGCACCTGAATCTAGCAGCGAGTCGTCAAGCGCCGTTGCCGCTCAAGCAATCCGCTGCAACGGTCGATGCAGATGGTGCAACTTTTCCCCAGACGGCGTGTTTATGTATCTGTCGCCGCCAAGCGGCAGCGCCAAGACTTTCAAAGCTAGAGGACCGACGAGCCAGCGACTTAGAACTCTCTGGTGGTACGTCCTTCGGAAAACAAGGGGCCCCTCACGGGGCCCTTTTCCGTTCCGGCGAACCTAGATATGGCCGCTCGGCAGGTGCCAGCGGCGCGGCTCGATCAGGGCGTCGATCGACTCGGGCCCCCAGGAGCCTTGTTCGTAGAGCTCGAGGGGGGGCGGATCGCGAAGGATGGGGTCCGAGACTTCCCAGAGGCGCTCGATCGCTTCGGAGGTCGTGAAGAAGGTGCGGTGGCCAACCATGACGTCGTGGATGAGTCGCTCGTAGGCGTCGAGCGCCTGCTCCGGACCGCCGAAGCTGTCGTCGTAGCTGAAGCGCATATGCGCCTGTCCGAGTCGCATCGTCGGACCCGGAACCTTGGCCAGGAAGGAGGTCGAGATGCTGCCGGGATCGCCAAGCTCGAAGGTCAGGTGGTCGCAGCCGAAGGACTCCGCGAAGTGGTCGCAGTCGAGCGGGAACATCCGTCGCGGCGGCTCGCTGAAGGCAACCGTGAGCAGGTGGCGGCTCTCGGCGAGGCGCTTCCCGGAGCGAAGGTAGAAGGGAACGCCGGCCCAGCGCCAGTTGTCGATGAAGACACGCAGCGCCGCGAACGTCTCGGTGTCGGAGTCGGGGGCGACACCCTCTTCCTCGCGGTAGCCGGCGTACTGACCGCGGATCGCTTCGCCGGGATTGAGGGGGAGAATCGCGTCGAAGACCTTCTGTCGCTCCGTCACCATCGACTTCGCGCTCAACGACGTCGGCGGCTCCATCGCGACGAAGCCGAGCACCTGGAACAGGTGCGTGACGATCATGTCCCGGAAGGCCCCCGTCTGCTCGTAGAAACTCGCCCGCATGCCGATCGAGAGCGTCTCCGGAACGTCGATCTGGACGTGGTCGACGTGGTTGCGATTCCAAACCGGCTCGAACATGCCGTTCGCGAACCGCACCGCGAGCAGATTCTGAACCGCCTCCCGTCCGAGGTAGTGGTCGATGCGAAAGACCTGCTCCTCCTCGAAGACGGAGTGCAGGCGAGCGTCCAGCTCGCGGGCCGAGGCGAGATCGGTGCCGAACGGCTTCTCGAGGATGATCCTGGCCCCCTCGCCGAGCCCCAGCGCTCCAAGCTGGTCGATGACTTCCGCATGCGCGCTCGGCGGCAACGACAGGTAGTGCAGCAGCCGGGAATCGCCCTCCAGCTCTCTCCTCGCTCGCGCCACCTCCTCTCCCAGAGCGTCGAACCCGTCGCTGACAGTGGTGAACCTGAGCGAAGCGGCAAATCTCTCCCATGCTTCAGCTGACGGCGGCTCGCGACCCGATCCGGCTATCGCCTCGCGCACCAGGCCGACGAACTCCTCGTCGTCGAGCTCGCTTCGCGAGGTGCCGACGATGACGAAGCGCTCGGGCATCAGTCCCGCCTCCATCAACCGGAACATGCCGGGTAGGAGCTTTCGCCTCGCCAGATCGCCAGTCGCTCCGAAAAGGACGATCACGTGGTCGTCGGGGACCGTGGGCGCCGGAGCCAGAACCGGCGCATCTGCCGTTTCGACGGCCATGCCCTCAGCCTGACAGAGTCGGCAGCCGGTCGCCCGGTAAGGCGCCTACCGGAATCGAACCGGTGTAAACGGCTTTGCAGGCCGCTGCGTAGCCACTCCGCCAAGGCGCCGCGGGGAGGAAGCGTAGCCGCTGGGAGGCTGGGGTTGCTAGCCCTCGTAGCCCTCGACGGTGCCGGAGTCGCGGGGGCTTGCGTCGTCGGGACTCAGGTCGTACTGGCGAAGGGAACGACGCTGCCGGAGAAAGTCCCAAGCGCGGTCGAGCTGAACTTTCACCTCCTCGAGGCGGGCATGCTCCTCCTCACTGAGCCCCTCCTCGCCCTCGTGGCGATGGAGCAGGCTCTCCTCCTCCTGCACCAGCTCGTCGATCCGGTCGAGAACCCGCTGATCGTCCATGGAAGTCTTTCAGAACAGGCGGAACAGGACCGACTGCGCTTTTCCGCCCTTGGCCCCCAGGGTGGCGCGGTAGCGGCCTTTGGGGAGTTTGGGACCGGTCAGCCTGCCCTTGAACCTGATCGTGCTTTCTCCGGCGGGAGCTTTCTTGAAGCGCCTCGAACCGCGGATCGCTTCGCGTTTTGCGCAACCACGCTTGCTTTTGCAGCGCTCCAGCGTCAGCGTAATGTCCGCCACCTTCGACAGTTCGAACTGAAAGCCGGGGCGGCTCCGGCCGGAGAGGAGTTTGGGCAAGCCCCTACCGCGTTTGATCCGCTTCGGGACGGCGCGCAGGTTGGAGATCGTCGTCGTGCTCTTCGGGCCTTTCGGCTCCTTCGGTTTTTTCGGCTTCTTGCCGGGTTTAGGCGACTTGCCCGGCTTCGCCGGAGCGGCTGGGGTATAGGTCGGCGATTCGACGTAGAAGGCGACGTCGTTGCCGTCCAGCAAGGCTCCCGCGTCGCCCACGTCTGCAGCTGTGTTGCCAAGGGCCGCTGGGAGACTCGTCCCTACGAGCAAGCCGATGGCGGAAAGCGAGGCAAGCAGAAGCGCCCTGCGCATGGCCCCACCGTACCAAGCGGCGTGCCAGGAATTGAGCGAGGACCAGATCCCGGCCCGACCCTGCGCCAGCTCGCAGCCATCTACATGGCATGGTCATCGCGGCCCGCGCAACGGCGACGCCACTGGCCTCATGCACCCCCAACGGAAAGCGGCTGATCGGATTCGAACCCACGACCTTCTGCATGACAATTACAGGGGCCACCCGGAACCGCGCGCCGCGAATGCCAGAGCTTGCAGGGGTTTCGCGCCTCGGCTGCCGACAGGCCCGATCTGAAATACGTGGCGATATGCGCCGATATGCAGCGATTTGGGAACTTCGGCGCAGAAGCGCCCGAATCCGAGAGGGCGGTTTGATTCTCGATATGCCCCCATGCAACCCGCCTGCCTTGGCCCTTTTTCGGCCCTACACTCGCGAGGATGAGCGAGATTAAGGTCGACAGCGTCCGCACAGAGGTCGAGCTCGACGCGGCAGTCGGCGTGTGGCGCCAGGCGAATATCGCCCGCGGCGCCCCCCACGGACCCGAGCGTACCGCCCGCATCCGAGCGAAACTTTCAGCCTCAGATGCCTTGCCGTTCGTAGCGCTGCGACCGGAGATCGTCGGCATGGCGTTGGCCGAGCCCGGACGGTTCGACGGCGGTGCGGGCGAACTCGATCCATCGCTTCTGCACATCTCGATGGTTTTCGTCCATCCCGCCGCACAACGCACAGGAGTCGGCCTTCCCCTACTCCATCATGTCCTTGACGTGGCCCATTCGCTGGGCTACCAGCGCGTCGGCGTCTGGACCGCCGAGGAGAACACGCCGGCCCGCCGGCTCTACGAGCGCGCCGGGATGACTCTCAGCGGCAAGAGCGCTCGCGTCCTGTCAGGCACTCATCTCCAATACGAATTCCCTCTTCAGCGATGAGCCGGCGTCACGGCCCCGGCAGACCCCGGCGATCAGGCGAGTCTTCAGAGACTGCGCGGCCAGCGCGACCGGCGACTGGGAAGCTTCAGCCAATTCGCTCGGCGAGCATCACGATGATCCCCTCCGGGCCACGGACGTAGCAGAGCCGGTAGATGTCCTCGTAGCGCACTACCTCGCCGAGGAGCTCCAACCCCCGGTCCCGCAACCTGGCGACGGCGGCGTCGATGTCGTCGACCGAGAACGCGATGCGGCGGATGCCGAGCGTGTTCGGCGGTGCGTTCGTATCCCCCTCGCGCGCCGCCGGGCTCTTGAACCGCATCAGCTCCAACCGCCCGTGGCCGTCGGGGGTCTGCAGCATGGAGAGCTCGCAGCGGACATCCTCGAGTCCCACGACACGGCCCACCCACTCACCCGCCACCTCTGCTTCGCCCACCTGCTCCAGCCCGAGCTCGACAAAGAACGCCTTGGCCGCCGCGAGGTCGTCAACGACGATGCCCACGTTCTCCAGAGATTGGATCGAGCCGCTCATCTCCGTGCGAACATACCTGTCGCGGCAGCGGCGCCGGCCGAAAGCGAGGTGGAATCGGCCGAAATCGCCGCTAGTCCCCGCGCATCCGGTCATTTTGGGAACTAGTTGACCCGCCCACACACGTTGTGAACGCCTGAGAGGCATCCGGGCCCTCCAAGAGGCTTGTGGTTCTGACGCCCAAGCCAAGGAGGGCCCGGATGAAGGTTCACGCTAACGCTGCTCTCGGACCAGCGGGAAGGCTCGCGCTGGTGCAAGCGATCGAGTCGGGGATGACGCAGAAAGCGGCAGCTGCCGCCTTCTGCGTGGCGCCGGCCACGGCCCACCGCTGGTGGCATCGCTGGCGCTTGGCCGACGAGGAGCAGCGGAGCTCTGGGAAGTGGTTGCTCGACCGCTCCTCGCGGCCTCATCGCCAGCCGCGCCGACTCTCGGTTGCCGAAGAGGCTCCGATCCTGCGAGCACGCCGCCAGACCAAGCTTGGTCCCGGTCGCCTGGCCGGCATCTGTCGCCGTTCGCGCTCGACGATCTGGAAGGTGCTCCACCGCCACGGGCTCTCACGACAGCGCAAGGGCGCCAGGGAGACCTACCGTCGCTATGAGTGGTCTCGGCCGGGAGCTCTGCTGCACGTCGACGTCGCCCGCTTGGCGCGCTTCAATCGCCCCGGGCACGCGGTCACCGGCGTCCGCGACCTCACCGGCGCTGAGAAGCGGGCCGGAGTCGGCTACGTCTACCTGCACTGCGTGATCGACGACCACTCCCGCTACGCCTACGTCGAGCAGCACCGTGACCAGGGCGGGGACACCGCGGCGGCCGTGTTGGGCCGGGCGATCGAGCGCTTCGCAGCGCTTGGCATGGAGGCACCCGAGGCCGTGATGAGCGACAACGCATTCGCCTACCGAAGGTCCAATGCCTTCCGGGCTGTTCTAACTGCCCATGGCGCTCGCCACATACTGATCCCGCCTTACACACCGCGCTGGAACGGCAAGGTGGAGCGCTTTATCCAGACCCTGAAGAGGGAGTGGGCCTATGCCCACTCCTGGCCCAACTCCGCCGAGCGCACCAGGGCCATGGCATCCTTCCTTCGCTACTACAACCGGCGTCGCCCGCACAGCTCATTGGGAGACCGGCCGCCGATCAATCGCGTTCACAACGTCCGTGGGTAGGACAACTAGTGCCCAAAACGGAGGGTGATATGCGGGGGTGGTTTTGATTTCCCCCCGCGAGGGCCAACCGGCCTAAGTGCAGGAGATTCGAAGCGAAGCGGCTGATGGGATTCGAACCCACGACCTTCTGCATGGCAATTAGCCCGTCTCCGAGACGCGCGGACGACGAATATGCCTGCTTACAGGAGTTTCGTAGCGGCGCTGCGGGCGGCCGCGATCAGCAATACGCGCGGATATGCGCCGATATGCAGCGATTTGGGAACTTCGGCGCAGAAGTGCCTGAAACGTGATGGGGCGGTTCCATTTGATCTAGCGGCGATCATTTGGCCTCGTCATCCCCGCGAGACATGGCCTCAACGGCGCGGACCATCGTGCGTTGTCGCGGCGACTGTTCGAGGAGAGGATCGGCGCCCCCGCGAATGATCGTCTCCTTGATCGCCCGCCGGAGCCGAGCATCGGCGTGGCGCAGATGATGTTCGCCATCATCGAAGTCCCATTCGTGTCCCTCGTTGCCAACGATGTCGCCATGTGAGATTCGGTTGCGGAGCAGGCTGAAGCTCTGAAACCACCATTCGAGGTCGGTGAGCTGAAACGCGCGCTCCTTTCCGTTGTGCTCGGTCCAGCGTCGAAGTCGCTTCTTCGCTTTCGGGTCATCCAGTAGCGACGACAACGCCTCTCGCTGCTTCTGCGTGCTGGCCTCGCCACCCAGCAGCGCCTCGAAGGCCGAGCGGTAGGCAAGGACGCGGGTGCGAGTGCCCACGTCTTCGTTGTTGCTCCAGGTGATGTTCAGCCAGTCGATCGCCAACGCCAACCGACGTGCCTCGTCGGTATCCCGGCTGAGCGCATCGTGGAGGGCACCCGCGTACTCGACATCGAAGCTGAAGAACATCGGTTCCGGCAAGTTGGCCGGCGGGTGGATCTTGGGCAATGGAAGGCCCGGCTCCGAAGACTGCATCGCCAGGACCGTGACCATTGCGCCGGTTTCGGTCACGTAGGAGCGCTCGCCCGTGAGTGGATGCCCGAACATCTTGGCGTTCTCTGCGGTCGCGGTGGCGTGGCCCGTGTTCCCTTCCTCGTCGGCTCCGACCAAGATCGGGTTCGCCTCGATCGTTGCCGCAAGGACCGCGCTGTGCAGGGCCGGGAACCGCTCCCGTTCAAGCTCGTCACCACCGATTCGCGAGCTCACCGGGACGACTAGAGCGCCGACCGGCAGGCCCATGCTGCCGACCCGGTAGGCAGTACGAAGCCGGCGGACCTCGTTATAGACCGTCTGGCTCGTCGCGTACCGCCGACCGAAATCACGAAACGGGACTAGTGCGTAGGGGCCGACCTGGCATTCAGCCGTCAGCGGCAAATACGGGAGGAGCCAAACGTCAGGCATCGTTCAAAGTTCAAGGAAGAGCCGGACGGCTCCCCAGCCGGCAGATAGCAGGCCCTTATTTTCCGGTTGCGCTGCTTGATCTACTGATCGGCGTCTCGGTCAGCCAGTAGACAATCACGGCTGCTCAAAGTCCGCCCGTCATGCCTCCCCCACGCCTAACAACGTAGGCATCACCTCCGAGGTTACCTCTCTGGTTCCGCCGCGATTTGCACCAGCGCCGATTTACTGAGGATGCATCGAAAGAGTGGGTCCTGGCTCGAATCTAAGGTAGACCGCGATGGAGTCCGCCGAAGCCCCAAGCCGAACCTCTCGGCTATTTCAGAGCGAGCCCGCACCAAGGGCCTTCATCTCAAGCGTGATGACTCCGGAGCTTGAGCCAATCCGGACCGAGGTGATCGCTGCGTTGGACGACGCGAACAACATTGTCCCCTGGGCGTTTGAGACCTCTCCGGCCAGTGCCGAGCCTGTCGTTGAGGGATACCTGCGCAAGGTGCGCGAAGCCACCTTCGTAATTTGGCTGGCCGGGGAATCGACCACGGATCCCGTAGAAGCGGAGATTGGCGAGGCGCTTGCAGCAAACCGGCGCCTGCTGGTCTTTGTCTTGCCGACGCAGCACCGCGAACAGCGCACGCAGGCGCTCCTAGACCGAGTAAAAGACGTCGTTCGTTACCGAGAACTTCCCAACACTGCGGAAATCGGAGCAGAGGTAAGAGCGGCTGTCGCTGATGAGATCAGCAGGGCGCTCGCAGGGGCACCGGCACCGGGAACGGCAGGTCGCCTGTCCAACCTCTGGCGCGCGAGTCACGCTCGATGCATCCAGAAGTGGCAAGCTGCCGGCCTTACCAGTGATCTGGCCATCGAGTTGGCTGGCAACCTTGAGGTTGGCGCTCTTCCCGACCAGTTTCTGCCGAGCCCCCACCGGCCCCTTACCGTCTTGGTCGGAGAGGCGGGTTCAGGCAAGTCACTTGCCTGCGAGCGCTACATCCAGAACGCAATCACTGAGGCTAGCGAGGCGGCTGGAGCACCTATACCAGCGTTTGTGGAAGCGCCTGAGGTCGCCGGAGATCTGAAGGGTGCAGTCGCGTTGACAGCGGAGGGCCTAGGCAATCCTGAGAGGCGAGGAGTCCGCCTCATCATTGATGGTGCTGACGAGGCGGGAGATCGATCCCCTGAACTACTGGCCGAAGCGCGCGAGCTGGTGAGGATATGGCCCGATTCCCAGGTGCTGTTGAGCACCCGCCCGCTTTCGGCATACACCAGCATCGAGGAGACGGTCAAAATACCCGCCCTCTCCGACGACGATGCGCTGAGAATCGTCGGTATCGGCGCCGGTCGAGAGATTGCGATGGGCGAGCGGGCTGGTTGGCCAGAGCCGATTAAGAAGGCAGTCGAGGTTCCATTCTTTGGTCTGCTTATCGGGGAGCGATTGCGGCGGAATCAAGATCTACAAACCTCACGCGCCGAACTCCTAGCCGAACTCGCGGAGCGCTCGATCGGGTCACACGAGCCCGAGACGATGGCGTTGCTACGACAATTGGCCGTACGCTCGATCGAGCGTGGCGGAACCCATGTACCGCTTTCTGAGCTCGGTGGACTAACCCAGACCTCAGAGCTTCAGTCCTCGCGACTTGTGGTCATCAACGAGGGTATGGCTTGGTTCCCGCTGGCGCTCGCGGCTCAGTGGCTCGCAGCACAGGCGCTCGCCGAAGGCGCTCGCAGCGGTGAGCAGCTCGCCGAGAATCCGCGCGATCTCGAACTCTGGCGCTACCCGTTGGCAATGTTGATCGGCAACTACACCCACGAGCAGGTCAGTCTGGTGATTGGGCCACTCGCGGAACGGCAATCTGGATTTCTGAGTCAGGTCGTCGACGAGTCAATCGCGCGCTGGAGCGGCGATGCTGAGAGCGCGGTGCCTCTTCAAGAGGCGGGAGTACGCATCCGCGAGACGATGCCCTACTGGCTCCGTGGATTCGGCCAGATGGGCTCGTTGCTGTTGCCCGGCTTTGACGCCGCCACAGATCAATTGCCGCCGCTCGGTGTAGCTCAAGACGGGCCACGTCTTGCAGCTAGCTGGTACCAAGGCGAAGAGCAACTGGAGGACATATCTCGTCTACCCCTTGAGCTCTTCTTTTCAGGTTCCGAAACGCCAGCCGATCGCGGATGGCTGCGAATCCGTTCGGTCGAACCCTCGGCACAAGCCGCGTGGGCGTGGCGCTGGACCATGGAAGACATTTCAAACACGCTCAGTACCTGGCTTGGCGAGCGAGCTCTACCGATAGAAAAGTCCCGCTTGGAGCGGCCTCGCGTCTGGCTCGCTTCAGTGGCCCTACTCGGGCTCGCCGGCTCCTCCAGCCAGCCACTCCCAATCACGCGCGTCCGGGAGCGTGCCAGCGAACTGCGTCCTCAAGCCGACCCTAAGCTCCGCGGCTATGGCAACCATGCGATCGACCTCGACCGGCTGATCGAAATCCTCGACCGAATGGAGCATGAAGGGCATGACACGGTGCTCCCCGATCGCCTCGAGGTCGAGCCGAGCGGTCGCCTGTATCTCCCTGGATCGGCCAAGGAGGATGTTCAGCAGGGACGTATCACCGATGTCTACCAAGCCGCGCTTGAAACCTACGAAGAGCTTAGTTCGGGCCTCTTCTCTGGCCTCTCAACCTTCATGCCCATCGCCGCAACTCTCCCAGCCCGCTTCTCCGGGCACCTCTACGGACGGGGATCGAACCCCGAGGCCCAACTCAGTTTCGAGTGGTCGATGTTTGCCCTTCCTCTTGGAGAGAAATCGCGGGCCGAGATCACGGTCACCAAAAGTGGCGATCCAGAACTGACCGACCGCTGGCGGGAGGAATGGATTGACGGCGCCGACCAAGCAACCGAATCGTTGAAGGCGCTGCGACCAGAACAAAGCCGCTGGCTCGGAATGGGATTTTCGGATCACCTCTGGTATGGCCTCGGGCATCTAGCAATGGAGGAGATCGTCTACGCGTGGCTCTGGAAGGACCTTGCTTACCTCAAGCTAGTCAACGGCGGGCTTCCCGAGGCGCCCTACAAGACCATTCCGTAGCACCGCTATGAGGAGAGGTTCGTCGACAGCAGCGATACCTCGGCCGAAATCGCCGCTAATCCGCGCGCATCCGCGCCATTTTGGGAACTAGTTGACCCGCCCACACACGTTGTGAACGCCTGAGAGGCATCCGGGCCCTCCAAGAGGCTTGTGGTTCTGACGCCCAAGCCAAGGAGGGCCCGGATGAAGGTTCACGCTAACGC